>Ga0160458_100032_pt1 | contig 199636 bp, 141 predicted proteins | sample HID1973I_E6MG_FD_108247 | JGI IMG/M metagenome (GOLD analysis project Ga0160458, IMG submission 108247) | Enriched mosquito-associated microbial communities from UW Madison campus, WI, USA - HID1973I_E6 MG | ecosystem: Host-associated > Arthropoda: Insects > Digestive system > Unclassified ...
CGTTATAGGGCATTTTGGACCGACAAAACCTACTAATAAATGTTGACAGAAATTATCATCATACTGGGAATTATTTTAGTAATTATTATTGGGTTAATCTATTTAATTTTTCGGTGGCTAAACAAAATTGGACAAACCAAAATAGGACTTTGGTTTCTTGCTTTAATATTTTTTGGTCTGACCTACTTAATATATATAGCCTTAAATCCGACTGATGGGTTTTATAAAGACGAGTTCGAAAACTACACCGGACTAGAATTTCCTGAATCAGGAAAAATATTAATAAAAAACGCTACTTATCCCGACCAACATGGAGATTATTCCGCTCACGCAGTCTTTAAACTTGACAAAAAAGACTTTTTAAAAATAACCGAACAAATTCAAAAAAGCTCTAAATTTCAAATCGATACAGACAAATTTTTAAAACCGACAGCAAATCATCAAACACATTATCTTTTAAATTCAAAAGACTTAGGATTAATTTTTAAATTAAAATTTGACACAAAAACGAATACAATTGAAATGCAAAGAGATAGTTGGTAAAAAAAATGCCCTATAACAGCAAATTTGTACAAAAATGGCTGACGGTGGTTTACGTTAATTCATCAGTTATTTACTTAATTTAATGCGGTACGATATTGGTCCTGCAAGCAATGCCATTTCTGCACAAATTTTCAAAACGTTACCATCAATACTGAAATAAAACCATGAAAAAAACCATTTTAATAATTATCACTTTTTTAAGTTATAAAGCATTTTGCCAATCGCCATCAAGATTGAATCAGCCAGTTGATAATTTAACATTTAGTAATGTACTAAATTTTCCAGAACCCTCCATAAATCTCGCAGACTACAAATCAAAAGTAGTTATTATAGATTTTTGGGCGACGTGGTGTGCACCATGTATTGCCTCTTTCTCTCATTTAGAAAGTTTACAAAACACGTTTAAAAATGATTTGCAAATAATTACAGTTACTGATGACCCAGAAGAGAGAATTAAAACTTTTTTAAAGAAAAGACCTTTAAACCTACCAGTTGTAATAGACGAAAAACGAAAAGTAAATAATTATTTTACTCATAGAACAATTCCACATACCATTCTCATTGACCAAAACGGGATTATTAGGGCAATTACTGAACCTAAATTTATCACGGAAGAAGTTATTAAAAGCGTTTTGAAAGGAGAAAAAATTTCAATCCCAGAGAAAAAAGATAACATGGAATTTGACCCAAACGAACCTCTGTCCAATTCTTCCAATATTTTATATCAAATTCTTGTCACGCCGTTTCAAAATGGCATTTCTACAATGTCATCACCCGGAGGTACAGTGTTCTATCCAGGAAGAAGGATTTTAGCGACTAACTTATTACCACAATCCCTTTACGAAATTGCCTATGAATTCCCAGTTAGCATCAGAACAAGGATTGAGGTTGAAGATAAATCCAGTTTTAAATGGAATGAGACAAATCGCATTTGTGTCGATATAATCGTTCCTGAAAAAAATGGAAAGGAGAGGTTTGACATAATGAAAAAATTACTAAATGATATCTATGGCTATAAAGTTGCAATTGAGAACCGACCAGAAAAAGTAAAAATACTAAAGAAGATTGGCAACAGTACCCTTGGACTATCAGAATCGAAAGGAGGACAAACATCTAGTAGTTCTGGTGGAGATGGGTTAAATATGACAAACTCAAAAATAGAAAGTTTGGCAAGTTACTTATCAGGTCGGCTCAACGTCGTTGTCTTAGATGAAACAAATTTAACGGGTAAATATGATTTAAAATTACCTTGGTATAATGAAAATCAAGAAAAGAATATTGAGAGTCTGAAGAAATTGGGGCTAGAGTTAGTTGATGAAACTAAAAAAATAGATGTTCTAGTAATTTCTGACAAATAAAGAAAGTACTGCTGGTAACAGCAAATTTGTTCAAAAATGGCTGACGGTGGTTTATGTTATTTCATCAGTTATTTAATTAATTTGGTGCGGTGCAACAATGGTTCTGCAAGCAATGCCATTTCTGCACAAATTTTCAAACCGTTACCAGCAATTTTCACATAACACTTTAAAATTATGAATGTAAAAGGAAGTTTGACATTATTATTACTAATCATCTTTACAGACATTTCCGCTCAGAAAACAGAATTTTCAATTCTTGGAAAATGGCAAAGGATAGCTTATAATGGAAATGACGGAGCAAATGATTATACTCAAAAAGTCGTGAATGGAGAGAAATTATTTTTTGAAAAAGACAATATTGTAAAAGATAGTTTGGGAATTATAGGTAAATATAAATTTGAGCAAAACAAACTCGAAATATTCCTTAATGAAAAAGGAAGTTACTATTTAGTTTATTATGACATTAATGATTTAGACAAAATGCACTTGAATCCTGTAACTTCTGATTATCAAATAATTTGTGATGAAGGATGCTCATACACTTATGTAAGGCTAAAAGACTAAGTAAAAAACTGCTGGTAACAGCAAATTTGTTCAAAAATGGCTGACGGTGGTTTATGTTAATTCATCAGTTATTTACTTAATTCAATGCGGTACGACATTGGTTCTGCAAGCAATGCCATTTCTGCACAAATTAGCAAAACGTTAGCGGTCATTGTAAAAATCCCCTTTTAGCTTGACAAATTTCTACCACATTGACAATTATTAGACTACATTATGAACAGAGCTTCGCAAATGATTTATCCGATTTCACAAAATAAGATTTTAGTCTCATTGAAGGGGTTCATCAATAATATCTATTATATAAATAATCTTGGTGAAAATGGAGTTTCTATAATGAACAACGTTGAGCCTAACGGAATGATAAAAATAATTCTTCCAATAGAATCCGATATAATTGTTGCTCATAATAAAAGTAAGCTTATTGTTTCAAAAGGGTGTCTTGCAATAGCAGGTGTTTTCGACTCGACATTTTACATAGAAGCTTCTCATATCTGCAATATGCAAGCAGTAGTTATTGAATTTTCGCCCATTTTAGGTTATCGTCTTTTACAGTTTAGCAAAAGCCAATTAGTAAATAAATTTTGTTTGCTTAACGAAATATTAAACCTGCCAGTTTTAGAATTAGAAATACAATTAAACCAGGCATTTGATATTGATGATAAATTAAAAATGCTTCAGGAGTTTCTTGTAAAAAATTTACTTAAAACAGAATCTGATACTATTGTTGAATTTTGCACACAATATATCAACAAACATTTTAAATTAGTTACCATAAAAACATTGGAGAAATTAACAGGTTATTCTGGCAGATGGATAAATCACAAATTTAAAACCAATCTGGGAGTTTCTGCGAAGACATTTATCGCTATTGCACGTTTCCAAAATGAATTTCAGTCTATAGTAAATCATTTTGTTAAGTCACCTGATTCAAAGGCATACCTTGACCATTATTACGACCAACCTCATTTTATTAGGAATTTTAAACGCTTCTCCGGGTTGACTCCTAATAAATTCTTAAAGACTATTAATCCTCCCCCAAAATAGTACTTCCGATTTTTACAATTTATCCTTATTTCGCCCCTTTAGATTTGCTTTCAAAAAAATAATGAAAAGTGAATTCCAATATTTTGCCTGTCCCAATTGCCATACGACTATGGTCGTTTTTCCATCACATTTTGAATGCAAAAATTGCAGGTCTTCATACCCAATAAATTCCAGCATAGCCGATTTCCTTTTGGTTAATGATAAAACAAATGGAAATACATTAATTAAACAAGCTTCTCGTTTCGATGATTTAGCCGAAGTCTACGGAACATCACAATGGGGTGGAACTCCCAAAGTAGTAATTTGGTTACTCAACAGAAAAATTAAGAATAAAAATGGCATTGGTTTAGATATTGCCTGTGGCACCGGACAGATGGCGATACCCATGGCAAGAAAAATGAAACAGGTATATGGTGTGGATATTTCGATGGGTATGCTACAAAAAGCTTTCAAGTTATCACAAGAAAAAGATATTAACAATATATCTTTTGCAAGATGTGATTCCGAAAGTTTGCCATTCGGTGACAATTCTTTTGATTTTGTTTCTTGTAGCGGTGCTCTTCATGCATTTCCTAATGCAGAAAATTCTATGATAGAAATGCAAAGGGTATTGAAGCAAGGCGGAATTTTAGCTGTTATGGCGTTATTACAGAAAAACATTCCTGCCGTTATCGACCCCACGAAAAGGAAATTAAAAAAGACTTCAAATAAAGAACAATCCGATACAATGAAATTTACTAAAGCCCAATCCACTGTGGAAAATCTTGATGTAAAACTTCTTCATCGTTTTACCTTAGACGAACTTAAATCGTTAATTAACAAATTGGGTTTCATAAATTTTAAATACATTAAACTTGGACCAATTATCATTTTCAGTGTTAAAAAATAATGGTAGTTCGACGCAGTCAAAATTGTTCTGCAATTGGAGAAGACAAAACAACGAACCGCTAACAGCGATTTGGCAAAAGGCGGGCTGACGTTCTTCGTATAATTTGTGCAAATTTGAACAGTCTGCTTCGTATTAAGTGTTGTGCTGAAATCCCCCACTACGCCAAGCCGCAAACCGTTATACGCAATTTTAACGACCTACCAAAATGGATGATTTTCCTAAAGAAGAATTTTTAAGAGATTTCAAAATCAAAACTCTTGTTCAACAGACTCAATTTGAACAATGGTTAAGAACTCTGTTCTATTTAAATCATGAGCTGACTGAAAAATGGGATTTTGTCTATCAAGAAATGTTTTATATAAAATTCTATGAAGCTACGACGGAAGGTTTATCTTATGCTCTTAAAGTCTTAGAACATTTAAGGGGCGGAGAGAATGAAAACAAGTTAGAATGGTATGATGAACTCATTAATGGATTGACAAATATTAAATCAGAATTGGGAGAAGATGAATATTCGTATATAGAGTATAGACGACATAATACGTGGCATATCTTTCAAAACAGTTATGAACATATACAAGATAACTTGAAAATAAAAAAAAATAGAAAAGACAAAGATTTACAGAAATTAAATATTGGCTTAAAACAGTTGCTTATAAAACACGGAAGTGATAAAAATATTGACATTCATCTTAACACAAGCCTTCAGCCCAAATTGACAAGTTTATATGTTCAGTTAAATAAGATTTACAACAAAAAAGCTAGACCAGACAAATAAAAAACTGCCTATAACAACAGGTTTAAAAAATTGCGGGCGAAGTGCTTGCACTTCATTCACCCCTGTTCACTAAATTCACTGCGGGCTGACAGAGGTTCTACAAGTAAAACCGTAAATTCTTAAACCTGCAAACCGTTATGGGCAATTTTAAAAACCGACACCACGAATGAGAAACAACATATCGACTTTATTACTTTTACTAACAACATTAACAGCTTGCGGACAAAAGAAAATGGAACAAAAATTTTTCACTTGGGACAACTTTGTTGACGGATTTAGCAAAGAAATGGTTTCTGCCGAAGACGTTTTTAATAATATGGTTAAAAGTGGACTTAAAGACAACTGCTTAACAAAAATGGACTTCACTTTTATCTCAGACAAAAAAGAGAACTTACAAAAACTTGGAGAATTGATAAAGACACACTATCCATATTCTGTTCAAGAAGTTAAAAAATACGGAAAATTGTGGGAAATAAACGGAGAGACGAATGAAATACCAATGACAGCGGACAACTTACTTTATTGGGGTTTGGATATGTATAAAAGAGGTTACGAATTTGACGCAAAACTTGACGCTTACGGTGGACCTTTTGACCCGAAAGACCAAAAATTCCCAGTAATTGACACGACAAAGACAGACTATTATTTTGACAAAGGTTTAGAATGTTATAACAATGGGGATTTAAGCGGAGCAATATTTAATTGGAGCTTGACAATCCAAATTGACCCAACAGACCCAAACGCATACTATTCAAGAGCCATAGTGAAAAATGAGCTTTACACTTGGAAATCGGCACTTAAAGACTACGACAAAGCAATAAAAATTGCACCAAAATTTGTAAGTGCTTTAATAAACCGAGGCGGACTTAAAGACGAAAATGGAGATTATCAAGGTGCAATTGCTGACTATGAAACAGTTTTGAAACTTGACAAATTAGAGCAAGAAGAAAAGCAACAAGCTTATTTTAATTTAGGAAACACTTACTTCAATTTAAAAGACAAAAAGAAAGCTTGTGAAAATTGGAATAAAGCACTTGAAAACGGAGCAGAATACGCAAAAGAACGAATTAATGAACATTGTAAATAGAAAAAACTGCCCATAACAAGGGGTTTGTGATAGCGGGGGGACGTGCTTCGCAGACACATTTGTGCAAGGTGGAAGTTCAGTTCTCCGAATGAAGTTTTGTGGTAAAAGTCCCGCCCTTCGGCAATACCCAAACCGTTGAGCGCAAATGTAAAAGAACCGACAAACGACTATACCGAACAAGTTAACTGCCTAAAACAATCATATGACGAACTATAAACTAATTTTATTTTTTTTATTCTCATTTAATATAAGTGTTGCTTTTAGCCAGCCGAGAATGGATTTTAGAACCATGGATCATGTTTACCAAGATTGGTTGGATAGGCGGGCATTCGATGGTCTGGATTGTGATACGATGTACTATAAGGAAAGTATCAAACCCGAAATTATAGACTCAACAATCAAAATACTTTTGGAAAAAAGGATCTTTTCTATTAGCGAACTTTATTTAGGAGATAGAGATAAGCCCTTTCGTATTACACAAGCGGAGCAAACCTATCTTATTAATGAACTAAAAAAGCTAAAAGAATTTAAATGGCCTGCTAAGATGTTTCCTCAATCTCGAAAAGTAAAGTCTAGCGACCTTCATAACATATTTGTTAAAACCGGTAGTTATCCTAAGGCTAAATCAAATAAGTGTTCAGTATATGGCTTTTCCAGACCCATTTATATTAGGAATGAAACTATTTGTTTATATCTACAGGAAGAGCAATATAAAGAAACATATTCTCAAGTAACATTTGGGTTTCTCAAAATGAACGAGGGACAGTGGCAAGAATATGCGGATGTATATGTAGATTTCGGTAAAGAAATCCGAGAGGAAGTTAAAGAAGATGTAGAAAATAGTTCTCGAGATACTACCTCTGTTACATCTGAACAATTAGATGTCTTAGCAAGAAAAATATTTATTGCTTTCAAAAATAACCAGTTAGATACATTAATTAACTTAACTCCAACATTTGATGAAAGGTTAGCTATTCTTAAACTAAAAGGAATTTCCGCTCCACGAGAAGAATTGCTAGCTCGTCTTAGAGAAGCTGACAAAGACAATATCAGTAAAATAAGGCAATATATCAAAGACCTTTTTGAAATCGCCGTTGAAAAAAAGATTGATTTTAAAAAGGCAACATATGGCAATTTTGAAAGACATGACGATGAATTGACCTTAAGCTTAAGGGAGAATGCAACACCTTCAATATATACCTCTATGGATATATATTTCTATTCCGATAATCGCAAGTTTATGATTAAAGTTCCGGAGGTTTACAACGTTGAAGGCGAGCTGAAAATTAGTGCTGCGGTAACCATCGACGAAGTTAAATAGTCGAAAAACAGTAAATGACTAAAGAACATCAGCAGCCAACACAGCCTTTGCAAAAATGGCGGGTGACGTTATTCTCGAAATTTTCTACATTTAACCAAGCTTTGTGCCGTATGACAGTGAAGTGCTTTCTATCCGCCATCTTCGCAAAGCTCGAAACCGCAGGCTATGACAAACGCCGAACTGACAGAATTAAGATGAAACTTTGGACTAAAATAATTTTACTTGCAACAATTGACTTTGTAATAATTTGGCTTTGGGTTAAACAGATGAACCCAGACCCAAGTGTTTCTATTGGCATATTATTGCTTGTTCCATTCGTAGTTGTCTTGAACTTGATAATTGCTTTAATTTTATACTTCACGAAAAGAAAGTTGGCATTTTTGTTTGTAATAAATTCGGTTATCGCAGGAATATTAATGTTCTATTTATTTGACAATGGAATTGACCGTTATCAAAATGAAAGACTTGAAAGTTGGAAATTTAAATTGCATGACACAACTTATGTGATTACACATTGGAAACTTGAAAACACTTTTAGCATGAGTGAAAGTACTAATCCAGGCTCATCGACAGAATTTTTAGACGGTAAATTTGCTAAAATTGAAAACGTATATTATCTAACAACAGACACGACAGAATATATTATTAAAGATGGACATTTTTATAAATTTAGAAACCCAACAGACAGTATAAAATTGACAAAAATCGAAAGATAATCAAACAAATTAAAAGCCCGAACGCTAACATCGGTTTGCAATATGGCGGCTGAAGTGCTTCTATAAAACATTTGTGCAAGGTTCAATATTTGGAATTCTATTGAACATTTGTGCTAAAAATCCGCCCGAACGCAAAGCCCGAAAACGTTACCTACAAATGTAAAACCCAACCGCCCTAACACGACCTCTCAATCCGACCTAGGCACATTAGGGATTCAGCAAATATGTCCATGATTTTAAACCATATTAAAAACAGCCTTTTAGTTGTAATTGCTTGTTCATTCTTTGCATGTAAGATAAATCAAGTAGGAATTACACATGAAAAGCTTAATTTAAAAAAAGTCAAGAACTTACAGTTACATTCTAACGTAATCGAGTCGAAAAACGACAATGAACACATTTATTTATTTAAAAACAAAGTCATTCAATATTCGGAGTACAATGGAAACATTATAATTCAAGAAAATTTAGAGGAGTCTCCATATAAATCTGTTAAGGTATATTCCCGAAAAAATCTATTGCTAAATAGAGAAGAAAGATGGTTTTATGATTTCTGTATTGGACTAACGAAAATATACAATGACAAGGGAGTCTTGACAGAAAGCATAGATTGTGACAAAAAATATAAATTTACAGTTAATGAATTAGTAGAAAAATTAAAAAACGATTATAATATTGACTTTACATCACGAAAAGGAAATGGTAAAGGGATATCAAGACATTATTTATTTAACAAGGACTGCTATGATATTAGAATTTATTTGACACCAAGTGCAAAAGGAGATGTTAGAAATTTAATAATTGATGGCACAACGGGTCAAGTGATTTCAGATAAAGTCCAACAATACAATCCTACCGGCGACCCTAGAATATAATATTTGTTAACGCATGCGGACAGAAAACATCAGCAGGTAACATCAGGTTTGCATTATGCCCGGGTGATGTGGTTCTTGTTCTGTTCTGCTTTTTATTTACTTTAGTGCTTGGGCGACAGTGAAGTGCTTTCTATTCGGGCACAACGCAAATTTGCAACCGTTGGCGGTCATTTTAAAGTGACACCCTACGAATGAACAAACAACAATAAACAACGGCTTGCAATACAAATTCATCAAACCCGACAAATCACTTACCGATTTTGTAGCTGGTTTTTGGGCTTTACAAAACCTATCGGAACATATAGAAGAAGCCATCGCATTGCCTGACGGACGAATTGATTTGCTTATATCAAAATCTGCATCTAAACCTTTTGTTATAGGTATTTTGGGTATTGGTACGCAACCCGACAAGGTGAAAGTTACGCCAAAAAGTTTGATTTTTGCCATCGGTTTTAAGTTGCCCGCAACTGAATATATTTTGAATTTTTCCGTTGCCGATTTATTGAATAAAGGAAAATATTTGGTGGACGATTTTTGGGACTTTAATGCCGAAGATTTAAACGATTTTGATGCGTTTTGCCGAAAGGCCTCACAAAAAATTCAGTCGTTGTTACCGAAAGAAATGGACAGCAGAAAACGAAAATTATTTGAATTGATTTATGCTTCAAAAGGCGAAATAACCGTGAAGGAACTTTCCGAAAAGGTACTTTGGAGCAGTCGCCAAATCAACCGCTATTTCAATCAGCAGTTCGGGCTTTCATTGAAGGCGTATTGCAGCATATTGCGCTTTAGGGCATCTTTGGAACATATTGCGAAAGGGAAGTTTTTCCCTGAACTTGATTTCGCAGACCAGAATCATTTCATCAAGCAGGTGAAGAAATTTTCCGGCGTTGTGCCCACAGAATTATTTAGACATAAAAACGACCGATTTGTACTATTGTCAACGCTGACAGAGGCATAATTTTGTACCAAATTTAAAATACAGGATTATGTTACTAAAAGACAAAAAAGTAGCCATTATTGGTGGTGGTCCGGGCGGACTAACCCTGGCAAGATTACTTCAACAAAAAGGAGTTGACGTAAAGGTGTTTGAACGGGATTTGAACCGAAATGTGCGGACACAAGGCGCAACGCTTGACCTACATGAAAACTCAGGATTGAAGGCTCTTATCTCGGCAAACTTGCTCGATACGTTCAAAACGAAATACAGACCTGGTGCGGAAAAAGGGCGGGTGCTCGATAAAGCTGGGAATATCCTTTTTGACGAACACGAAAAAAACATATCCAAAATTAATTTTGAAGACCCTGATGCAAGACCTGAAATTGACCGCAGCGATTTGCGTGATATGTTATTAGATGCTCTTGCGCCTGATACCGTTGTGTGGGACAGTCAATTTGTGAGCATGGCAGAAGATGGTAAGCAATGGGAGATGACATTTAAGAATGGGGCAACGGTTTTGGCAGATGTGGTGATTGGCGCTGACGGAGCTAATTCTAAAATCCGGCCGTTTGTAACAAAAATTCAATCTTCTTATGCAGGCACTACTATTCTGCAAGGAAACGTTGAAGACGCAAAAGCAAAAGCACCACGTATATATGAACTGCTAAAAGGCGGAAAAATTTATACGCACAGCGAAGGAAAATATCTGCACGTATCAGCAAAAGGCAATGGCAGCATCGACTTTTACATCAGCAGCAAAATGGATGAAAATTGGGCAAAGGACAACAGCAGCATCTTTTCAAACAGAACACAATTAAACAAGTGGTTTAAAACAACATTTGCAGAATGGAACAGCCTATGGTTTGAGTTATTTGAAAATGTAGATTTGCCGATGCTGATGCGTCCGCAATATTGTATTCCTCCCGACCAAACTTGGGAAGCGAAATCCAACATTACGATGCTTGGCGATGCTGCTCATATTATGGCTCCTTCGGGCGAAGGTGTAAATTTAGCAATGCTTGATGCGCTTGAATTAAGCGAGTATCTTACCAACGAAAAACTTGATGATTTACAAACTGCCATTGCTGCCTACGAAACCTCAATGCGCCAACGAGCCGCAGAAGAAGCCACAACATCGTCTGAAATGATTGAATGGATGCACGCTGAAAATGCGCAAGAAAAAATGATTAATCTTTTAAATGGGATAGAAGAGTAAAAAGAGGGCAGAGGTAAAAATAACAACTGCACGGACGACCAAAAACAAGGAACTGCCAACAAGGGTTTGGCATAATGGCGGCTGAAGTGCTTCGTATGAACATTATTGCTAAATTTGAACTTTGGTGCTTCGTATCAAGTGCAGTGCTATAATGCTGCCGCCTGCGCCAAGCCGCAAACCGTTAGCAGCAACCACAGCCAAGCGTATACGGACAGCCAAGTAGTAAAAAATAGAATTAGCAAAAATGGATATTGAACTAATATTTCAAGACAAAACAATTGAAAGGATAAAAAATATTGAGGATTTCATCTACAATATTAATGATGTTGTGAACGTACAATTTATCAGCTATGACAAGGAAGACATTAGGTTTATAGAAAATAAGTTCAATATAGATACAACCATTTTAAACACTGCTGATGACATTGAAATCAGTTCTCATTATTTGGAAACAGAAAATCAAATTGGAATCAATTTTTCTGTTCCATTTTTCGATACAGAACATAAAATAAACGAATTAATGGTTTGCATAATATTTAAGGACAATACCTTATTTACGTTTACTTCGATTGACTTTGAAGATATTTTACCTTTCAAACAAAAGCAATTTCATTTAGATAAAGTAGGCAGTTTATTCGATAAAGTAGGCGGTTTAATAGATACAAATACATTTTTCATATTAATTGTTGGTTTCGTTTCTGATTACTTTGCAGACTTAACAGAAATAGTTTCTAAAAAAATAAAAAATTACTACTCTGAAATTTTAAAGGAAAGTAAGTTTTCGGAACAAGAATTGGACAAACTAACCACATTTAGCTTCAATAATTTAATAATTGAAGAAGCCAATAACGAATACAGAAGAATACTGCATTTATTAAGAAAAAGTAAAAAATTAAACAACGAAATAAAAGAAAGCATTTATATAGAGGTAAATGATTTATCTGTAATAAACGAATATATACAAAATAATTTTAAGAGAATTGATGATTTAAAAGAGAATATATCGAGTAAAATAGACCTGGAACAAAATAGGATTTTTAAAATACTAACCATTGTAACTATGTGTATTTCATTACCAACGTTGGTAGCAGGAATTTACGGTATGAACTTTGAAAATATGCCTGAATTGAAATGGAAATATGGTTATTTGTATGGGTTAATTTTAATAGTACTTAGCTTTTCCTTTCCAATTCTTTGGTTCAGAAAAAAGAAATGGTTGTAAAAATGGCAGCAGCTAACAACATATTTGCAACAGGCGGAATAACATGCTCCGCACACAGTTTTGTGGTTACGGAAAGTTCAGTTTTCCGAATGAACATTTGTACTGAAAAGCCCACCCATCGCAAATTTGCCAACCGTTATGTGGCATTTTAAAACCGACAGTGAACCCAATAGGAAAATATTTTGACAGACAAGTTTTTTGGTTAGACTATGACAATTTTACTGACCAACTTCCAAACAAAGATTGGGTTTGCCTTGCCATTGCTAACAATCAACTTGACATAGACATATTTGACAAGTTTGTAAGAACTTCTATTTCAAGAAAAATTTTAGAGTTTAAAGGACACGGACAATTCGTAGAAAAACTTCACGACCTTTTTGACGAAACTATGATCATTATGGAGACAATGGAAAATCATACACACAACAACATTCACACCTGAAGACGGGCTTACATACTGCATTATCCAATTTCTTTAAACGCATCGTTTTACGCAAGGAGCGGGACCCGGAATTTCCACGACGGCCGGAATACTTGCTGTTACTATTTTTGAACATGTTGGTGAAAAGGGCCTCTTATAAAGCCGAGACCCCTTATGAAAAAGACACGACAATTAAAATCTAATTCTTACAAGATTTTTGTCCCTTTACAGCCTGCTGTAAGCCTGATTCCTCAAATAATGATCTGCAAGAACTAATGCAGCCATCGCTTCAACTATGGCAACGGCCCTTGGAACAACACAAGGATCATGACGGCCTTTGCCTTTAATTTCTGCAGCATTTCCCGCTTTGTCTACTGTTTGCTGACTGCTCATAATGGTGGCAACCGGTTTAAATGCAACTCTGAAGGTTATATCCATTCCATTTGAAATTCCCCCCTGTATACCGCCTGAAAAGTTGGTTTGAGTTGAAACTGATTTTCCTTCAGATGCCGGAATAAACAAGTCGTTGTGTTCAGAACCTCTCATTTCGGAACCTGCAAAGCCTGAGCCGTAATCAAATCCATGAACTGCGTTTATACTTAGCATCGCTTTTCCCAAGTCCGCATGTAATTTATCAAACACCGGTTCGCCTAAACCAACAGGACAGTTTTTTATGATACAGGAAACCTTTCCGCCTACCGTGTCGCCATCTTTCCGAACGCTATCAATAAATTCGATCATTTCATTCGCGGTAGCAGGGTCGGCACAACGAACAATATTACTTTCCCTTATTTCTACCAGTTCTTTAATGTTTTCTGGTCTTACCGCCGGAGCATCAATTGTTCCGGCAGATGAAACATGAGCGAAGATTTCAATACCTTTTTGTTCTAAAAAGAGTTTGGCTATCGCTCCTGCAGCAACTCTGGCTGCTGTTTCACGAGCAGATGAACGTCCGCCACCACGATAATCCCGTATTCCATATTTAGACTGGTAAGTAAAATCGGCATGCGATGGACGGAAAATATCTTTGTTATGGTCATAATCTTTTGAACGGTGATCCTCATTAGGAATTAACAAAGCAATAGGCGTTCCTGTAGTTTTTCCTTCAAAAACTCCCGAAAGGATCTGAGCGGTATCGCTTTCTTTTCTTTGCGTGGTTATTTTTGACTGACCAGGTTTGCGTTTGTCCAGCTCGCTTTGAATAAATTCGATATCAACGTCGATATTTGGCGGACAGCCGTCTATAATTACCCCAATGGCTTCACCATGTGATTCGCCAAAAGTGGTGATACGGAATAATTGTCCAAATGAGTTTCCTGCCATTTTTTATGAGTTGTGAGTTATGGGTTGTAAGTTATAGGTTGTGGGTGTTGCCCTTGTTGTCGGATGTTCCTTTGTCCTTGCTCTTCAACACAAACCTACAACATTCAGCCTATTCTAAATCCTGCTTTCTTCAAATCTTCCCAAAAAGATGGATAAGATTTTCCAACAACTTCAGGTTCTTCAATTTCCAGTGTATTAATCTTTAAAGCCAGAGGTGCAAAAGCCATCGCCATGCGATGATCTTCGTATGTGCTGATTTGCATTTTTTCAGGAAAATGAAGGTTTGAGCAATCTAAATGATATTCTTCGTTTTCTTCTGTCAGGCTTACACCAATTTTAGCCAGCTCCTTTTGTAAGGCCGCAATCCGGTCTGTTTCTTTAATTTTTAAAGTTTCCAGGCCTGTAAATGTAGCATTATGTCCTAAAGCTGCGCTGCAAACTATTACGGTTTGGGCTAAATCAGGACAATCCTTTAAATCAAAATAATCGCCATTAATTGGCTTATTGTTTTTGGTTAGAACTAATCCCTGAGTGGTAAATTCTGTAGTAATTCCAAAGCTTTCCATAATACTGCTTATACGGCTGTCGCCTTGTAAGCTGTTTTGTTTTAAATATGGAAGTGTTATAGAACCTTCATCAGATAAAGCTGCGATAGAATACCAATACGAAGCGGCACTCCAATCGGGCTCAATGGTTATTTCAGAATCTTTAAAGTTTTGAGGAGCAATTGAAATAACGGACCCATTCCATTCATGCTCTATCCCAGCCTCCTGAAGCATGGATAAAGTCATCTCTACATACGGACGGGAAGTTAATTCACCTTCAATAGTTAATTCTAAACCTTGAGAAAGGGAAGGGGCTACTAGTAATAAAGCAGTAATAAATTGAGAACTTATATTTCCCTTTATACTTATTTTATTAGTGGTTTGTGTAAAAGAATTGGCAAATTTTAATGGCGGATATCCATCTTTCTCTACATATTCAATCTCTGCACCCAAACTACGTAACGCATCTACCAAAATCCCAATAGGACGTTGTTTCATGCGTTCCGTTCCCGTAAGGATAACTTCTGTTCCGGTTACTGCAAAGTAAGCTGTTAAAAAACGCATTGCTGTTCCCGCCGGGCCGATGTTAACTGTTGCGGGCTGTGAGTGGTCAGCTTTGAGCTTTGAGCTTTGAGCTTTGAGGCCTAAGCTGATTACTGATTGCTGACTGCTTGCCGCTTGCCGCTTGCTGACTGCTGACTGCTGACTGCTGACAATCCCCTCTAAGGTCACTGTATCATCAGCGGAGGAAATATTTTTTACTTTAACCTTTCCTTCGCTTAATGCGCTTAATATCAAAGCCCGGTTACTTTCACTTTTAGAACCTGTAAGTTGTATGGTACAAAAAGTGGAATTCCCGGGTTTAGAAAGAATCAAATGATCCATTTTTATTTTTGTTCTAGAGCTACTGTAGCATTCATAATTTCAGTTTGCTTACGAATAGATTCAGCATGGATTAATTCAAGCATTTTGGTAGTGAAAGTTTCATCTAATTTTAGTGCTTTTGCGAAACCTGCACGTTTGGTGATAATTTCATCCCAACGGTTAAGCTGAAGGATAGTGATAGCGTTATCCCTTTTGTATTCGCCAATTTTATCAACTACGGCCATTCTCTCAGAAAGTTTCTGAATAATCTGGTCATCCAGTTTATCGATTTGTTTACGCAGTTCAGTTAATTTATCAGAAACATCAGCGTTTTTAGGCTCTGGCTGACGGATGGTTAAGTTATCGATGATATCTGATAAAGCAGCTGGAGTTACTTGCTGTTTAGCATCAGTCCAGGCTACAGAAGGATCAATATGAGATTCGATCATTAATCCGTCCATTTCTAAGTCTAATGCTTTTTGAGAAATGTAAGGAATCAAATCGCGGTTACCGCAAATATGACTTGGATCGCAAATGATAGGTAACTCAGGACAAAGGGTTTTTAACTGAATAGTGATTTCCCACATTGGCTCATTACGGAAAGCTGATTTCTCGAAAGAAGAAAATCCACGTGAGATAGCAGCTAATTTAGTAATACCAGCCTGGTTAATACGCTCTAAAGCGCCAATCCATAATTGCAAATCAGGGTTAACCGGATTTTTAACCATCACCGGAATATCAACACCTTTTAGAGCATCGGCAATTTCCTGAATAGTAAATGGATTCACCGTTGAACGTGCACCTACCCAAAGAATATCAACACCTGCTTTTAATGCTTCTTCCACATGTTTTGCATTGGCAACTTCTACTGTAATAGGTAAACCTGTTTCTTTTTTTGCACGGTTTAACCACTCTAAACCAATACTTCCGATACCTTCAAATTCTCCGGGACGGGTACGTGGCTTCCAGATGCCAGCTCTTAAAACAGAGATTTTTCCGGTTTTAGCTAATAAATTTGCAGTAGCAACAAGTTGCTCTTCTGTTTCTGCACTGCAGGGGCCTCCAATAACAAGAGGTAAATGGGATGGTTTTAGCCAGTTGCTTAATGGCTCTATGTTAAGATTCAGTTTCATGCTTTTTTGAGTTGTATGTTGTAAGTAATCTATTACGTTTTATTTTTTGTTGTTATGTTGTAAGTTATGAGTGTATTGTAAGTAAAGTTGTATTAGTACGGTTTCTCCAACCTGCAACGCACAACCTTCAACCCATAACCTTCATTTACACGGTATCATTTTTTCTGTATTCGCCCATAATGGCAAAGTTTACAGTATACCTTAATATTTTTCGAACGGCTTCTTCATATTTTTCTCGTGCTGACCATTCTAAATCCACGTAGAAATTGTATTGGTTACGTTTTCCAAGAACCGGCATCGATTGTACCTTACTTAAGTTGATATCATACTCGGCAAAAATATTTAATACTTTAGCTAATGAACCAACTTCGTCGGTTACCTGGAAAGATATGGATGCCATATTTGCATCGCTAATTTCAAGATCTTTTTTGTCTGTAAGAATCAGGAACCGGGTATAGTTTTTCTTATTTGTTTCTATACGGCGCTCCATAATTTCCAGACCATAAATTTCCGCAGCTAGTTTATTGGCAATAGCAGCAGTATCTTTTAATTGCTCGTCTTTAATCCTTTTGGCACATGCAGCTGTATCTGTACTTTCAACCACGTTTAAGTGGGGAAATTCATTGAAGAAATCATCACATTGGCGTATCGCTATCGGATGCGATTCAACGCGTTTTATGTCTTCAAATTTTACCCCGGGCAAAGCCAGTAAGTTTAATTGAATATGAAGGTATACTTCGCCAATAATAGTAAAGTGATAATCGCGTAAAAGAGTATAGTTTGGCAGCAGGCTTCCTGCAATAGAATTTTCTATCGCCATTACCACAAAATCAGCTTCCTTGTTTTTCAGAACCTCGCAGGTTTTCTTGAAAGAATCGCATTCGATAGTTTCAATATCTTTTCCGAAAAACTTTATAGCAGCTTCTTCGTGAAACGATGCTTTAATGCCCTGAATTGCTACTCTTTTCTTTTTCATCAGAATATAATTTGTTTTTAATGGAGATGAAGCTTGCATGAGCTTATTCATTCTGGTTTGTGAGCGGCAAGCTCATGCAGGTTTCATATTCAATAAAAAAGTCCCGGCTGTTAGGCCGGGACTCTGTATATAGTTCTTTAATTTCAAAACATATCAGTCCCGGCTCTTACTGGTAATAGTAAAAGTAACCGAAATAATATGTAGTGTTTTGTTGCATTTCTTTTTCTGTTTGGCAAATGTAATATACTTTATGTTTATTTCAAATAAAAAAATCAAAAAGCGCAAACAAAAAATGTGTTTGCCTTACACCTGCTTCAATAAGCATTTTTAAAGTGCTGTCGCATCGTCATGCAGAGCGGTTATTTCAGCAAATCATTATAAAAATCCAGACTTTCAATAATCTGCTCTTCAGTTAAGTAAATATTAAAATCGCATTTTCCAATTTCACTTAATAGAGCGAAACCAATTTGACCGCTTAAATTCTTTTTATCATTTTTCATGTAATCGATAATTTCCTGGTAGATCTCCTTTGATAAAGAATAATCAGGGAAAACCGAACGGATAAAAGAAATAAGTTCATCCAGCTCTGTACCACTAAGGGAATTGTATTTATGGGAAAGATACCCCTCGCAAATCATTCCAATGGCAATTGCTTCGCCATGTAATAGTGGCTTAGTATCTGTTTTTAACGAATAGGTTTCTATTGCATGACCGATAGTATGCCCGAAATTCAATGTTTTACGCAAGCCTTTTTCAAAAGGATCGGTAGTAACTACATGGTTCTTAATTTCTACCGAACGGTAAATAATTTCTGAACCAACATTTGCCGGGTCGACTGATTTTATTTTCTCAAAATACGCTTTATCCGCGATTAAGCCATGCTTTACTACTTCGCCAAAGCCGGAAACAAGTTGCCTTTTATCCAGCGTGGTTAAAAACTCCTGACAAATAAACACTGCTTTTGGCTGGGTAAAGGTCCCGATAATGTTTTTAACGCTTCCTAAATCGATGCCTGTTTTTCCACCAACAGAAGCATCAACTTGTGATAATACGGTGGTTGGTATTTGTACAAAATCAATTCCTCTTTTGTAGGTTGATGCTGCAAATCCACCCATATCCGTAATCACACCACCACCCAGATTAATAAGTAAACTATTTCTATCGGCACCAAAATCAAGCAGCATGTGCCATACGCCTATGCAATAATCGATATTTTTATTTTCCTCGCCCGGATCAACTTCAATAATATCGTAGTTTTCTAAATTTGACAAATACTTGCCAATTAACGGCATGCAATGCTTTGAAGTGTTTAAATCTGTAAGGAAGAAAATTTTAGAATAAGAAGAATTATTCAAGAAACGCTTTAACTCAGATAGATTATTATCAAAAAATACGGAGTATCCGTTGCTTTGTATCGCTTGCATCTATATAATTATGATTTTTTTATTGTCAAACTCCACCGTATCTCCCTGTTTTACTTTAAGGCGCTTACGATAATCCACCACACCATTATATTTTACCAGGCCATCCATTACAACAATTTGTGCATGTCCGCCGGTTTGTACCAGATTGGTTGCTTTTAAAAGTTGTATTAATGGGATAAACTCGCCTTCCAGTTTAAACTCTATCATAGTGCAAACTTACAATCCTTCTTCAATAAATTGAATCGATATTCTTATAAATTTGTGAATGATTGAAAATGTGGATGATCAGAATTTAGATAAGTTACCGTTAAACTTCGATAATACCGAAATTGCTTTTCGCGAAAAAAATGATGGACAACTAAAAGATTTGTACCAGCTTTATAAACTCATCAATAATACCATCCTCTTTAAAATTGCGCCTGCTTTTATGCGATTCTTTTTATCGCTGAAAGACAAAGTTATCGATAGCCAATTTTATGGCGGCACATCGCTTGAAGCATGCGAATCTGTTATACAAGAGCTGGGGCGGGGAAAAGTGAATGCAATTCTAAATTATTCGGCTAAGAAAGTGCAAAATAAAGCTGATTATATCAGTTATTCTGAAGAAATTATACGGGCAATTAACTATGCATCTACTGAGGAACGTGTTTCTTTTGTAATGTTTAAGGTAAGCGCTTTGGCTTCATTTAAGCTTTTGGAGAAGATGAGCGCTAAACGCGATTTAAGTTCTGCAGAAGAAACCGAATACTTTAAAGTAAAAGGCCGGATAAATAGTATCTGCAAAACTGCTTTCGATTTGGATATTCAGGTGATTATTGATGCCGAAGACCAATGCATACAGTATGCTGTTGATGTTTTAGCTATTGAAACCATGCAACTCTTTAATCTGGAAAAAGCTGTTGTATATAATACGTATTCATTTTATGAACGTAGTGATTCATCAGTACTGAAGGAACATTATTTACAGGCCGAAATGTATGGGTTTATTTTAGGCGCACATGTGATAGAGAATGAGATTGCGAAGTATAAAGAGGATAGCACGGTTATAATGCCTGAACAGGAAAATTACCCGGAAGCCGTGGGATTTTGTGTTACTCATATAAAATACATTGCGCTTATTGCCACAATGCATAATGCGGGAAGTTGCATCAACTTTATAAATGTTTTAAGCAACACATCTGTACCTGCTAATCATCCGCATGTTTATTTCTCGCAACTGCTTGGTTTAAACGATGATTTAAGCTTTAATCTTGCTCATGCCGGCTTCAATGTTGCTAAAAATATTACCTACGGCGATTTTAAAGGAGAATTACCTTCTTTATTAACCATACAAAAGAAAAATATGGATATTGAAGTACCTATGGAAAGAGCCTTAAAATTAATAATTACAGAGCGGGGAAGAAGAAGGAATCTCTGACATTTACTGATATTTTTCTTAATCATTTTCTGGGGGTTGAGTATTTATCCTATATTAGTAAATAAAATCACATTCTTTGTGATGACCAATTGTAAAGATGTATCGTAACCTATTTCTGATGTGCATTGCCATTATTCTTTATGGCACTGTAAAAGGGCAAAATGTACAATATCAATTTTCTCATCTTGATATCAGTAAAGGTTTGTCTCATAATCAGGTAACTGCTATTTTTAAAGATAGCCGTGGTTTTATGTGGTTTGGTACTATGTCGGGCTTAAACCGTTATGACGGGTTTAAGTTTAAGGTCTTTAAGCATCATCTTCGTGATAGCACTTCTATAAATGATGATTTTATTGAAAGCATCCAGGAAGGTCCGGATGGAAAATTGTGGATACTAACCCGTAAGGGCTTTAATATATACGACCCTAAAACTGAGAGATTTGATATTAATATTGAAGTTTTTTTGCGAAGCCTTTCAATCCCTTCGGTAGGACTTCTTGCAATTAAAAAAGATAAAAGAGGCGATTTCTGGTTTGCAAATGCAAATGTTGGTATTTTTAGATATAATCCCGTCACAAAAAAAACCGTTCAATTTCTTTCCAAAAAGAATAATGCACAGTCATTATATTCAAACGCAATTTCGAGTATTGCAGAAGATTCTAATGGTGATTTTTGGATAATTTATACAAATGGCGTTATCGATAAAATAGACGCGAAAAGTAATAAAGTAAGCTATCGTGTTGATGTTTTACAGAAGCAGAATATTAGCGGAGGCATCAATTACACCTTATCGATCGACAGGCAGAACGATTTATGGATTTACCATAATGCAAGCGATATTGGAGTATATTATTATACTCCCGGGCAAAAACAATTAAGGCATTTTAGTAAAAGTTCTGCAACGGGGCGTCTTAACTCAAACATTGTATATAATATAATTCAGGACGATTCTGGCTTAATTTGGATTGCTACAGATCATGGTGGTGTTAATCTACTGGACAAAAAGAACTTTTCGATAAGTTACCTGGTAAATCGAGAAGATGACCCTAAAAGTGTAGGTCAGAATAGCATAGTGTCGATGTTTAAAGATAACTCTGGAATTATCTGGATAGGAACTTATAAACGTGGTGTAAGTTATTACCATCAGCGTATTATAAAATTTCCATTAATCAGGAAGCATGCTTCGGATCCTAATAGTTTAAGTTACGAAGATGTAAACCGCTTTGTAGAAGATGCTAAAGGAAATTTATGGATAGGAACTAATGGCGGTGGATTGATTTATTTTGATCGCAAAGCAAATAAGTTTCGGCAATATAAGCACAACCCGGCAAATTCAAATAGTTTAAGTAATGATGTAATTGTTAGTTTATGCATCGACAGTCAGCAAAAGCTGTGGATAGGAACCTATTTTGGCGGTTTAGATTGCTTTGACGGAAGAACGTTTACACATTATAAGCATAACGAGAGTGATCCAAACAGTATTTCCGACGACAGAATCTGGGAAATTTTTGAAGATTCCGGTAAGAGATTATGGATTGGAACTTTGTCTGGCGGTATAAACCGGTTTGATAGGGAGAAAAACATATTTCACCATTATAAAATTGGACCAAACTCTGTACGTTCAATGTATACCTCAGCAATTTCAGAAGATAAAGAGGGGAATATCTGGTTTGGCACTTCGGATGGTATTGATGTACTGTTAAAAAAGACGAATAAGTTTGAGCATTATTCGCACAGTGATTCTGATCCATCAAGTTTAATTCATGATAATATAAGCAATATGCTTATTGACAGTCGTGGGTTGATTTGGGCTGGCACCCGGGAAGGCCTGAGTATGTTTAATCTCAAGACCAAAAGGTTTAAAAACTTCCAAAAAGAAGATGGACTACCCGATAATACTGTTATTGATATACAAGAAGATAAGAATCATAATCTATGGTTAAGTACATCGAATGGACTTTCTAACCTGATTTTATCTAAAAATGAAAGCGGATACATGGCTTTTAACTTTAAAAACTATGATGAAACCGATGGACTTCAGGGCTTGGAATTTAACGAAAGCGCGTCTTTGGTAACACGTAACGGCGAGTTGATATTTGGAGGAGCAAATGGCTTTAACCTGTTTAAGCCTGAAGATATACAATCCAGCAAAACCCAACCCTTACTGGTACTAACAGATTTTCAGGTATTTAATAAAAGCGTAAGGCCCGGAGAAGAAATTAATGGCCGTCAAATTTTAAGTGCTTCTATAACCGAGAGTAATTCAATCACTCTTAAATACAATGAAAATGTTTTTTCTATAGAATTCGCAGCATTAAACTTCTTTAATACCGAAAAAGTTAAACTGCAATATATGTTGGATGGCTTTGATAGCGATTGGTTGATTGTTGATAACAAGGTAAGAAAAGCAACTTATACCAATCTTGATCCCGGAGAATATACTTTTAAAGTAAGGGCAACTAACGAAAATGGTATTTATGGAGAAAAAGAATTAAACTTTGAAGTTAAGGTCTTGCCGCCATTCTGGAAAACCTCATGGGCATACCTGGGTTATATTTTGCTTTTTGCAGGAACTTTATATAACGTACGAAAACGCGGTATTAAAAAAATAAGGACCCAGTTTGAGCTTCAGCAGGAGCGGCAGGAAGCAAAGCGGATGCACGAACTGGATATGATGAAGATAAAGTTCTTTACGAATGTTAGCCATGAGTTCAGAACGCCATTATCTCTTATTATGGCTCCGGCAGATAAGATGCTGAAACAAACAGAAGACCCGGATCAAAAGCGCCAGATGCAGATGATTAACCGAAATGCGAGGCGCCTGTTAAATCTGGTTAACCAGTTACTCGATTTCAGAAAAATGGAAGTGCAGGAACTGAAATTGCATCCTAAGAAAGGCGATATTATTAAATTTATAAAAGAAATATCCTTTTCATTTACAGACGTTGCCGAGAAAAAGAATATAGGATTTGTATTTGATTCTGAATGTGAATTCCTGGAAACGCAATTTGATTACGATAAAATTGAACGTATTTTATTTAATCTGCTTTCCAATTCTTTCAAGTTTACTCCTGAAGGCGGCCATATAAGTGTTCTTTTGAGTCTAAAAAATAGTAGTTCCAGTACGAAACAATCTCTGGAAATTAAAGTGATAGATACAGGTATTGGAATTCCAAAAGAGAAACAGGATAAGATTTTTGAACGGTTTTTTCAAAATGATGTTCCGGGAACAATGGTAAACCAGGGTAGCGGAATTGGTTTATCTATTACCAAAGAGTTTGTTAAGCTGCATGGCGGCGATATAAATGTACAAAGCAATGCCGGAGAAGGAAGTTGTTTTATAATTGTTTTGCCTCTTAAAGTTAATAACGGAATTACGGATGTAACAGAAGATGTATTAGGGAAAAGTGAGGTAATTAATAATCACCTGTCGGGAAAGAAGCAAACCGTATTATTAGTAGAAGATAATGATGATTTTAGATTTTATCTGAAAGATAATCTGAAAGAATCTTTCCATATAATCGAAGCTGTTAACGGAAAGGAAGGCTGGCAAAAAGCTTTGGCATTACACCCTAATTTAATAGTTAGCGATATTAGTATGCCTGAAATGGATGGTATAGCCTTATGCCGGAAAATAAAATCAGATTCAAGAACTTCGCATGTACCGGTAGTGTTATTAACGGCCTTAACAGGTGAAGAACAACAATTAAAAGGTCTGGAAACCGGTGCTACCGATTATATGACCAAGCCGTTTAACTTTGAAATTTTGCTTTCGAAAATAAAGAATATTCTTCTTCAGCAAGAATCAATGCGTAAAACTTATCAAAAGCAGGTTAAGGTTAATCCTTCAGATATTTTAATCGAATCGCCGGATGAAGTTTTTATTCATAAAGCATTGCAGATTATTGAAAAGAATATTTCGAATCCGGATTTCTCTGTTGAAGAACTGAGCACCGAAATGTATATGAGCCGTGTAACTCTTTATAAAAAAGTGCTGGCTATAACAGGAAAAACGCCTGTAGAATTTATTCGTTCTGTAAGAATTAAGCGGGCCGCTCAATTATTAGAAAAGGGCCATTTAACAATTTCACAAATTGGATATAAGGTTGGATTCAAAAGTCAGAAGTACTTTGTAAAAACCTTTAAAACTGAATTCAATATGTTGCCGTCGGCTTATATTGAAGAAGCCAAGATGCAGGAATCCAAATAATATCTCAAACTCATAATTCATAACCTTTCTATCAACCTATAATTCTAAGGGTATTATTTATGCCTGTTTCCTGATGTTTTCACTCTTAAGTTAGTTTGGGATTAGGGCTTATTTGTTAAGCTTCAGAAAAATGCGATTATCAAATCGGTATAAGTAATTAAAAATTTCAGTATATATCTCTTAAAATCAACAATTTAATCTCTGTTAACATTTGTACCCCTATTTAGAAACAACGGTAATCAGGAAGGTGTGTAGTTTTATTTCATGAAACCCGGTAGCTGCTTTAGAAAAGGGCTATAATGTTTTTAACCATATATACCAATTATTAAGCGCGGCTATTGCTGCATACCTTCTTAGAATTATGTTAAAAAAATTACTCGCATTTATATGTGTTCTTGCTGCATTAAATATTGCTGATCCAGTATTTGCCCAGACTGGTAAATACACAAAATTAAGCAATGGAATATTAATAGATCTTCCTCAAACAGCAGATTGTGCATCGTTAAAGGTAGAAGTAATTTCGGACAAGATAATTCATGTTGTTGCATCGGCAACCGATGCAACTAAAACTCCTGAAAGTTTAATACTCAGCAATGAAAAGATCCAACCTGTAAAATGGAACCTGGTTCAAAAAGGCAATCAACTTCTTCTAAATACAGCCTCGTTAAAGGTAGAAGTCTCTTTAGAAACCGGGTCGCTTGAGATCAAGGATCTCTCAGGCAAAACTATTTTATTAAACGGCAATAAAAATTTAACTCCGGTATCTTATAACGGAGATGCATCTTATACTATTAAACAAACTTTCCATATAACGCCGGATGAGGGGCTTTACGGTTTGGGCCAACATCAAAATGGCTTAATAAATTATCATGGAAAACAAGTTGAGCTGTTACAGAACAATACAGAAGTAGCTGTACCTTTTTTAGTGTCGAGCAGCAATTATGGTATTTTGTGGGATAATTATTCGATAACCAAAGTTGGAGATGTAAGAGATTATCTTCCTCTGTCCGCTTTGAATTTGGTATCTGAAAAAGGAGAAACAGGTTGGTTAACCACGACTTATTCTGATAAAAAATCGCCCTCAAAAGTTCTGGTACAACGTCCCGAGTCGGTTATTGATTATTCATTTTTAAAAGATCAAAAAAAGTTTCCCGAAGGATATAAGCTTAATGACGGAATAGTTACATGGGAGGGAACATTTTCTTCACCATATTCCGGTGTTCATAATTTCCTCACAAAATATGGCGGGTATATAAAGATATGGATAAATGGAAAGCTTGTTGCCGACAAATGGAGACAGGCATGGAATCCAGGAACAGAGTTAACCAGCATAGATTTACAGCAGAATAAGTCTTATCCTTTAAAAATACAATGGAAACCGGATGGTGGCGAATCTTACCTGGCAATAAATTGGCTGGGGCCAGTTTCTGATAAGGATAAGAACACTCTTACATTTTCCTCGGAAGCCGGTAATGCAATTAACTACTATTTCATTTATGGTAAAAATGCCGACGAAGTGATAAGCGGCTACAGAACTTTGACCGGAAAAGCTACTATGATGCCTAAATGGGCAATGGGCTTATGGCAAAGCAGAGAGCGCTATAAAACTCAGGATGAAATACTGAATACAGTAAAAGAGTTTCGGGATAGAAAAATTCCATTAGATAACATTGTATTAGACTGGTCGTACTGGAAAGAGAACCAGTGGGGAAGTCAGGAGTTTGATGAAACACGCTTCCCGGATCCTAAGGGAATGATAAAAGAGCTTCATGATAAATACCACACCAAATTAATGATTTCTGTATGGGCAAAGTTTTATGAAGGAATAGACGCATACAAAGAATTTGATAAAAACGGATGGCTCTATAAACGGAATATTTTAGATGGAAGACTGGACTGGATAGGAAAAGGCTATAAAAATACTTTTTACGATGCTTACAACCCTGATGCACGGACAGGATTCTGGAATTTACTAAACAAACATTTGTACAGCAAAGGTATTGATGCATGGTGGATGGATGCTTCTGAACCGGATATTCATTCCAACCTGGATATAGAGCGTAGAAAAGAAATAACTACACCCAATTATTTAGGTTCATCTACCGAGTACTTTAATGCCTTCCCACTACAAAATGCCAAAGGAATTTATGAAGGACAGCGTGCTACCAATCCAAACGACAGGATTTTTATATTAACCCGCTCTGCTTATGCAGGAATGCAGCGCTACGCGGCAGCAACATGGAGCGGCGATATTGGTTCCCGCTGGGAAGATTTTAAAGATCAGATTCCTGCTGGTATAAACTTTTCTTTATCCGGAATGCCTTACTGGACAACCGATATTGGTGGTTTTGCAGTAGAAAAGCGGTTTGAAAATGCTACAGGAAAAGACTTAGATGAATGGCGGGAATTACAAACCCGATGGTATCAGTTTGGTGCATTTTCGCCATTGTTTCGTGTACATGGACAGTTTCCATACCGGGAAATATATAATATCGCTCCGGAAAGTCATCCTGCTTATCAGAGTATGCTGTATTACAATAAACTTCGGTATCGCTTAATGCCCTATATCTATTCTTTAGTGGGTAAAACATATCAGGATAACTATACTATAATGCGCGGATTGATCATGGATTTTGGCAATGACAGCAACGTAAAAAATATTGCCGATCAATATATGTTTGGCCCTTCATTACTGATAAATCCGGTTTATACTTATAGTGCAAGAAGCAGGGAGCTGTATTTACCTGCCGGAACAAACTGGTATGATTTCTACAGTAATAAATACATTACGGGAGGGAAGATAATTACTGCAGATGCACCTTATGAAAAGATGCCGGTTTATGTGAAAGAAGGTTCAATAATTCCTGTAGGGCCGGAAATACAATATACTTCAGAAAAAGTAACCGATCCAGTAACTCTTTATGTGTATACAGGTAAGGATGCTGGTTTTAGCTTATATGAAGATGAAGGGACCAACTATAATTATGAAAAGGGAGAATTTTCTACTATTCCGATTTCCTATAACGAAAACTTAAAAACACTAACTGTTGGCAAACGCACTGGAAGTTATAAAGGAATGTTACAAGGCCGGACATTTAATATTATTTGGTTTACACCATCTTCTAATACGCCACTAGACTTTTCAGCGGAAGCTAATAAAACAATTAATTATACTGGAGAGCCTATGAGCATAAAAATGAATTAATAATATATAAACCTAATAATAAATCTATGCAAAAATAATTACTGACAAAGCAAACTCCGTCATTAGATAATTTCCGGAGAAATAATCTGTAAACCAATTAATGTATGAAGTACTTCAACTAATCAATTAAAATTATAATGATAATCAGAAAAAAACGAGGACTAAAAGTCTTTCTGTGGACATTAATGTCCATACTCATGCTTAGCCAGTTCGGTTATGCACAGGAGAAAAACATCACAGGTAAAGTAACCAGTGCCGACAATAATGAAAGTTTGCCAGGAATAATAATTAAGATTAAAGGGAATGCTGGTGGGGTAGCTACAGATCTGAATGGAAATTACACTATTAAAGCAAACGTGGGTGACGTATTGGTTTTTTCTTCTATTGGGTTTAAGTCAATAGAGAGAACTGTGGGGACCGCTAATATTATTAATGTAACTCTTGCTACAGAAGTGAGCGCACTTGACGAAGTGGTAGTTATTGGTTACGGTGTACAGAAAAAAGCTTTAGTCACTGGCGCAAACTTACAGGTTAAAGGAGATGATTTGCAAAAGCGAAACCAGGTTAACCCATTACAGGCTTTGCAGGGACAGGCGCCAGGAGTTTCCATTACTTCTACTTCAGGCCAACCTGGAGCAGATATGAAAGTGGTTATTCGTGGGTTGGGAACCATTGGGAATTCTGGGCCTTTGTACGTTGTGGATGGTGTTCCTGGTGGCGATATTAGTGTAATAAACCCTGCCGACATTCAATCAATAGATATCTTAAAAGATGCTGCTTCAGCAGCGATTTATGGTTCACAAGCTGCTAATGGCGTTGTTTTGGTAACAACAAAAAGAGGGGTTGCTGGTAAAAGTCAATTAACCTTTGATGCTTATTCTGGGATACAAAATGTAAGTCGTAAAGTAGACTTGTTGAATGCAGAACAGTATAAGGTGATTATGAACGAACAGGCACTTAATTCGGGCTCTGCAGCATTTGATTTTGATTCTATGGCCGACCTGGCAAATACAAGCTGGATGGATTATATGTTTAAAGACGACGCAAAAACAGATAATTATAATCTTGGAATTACTGGCGGTACTGAAAAATCTTTATACGCGCTTTCTATGAATTATATTTCGCAGGAAGGAATTGTAGGAGGAAGAAATATTTCTAATTATGAACGCTGCGGCTTTAGAACCAACACAGAGCACAAAGTAATAAGCGATGTTTTAAAGATTGGACAACACCTTAATTTTAATTACATTAAAAATAGAGGAATCAGCGTAGGGAACCAATACAGTAATACATTAAGAGGAGCATTTGCAGCTTCGCCTTTATCTCCGGTTTATTCTGACAATAATAAATACGATAGTCCATTTAACGATACATCTAATTCGACGTGGTATAACGGAGACGGAAATCCTTATGGGTCTATGATGACAAATACGAACAATCTAAATGATGCTCAACGCTTATTCGCCGATGTTTATGCAGAATTAGAACCTGTTAAAGGCTTAAAATTTAGATCCTTATTCGGTTTTAATTATTCAGCTTCAGAATACAGAAGTTATACACCAATTTATCGGTTCTCTATTTATTCCTATAATGAAGATCATACTACAACCAATCAGAATATGAGTAAAGGACATACCATGAGCTGGACAAACACAGCGAGTTATGACTTTAATATCAATACAGATCATAAATTCTCTGCATTGGCCGGTATGGAAGCGGTTCGCTATCAGGGAACTTATCTTTCAGGCTCAAACTGGAATTTATTGTCGCAGTTTGATGATTTTGCCCATGCTTATTTAGATAATTCCACGGGACAGGCTCATTTGGATGACCAAGGAAATGTGGTTGAAACAAGAGGAGTAAACGGACATCCTGATAACTTGTACAGACGACTTTCTTATTTCGGAAGATTGTCTTACAACTATAAAGAAAAATACCTGCTGAATGCCACATTAAGGGCTGATGCTTCTTCCAAATTTATGAAAGGTAACCAATGGGGATATTTTCCGTCAGTATCGGCAGGTTGGATACTTTCATCCGAGGATTTTTTCCAGAATTCGGTTAATTGGTTAGATTTTTTCAAATTAAGAGCTTCTTGGGGACAAGTGGGAAATCAGGATATAGCAGATTTCCAATATGCTTCACCAATTAATACTTCTACAGGGTTTAGCGGTAGCAATCCTGCAGCTCATTACACCTTCGGAACAGGTAATGTTAATACTCCCGGAGCATATCCAAACAGGCTTTCTAACCCGTATGTAACCTGGGAAACCTCAGAACAAACCAATATTGGCTTCGATGCAAGGCTGATAGCCAGTAGGTTAGATATTGCGGCTGATTTTTATATAAAAGCCACCAAAGATTGGTTAGTTAGGCCACCAATTTTAGCTACAGCAGGTGCAGAAGCACCATTTATTAATGGTGGGGATGTGAAAAATACAGGTTTTGAACTGGGTTTAGGCTGGAATGATAAGATTGGAGAAGTAAGATATAGGTTAGGTGTAAACGGAGCCTATAATAAGAATAAAGTTGGGCAGATACCAACAGAAGATGGCATTATTCACGGATTGACCAATATGTTATACGATAATTCTGGAGAATTTTATAGAGCGCAAAACGGACTTCCAATAGGTTATTTCTGGGGTTACCAAACCGCAGGTTTGTTCCAAAGTGAAGAAGATATTGCAAATTGGATAGCTTCAGGGAAAGGCGTTCTCCAGTCAAACGTAAAACCTGGTGATGTAAAATATGTGGATCAGGAAAACAATGGTGTGATAGATGCCGCCGATAAAGTAAATCTGGGTGTAGGCATGCCAAACTTTACTTATGGTTTTAATATTGGTTTAGATTATAAAGGGTTCGACTTTTCTGTTGATGCCTATGGTGTTACAGGAAATAAGATTGTGCAATCTTATCGTAACCATGCAAATAAGCAAGCTAACTATACAACCAGGATATTGGATAGATGGACCGGAGAAGGTACTTCTAACAGGATTCCACGTGTAACAGAAACTAATGTGAACTGGGAATTCTCTGATTTGTATTTGGAAGATGGTGACTTTCTAAAAATAAGTAACATTACGCTGGGATACGATCTTTCTAAACTAGTTCGCTGGAAATATACAAACCAGATTCGCCTGTATGTACAAGGACAGAACTTGTTCACTTTTACTAAATACGATGGTATGGATCCGGAAATTGGTTATGGTACAGAAGGTTGGGTGTCAGGTATTGATTTAGGTTATTATCCACGACCAAAAACCGTATTATTTGGACTAAATGTTAAGTTCTAATCAAAAAGTATTGAAATCATGAAAAAAAATAAATATTTATATAGCTCCATTTTATTAGCAGCACTTTTTTTGGGCTCATGCAAATCAGATTTTTTGGATGTAGAACCCATGACAAGTGTATTAGAAAGCAATTTTTATAAAAATACCAATGATGCCGAAATGGCATTGGTTGGATGTTACGACGGTTACCAACGTACTTCATCTAACGGAAATCTTGCCTTTTATGTTACTTCTGAGTTATTGTCAGATAACTGCTTTGGAGGCACTGGAAATACAGATGGAAGAGGCTATCAGGCACTGGACAGGTTCGATCAGAGCCAGTCGAATTCTGATAACAATCTGTTCAACGGTACCTGGTCAGACTATTATGCGGGAATTTTTAGATGTAATACCTTGTTAGCTAAACTGGATGGTACAGACTTTGGATCAAATCCTGATGCAAAAGCAAGAATAGAAGGAGAAACAAAATTCCTTAGGGCGTTAATGTATTTTGATATGGTTCGCTTATTCGAAAAAATTCCTCTTTTAACCACTCCAACAAAAGATAATCTTCCACAGGCGGACCCCAAAGAAACTTATCAACTAATTGTTGAGGATTTAAAATTTGCTGCCAGCAATATTCCGGCAAATGCATATCCTAAGGCGCAAGCTGCAACAAATGATGGAAGGGTAACTTCATACGCGGCAAAAGCTTTATTGGCCAGGGTTTACCTTTTTTATACAGGTTATTACGGAGCAGATGATTTAGGAATCAGTAAAGGAGAAGTACTTACTGGTTTGGAGGACGTGATTTTGAGCAATGAATTTGAGTTAATATCAGATTTTAGTGCTCTGTGGCCGGCATCCAGTTATATTCCGCAGCCGGCAAACAACACGCTGGACAAATCAAAATATGCCGGAAAAGGCAATAAAGAAGTTGTTTTTGCCCAAAAATTTAACAGTACCCAAAATTATGACGGTAATGTGGATGGAAACAGATGGTTAGTGATGATGGGTATGCGAAACACGAATTGGTCTCCGTATGGAAAAGGTTGGGGTGCATGTACTGTAAGCAAGAAACTTGTAAACGATTTTGAAAATGGTGATACCCGTAAAACAGCATCAATAATCGATATCGCAGGAGAAGGTATACAAGGTTTTGACCTTAAAGACCAGCGTGAGTATACTGGATATACCAATAAAAAATATACACCAACTGCATTGCCGGATGGAACTTCAGATACAGGAGGCCAGAAAGATTTTCAAATTTCTCAGGATCAGGATTATATTGTTATACGTTACGCAGATGTGTTGCTCATGGCAGCAGAGTTAGGCTCTCCCGATGCACAAAAACACCTTGACGATGTAAGGCGAAGAGCCCTTAAAACAAACTTTACCTCGGTACCCGTTACTAAAGAAAACATTATGAAGGAAAGAAGATTTGAGTTTGCGTTCGAGGGAATACGTTACTGGGATTTATTGCGTCAGGGGATAAATGTCGCGGCTTCTACCATTGCAATAACAGAAAATGTGTTGAGCGGTACTACTGCTGATCAGGTAGTGATCAGCAGTCAGAATATCATAAAAACCAGAGGCTTTATGCAAATTCCTAATACGCAGATTACGTTGGCAAACGGAAAGCTGATACAAAATAATGGTTGGAACTAATTGTTAAACTTATAATTATGAACAAGATAATAAAATTATGTTCAATGCTGTTTGTTTGGACAGTGTTGCTGACTTCTTGCTCTCGGGATAAATATCTGTTAGAAAATATAGATGTTCTTCCTAATGAGTTAGTAGAGGGAATTGCGTATAAAATAGAGCATGACCCCTCAAATCCCAATATCGTATACCTCACAAGTTTGATGGAAAGTAAATATACGCCGCTTTGGGATCATCCGCAAGGCAGAAGCCAGGACAAGAAAGTGACATTAAAGATCCCTTTTGCAGGTACTTATACTGTAAAATTTGGTGTGGAAACCAGGGGAGGTATCGTGTATGGAGAGCCTGCCACATTTCAGATAGACCAAATGTATGCCGGATTTATCGAAGATGAAATGTGGACAATGATTGCTGGTGGTGCCGGACAAGAAAAAAAATGGTATCTTGATGTGGACGCCGAAGGACTGTCAAGGAAATTTTTGGGGCCAATATACTTTTTTAGTAGCTGGTACACTTGGGATGGGCTTCATACCGCATCGGGCGATAATTATATTGATGCAGACCCATGGGATTGGACAAAAGCGATTTCACCTACAATAGCCAGAGAAGGAGACAAAGCTTCGGGTGCGCCAAAGCCAGGCGAGGCGGCATGGTATTGGGCTGCTGATTTGAAAGGAAATCCATGGATTACCGATGCGGCAGATTTCGGGACAATGACGTTTGACCTGAAAGATAATGCCAATGTTACGGTTGATCAGGAAGCTTATGGCCTTGGTAAGAAAAAAGGAACTTTCTTGTTGGATGTAGAGAAACATACTATCAAGTTTACTGATGTAAGGCCATTGCATGACAAGAACAGAGACGCAGATGCTGTAGACTGGTCTAATGTCAGAATCTTGTATCTAACAAAAGATGCCATGCAGTTAGGGGTTGTGCCAAATAACGGTGATCAGTCTATGACAGTTTACAACTATATATCAAAAGATTATAAGGATAACTGGGTTCCTGGTAACCAACCAGAGCCGGAGCCGCCATATACTGGTAATGCAAACGACGACCTGACCACTTCAACCTCGACTAAAAAAACATGGGCTTTATCATTAAAGACACCATATAATTGGACAGGCCTGGCAGGTAATTTTTTAAACACCTGGTCTAAACCGGAAGATTATACAGCCACAGGCTGGGCGCCTTATGATGCAGGTATGATTAGCAAGGTTTCTCTCGTACTGGATAAAACTGGAGAAAATAATGGAACATATGTGTTTACTGATGGATCAGGAAACACAATCAGCGGTTCTTATAGTACAGATGATAAAAACAACATCGTCTTTGATAAAAATATATCTTTCAGCATTTCTGACTGGGTATCTTTATCAACCACTGCAGAAAACAAATTAAGAATTATCAGTATAGAAAAGGATGCCTTAGGCGCAGTTTCAGGCTTATGGTTAGGTGCACGTGACCCGGCTAAGGATGAGTATATGGTTTACAAATTCGAGCCAAAAGCAACTGCTGGTGCAACAGACCCTTTAGCGGCATGGAAAAGTGCTTTGGCAGGCAAAACTTTTAAACCAGACGAAAACTATTTTGCAGATTGGGTAACAAAAGCCTGGACAGGTGGCTGGACCGCAGGTGAAGGTATTTATCCAAATAAAGACTTTAGTAAGCAAGGTTGGTTTTGGGATTTAAATACTTACAATGCTTGCTTAGCATCATCTATAAGATATTATTTAGATGGTACAACTTTAAAAGCAGACGCGATAGATAACGGAGTTGCCAAAAATGGTATTATAGTAGATATCGATACGGATAAAGGAACATTAACTTATTCTGTTGCACCATTTACTTTTAGTTGGATTTTTACCAATAATGGAGATGGAAAAGGACCTTGGTTGTTCGGTTCTTATAATAGCGCTAGTTTAAGTAATATCAGTACGAAAGGGATGTATTTAGGTTTTGTCACAGGCGCTGACGAGATTACGATGCATCATTTAGTACTAAAATAAATATTGGTTGTTGTTGTGTTAATGTTGATCTAAAATTCGGGATCTTCTTGGATCCCGGATTTTCTATAAAAACTGTTATGAGGCTGTTAAAATTTCTATTAGTTATTTTGTCATTTTTTACGATTTGTATTTTCTCTTGTAAAAAAGATGGAGATAAAAATCCCATTCCTGATTTGGTACTATCTACCGAAGGTTTAAGCTTTTCAAATCAAGGGGAAACCAAATTTTTTTATGTTAAATCTAATATGCAGTGGAACGCAACAAGTTCCGAAAGCTGGTTGACATTGTCTTTAACTAATGGGGCGGCAGGAACAATAAAAATTGATGTTTCGGCAACAGCGAACAGCCAAATTGCCGACAGAACGGCAACCATTACCGTAACTTCAGGAGATGCAACAAAAACAATTAGCGTGTTACAATCGGCATCCGGTTTGTTTTCGATAGATAAAACAGAATTCTCTATTAACGACGATTTGCAGGAGTTAACTTTAAAAGTAGAAAGTAATTCGGTATATAATGTAGAGTTTGGAGCCGATTGGTTAAGCAGAAAATCAGAACCGGTACATTCAGGAACAACTTATACCGAAACGTTTATTGTCAAAAGAAATGGAAATATTTTCGACAGATCCGCTACCATAACTCTTAAAAAAGGCAACGAAACAAATACAGTTACAGTAAAGCAAACCGCAAATGCTAAATCTATAACCGGCACCAATGTAGGGATGAACTCGGATGCAGTTGCCCTTGCAGCTAAAATCAAAATTGGCTGGAATTTGGGAAATTCGTTGGAAGCAGCGGCCAGTGCTACTTCGGCTGGTGAAACATCATGGGGAAACCCAAGAGTAACAAAAGAATTAATAGATGCTGTAAAAGCAGCGGGCTTTAACGCCGTACGTATTCCATGTGCTTGGAGCGGATATATTGAGGACCAAGTTACCTACAAAATTAAAGATTCTTGGCTGGAGCGTGTGAAAGAAGTGATTGATTATTGTGTCTCTAACGATATATATGCCATCATTGATATCCACTGGGATGGCGGATGGCTGGAAGAAAATCCAACTTATGCTGCACAAGAGGCTGTAAATAAAAAGCAAAAAGCATTGTGGGAACAAATTGCAGTATATTTTAGGGATTATGATGAACATTTGTTATTTGCCGGTACCAATGAAGTTCATGCTGGTTACGGAAACCCAACCACAGAAAATATAACAGTTCAGCAGTCATACAATCAAACTTTCGTTGATGCAGTTAGGGCAACGGGCGGTAAAAATGCGTATAGAAATTTGGTGGTTCAATCGTACAATACCAATATCCAGCATGCCATCAGTTACTTTACCATGCCAAATGATGCCATAGCTAAAAGATTAATGGCAGAAGTTCATTTTTATGATCCTTGGGATTTTGCCGGAGATGAAACCAGTAATATATACTTATGGGGCAAAGATTTTATAGGTTCGCCGAATGTTTCAACCTGGGGGCAGGAAGCTTGGGTAGATAGCCAGTTTGCCAGTATAAAAACAAAATTTGTAGATGCAGGAATCCCGGTAATTTTAGGTGAATACGGAGCTATTCTCCGTACTTCGGCAGCTAATCAACAAAATCATATTAAAGCGAGAAATTATTACCTCTCATATGTAACCAAAGCGGCAAAAAACAACGGTATGGTCCCTTTTTATTGGGATAACGGAAATACAGGGAATAACGGCTTTGGCTTATTTAATCGCTCAACAGCTCAGGTGGTTCATCAGGATGCTGTAAATGTGCTTGTTGATGCCATAAAGTAATTGTTGATTTTAGAACAGAATAAATTGGAAATATTAAATGATAAATGGAGCTTGAGCCAAAAACCTGAAGGAATGAATTTTAGTAAAAAATTACTTTTTCTAAACCTTGTTAACAGGCATATCTGTGTATTAATTGAGATTATATAGTTTAAAATAGTTAATCTGTTATAATAAAAGTCTTACTTTAAATTTGGTTATGTACTGTTCAGTCAGGTCTCCCCGGCCTGACGCAGTACGCTTTTAAGGTGAATTGAAAATATTTATATGAGCGCATACGGAAGTATCAAAAATGAAAAAGTAAGTAAAGCATTGGTAACTGGAGTTTTGCTTCTTTTTGCGCAACTAATTTTTGCACAAACAGGCTCTTCTACTTTGCGTGAGCATTTATTAATGGATTTTGGATGGAAGTTTGCTTTTGGACATCCTTACGATACTGAAAAGGATTTTAATAATGGTATAGGATATTTCTCGTACTTGGCTAAAACTGGTTATGGCGACGGTGCAGCCGCTCCCGGGTTTGATGACCGGAGTTGGCGAAAACTGGATTTACCTCACGATTGGGCTGTTGAAGCTAGTTTCGATTCTAAAGCAAGTTTTAGTCATGGTTTCAAGGCAATCGGTAGAAACTTTCCCGATAAAAGTATCGGTTGGTACCGGAAGACCTTTAACATACCTGAAAGTGATTTAGGGCGGCGTATTCATGTTGCTTTCGACGGCGTTTTCCGTAACTCGATTGTTTGGATAAACGGCCACTATTTAGGAACGCACCCCAGCGGATATTTAGGTTTCGATTACGATATAACCGACTACCTGAATTATGGGGGTGATAACGTTATCGCCGTTCGCGCCGATGCTACAATGGAAGAGGGCTGGTTTTATGAAGGCGCAGGAATTTATCGCCATGTATGGCTGAATAAATTAGACGAATTGCACATTGTTCCTAACGGAACCTATGTTAATTCTCAACTTCAAAATCAACAGGCAACAATCACAGCTCAGGCATATCTTATAAACGAAGGAAAATCAGCAAAACAGTTTTCAATTGTACAGGAAATTATAAACGCTGAAGGCAAACAAATTGCCACACGTCTCCTGTCGGATTTAACTTTGAAACCGTATGAAACGAAAGAATTTTCACTAAATATGGTTGTTTCTAATCCGAAACTATGGTCCTTAGAAAACCCGTATCTCCATAAATTAGTTACAACGGTAAAACAGGGTGAAAGAATTATCGACCAATTCGAAACAACGTTCGGAATTCGCACTATTCGGTTTGATGCTAATGAAGGGTTTTTCCTTAATGGAAAACATGTAAAAATAAAAGGTACGAACAATCATCAGGATCATGCCGGTGTTGGTTCGGCCATGCCGGATGGCTTGCAGGATTTCCGTATTAATGCATTAAAGCAAATGGGAAACAATGCTTACCGCTGTTCACATAATCCGCCAACACCCGAGTTGCTGGATGCTTGCGATCGTTTAGGAGTATTAGTGATTGACGAGAATCGTATGATGGGTATTTCATCAACCAACCTGGATGATATGAAAAGGCTTATCATTCGCGATAGAAATCATCCAAGCATTATAAGTTGGGCCATTGGAAACGAGGAATGGGCAATTGAAGGAAATGTAACGGGTGCCAGAATTGCCGAAACCATGCAGGCTTTTGTAAAAAGCATTGATACCACACGGTTTGTCACAGCAGCCATCAGCGGAGGCATTGGTAACGGAATTTCTACAGTTATCGATGTATTGGGATATAACTATATCGCGACAAAAAATACCGACGAACAGCATAAGAAATTTCCGGAGCAAATGAGCTGGGGAACCGAAGAAGGCTCTACGGTAACGTCGAGAGGTATGTACGTAGACGACCGACCGAATAATCAGTTAGCAGCGTACGACAAAAAGCAGAATGATTTCTTTTATAGCCTGGAGGATGGCTGGAAACATTATGCTGCACGTCCGTATCTCGCAGGTATGTTTATCTGGACCGGCTTCGATTATCGTGGCGAACCAACACCATTCGGATGGCCTTCAACAGGTTCATATTTCGGAATGCTGGATCAATGCGGCTTCCCTAAAGATTACGTATATTATTTAAAATCATGGTGGACCAACGAGCCGACCATTCATATTCTTCCGCATTGGAACTGGGCGGGAAAAGAAGGGCAGCAAATTCCTGTTTGGGTGTACAGCAACGCTGATGAAGTTGAACTTTTTCTAAATAATAAAAGTCAGGGGCGAAAAACTATGGAACAAAACGGTCACCTGGAATGGAGTGTAACCTACGCACCTGGAATCTTGCGGGCCGTTGGTTTTAAAGACGGAAAACAAACCTTAAATAAGGTGGTAAAAACAACCGGAGTCGCGGCATCGGTTCAATTATCTTCTCATGTTAAAAGTTTAAAGGCGAACAAAGAAGATATTGCCATGATAACGGTAGAGTTAAAAGATAAAAACGGCCTGCATATTCCTACAGCAACCAATGAAATTAATTTTGCTATTCAGGGTCCTGGAAAAATAATCGGCGTAGGCAATGGCGATCCGACTTCGCTTGAAGCGGATAAATATTTAGAAACTATTACAATATCAACAATTACAGATTTGAAAGAGAAAGTTGTTAACAGCTTTGGTAATCGCCCTGAAGTTGTTGCTGATTTCGATACTGCTGATTGGAAAAAAGCTTTCGCCGACGAGAGAACAGAGAGTTTCGCTAAAGCAGCACCAACTTTGGTTTACCACGGAACTTTTTCACTTTCGGCTGAAGACCTGAAAGGCGCTATTACATTCTTTTATAACAGCATCGGCAGGCAGCAGTCTATTTATATAAATGGAAAAGAAATAGCTAAAAATCTTCCCGAAAATAAAAAAGGAGACACTTTCAAATTAGATCCATCAAATTTAAAATCCGGGAATAATTCCATCGCAATTGTTGCCACACCTTTATTTAAAAAGCAAAGCTGGGAATCGGTAAATACAAATCCAGGCTTAATTCAAATTGTTCAGCCGGCCGCAATCTGGAAAAGAAAACTCTTCAGTGGCTTAGCACAAGTCATTGTACAATCAACCGGTGAAGCGGGTGATATTATTTTAAAAGCCAATTCTGCCGGGTTAAAACAGGGAGTGATAAAAGTACCGGCACAATCGGTAATATCCAGACCGTTTGTAGACTAGTTATTTTCAGGACATATATAATGGCTAAAAAATCATTTATAAATAAGTTATCAAGGAATCGCAAACTTGCTTCACTGGTGCTTTTTCTTGTTTTTTTAAGTAAAAGTACAACACTCCTAGCTCAGGAAGATGGTTTTTTCGACGCACCGGTCCGTGGTTTTACCAGCTGGCAGCCAGCACCAAATTGGGAACATGCTTTAATCAGCGGAAACGGAACAATGGGAGCTTTAGTAATTGGCCAGCCTCATGAAGAAACAATTATTTTAAGTCATTCTGATTTATATCTTCCGCTAAATCCTCCAATGGAACCTATTAACCAAGTTAGCCGGTTGACAGAAATAAGAAAGCTTTTACTGGAAGGTAAAAACGAAGAAGCAGCAAAAATTCCGGTAGACCAGCGAAACAAAGAAGGATTTAACATAGGCAGAGATCCATTTATTCCTGCATTCAACTTAAAAGTAGAACAGGAAGCTTCTAACATAATCCGTTATCAGCGTTCTGTAAACTTCGAAACCGGCGAGGCTAAAGTGAGCTGGCAGGATGGAATAGGCTTTTTCAATAGGAAAGCAATGGTTTCTCGTCCCGATAGCATAATAATTGTGTCCATAAAAGGCACAGGCAAAATTAATTGCAAATTGAATTTTGAGAGTATTCCAATAGAATGGAATCAATGGTCTATTGTTGGCAAAGCGGTAGGAGAGCGGGTGAGTAATGCCGAAGGGCAATGGCTTACTTATCGAAGCGACTTTAAGAATAAATATCCAAATGGCTTACAGGGCTATGAAGGTGTTGGCCGGTTGATTTTAAAGGGCGGAGCTTCAAAAATATTAGGCCGGCAGTTAGTTATATCTGATGCAGATGAGGTGTTGTTGCTGATTAAAATAAAACCAACTTATAATTATTCGCAATCGCAGATAAAGAACATTAAAACAGAACTATTAACAAAAACTTCTGATTATCCTGAATTGCTTAAAAGACATACAGCTGTTCATGGCGAAATTTTTAATCGTGTTAAATTAAATCTGGACGGTAACGCTGAATCTCGTAAACTCAATAGCGAAGAAATGTTATTGGCCTCTAAAGATCAGGTTTCAAAGGCTTTAATCGAAAAAGTATTTGATGCCGGCCGATACAATATTTTAAGTGCAAGCGGTACTAATCCGCCTAATTTACAAGGTTTATGGAGTGGTACCTGGACCGCACCCTGGAATGGCGATTTTACCCATGACGGCAATCTTCCTACTGCCATTGCCGCTAATTTGAGTGGAAATATGCCCGAATTAATGAACGCTTATTTCAACTATCATGAAAAGTATTTGTCCACTTACAGAAAAAATGCAAAAAGGCTGTTCGGTACACGCGGAATTCATATTCCTGCACATACCAGTAACAATGGATTAGATACTGATTTTGGTGAGGTATGGTGCCTTACCTTGTGGACAGGCGCTGCAGGCTGGGTATCGCATTTCTTCTTCGATTATTATCAATATACTGGTGATGTAGCTTTTTTAAAAGAGCGTGCATATCCATTTATGAAAGAAGCCGCATTGTTTTATGAAGATTTCTTAACAGAAGATAAACAAGGAAAACTGGTTTTTAATCCATCTTATTCGCCAGAAAATAATCCGGCAAACAATCCGTCGCAGGCAGCAATAAACGCAACGATGGATATAATGATTGCAAGGCAATTATTGCAGAATTGCATTAAAACAGCTAAAATTTTAGGAGATAATTCTAAAATAGCGACATGGGAAAATATGCTGAAAAAAATGCCGGATTATCAGGTAGCTAAAGATGGAACCTTGCGCGAATGGCTTTGGGAAAATATGGAAGAAAATCATCAGCACAGACATAGCTCTCAACTTTATGCACTTTACGATGAAGCAAATCCTGAAATCATAAATAATTCCAACCTATTAGCGGCGGTAAATCGCACTCTGGACGAAAAAATGAAATTCCGGATAGCCGAAGGCGGAGGAGAAATGGCTTTTGGCCTGGTGCAATTAGGTTTAACAGCAGCTCATATTGGCGAAGCAGAAAAAGCTGAACAATTAGTAGAATGGCTTTCGTCAAAATACTGGTCAAGTGGAATGGGTTCTTTTCATAATGTTGGTGAATTATTTAATACAGATATAAGCGGAGGATTGCCGGCCCTGATCATAGAAATGCTGGTTTATTCACAACCTGGAACAGTTTCCGTTTTGCCCGCTTTGCCGGCCGAGTGGTCCAAAGGAAAAATTGAAGGAGTTTTATTGCGTGGAAGTGTTTTGTTAAAAGAACTTTCCTGGGATAATAAAAAGTTGCATATAGTATTAAACGCCAATAAAAATCAAAAGCTGAACCTTCAATTTCCTTCTGAAGTAAAGGCTGTTCAAGGATTTTCTGCAAAAAAGAATAATCCTAAAAGTCTTCAAATTGAACTTCCGGCAAATAAAAATATAACCTTAGATATCTTAATAAATTAATCCAAGCCTAAACAATGATGATGAAATTTAAAATGAGAATAGCAGCGCTGGTTTTCGCCGGCATTCAAATTCTTGGCAATCTTGCTTCAGCACAAATTCAGGATATGAAATTACTGAATGTTCCCATAGATATCAGTCAGGATTTTAGAGATTTTACAAACACCTATTATCTGGCAGATAGCCTTGGAAAGTTTAATCCCGCTACAGCAAGTGGGGAAATTAGATACAAGCGCTATAATTATGCAACCCGACAGGCTTTTGATAATATGCTGGGTGTTTTAAGTCCGGCTAAGGCTAACGAATTTCCAACAACCGAATATGCAGCTTCGCCTTCCTTGCCTTTTTCCATCGAGTTTGTATCACCAAGAACTGTTCGTATAAGAGCAACTTCCGGTTTGCAGGTAAAACCTAACCAGGAATCTTTAATGTTGGTTAATGGAAAGGTATCTGCGGACAAATCATGGAGATATTCAAAAGTTTCTGGCGGTCATAGATACACTAGTACTTATGGTTCTGTAACTGTTTTAGAATATCCATGGCACGTAGAATTACGGGATGCTACCGGCAAACTTCTTACTAAAACAATTCATAATAAAGATAATGCCGACTCTACCTATACTCCTGTGGTTCCTTTTTCTTACGTAAGACGTGCTTCTGATTATTCCCGCAGCATGTCCGCCGCATTTTCATTGTCGCCTGGTGAGAAAATATTTGGTTGCGGAGAATCTTTTACCGGATTGGATAAACGCGGACAAAAAGTAGTTCTATGGGCCGATGATGCCAATGGCGTTCAAAATGAAACCATGTATAAACCAATTCCTTTTTTTATGAGTAGTCGCGGTTATGGAATGTTTATGCACACATCTTCTCCAATTACCTGCGATTTTGGGAAGTATTTTAGCGGTATTAACTCCTTAATGATAGGAGATGATGAACTGGATTTATTCGTTTTTCTGGGCGAACCAAAAGAGGTACTGAACGAATACACCAATCTTACCGGAAAATCGCCCATGCCGCCACTATGGTCATTTGGTTTCTGGATGAGTCGTATCACGTATTTTTCTGAAAAAGACGGAAGGGATGTTGCAGTCAAACTGCGTCAGCATAATATACCTGCAGATGTAATTCATTATGATACAGGTTGGTTTACAACTGACTGGAGGACAGACTACAAATTTGCTCCTGACCGGTTTAACGACCCTGCAAAACTTTTGTCTGATTTGAAGAAAGATGGATTTCATGTTTCGTTATGGCAACTGCCTTATTTTACTCCTAAAAACACATTGTTTAATGAGCTGGTTCAGCAAAATCTGGTTGTTAAAGATGGTAAAGGAAATCTTCCTTACGAAGATGCTGTATTGGATTTCTCAAATCCTGCTGCGGTAAAATGGTATCAGGATAAAATTGCCGGATTGTTAAAACTTGGTGTAGGCGCAATTAAAGTAGATTTTGGTGAAGCTGCACCTGCAAACGGAATTTATCATTCCGGGCGGACAGGTTTTTATGAGCATAATTTATATCCATTACGATATAATAAAGCTGTAGCTGATATTACGAAACAAGTAACTGGCGAGAATATTATTTGGGGAAGAAGTACATGGGCTGGCAGCCAGCGATACCCGCTGCATTGGGGCGGCGATGCTGCAAATACCAATACAGCTATGTCGGCAGAATTGCGCGCCGGCTTGTCCTTTGGCTTATCGGGATTTGCCTTCTGGAGTCATGATATTGGCGGATTTGTTCAAAAATCCCCGGAAGATTTATATGGAAGATGGGCTGCTTTTGGCTTCCTTTCATCCCATACCAGAAGTCATGGCGCTCCGCCAAAAGAACCTTGGGAATACAGTCCTGAATTTCTGAAGACATTCAGATTGTCTGATGAAATGCGCTATAAATTAATGCCCTACATCTATGCACAAGCCAAAGATTGCTCTGAGCGTGGCTTGCCAATGCTTCGTGCCCTGTTTGTGGAATATCCTAACGATCCCGGATCATGGTTAATTGACGATCAGTATTTATTTGGTTCTGATATGCTGGTTGCTCCATTATTTGAGAATGTTCCGGAACGAAACGTTTACCTTCCGCCTGGCCAATGGATTGATTATCAAAGTGGAGAAACCTATTCTGGAGGCTGGCACAAAATAAAACCCGGACCCGTAAGAGCGGTAGTGCTGGTTAAAGCCGGAGCAGTAATTCCTCATATCAAACTGGCTCAGTCTACAATGAAAATGGATTGGTCCAATCTTGAATTGGTATCTTATTCAACTAATGGCGAAGCAGCAGAAGGGCTTGTGTGTCTTCCATCGGATAATGTTTTGAAACGGGTTTTGGTATCTGCCAATGCATTAAATGTGGATCCTTTTGCAGGAAAAGTAAAATGGCAAATCAGAGCGTACAAATAAAGTATAATGTTTAAACAAGTATTCTTTTTAATTGCAGGCTTTTTGCTGACCGGCTTTACCAGGGTAGTCGCTCAGGGCGAATATCCTTTTCAGGATTATACGCTCGAAACCGGGAAGAGGATTGATAATATTATTTCTCTTCTCAATTTAGACGAGAAGATTAACTGCCTTGGAACTAATCCAACAGTTGAGCGGCTGGGGATAAAAGGTACCGGACATGTAGAGGGACTTCATGGTTTAGCATTAGGAATTGCTGGCGGCTGGGGAAAGAATACTCCGGTGCCTACTACTACATTCCCGCAGGCAATTGGTTTAGGCGAAACCTGGGATCCTGAACTTGTGAAACAGGTAGCAGCAGTTGAAGGTTACGAAACCCGCTATTACTTTCAAAATGAAAAGTATCGTAAAGGCGGTTTAGTTGTTAGAGCGCCAAATGCTGATTTAGGACGGGATCCAAGATGGGGCAGGACCGAGGAGTGTTATGGCGAAGATGCTTTTTTTAATGGAACAATGGCAGTTGCTTACATAAAGGGGTTACAAGGAAATGATCCTAAGTATTGGCAGGCAGCTGCATTGATGAAGCATTTCCTGGCAAATAGCAATGAACATGGAAGAGACAGCAGTTCATCCGATTTTGATGAACGGTTGTTTCGTGAATATTATTCTGTTCCTTTTAGAATGGGTATAACAGAAGGTGGCTCCAAGGCATATATGGCAGCTTACAATCGTGTAAATGGGATTCCACAAACTGTACATCCTATGCTGAAAAACATAACTGTTAAGGAATGGGGGCAGGATGGGATTATCTGCACCGATGGTGGTGCTTACCGGATGCTGGTAAACGCACATAAATATGTCCCAAATCTCGAAGAAGCTGCGGCGGCATGTATAAAAGCAGGAATTAATCAGTTTTTGGATGATTATAAAGGCGGAGTAAAGGGCGCTTTAACCAAAGGCTTGCTAAAAGAAAGTGACATTAATGAAGTGTTGAAAGGCGTTTTTAGGGTAATGATTAAACTTGGACAGCTTGATCCACCCGACTTGGTTCCCTATTCAAAAATAAAAGACGGGCCGGAGCCCTGGACAATAAAAGAACATCAATTGCTGGCAACAGAGGTTACACAGAAATCGATTGTTTTGTTAAAGAATGATAGAAACCTTCTGCCATTAAATAAAAATACAATTAAGTCCATTGCTATTCTCGGTCCGCGCTCTAAAGAAGTGTATGAAGATTGGTATAGCGGAACGCCGGGTTATAGTATTGATCCTCTCACAGGTATTAAAAAGAAAGTTTCCACAGAAACAATAATAAGTCATACGACTAATAATGATCTTGCAGTCAGTATGGCAAAATCTGCCGAAATAGCCATCGTATTTATTGGAAATCATCCAACCGGCAACGCTGGCTGGGCAAAAGTATCCGACCCAAGTGAAGGAAAAGAAGCGGTAGATCGGGAAGAAATTAACCTTGAAGCTTCGCAGGAAGAACTGATTAAACGGGTGTATGCAGTAAATCCAAATACGATTGTGGTGTTAGTCAGTAGTTTTCCATACGCCATTAACTGGAGTCAGGAAAATATTCCGGCAATTTTGCACATAACGCATAATAGCCAGGAGTTGGGATCCGCTTTGGCTGATGTGATTTTTGGCGATTATAACCCCGGCGGAAGGTTGGTTCAAACCTGGCCCAGGTCTTTGACACAACTTCCACCAATAATGGATTATAATATCCGCAATGGCAGGACTTACATGTATTTAAAAGATAAACCGCTTTATCCTTTCGGATACGGATTAAGTTATACCACTTTCAGTTATGATAATTTAAAAATAAGCTCATCTCATCTGAATAGAAAAGCTGAAATCTCTGTAAATATAGATATCAAAAATACCGGGAAAATAACCGGCGATGAAGTGGTTCAATTGTATGTGAAGCACATAAATTCCAAGGTTCAGCGTCCATTAAAAGAATTAAAAGGCTTTAAAAGAATAACACTGTATCCTGGTGAGAAAAAAACTGTAACACTAGCTTTAAAAGCAGAGAATCTTGCCTATTGGGATGAAAAAGCAAGTGGTTTTATCGTTGAAAAAGATAAAATACAAATTCAGTTAGGTAGTTCATCATCAGCAATACACGCACAAAAAATTATAAACATCAATTAAAACGTAATGAAAAAACTCATTTTGACAAGTGTTATGGCAGCGCTCTTTATCTTCACAAGCCGTTCGTCTAATGCCCAGCAGCAAACGGACCCATCAACTGAAACGAAGATTACCAATTTGTTAAAGCAGATGACTCTGGAAGAGAAAATTGGAATGATTCACGGCAATTCTTCTTTTACATCAGCCGGTGTTTCGCGGCTTGGTATACCGGAATTAACCATGTCGGATGGTCCGCATGGAGTCCGTCCGGAGCATGGCCGGGATTGGACACTAGATAATAAGGGCAATGATTCTTCTACTTATTTGCCGGTTGGTATTACTCTGGCTTCTACCTGGAATCCAGAATTAGGCTATGCATTTGGTGCTGTTCTAGGGAGTGAAGCTAAATACCGAGGAAAAGATATTATTCTGGGGCCGGGTATAAATATCTTACGCACTCCGCTTAACGGACGCAACTTTGAATATATGAGTGAGGATCCTTACCTCATTTCTAAAATGGTAGTGGGTTATATTAAGGGAGTTCAGGATCAGGGTATTTCAGCTTGTGTGAAACATTTTATTGCCAACAATCAAGAGGTAAGACGCGACGGAATTAATGTGGAGATGAGTGAGCGTGCCTTGCAGGAAATTTACCTTCCTGGTTTTAAGGCAGCTATTGTAGAAGGTGGCGCAAATACAGTAATGGGTGCTTATAATAGGTTTAGAGGCGAGTATTGCACCTATAATGATTATCTGGTGAATAAAATACTTAAAGGCCAATGGGGTTTTAGCGGCTTAATGATGAGTGATTGGGGCGCGATACATAGTACAAAAGAAGCTTTATTGGGAGGCGCAGATTTAGAAATGGGTTCTGATATAGGTAAGCCAGCATTAAAGTTTCCCGATTTTTATTTCGCTGCAGCTGCCTTAAAAATGGTGAAGAGTGGCGAAGTAGCAGAGTCAGTAATAGACGATAAAGTGCGCAGAATATTGCGCGTGATGTTTAAGACCAATATGATTAATGCTACCCGTAAGCCTGGCGAACATGCAACAGCCGCCCATGCGGCCGTAGCAAAACAAGTAGCTGAAGAAGGAATTATATTATTAAAAAATAAAGGAAATATCCTGCCTCTTCAAAAAAATACCTTGAAGTCAATTGCCGTAATCGGAGCAAATGCAAACCGCGATAATGCAATGGGGGGTGGAAGCTCTCAGGTTCGTCCTGAATATGAAGTTACTCCTCTGGAAGGGCTTCAGGCATGTGTTGCAAATAATACATCATTACGTTTTTCTCAAGGCTATACTATTGCACAAAATGCTACTGCAGATGCAAAGCTAATACAAGAAGCAGTAGAAAACGCAAAAGCAGCACAAGTAGCCATCGTATTTGGCGGCTGGATTCATGGTTACGATTATAATAAATGGAGCGATAATGCTTATGATGCCGAAGGTGCTGATAAGCCCGATATGACAATGCCTTTTGGACAGGATGAATTAATATCAGCGGTAATAAAAGCTAATCCTAATACGATCGTAGTATTATTTGGTGGTGGTGCAATTGATATCAGTAAATGGGAGGGAAAAGCAAAAGCTGTTTTACAGGTAGGCTATCCGGGACAAGAGGGAGGAAATGCTTTGGCTGAGATTTTATTTGGTGATATAAATCCTTCCGGTAAGTTAACGTATTCATGGCCTAAAACTCTGGCCGATGCTCCAGCTCATAAACTTGGCGAATATCCGGGTGATAGCATCAATATACATTATAAGGATGATATTTTTGTTGGATATCGTTATTTCGATAAATATAAGGTTAAGCCTCAATTTGCTTTTGGACATGGCTTATCTTACAGTAAGTTTAATTATGGGAAGTTAAACACTACTATAAATAATGGTGTAGTAACGGTTAATTTTGTATTAAGTAATTCTAGTTCGAAAGGTGGCGCAGAAGTTGTGCAATTATATATAAAAGATAAAAAGTCTTCGGTTTTACGTCCGGAAAAGGAGTTAAAAGGCTTTCAGAAAATATATTTAAATTCTGGCGAATCTAAAGAAGTGAAATTTGTTTTAAATACAGATGCTTTTAGTTTTTTTGATGATAAGCAAATGAAATGGGTGCAGGAACCGGGAGATTTTGAAATTGCTGTTGGCTGTTCTTCCCGGGATATCAGGGTAAAAAAGAATGTAAAGCTTTAATGGTGTTAAGGCAAGAAATAAAAAAAGCTACTCGTTCGAGTAGCTTTTTTTATTTGATAAAGTCGAAATTACAGTGCGCTATCAGCAGCTACAGTGTCAGTAACGATTGTATCAACAATAGTAGTATCTAAAGCTAAAGAATCAACTGAAGTTGAATCTCCATTGTTTACTTCTGTTGTGTTTGAGCTGCAAGCAGCAACTGATAAAGTGATAGCTAAAGCAGCGAAACCTAATTTGAAAAGATTTTTCATTTTTTTTTGTGTTATAAGTTTAAACAAATATTTCACTCATTAATACGTTTAACCTTGAAAAGTAACCCAGTATTCGGATAAAATTTTCATTTTTTTTTTAGTTATCATTGGGTTACAAATTTAACATTAGGGTATTAACTAGTGAGCAGCAAGATAAAAAGTTCAGTACCAGAAGATAACGAAGTTATATTAGGGATTCTTAATGACTCGAAAAACACACTTGAAGGGATATACAAAGCATATTTTCCGATGGTACTGCAGTTAGTGATTACAAATAGTGGCTCTGAAGATGATGCTAAAGATATTTTCCAGGAGTCCATTATCGTTCTTTATGATAAGGTAAAAGCCGGTAATTTTGAATTAAACAGCAAACTTAAAACCTTTCTGTATTCAGTTTGCAGGCGATTATGGCTAAAGCGCTTAAGCGTTAAAAGTAGGAATTCAGCAAATATTACCGATTTTGAAGAAACTCTTGCCGTTGAACATGATTTAGAATATCATGAAGAAAAAGACAGGCAGTTTAAGCAAATGGATGAGGCTTTAGAGCATTTAGGAGAGCCTTGTAAAACTATAATTGAAGAATTTTATATTAACGGCAAATCGATGCAGGAAATCTGTGAGATGTTTGGATATACCAATGCTGATAATGCAAAAAATCAAAAATACAAATGCCTGCAGCGCTTGAAAAAGCTTTTTTTTTCAGGCTTAAATTAGGGATAAAATGGAATTGACAGAAAGAATTGAAGCTTATTTAGATGGAAAGATGACGGATGCTGAGTTTCATGCCTTTGAAAAACTAAGGGCAGAAAACCCTGCATTAGATCAACAGGTTGTTGCACATAAAGCATTTATTGAAACACTTCAGGCGCATGGACAAAAGAAGAGGTTGATTTCTGCCATGAACTCTATCCATGAGAAGTTGGACGTTGCAGCTATTAAAGCGGAAATCCTTCCAACGTCAACTATCATACGGATTCTTTGGAATAAGTATAAGATAAATGCTGCTGTTGCTGCTTCTGTCGCTATCCTTGCAGTATTTACTTCACTGTTATCCACCGGATATTTTTCACATAAAAATGCCAGCAGATCTGATTACAATGCTTTACGAAGGGCTGTAAGTCTGGAATTAGGAAAGGTAAAACAAGATCAAAAAGAAATTCTAAAAAATATTAATACTCCTGTAAATCCTGGTTTATTTGGCGGGACCGGATTTGCATTAACATCAGACGGCTATCTTGTAACCAACAGTCACGTTATAAGTGGTGCCGACTCTGTGTATGTTCAGGATTCTGAAGGCCAGTCTTATAAAGTTGATGTGGTTTATGAAGATCCTGTTTTTGATGTAGCTATACTTAAAATAGCCAGTACCAAATTCAAATCATTGGGTACGCTTCCTTATTCATTTAAAAAGACATCTTCGGATGTGGGTGAAAATGTATTTACTTTAGGTTTTCCTAAAGATGAGTATGTTTTTGGCAGAGGATATTTAAGCTCTAAAAAGGGATATAAGGGCGATACTACTGCTTATCAGGTGGATGTTTCTGTAAATAACGGGAATAGCGGTGGTCCTTTACTAGATACTAAAGGAAATATTATTGGTATAATAAAAGGAAAGCAATCGGCTTCTGATGGGGCAGCCTTCGCTGTAAAGTCTAAATATATTTTATCAGCAATAGAATCAATTCAGGCAGACTCTGTAAGACCTAAAATTGTACTTAGTAAAAAAAATACATTAGCTGGATTGAGTGCCAGCGATCAGGTTAAGAAGCTTGAAGATTATGTGTTTATGGTCAAGGTTTATTAATTTAATTAGTCATCTTTTTAAAAACCTTTCAATAAATGAAAGGTTTTTTTGTGATCGATTTGTTTTAAACTAATTTTTTAGTTCATTTGAATATGATAAAAGTATTCGGAGCTGTATTCCTGATTTTTTGGTGCGAAAGCTTAATTGCTCAATCTGGGATTATTACAGGTATCGTAACAGAGAGTAGTACAGGAGAACCGTTACATTCTGTAAATGTATTCCTCAGTAATGCTACAAAAGGTACTCAGACAAATATGGACGGTGCTTTTTCATTAACCAATATTAAAGCGGGACAATATGATTTAGTAGTTAGCTGTATTGGATTCAGAACGTTCAGCCAACGTGTCACGGTTAATAATAACCTTCAGAACATATCCATACAGTTAGAAAAAAAAGTAGTTGAATTAAAAGAAGTTGTTATTGGCAAAGATCCCGATTGGGCACGTAATTATCAGGTTTTTAAACGGGTATTTATTGGTTCAACGGAAAACGCCCCCTTATGTACAATCGTTAATCCTAAAGCGGTTCATCTTTATTTTGATAAAGAAGTCAAAAGGCTGGAAGCATCAAGCGATGAGTTTTTAATAGTGGAAAACCGGGGTTTAGGGTATCGCTTAAAATATCTTATAAAAGAGTTTGAATGGACATCAAAAACAGGAATGCTTTATTATTCTGGTCAGGTATTATTTGAAGATCTGAAAGGAAGTAATGCACAGGTAAAAAGATGGCAAAAAAACAGACTTCACACATACTTAGGATCCAATATGCATTTTCTGAGGTCGATCAAAGCAAATAGATTATTAGAAAATGGTTTTTTAGTCCGCGCTACTATTCTTAAAGTGTTTGAGGGCAGGCCTTCAGATAGTCTTATTCTTTCAAAAATTAAGATGATTAAAGCTCATGTGACTCTGACCGGATTAGACTCTCTTGAATATTGGAACAAACTTTACAGGAGCCCTAAGAGCATTCGAATATTAGGAAAAGATACATTAAAAGCTTCTGATATTGCCAGATTAACGAATGTTAGTCATCTGTATGCTTTAAATTATAAAACAGATTTGCACGTTATTTATACAAAAAAGATAACTGGTTTTTCGAGGAATGATAAATCTCAGACAGCAATTGTTTCATTTCAGCACCCACCCGCTTTATTTGATTCCAATGGAATTGTTGTAAATGCCAGAAGCGTTATATATGAAGGGGCCTGGAGTCAGGGTGTTGCAGAGCTTCTTCCTAATGATTATGAACCTCCCGTAGAATAAATAGTATTTGTGACTACCTATCTACTTCCCCTAAGACAATATCAATTGAGCCAATAATTGCAATTAAATCTGCAATTAATACACCTCTCGAAATTTCAGATATTACCGAAAGATTATGAAAGCTTGGCGCCCTTGCTTTTACACGTTTAGGTATCTCGCTTTTTCCATCGGTAACAAAATAATAACCTAGTTCGCCTCTTGGATTTTCCGCCCGGATATAAAAGTCTTGTGCCTTTGGTGTTATTTTCTTTGGCATTTTAGCACGCGGATCAAAATCCGGAGTTCTCTTCAGATCTTTTTGTAACCTTTCAAGGCATTGTTCAATTATCCGTGTGGATTGTTCAATCTCATCTATTCGTACTTTAAATCTATCCCAGCAATCACCTGTCGTGCCCATATTACCTTTTCCTACGGGTATATCAAATTCCAGTTCCGGATAGGCCGAATATTCATCAATACGTCTTAAATCCCATTTTAAACCAGATGCACGCAGCATAGGGCCAGAGCAGCCGTAATTAATTGCAACATCCAAAGGTAACACCCCTACATTCGCAGTACGTGCTATAAAAATCTGGTTATCGGTAAGCAGGGCATTCAATTCTGTCATTTTTGGCTTAAAGTAATCTACAAATTCTTTGCAGCGTTCTTCAAATCCTACTGGCAGATCATAATATAACCCTCCAACCCAAATGTAATTATATAGAAGTCGCGATCCTGATGCCCACTCAAGCATATTCATAATATGTTCCCTGTCGCGGAAACACCATAAAAAAGGCGTAAAAGCACCTATGTCTATTCCATATGTCCCCAGTGCTACCAGATGAGATGCAATTCTATTAAGCTCACAAACCAGTACACGGATATATTCAATACGTTTAGGAATTTCTTTGTCGATTCCAAGCATTCTTTCAACGCCCATAACCCAGGCATGCGAATTATTCATTGATGCCAGATAATCCATCCGGTCTACAAAAGGAATGCTTTGCTGATAACTTAGGTTTTCAGCATGTTTCTCAAAGCAACGATGAAGATAGCCCATGTGTGGAATAACTTCTTTAACTACTTCGCCGTCTGTAATTACTTCGAGCCTTAAAACACCATGTGTAGAAGGGTGTTGCGGACCGATGTTAATGATCATTTCATGCGTTTCCGCATTAGCAATCAGTTTATCATATCGGGTTGTGTTTGTTATTTGTAAGTTTTCCATTTCGAATTTTTGAGCAGATTTAATCTACTTTAATTCCTCTGTAATATTCCTGAGCTTGATAATCTTTTCTTAAAGGATAGCCATCCCAGTCGTCTGGTAATAGAATTCGCCGTAAATCCGGGTGGTTTTCGAAGCGGATTCCAACCAAATCAAAAGCTTCGCGTTCATGCCATTCGGCGGTTCGCCAAACTTCAGCAACCGAAGGGAAGGAGGGAAGCTGGCTGGTATTTCTATCGTAATATTTAATTACCTTTAAGGTTAATTGAGTTTTAAAAGGAATTGAAGCGAGGTGATAAACCACTCCAAACATATTTTCGTCAATTCCATAATCTATACCTGTAAGGCAGGCCAATAAATCGAAATATGTTTTTTCATTATCTCTCAGTTCCTGGCATACAGCTGCAATCATATCTGCCTGGATTATTAAGGCTGGTTGTAATCCGCTTACTTCTTCTTTTAAAATAACCTCAGAGCCAAACTTAATAATTAAAAGTTCCTTAATTTCTTCAACACTCATATTATGGAGCTAAACGTACTATCTTCCAGTTACTCTTATCAGCACGTTTATAGACAATCCGATCATGCAGGCGTCCGGTTCTGCCTTGCCAGAATTCTACTATCTGGGGCTTTAGAATATATCCTCCCCAATAGGCGGGCTTCGGAATCTCTTTCTCTGCAAACTTTTCAGTTAAATCTTTCAATGTAGTTTCCAGATCATCGCGACCAGCAATTTCCTGGCTTTGTTGCGATACGAGAGCACCGATCTGGCTCACTTTAGGCCTTGAATGAAAATACTTTTCTGATTCCTCTTTACTTATTTTTTCTAACGTACCTTCTATTCTTACTTGTCTCTCTAATTCTGGCCAGAAGAAAACAATGGAAGCCGCCGGGTTTTTAGAGATTTCTTTTCCTTTTCTACTTAAGTAATTGGTATAAAATGTAAACCCGGTTTTGTCAAACCCTTTAAGCAGCATAATTCTTGCAGAAGGCTTGCCATCATGAGTGGCAGTAGCTAGTATCATTGCATTGGGTTCATATATTCCTCCGTCAAGCGCATCTTTAAACCACTTCGCAAACTGACTGATGGGGTCAGCAGCCACATCTTTTTCTGATAATGTTGTAGTGCGATAGTCTTGTCTCAGGTTTTCTATTATTTCTTTGTTGATTGCCATAATGTTTTACAAACTTACTAATTCAGAACAGAATATGCTTGATGAAGGATGCGGCTTTTTTAATGATTTTGTTGATTGCTTAATGTTTTGTTTAAAAAACATATATTCGTTTATCAATGTTCATCTTTTATGCTAAATCATATATCACCTAAAACGGGAAGTTTATTAATTTCTGAGCCATTTATGACTGACCCAAATTTTAAAAGGTCTGTGGTATTATTAGCTGAACATACTGAAGATGGGGCAATTGGTTATGTTTTAAATCAGCGCAGCGACTTTTACCTTAAAGATTTGATTCCTGATTTTGCAGATGCAACTTTTCCGGTATATGTTGGAGGCCCGGTTGCAAATGATACGCTTCATTTTATTCATCGGTGCAATGATAAGATGAACAGTGGAGCAGAAATTGGAGAAGGGATCTATTGGGGTGGAAATTTTGAAACATTAAAGCTGTTGATTGAAACTGAGCAGATAGCAGAAAATGAGATTTTGTTCTTTGTAGGTTATTCAGGCTGGGATGTTAAACAATTAGAAAATGAATTGGAACAGAATTCATGGCTGGTGAGTAATAAGTATAATACCGATCTTTTATTTTCCCATGAAGAGGAAAATTTATGGAAAGATATTGTGTTAGGCTTAGGACCTAAATATGCTCATATTATTAATTTTCCGGAAAATCCACTTTGGAATTAATGATATTTATTTAATCTCTTTGTCCGGCAAGAAGGTATAATACAGCCATTCTAATAGCTACACCATTTTCTACCTGATCCAAAATAATAGATTGTTTACTATCTGCTACATCGCTGGTAATTTCTACTCCACGGTTAATTGGCCCCGGGTGCATTACGGTAATTTCTTTATCTAATGAATCCAGTATCTGTTTATTCAAGCCATATAGCATTGAATATTCCCTTAAAGAAGGAAAATACTTTATATCCTGACGCTCAAGTTGTATGCGCAACATATTTGCAACATCGCACCAGTTCAATGCACGCATTAAATCAAATTCAACTTTAACTCCAAGCGACTGTATATATTTTGGAATCAGCGTGGTTGGGCCGCAAACCATTACTTCTGCACCAAGCTTTTGCAGGCAAAGAATGTTGGATAAGGCAACTCTGGAATGTAGAATATCGCCAATTATAGCTACTTTTTTACCTGCAACGTCACCATACTTTTGGCGAATAGAAAAGGCATCTAATAATGCTTGTGTAGGATGTTCATGCGCTCCATCGCCGGCATTAACGATTTGTGCGTTCACTTTTTTACTTAGAAAAACCCCTGCTCCGGGATAAGGATGGCGCATAACAACCATGTCTACTTTCATAGCAAGTATGTTATTTACCGTATCTATTAATGTTTCTCCTTTACTTACGGATGAAGAAGAGGCGGAAAAGTTTACCGTGTCAGCAGATAGTCGTTTCTGAGCAAGTTCAAACGAAAGTCTTGTTCGGGTGGAGTTTTCAAAGAACACATTTGCTATTGTTATATCCCGTAAGGAAGGAACCTTTTTAATCGGCCGGTTTAAAACGTCTTTAAATGTATCAGCAGTTTCAAAGATCAGTTGAATATCATTTTCATTTAGATCCTTTATTCCCAGAAGGTGCCGGGTACTTAATATCTGACTGTTTTCTGCCATCGCTTATTCTGCTGCTTCTGATAATAATATAACTTTATCTTCCTGATCTGCTTCTTTCCAGGTAACCAAAACTTTCTGAGAATTTATAGAATCAACCTGAATTCCAATATAATCGGGCTCAATCGGTAAATGTCTCGAAAATCGCCTGTCTACCAAAACCAGCAACTCCACCTTTTCGGGCCTGCCAAATGCCAGCATGGCATCCATTGCCGAACGTATTGTTCTGCCGGTCCACAGCACATCATCTATCAAAATGACTTTCTTCCCTTCAATTATAAAATCGATTTGAGTGCTGTTAGGGACTAACGGGCCTTCTCTGCGTCGAAAATCATCTCTGAAAAATGTAATGTCCAGGTTTCCGTTCAAAATAGTAGCCTGAGGAAGAATATTTCGTAGTTCTGCTGCAATTCTGTTTGAAAGGAGTATTCCTCTTGGCTGGATTCCAAGAATTACAGAGTTTGAAAAATCATTATGATTTTCAATTAACTGATGACAGAGGCGTTGAATAGTTATCTGAAACTTCTGTCCGTCGAGGAGGGTTAAGTTTTGCATCAGTTATGATTTGGGCAAAGGTAAAAAATAAATTAATTGGATAGAATAAATTCCTGCTTATTATTTTATTTGAGTTAAACACAATATACATAAATAGTTTAAGCGCGTACCAAAACAAAAAAAGCCCCGCTGAAAACAGCAGGGCTTTTGTAATCTAATTAAGAACTTATTCAGCTCCTTCTTCAGTTGCTTTGGTAGCTTCTTCAGCAGGAACATCTTCAGTTGCTTTAGCTGCTACTTCAGCTGCGTCATCAGTTGCTTTTTTAGCAGACTTTTTAGCGGCTTTGTTTTCAGCGCCTTCCATTTGCTCTTTTAATTGAGCCAATACGCCTAAATCACCTAAAGTTGATTTTTCAACTGATTCTTTAACCTTTTTAACCGCACTTGAAGTTGCTTTCACATCTTTTTGTTTTTGTGATCTTTCTTCGTTACGAGCGTCAGCTTTTGCTTCTTCCCATATACGTGAGTGAGATACAACAATGCGTTTAGATTCTTTATTGAATTCAATGATTTTGAAATCAGCGGTATCTTCAGCTTTTAAAACTTTACCATCTTCTTTCACAGTATGTTTGCTTGGAGCAAATCCTTCAACACCGTATGGTAATGCAATAATTGCACCTTTGTCAGTTACCTTAAGAACTGTTCCTTCATGGATTGAATCTAAAGTAAAGATAGTTTCAAAAGTTTCCCAAGGGTTTTCCTCAAGTTGTTTATGTCCTAAACTTAATTTACGGTTCTCTTCGTCTAATTCAAGAACAACAACATCTAATTCTTCACCTACTTTAGTGAATTCGTTAGGATGGTTTACTTTTTTAGACCATGAAAGATCTGAAATATGAATTAATCCGTCAATTCCTTCTTCGATTTCAACAAATACACCGAAGTTAGTCATGTTTTTAACAACAGCTTTGTGCTTGCTACCAATAGTATATTTAGCAGCAATATGTTGCCATGGATCAGGAGTTAATTGTTTAACACCTAAACTCATTTTGCGGTCTTCACGATCAAGAGTTAATACCTGCGCTTCAACTTCGTCGCCAACTTTCAGGAATTCCTGAGGGTTACGTAAGTTTTGAGACCATGACATTTCTGATACGTGAATTAATCCTTCAACACCAGGAGTGATTTCAAGGAATGCACCGTAATCTGCAACAGTAACAATTCTTCCTTTTACATGAGAACCAATTGCTAAATCAGCATCTAATGATTCCCAAGGATGAGAAGTAAGTTGTTTTAAACCAAGGGCAATACGTTTTTTCTCATCATCAAAATCAAGTACAACCACATTAATTTTTTGATCAAGTGATAATACTTCTTTCGGATGCTCAATACGTCCCCAGGAAATATCTGTAATATGTAGTAATCCGTCTACGCCGCCAAGGTCAATAAATACACCGAAATCTGTGATGTTTTTAACTGTTCCTTCAAGAACTTGTCCTTTTTCTAATTTAGCAACGATTTCTGTTTTTTGGTTTTCAAGATCGTCCTCAATAAGAACTTTGTGAGATACAACCACGTTTTTAAATTCGTGATTAATTTTCACAACCTTGAATTCCATTGTTTTGCCTACGTAAATATCGTAGTCACGGATTGGTTTAATGTCAATTTGTGAGCCTGGTAAGAAAGCCTCAACACCCATAATGTCAACAATAAGACCACCTTTTGTACGGCTTTTTACATAACCGTTAATGATCACATCATTTTCAAGAGCTTCGTTAATAAGCTCCCATGACCTTTGAGTTTTTGCACGTTTACGTGAAAGGACTAATTGTCCGTTAAGATCTTCCTGTGATTCAACAAAAACATCCACTTTATCACCGATTTTAAGATCTGGTGTGTCGCGGAACTCAGATAATGATACCATACCATCAGATTTAAATCCAACGTTTAATATCACGTCTTTGCTGTTAATGTTAACAACAGTACCACTGATAATTTCTCCCTTGTTAATTTGGTTGAAAGTACCTGCATACATTTGTTCAAGCTTTGAGCGCTCTTCCTGGCTGTAATTGCCAAAAACTTTGTCATCAGCATCCCAATCGAAATCTCCGCTTGGTGTTACTAATGTTTTAGACTTAATGTCTTCAATAGACAATGAATCAGCTTCTGACTCAATGTTTTCTTTTTCTTTAACCTGTGTGGTTTCTTCGCCAAGGAGTTCTGCTGATTTTGCAATTAGCTCCTTTTCTGCTTCTTGTTTTTTGGCCATTAATTAATTTTTCTCCTTTTTCCTGATTTTGAATCAGGACTGCAAAGGTAAGAAAATACATTTTCAAAACCGAAGGTTTTTTTTGAATATTTTATTTCTATATATCTGTAAAGCAGGAAAATAAAAATATAAATGAAAACAGGTATCGCATAATAACAGTTATATAAGGCAGATTTAAACTTTTAATTATGAAAAATAAAGATAAGGCTATAAATAATATAAACCAGATAGAAGAGAATAAAGCAGATTCTCACCTGCATTCAAATAAAAAAAAACCTGCTAATGATGGGTTTAAATCTGACGATAAGAGCCAGGGCCTGACATGGCAAGAACCCATGGATGAACAAGGGGCCGAATCGAATAGATTGTCTGATAATGAGGAGGAAGATTAAAACGCCTGTTCAATTAACTGTATCGCTTTTTCAATACCATCTTCAGAAGCCAATTTCTCTGCCATTATTTGACAGTTGTCTTTTAGGAATCCGTTGGTGATTAATTGTGCTATCCTTTCTTTAAGAATAGCAGGGGTAAGCCGGGATATCGGAACTGGTTTAACCGCAAATCCTTTTTTATAAGCCAAGTCTCCCCAAAAATATTGATCGCCTACAGGGTATAAAATCGGACAAACAAACATTGGTTTTCCTGCTCGTAAACATTCAGCGGTTGTTCCGATTCCTCCATGGTGCACAATTGCTTTTACCCTTGGAAGTAAGGCTTCGAAGGGAGCGGAAGCTATTATTTTAAGTTTACCTGATTGTTCAACTTCAGGTATATTCCAGTCGCTCCAGCAAGCTGCAATTAGAAAACGTTCATTAATTTCAAAGAGTGTTTGGATAATCATGGCCGCGATTTCTTTTTTCACCGGCATACTTCCAAATGTGATTAGAATAGGTGGCTCTCCGGCATCCAAGAAGTCAAGAAGGTCGACCGGCAAACTAAAGGTTTTATCCGGAAACCAGAATCCTGTTAATTGATGGGCTTTGGACCAATCTTTAGGGCGTTCAAGCAAATGTTCGCTAATGCCATAAATGGATGGAATGTTATATTTTATTTTGGAGTTATGCGTTTGAAGCCCGTTTTGAATGCAAAACTGACTTATTGGCTTGCGTAAAACACGGTACCTTAAATTTACCCATTGATAGCTCCATCTGTTCATAAAAGCAGGTAACCAGAAACCGCTTAAAACTGGATTCAGAAAAGCGGCAGTTTCTTCCATAGCAGGAACTACTGCAGCTCTTATAGCTTTCGTATTAAGTTGTCCGGTAAATACATCGGCCAGGGTTTTGGGCCTGTATATAAACAAGTCGCTGGTTTGTGCCAGTTGGTAACATTCATTTAAGGAATTCTCGATTAATGGATAAATTAGTTTATCCATATTTCTCTGAATAGCAAACAAGTCTGCCTTTAATATTTTTTTCCCTTCTTCAGAAGTTAATATTTTTTCATAATCAACATTTAAAGGATGAAAATTTATACCGTAGCCTTCTACTAATGATTTAAAGTTTTTGCCGGTAGACAATGTAACATCGTGGCCCTTGTGGGCTAATGCTTGTCCAAGTATGGCATAAGGCTGTACATCGCCTCTGGTTCCGATAGTAGAAATTGCAATTTTCATTAAGAATCGCAGCTTGATAGATTACTGCTTGTGCTGATATAAAACCAACAATTAAGTCGGGTCTTACATCAAGGTATTAAACTATTGATTCTATAGAAAGTTTGTTAGAAATTATATAAGAATTTATGCTGCGTAAATATGAGTGGGCCTAAATTATTTATTACTTAAAAGTGGAACAATATGTTCTAGTGCAAATTCTAGTTGTTCTTGCTGGGTAAGGTTAGTATTATCAAGAATTAAAGCGTCTTTGGCACGTGTCAAGGGACTTTCCTTACGTGTTGTATCCTGGAAATCTCTATGTGCCAGATTTTCAAATATTTCTTCCAGGGTAACATCTTCGCCTTTTAAAATAAGTTCTTTAAACCGGCGCTCAGCTCTGATTTTGGAATCGGCGGTCATAAATATTTTAACCTGAGCATCCGGAAAAACTGTGGTTCCTATATCACGGCCATCCATTACTATATTTTTGGACTTTCCCATTCGTTGCTGTTGTTTTACCATTTCCTTTCGCACAGCTTTTATTGCACTTACTTCACTTACCAGTTCAGAAACAGCCATATTTCTTATTTCTTCAGAAACTTCTTCATCGTTTAACGTAATATGAGATTGATAATCTCTGGAATGAAAGTTTAAATGAATATTTTTAAGGGACTCTGTTATCTTGCTTTCATCTGATATATCTATTTTATTTCTTTGAAAATACAAGGTAACAGCACGATACATAGAACCGCTGTCGATGTAAATAAAGTGAAGTTTTTTCGCTAATGCTTTCGCAAGAGTACTTTTTCCGCATGACGAATAACCGTCAATAGCTACTACAATATTATTACTCATTAACACAAAGTTATTGTTTGAAGTGGATTTTAAACAAGCCAAGTTTATTTTGTTATTTTGAGTATGGAATTTTCAATTCAGGATTTATCGCCAAATATTACTTTTAAAACCTCCAGAAGTGGTGGAAAAGGCGGGCAACATGTAAATAAAGTTTCGAGTAAAGTAGAATTGAATTATGATTTTGAATCTTCCGCTCTTTTTAATGCCGGGCAAAAAGAGCGCTTAAAACAAAAACTTGCTACTAAAATGACAGCTGAAGGTGAAATTCAGGTGATAAGCGAAGAAGAGAGAAGTCAGTTTTTGAATAAAGAACGAGCTCTTGAAAAATTGCAGATTCTGATAAGAAATGCCCTTCATATTCAAAAAGCCAGAAAATCGACTAAACCCAAAAAGTCAGCGATAGAAAAACGGTTAAAAAACAAACAGTTAAAGGCGGTTAAAAAAATTAGCCGAAGGAAAGGAGATATTGAATTTTAATTTAGAACCGGTAATAAATTACTGCTGAGCCATATTGATGTGCTTTCTTCTGGGCTTTAACTTCTTTAGATTTAAAAGTAACGAAAAGATTCACCGTCCAACGTTTGGCTGCATAATTCATTCCAACTTCCTGCGAATATTGAAGCCTGTTGGGACTAAAAGTAACTGGACTCTTATTATCTGTAAATAAGCCACCCTGTACAGTCGCGTCATACGCTACAAAATTTAACATTGGTCGTGTAAAAAAGAAAAACTCCTTTTGGGGAATAGTATCGCCAATTGAATTGGATATTCTACTATTATTACTTACCGAATTAAAAAAGCTATTAATTTGTCCTGCCCGAAAAAGAACTCCGGCTCCTGCACCAGAGAATGTATTTCCAAGATTTATATAAGTATTCAGGCTAAAGTCGTTGTCGTTTTGCTTTTGGAAAAACAACCGTGAATATTTAAAAGAAGAATTAACCCCGATTTCGTTAGCTATTTGATACTCCCAGCCTTTAATTGAATAAAAGCCGATTGCTTTATGTAGCCCTTCCTGTACTTCCTCACCTAAAGCGCTTGGTCCTACGGTACCAGCGTTTACCGCTATTTCAAACGTTTGTTCATCTTTTAAGAACCAGGTAAATTTTCCACCAGCATATAAATAAGCGGCAAATGGCCGGTCTATTTCACTAGTGTTATTAATGCTGCCGGTATATGGGTTATACAGATATTGCCCTGCTTCTGCTTCCCAGATTTTTTTTACGATTTTACTTTGCAGATTTTTCTGGTGTATTGCATGCCTGAAGTTTATAAAAAGGCCATTCGTGTAATATTGGTCCTGGCCTAATGCTAAATATGCGTCATTATCGCTGCGAAACCCGAATTCGTTTTTAAAGTTTCTTTCTTGCGGATAAGCAGGTTTAAAAATAGTAAGAAAAAGTAGGATTAAGCTTAAACAAACTTTCATGTGCGCACAAACAAAATAATCCGGTTGGGCCGGATTATTTTGTGTTTAATTAATTTGATAAAGGACTTACGGGTTCTTTTATATTTATTGTAAGATCGATTGGATCTTTAACTTTTTCATTAGTTAAAGCTAAATCAATAACCTCTTTCATTTCTCTAACATAGTGAAACTTCAAATCCTTAATATAATCTTCTTTTATTTCAAGAATATCTTTTTCATTCGATTTGCATAGGATTATTTCCTTGATATTCGCCCGTTTAGCAGCAAGGATTTTCTCCTTGATTCCGCCAACCGGCAATACTTTTCCACGCAGGGTTATTTCGCCTGTCATTGCCAGGTGTTGTTTTACCCTGCGTTGGGTAAATGCAGATGTCAATGCAGTCAGCATAGTAACACCTGCAGACGGGCCGTCTTTAGGTGTTGCACCAGCCGGAACATGAATGTGAACATCCCATAAATCAAATAATTGCTGGTTGATGTCGAATTTTGATGCATGTGCACGAAGATAAGCCATTGCTATCGAAGCAGATTCCTTCATTACATCACCCAGATTCCCTGTTATGGTTAACTTACCTTTGCCGGGACTTAAACTGGCTTCGATAAATAAAATATCACCACCAACTTGTGTCCATGCTAAACCGGTAACTACACCAGCTACCTGATTGCCTTCATATAAATCCTTATCAAAAATAGGAGGTCCAAGAATTTTTTCGACATCATCCTTATTTAAAGAAGATGAATACTCTTCGTCCATCGCAATTTTGGTGGCTATTCCCCGCACTACAGAACCGATTTTCTTTTCAAGTCCGCGTACGCCAGATTCACGGGTATAATCTTCTATCACTTTCTCAATAACAGCAGGCTTTAAAGAAACATCCTTTTTCTTAAGTCCATGTTGCTCTATTTGTTTTGGCAGTAAATGTTGTTTTGCTATTTCTATCTTTTCTTCGATGGTATAGCCATTCACTTCAATTATCTCCATCCTGTCGAGCAGGGCAGGTTGTATATTGTTTAACGAGTTGGCAGTAGCAATAAACATTACGTTCGATAAATCATAATCTACTTCAACATAATGGTCGTAGAACGCATTGTTTTGTTCAGGATCCAGAACTTCTAATAAGGCAGAAGAGGGATCGCCGCGAAAATCGTTTCCTACCTTATCAATTTCATCCAATACAAAAACAGCATTTGCAGAACCCGCTTTTTTAAGCGATTGAATGATTCTGCCGGGCATTGCGCCGATATAAGTCTTTCTATGTCCACGAATTTCGGCTTCATCGCGAATTCCGCCTAAAGCCATTCTGACATACTTTCTGCCCAAGGCCTTTGCAATAGATTTTCCCAGAGATGTTTTACCAACTCCAGGAGGACCCGCCAGACAAAGAATCGGCGCTTTCATATTGTTCTTTAGCTTTAAAACCGCTAAATATTCAATTATCCTGCGCTTAACTTTTTCTAAGCCAAAATGATCTTTATCTAAAATTCGCTCTGCGCGTTTCAGGTCGAAATTATCTTTAGTAAACTCGTTCCATGGAAGGTCCAGAAGCAGTTCAAGATAATTAACCTGAACGGAATATTCTGCTGCTGCAGGATTCATTCTTGCGAGTTTGTCCAGTTCCTTCATAAAATGATCGTTTACTTCTTTCGACCATTTCTTTTTACGGCTCCGCTGCTTTAAATTATCTAATTCTAGGTCCGGAGAATTACCGCCTAACTCTTCCTGTATAGTTTTTAATTGCTGATTTAGAAAATAATCGCGTTGTTGCTTATCTAAATCAGTTCTTACTTTAATTTGTATCTGATTTCTTAACTCAAGCATTTGAAGCTCAAGGGTAAGATGCTCAAGAGCCATTCTTGCACGCTCGTGTAAGTTTGCCACCTCAAGCATTTGTTGCTTTACAGCAACATCAGCATTCATATTTGAAGAAATAAAATTGATAAGAAACGACGTGCTTTCTATATTCTTAATAGCAATACCGGCTTCACTTGGAATATTAGGCGAAAGCTGAATAATTTGCATAGCCAGCTCTTTAACTGACGCTACAACAGCTTTAAATTCCTTATCGACTTTAGGCTTGATCTCTTCAAACTTGGTAATACTTGCTTTGATGTAGGGTTCGCTTTGTACTTCTTCACCCAATCTAAAGCGCTGTTTGCCTTGTATAATTACTGTAGTACTGCCATCAGGCATTTGCAGCATTTTTATAATAAGGGCAACAGTTCCTACTTCATTTAGCTGGTCAAACATCGGATCCTCGATTGCTACGTCTCTTTGAGAAACTACACCAATGGTCCGGTCGCCTTTGTAAGCGTCTTTAATAAGTTTTATAGATTTATCCCTTCCAACAGTAATTGGAATAACTACGCCTGGAAACAAAACTGTGTTACGCAGTGGCAGAATAGATAATATCTCGGGTGTTTCCTCATTGTTCATTTCCTCTTCGTCTTCTTGAGACATTAATGGAAAAAACTCCGTATCTTCATTTATTATGGGTATTGTTTGATTGAAATCAAAGTTGCTCATGCATTTCCTTTCTCCACGTCAAAGTGACAGTTGAATTATTTTTTGCGGTGTGTATCTAGTAAAAGCACATATTCTGCAATGCTTATGCCAATAAATTTATTTTTTAATAATAATTAAAAACCAGCGTGATTTTAATCTTTATAATATTAAAACTATGTTTTTACGTTTACTCAGACTGTTAAAAAGTCAGTTAGATTTTTATTTATTGAGAAACAAAGAAACAAAATAATTAACCTTGTGTATTATTACATTCTTTGAATCGTTATAGATTTAGTATTAATCGCAGGTTAAATACCAAAATAGAATAATTTTAAATGTTTTACGTTTCAACAACAGGTCAACTTACTAATTTCAGATGAAACTAATTACTTCTTTTTTTTCTTTTTTCTTTTTCTTTATAGGCTTTTCTAATGCACAGCAAGCATCAGAATCTACAAATGCTTATGTGCAACTGGGCAATAAGGCTGTTTTAGATGGCGATTTTAAAAACGCTGTTATACAACTGGAAAAATCTTTGCCGGCAGAAGCTAACAATGCAGATGTTTTGTATATGCTGGCTTATTCTTATTATCATTCGGGCGATTTGCAAAAATCTATAAGTACATTCACCCGTGTTGTTTCCTTGCGTCCAAACGATGTTTCATCTTATTATTATCGTGGTAAAGCACGTAATTTACTGGGTGCCCAAATGAATAGTACCTTAACACCGCAAGAACGGGAAAAGCTTTTAGCGGCGAGTATTAAAGATTATACCCGTGCTATCGAAATAAACAGCGAGGATAAAAAATTATATCAAAACAGAGCTATCGCATATCGTGATTATGCTATCTTAAAAGGTCAAAAAAATCCAAAGATTTACGATAAAGCAGTTGCAGTTAACTCTTATAAATCTTGTATTAACGATTTACAGCGTGTTTTAGATGCTAGTCCGGGAAGAAAAGATATTATGGATGAAATGAAGAAAGCCAGAGTTTATATGGCTAATCTTGATTAAGATATCCCGACATTCTAACATAAAAAAAGCGACATAATGGTCGCTTTTTTGTGTTAAAGAAGAAACTATCGTTTCGGGTTCTTTGGAAATGCAACCTTTCCGCCAAAATCTTGCACCCAATAATAATCCTGCATGCCTATGCCAACTTCTTTAAAAGCCGGACTCATAATGTTTTTACAATGAGAAGGACTATTTAGCCAGCCCTCCATTACTTCTTTAATGCTTCGCTGATTAAAAGCAATGTTTTCGCCTATGGTGAAACTTTGATAACCGGTATAGGTGTATCCCGCAGCAGTTATCCTGTCCTTTATTTTATCGCCGTTTTTACTTACATGACTAAAATATTTATTTCTTGCCATATCCTGGGCATGTGCCAATGCCGATATATGTAACTGGGTATTCCAGGTTAAAGGTTCAACAGGTTGCATAAATGTATCGCCGCATTTACAACCTTCTGTTCTGACCTTATTTATTTGTTTAAGAAACTCTTTCTGGAAATCGACAACAATGGCCGGATTTTTATCTATTGGCTTAACCGTATTTGATTTAACAGGTGCAGTAATACGGGGCTTTTCGGCAGCACAAGAAATAAATACAAGGAAAAATACCAATAAACCGGGAACTACACTTTTCATATACATGCAATATTGCAAACGTAGTATTAAAGTCTTTATTGGCTAATAGTTTTTAAATTTTGCAGAAATAGTATACCTGTTTTTCCCAATAAACTGCACATCCTGATTCTTTATTATACTGTAAAGTGAGTCAGGAAAGTAATTTAATTCTTCCGTTGTAGAGTATAATGAGTTGGATACTTTGTTAAGTATAAAAATGTGGGCAATGTTTCCCTTCTCGCCCTTCCGGATAATTATTTTTTGTGTTTTCAGATTTTCATCCTTAGAAATAAGCTCTGTTATAGTGCCTTTTTTTATAAGCCGGTAACTATTTTTCCATGCTGGTTTATTGATATCGGATTCGGTAAAAAGCTCAAATTCTGTTTTCCAGTCGGCTATTTTTATGTCTTTTTTTTCGGGTTGATTGTTTTGAGAGACAGACTTTTCTACTAAAGGTTTTTTTTGCTGTAAACGGGCTGCTTCGTTTTCAAAATATCCCTGGATGTCAAAATAGGTTTTTGTGGTGTTTGATGAGTTTTCTTTGCTGCTGCAGGCAGCAAAGAAAACTAAAAGAAACATAGCTATATAAAATCTCATATATCTAAACCAGAATATTTCCGGTCATACTTTCTGGAATAGGAACGTTAAGGATTTTCAAAACGGTTGGAGCAATATCTCCAAGCTTTCCATTACTTATGTTTTTATAACCATTATCTATTAAAATGCAAGGGACCAAATTAGTGCTATGTGCTGTATTTGGCGAACCATCTGCATTGATCATGAAGTCAGCGTTTCCATGATCAGCAATGATGATAAAAGAATAACCATTGCCTAATCCACATTCCACCACCGTTTGTAAGCAGCTATCTACCGTTTCAACTGCTTTTACTACTGCTTCAAAAACTCCGGTATGACCAACCATGTCCGGGTTTGCAAAATTAAGGCATACAAAATCCGGCTTGTTTGCATTAAAATCGGCACAAATTGCATCTCTTATACCTTGGGCACTCATTTCTGGCTGCAAATCATATGTGGCCACTTTGGGTGAAGGTACCAATAGTCGTCTTTCGCCAGCGAATTCTTTTTCTCTGCCACCGGAAAAGAAGAATGTTACGTGAGGATATTTTTCTGTTTCTGCAATTCTTACCTGCGTTTTTCCATGTCTTTCCAGTACTTCACCAATGGTATCTGTTAAATCATCCTTTGTAAAAACTACTTTAACGTTTTTAAATGTTTCGTCATAAGTAGTCATGGTGATGTATTTCAAATTCAGAGGCTCCATTTGATATTCCGGGAAAGCCTTTTGAGTAAGGGCAAGACTGATTTCTCTACCCCGGTCCGTTCTGAAATTAAAGCAAATAACCACATCTCCATTTTCAATAACTGTCACAGGTTGATTATTAGAATCTACCTGTACAACCGGCTTCATAAATTCGTCGGTAATGCCTTCGTTGTATGCTTCTTTTATAGTAGAAAGTAAATCTGAAGAATGGGTACCGGTTCCATGAACCATTACATCATAGGCTTGTTTTACGCGTTCCCATCTGTTATCGCGGTCCATGGCGTAATAGCGGCCTATTAATGAAGCTATTTTAGCAGGAGAGGCAGACAGATAGTTTTCCAGCTTACTTACATATTCTATTCCCGAATTTGGGTCGGTATCGCGGCCGTCGAGAAAAGCGTGAATAAATACGTTGTCAAGATTGTAGCTTTTAGCAGCATCGCATAAGCCAATAAGATGTTTGGTATGAGAATGAACGCCGCCATCAGAAAGAAGTCCTATAAAATGGACTTGTTTATTTTCGCTTTTAGCATATTCAAACGCTTCTTTCAGTATCGGGTTAGAGACTAGTTCGCCATCTTCAACCGCTTTATGAATTCGGCCAAGTTCCTGGTAAACTACGCGTCCGGCACCCAGGTTCATGTGTCCTACTTCCGAATTTCCCATTTGTCCATCAGGCAAACCAACAGCCATTCCGGAAGCTTCCAGTTTGGAATTTGGATAGTTTGCTATCAGTTTATCAAAAAAAGGTGTATTTGCTGCAAGAATGGCATTTGATTTATCGGCTTTGCCGTATCCCCAGCCATCAAGAATGATTAGAGCTAATTTTTTATTTTCCACAATGCAAACTTACATAAAATTGATCTTTTGAATTTGCAGCCAAATCATAAAGACATAAAATTTTTATTTTCAATTTCATCAGGTGTTTCAATACGAAATTGATTTAATTTCTGATGGCAGGTTAAACATTATAACCATATATCAGTGTATTTCTTATTTTTGCCTGTTAATATGAAAACCGATAAAGAATTATTACATCAGTTTATTGCCAACGCTTTAACCGAAGATATAGGAGATGGAGATCATACCTCGCTTTCTACCATCCCAAAGGATAAACAGGGAAGAGCCAAACTTTTAATTAAAGAAGATGGTGTTGTTGCAGGAATAGAGGTTGCTTTAGAGATATTTAAACATGTTGATGCCGACTTGAACGTAGAGGTACTGATAAAAGATGGGGCAGAGGTTAAATACGGCGATGTCGTTTTAATTGTAAGCGGCAGTGCGCGTTCTATTTTAACTGCAGAGCGACTGATGTTAAATACGATGCAACGCATGAGCGGAATTGCTTCGACTACAAGGCGCATTGCCAACTTGTTAAAAGATACAGATACGCAGGTTCTGGATACGCGCAAAACCACTCCTAACATGCGTTTTCTTGAAAAACTGGCGGTTAAAATTGGCGGCGGTGTAAATCATCGGTTTGGATTATATGATATGATCTTGATTAAAGATAATCATGTGGATTACGCCGGTGGAATTAAAGAGGCGTTGAATGCGGCAAAAAAATACATACAGGAAAACGATAAAATTATTCAGATTGAAATTGAGGTGAGAAACCTGATCGAGCTTGCTGAAGTAATTGTGTGTGGAGAAGTAGACAGAATTCTATTGGATAATTTTGCTTTTGATACATTAAAAGAAGCAGTAAAATTGATTGACGGAAGATTTATTACCGAAGCATCCGGCGGAATAACCGAAGCCAATGTTTTGGAATATGCTCTTTGCGGTGTAGATTACGTCTCTATGGGAGCATTAACACATTCAGTTAAAAGCTTGGACATGAGCTTAAAAGCCGTTGAAAACTAAATTAAGAAGAGTTTTGCATGAATATGGCACTGCTTTTTTTTAATATTGTATCAGAATGATTTCGATTTATTCCCTCTCTGCGCTTGTTGCTGCTTATTTATTTGGATCAATACCTACGGCTGTTTGGATAGGACAGGCATTTTATGGTATCGATGTGCGCGAATATGGAAGCGGTAATGCTGGCGCAACTAACACGTTCAGGGTTCTTGGTAAAAAAGCCGGTGTGGCAGTAATGCTTCTTGATATTTTTAAAGGCTGGACGGCCACTAACCTGGCATACTTAATCGGGCTTTCGGTAACTGGCCCGCAACACTCTGTGCAATTTGTAAACTATCAGTTAGCATTAGGCATGATAGCTGTTATGGGGCACTTGTTTCCAGTGTTTGCAGGTTTTAGAGGTGGAAAAGGTATCGCGACATTATTTGGGATGATTCTCGCTGTCCATTCGCAGGCTGCATTAATTTGTGTCTTGGTTTTTTTAGCAGTTCTGCTGATATCAAAATATGTATCATTAAGCTCAATTTGCGCTGGCTTTTCATTTCCTTTAAGTATAATTTTCCTGTTCCACTCTCCTTTACGGCCAATTATTGTATATGGAATGTGTATCTGTGTACTGATATTGGTAACTCATCAAAAGAACATTGAACGGCTTTTGAAAGGCAAAGAAGCTAAAGTAAATTTCGTTAGAAAAAAACCACAGGACTAATTTTGTGTTAGAGCTAACATACATTAATAATATTATGAAAAGTTTAAAAATATTCAGTACCCTGGTGCTAATTGCTTTTATGAGTGCGTGCGCTACGGTTCCGTTAACCGGCAGAAGACAATTAAGTTTAGCAAATTCAGATGCCATACAACAAGAGGCAGCTCAGGCTTACAAAGAGTTTTTAAGCGATCCTAAAACAGTTGTAGTGAAGAGCGGCTCTGATGTAACACGTGTGAAAAATATTGGAACCCGGATTGCCCAGGCCGTAGAAAGTTATCTTAATCAAAACGGATATGCGAATCAATACAGTTTTCAGTGGGAATTTAACCTGGTTCAAAGTAAGGAAATAAATGCATGGTGCATGCCAGGCGGAAAAGTAGCTGTTTATACCGGTTTAATTCCTGTTGCACAAACTGATGCTGGCCTGGCAACAGTTATGTCGCATGAAATTGCGCATGCTATCGCAAGACATGCTGAAGAACGTTATTCTCAAACAATGGGCGCTCAGGCTCTTGGTGGAATTGTTGGCGCTGCTACGGGTGGTTCGGAAGCCATCCAACAGTTATATGGTATCGGCGGGTCTTTAGCATTATTAAAATACGGCCGTGCTCAGGAAAGTGAAGCTGATAGATTAGGTTTAGTCTTTATGGCTATGGCTGGTTACAGTCCGGATTCGGCAGTAGCATTCTGGCAAAGAATGGCATCATCGAATGAAAGCGGTGGCGGAACGCCGGAATTTTTAAGCACTCACCCAAGTGATGCAACACGTATTGCAGCAATACAGAAAGCCTTACCTGAAGCAAGAAAATATTACAAGCCATAATTATATGACAAAAAATAGTAAAGCTTCGATTGTATATCGGAGCTTTTTTGTTTTCTGATCTTTAATGTATCAGAAGAAGATGAGGGCTGGGAATTAAATGTTTGTCTGATGAAATTTAACTTGTTAATGTTTTCCTGATAGCTTCTGCTTTTAATATACATTCTTCATATTCTTTTTCAGGATCGGAGGCAAAAGTAATTGCACTGCCTGCCTGAAAAGATAAATATTGCAAAGAGGCATTATATAAAATGCTCCTGATGACTACATTGAAATCGAAATCGTTATCTGGAGATATATAGCCAAGAGCGCCAGAATACATTCCTCTTTTAGTTTGCTCATATTCTTCAATTAACAGCATAGCTTTTATTTTAGGAGCACCGGTCATACTTCCCATTGGAAAGGTATTTTTAAGGATTTCTGTTACACTTAAAGCTTCCTTTACTTCGCAAACAACGGTAGATATCATTTGATGAACTTGTTTAAAGCTATAGATACCAAAAAGCTCTTCTACTTTAACAGTTCCGGGTTTTGCAGATTTAGTAAGATCGTTCCTTACCAGATCAACAATCATCACATTTTCCTGCCTTTCTTTAGGATGACTTGCGAGTTCTGTTTTAGATTTTAAATCTTCATCAGCATTCCGGCTGCGTTTAGCCGTGCCTTTAATGGGTTGCGAAATGAGCTTGTTCCCACGTTTTGCGAGAAATCTTTCAGGACTTGCACCAATGATAAACTTATCAAACCATTTAAAATAATTCGCAAATGGGGTGGGAGAGTTAGCGCTTAATTTTTCATATACATGAACAGGATTTATAAGCACAGATTCACTTAAAAACTCGATACAGAAATTTATCTCGTAAATATTACCCGCACTAATTTCAGTTTTCAGCTGATTTACTGTTTTAATATATTCTTCTTTGTTAAACTTATGTGTAATATCCGTCGGCAAAGAAGGTTCAAAAGCGATGATTTCTGTCGTAAGTATTTCGTTTATTATACTTTCTGCATCAGAACTCTTAATCTGTAAAGTGCTGTCTTTTAATAGCAGCAGGTGTTTCGGAGAGAAAAAGAAAAGATCAGGAAATAAAATATGATCTTCATTATGTGAATATAAATCTTCTGTTTCGTTTTTTAAATCATAACCTAAACCTCCAATTATCCAGCCCGGATTATTTGTTCTAAAACCTTCTAACTTTTCAAAAGCATTGCCATAATTTGCTTGTAATTTGTCTTTGTAATCAACAGCTATTAATAAATCAAATTCAGAATAAGAATCTTCAAAATTATTAGAGTCATAAATAGCACAAACATCAAACAGATTGGCCCATCTTAAAGCTTGCTTTTTAAATAAATTAACATCCGGGATTCTTATTTGCATCTGGCTGCAAAAATAGTTCAAAAAACTAATGAGAGTTTAAGGAAACTGTTTTTAATTAAAGGTCAACGTATAAACAGCGACACCTTTACATTAATTTTGAGAATCTCCATGTCTTGGATAAGGCATAAAAAAATCCGAAGTGTTTGGCTTCGGATTTTATGTTTAAAGTTCTAACGTTTGAACCCTGTCCGGGCCTACTGATAAAAACTTGATCGGCACTTCTAAGTGCTTCTCTAAATACTCTATATAGTTTTGCAATTTAGCCGGGATTTCACTTGTCTTACGAATTCCGGTCAAATCTTCATTCCATCCTTCTATTTCTTCTAAAACAGGTTCTGGCTTGATGCTGTTAATATCGTACGGCATATAATCTATAATCTCATCATTATAATTATAATGAGTACAAGCGTATATTTTCTCGAAGGTATCTAAAACATCTGCCTTCATCATAATTAACTGCGTAACGCCATTAAGCATAATCGCGTATTTTAATGCAGGAATATCAATCCAGCCACATCTTCTTGGTCTGCCTGTAGTGGCTCCAAACTCACGGCCAACTTGTCTTAGTTTTTCACCAGTTTCATCTTCCAGCTCTGTAGGGAAAGGACCGCCGCCAACTCTTGTACAATAAGCTTTGAAAATACCGAAAACCTCGCCAATTTTAGTAGGAGCAATGCCTAAACCGGTACAAGCACCGGCAGTTGTAGTATTTGATGAAGTTACAAAAGGATAAGAACCAAAATCGATATCTAATAATGTTCCTTGCGCGCCTTCTGCTAAAACAGTTTTTCCTTCTTTAATATATCTGTTAACTAAGTGCTCGCTATCTACAAATTCGAAGTTTTTAAGATAATCTAACGCATCAAAGAACGCTTTTTCTTTTTCTGAAAAATCATCAACCTCGCCATAATGAGATAAAATACTTAAATGCTTTTCTACCAGTCTAGCATAACGCTCTTTAAAATCCGGTAAAGTAATGTCGCCGATTCTTAAACCGTTTCTACCAGTTTTGTCCATATATGTTGGGCCAATACCTTTTAATGTAGAACCAATTTTTCCTTCGCCCATTTTCTTTTCCGAAGCAGCATCAAGCAATTGGTGTGTTGGTAAAATCAAGTGTGCTTTTTTAGCGATTACTAAATTTTTCTTAGCCAGTAAATCGTGACCGGCAGTTTTTAAATTATCTAACTCTCTTTTTAAGATAATTGGATCTATTACTACACCATTTCCTATAAGATTTAACGTGTTTTCTTCAAAAACTCCGGATGGAATAGTATTTAAAACGAATTTTTTACCGTCGAACTCAAGAGTGTGTCCGGCATTCGGCCCACCCTGAAAGCGTGCTATTAAGTCATATTCCGGACTTAGAACGTCAACAATTTTTCCTTTTCCTTCATCGCCCCATTGGAGGCCTAAGAGTACATCAACAGCCATTATATTTTGTTATAATTTTCTTTAAAAGCTTTTTTAATTGTTTTTACTTCATCCCAGGCAAAATTTTCTAACCATACGAGATTTGTTTCATTATCAGCATCTTCAAAATAAACTAAAAGACCGGATTGCTGCAAAGGTATCATCATAAGGGTATCTTTTTAGATAAAATTTAAAAGATTTTCCAAACTATAATTTTGAAGGAATTTAGCAGCATGCCAAAGTTTTTTATTGAACGGAATATTAATGAAGAAATCTAGCTTAACAAATGTTCGATGACGTGATAAGGTGATAATTCAGATAAAGAAGTTGTTTTTTTAGAATCTTAAACTTTTGATGTATAAGACTCACAATACCCTTCTTTTAGTTTCGTGCAGTTGCCATACAGATTTAAAGAGTGATGTTTGATCTCAAACTTCAATAAATCGCCCATCATCGATTGAATCTGGCCAATTCTTGGGTCGCAAAATTCTACCACTTTTCCACAATCCAGGCAAATAATATGATCATGCTGTTTATAGCCGTAAGATTTCTCAAACTGAGCCATATTTTTACCAAACTGGTGTTTGGTTACTAAATCGCATGATACTAATAATTCCAACGTATTGTATACAGTTGCTCTGCTCACACGATATTTTTTATTCTTCATGTGGATATAGAGAGATTCTACATCAAAATGATCGCTGCGTGAATAGATTTCTTCCAGTATAGCAAAGCGTTCTGGAGTTTTTCTTAAATTTTTATTTTCGAGGTATGCCTCAAAAATCTTTTTAACAAGTGCTATGGTTTCTTGTACAGACATAAAATGCTCTAAAAGCCCTCAAATTTACCCAAAAAATACGAATATTAAAAGATTATGAAGCGAGATCAATATTCTGATGTTCTGAATCGAACCGGGTAACAGATGTTACTCCTTTTACCTGTCTTAATTTCTTAATTAATGTGTCTAAATGCTGCGTATCATTAACATATACCATTATGGAACCTTCAAAGATTCCTTCGTTGCTATCTACAGTAATAGACCGCATATTTACCTTAAAATCGTTTGAAATTACTGTTGTAAGTTTATTAATTAACCCTACATCATCAATTCCGGTAATACGCAAGCCGGTTAAAAATGCCAGCTCCTTTTGCGATGTCCATTTAGCTTTAACAATGCGGTAACCATAGTTTGCCATTAATTTAGCGGCATTTGGACAGGTAGTACGATGGATTTTAATTCCATCATTAATGGTAATAAACCCAAATACATCGTCGCCGGGTATGGGATTGCAACATGCTGAAAGCTTATAATCAATCTTTTGCATATCCTCTCCAATAAGCAGCGTGTTGCTGTCTTTGGATTTAACTTTATTAATTAATCCCTCAATCTGATGAGCTTCGATTTTTTCAGGAGAGCGTTGTTCAACCACTTTTTCTGAGGCCTGAAATTGCTTTAAATCTTTTAAATCTATCGCACCAACAGCTACATTATAAAAAAGATCCAATGGAGAAGGATACTTAAAAAAGTAGGTAATCTTATTGATGTTATCGGTGTTATAGGTTATTTTTAACGATTTAAGCTTACGCTCCAGTAATTCTTTACCCTCTTCGGCAATGCGTCTTTTTTCTTCTTTCAGACAAGATTTAATCTTCGATTTAGCTTTGGCCGTAACTACAAAGTTTAACCAGTCTTCTTTCGGAACCTGTTTACTTGAGGTTATTATTTCTACCTGATCGCCGTTTTGAAGCTTATGCGAAAGAGGAACAAGTTTATGATTTACTTTTGCTCCAATACATTTTGCTCCGATATCGGTATGGATTTCGAATGCAAAGTCTAAAGCCGTTGCTTCGGTAGGAAGTTGTTTTAACGCACCTTTAGGAGTGAAGATAAAGATTTCATCAGAAAATAAATTCATCTTGAAGTCATCCAGAAAATCAAGTGCATTTGATTCCGGGTTACTTAAAAGTTCACGAACTTTTTGTATCCATTGGTCGAGGCCGCTATCGGTAGACGATTCTTTATATTTCCAATGTGCTGCAAAACCTTTTTCCGCAATTTCATTCATGCGCTGGGTTCTGATTTGTACCTCTACCCATTGCCCTTTTGGCCCCATAACCGTAGTATGCAACGATTCGTATCCGTTAGCACGGGGCGAAGAAATCCAGTCACGTAACCTGTCGGGATTAGGATGGTATAAATCTGTTACAATAGAATATGCTTTCCAGCAATCTGCTTTTTCAGATTCAGATTTGCTGTCCAATATTATCCGGATGGCAAATAAATCGTACACTTCTTCAAAGGGAATCCCTTTTGTTCGCATCTTATTCCAGATAGAATGGATGGATTTTGGGCGGCCATAAACTTCTGCAGATAAGCCTTGTTCTTCGAGGATTTCTTTTATTGGTTCAACAAAAGTTTTTACATACAGCTCGCGCTCTGCCTTTTTCTCATTTAATTTTTTTGCGATGAATTTATAAGTTTCAGATTCCATGTATTTCATGGAAAGATCCTCCAATTCAGATTTCATGGCATACAAACCTAGCCGGTGTGCGAGCGGGGCGTAAAGATAAATTGTTTCAGATGATATTTTCATCTGCTTATCTCTGGGCATAAAATCCATGGTTCGCATATTATGCAACCGGTCGGCCAGTTTTATCAGAATTACTCTGACATCGTCTGCCAGGGTAAGTAACATTTTTCTGAAATTCTCAGCTTGCAACGAGCTGTTGGTGTCAAATACGCCCGATATCTTTGTTAATCCATCTATTATTTTTGCTACTTTTTTGCCAAACTCTCTTTCAATATCTTCAAGTGTTATAGCGGTATCTTCAACTACATCGTGTAACAATGCGCAAACAATAGAAGTGGTTCCTAAACCAATTTCTTCGGCAGCTATTTGCGCCACAGCAATAGGGTGATAAATATATGGTTCGCCCGATTTCCGGCGCATATCCTTATGACTTTCCAGGGCCATATCAAAAGCCTGTCTAATTAAGCGCTTGTCTCCCCTTTGCATGGTAGATTTACACGCTTTAAGCAGAGCACGGTATCTCTTAAGTATTTCTGTTTTCTCCGCTTCCAGATCTATTACTAACTCATTCATATTCAAATCTGAAACTTTCTGTCAAATTATTGTATACTTTAATACTTATTGGGTTACAATTTCGTATATTGGATATTAATTATAAACGAAATAAGGTGTATTTTTGTGCATCTCTAAGGTATGAAAATTTTTAGTCTTACTTTTCTTTTATGTGTATTATTCGGGTATTCTTTTGCACAAGATAATAACTCGTCTGTAGCGCCTGGTAAAAATGATACCATAAAAGTATATGCTACCCGCGATTTTGACGGTAAAATGATTCCCTGGGTTCCTTTGGCAGATGTTACCATCAATACCAAACGCGTTTTCAGAACACCCGAAGCAAGATTCCAATACGACAGATTGCGATATAATGTTTTAAAAGTGTTGCCCTATGCCAGGTTTGCCCGCACCAGGTATAATAAGTTAAATGAAGATCTGGCCTCTACTGACAATAAAAAAGAGCAGCGTTTACTTATTAAAGCTTGTGATAAAGAGATAAAAGAAATGTTTAATAAGCAAATTAAAAACATGAGTATCTCTCAGGGCGAAATACTTATTAAATTGATTGACCGCGAAACCGGAAAAAGTTCTTACGACCTTGTAAAGGATATACATAATGGGTTGACCGCATTTTTTTATCAGTCCATTGCTCGTGTATCCGGCCATAATCTTAAAAATGAATATAACGCGCAGGAAGACCGGGATATTGAAGCGATTGTGAGATCTGCAGGGTATAATTAATACTTCTTTTAGCTCAAAAGAGGCATGAACGCCTCAGTAATACAAGTATGAAAATAGATATTTTAGTTTTTGCAGCACATCCTGATGATGCTGAGCTAGCTTGTTCCGGCACTTTGTTAAAATATAAAGCAGCAGGTAAGAGGGTAGGAGTTATTGATTTAACACGTGGCGAATTAGGAACCAGGGGAACTGCAGAAACCAGAGATCAGGAAGCAAAAAATTCTACAGCAATTTTAGGTCTGGATGTACGCGAAAACCTGAGAATGCGGGATGGTTTTTTTATCAATGACGAAACTCACCAATTACAAATTATACAGAAAATACGACAATATCAGCCAGAAATAATGCTGATAAACGCGTTGCATGATCGTCACCCTGATCATGGAAAAGCCGGAGCGTTGTTAAATGATGCAACCTTTTTGGCGGGCTTACCTAAGATAGTAACAGAGTTAAATGGCGAAAAGCAATTGCCCTGGAGGCCAGGAATTCTTTTACAATATATTCAGGACGCCTATATAAAACCAGATATTTTAATCGATATTTCGGATTTTTGGGATCTTAAGATGGAGTCTATCAGAGCATTTAAAACCCAGTTTTATAATCCCGACATTAAAGAACAGGAAACGTATATTTCCAGTCCCGAGTTTGTTAAAGTAATTGAGGCGCGGGCGAGGGAGTTTGGTAAGTCTATTGGTGCAACATTTGCCGAGGGATATACCAGTAAAAAGCTTTTAGGTGTTGATGATTTATTTAATTTGAGGTAGGCTTCTCAAACTTCTCTTTCATACCGAGCAATCCAAAAAGTCCGCCTGTATGAATTGCCAGGATTTTGCTTCCGCGCTGGAAATAGTCTTTTCGTGCCAAATCAAATACTGCAAACATCATTTTTCCAGTATAAATAGGATCCAGCAAAATGCCGGAGGTAGCTGCAAAATCAGCAATGAATTGAATGAGATCGGGTTTGGTTTTTGCGTATCCGCCAAAAGTATAGTCGGTATGAAATTCAAAATCAACCGGATTGCTGAGCAGTTTTTTGATGTCGTCTCTTAAAAAAGATCCGTTTAAAACAGGTATAGCATGAAATAGAGTAGATGATTTCTGCTTTAGACCATTAATAATTCCGGCGGCAGTTGTTCCTGTTCCGCAGGCGCAAAAAATATGCTGATAGTCCTGCTCAAGTTCATCTATTATTTCAGAACAGCCTTTTGCAGCTTCTTCTCCTGCTCCACCTTCATCGATAAACAGCGCAGATTCATCTGTATGAAAATATTTGTTAAAAAGGGTTTGTTTATCACGATAACTTTGTCTGTCTGCAAAAATCAGGTTCATCCCAAAGAGCCTGCAAAAGGTTAAAACATCGGTATTAATATCTTCGCCACGTATAATTCCGGTGCTTTTAAATCCAAACTTTGCAGCTGCGCAGGCGGTTGCAAGCAAATGGTTCGACCAAACGCCACCGAAGGTTACAAGATGCTTTTTACCTGTAGCTTCTGCTTTTAATAAAAGGTATTTAAGTTTGCGCCATTTATTACCAGAAATGAATGGATGAATCAGGTCGTCTCTTTTTAAATAAACACGGATACCTTTTTCAAGAAAAAGTGGATGGTAAATTTCTTCTTCAGGACTATGAAAACTAAGGCTAATCATGAATAAGAATTAGAGTACTAAGAGGCAGCAATAGTGAAGATTTGATAAGCATTTATTGAAGATACGTTACTGGTTTCAGAAGACGTATCTTCAATTTAGATAAAATCTTATAAAGAACTATTTACCAATACCAAACCCTAAGCCTGCATTAAAGGAATTGTATTCTGAAACAGAGTATGATGCATAAAGGCGTAAAAAAGCCAGATTTAATTGAAATCCAATATCGCTTCTAAAACTGTTAAAATTTGTTTTATCAAGAGAAACGGGATCCACTACTGTTTTATAAACAGGAGCAACAACAGAAAGAGTGGGGTCTATCACTCTGTAATCACCCATTAAACCACCGGAAGTTTTTGATGTATTATATCCTAAAGCTAAAAATGGAGTAAACACTAATAGCTTTTTAGATAAAATAGCCTGCACATTTACACCCGAAATTTTTGCTTCAATTTCTTGATTATCTTTTACTGAGGTATTGTCGGGACTGGTATAATCAATATCCTTTTTATACGAAAACTGTGTATAACCTAAAGCAAGTGCTAAGTCGAACGGTAATAATTTACCGGCTGTTTTACCGGCAATAAGTGGTAATACTTCTACCTTAATCCCGCCGCCTATCATATTTATAGAACCAATATCGCCTAAGTTAATCTGTGGTATCGCCCGTAAGGAAACATCAATACCTTTAATAAGGCCAACTGTAGCCTGAATTTGGGGGGCAGGCACTACTGGAACATCTGCACCTTTAGGAAGATTTATCCTGTCAATTTCATTACCGTTGTCATCATTAATGATTAATTCCGGCCCGATAGTTTTTTTGCCAGCAGCAGTAGGTGAAATTGTTTGATTTGGATTTGCGGGTTGAACTCTGTTGGACAATCCAAGCGTGCTGATATCAAACGTTTCATCTTTTTTCGGAACAAATGCACCGGTTACTGAGAGTCTTAAATCAAACCTTCCAAGGTTTTTTGAGTGAGCAGTGTTTGCCCATCCGGAGTTTAATCCAATCCCAAAACCTTTAAAAATAGGACTCAAATATGCGTTTGCGAGTTTTGTTGCGTCAGGACCAACCTGCGCGAGTTCTGCAACATTGTCTTGCGCCGTTGCTGTATTATAAAAAATTACACTACCAAGTAGTAGTGTAACCTTAATCATTATTTTCTTTTTCAATGTAATACGGTTAGTGTTTAAAATAAATTACCCGTATCAAAAATGGGAAAAAATTTAGAAACACTTTCACATTCTTTGCAAACTTCTTCATGTGGTGCCAATTATTAATATTTAATACACAGAAACAAACTATATGTTTTGTTTGATCTGAATTTAAGTTTCAAAGTTTAATTTTGCCGCATGTCTGAAGAAACTGAGTTAGCAGAGCAGGAAGAGCAAGATTTGTTTGAGCACCTGAGGTTAGTTGTTGATAAAGGCCAGTCTTTATTAAGGATTGATAAGTTTTTAATGCACCGGGTAGAGAATGCTTCCAGAAGCAGAATTCAGAATGCCATCGAAACCGGCAGTGTGCTGGTTAATGAAAAACAGGTTAAAGCCAGTTATAAGGTTAAACCTGCCGATGTTATTTCAATTGTATTACCTCATCCACCACGCGATACAGAAGTTTATCCGGAAAATATTCCTCTGGATATTATGTATGAAGATGATGATGTGTTAATCGTGAATAAGCCAGCGGGGATGGTTGTTCACCCTGGTTTTAATAATTACAATGGAACCTTGGTAAATGCACTGGTATACCATTTTCAGCAATTACCCGAACTGCCTGGTAATGATGGAAGGCCAGGATTAGTTCACCGCATAGATAAGGATACTTCAGGTCTACTGCTCATCAGCAGAAATGAATATGCCATGTCATATCTGGCAAAGCAGTTTTTTGATCATACCATCACGCGGAAATATATTGCATTGGTTTGGGGCGATTTAGCAGAAGACGGAACCGTAACCGGATATATAGGACGCAGCCTGCGCGACAGAAAGATTATGGATATTTACGACGATGAATCGAAAGGAAAATGGTCGGTAACGCATTATAAAGTTTTAGAACGCTTTAATTATGTGACTTTAATCGAATGCCAGTTAGAAACTGGCCGGACGCATCAAATCAGGGCTCATATGCAGCATATCGGTCACCCCTTATTTAGTGATGCTTCTTACGGAGGCAATAAGATTATAAAAGGTACCGTATTCAGTAAGTATAAGCAGTTCGTCGAAAACTGTTTTGAGCTTATGCCGCGTCAGGCCCTCCACGCAAAATCATTGGGTTTCAAACATCCGGTAACTAAGCAACGTATATATTTCGAATCAGTTTTACCGGCTGATTTTCAGGCGGTACTGGATAAATGGCGAAATTATGTTTCATTTAATAAATCAGAATAAACATTTGCAGGTTAATAGAGGGAACATATCATTTTTATGAATTTTATTAATTATAACGGAGAGATTCTACCTGCCGTGCAGCCGGTTTTAACAACATCTAACCGGGCATTTAAATACGGTGATGGATTATTTGAATCGATGCGCTATTTAAAAGGGAGACTGATACATGCAGACTTACATGCTGAACGTTTACAGCGTGGGATGAAAGCGTTAAAAATGGATGGTTATGCCCGGTTGGACGCTCACTTTTTAACTGCTAAAGTTGAGGAACTGGTTAGAAGAAACAGTTTCGGACAAAATGCACGTGTGCGGTTTACTGTTTATCGCGATTCAGACGGATTATATAGTCCCGCGAGCAACCAGGTAGGTTATGCCATTGAAATGAGCAAGTCTGATGAAAGTTCTTATATCAATCAGGCCCAGGGTTTGATTGTAGATGTTTATGATGAAATTACCAAGCCTGTCAATATTCTGGCAAATCATAAAACCTGTAATTCCCTGGTATATGTGATGGCAGGGATTTATCGTAAAGAGAAATCCCTTGATGAGGTTTTTATCCTGAATAATAATGGCTTTTTATGCGAAGCCATGAGCGCTAATGTATTTGTAGTCTATAAAAAGAAACTTTATACTCCTGCATTAACCGAAGGCTGTATTGCAGGTATAATGCGTAGCGTGGTAATGAAACTGGCAGAAGAAAGCAAGTTAGAGGTGATAGAAGCACAGATTAACCCGGATATTTTAAACGAGGCCGATGAGGTTTTTCTTACCAATGCTTCGCGAGGTATACAATGGGTTATGGGGTTCAATAGCAAACGGTATTTTAATAAAGTGTCGCAAACTTTGTTGGGTAAATTGAATGCGTCTGTTTAAATTGCTAGGTTTTGTTTGATAAATAGCGAATATTCTTAAGAAGCTCCACATTGCAAATGAAGACAATTGGATAGCTCGGGAATATTATAACTAAATGCTATGGCTTGTATAGAGCAAACCATGGCATTTTAAATAATCTAAACGAATTCTGAATTAACTTAAAGGAGCACCAACAGCGATATCGCAGCGGTGGTCTGGCTGTCCATGTGCCGGATTAAGCTTTACGGCTTTATTCATTTCTACTGGCATTTGTACAGGAGCATTATCATTTATCTGTGACTGAACAGCTTCCTGTTGAGGTAGCGGAGCACCTTCTGGTACGGCACAATTGTGACCTGGCATACCATGAGCAGGATTATTCATTGGTTTTACTGTATTATTAATTCCTGTTGGATTGGTTACAGTTTCATTATTAGCGGAATTGGACCCGCAAGCCGACAAAAACACGGCAGCTACACATATCGATAATACAATTTTCATGTTGAAATTTTAATTTTATAAATAAAGCCATTCTTTCTTACAATGGATTTATCTTACTGTAATATTTGCGATAGCAATGAGCTTTGTTATATATATATGACAGGAGATATTGAATGTCATTCAGCTTCGACATTTGGTAATGCCAATAACAGATAAGCAGGATTTTGAAATCAGATTCAATAAACGTTATTATATTGGCGACAATGCACATACCAGAATCATGTGCCAGCAGATGCTAGTAAAATATAGTACAGGTAAATTTTTTATCAGGATGTTACATTTCTTCCATAGTCTGCGTATGACTTAATAAGATATAGATTATGAAGTATTTACTGTTCCTGTCGATTGTTTTATGTTTCCTTTCAGCTTGTATGAAAGAGCAAGAAGGGCCAACTATAATTATTGAGCCGCCGCCGGAGAGAATCATTTCTGCAGATACACTGACAAGCGGACAACTATGGGGATTAACTATCGGTGAATCAGCTTTCAGTATCTATTCAAAAATTCAAAACATTGGTTCTGAAAAGAGTATTACCTATATAGGCGTTGTTGGTAATGTTTTCACGGATCTTAATAGCATCGAAAATTCAATACCTTTATATGCTTCTGTTTTTTTAGATGAAGCAAAAGGCACAAGTACTGGCATTCAACTATCCTTTGCGGAAAACAAAGTCTCATCTATTTGGATAAACGACGGTACGCAATTGAATAAATGGCCGGCAAATTACGATAGAAGTTCTTCTATTGCTATAAACGACCCTATAGAAAGCGTTTACCAGAAACTCGTTAATATAAAAACGATAAAAGCTTTCGAGAAAAAATTTGAACGTATATCTATCTTTGGCAAGGATGTAAGTAAATCGTACGACTCTCATATGAGTGTTTCTCCTCAATGGTATTTCAGAGCCAGTGTTAGCGATAAACAGTATTTTTTGGTTCATCTTAACTTTAGTGGAGGAAATCTCCATTCTATTTATTCTACTTTGTATGAAGTATTATGACGATGAATCGTGATTTTCAGATAGCATTGTCCTTTTGACATACAATCATGCAGTTTCTTCAGTGCCATTAAAGATGATGGTGAGCAAGAAATTATAACAATAAATGGTTGCATATTATACAACACGCAGACTTCACAAAGCAAAAAAAACATTTCAGCATCAGAGTCTGATAATATCCTATAATTCATAGAGAAAATATTATAGTAAAGCACTCCTTTGAAACATTATTTTTGAGAAAGCGGCAATAGTTGTTATTAGCTAAATCAGAAATTAATGGCTTTTGATTGAGAAAGGGCCGTGTACAACATAAATCGCTATTTGCAGCTTTAATACTATCAATCTATCAGGTAGAAACCAAAATAACCTAATAATGTTAAATCTTTAAAGTGAAGAGAAGAAATGTCCGTAATCGCATTTAGATATACTTTACAGGAGGATAAGCATACTACGGAGCTATGTGTTGCTGCGGATGCTGAGCTTTTTGAAAAGATATTTAAAGCATACTATACAAAGCTTACTTTTTTCGCGAACAGATTTTTAAATGATTTGACCGCTTCTGAGGAAATAGTGTCTGATACCTTTACTTACTTATGGGAGCAGCGGCAACAACTTAATATTACCCATTCTGCTAATGCGTATTTGTATAAAATGGTTCAGAATAGGTGTTTGAATTATTTAAAGCATAAAAAGATTGAAAGCACATATGTAGATTATTTAACCCGGAATAATCTGCTCTCAGAAGTGCCTGATTCTATTATTGAGCTTTACAATCATAAGGAATTAGAAGTAGAAATAAAAAAAGCGATAAATGAACTTCCTGAAAAATGCAGGGAGATTTTTAAGCTTAGTCGTTTTGAGCAGTTAAAGAATCGTGAAATTGCAGCACAGCTTAACATTTCTCAAAAAACAGTAGAGCGCCAAATGACGATTGCACTCGAAAAGATGCGTGCTTCTCTTCGTCATATCTTCATTATCATTGCTGTTTTTCTTGCAGCCTGAAAATAATTCATTTCTCTTTGGGGGTAAACCCTTTTATAGTTGTCTTAGTGCTGTTATATGGACGAAGATTTTAAACTATTGGCAGTAAAATACATCACTGGCCAGGCTAATGACCTTGAAGCGTCAAAAGTAAATCGCTGGATAAAAGAAAGCCCGGAGAATGAAATATGCTATATTCAGTTGTACGAGTTGTGGCATCATAGCCTGCTTGCCGGAAAAGATTCTATAGACACCGATAAGGCGTATGAAAATTTTAGAGCAGGAACATCGCGTTCTGTATTGTTTTTACGTGGCTGGTATTTGAAAGCGGCAATCGCAGCAATCTTGTTTTGTATTTGTGGTATGGGTTTCTACCAGCTTAATACTCGTCTTTTTACCAAAAGTCTTCTGGAAGTAAACGTTCAAAAAGGTGCAACCAGGAAGTTAACCTTACCCGATGGTACCAATGTTTGGATAAATGCAGGAAGTGTGCTCAAATATTCAAAGAACTTCGGAAAACAGGATCGTACCGTGTATTTAGAAGGTGAAGCCTATTTTGATATAGCCAAAAGCATTACTGGAATACCATTCTTAGTAAAGGCCGCTGAATTTACCATACGCGATGTAGGCACCATTTTCAATGTAAAATCGTACCCCAATGAAGAGGTTTTCGAGACTACCGTAGTAGAGGGGCAGGTTTCTGTGGAAGGCAAGCTGGAGCCGGACGCTGAAGAGAATAAAATAGTATTTCTGAATGCGAATCAGGTTTTGAAAATCGATGTCGGAAAAGTTAAAGAAAAAAAATATCCGGGAAATAAAAATATTCCATCTGAGCCGGTGCGGGTAATGCAAATAAGCGCTTCTCAGCAAAATGAATATCATGGCTGGAAAGACGATCTGCTGGTATTTGAAGAAGATACATTTGAGGATATAGCCCGGGTTCTGGAAAGAAAATACAATGTGAATATTGTGTTTTCTGACGAAGGATTTAAAAGCTATACCTATACCGGAACTTTTAAAAACATAGAAAGTGTTTTGAAGGTTTTTCAGGTGATTAAAGAGAATACACCTATCGATTATAAAATAAATGGTAGTTTAATTACCATCGTTAAAGCAAGCAAACCAATTTATAATAAACTAAACTGATAAAATATGGCATAGAAAGATATGATACATAAAACCGGGATGCGCTAACATCCCGGAGTTTTCTTAATTAAATAGCTAATACCCATTGCTTGGGGAAGCGTAGTATTAACTAATAACAAACCAAATTTATGATTTTTTTGTATAGAAATTCTCTATTCGCCATTCCTTTGTGGCGACAAACCGTCAGAGCTATGAAGCTTACAACAATTTTTATATTGGCCGGAGTACTGCAGATACATGCTGCCGTATATTCTCAAAATTCATTTAATATGAATGAATCCAATACCACCGTAAAAGAAGCTCTTAAAAAGATTGAAAAGAATAGCGACTACAGTGTTTTCTATCGCCATGATCAGATTAAGCTGAATCAACGGGTAAACGTTTTTGCCGAAAATGCTTCTATCGAAACCGTAATGAAGCAGGTGCTGAAGGATCAGCCGCTTACTTTTGAGCTTATTGACCAAATGATAGTTATTAAATCTATAAATGATCAAAATGCGTTACGCGATTATAGGATTACAGGCACTGTTACAGATAATACCGGAGAAACTCTTCCCGGAGCAAGTGTAAAGCTAAAAGGCACAAACGTAGCAGTAACAACCGATATAAATGGTGCATTTGCGTTAACCGTGCCCGGCGACCAGAGTGCAACGCTGGTAGTGAGCTATCTGGGTTTTAAAACAGAGGAAGTAGTGGTTCAGGCAAATCAGGCTGCCATAACGATTAGATTGGTGGCCGATGCTGCCGCGCTTGATGAAGTGGTTATAATTGGTTTCGGAACTGTAAAAAAACGCGACCTGACAGGTTCTGTATCGTCTGTTAAGGCCGAGGATATTATCAGAGTACCTACCCATAACGCCGCCGAAGCTATACAGGGAAAAATACCTGGTGCAGATATTACCCGATCGTCGGGTGTACCGGGTGCAAGCACGAATATTACAATAAGGGGAAATAAATCTATTACTACCCGGGATGAAATGGCTAGCAGAAACGGACCTTTGTACATTATTGATGGTTTTCAGGGTGGTGATATATCTACATTAAATCCTAATGATATTGAATCTATAGATGTACTAAAAGATGCTTCATCTACTGCAATTTATGGTGCACAAGGCGCAAACGGAGTAGTAATTGTTACTACTAAGAAAGGAGTTGCAGGAAAGACTAAAATTAATTACAACGCTTACTATGGTGTAAATAATTACAGATTCCCGGAATTAAGAACTGGCGAGGATTATGTACAATTAAGAAGGGAGGCAGGCAAAACAACAGGTATTTGGACAAATCCTGAAAATGATGATAAGATATTTACTGCAACCGGAGAGTTTGCTGCCTATCAGAACGGGCAATGGATCGACTGGTACGATTTGCTTAAACGCGATGGAACGCAGCAAAGTCATTCAATTACAGTGAACGGCGGTACAGAGAAAACCAGAATAGTTGGTTCCCTTGGCTATTTTGGTGAAACCGGAATGTTGCGAAATAGTGATTTCAACCGTTATAATGGTCGTTTCAATATCGATCAGATTATCAATACCTGGGCAAAAGCAGGTGTGCAAACACAAATTACGTATTCAAAACAAAATCTGCGTAATGACCCATTAAGTCAGGCTATGTCTGTTAGCCCTTTAGGTACTGCTTATGATGAAAACGGAGAAGTCGATTTATATCCATTGCTTGCTTCGGGACAGAAGGGAGGAAACATTAGTCCCCTTGCCGATGAAGCCACAGAATTTATAGCGCGAAATAATACCCTGGCTACTAACATTATCGCCAACGGATACCTCGAATTAACTCCGCTGAAAGGCCTCTCATTCCGCACTAATTTCGGTACAAATTTTCTGTTTAATAAAAACGGAATCTTCAACGACAAGGAGTCTTTGCAGCGATACACGACCGGCATCTCACAGGCATCGGTAAGAAACCGGTTTAACCGGTTTATAAACTGGGACAATATTTTAACCTATAACAAAATAATAGATGATCATTCTGTTACCCTTACAGGTATTACCAGTTATCTCCAAAGTGATGGCGACATGACCTTTGCGCAGGGTATTAATCAGGTATTATCATCACAGTTATTTTATAACCTGGGCTCTACCAGTTCTGATGCGGGAGCACGGACTATAAACACCGAATATATAGGATGGAATAACATGGCGTATGCGGGAAGATTGAATTACAGTTACAAAGGAAAATATTTACTTACACTTTCTGGCCGTTTCGACGGTTCTTCGCGCTTGTCTGCGGGCAAAAAGTGGGACTTCTTTCCCTCTGCAGCCTTGGGTTGGAACATTAGCGATGAAAGCTTTTTTCAACCACTGGAATCTACTGTGTCTAATTTGAAATTAAGAATTAGCTATGGTGTTTCCGGAAATTATAATATAGCACCTTATGGAACACAGAGTTTGCTTGTTCCTTTCAGCAGAATAGGCTTTGGTGATGTAGCAGCGCCAGGTTATATATTTGAAGGTACAGTAGCTAATGAAGCATTGGGCTGGGAGAAATCGGCGTCCACTAATATCGGATTGGATATAGGCTTCTTTAATAACAGGGTTAGTGCTACTGCAGATTGGTATAATACAATAACTTCAGATATCCTGCTTCCAAGAGATCTGCCTTTATCATCCGGAGTAACCCGGATTTATGAAAATATAGGCGAGACTAAAAATAAGGGAATTGAGTTATCAATAAACTCAAGAAACATTGAGTCAAAAAACTTTAAATGGTCCTCTACGATTACTTATTCCAGAAACAAAGAGAGGATTACTAAACTGATAAACGGAACCAATATAATAGCTGCTTCGGGTACAGAAGAGAATTCTTTATTGCTTGGACATCCTATCAGTTCGTTTTATACTTATAAAAAGCTTGGTATCTGGCAAACCGATGAAGAGGCAGAAGCAGCAACTTATAAAGCGGGTAACACTATCTTTAAACCGGGTGATATTAAGCTTGCAGACTTAAATGACGATAAGATTTTAGATGCTAAAGATTACACTTATATAGGTTCCACTGTTCCTAAATGGGTTGGAGGTTTTCAAAATACATTGAGTTACAAAGCTTTTGATTTAAACTTATTCCTTGTAGCCAGAATCGGCCAGACCATCGACGCCGAGTTCCTGGGCCGGTATAATCCTTCCGGAACGGGTAATAGTCCGGCTTTAATTAATTACTGGACACCAGAAAATTCAACAAACGATTTTCCGCGACCACGTTGGGGTGCATCGTTAAACAACTATACAGGCTATCAAACGCTTACTTACATAGATGGTTCTTATGTAAAGCTGCGAAATGTAACCTTGGGTTATTCATTGCCTCAAAACCTGACCGATAAAATTTCTGCCGGAAGAATAAGGGTGTACGCAACAGGTTCTAATCTTTTTACTATAACAAAAAGCAATTTAATTAAAGATTATGATCCGGAAAGAGGTGGTTCAGAATCTTCGCCATTAAGCAGGCAGTTTGTTATAGGAGTCAACTTTGATTTATAATTATTTAGATAATCGTTATGAAACTTATTAAGAATATATATATAGGATGCCTTGGAATATTGCTGGTTGCGGAATTGGTTTCCTGCAGAAATCTGGACGAATATAATCCTTCAGGTGCAACTGCTGATGCAGCATGGAACACTCCGCAAGGTTTTGTTACATTGGTTAATGCAGCATATTCTGATCAGAGAAACTGGTACGGAAAAGAGGATGGCATATTTATGAGCGAGACAGGAACTGATCTTTGGTTTAACAGGGAGAAGAATACTTATGCGCAGCAGCTTACTAAATACTCCGGACTTAACGCTTTACAGGGAAACCCTGTTAGAGCAACATGGACAAACTTGTGGAAAGGAATTAATCTCTGCAATGCCGGAATAGACCGGATTGGGGATGCTGGTTTTACCGATGCAAACGAACGGAACAAGCGCGAAGGCGAATTGCGTTTTTTAAGAGCTTTTTATTACTGGCACATTGTGGAAACCTGGGGTGGGGTAATGCTTCGTACTCATGAAACAAAAGTCCCTGAGTTAACTGCAACCAGAAGCTCAGTAAACGATTTCTATGAACTGATTATCTCCGACCTGGAATTTGCTGCTGCTAATCTTCCGCTTCAGCAGGAATGGGGAAATGAATATAGCAGGGCCAGTAAAAAGTCGGCGCTTGGTTTTTTAGCAAGGGCAAATTTATCAAGAGCCTACTATTCATTAGCGGCAGGAAATAAACTTGAGGCTGATACCTATTTTGCTAAAGCCAGGGATATTGCCAATGAAGTAATCAGTAGAAAGAGTGAGTTTGGAATTGATTTATGGGCCACGCCTGCCGATTTGTGGAATCCTGTTAATAATAAGCAAAACAAAGAAGCTTTATATACCATCAGTATTTCTACAAACACAGGACTAAATATAGAAGATAATGCAAACCGGGTATTCATGACTTTTCAGACTCCGTACACCGGCGATCTTAAGCCTGCTTTAGAATATAGTTTGCCATACGGATATGATGATGAGCGTCGTTTAATGCCAACTTTAAAATTGCTGGATTATTTCGATGAAACCATAGATGGCCGTTATGCCGCCACTTTCCAGGAAGAATGGATAGCCAATAGCGGAACGTTTAACTGGACAGATGCAAATGTTACTAAGTTTAATAAAGATGCCAGCGTAACAGATAAAACAATAGTATCGGGTAGGGACCTCGCATTACTTATCACCAAAAAGCGCATTACAGATGAAAGTGTCCGCCCGTATGTGGTAATTGACAGGGATAGTATTTATGAGGCTAATGGTTCTATAAAAGCGGGCACAAGAGATTTTGTAAACTTTAAAAAGTTTATGGATCCAAATAGAGCGACACCGGTTTCTAAAGTTGGAACTCGTGATATTATGGTGATGCGTTTAGCCGAAATGTATCTTATTGCAGCTGAAGCTGAGCTTCAACTCAAATCATCCTGACGAGGCGGCTACCTTAATTAACGTTCTTAGAAGGCGCGCTGCCTTACCCGGAAAAGAAGCAGACATGCTGATTTCTGAAAGTACAATTACTACAGGCGGTATCGACTTTATATTAGAAGAGAGAGCCAGAGAACTCTGCGGCGAATATATCAGATGGTTTGATATTAAACGTACCAAATATGGAAATAACGGACAAGATTTTGTAAACTTTATTCAAACCAGAAATCCGGATATTACAGAAGCCGAACCTTATCACAGGTTGCGCCCAATCCGTCAGGAAGAACTAAACTCTTTACTTAATGGAACTGAATTCGGAAATAATCCGGGTTATTAGGTAGCGGCAATTTATCAGCAAGCGGGGAAAGTATATCAGCTATTACTTTCCCCGCTTTTGTTTAAAGCTTTATCACTGTTATTTTACATCAAACGGCAATATCGTATAGAACATAGAAAAAATATCATAACAATACCCAGGCGCTATCCACTATTTTTGATGATTGTTAACCAGTATAAATAACTGAACTAACCCATAACTGAAAGAATTTTAATGAAAAAATATATTAGTTTTCTCTTAACGTTTTGTCTTTTTTTTGCTTTTAAAACATCTGATGCATCTAATAGCACCCTTAAAGATGAAAAAGTTTTTATTGTAATTCCTTTAAAAAGCCATTCCAGAGTGCAGTTTGGGGCTGAAAAGCTTAAAAAATCTTTATCTGATGCAGGTTATAAGGCTACCATCCTTCAACAGGATAAATTGCCAAAATCGAAACAGGTTATAGCTCTTGGTGGTCCAGAAAGCATATTAATCAAAAAAGCTGTAGCATCTTTTCATCTTAACCCGAATGTAGCGGCAAAAAAAGAAGGCTTTTCAATTGTGTCCGCATCCGGAAAAGTAATCATTTCAGGATATGATGATTCAGGTGTATTATACGGATGCATGGAGATGGCAGATAGAATAAAATCGGATGGCAAGATACCTGAGAAATTAAGTCTGAGCGACCAGCCGGAAATGGTATTGCGTGGTACCTGTATCGGACTTCAAAAGCCATATTACCTGCCTGGCAGAACGGTTTACGAATATCCGTATACTCCGGAAACTTTTCCATGGTTTTATGATAAAGAGCATTGGATAAAATACCTGGATATGATGGTAGAAAACCGTTATAACTCTTTGTATTTATGGAACGGGCACCCATTTGCTTCGCTGGTAAAACTTAAAGATTATCCATACGCCGTAGAAGTAGACGATGAGACCTTTAAAAAGAATGAAGAAGTATTCCGTTTCCTTACTGCCGAAGCTGATAAACGCGGTATCTGGATTATCCAGATGTTTTATAATATTATTGTTTCCAAGCCATTTGCCGAAGAACATAATATTAAAACGCAGGATAGAAACCGTCCGATTATTCCTTTAATCGCAGATTATACGCGTAAATCTATTGCAGCCTTTGTGGAGAAATATCCAAATGTTGGTTTGCTGGTAACCCTGGGCGAAGCCATGGAAGGAGCGGGACAGGATGATGTGGATTGGTTCACTAAAACTATTATTCCTGGTGTACAAGATGGCTTAAAAGCATTGGGACAAACAACAGAGCCGCCAATTGTTCTTCGCGCGCACGATTCTGATGCACCACGCGTAATGAAAGATGCCTTGCCTTTATATAAGAACTTATATACTATGGCAAAGTATAATGGCGAGGCGCTAACAACGTATACACCGCGCGGATCGTGGGCAGAACTGCACCGAAGTTTAAGTCGTATTGGAACCGTACATATCGAAAATGTGCACATTCTTGCCAACCTGGAACCATTCAGATATAGCTCGCCAGACTTTATACAGAAATCTGTTCAGGCAATGCACAGTGTGTACGAGGCTAATGGCTTGCATTTATATCCGCAGGCTTCGTATTGGGATTGGCCATATACCGCAGATAAAACTAAAGAAAGGTTATTGCAGGTCGACAGAGATTGGATGTGGTATAAAACCTGGGCAAGATATTCGTGGAAAGCTAATCGCGATAGAAAAGAGGAGGTTAAGTACTGGAGCTCGGAGTTGTCAACCATGTATGGCCTTGATACCGGTAAAAGTAAAAATATACTGGATGCGTATGAAGAAGCGGGGGAAATATCTCCGAAACTGCTACGGCGTTATGGTATAACCGATGGCAATCGTCAAACCCTCACACTCGGAATGCTGATGACGCAGTTAATTAATCCTTTTCGCTATGGTTTATTTACCATGCTTTACGAGTCGGAAGCACCGGAAGGGGAGATGATTATTGAGTACGCAGAGAAAGAATCTAAAAATGAAAAGCACATTGGCGAAACGCCCGTTCAGATAGCTGAAGAAGTAGTAGTTCATGGAGACAAAGCGGTAGAAGCCATTGAAAAAGCGGCACCTTTTGTAACAAAGAACAAAGAAGAATTTGAACGGCTGAAGAACGATATGTACAGTTATCAGGCAATGGCCAACTTTTATTCTGAAAAAGCGAAAGCTGCCATTGCGGTATTAAAATATAAATATTCTGAAGATGTTGCCGACCTGGAAAAAGCACTTCCTTACTTAGAACGTAGTGTGAAGCATTACTCAGATTTGGTATATCTTACTAAAGACAGCTATTTATATGCCAATAGTATGCAAACTGCTCAGCGTAAAATACCTATGCGCGGTGTAGATGCTACTTTTATAAACTGGTATGAACTGTTACCGGTTTTCCAGAAGGAGCTGGATAATTTTAAGAAAAGTATCGATTCCTTAAAAACCAGCAAAGCAGCTGGTACCATTAAAAAGGTTCCTTTTAAAAATGCCGATGTAAAGTTGTTAAGCCAGTCAGGCGAGTTTTATTCTGTATTGCCAGAACAAAGAGTTTTTACCGATACCCTGGTAGAAATTAATGACGTAGCGATAGAACTTCAGGGATTAAAAGGGATTCGTTTTCCTAAAACCAGGCAAATAAAAGAAGGCAATGGTTTGAAATTTTCAAACGTTAAACCTGTTAAATTATTGATAGGGTACTTTAATTCAAAAGAGCCAGAGTTTGCAAGAGCGCCAGAATTGGAAACAGATGCAAGCGCTAACGATTACGGGCAAGGAGAAATCAGAATTTCAAATGCTCTGATTGCCGGCAAATTGCCTGCTGTGAATATTCATTCGTATTCATTTAAAGCAGGAAACCATACTTTAAACCTTCCTAAAGGAGCTTTGTTGATTTTAGGCTTTATTCCGGAAGATCAGGAGATTAAAACGTATAATGCAGACTTAGGTGCTTACGGTAAGGAGATAGATTGGTTGTTTGAATAGGACCAAGTGTCAGACACCTCTAAGGTGTCTGACACTTAAAAAGCTGAGCAGTTGCTTCACGAATTCAAATCAAAAGGAGTCTCTGGCTCCAATAAAACGAGCCAGGAGCAAAAGCGTCTGACATGAAAAATATCAAAATAAGACTAGATGAATTATAAATCTTTAATTGTACTTTTTATATCGGTTTTACTTACACAAGCAGGTTTCTCCCAACAGGCGGGTGTGTTAAATACTGATGATCTGAAAAAGTATGTAACCGAATTTAATAATAATGATAAAGAAGAAGCAGTAATAAATCTTGTTCCAAATGCAGAATCATTCGATTGGCTGGCGCAGAATATTCCTTTGTTTGATGTACCTGATTCTGCCATAGAGAAAATTTATTATTTCCGTTGGTGGTCGTACCGTAAGCATATTAAACAAACTCCCGAGGGGCATGTCATTACGGAGTTTATCACTCCGGCCAACCATGCTGGTAAATACAATGCCATAAGCAGTGGCTTGGGTCATCAGATAAACGAGGGCCGTTGGCTGCATAATCAGCAATACATTAAGGATTATATCAATTTCTGGTTCTTTATCGATCCAAAACATACAGTTCAGCGTTTTCATGCATTCAGCAGTTGGGTGCAGGATGCGGTTTACAATCATTATAAAGTGGCTCTTGATAAACCTTTCCTGGCTAATCTCCTGCCTGAGCTTGATGCTGATTATACCAAATGGGAACAGGAAAAGCAGCTTCCTAACCAAATGTTCTGGCAATATGATGTAAGAGATGCGATGGAGGAATCGATAAGCGGTTCGCGAAAGGATGAGAACATCAGGCCAACGATAAACAGTTATATGTATGGAAATGCAAAGGCAATGTCGGCTATCGCTGAAATGTTTGGCAACGATACATTGAAACAAAAGTATGATAAGAAAGCCGCCTTTTTGAAAAATGCGGTACATGAACAGCTTTGGGATAATGAAGCATCGTTTTTTAAAGTTCAGTATGAAAAAGGTGGCTTATGCGATGCACGCGAAGCAATAGGGTTTATCCCATGGTATTTCAATCTTCCAAAAGATAAAGCAAAGTATGCCAAATCATGGAATCAATTGCTCGATACAGGCGGTTTTAACGCTCCCTGGGGGTTAACCACTGCCGAACGCCGGCATCCGTTGTTCCGCACGCATGGTTCTGGCCATGGCTGTGAGTGGGATGGTGCAATATGGCCTTATGCAACTACACAGACATTAAAAGGCTTATCTAATCTTCTTACCAATTACAGGCATCATGGAAAAGTAACCAATCAGCTTTTTTACGATGAATTGCATAAATATGCCATGTCTCATCAAATGTATGGTAAACCCTATATTGGCGAATACCAGGATGAAAAAACAGGAGAATGGTTAAAAGGCGATAATCCCAGAAGCAGGTTTTATAACCATTCCGGTTTTGCCGACTTGATTATTAACGATTTAATCGGATTAAAGCCAAGAGCGGATAATACACTGGAAATAGATCCATTAATACCACAAGGTCAGTGGGATTGGTTCTGCCTGGATCAGGTAGCTTACCATGGAAAAATGTTAACCATTCTTTGGGATAAAGACGGAACGAAATATGGTAAGGGAAAAGGTTTTAGAGTTTTGGCTGACGGAAAAGAAATCGCCAAATCGAATAAATTAAAGAAAATTAAAACACGCATTTAATAATTATTAAGCTTAGCTCGGTTTACTATTAACCTTTATAAATTTATATAATGAGATTTACCAATCATCCCAAAACGATTTTATTGGGTGTTTTATTTTGCTGTCTGGCTATATCAAACGCAGTTGCCCAAAACTATAACGTTCTTAAATATGGCGCAAAAAATGATAGCAGTAAACTGGCAACAGCCGCCATAAGAAAAGCGATTGAAGCCGCTTCTAAAGCTGGGGGCGGAACAGTTTATTTTCCTGCCGGAAAGTATTTAACCGGTCCGATTCATTTAAAAAGTAACATTACCATCTTTATAGACGCAGGAGCTGAATTGCATTTCAGCGATAATTTCGACGATTACCTGCCAATGGTGAAAAGCCGTTACGAAGGTGTTGACGTCACCAGTTTCTCTCCTTTGTTTTATGCTTACGAAGCTGAAAATATTGCCATTGTAGGTCGAGGCATTGTTGATGGACACGGAAAAAAATGGTGGGATTTTGTAGAAGGATACAAAGAAGGCCAACCACGTTCTAAATGGCAATACATGTTTGATGATTTGAATAAGGATATTCTTTTACCAGATGATCCGAAGCAAATGAAACGTGGCTTTTTAAGGCCGCCGTTCATTCAAACGATGTATTGTAAAAATGTGCAGATTGATGGAATTACAATTAGAAACTCTCCCTTCTGGACCATCAATCCTCAATTCTCTGAAAATGTAACCATAAACGGTGTAACTATTTTTAATCCGGCATCATTTGCTCCAAATACCGATGGAGTAAACCCCGAATCCTGCAATAACGTTCACATATCTAATTGCCATATTAGTGTCGGTGATGATTGCATTACGATTAAATCTGGTAAGGACAAACCTGGCAGAGCAAAGAACTTTCCGGCGGAAAATTATACAATTACCAATTCTACCATGTTGTCCGGCCACGGTGGTGTCGTAATCGGCAGCGAAATGTCAGGAGGAGTTCGAAAGATTGTCATCTCCAATTGTGTGTTTGATGGTACTGACCGGGGAATTCGCATTAAATCTGCCCGCGGCAGGGGTGGAATTGTTGAAGAAATCAGAGTGGATAATATTGTGATGAAAAATATTCAATTACAAGCCATTGTTCTTGATCTGCAATATGCAAAAACTGAATTAGAACCTGTTTCAGAGCGTACTCCTCAGTTTAGAAACATTCATTTAAGCAATATAACCGGGTCAGATATTAACCAGGCTTGTTTTATAAACGGATTGGCTGAGATGCCGGTAGAAAATATTACATTTAATAACATCAACATAGATGCTAAAACCGGTTTTACCATAAAAGAAGCAAGTAAAATTGAATTTCATAATGTGCAAATTAACACTCAAACAGGTCCATCGATTAAAGCAGAAAACGTAAAGATATTAGAGATAGATGGCGTAAAATCTTTTATACCACACGCAAATACTCCGATAGTCGATTTAACAAACGTGCAGGATGCTTTTATTTATAACTCCTTTTCTCCTGCCGGAACAGATGTTTATTTAAAGCTGAGCGGCGATAAAACAAAAGATATTACACTAAATGGAAATAACTTTAGAAATGTGAAGATGCCTTTGGTGAAAGATGCCAGTGTTAAAGAAGATGTTCAGGTAGAACAGAGGAATATTATTAAATAAAATTTAAGTGTCAGACACCTCTAAGGTGTCAGACGCTTTAGACGCCTGATACATTTACCTAAGACGCGTCGATGTATTGGTGCGGGATCCCGAAACGAGTTCGGGATGACCAATCGCTTTAGAATACGTGGTGTCATGCCGAGATGGTAATTTTTTACAAACACTGAAAGTGAAATGACATGCTAAATCGGCAGGGTCATGCTGAACTCGTTTCAGCATCCCGCACTAGCCTTTCTCTTGAGAGATCCTGAAATAAATTCAGGAGGACATACGCTTATAATGACTTGTCATAGGTAATTTGTTTCGGCATCTCGCACATGCAGGCTAAATATATTTTATGTCGTTCGCCTTTGTAAAAAAATTAACCTTTCAGCACGATATAGACTTTTGGGGCATCATAAAAAAATAAATATTAACAATGAATTATAAAAGCCTTCTTCTTGTATTACTCATCAGCCTGCTGGTATCTGATTTCTCTTTTTCGCAGAATCAGGATTACAAGCTTTGGTATACTAAACCGGCAGAAAAATGGACCGATGCATTGCCCATTGGTAATGGCCGTTTAGGTGCTATGGTTTTTGCGGGTGTAGAAAGCGACCATATTCAGTTTAATGAAGAAACGCTTTGGACCGGAGAACCGAGAGAATACCAGAGGGAAGGTGCTTATAAATATCTTCCGCAAATACGAGCTTTGTTATTTCAAGGAAAGCAAAAAGAAGCGGAGCAATTAGCTGAAGAACACTTTATGGGCTTAAAAAGCCAGGCTGGCGACAGTGCTAAATGGCTTGCTGAAATGCGTTCTTTTAAAGGTATTGACGGAAATCCTTCTCTCGAAAACTATAATGACAGTAACTGGGAATTATTTCCTGTTCCAACTTATGAAGGTTGGGAAACCGAAGGTTTAAATGGGATGGATGGTGCAGTTTGGTTCAGGACGACTTTTGATTTGCCTGCAAACTGGCAGGGAAAAAATCTGGTATTAGATTTGAATCGCATACGCGATCACGATTTTACTTATATAAACGGAAAACTTATCGGCACTACCAACGGTACTGAAGGAAGAAAGTATATCATTCCCAAAGATGTATTAAAAATCGGCAAAAATACTATCGCCATCCAGGTGTTGAATTATTTTGATAAAGGTGGAATTGCGGGTTATAAAGATACCACCCGGCATATTGCTGTTTATCCGGAAGGTGAAAGTGCCATAAAAGGGATTTCTCTGGTTAAAGCCTGGAAATATAAGATTCAAAACGACGAGCCGCCTGCAGTTCCAAGATATGAGGCCGATTACCAACCTTTTGCTGATCTGTTTTTGAACTTTGCCAATACATCAAAGGCTACAAATTATAAACGCGAACTTGATTTAAGCCGTGCCATTGCCACCACTACTTATTCTATAAACGGCATAACGTACACACGCGAATATTTTGCGAGCCAGCCCAATCAGGCCATTGTTATTCATATTAGTGCCGACAAACCGGGTAATATCAGTTTTGAAGCTTTGTTGAACAGTCCCCATAAGCATTTTACTACGAGAAAAGTAGACGATAACACATTGGGTCTTTCTATACAGGTAAGAAACGGGGCCTTGCGTGGCGAGAGTTTATTAAGAGTCGAAACTAAGAATGGGAAAGCAGTTGTAAGCAATGATAAAATAAGTATAAATGGTGCAGATGAGGTAACGCTTTATTTAACGGCGGGCACCAATTATGTAAATTATAAAGATGTTTCCGGCCATCCATTAACTGCTTGTACCGATGCCTTAAAGAGTTTAAAAGGAAAGAAATATGCTAAGGTTAAAGCTTCCCATGTAAAAGAATATCAGCAGTATTATAACGCATTTTCAATCGCTTTTGGCGATGATAAAAATGAAATTGCTACCGATCAGCGAATTGAGAACTTTTCAAAATACAATGATGCATCATTTGCAGCGCTGTATGTACAATATGGCCGTTATCTGTTAATATCGAGTTCCCGTCCGGGCACATTGCCCGCTAATTTACAAGGCATCTGGAACGATCAATTGGCACCGCCCTGGGGAAGCAAATACACCACCAATATTAATGCAGAAATGAATTACTGGCCGGCAGAGCTTTTAAACTTGTCGCCCACGCACCAGCCGCTTTTTAAAATGATAAGTGAGCTTGCAGAAGAGGGACAGAAAACGGCTGAAGCGCATTATAATGCAGCTGGATGGGTGTTGCATCATAATACAGATATCTGGCGGGCAACTGCGCCCATTAATGCTTCCAATCATGGTATCTGGGTAACGGGTGGAGCATGGCTGAGTCGTCATTTATGGGAACATTATCTGTTTACTCAGGATAAAAACTTTCTGGAAAAGGATGCTTATCCGGTTATGAAAGAAGCAGCGAAGTTTTTTGTGGACTTTCTGGTAAAGGATCCCAAAACAGGCTGGCTGATTAGTACTCCGTCTAATTCTCCTGAAAACGGAGGCTTGGTTGCCGGCCCAGCAATGGATCATCAGATAATCAGGAGCTTGTTTAAAAGCTGCATCGAAGCAAGTGAAATATTAGGACTTGATGCCGAGCTTAGAAATACATTAAAAGAAAAATACAGCCAGATTGCACCAAACCAAATTGGAAAATACGGACAACTTCAGGAATGGCTGGAAGATAAGGATGATCCCGGGAATAAGCACCGGCATGTTTCACATTTATGGGGCGTACATCCCGGAAGCGAAATAAATTGGGATGAAACGCCTGAGATAATGAAGGCTGCAAAGCAATCGTTGATTTTTAGAGGAGATGAAGGTACTGGCTGGAGCCTGGCCTGGAAGATAAACTTTTGGGCACGTTTTAAAGATGGTGCACATGCCTGGAATATGGTTAAAATGCTATTGCGCCCCGCCAGCGAGCACGGAGGTTCTTATGTGAATCTTTTTGACGCGCATCCTCCTTTTCAGATTGATGGAAACTTTGGCGGAGCAGCCGGAATAGCCGAAATGCTGATTCAGAGCCATACGAAATATATAGATATCTTGCCAGCCTCGCCTTCTGAAATCAGTTCTGGTTTTGTAAAGGGAATAAAAGCGAGGGGCGGCTTTGAGCTGAGCTTTAACTGGCACGATGGAAAGTTAGCCAGGCTTGAAATTCTTTCCCTTGCAGGAGAGAAATGTACCATACGCTATGCCGGCAAGGAAATTAGTATTTCAACAAAAAAAGGAAAGCGGTATCAATTTGATGCTGCGCTCAATAGGTTATAGATAATGAAAAAAGTCAAATATATCGCTCTTCTTTTATCGTTTCTATTTGTTCAGAACCTGTATGCACAATCTGGAAAAAGAGTTTCTATATCCCTGGATAACAATTGGCAGACAATTGCAAACGATAAAGATATCAATGCATATAATGGGTTTGAGAAAGCAACATTCAGTACTCAGAATTGGCAGAATGTAAACGTTCCGCATAATTGGGATAAGTATGAGGGATACAGACGATTAGTCCACGGCAATCGTCATGGCTATTCCTGGTATCGTAAATCGTTTACCACCAATGAAAAAAAGAACGTAAAACGTTTTTTCCTGATGTTTGAAGGCATTGGTTCTTATGCAACGATCTTTCTGAACGGTACAAAGGTTGGTTATCATGCAGGTGGAAGAACATCATTTACATTGGACGTAACAGATGCAATTTATATCAACAAACCGAACTTATTAGCTGTACGGGCAGATCATCCGGCCCATATTCAGGATCTTCCATGGGTTTGCGGTGGCTGTTCAACCGAACGCGGATTTTCGGAAGGCTCCCAGCCAATGGGTATTTTCAGGCCTGTTCATTTAATTGTTACCAATGATGTTAGGATAGAGCCATTCGGGGTTCATATATGGAACGACACCACTGTTACAGAAAAATCAGCTTTGCTGAATATGAATACAGAGGTTAAAAACTACAGTGACAGAACAAGAAATGTAATAATTTCTACTAAGATTATTAATAAAACAGGGGTTAAAATCGTCGAAGTTGAGACTCAGAAAAGTGTTGCTCCGGGTGTTTTGGTTACCGTTAATCAGCAAACGCCTGAATTAAAAAATGTTCAGCTTTGGTCGCTCGAGGATCCATATTTATACTCTGTTGTTACCACAATAAAGGAAAACGGAAAGGTTATGGATGAACTGAGTACGCCTTATGGAATCCGGTGGATTTCATGGCCGGTTGGAAAAAAAGGCTCGAATCAATTCTTTTTAAATGGCAAACCGGTATTTATTAACGGCATTGCAGAGTATGAGCATTTGATTGGCGAAAGTCATGCTTTTTCTGCGGAACAGGTTCGTTCGCGGGCCTTACTAATAAAATCTGCTGGTTTTAATGCATTTCGCGACGGGCACCAGCCGCATAATTTACGTTATCAGGAATATTGGGATAAACAGGGAGTGTTATGGTGGACCCAGCTTGCGGCTCATATCTGGTATGATACTCCGGAGTTTAGAAAAAACTTTAAAACGCTTTTAGTAGACTGGGTAAAAGAGCGCCGAAACAGTCCCTCTGTGGTGCTTTGGGGATTAGAGAATGAAAGTACGCTTCCTGAAGATTTTGCACGTGAATGCACCGAACTTATTCGTAGCCTGGATCCCACAGCCTCTTCACAACGATTAGTTACCACTTGTAATGGAGGTAAAGGAACTGACTGGGATGTTCCGCAGAACTGGACCGGTACTTATGGAGGCGATCCAAATACCTATGCTGAAGATATTCAGCGTCAGGTATTGATAGGTGAATATGGTGCATGGCGAACCCTGGATCTTCATACTGAAGGTCCCTTTAATCAGAACGGAGCATTTAGCGAAGATCGCATGTCGCAACTAATGGAACTGAAAGTGAGACTGGCTGAATCTATGAAAGATAAAACCGCGGGCCATTTTTTCTGGCTGTTTACCTCTCATGATAATCCGGGACGTGTGCAGGGAGGTGAAGGCTTACGGGAACTGGATCGTATTGGTCCGGTAAATTATAAAGGATTACTTACGCCTTGGGAAGAGCCTCTGGACGTTTTTTATATGTTCCGCTCTAACTATGCGCCAAAAGAAACGGACCCGATGGTTTATATCGTTTCGCATACCTGGCCCGATCGCTGGACAACAACCGGCCGGAAGGACAGCATAACTGTTTATTCTAATTGCGATGAAGTAGAATTGTTTAATGATGTAAATCAGGCATCCTTAGGAAGAAAGAAACGTGGTGGAATCGGTACGCATTTTCAATGGGATAATGTAGATATCCAATATAATGTATTATACGCAAAAGGATATGTAAATGGCAAAGAAGTAGTAACAGATTACATCGTCTTAAATCATTTGCCGCAATCGCCTAATTTTAGCGGGTTCTTTAAGAATGCGAAAGCCATTACAAAGCCTCAGCCAAAATATAATTATCTGTACCGTGTTAATTGCGGTGGCCCGGATTATAAAGATGAAAACGCAAATACCTGGCTGGCCGATCGTCAGCAAAGCAGCGATAAAACATGGGGCTCAAATTCATGGACAAAAGACTTTCCGGGTACACCGGTGTTTTTTGCAAGCCAGCGCCGTACGCATGACCCCATTGCAGGTACTAAAGACTGGAAATTATTCCAGACGTTCAGATACGGAAGAGATAAGCTGAATTATGAATTTCCTGTTCAGGATGGGGAATACCTGGTAGAACTATATTTTAATGAGCCATGGTTGGGCACAGGAAGCCGCATGGACTATTCTAAAATGCGATTGTTTGATGTGGCGATAAACAATCAAATCGTTTTAAAAGATCTGGATATCTGGAAAGAAGCAGGACACGATGCCGCTTTGAAGAAAAGCGTAAAAGTAAAAGTAAAAGGAGGGAAGCTGCTTGTTTCTTTCCCTAATATAAAAGCCGGTCAGGCCGTTATTTCTGCTATCGCCATTGCCAGTCTTAATAAAAATGCTATACCGGCACCTTCTTCTCAATCTATAGCAGAAAATATTGAATTAAACAATGGTAAAGCCGGGCTTATCCAAACATGGATGGATACTGGTGATAAGCAATTTGAAGATTCTGAAATAGCTTTTACATCTTTACCTTCTAATTTTTATGGTGCCCAATGGTTGCGCACCGCTCTTTCCGATTCAAAATCAACTATTAAGTCGCTTAAGCTGACCGAAGACGCTGATGTTTTTATTGCTATACATGGCGTAGGAAATGAAGAAGTATTAAAGGGTTATGAAGATACCCGAACATCCCTTACAAACTCGCAGAATGTTACATTTAACGTATATCGTAAGCGGTATTTAAAAGGAGAACAAGTGTTATTGGGCAATACTTTGAAAAATAACTACACGGTGGTTATTTGTCCCGTTTCGGATTTGGAGCCGGCACACGATCTTAAAAAAGTGGTTTCTTATAAAGCTACTGAAGCCAGATTTATCGGCCCGGGCTTAGCTAAAGAAGTGTTGATGGGAAGGGAAAGAGCAATTTTCAAAAAGCCTTCGGGGGATGTTCTTGAGTTTACGATAAATACGGGTGTGGCCGATACGTATTCCTTAACAGTAAAATATCATAATCCTTTTCAAAAGGTCTTAAAAGCAAAAATAGAGGTTCTGGCTGCAGACGGCACGGTTATGAAAACACCTGAGGCCTTTGATATGAATCCTACCAGAGAAGGTAAATGGAACTATTTTACTACCAATACCGGAACGATGATCAACGCCGGAACTTATAAGGTGAGGATAATTTCTGAAGATGCGGAAGGTGTGAGTATTGATGCTGTAGATGTGCAGTAGAGACTTACTTGCTCAAAGCCTGTTGGTTTTAAGCCATTAGCGCCGGTTTATTGCGAGAAATTGCCGAAGATTGCGAGAAACCAGGTACTTTGTTCGGAATTGTTCGGAAAATGGGTGGTACTTGTTCGGGAATTTCCGAAACCTTTCCGAACCTGTCCCGAATCAGTCCCCTCGTCCGCTGGTGCGAGCTTTCAGCTCGTACCTTTTATTTGCATAAAATTAACCCCCAAAACTTATTTCTAATAATATAATCAATCGCACCGATTTCCAATATACGCTCTTACAACACCTGCAACAACCGGATTATTATATAAAGATTCTACCTTCTAACCTATTACTGTACATTGATACGAGCTACAAGCTCGCACCAGCAAGGGGTTCGTTGTTTTTCATCAGACAAGTTTTACAAAGTTGTCTTCCAGTTTCACATTAAAATTAATTTCTGCCTTTAATGCCTTGAATACTTTTAAAATTGTGTCAACTGTCGCACTGTTTGCACTGCTTTCAAGTTTAGAAATTTGAGCTTTTTGGACACCAACAAGTTTTCCAAGTTCTTCTTGAGTTAAGTGTCGTTCCTGCCTCGCCGTTTTAATCATTTTTCCCAATACGTCCATACGAAGTTCATACTCGTATTCGTCACGGTCGGTTGTTCCAGCTTTACCGATATACTTGTCCTTCATTTCGGCAAGTGAATAAGTCTTGATTTCTTTGGTTGCCATATGCTTACTTCTTTTGTTTGTTATTGAAATATCTATCTTTTAGCCTAACTGCTCGGTCAATTTCGTTTGGCGGAACTTTGTCAACTTTTTTTATGAAACCGTGGGTCGCAACAACCAGAGTTTCTTTGTTATCGTTCTTATCCCAAAATGCAAGAAGTCTGATTTGAAGTCCTGCATATTTTGTGCGAAACTCCCAGATGTCATTTTGAAGCTTCTTTAAGAGTTTCGGGTCGTTTGTGTGTTCAGCAAGGTCAATATTGTAAAAAATTTTTTTGATTGTTTTTGAATCGAGTGTTGATATGAACTCGTCCGCCTCTTCTAAAAATCTTGTTTCAAAATATTTCATTTGCGGTGCTCTTGTTAAACGTTACAAAGATACAGAAAGTTTCTAAAAATAGAAACTTGTCATCGGGCATTATGTCGGTTTTTTACAACGACCGCTAACGGCAGTCTGTCTAAAAACCCTATTGATTTTCACAGCAAACTGATTATAGGGTAAGTATAAACGATTTACGGGCCTAAAAGAACAAGAATTTTGTATGCTGATATTTTCGGGTTTAAAAAAGTGATAGCGTTTAAAAGCTTAAAATAGCTTTTCATAGTGCATAAAAAACAGCCAAGTACTTTGAAGTACTCTTTGAGCAGGTTTTGGTCAAGGATATTGAATATCCGGCGTAGGTTGAATGCAGTGAAAATCAATCCTACATCTGCAGAAGCATGTCGAATACTCTTTTTGCTCATCATATAGTAAAAGCCCTCGCTGGTGCGAGCTTTCAGCTCGTACCTTTACTATTTGCATAAAATTAACCTCCAAAACTTATTTCTAATAATATAATCAATCGCACCGATTTCCAATATACGCTCTTACAACACCTGCAACAACCGGATTATTTATATAAAGATTCTACCTTCTAACCTATTACTGTACATTGATACGAGCTACAAGCTCGCACCAGCAAGGAGTACGTCTCTTGGTATCAAAAAGTTTAAACAAAAAAAACTTCCGCTATAGGACAAATCACCAGTTTCATTAAACATAATTACCTAGAAACCAACTAATATCCAAACTCTACAGTAAATAATCTTACAAATCCATAAACGGGCAGAATTCTCCCTGGATTATTACTCTAATTTATTAGGAAATTTAATGTAATCCAATTTGTACCGCGCTTAATTAACCCACTTGGAGCCAAGTTTACATTCATATCGCTTACAGTTGTTTAATTATCGCTATTCGACTACCAGATTTCTGAGTGTATGTATATTTCCGCGTATATATCGCTTATTTGGATATTATACGCGGTAAGGCACATCTTGTCGGTAATCTGAACTCGTTCTTTCTCGCAGTTTTTCTCTTCAGGACTGTCTCAGGAAGCATGGAGCCGCCAATTACTTCGATTACATATCCTGTAATAGGAACTTTTGATTTACAAATTCTGAAGAGCGCACTTTCACCGTACCACAATAGTTAGAGAAATAAAGCGGTATGGCAACAATACCAACCGCTTGAAAACACTCATCTCGCTTACGGAAAGAGCCCTCTTACCGAAATTGCCGTTTCTGTCCATTCTGTTGCAGTATTTACAACGAAAAAAATCGGCATTAGAAACGTGTGTTTTCCAACAGAGCGGAGTGGCTCGGATTATAATCCTCTAAAAGGAAGATCGCAAAACAATAATAATCTGAGAGAAGCCTGCAAAGAGATATTGATATTTATATATGACAATATGTCCAAAAGGACGGAGGCTCTTGAGCCTGCCTTGAGCGAACCTTGAGCGGCCCTTGAGCGAACCTAAACGATTCAATTGGAAAGTGACAAATTGTCTGAATGCAAAGCATTTCTTGTTTAGCCGGATGTAGTATAAATAGATATTGCTTCATATCCTATCCATTGATATTTGTAATGTTGCTATACTGTAAGATAATATTATACAGAACCTGGAGAAAATGGTATAGAAAAGAATCTTGAGGGTATTAGATATTTGTTTAACCAGTTTAACCAAATAAACCTACAAGTATTTAGAAATGAATAGCCTGCCTGTTTTTGATCTTGCCGTAATTGTAGTTTACCTGCTGGCAATGGTATTGGTTGGATTTTATTTCTCCAGATCGAATAACAGTTCCCAGCAATTTACCAAAGCATCCGGCACAATTCCCGGCTGGGCAATCGGGATGTCTATTTATGCAACGTTTTTAAGCAGCAACACCTTTCTTGGCGTACCCGGAAAAGCATTTGGTACAAACTGGAATGCGTTTGTATTCAGCCTTTCCATGCCATTGGCCGCATGGATTGCCTCAAAATATTTTGTTCCTTTTTATCGCCATACCGGCGAGATTTCTGCATACACACATCTCGAAAATCGTTTCGGTGCCTGGGCAAGAACCTATGCAGTAATTTGTTTTTTACTTACCCAACTCGCCCGTATGGGTTCTATCTTTTTTGGTATTGCTCTAAGCTTGCAGGCGTTAACGGGATATTCCATGCAAATGATAATGATAGTAATGGGAGCTGTTATTATTATCTATACCGTAATGGGCGGTATTCAGGCTGTTATATGGACGGAAGTTGTGCAGGCCGTAGTAAAAACCTTCGGGGCTATTCTTATTCTGTATCTTATTATAACCGAAATGCCCGGAGGCGTTTCTAAGATTATAGAAATCGGCAGTGCAAATAATAAATTCAGCCTGGGTAGCTTTTCGCCGGTTTTTACAGAGTCTACATTCTGGGTAGTCCTTTTATACGGCTTTTTTATCAATCTGAACAACTTCGGAATGGATCAGAATTATATACAGCGTTACCATACCGCATCATCAGAGAAAGAAGCAGCAAGGTCGATCTGGTTATGTGTTTGGCTGTATGTGCCTGCATCCTTACTGTTTTTCATTATAGGCTCTTGTTTGTTTGCCTATTATCAGGTACATCCTGAACTTATACAGGTTATAAAACAGCAGGTAGCTGTGGAACGGGCCGGCGCAGGGGCATCTGCTAGCCAGATCTCTGCAATAATTGAAACGTTACAACCAGCAGATTACGGAGATAAAGTGATGCCGCATTTTATGGTTACTAAAATTCCGGTGGGTTTGGTTGGCTTAATTGTATCAGCTATACTATCTGCTGCAATGAGTACCATCAGTTCCGGAATGAACGCATCGGCAACGGTATTCTCAGTAGATATTTATAAACGATATTTTAAATCAGGTATTAACGAAAAGCAAACACTTCGTTTGCTCCACATAGCAACAGTTGTTTTTGGAGTATTAGGACTTGTAGCGGGTATTGCAATGATTGGTGTTAAAAGTATATTGGATGTGTGGTGGGAGCTTTCGGGTATTTTTGCAGCGGGAATGCTTGGCCTGTTTTTACTAGGTATCATTAGTAAACAAACCAACAATCACGAAGCATTAACAGCTACCTTAATCGGTATTCTGGTAATATTATGGATGACATTCTCTGAATATATTCCTTCACAGTATGAATTTGTTAGGAGTTCATTTCATAAAAATATGATTATTGTAATCGGCACGCTTACAATTTTCCTGGTTGGAGTTTTTCTCACCAGGGTACAAAAGACTATTCGCTAAAAATACGGTCTGATTTTCTATTATAAAATATTATCATAAATATGGAAACCATACAAAAAGGATTTATTCCGGTAATGCTTACACCTTTTAAGGAGAACGGAACTATTGATTTTGATACATTAACCAGATTGACCCAAATGTATATCGGAGCAGGTGCCAGAGGTTTGTTTGCCAATTGCCTTTCCAGTGAAATGTTTGAATTAACAGAAGATGAGCGGATAAACGTAATTTCAACAGTAGTAAAGGCAGCTGATAACTCTGTTCCTGTACTTGCTACGGGGACGTTTGGAGGCACCTTAGAAAGGCAATCGGACTTTGTGAAAAAGGTTTATAATACTGGAGTGGATGCCGTTATTTTGATTACAAGCCTACTGGCAGATGAAAATGAATCTGATAACATACTAAACCACAATATATTTAAATTATTGGATCTTACACAAGATATTCCTGTTGGATTTTACGAATGCCCCGTACCTTATAAGCGCGTTTTATCTGCCTTGCAGCTGGAACAATTTGTAAAAACCGGACGTGTGCTCTATTATAAGGATACTTCATTGAATATAGAACAAATTAAAGCAAAAATAGCGTTAACCAGGGGGTATGACTTTGGTTTGTATGATGCATATATGGCTCATGCTGTGGAATCCCTAAAGGCTGGTTCGGCAGGTTTGGCATGTATTCAGGGAAATTATTTTCCGGAATTGATAGTATGGTTATGTGATAATTACAATAACGCGGATTGCATCGCTGAAGTGAATATGGTTCAGGATTTTTTAATAAAGAATATGGATGTAATGCATCATGTATATCCAATTGTTTCTAAATATTTTCTGCAAAAACGGGGCCTTGATATTTCTGTTTTTACCCGCCGTAATGTAGGCGAGTTTACACACAGTGTAGCAGTCAGGATAGAAACCCTGTTTAAGGAGTATACTCAGATACAAAAGCAACTGGATATTGAACTGGTGGTTTAAGCTACGTTTTGCTTCGACTTATTCAGGTATTTCCGTTTGTATTCCAGCGGAGTTATTCCGGTTACTTTTTTAAAGTGGCGATAAAAGTTAGATACATTATTAAATCCGCAGTCGAAACAGATTACTTCTGTAGGTAGTTTGTCTTCCACCAAAGCCCGGCAGGCATGACTGATGCGTATCTCAATTAAAAAATCATAATACGTTTTCTTCGTCATTAATTTAAAATACCGGCAAAAAGAGGTTACACTAAGATTGCTTATGGATGAAATTTCTTCGAGTGTAATATCTTTTTTGTAATTGATAAGCGTATAATTGCAAACCTTGCTTAAGCGCAGCGTATCTGTTTCGTTGGATTGGTAAAATGTGCTCTGGCCAGAAACTATTGTTTTAAACTCTTCCGTTTCGGCCATTGTTTTTAATATTTTCAGCAGCACTATCACCTTGTCCAGATTGGTAGCATTTAGCGCTTCGTTCATTAATCCGGCGAGCTTCTGCTTGGTTTTGCCGGTAAATACCATTCCGCTTTTGGCTTTCTCGAAAAGCATTGGTATAAGATAAGCTTCCGGAAGGTTTAACAAATATTTTCCTAAACAATCTGGTAAAAAATGAATCACAATCACTTCAATCTCGTGGTCCGGACTATTTTGAAAATATTCTTCTTTACAGCGCCAGGTATGAGGAAGATTTTCTCCTAATAACACCAAATCCCCGGGAGAAAAGTTGCCGATATTGTTTCCAATAAAGCGTACACCTTCACCTTTTATTACATAATGTAACTCAAGTTCGGGATGATAGTGCCATATGCCTACAAAATTCGGTTTTTTATCGTGCCGGATACTGAATGAACTCTCGAGCTTTACAGGAACCTTATGAAAAAGTGGTTTCATTATATGTTTAGTTTATAATGTTATTAAATCCCTCTGACCAGAAGAAACGCTTGGCTTGTATCTAATAAACTGAAAAAATGCAATTCTATTTTATCGCTTATTGTAAAAGTACAAAAAATATCGATGCTAATATCCTACACTAAGTTGATAAAAATCAGCATAATTCGCTGTGCTTCATTATCCACATTTGTATAGCTGCTAAGAATGGCTAAAATATAAACTTTAAAATATACTCTCAACGTCTTCGGACCTAAGCAACACTAATATTACATAATTAAAAAAGATAGAACTTGATCCAAAGAATAATAGGAAGAGTTCTTTGTCTAATATAAAAACATAAATAAGTATCATCACATGAACCGAATTCTAAAGAACCTGGTGTTTTGTGCACTAACTATTGTAGCAGCATCTTCTTCGACATTTGCTCAGGAGAAGGCAACATCAGATGAAAAGATTGCATACCGGGAAGTTGTCACCAAAAGAGCAGATAAAATTGTCGCAGATCTTGGCGTAATTAAAAATGGAAAATCCACTGAGGTGCGCGATATGATTGCACAGCAATACATCGATTTGAATGCAATTCATGATGCGCGGAATGCAGCCATTAAAGAGGTTAAGCAAATCTATCAGGAGGATAAGGAAGAATCTAAAGCATCGATCGAAAGACTTGAAAAACGTGCAGATAAGAAGTTATATAAACTGCATAAAAAGTACATATCGAAACTATCTCGAAATTTATCAGCCGAGCAGGTGGATATGGTAAAAGATGGCATGACTTACAAGGTTTTACCAATAACATATAGCGGCTATCAGCAAATGCTTCCAACTTTAACATCAGAGCAAAGGAAGCAAATACTGGCATATCTTACCGAAGCCAGAGAACATGCAATGGATGCGGAATCTTCAGAAAAGAAACATGCATGGTTTGGAAAATATAAGGGGAAAATTAACAATTATCTTTCTGCGGCGGGTATTGATATGAATAAGGCAAGTAAGGAATGGCAGCAGCGTATAAAAGAAGAGGCCGCAAAGAAAGAAAATAATTAACATTGGGTATGATAAGATTCTATAATATCTGGAGAACATACTATAGAAAATAGTTAACATAGCCTTATAAATTTGATACAAGTCTTTTAACCAGGGCTATAACCAATATAAGCGTTTTCATAATAGATTATTATTAAATATAAATAATGCCTCTGACTTTTGGGGCGCTTTCCAGCTTTACTATTTAAAAAACCAAATAAACAATATGAAATGATGAGAATTATGGCTTTCAGGTATCCTACTAACAAGTTCACACAATTATTAAACTAATTATCAAAGAAATATGAAGTTTTATTTACACAAGCAAAATTATTTGAATCGATGCTCTAAATCGGCTTTTGTTCATTTATTAGTAGCGTTTACTTTAGTTAATGTTTCTTATGCCGCAACAGTGAATGCGGCAGATATTGCTACAGCTAAAAGCGCGCTTTCAACCGCAAGAGAGAATGTTACAGGAACAGTAAGGGATGAGCAGGGAGAACCGCTTCCCGGAGTTACTGTGAAAATTAAAGGAACTAATACTGCAACTACTACTGATGTAAACGGCGTTTACCGAATTAACCTTCCAACAGGTAACGAAACATTAGTGTTTACTTTTGTTGGTTATAAGACGCAGGAACTGGCGGTTAATGGCAGAACTAATTTAGATATAGCACTCTTTGAAGACACGAAGTCTTTAGATGAAGTGGTGATTGTGGGTTATGGAAGCCAAAAGAAAAGTAGTTTAACTGGTTCTATTGTCGATATAAAAGCATCGGAAATAGAAGATTTACCTGTAAGTAATCTTGGAACAGCAATAGCAGGCAGGTTACTTGGAGTAGGTGTAAGTGGAGGAACTACCCGTCCAGGATCGACATCTCGCATAACAGTACGTACGCCAAATCCTTTTTTAAGTAAGGACGGTGGAAGTACAGAACCATTATATGTTATTGATGATGTTGTTCAAGTAACTGCTGCAGGTCAACCTGATAATACGCTGTTTAATAGCCTAGATCCCTCAGAAGTTGAGAGTATAAGTGTATTGAAGGATGCATCTGCTGCAATTTATGGCTCTCGTGCTGCAAACGGTGTTATTCTTGTTAAGACAAAAAGAGGTAAAGAAGGTAAGCCTAGAATTAGTTATAGCGGATCTTATGCCATCAATGATGAAGCATATAGGCCTAAGATGATGAGTGCTTATGAGTTTGGCCAATATTATAATATAATGAATGGACCCAATGGCGCAAAAGCAAATCCTGGAGTTGATGCTTTTTTTAGTCAGGATGAATTAGACTATTTTAAAGGGATTAATTATGACTGGTTAGAAGATGCATGGTCTTCTGCTTCTAATATGCGACATACAATAAGCGCTACTGGTGGCGCTAATAAAGCTACTTATTTCGCCAACGTTTCTTATTATACTCAAGATGGTAATATCGGTGCTCTTGATTATAAGAGATGGAATTTTAGAGCAGGTAGTGATGTAAATGTTGCTTCTAACTTAAAAGTTGGATTACAGGTATCTGGTAATTATTCAGATCTCGCAAAAACATTTAATAAAATAGGGAATGAGGGTGCCGAAAACGACTATATAAATTTACTTACAGCCCCAAGATATATTCCAATGTATGTCGACGGTAATCCTGTTAAGCTTCCTGGCACTGAAACCCTTTCCGGATATCATTTTTATGAAATTGAACGTTTAGCAAATGTGGCTCGGAACAATGACCGATTTATGTCGATAAACTTGAATGCAGAATATGAGCTGCCATTTGTTAAAGGACTAAAAGCCAGAGCCGCTTATTCTGTTAATATGTCTAATGGAGCTGGCTCTCAGGTTGGTACAAAATATGATTTGTATGATTTTAACAGGCTTGGAACAAACTTGCATATTTATGACGGTTCAACAGTAAAATCTGTGGCTAGTTACTCTAATGGTAATCGTTTATATTATTCAAATACTCGTCAAAAAATTACACAGACCAACTTTATATTAAATTATGCTCGCCAATTCGGAAAACATAATGTAAATGGTTTGTTTACTGTTGAAAAATCTGAAGGAGAATCCTCTCAACAGGACGTTTGGAAAGAGAATCCTCTTCTATCAACTAATGGACAGTTTGGTACCGCGTTTGGAACTATAGATGGTAAAACTGCCGGTTCTGAATCAGGTTCTTTAGGTTACATCGGACGAGCTAATTATGATTATGATGGAAGATACCTAGTTGAGTTTTTATTTAGAACGGACGCATCCACTAAGTTTTCGCCAGAAAATTATTGGGGTGATTTTTATTCGGCATCTTTGGGTTGGGTTGTCTCAGAAGAGAGTTTTTTCAAAGTACCTGCAATTGATTTCTTAAAAATTAGGTATTCAATGGGTTTATTGGGAAATGACCAAACAAAAGCATGGCTGTGGAGACAAAGATATACTTATCAGGACGGTAAAGGTGCTGTTTTTGGTGGTAATTCTGGTGCTTCTACAGGAATGAAAATGGAAGCATCACCTAATCCTGCTGCTACCTGGAGTAATGAAATGAAAAATAATCTAGGTATTGATGCCAGGTTCTTAAATAGCAGACTATCTGCAACTATAGAAGGATTTTATAACCATGCGACCGATATTTTAACCGAACGTACTGGAAATGTTCCGGTAACAGTTGGAGGTTCTGTGGCTTCTGAAAATTATGGTCAGGCAAATTTCTTTGGATATGAAATTGGCCTAGGATGGAATGACAAGGTTGGCCGCGATTTTAGATATGGTTTGGATGTGCGTTTTGGATGGAGTGATAATAAAGTTATTCAAATGAATTTTAATGATAATGATATTATGTACCCATGGAATGCTCAACCTGGAAAATCTAGTGATAATGGAAAATGGGGGTTAGATTATTTAGGAATGTTCAAAAATCAGGCTGAAATTGATGCCTATGTACAACAGTATAATATCGTATCGGTTAATCCTAAAAACAATAGTAATGCAGTTCTGGCTAAAGATTTAAAACCTGGAATGCTTTATTATCGTGATGTTCGAGGCGCGCTTCAAGCTGATGGTTCATTTGCTCCTGCGGATGGGATCATTGATGGTAATGACTTAATTCAATTATCCAAAAAAGCAGATAGTCATTATGGATTCGGATTCACTTTAAAAGCAGGTTATAAAGGGTTTAATTTTGATGCAGTTATCAGCGGTTCTTTTGGAGGATGGTCTGAGATTGATGCTAGAAAAAAGCTTAATAATACCATAAGCAGGACATATCAAAGTTTACCAGCAATCTGGGGTAATATCTACGATCCCGAGATTAACCCTGCCGGAACAATGCCCAATCCTAATTTTGAAGACATTAGCCTTAGCCCGGTGTCAAAATTCTGGGAGGTTAGTTCTTTCAGAATGGCAATGAGAAACTTTAATATAAATTATACTATACCTCAAAAATATCTTCAAAATATTGGTATCAGTAATGCGCGTATTTCATTTACCGGACTTAATCCTATAACATTTTTTAACCCTTATACTTACAGGGATCCGAGTATTGCCTACAATGCTTATCCGAATCTTAAAACATATTCGCTTGGTGTTAATTTAACTCTATAGGTGGCAGATTAGTTGATTTAAAACTTTAAAATTATGAAAATCAAGAATATTATATACTTTCTTTCAATGCTGCTGATTGTAGCGAGTTGTAAAGATGATTTTTTGGAAGAAAAACGTGATTTGTCAGGAACTAATGAAGAGGTTTTTAAGAACCCTTTATTAGCACAGGCATATGTTGATTATGTTTATGGCATGTTCCTTCCTGCCAATAATGGTACTCCTAATGTTCAAACTCAAGCAGCTACAGAAAATGGGACCTATTCGTCTGCGTTTACTCAGACTACTGAAGAATTGGCCGGTGAAACCGACTGGAACAAACAGTGGGCTTCTATTTCTTATACCAATAATCATGCGCTTAAGTATTTTGGTCAAAGAATGCCAACCGGTATAGCAAACAATACCTGGACTAGAATGAAGGAAATCAATATCTTTCTTAATGAAGTGGATAAATATGGAATAGCTGAAGATACGAGAAATAAATTGAAAGGACAGTTGTATTTCTGGAGAGCATGGCAATATTTTGAATTAGTAAAGCTTTATGGTGGTGTTCCATTGGTTTTATTGCCTCAAAATCCTATAGTTTCTGCTGGTGATAATACACAGGTTCCTCGTAGTTCTACAACAGCTTGCATAGACCAAATTTGTTCCGATCTAGACATGGCAGTTAGCTTATTGCCTGGAAAGTGGGCAACCAATGCCGATTGGGGTAGAATTACAAGCGGTGCAGCCGCAGCTTTAAAAGGCCGTGTATTATTAACATGGGCTAGTCCTCTATTCAATAGAACAGATGATAAAGCACGTTGGAACAAAGCATACGAAGCTAATTTAGCCGCGAAAACTTTACTCGAACAAAATGACTTTGGTTTATATGAAAAAGGCAATTTAGCCAATGGAGATGCATGGGGAAATATGTGGCTTGAGGAAGTCGGTAACCCAGAAGCGGTATTTGTATATGGATTTAATAGCGTTGCGTCCGGTAACCCACAAAGAAACAGTGGATGGGAACAAGCTACACGTTCTAAAGAAATAAATGGAGGAGGTTCTATATCTCCAACAAAGCAGATGGTGGATGCTTTTCCTATGAAAGATGGAAAGATGCCAGGTTTTTCAACATATAACTATGATGCGAAAAAATTCTATAAGAATCGGGATCCACGATTCTATAAGACTTTCGTATATAATGGTGCACTTTGGCCATATAAGGAATCAAGTACTTTTAGACAATGGACATATACATGGAATTCTAAAACAGGATTGACAAAACCAGATAAAACTACAGAAACAAAAGGAGCTAATTCCAGTGGGATATATCTATGTAAAGCAAATAACCCAGCAGCTAGCAATTCTGCCGGAGACTTTAAATTTAGTCCTACTGATTTTATGGAACTTCGCTTTGCTGAAGTTGTACTCAATTTAGCTGAAAGTGCCATAGGTATTGATAAAATTAATGATGGTATTGCTGGTATTAAATCTATACGTGAACGGGCTGGAATAGAAAACAAAGACGATGCATATGGATTAAGTGGAATAACATCAAGAGATCAAGCTTTTGCCGCAGTACTAAATGAAAGGAAAATTGAGTTTGCATATGAAGGTAAACGTTTTTGGGATTTGAGACGCTGGATGTTATTTAATGATGATTATGGAACGCTATCAAGGCTAGGAATGCAACCATTGGATGGTACTCGTCGTACGGGCTATTATATAACAGTTAAAACCCTCACAGGCACTGATTATGTAGGTGCATCTGATCCAATGATTAAAAGTGGCAGTTCCAATGCTCCGGTTATCGAACGCGAACCAGCTGTATTGCCTACGGGGTTTGCAAATTATGATGCTTATTTAGATTATTTGTATGATAATTATTTCAAAATAACCGAAAAAAATGATTTAGATAATACAAGCGCTACGAACTGGACATTTAAATGGTATAATGAATATTATTTCTTTGGCCTTAATCAAAGTATTTTAAGTGCATCTCCCTATCTTGAGCAAACCCAAGGGTGGAATAGCCTTAATGGAGCTGGTACTTTCGATCCCTTGAAATAAAGACTTTAATTGCAAAATAATACTAGTTAATAGCTAATATTTGATTAAAAACAAAAAGCGGAAATCTTCGGATTTACCGCTTTTTGTTTTTAAGGCTGTTTGCAAAATGTATGTTTATTATGAATTGGAGTTCCTGATAACATCCTACAATCACCAGAAAAAATTCTATACAAACTCTGGCTTTAATACCCCGATATTTGATATTATAACGTTCTAACCATCGTTAATTAATCCGAGACAAATCAAATAAATGAAAACTACTAAGCCATTTCTTTTTTTAATAACAATATTTTTCGCAGCATCAAATTCGTTCGCCCAATACCCATCCATCCCTCAGGATGTGCAAAAAGCAACCAACGATATGATGGCAGAAGCCACCCGCCAATCCGATATTGCCTGGCAAAAAGCGTTGCCAATAATTGAGAAAGAAGCCAAAGAAGGCAAACCATATATTCCATGGGCTGGCCGGCCTTACGATTTACCGCAAGCTGATATTTTGGCCTTTCCGGGAGCCGAAGGCGGCGGTGCTTATTCTTTTGGCGGCAGAGGTGGAAAAGTTATTGTAGTTACAAGCCTTGCCGACAGCGGCCCTGGCACATTGCGAGACGCATGTGAGCAAGGCGGTGCCAGAACCGTGGTTTTCAACGTATCGGGAATTATCCGCATAAAATCACCATTAATTATTCGTGCGCCTTATATCACAATAGCCGGACAAACAGCTCCGGGTGATGGCGTTTGTGTTGCAGGAGAATCTGTTTGGATTAATACGCATGATGTTATAATCCGTTATATGCGCTTTCGGAGAGGTGAAACAAATGTTGGCCGTCGCGATGATGCTATAGGAGGAAACCCGGTTGGTAATATTATGATCGACCATGTTTCTGCAAGCTGGGGATTAGATGAAAATATGTCTATGTACCGCCATATGTATAATGACAGTACCGGCAAGGCAGAGGTGAAACTTGGAACTGTAAATATTACTATTCAGAATTCTATTTTTTCTGAAGCATTGGATACCTGGAATCATGCTTTTGGCAGCACGCTGGGCGGCGAAAATTGTACTTTTATGAGGAATCTTTGGGCTGATAATGCTGCAAGAAATCCTTCTATTGGCTGGAACGGAATTTTCAATTTTGCCAATAATGTGGTGTTTAATTGGGTGCATCGCTCTACAGATGGCGGAGATTATACAGCAATGTACAATATTATCAACAACTATTACAAACCCGGACCATTAACTCCCTTGAGCCAGCCTATCAGTTATCGTATTTTAAAACCAGAATCCGGGCGTAGTAAGCTTCCGTATGTGGTTTTTGGAAGAGCCTATGTAGAAGGTAATATTATTGAAGGAAATGAGCGTGTTACAAAAGATAATTGGGATGGTGGAGTACAGGTTGAAGGTAAGGATGGAGAGCTGATGAGCTTTGATAAAGCTAAAACATATTTCGATGCCATGCGTGTTAAAAAGGCGCTGCCAATGCCGCAAATTACCATTCTTCCTGCTATGCAGGCTTATAATTTTGTGCTGAATAATGCAGGCGCTTCTTTACCGAAAAGAGATCCGGTGGATACACGGATTATTGAACAGGTTAGAACCGGAAAGATTATGGTTCCAAAGAATGTTAAACTTCCGGAAACTCAGTTTAAGCACCGCCGTTTGCCAATCGACTCTTATAAAGGCGGGATTATTACGGATATCAGCCAGGTAGGCGGCTACCCGGAATACAAAGGCAAACCTTATAAGGATTCTGATAATGATGGCATGCCCGATGAATGGGAAATTAAAAACGGCTTAAATCCGAAGGATGCTTCTGATGCGGGCGCTGTGAAAAATAATGACGGTTACACGAATATAGAAAACTATTTAAACAGTGTTATTTCGGTAGCAAATGTAAAACCGTAAGATTTTATTGGTTAGTGAATAAGTAAGGGAGGGTGGTATCTCCCTTTTTTATTTTATACTGATTTGTAACACTCTTATTATTGATAATATGCTATAATAGCTGGAGAAAATAATACATTATATTGATAGTCTTAAGGCTAAATTTGTAGTATAATTATATCTTCTAATCATTTTATAGACTAAAGGAATAGCATATTAAGGTTTAATCACTTGCTTTTGCAAGAACCTTCATAGATGTTTCTTTACACAGCAGAACTATTATGATAAATACCACCGCATTTAGATACCTTTTGAATATTATTGTTTTGTTTGTTGTGAGCCAATCAGCATTAGCTCAATATCCCAAAATTCCACCAGCTCTTGAAAAGCAGGGAGATTCTTCTTTAAATGAAGTAAAGAAGCTGTCTGATCTGGCCTGGGAAAAAGCATTGCCTCAAATAGAAAAAGAGGCAAAAGCAGGCAAACCGTTTATTCCATGGGCTGCAAAACCGTCTGATTTACCTCAGTCTCCTGTTCTTGCTTTTCCGGGTGCCGAAGGTGGTGGCGCCTATTCTTTTGGTGGCCGCGGTGGAAAAGTTTATGTGGTAACCAATTTGAACGACAGTGGTCCGGGTAGTTTGCGCGAAGCCTGCGAGCAGGGTGGAGCGAGGATTGTAGTTTTTAATGTTGCAGGTATTATTAAATTAAAATCGCCTATTTCAATACGGGCACCATATATTACCATTGCGGGCCAGTCTGCTCCGGGCGATGGAGTTTGTATTGCCGGCGAATCTATTTGGATTGATACACATGATGTCGTAATTCGCTACATGCGTTTTCGTCGTGGCGAAACAGATGTGCTCCGCAGAGATGATGCTATAGGCGGAAATGGTGTTGGAAATATTATTATCGACCATGTGTCTGCTAGTTGGGGCCTTGATGAAAATATGTCGATGTACCGGCATGTTTATGATAGAGATGGTTTGAAACCTGAGAAACTTCCTACAGTAAATATCACTATTCAGAATTCCATTTTTTCTGAAGCATTGGATACTTATAACCATTCATTTGGAAGTACAATAGGCGGCTTGAATAGTACGTTTATGCGTAACCTTTGGGCCAATAATATCAGCCGTAATCCTTCAATCGGTATGTATGGCGATTTTGGATTCGTAAACAATGTTATTTTCAACTGGTGGAACCGTTCCGCTGATGGAGGAGATAATAACTCGTTATACAATTTTATCAATAATTATTATAAACCTGGGCCTATAACTCCCATGGATAAACCAATTGGCCATCGTATTTTAAAACCAGAATCCGGCCGTTCGCAGGATAAGAAGACGCTTTATGGTAAGGTTTATGTAAATGGTAATATTGTTGAAGGAAATGAACGGGTAACAAAAAACAACTGGGATGGTGGTGTGCAGATTGAAGATATGCCAGACGCAGGACGTTATACCGACAGCATTCGCGTAAATCAACCCTTACCAATGGCGAAAGTGACTACAATCTCCGCCTCAGAAGCTTATGATTACGTTTTGAAAAATGTTGGTGCCAGCCTGCCTAAACGTGATCCGGTGGATTCCAGAATAATTGAAACCGTGAAAACGGGAAAGATATTTTATAAAGAAGGCGGTAAAACCGATGTTGGAAAAGAATATATAAAGCGTCGTTTACCAGCAGACTCTTATAAACAGGGAATTATAAGCGATATAAGTCAGGTTGGCGGTTACCCGGAATATAAAGGAACTCCGTACAAGGACTCTGATAATGATGGTATGCCCGATGCTTATGAAACTAAAATGGGTTTAAATCCTAAAAATGCTGCCGATGCCAGTCTTGACCCTGATAAAAACGGCTACAGCAACATCGAAGAATATTTAAATAGTTTAGTTCCCTTAAATACAGTTAAGCCGCTTTAAATTATTGCATTAATGAAAGACCGGATAACAGCTTTTTATAGGATAATATTTGTCTTTTTTATTGGTTTTACCATTAGTACTGCATTTGCTCAGAAGAAGCCAGTTCCACCAGAACCAATTTCAGTTGGTAAGGATGGCAAACTGTTATATTCATCTAACGAAAAAGGCGACCGCGTTCCTGATTTTTCTTATGCGGGGTACAAGGCCGCTGAAGAAGCGATACCAGATGTTGCGGTTAAAATTGTCGTACCGTTTAAAACCGGCGATGCAACAATAAGAATTCAATCTGCTATAGATTATGTATCATCTTTGCCTATTGATAAAAATGGCTTTAGAGGTGCCGTTTTATTAGAAAGAGGAACCTTTTCGGTAGATGGTTCGCTGAAAATCAAAGCTTCAGGCGTAGTTCTTCGCGGAAGCGGAGCCGGAAAAGACGGCACAGTAATTTTAGGCGCTGGTTTAAGCAGGGAAACATTAATATCTATTACCGGGAAGAACGACAAAAGGCTTTCTGCTGAAACAAAAATCACCAACAGCTATGTGCCTGTAAATGCGTTTACATTCAATGTTTCTAATCCTAAAGATTTCAAAATCGGCGATAATATTCAAATTCGCCGGCCATCTACTAAAGCCTGGATTGATAAAATAGGTGCAGAACATTTTGGTGGTGGCGAAACTTATTTAGGGTGGAAACCTGGTCAAAGGGATATCTTTTGGGACAGAAAAATTACAGCAATCAACGGTTCAGTTTTAACCATAGACGCACCGGTCACTACGGCTTTAGATACAACTTATGGCGGTGGAACTGTCGCTAAATATACATGGCAGGGCCGCATTTCAAATATTGGCGTAGAAAATATTCAGCTGCAATCTGCTTACGATTCTAAGAATTTAAAAGATGAAGATCATCGCTGGATGGCTCTTTCCTTTGAAAATGTTAGTGACGCCTGGGTGAGGCAAATTGAATTTCGTCATTTTGCCGGGTCTGCGGTATTTGTTCAGGAAACGGCAAAGCGCATAACAGTAGAAGACTGCAAATCATTGGAGCCGGTTTCTGAGATTGGCGGACAAAGAAGATACACCTTCTTCACCAACGGGCAGCAAACTTTTTTTCAACGCTTATATGCCGAAAGTGGTTATCATGATTTTGCTGTAGGGTATTGCGCTCCGGGGCCTAATGTTTTTGTACAATGCGAATCGCGGTTGCCATACAGTTTCAGCGGAACTATTGATAGCTGGGCATCTGGAGTATTATTCGATATCGTAAATGTCGACGGGCAGGCTTTAAGTTATTTAAACCGTGGAAACGATGGGCAAGGTGCAGGCTGGACTGCTGCTAATAGCGTTTTTTGGCAATGTGCCGCTAGCCGTGTGGATAATTTTGCTCCGCCAACCGCCCAAAACTGGGCTTTTGGAACTTGGGCCCAATTTGCCGGCGACGGCTATTGGGGAATGTCGAACGAGCAGATCAAACCCAGAAGTTTGTACTATGCACAGTTAAGAGACAGGCTTGGCGATAAAATTCAGGCCCGTATCCAATTATTGAATATTGATACAGAAGCCTCGAGCAGTCCGCCGGTAGATGTGGCTATGGCACTAACTGCTAAGGCAGTAACACCAGCGCCTTTACTATTCGACTTTATCGATGAAGCGTCGTCGAGAAATCCTCTTTCTATCCAGGCAAAAGGAATAAAAACGATTGATCAGCTTGGGATAAAAAACGCTGCAACTTCTGTAAAAGCAGACGTGTTTCATGTGAAAAATGGTGTATTGGTGCGTGGAAATTCTTTAGTAATCGGCAAACGACGCAATGTACAATGGTGGAACGGCAGTGCACGGCCTTATGGTTTAGCAGCCTCAAAACCGCATGTAACCCGCTTTGTTGCCGGTAAAACCGGAAAAGGATTAACGGATGATTTAGAGTCGATGACCGACAGCTTAAAGCTGGATAATGTCGTTGCGTTGGATCATAATTATGGTTTATGGTATGACCGCAGGCGGGATGACCATGAAAGGATAAGAAGAATCGACGGAGAAGTTTGTCCGCCATTTTATGAACAGCCTTTCGCACGTAGTGGCGAAGGTACTGCATGGGATGGTTTAAGTAAATACGACCTTACAAAATATAATAACTGGTATTGGAACCGCTTAAAGCACTTCGCTGATTTAGCTGACCAGAAGGGCCTGGTTCTGATTCATGAAAATTATTTTCAGCATAATATTATCGAAGCAGGAGCGCATTACGCTGATTTTCCATGGAGGCCTGCAAATAATATAAATAATACCGGTTTCCCTGAACCTGTACCTTATGCCGGCGACAAAAGAATTTTTATGGCTGAGCAGTTTTACGATGTCAATCATCCTGTAAGGAGAGAATTGCATAAAGCCTACATTAAAAAGTGCCTGGATAATTTTTCTGCAAATAATGGAGTAATTCAATTGCTTGGTGAAGAGTTTACCGGACCATTACATTTTGTACAATTCTGGTTAGATACTATTAAGGAATGGGAAAAAGAAACAGGCAAAGAAGCGATTATTGGCTTAAGTACTACAAAAGACGTTCAGGATGCTATTTTGGCTGATAGAGAACGGGCTCCGCTAGTTGATGTTATTGATATTAAATACTGGCACTATCAGGCAGATGGACAAGCCTACGAACCCAAAGGCGGACAAAACCTGGCTCCCCGCCAGCATGCACGTTTATTAAAACCTAAAGCTAGTTCGTTTGAGCAGGTTTACCGGGCGGTTTCAGAATACAGGCAAAAATTTCCTGGAAAGGCTGTGACATATGCCGGAGATGGGTTTGATGCAAATGGCTGGGCGGTGTTAATGGCTGGCGGCTCGCTTCCTAATATTCCTTCTGCCGTACCTGCCGGCTTTTTGAAAGATGCTGCATCAATGAAAATCATTCAGCTTGCTGGTAGTTCTGCAAATCAGCGGGCACTTGCGAACGAGGGACAAGCCTATATTATTTATAATGCTTCATCGAACCCGGCAGAGCTTGATTTAAAATCGGCAAAAGGAACATTTAAGGTTTACCGCATTAATCCTAAAACCGGCGAACAGTTAAATACTGTGGAAACGGTTAAAGGAGGAAATACAGTTCAGTTGAAAAAATTATCTTCCAATCCTGAGGTTTTATGGATAACAAAACTATAACGAAATGAATAAGTTTTTTGGAATAATATCGGTTTTGGCCATTGTTTTAATTGCCTGTACTACTCAAAAAGAGAATAATGCTGCAGGGATACAAGCTTTAAAAGTTTCTGAAAATGGCCGGTACCTGATTACTTCAGATGGAAAGCCGTTTTTTTGGCTGGGAGATACTGGCTGGTTACTGTTTAAAAAATTATCGAGAGAAGAAGCTGTCGCATATTTAGATAACAGGGCAGAGAAAGGCTTCAATGTTATCCAGGTAATGGGTTTGCACAGTCTGGATGTAACTAATTTTTACGGAGATTCCGCACTGATAAATCAAAAATTAGATTCTTTGAACGTTACCGAAGGCGATGATTTTAAGGATAGTCTTCAATATGATTACTGGGATCATGTGAATTTCATTATAGATGAAGCTGCTAAGAGAAATCTTTACATTGGCTTTGTTACCGTTTGGGGAAGCGCAGTTAAAGGCGGCGACGTGCAGTCATCGCAAGCTAAAAAATATGCTGAATTTTTGGTAGAACGTTTTGGAAAAAAACCCAATATTATTTGGCTGAACGGAGGAGACATTAAAGGCTCGGAATATGCCAGCGTTTGGAAAACGATTGGACAGACCATCAAAGCGAAGGACAGCCTGCACCTAATGACATTCCATCCACGAGGCAGAACAACTTCTTCCGAATGGTTCCACAACGAAAAGTGGTTAGATTTTAACACCTTCCAGTCGGGACACAGACGATACGATCAGGATACTTCCAAAAATGAAAAACGCCATTACGGCGAGGATAACTGGAAGTATGTGTTAGAAGATTATGTTCAAACACCTATTAAACCTACGCTTGATGCTGAACCTAGTTATGAGGGCATACCCGAAGGTTTGCATGATTCTTTAGAAGTAAGATGGACGGATGCCGCCGTTCGGAGGTATGCGTATTGGTCGGTTTTTAGCGGTGCGGCAGGTTTTACCTACGGGCATAATGCAGTGATGCAGTTTTACAAACCAGGTGAACCGAATGGCGCTTACGGCGTGCGTAATTGGGAGTTTTATACCAAAGCCTTAAATGATCCGGGTGCCGGACAAATGCAGTATCTGAAAAGTCTTATGCTATCGAAACCTTATCTGGAAAGAGTTCCGGACCAGTCTATGATTGCCAACCAGAAAGAAAAACATGATTATGTGGTAGCCACCAGAGGCAAAGATTACGCCTTCGTTTACACCTGGACGGGAAGAGATTTGGAAATCAATATGGGCAAGATTGAAGGCGATAAGGTGAAAGCTTCATGGTTTAATCCGCGTGACGGAAAAACTACTGAAATAGGAGAGTTTGAAAATAAGGGAACGAAAGCATTCAATCCTCCCGGTGATGAAAAAGAGGGAAATGACTGGGTGTTGATTTTGCAAGGCCTGTAAAGATTTCGTTTATTATAGTAAAGACAGAAAAGCGAGCGAAGAATAAAAGATGAGTAAAGCCAGAAAATACCTATTAGGTAAATCGTCGGTGGATACACCTACAACGGCGTGGCGTATGCTGCCGTTTCTCTCCAATGTTGGTGTCCCCACCAACATTATGAGATTGTTTGTGATATTGACAATGCTTGTTCTCTCTTCCTGCTCAAAAGAGGTGTATCTATTCTCTTCTTTCCACGAGCCTGCAGACCAAGGTTTGCGTTTCCTTTACAGTTACGATGGTTATAAATGGAACGATTTAGATAAGGTGTTCTTAAAACCAGAAATCGGAATTCAGAAAGTAATGCGTGACCCTTCTATTGTCAAAGGTCCAGACGGAACCTTTCATTTAGTATGGACCAGCAGCTGGAAAGGTGATAAAGGCTTCGGCTATGCCAGTTCAAAAGATTTAATAAACTGGTCTGAACAACGGTTTATTCCGGTAATGGAACATGAACCTACAACGGTTAACGTTTGGGCGCCAGAGCTTTTTTACGATGAAGATTACCGTCAGTTTATTATTATCTGGGCTTCTACAATTCCCTTTCGCTTTCCCAAAAAATTAGAAGAAGAAGATAATAATCACCGGATGTATTATACCACAACCAAAGATTTTAAAACATTTAGTCCCGCAAAACTTTTGATAGACCCCGGATTTAGCGTTATCGATGCGGTAATAGTGAGGCGTAAAGCAAACGATTTTGTATTGGTGTTGAAAGACAATACACGCCCCATGAGGAATATGAAAGTTGCTTTTGGCAATACAGCCCTTGGTCCCTATACAAATGTTTCAGAACCTTTTACTGATAATTTTACCGAGGGCCCTTCTGTGGTTAAAGTTGCTGATGAGTATTTGATTTATTTTGATTCGTACAGAGATAAAAAATATGGTAGCGTAAAAACTACCGATTTTAAAACATTTACAGATGCTTCGCAGGAAACAAGCATCCCGGTAGGACATAAACACGGAACTATTTTCAAAGCGGACAAACGTATCCTTAAAGGGATGCAAGGGTATGTAGGAATTGATACAGTAAAGAGAAATGATTAAATATAGTTGGTGAATACACCAACCATGGAGAGCACCCTTTGTTGGTGTATTCACCAACAAAGGATGAAGAAATGATTAATTGAGATATGGTTGGTGAGGACACTAACCCCGGAGGAAGAAACAGTCCGCCCCTATGGGGCTCTGAAAATAAACTGAATAGGGGCTACAATCAGAACGCCCCGCTGGGGCTTGAACCCGGGGACGGACTAGGGAAGAAAAATCTATTATTGTTGTAAGGGCAGAAACAGACAATTTAAAGCTCCATTGGAGCGACCTGTTTGTAGAAGAGAATTAAAGTTTATAAAGCTCCGTCGGAGCGACCTGTTTGTAGAAGAATGTTACAGCCGTTGTTGGTGTCTTTACCAACAACTGATAAGACAAGTAAAAGAATGATTAATTTAAGAAACAGCATATTAAGTGTTCTTGTAATTGCGGTTTTCAATAACCTTCAAGCGCAGGATACTGTGCACTATACGGGAACAACGCTTTCAAATGTAGATTACCATCACGGACAATTAAGTCCGGTGGTAGGTGTACATAACATCCAGGTCTTTCGTGCAAATCGTGAGCATCCTGAACTTGCGGATGGCTTTAGCTGGACCTATAACCATGCTCCAATGCTGGCTTACTGGAATAATACTTTTTTCCTGGAGTATTTAAGCGATCCGGTAGGGGAACATATTCCGCCCAGTCAAACTTTGTTGCAAACTTCGAAAGACGGTTACAATTGGTCGAAACCGGCAATTCTTTTTCCTCCTTATAAAATTCCCGATGGCTGGAAAAAGGAAGGTTATCCCGGAGTTGCAAAAGATTTATATGCCACCATGCACCAGCGTGTAGGTTTTTATGTCTCCAAAAATAACCGTCTGCTGGCACTGGCTTATTACGGCATTGCGATGGATGCTAAAGACGACCCCAACGATGGAAAGGGAATTGGCAGGGTTGTGCGTGAAATTAAAAAAGACGGAACTTATGGAGAGATTTATTTTCTCCGCCATAATTCAACCTGGGACACGAAAAAGTCAGCATATCCTTTTTACACCAAAAGCCGAGATAAAGCTTTTGTTAATGCCTGCAACGAGATTTTAGCCAATCCTTTAATGATGCAGCAAATGGTTGAAGAGGCAGACCGAAACGACCCTTTAATTCCTTTCAAACGCCCGGTTAAAGCATTCAGTTATTATCATTTGCCCGACGGAAGATTGGTTGGTTTGTGGAAACACGCCTTAACTTCTATAAGTGATAATGGCGGTAAATCCTGGAAATACGATCCTTTACGTGCGCCTGGTTTTGTGAATAGTAATGCGAAAATATGGGGACAAAAAACGTCTGATGGCCGTTATGCGACAGTTTATAACCCATCCGAGTTTCGCTGGCCATTGGCTGTTTCCACAAGCGATAACGGCTTAGAGTACAAAGATTTATTACTGGTTAACGGGGAGATTTCACCAATGCGCTACGGCGGAAATTACAAATCATACGGCCCTCAATACATTCGCGGAATGTTAGAAGGCAACGGAAATCCTCCCGACAATAAGATGTGGTTAACCTATAGCATGAACAAAGAAGATATATGGGTGGCGGCTATACCGGTACCTGTTACTTCAAAAGTTACCGCACATGCTGATGAGAATTTCAGTCAATTCTCTAAGTTATCAGACCTTAAGTTATGGAATGTTTATAGTCCGCTTTGGGCTTCTGTCAACATTGAAAAAGCTCCCGACGGAACGAATGCGCTGACTTTGCGGGATAAAGATAAATATGATTACGCCAGAGCCGAAAGGGTAATTCCTTCACTAAAAAAGGTAGCGGTTGAGTTTTCTGTCATTCCGGCGCAAAGCGATAAAGGAACCTTGCAAATTGAGTTTACTGATGCGAAAGGAAATGCCGCGTCTCGTTTAATTTTTGACGAAGAGGGACAATTTCAAGCGAAGGTAGGTTACCGTAATTCCGGAATAATGAAGTACGAAGCAGGAGTGAAATATGATATCAGAATTGAACTGGACCGTGATAAACGGATTTATAATGTATTAGTAAACGGACAAAGCAAGGGAGCAAAGCTTCAGTTCGCACCGGTTGCGTCATTCGAGCGGGTAATTTTCAGAACCGGCGATGTACGCCGTTTTCCGGATGCGGATACACCTACAGACCAGACTTTTGACTTGGAAAATCCAGGTACGCCAGTTCCTGAAGCTGTTTTTTATATCAAGTCATTTAAAACTTCCGCATATTAATATGAAGAAATTAAGCGTGTGCATAGTGTTATTCCTGGTTGCTTTTTATGCTGAGGCGGAAGTTATTCTGCCTCATATTCTGGCTCATGGAATGGTTTTGCAGCGCGACAAACCATTGCCTGTTTGGGGCACGGCTTCCGCAGGCGAACAGATTAAGGTTCAGTTCACCGGTCAGGAAAAGCAAACTACGGCAGACGCGGCAGGTAAATGGATATTGTTTTTAAATCCGCTAAAAGCATCGAATAAACCTGCTTCCCTTATAATTACAGGTACAAATACCATAAAATTAGATAATATTCTGGTTGGCGAAGTCTGGATATGTTCCGGTCAGTCGAACATGGAATATACCATGCGCAAGAACAGCAAGATTGAGAAACCTGATGTTAAGGGACAAAATCCGGTCGATGAATTGCAATATGCTAACAATCCCGAAATCAGAATTTTCTTGGTAAACAGGAAAGAGCTGGTAAAACCAAATCCCGCCCATACAGGTTGGAGCATTGCACGGGATTCTGCTTTGCGTTCGTTTTCTGCCGCCGGATATTTCTTTGCCAAGGAGTTGAATGAAAAACTCAATGTTCCTGTCGGGATGATTTCCAGCGCCGTTCCGGGAAGCGCGATAGAACCCTGGATTCCGGAAAACGGATTTACCTCAGCTTTTTTTGAAGGCGAAAAAATAAGCGGCGACCCCGGAAAATTCTACGAACCGATGATTGTTCCATTGGCTCCGTTCGCCGTAAAAGGGTTTTTATGGTATCAGGGAGAAACAAATTGTTTTCAGAACGAAACCATAGAATATACTTATAAAATGGAAGCGCTGATTAATAACTGGCGCAAACTTTGGAAAGACAAAACGCTTCCGTTCTACTATGTACAAATAGCTCCGTTTAATTATTCAAAAAATCCCGGAAAATATCCCCTTACCACAGAAACATTACCACGGTTTTGGGAGGCTCAGCAACTTGCGATGAAAATTCCACATACCGGAATGATAGTAACTACAGATTTGGTAAATACCCCTGCTGATGATTTGCATCCTGGATACAAATGGGAAGTAGGAAGAAGGTTTGCTCAATGGCCGTTAGCGAAACAATACGGATTAAAAATTGCTCCAACCGGACCTATGTATAAAAAAACGCAGGTTAAACGGGATAAGATTGAGTTGAGTTTCAGCTATGCGGATAAAGGTTTAATTAGTAATGACGGAAAACCGTTAACGCAATTTGAAATTGCTGGCAACGACGGAAAATATTTCCCGGCCAAAGCGGAAATTAAAGGTAACAAGGTACTTGTTTCTTCTGATGATGTTGAAAATCCTGCTAACGTGCGTTTTGGCTGGAACGAAGGAGGGAAGGCTAATTTCTATAATAAAACAGGCTTGCCCGCAATGCCTTTCAGAACAGATAACCCATTAATTAATCAATTCAACTACACTGGAGCTAATTAATGAAGCACATTTTACGATATATTGTTTCTGTCAGCAATCAGCAATCAGCAACCGGCTCTAGCGGGATTTTTTGCTTTTTAAAAAGCTATAAAGGCACATTCAACATCCAACATTTAACTTTCAACATTTTAGTTTTTCTCCTTTTCGCTTTCAGCTCAACAAAAGCGCAGCAAACGGAAAAGCTCTACCTCTCAGGAACGGGGAACGATAATACTGTTCAATGGGATTTTAAAGTTTCCGAAGGTATGAACGCCGGTAAATGGTCCAAGATCGCGGTTCCTTCTAACTGGGAATTGCAGGGCTTCGGTAAATATGATTATGGTTTCGCTAAAGATAGCGTTCGTGGCAAAGAAACCGGCTTTTATAAATATTCATTTAATGTTCCCTCATCCTGGAAAGGAAAAAAAGTGAACATCGTTTTTGAAGGTTCCATGACCGACACAGAAGTTAAAATCAACGGAAAACTTGCCGGAGAAATACACCAAGGCGCATTTTATGTATTTAAGTATGATGTAAGTGAATTGTTGAATTATGGCTCAGCTAATTTACTGGAAGCAACGGTTGCCAAGCATTCGGCCAACTCTTCGGTAAATGAGGCAGAGCGAAAAGCGGATTTTTGGATTTTTGGCGGAATTTTCCGGCCGGTTTATTTGGAAGCACTTCCCGTAACTCATATTGAAAGGCTTGCTATAAATGCGAAAGCAAACGGCGAATTCACTGCGCAGGTTTTTCACTTAGCTAATGCGGATAAAATTGAAGTCCGGTTATATTCTGCCGATGGAAAAAAGTTCGGTAAAAAACTTAATCAATCTTTAACCAAGGCAAATACCAGCATTATTTCCGGAAAGTTTGCTTCGCCGAAATTATGGTCATCAGAATTTCCTAATCTATACAAAGCGGTTTTTACTCTTTTTAAAGATGGAAAAGCTCTTCATACAGTTAGTCATAATATCGGTTTCCGTACTATCGAAGTTAAAGAACGCGACGGCGTATATGTAAACGGCGTTAAGATTAAATTTAAAGGTGTTAACCGCCACTCTTTCTGGCCCACATCCGGCAGAACAACCAGCAAAGCTATAAGCATTGCCGATGTGAAGCTGATGAAAGAGATGAATATGAATGCCGTTCGTATGTCGCATTATCCGCCCGACGGCCACTTTTTAGACGTTTGCGACTCGTTAGGATTATATGTTATGGATGAACTGGCGGGGTGGCACGGCCATTATGATACTCCGACCGGAACGAAGCTGGTTAAGGAAATGCTTGCGCACGATGTAAATCATCCGTCAATTATTTTCTGGGCAAACGGAAACGAGGGCGGACATAATAGAGAACTAGATACTTTGTTCGCGCTTCACGATATTCAAAAGCGGCCTGTAATTCATCCCTGGGAAGATTTTAATGGTTTTGATACGCAGCACTACCGGGAATACAATTATGGTATCGGCAATTACCGGCACGGGCACAGCATCGTAATGCCAACCGAATTTTTACATGGTTTGTACGACGGTGGCCACGGCGCGAGTTTAGATGACTACTGGAAAGATATGCTGCAGCACCCGCTTTCCGCCGGTGGTTTTCTGTGGGATTTCTCCGACCAAGGCGTGGTCCGCACCGATAAAAACGGAATTATTGATACTGATAAAAATCGTGGAGCGGATGGAATTGTCGGTCCGTATCATGAAAAAGAGGCGAGTTTCTATACCATCAAAGAAGTTTGGAGTCCGGTGTATTTTGAGCCGAGAGAAATGACGGCGGGTTTTAACGGAGCTTTTAATATTGAAAACAGATATTATTTTACAAATCTTAACCAGTGTAAATTTAGCTGGAAACTCTTGAATTTGAAGGATAAGTCAAATAAAACAGGCAGTTCCGCATCTCCGAACATTAAGCCCTTTGAAAAAGGTGTTTTGAATGTTTCTTTACCCACCGACTGGCGAGATTTTGATGTTTTGTATGTAACCGCAACAGACCCTCATAACGCTGAACTGTTTACCTGGAGTTTCCCGATTACACTTCCTGAAACGGAAGCGAAGAGGAGAATAACCACCGAAGGTTCCGGCAATGTTAATATTTCCGAAACAGACACACTTTACAACGTATCGGCAAATGGAATAGATATTAGTTTCAGCAAAAAAACCGGGATACTAAGAAGTGTTAAAAATGCGAAAGGCGTAATTCCATTTACTAACGGGCCAATTGTACAAGAAGGAGCCACAAACTTTCACAATATTAAGCACCGGTTTGACGGGAAGAATTTAGTCATTGAATCAACATTCGACCGAAAATCGGCATACAATACGCTTCAATGGGTAATTTATCCTTCTGGTTGGGTGAAATTAAACGTAAAATATTTCCCGGCAGAATATCTCACCAGTTTCATCGGCCTCAATTTCTCTTTTCCCGAAAGTAAGATTAAAGGCGTAGAGTATATGGGGAACGGGCCGTACCGGGTTTGGAAAAATCGCATAAAAGGAAACAAATTTGGCGTTTGGAACAAAGATTATAATAATACCGAAACCGGCGAGCAATGGGTGTATCCTGAATTTAAAGGCTATCATTCTAACCTGTATTGGTGCGAATTTATCACCACGGAACAGACATTTACTGTAGTTACTGAGAACGAAGATGTGTTTTTGCGATTGTTTACTCCAGAATGGAAAACAGACCAGTGGCATAACTATGAGCCTGTATTTCCTTCGGGCGATATTTCATTTATGCAGGGAATCCCCGGTATAGGAACAAAAACGCAACGAGCGGACAGGAGCGGGCCTTCGGCAATGAAAAATGTGTTTTACGATTATGAAAAGGAGCCGGCAAGGGCATTGGATTTAACTTTATACTTTGATTTTTCTGGAAAATAAGAAAGAAATGACAGAATATTTAAAGCTCCGTAGGAGCGGCCTGTTTGTAGAAATAATAAAAAAGGCAATCGCAGCTCCATAGGAGCGGCTTGTTTGTAGAAAATAAAAAATGCAGTTGCAGCTCCGTAGGAGCGACCTGTTTGTAGAAAAATATTAAAAGCTGGAGGCGACGACAATATATGGCGAATACATATTCTCAGATTTATATTCAAATAGTTTTTGCGGTAAAAGGCAGACAGAATTTAATTTCTAAAGCCAACAGAGAAGAACTGCATAAATATATTACCGGAATAGTTACCAATAGAGAGCAAAAACTGCTAGCTATTTTCGCTATGCCCGATCATGTCCATATTCTTGTTGGTATAAAACCGACAATAGCAATCTCAGACTTAGTGAGGGATATTAAAGCCGGTTCTTCAGGCTTTATAAATGAAAGCAAATGGGTGGTTGGCAAATTCAATTGGCAAGAGGGATTTGGTTGTTTCTCTTATTCCCGAAGTCAGATAGACAATGTGATACAATATATTTTAAATCAGGAAGAACACCATAGTAAGAAAACGTTTAAGGAAGAATATTTAGATTTTCTCCAAAAGTTTGAGATTGAATATGATGAAAGATATTTATTTGAATGGTTAGATTAATAACAGGTCGCCCCGCTGGGGCTAATGAATTCGGCGTTAACGTATTGCTACAGACAGGTCATCCCTACGGGATTTAATCTTGGAAAGGAAATGCAGTTAGTCCATGGAACCTGTTTTATAAAATATAATTAAACGGAAAGCTCCGGCGGATCGCTCTATGTATAGTAGAATATCAAGCGTAAAAAGCTCCGTAGGAGCGACCTGTTTGTAGCGTAAAAAGCTCCGTAGGAGCGACCTGTTTGTAGCGTAAAAAGCTCCGTAGGAGCGACCTATTTGTAGCATTATATTATTATGAAATATAAAAAAATTACATTCCTGTTTTTTTCTTTTGTCAGCCTGTTCTGTCTGCTCGCATTCCGGCAAAATGTAGATTCTGGAATAACCCCTCAGAATCTTCGCACAGAACTGCTAACAAACCCTCAGGGAATAGATGTTATCCACCCGAAACTAAGTTGGGAAATAGTAGGAAATCAACGAGGACTTGAACAAACCGCATATCAGATTTTGGTGGCGTCATCTCCAGAGAAATTATCGGCAAACGAAGGCGATTTATGGAACTCCGGCAAAGTATCTTCAGCTACGTCGAATTATGTGAAGTACTCAGGAAAAGCTTTAAATAAAAATGAGAAAGCATTCTGGAAAGTTAAAGTATGGACAAATAAAGGCGAAGCAGATTGGAGTACAGCGGCAACCTGGAGTCTCGGTTTACATCAGTATAAAGATTGGGAAGGCCGCTGGATAGGCTTCGATCGCTATTTTTCCGGTGATAACCAAGAGCAAGCCAGGTTATCGGCAAGATATTTCCGAAAGGAATTCGCGACAACAAAACAAGTAAAATCTGCGACCGCTTCCATCATTGGCCTTGGTTTATATGAATTGTATATCAATGGTAAAAAAATCGGCGACCAGGTTTTAGCACCGGCACCAACCGATTATACTCATAATATCAAGTATAACACTTTCGATATTACCGATCAGTTACAAGAAAGCAAGCATGCAATTGGTGTGATTTTAGGAAACGGCCGCTTTTTTGAAATGCGTCAAACTAAGGCTTACAAACAGAAGACTTTCGGTTTTCCGAAGTTATTGATGCAGGTGAATATTGTTTATACCGACGGAACAAAACAAACTATTAAAACCGATGAAAGCTGGAAAGGTACAGCTGACGGCCCGATTCTGGCCAACAATGAGTATGATGGTGAAGAGTATGATGCCCGTAAAGAAATGCCCGGATGGAACAAGCCTAGATTTGATGAAAAAAACTGGTTAAAACCTGAATATGTACAAGAGCCCGGCGGAATTTATGAAGCTCAAATGAATCAGTTTATGAAGGTGATGCAGAATATTCAGCCTGTTTCAATCACAAAAAAAGCTAATGGAAATTATATAATCGACTACGGCCAGAATATGGCTGGTTGGGTTAAACTGAGGGTAAAGGGAGAAAAAGGCCGTAAACTTACGCTGAAATTCGCAGAATCTCTTCAAGCGAACGGAGAACTGTTTATAGCCAACCTTCGTGATGCTAAAACTACCGATATTTACATTCTTAAAGGCCAAAGTATTGAAGAATGGGAACCGAGTTTCATTTATCACGGCTTTAGATATGTGGAAGTCAGCGGTTATCCGGGTACGCCGACAAAAGATGATTTCATCGCTCGCTTCGTGTATGATGATATGCAAACCGTTGGTTCTTTCGAATCGTCGAATTCCTTATTAAATCAGATTCATAAAAATTCATGGTGGGGAATCGCCTCGAATTATAAAGGAATGCCTGTTGATTGCCCGCAGCGAAACGAGCGCCAGCCTTGGTTGGGCGACCGCTCGACTGGCGCTTACGGAGAAAGTTTTCTGTTCGATAACATCGCTCTCTACAATAAATGGCTGGCAGACATCAGGTATTCACAAAAAGCGGACGGTTCTATTCCCGATGTTGCGCCTGCTTTCTGGCGTTATTACAGCGATAATATGACCTGGCCGGGAACTCTGCTGTTGGTTTCGGATATGCTTTATCGCCAAACCGGAGATATTTCGGTTCTTCAAACAAATTATCCCGCCATGAAAAAGTGGTTACTGTATATGCAATCACGATATAAGAATGACGAAGGGATAATTACAAAAGACAGCTACGGCGATTGGTGCGCTCCGCCCGCAACTGCCGAGGCCGGCCGAGGGGTAAATGCCGACCAAAAGCATCCGAGCACTTTAATCGCCACGGCATATTATTATCATTATTTGAATATGATGATACGTTTTGCGCGGCTTACCGGAAACGATGATGATATATCCTCCTTTTCCACGCTTGCCGCTGACGCGAAAAAAGCTTTCAATAAAAAGTTCTATAATCAAAAAGGCTTTTACGGCGAAAATAAACTAACCGATAATCTCTTAGCTATTCATTTCGGGTTGGTTGAGCAGGGAAACATTGCTAAGATTCACCGTGAAATCGCACGCATTATTGAAGTGGAAAACAAAGGCCATTTGAGCACTGGCTTAATCGGGACGCAATGGTTAATGCGTACACTTAGCGAAATAGGCAGGCCGGATTTAGCGTATAAAATCGTTTCAAAAAAAACCTATCCATCCTGGGGATATATGATTGAAAACGGCGCTACCGCAATTTGGGAGCTGTGGAACGGAAATACCGCCGACCCGAAAATGAATTCTCAAAACCACGTAATGATGCTTGGCGATTTGATGATCTGGTATTACGAGAACTTACTTGGAATCAAATCGGATTATGAAAACGCCGGCTATAAAAAAATAATTATGAAGCCGGAATTAATTGAGGGACTAAATTACGCTAAAGGAAGTTACCAGTCTATTTACGGAGTTATAAAAAGCGATTGGCAAAAGAACGGGAAATCATTTAACTGGAACATTACCGTGCCTCCGAATACGACAGCTTTAGTTTATATTCCCGCTACTTCAGCTAATGCGGTAAAAGAGAGAAACTCAAACGCATCTTCATCAGCCGGACTGAAGTTTATAAAAATGGAAAACAGCAGAGCTGTGTTTGAAGCAGGTTCAGGAGAATATTCATTTAGTTCATCATTTTAATAAAATACACCGACATGGAAATAAAATCGCGAATATTCATCGCGTCAATTGTAGCAGCAACACTAATTTCGTTCAACGGATATAGCCAGACTACCCCGGTTCAAAAAACGGAGATGTCTGCGGAACAAAAGATAAAATCGGACACCGACCAGGAAAATAAAGCCGCGGAATGGGTTGCGTCGTTAAGTCTGAATAATGCGGCTAAAGAAACACGAGTAAAAGAAATCATCGCGACTCATTTGAAAACTATCCGCGACTGGCACAACGAGCATTCTTTTTCTACTGTTCCGGCAGGAATTAATCCCCTTACCGGAAACAAGCTTTCCGATTTAGACAGGCAAATAATAGCCAATTCTGCAATGCCTGAAACGGTTCATAAAAACTTAATGGATGGTTTGAGAAAAGAACTTTCAGAAGAGCAGGTTGAAGCTATTCTTGATAAACACACGGTTGGGAAGGTAGTTTTCACGATGAACGCTTACAAGGCGATTGTTCCGAACTTAACCGCTGAAGAAGAAGCGACTTTGCTTAAAAACCTTAAACAGGCACGTGAGCAGGCGATGGATTATAAGAACATGAATCAGATATCGGCGATCTTCGAAATCTACAAAACAAAAAATGAACAGTATTTAAATTCGAACGGGCGTAGCTGGAAACAGATGTATAAGGACTTTACAAACGCGACGAAAATGAAGAAAGCTGCGGAGGCGGAAGCAAAGAAAAAATGATGAATCGAGGATTAGGTGTCAGACACCTGGTTTGCTGGGGCGTTCAACGTTGATAATCAATTAAAGAGAAAATGATATACAATAAAATAATAAAATTAGTCGCCTTTTTGTTGATTACATCAACAGGAGTTTTGTCGGCTCAATCCCAACCCTGGAAAAAGGGAGTTTTAATAGATGAGTTCATATACGATTCCGCACCTTTCCCTGAAGCGCATTCAGCGACAATAGTAGAAACTCCGGCTGGATTAGTATCCGCGTTTTTCGGTGGAACGAAAGAACGCAATCCTGATGTATGTATTTATGTTAGCCGGCATGAAAACGGAAAGTGGACAGCCCCGCAAAATGTAGCCGACGGCATAATGCCCGATAAAAGATATCCGACCTGGAACCCTGTTTTATACCAGATTCCAAACGGCGAATTGATGTTGTTTTACAAGATCGGCGCAAGTCCGGGTACATGGCACGGCTGGTTAAGAACTTCAAAAGATAACGGTTTAACCTGGTCGGAAGCACAGGCGTTACCCGAAGGTTATTTAGGGCCGGTAAAAAACAAGCCTGTCTTATTAAGCAACGGAAACTTGTTTTGTCCAACCAGTACAGAAGGAAATAAAGGTGCGAATAGCTGGCAAATCCATTTTGAAGTGACACCAGATTTCGGAAAAACCTGGCGCAAAGTTGGACCTATAAAAGCCGATTCGGGTATTAACGCAATCCAGCCGAGCATCTTGGATCACGGTAACGGAAAACTGCAGATTCTGGCCCGTAGCCGCAACCGGGCGATAATGCAATCCTGGTCGTATGATAATGGAGAAACATGGGAGCCTCTTTCTAAAACCAACCTGCCGAATAATAATTCCGGTACAGATGCTGTAACACTTCAGGATGGCCGTTTCGCTTTGGTTTACAATCATGTGTTGCCTCCGGGTGATTTAGCTAAAGGGCCGCGTACACCACTTAATTTATCTCTTTCGAAAGACGGACAAACCTGGTATGCCGCTGTAATTTTGGAAGATTCACCCATAAGCCAATATTCTTATCCTTCAATTATTCAAACGGCAGACGGACTGATTCATGTGATATATACCTGGCGAAGGCTTAAAATTAAACATGCTGTTATAGACCCGTCGAAACTGAAATTGAAGAAGATTAAAAAAGGGAATTGGCCCAAAATAAAAGGTTACACAGCACCTGTTGAAGGAGAAATAACTCAGGATTAATATGAGCCAGGAACTAAAAATAATTTTTCCGGGGAAACTGGTTTTTGGAAAAGGCTGTATCAGCTCTTTAACAGAGGAGCTATTAAGTATCGCATCATCCAGGGTGTTGATTATTACCATCGAACCACTTCTTGAAACATTAAACACATTTATAAAAACGCTTAAAGAGGCGGGGCTTTCGCTGATGATTGATACCAGCATTGTACAGGAGCCGTCATTTGCAGACTTTAAAGCCTTACTTTCAAAAGTAAGTCCGTTTAACGCCGATGTGGTACTTGGAATTGGGGGCGGAAGTGTTCTTGATATCTCAAAATTGATTGCTGCACAGTTAGATAATGAGCAAAGCCTTGAAGAAATTGTTGGCAATGGCTTATTAAAAGGCCGGAAAAAGAAACTCATTTGCGTTCCGGCAACATCTGGAACGGGAAGTGAAGTATCGCCTAATGCTATTCTGGTTGATAATGAAGACAATCAGAAAAAAGGAATTATCAGCCCTTTTCTGGTTCCGGATTCCGTTTATGTCGATCCAATTCTTACTGTAAGTGTTCCGCCAGCTATAACCGCAGCAACCGGGTTAGACGCCTTAACGCATTGTCTGGAAGCATATACAAACAAATTTGCCCAGCCATTTATCGATATGTATGCCTTTGAAGGTATGCGTTTGATTGCTGCCAATATTGTGCAGGCAGTAAAAGAAGGCACAGATGAAGAGGCCCGCATTCAGGTAGCCATGGGAAGTTTACTGGGTGGGTTTTGCCTTGGTCCGGTAAATACTGCTGGGGTCCATGCACTTTCTTATCCTTTAGGAAGCATGTTTCATCTGGCACATGGATTATCAAACGCATTATTACTACCCTATATAATGGAATTTAATATACCTGCGGCACCTCAGCGGTATGCAGATGTTGCCATTGCATTGGGTTGTATTCCGGAAGTTGATACTATCGATACCGCTTATAAGGGAGTGGAAAAGATACGGCAACTGATAGAAGATTGCGGCATTCCCTCAAGATTGTCAGAGTTAAATATCCCCGAAAGTGCTATTCCGGAAATGGCAAAAGATGCAATGAAAATAACACGTTTATTAAAAAACAACCCGCGGCTTATAACATTAGAAGACGCTATCGCAATTTATAAAGCAGCCTACTAAAAATGAAAATAAAAAAGAAATACAATGGAACGATAGTGCCTGTAATAACACCCGTTACTGCCGATTTTAAGCTGGATCATGGAGCCGTAGAAAAGATATTTTCTCACGTCTATAAAAATGATGCCTTACCCTTTATTTTAGGCACAACCGGCGAGTCGGCTTCTTTGTCAAATTCAGTTAAGCTGGATTATCTGAAAGCTTCCGTAAAGAATAAAAAGCCCGGAACTGTACTGTATGTAAGCGTATCTTCGAATTGTGTCGAAGATACTATTGACTTTGCTAAACGTTGTTTTGACGAAGGCGTAGATGTGGTTGCCGCAACGCTTCCTTCGTATTATCAGCTCTCAGAAAGCATGATGAAGAGATATTTTGAGCAAGTTGCGGAGCGGATTAACGGCCCGCTTATCATTTATAATATTCCTGCCACAACTCACATGTCTATTCCTTTACATGTTTTAAATGATCTCAGCTATCATGAAAATATTGTAGGGACAAAAGATTCTGAACGTAGCGAAGAAAGGCTTGATACATCTCTTAAATTATGGTCGGAAAGAGAAGATTTTAGTCATTTTCTGGGATGGGCAGCCAAATCTGCATATTCGTTAATTAACGGAAGCGATGGCTTGATTCCAAGTACTGGGAACTTACATCCTGAATTGTATTATGAAATGACTCAGGCCGTATTAAACGGCGATCACGCCAAAGCATATCATCTTCAACATCAATCAGATTTATTGGGCAATCTTTACCAAAGTGGCCGTACATTGGGCGAATCGCTTGCCGCATTAAAGGTGCTGATGTGGGAACATGGCTTATGCATGCCCAATATGTTGCAGCCTCTTACGGCTATGCCTCAAAATGAACAATCAGAGTTATTGCAATCATTTCAGAAATTAATTAAACAAGAAGGAATTCAAATAAATATTTCATTAACACATGTCTGATAAACCTATTATAGGAATTACTATGGGCGATCCGGCAAGTATCGGGCCCGAGATAGCAGTAAAAGCACTTTTATTAAATGAAATTCATGAAATATGCCGACCTGTTTTAGTGGGCGATGCCGGGGTTTTTAATCATATAATCAGTAGATTAAAGCTGAAAGCGAGCATTAATTCCATTAAACAAATTGCAGATGCAAAGTTTAGCTTAGGAAATATTGATGTGCTTGATTTAGCTAATGTTGATCTGAACGAACTTAAGTTTGGTGAAATATCTGCAATGGCTGGTAATGCCTCATTTGAAGCTATAAAAAAAGTAATAGACCTTGCATTAAGTGGCGATGTTGCTGCAACAGTTACCGGCCCGATTAACAAAAAATCGATAAACGAAGCCGGGCATCATTTTGCCGGGCATACCGAAATTTATGCTCAGTTTACCGGCACAAAAAAATACGCCATGTTATTGGTGGAAGATAATCTGAAAGTGATTCATGTTTCAACCCATGTATCGCTCAGACAGGCTTGTGATTTAGTTAAAAAAGACCGTATTATTGAAGTTGTAGAGCTTTTACATAATGGATTGATATCTCTCGGAGAAACTAATCTTAAAATCGGAATTGCAGGATTAAATCCGCACGCAGGCGATTCAGGTCTGTTTGGTACAGAAGATGATCAGGAGATTTTACCGGCAGTTGAAGAAGCTAAACGAGAAGGTTTCAACGTAGAAGGACCGGTGCCGGCCGATACCCTTTTTTCGAAAGCGGCAACCGGTTATTACGGTGGCGTAGTAGCCATGTATCATGATCAGGGCCATATTCCATTCAAGCTTACAGGTTTTAAATGGAACGCGGAAAAGCAACAAATGGATAGTGTAAAAGGGGTTAACATCACCATGGGCTTACCCATAATTAGAACCTCTGTAGATCATGGAACAGCCTTTGAAATTGCCGGAAAAGGTGTCGCTAGTCCTGACGCGATGGTTTTGGCGATAAAATCCGCCGTGCGGCTTTCTGAAAATAAAAAATAGAATGATAGGGGTTATAGCTGATGATTTAACAGGAGCGGCTGAGCTGGGCGGAATTGGCTTAAGTAAAGGATTAAGCGTGGAAATTGCTTTCACGGTTAATCCATCATCTCATGCGGATTTATTGGTTATTGCTACTGATACTCGTTCTAAATCTCAGGCAGAAGCGGTGACTGATATGATAGAAATTACTCAGCAAATAGTGGCTTTAAAACCCAAACTTATCTTTAAAAAAGTAGATTCTGTGCTTCGCGGATATGTGGTTCCAGAAATAACAGCCCAATTAAAAGTTTTGGGATTTGAGAGCGCTTTACTCGTTCCAGCTAATCCTGTATTTGGGCGGACAATAGAAAATGGCAGCTATTTAATCAACGATATACCGATTGCCCAAACTTCTTTTGCTGCAGATCCTGAATTCCCAGCCAAAAGCTCTGATATCTTAGATTTACTTAAGGTAAGTGATGAACATGTCCAGGTTAAAAAATACGGGGAAGCTCCGCTCGAAAAAGGGATAACAATTGCTGAAGTGAAATACGATGCTGATTTGAAGAATTGGGCGGGTTTTTATAAAGATAACGTGCTGCTTGCGGGAGGTTCGGGGTTTTTTAGAGCTGTTCTTAATAATGCAGTTTCAAATTCATCTGCGCGGTATAAAGATAATAGTTCTTTAAGCGGAACCATGCTTTATGTTTGTGGTAGCGCTTATTACAATAGTATTAAGCTTGTTAGCAATATTGCAGCAAAGGGCGGCCCAGTTAGTTATATGCCGCAAGCCGTGTGTGATGCTCCCGGTAGTGAGGAAGAGCTGGAGAAATGGTGCGAGGAAGTGCTGAAATTAATCGCCGAAAAGAAGAAAGTTATTGTTGCGGTCAATTCTGATTCCACCAATAAATTAAGCCCTTTACAATTAAGAATTATAACGGCGCTACTTGTTAAAAAAGTTTTTGATAGAGTGTCAATTGCTGAGCTTATAATTGAAGGAGGCGCAACGGCTTCATCAATTTTAAGAACACTCGGCATCGAAACGTTATATCCTGTAAATGAATACGCCACCGGAGTAATACGGAGTAAAGTTATTGCCTCTGGAAAATTATATGTAACATTAAAGCCGGGCAGTTATACCTGGCCTAACCAGGTTTGGCAGTTTTAAGTACTAACAAACCAAATAAACCTTTGTATGGATAAATCTCTTTTAAGTGTTGTTGATTACGCCATTATCATTGCTGTATTGCTTGTGACCTTGTATTTTGGGTTCAGGTTTTCCCGTAATCAAAATTCCACCAATACCTATTTTGTCGCAAAAAACCGGGTTCCAACCTGGGCCATCGGTATGTCTTTGCTGGCTACATTAATTAGCAGCGTTACCTTTCTGGGCTATCCCGGCGAAGGTTATTCATCTAACTGGATTTTATTGGTACAGGGTTTAATGGTTCCAATAGTTTTATTGGGTACCATCTGGTTTATTGTGCCGCTTTATCGAAAGGTTATAGGTTTAAGCACATACGAATACTTCGAAAAGCGCTTTGGCAAGGTTGCGCGATATTACAGTTCACTGGCTTTTGTGCTGCGTCAGTTTTCGGGTATGGGTACGGTCTTTTATCTTTTAGCGATAGCATTATCCAGCATGACGGGTGGAAACCCCTTTGTTATTATCGCAGTTGTTGGATTTATTATTATTGCAGTTAACCTTATGGGAGGAATTGAGGCCGTTATATGGCTTGATGTTTTTCAGGGTTTTATGCTTTTTGCAAGCGGGATCCTGTGTTTAATAGTAATTCTTTACTCTGTAGATGGTGGCCCGACTGCCGTATGGGACATTGCCAAAGCAAATGGACGAATTGGATTTGGGCCCTATGATATTGATTTTACCCGTTTGACCTTTATTGTGATGGTAATTAACGGAGCTTTTTATGCCATTCAGAAATACGGAACAGATCAAACTGTTGTACAGCGTTATTTAACTGCAAGAAGCGATAAATCAGCTATCCGTGCCTCTATGATGGGTATTTTACTGACCGTTCCGGTTTGGACCATGTTTATGTTTATAGGTACTGCTTTGTTTGTCTTTTACAAGCAGCAACCTTTGCCTGATGGCATTCGTCCGGATGCTGTTTTTCCATATTTTATAATGACGCATTTACCTGTTGGAGTAGTTGGATTTATACTGGCTGCTATGATATCTGCTGCTATTTGTAGTTTGAGTGCCGATTTAAACTCTCTGGCAGCAGTGGGAATTGAGGATTATTACAAAAAGTTAAGACCCAAAAATTCTGATGTCAAATATTTAAAGGTTAGTAAGATATTCGTCGTTATTTCGGGTTTAATTTCAATCCTGATTGGTGCCATTTATATCAATCTTGGAAATGAAGGAATTTTAGGAATTATTTTTACGCTCTACGCTATTTTCTCAGGTGGAATTGTAGGTATATTTCTTTTGGGCTTATTTAGTGCAAGAGCCAATCGTCAGGGTATAAACATTGCTATTGTTGTTTGCGTTCTTTTCACTGCTTACGCATTTTTAACTTCTACCAGGATTGGCTTTGGCGAAGAAAAATTTCTGCTGCTTGATATGGGCATATATAACTTTACTCATAACAAGCTCATGTTAGGAGTTTACAGCCATTTAGTAATTATAGTGGTAGGATACTTTGCCAGTCTCTTTTTCCCCAAACCTAAGCTCGATAAGTTTTTGCTTTATAGCGGTTGGAGCGAAGCCCGGAAAGAACGTCGCGAAGAGGAAAAATCACATGCCGGTTCATTAAAATAATCCGTTATGAAAAAGTTAGTTTTTGCTTTATGCCTTTCGATCCTGATAAGTTCATCAGTTGCACAAACATCCGATAATGCTTTTAAAAGGCCTTTGAAAGATGTTATTGCTCAAATAGAAAAGCAGTTTAATGTTAAAATCCGTTACCCGGAAGATTTAGTAAAAGACCGCGTGGTTACTTATGCCGGTTGGCGCTTTAGGCCAGATATAGAAGAAACTTTGAACAACGTTTTATCTTCCCAGGATATTACTTTTGCAAAAGAAGGCGAAGGGAAATATAAACTGCAAAACTTTCAATATCATCTTAAAACTCCTTTACAAGGTAAACTGCAACTGGATTTTCTCTCAACTTTTTATAACGATGCTGTAAGTTGGGAAAAGCGTAAGGCCGAATTAAAAAACTGCATGTGGGAAGCGTTAAAACTTTCGCCACTTCCTGCAAAGCCAAACAGCAAACCAATTATCAGCAATAAGCGAACCTTCGACGGCTATACGGTTGAGAATGTTGCTTTAGAAGTTTTGCCGGGACTTTATGTTAGCGGTTCCTTATATCAGCCGATAAACCCTAAAGGGAAAATTCCTGTTATTTTGAATCCCGACGGGCATTTCGGCGATGGTCGTTATCGCGAAGATTCGCAATACCGCTGTGCTATGCAGGCAAGAATGGGGGCGATGGCTTTTAGCTACGACTTATTTGCATGGGGCGAATCATTATTACAATTTAAACCAGAAGACCACAGACGTGCACTGGCCCAAACTATTCAGTTTTTAAACAGCGAACGTATTTTAGACTGGATGTTATCTTTCAAGTATGCCGACCCAAAGCGTGTAGCAATTACAGGTGGTTCCGGTGGTGGAAGTCAGACTATGTTGGTAACCGCTTTGGATGATAGAATAACTTTAAGTGTGCCCGTAGTGATGCTTTCATCATACCACAGTGGCGGTTGTCCCTGCGAAAGCGGCATGGGCGTTCATTTATGCGGCGGTGGAACCAATAATGTAGAAATTGCCGCTATGGCTGCGCCACGGCCTCAATTGGCTATCTCCGATGGTAAAGATTGGACACAGCAGGTTCCACAGGTTGAATTTCCCTTTTTGCAAAGGATTTATGGTTTTTATGATAAAACTAATCTGGTGCAAAACGTTCATTTACCAACCGAAGGTCACGACTATGGCATTAATAAACGTTTGGCACTTTATAGCTTCTTAGCAAAATACTTTAATCTTGATTTGAAAAAAGTTCAGGATCGATCTGGCAAAATAGATGAATCAAAAGTAACGATAGAAAAATATCCAGCGATGTATGTGTTTGGCGAGAAAGGTGAAAATCTTCCGGCTAACGCGATAAGGAGCTTTGAAGAATTGGAAAAAATATTTAAGAAATAATGAATAAGCATTCAGGTTTTCTCAGCGATTCGGCACCCTCTCCTTTGGAGAAGGTTGGGGTGAGGCCAAATAGTCGACGCACCTTTATTAGAAATGCAGCATTATTAACCCTTGGCCTGAGCATTCCAAATAGTTTGGCCTGGGCTTTCGCTGATAAAAATCAACGCTACAAAATTGCTGTTATCGATTTGATGATTTTAAAGCGGCAGAAACTAAGTGCTTTGCCATTAGCCAAAGAACTTGGTGCCGATGGACTGGAAGTGGATATGGGCGGTTTAGGTAATCGCGAAACTTTTGATAATCAGTTAGCAAAGCCAGAAGTTTTACAACAGTATTTGCAACAATCCAAAGAACTTAATATTGAAATTTGTTCCCTTGCCATGACAGGTTTTTATGCTCAATCTTTCGCTACGCGCCCTACTTATAAACGCATGGTGCAAGATTGTATTGATACTATGAAAGCGTTAAATGTTAAAGTGGCTTTTTTACCCTTAGGAGTTCAGGGTGATTTGGTTAAACACCCTGAATTGCGTCCTGCAATTGTGGAACGATTAAAAGCGGTTGGAAAAATGGCGAAAAAGGCCGGAGTTATCATCGGTATTGAAACAGCTTTAGATGCAACCGAAGAGAAGCAATTATTAAAAGATATCGGTTGCTCAGCCATTCAGATATATTTCAATTTTTCCAATCCGCTTAAAGAAGGCCGTGATTTACATCAGGAACTGAGAATTCTCGGTAAGAAGCGTATCTGCCAGATTCACTGCACCGATGAAGATGGAGTTTGGTTAGAAAACAACACCCGCCTTGATATGAAAAAAGTGAAACGAACGTTGGATGATATGGGTTGGAAGGGCTGGCTGGTTATTGAACGTTCGCGGGATCGGAACGACCCTACCAATGTGCGAAAAAACTTTACGGCCAATACTCGATATATGAAGTCTGTTTTTCAGTAACTTAACCGTCAATCAATTTGCAATTTTGATTGTTATGAGTTAACATTAATTATTATCGGTATGAGTATCCTGCATGTTTTACTATTCTCATTGTTGTCATTATCTTCCTGTAATCAAAGAGAGGAAAGCCAGACTTCAAATGTAAGTTCTGATAATCAACAACCAGTTTCGGAGGTAACCACTACTACACTTTACTCAGAATTAAGCAGCCCCTGGGGAATGACCTGGTTGCCTGACGGACGTTTGTTAGTAACCGAGAAAAAAGGTGAGATTCTGATTTTTAAGGACGATAAATATACCGGACAAAAAGTTACCGGCCTGCCTAAAGTTTACAGCAGCGGTCAAGGCGGATTGATGGACATTCAACTTCACCCGAAGTATGCAGATAACGGATGGATTTATTTGGCTTATTCAAAGCCTTTAAGTGGCGGAGCTGCAACTGCAGTTATGCGAGCTAAGCTCAGTGGAAATGAGTTGGTTGAAAAAAAAGATATTTTCGTTGCAGATCCTGTACTTTCCGCTGGACATCATTTCGGAAGTAGGATTGCTTTTGACAATGATGGCTATTTATACGTTGTGGCCGGCGAGCGCGGAACCAATAAAAAGGTTCAGGAATTAAGTAACGACCTTGGTAAAATACACCGCTTATTTGACGACGGACGTATTCCTACAGATAACCCATTTGTAAATCAAGCCGGTGCAAAGGCATCAATATGGTCATACGGGCATAGAAATCCTCAGGGTATGGTTTATGATAAAGAAAATAACAGGCTATGGGCCGTTGAGCATGGTCCCAAAGGCGGCGACGAATTAAATCTGATTGAGAAAGGTAAAAATTACGGATGGCCTTTAGTTACTTATGGTATAAATTATAACGGTGAGCCTATATCCGACAAAACTGAGATGGAAGGCGTGCAAAAACCCGTTAAATATTGGGTTCCTTCGCCGGCACCCTGCGGTATGGCGCTTGTTACCAGCGATAAATATCCCGGATGGAAAGGGAATCTGCTTATTGCGAATCTGGCTTTCAGATTTTTAAATCGTGTACAGCTTAACGGAACCACCTTTGCTGCCGAAGAAAAGTTGCTCGAAAATATTGGCAGGGTAAGGCATGTTGCGCAAAGTCCCGACGGATTTATTTATGTGATTACAGAAGGCCCCGGTAAACTAGTTAAGTTGCTGCCTTCGAAATAATAATTAATGTATACTCTCCAAGATAATATCCTATAATACCTGGAGAACTTGATATAAAAAATCTCTGTCTCCTTCGTATATTTTTGTATAGAAGCTAACCAGCATTTAAAAATTGAAAAGGGTCTAAAATTTTACCTTCAGCCAGAATGTTTGGGTTGTTATTAACCGTTTCTGAAAGATATGCGCAAACTAACAGCAACTCTATTCTTCTTTATCTTTTTATCTTTTCAGGCGTTTTCTCAAAGCCTGCAAATTGAGGATGTTCGTTGCGAATATAAAGTGAATCCACTTGGTGTTGACATTGCCAGGCCGCGTTTAAGCTGGAAGATAAATTCTACCGAAAGAAACATTACCCAAACATATTATAGGATTTTAGTTTCAGATAATGCTTTGATTCTTAGAAAGAACACTGGCAATATCTGGGATTCGAAAAAGGTTAATTCTTCAGCTTCCATCCAGGTAGCTTTCGCTGGAAAAGCATTACAGCCCGCCAAAACCTATTACTGGAAAGTAATGATTTGGGACAATAAAAACCGCCAGTCGCAATGGTCGAGTACCCATACATTTCAAATGGGTTTATTAAAACCGGCCGACTGGAAAGGCGCCAAATGGATTGCCTGTGAAAAGTTACCGGATTCTTTGGTCTATTCCCTGGTTACCGATAAAAAGAAAGATAAGATTACAACTAATAACATCTTACCATTATTAAGAAAAAATTTCACGGTTAAAAAAAAGGTTAAAAAAGCCTCAGCCTTTATTTCCGGATTGGGACATTTTGAATTAAGCATCAACGGCAAAAAGGTAGGTGACCATTTTTTAGATGCCGGCTGGACGAGATACGATAAAGAAGCGCTATATGTAACCTTCGATATCACGAATAAGATTAAGCCGGGTGTTAACGCGGTTGGCGTAATGTTAGGAAACGGGTTCCATTATGTTCCGCCTGTAAAAGGCCGTTTCCGCAAATTGAAATCATCTTTCGGTTATCCGAAAATGATAAGCCGCTTGCTTATTGAATATACAGACGGAACTTCAGAAAATATCATCAGTGATAATAGCTGGAAAACCACTAATGGACCGATAGTATTCTCGAGCATTTATGGCGGCGAAGATTACAACGCTAACCTCGAACAAAAAGGCTGGGACACGCCGGCTTTCAATGATAAAAGCTGGAAATCAGTTTTGATAGTCGACGGGCCACCGAAGCTCCTTTCTCAAATGGCGGAACCGCTTAAAGTGTTCGAAAACTTTAATCCTGTAAAAGTGACTGCGCTTGCTAACGGTAATCTGGTTTATGATTTAGGTCAGAACGCTTCCGGAATTATAGAACTTCAGGTTAGCGGAAAAAAAGGCGATACCGTTCGTGTAACTCCGGCCGAACTTACAAATGAGGATGGTTCTGTAAATCAAAAGCCGACCGGTAGTCCGTTTTATTTTACCTACATATTAAAAGGAGAGGGCATCGAAACCTGGCGTCCCCGCTTTACCTATTACGGTTTCCGGCACCTGGAAGTAAAAGGCGGCATACAGACTGCGCAGGCAAATCCCGAGCAATTGCCACAAATCATAAGCATTAAAGGCCTTCACACAAGAAATGCGGCTCCCCGATCAGGCGAATTTGTTTCATCAAACGAGCTTTTTAATAAAACTGATAAGCTTATTGATTGGGCGATAAAAAGCAATATGGCCAGCGTATTTACCGATTGTCCGCATCGTGAAAAGCTGGGTTGGTTGGAAGAGGCTCATTTGGTCGGTCCCTCAATTCGCTACAATTATGATATCGTAAATTTGGGTAGAAAAACCATCCAGGATATGAAATCATCGCAGTTAGATAATGGCTTGGTTCCCGAAACGGCCCCCGAATATGTTTTGTTTGAATATGGCGGCGGTATGTTTCGAGATTCTCCCGAATGGGGAAGTAACAGCGTTATTATGCCTTGGTATATGTACAAATGGTACGGCGATAAAGAAGCGCTTGTTTCGAGTTATCCAATGATGCGGAAGTACATCTCCTATCTTCAAACCAAAGCAGAAAAAAATATTCTGTCGCAAGGTTTAGGCGATTGGTACGACCTTGGTCCGAAACCTCCGGGCGTATCGCAGTTAACGCCGATGGGAGTTACCGGAACAGCTATTTATTACTATAATTTAAATATAATGGACAGCGTTGCTCAAATGATGGACAAAACCAGCGATGCGTTAATGTACCGTAAACTCGCTGTCGAGGTCAAAAAGTCGTTTAATGAAACCTTCTTTAATAAAGAAAAAAAGCAATACGCGACAGGCAGCCAAACTGCAAACGCAATGGCTATTTACATGAATCTGGTTGAACCGGAAGATAAAGCCGGCGTTTTAGAAAATCTCATAAAAGATATTCGCAGTCGTGGGAATGCTTTAACCGCAGGCGATATCGGCCACCGTTATTTATTACGTGTTTTAGAAGATGAAGGTCGCTCTGATGTGATTTTTGATATGAATAGCCGTACAGATGTTCCCGGGTACGGATACCAGATTGCGAAAGGCGCAACGGCTTTAACCGAGTCCTGGGCTGCTTTACCTACGGTTTCAAACAACCATTTGATGTTGGGCCATTTAATGGAATGGTTTTACAGTGGTTTAGGAGGTATTCGTGCTTCTGAAGGTGCAATAGCTTTTAACAGAATTGACATTAAACCTGAAGTTGTCGGCGATGTGACTTTTGCCAATGCAAGCTATAATTCCCCTTACGGGATGATAAAATCTGAATGGAAAAAAACAGCTGGTGCCTTCGAAATAGATGTTCAGATTCCCGCGAATACAACCGCAACTATTTATCTTCCTGCGAATGAGTCAAGTTTAATTGATGAAGCCGGGAAATCGATTAGCGATAATCCGGATTATAAATTGATTGGATATAAGAACGGAAGAGTAATGGTTCAGGTTGGTTCAGGTAATTATAGTTTTAAGGTTACGGAGAACTAAAATATAAATTAGCCTATGAGGTTTTCGAAACCTCATAGGTTTAAAAAAACAACATACACATGAGATATCCATTTATCTGTTTTTGGTTTTTATCTGTTTTTTGTACGGCAGTTTTAGCCCGGCAAAAGAACGAAGTGTCTCAAACCGAAATGCGGGAAATTTATAACGAAATAAAAACTCCACATAAATACGGCCTGGTGCTGGTTACGGATGATAATTCAAAAAAAATGGATTGTCCCACTGTTTTCCGTAAAGGAAAGAACTGGTACATGACTTACTTAATTTTTGATGGTCGCGGTTATGAAACATGGCTGGCCAAAAGTAAAGATTTGTTAAACTGGGAAAATCAAGGCCGCATTATGTCGTTTAGTGATACCACAAAATGGGACGGTAATCAAAAAGCTGGTTATAATGCTTTGCAGGATACCAAATGGGGCGGAAGCTACAAGCTCAATAAATACAAAGGAAAATATTGGATGTCGTATTTCGGCGGTGATACTAAAGGTTATGAAGCCGGCGATTTAAGTATCGGAATGGCTTACACTACTCAGAGCCCTGCGAAAGTTCATGAGTGGAAACGCCAGCCGCAGCCGATATTCACAGCTAAAGATGCTGATGTTCGTTGGTGGGAAAACCGTAAGCTTTTTAAAAGTTCAGTGGTTTGGGATAAAGCGAAAACTACCGGCCATCCATTTGTAATGTACTACAACGCCAACGGCGACTCCGCGAAGAATAATATTAAAACCCGCTGGTTCGAACGCATAGGCATGGCTGTTTCTGATGATATGCTGAACTGGAAACGTTTCAATCCTGAGCCTGTGGTTCATCATCCTGTCGGAATTACAGGTGATGCGGTGCTGCAGAAAATGGCCGATACCTGGGTGATGTTTTACTTCGGAGCATTTTGGCAAGATAGAAAAGGAGCTTTTAACCGCTTCGCCGCATCCAAAGATATGGTTAACTGGACAGACTGGAACGGTGATAACCTGATAGAGCCTTCTGAACCTTACGATGAATTATATGCCCATAAATCTTTTGTTGTGAAGCATAAAGGCGTTGTTTATCACTTTTACTGCGCTGTTAACAAGAAAGAACAAAGAGGAATCGCTGTAGCAACATCCAGGGATTTGGGCAAAAGCAAACTTAATTTTATCAATTCTACAAAGTAATTATGTTAAACCTAAAAACCGGATTCCTTCTGGTAGCTTTTTTCACTTGTCTTACTGCAGTGGCGCAGCCACGCAGCCGGGAAAGTTTTAATAAAAACTGGAAATTCTTTTTAGGTGACACAGAGAAAGCAAAAGAATCAGATTTCGATGATTCAAAATGGCGAGTTTTAGCACTTCCGCACGATTGGAGTATTGAAGGCGAGTTTGATGAAAAAAATCCGGCGAAGCCGGAGGGCGGTGGTTTACCTGCCGGGATTGCCTGGTATCGTAAAAAGTTTACCGTTCCAGCCAACTCTTCGTCCAAAAATATAGCTATTGAATTTGATGGAATTTATCGCGACAGCGAAGTTTGGATAAATGGAAAATACCTGGGTAAACGCCCGAACGGCTATATTTCATTTCAGTATGATTTAACACCGCACCTGAAGTTTGGCGCTGAAAATGTTATCGCCGTAAGAGTAGATAATTCGTTGCAGCCTAATTCACGCTGGTATTCTGGCTCTGGTATTTACAGAAATGTGTGGTTGAATACCGCCAACAAAATAGCCATAGCGCATTGGGGAACTTTTGTAAGCACTTCTGAGGTTAGCGCCGAAAGAGCTAAAGTCAATATTAAATCTATCATCAAAAATGGCTCTTCCCACCAAAAAGTCGAACTGCGATCTGTAATTTATAATGCTAAAGGTAAGGCGGTTGTTTCGCTTAAATCGAATGCTGTTTTAACCGATTCGGAAACAGAAATCAGTCAGGATATTGAAGTAAAACAGCCACAACTCTGGTCGGTCGACAATCCAACGCAATATAAAGTTGTTACCACAATCACCAGTAATAAAACAATATTGGATTCGTACGAAACTCCTTTCGGAATCCGCTATTTTAATTTCAACGCTGCAACAGGTTTTTCCTTGAACGGTAAGCCAATGAAAATTTTAGGCGTTTGTAATCACCACGATTTAGGCGCGTTGGGGGCTGCGTTCAATATACGTGCCGCCGAACGTCAGCTTGAAATATTAAAAGCCATGGGTTGCAACGCAATTCGTACGGCTCATAATCCACCAGCACCAGAATTACTCGATTTATGTGATAAAATGGGTTTCCTGGTCATGGATGAGTCGTTCGACATGTGGAAGAAAAAGAAGACCTCGCAGGATTACCATAAAGATTTTCCGGAGTGGCACAAAAGAGATTTGGAAGATATGGTTAAACGCGACCGGAATCATCCATCCATTATTCTTTGGAGCGTTGGCAACGAAATTCGCGAGCAGTTCGACAGTACAGGAATCGCTATTACAAAAGAGCTGGTAAAAATTGTAAAGGATTTAGATACCACACGACCTGTAATGGCTGCTTTGACGGAAACTGTGGCCGAGAAAAACTTTATGTATCAGGCGAAAGCCCTCGATATTTATGGCTTAAACTATAATCATAAGCTTTATAAAGATTTCCCTAAAAATTATCCTGGTGAAAAATTTCTAGCTACCGAAACCACTTCAGCGTTAGAAACAAGAGGTTTTTATGATACTTCGCCAGATACAATTCGCCGCTGGCCTGCAAACGGTAAAACTAAATTAACAGAAGGCAATGCCGAATTTGCGGTTTCATCTTATGATAATGTTTCTGCTTACTGGGGCTCAACTCACGAAGAAACCTGGAAAGAGGCGAAGAAATATCCGCATGTTTCCGGACTTTTTGTATGGACAGGTTTTGATTATCTGGGCGAACCGATTCCGTATCCATGGCCCGCCCGCAGTTCTTATTTCGGAATTGTGGATTTGGCTGGTTTCCCTAAAAACGCTTATTATATGTACCAAAGTGAATGGACGGATAAACCTGTTCTGCATATTTTACCGCATTGGAACTGGGAGTCCGGAAAATCGGTAGATGTTTGGGCATATTACAACAACGCTGATGAAGTGGAGCTTTTCCTTAACAGGAAATCATTAGGAATCAAAAAGAAAGAAGGTGAAAATTTACATGTAGAATGGAAGGTTAATTATGCTCCGGGAGTTTTAAAAGCGGTATCCCGCAAAAACGGAAAAGTTGTATTAACCCGGGAAGTTAAAACTGCCGGTAAGCCTGCGAAAATTGAACTTACGGCCGATAGAAGTATAATTAAAGCCGACGGAAAGGACCTTTCTTTCATCACCGTAAGGATATTGGATGCTGAGGGGAATTTAGTGCCGGATGCTGATAACCTGGTAAAGTTTAAGGTAACCGGCGAGGGATTTATCGCAGGAGTAGATAACGGTTATCAGGCTAGTATGGAATCTTTTAAGGCGCCTTATCGCAAAGCGTTTAAGGGAATGTGCCTGGCAATTATTCAAGCTAAAGAAAATTCTGGTAAAATTACCCTGCAGGCAATCTCCGAAGGCTTGCAACCTGTGTCTATAACTATTAAAACCAAGTGATATGAAGTCTACCTACGCAACTGAACCTCACAGCAAGTTTTTTGAAAATATCCAGGTGGATATGCATTCTTCAACACCTAAATATCTTCAACTTGCTCATTCCATTCTCGTAGCTATCGAGTCGGGGAAAATCCGGAAAAATATCTTGCTGCCTTCGCTAAACGAGTTAACCTACAACCTTGAAATTTCAAGAGAAACAGCGGATAAAAGTTATAAATACCTGCAGCATTTAGGCATTTTAAGTGCTATTCCCGGTAAAGGTCATTATGTAACTACCACCGAGATAAAACAGGAATTGAAAATCTGCCTGCTCATCAATAAAATCAGCGATGAAAAGAAGATTTTTTACGATGCTTTTGTAGCGAATTTGGGTACGCACGTGCCTATCGATTTTTATGTGTACAACAACGATTTTAAGTTATTTAAAAGGCTTCTGGCACAGAAGAATAATTACTCCCACTATGCCATAATGCCGCATTTTCTGGATAATAATGATGAGGCGGAATTGCTGATTGACGCTATTCCTAAAGAAAAACTAATTCTTTTGGATAAGGCGCTTCCGGGTGTTGACGGCAAATACGGCTGCGTTTACGAGAATTTTAGAAAAGACATTTATAAAGCGCTTGAACAGACGCTTAAGCCTTTAAGTAAGTACCACACTATTAAGTTGGTATTTCCGAAAAATAGTTATTATCCGGAAGATATCATTCATGGTTTTAATTCATTTTGCCTGCAGTACGCTTTTGAGCGGGAAGTTATTCATAACACTGAAAAAGAAGAGTTACAAAAAGGTGTGGTTTACGTGTGTTTAACCGAAGGTGATTTAATTACGCTTATCGAAAATGTAGGTTCAACTAAACTTAAAGTAGGTGCGGACATCGGCATAATTTCTTATAACGAAACGCCGATGAAAAAATTTATCCTTAACGGGATAACCACCATTTCTACAGATTACAAACACATGGGAGTTTTGGCAGCCGAAATGATTGCGAAAGATTATCGTGAAAAAGTTGAATTGCCTTTTATGATAAACCTGAGGGCATCGTTATAAAAAATTAATAAACCGATAATGACAGTTATAACCAAACGTTTCGTCGCTGTAATCCTGTTGTTTATATCGCTTTGTTTTTACAAAACTGAAGCTGCCGAGATTTGGGTTTCCCCGGAAGGAAACAACGCAAATGCGGGAACCAGGGAAAAGCCTTTGGCCGATATCGGACTGGCATTGAGAAAAGCACGGGAATTAAGGCGTTTATCCGACCCATCGGCAGCGAAAGGGATTTCCATTATTCTGAAAGGAGGCGTTTATACCCTGAATGAACCTTTGTTTATCCGTCCCGAAGATTCCGGCACCGCTGAAAGTCCCACGGTTTTCCAGGCCGCTCCCGGCGAAACTCCTGTTCTTAGCGGTGGTATAACGGTTAAAAACTGGCAAAAAGCCGCTGGAAATATTGCCGGTTTACCGGCCGAAGCGCAGGGAAAAGTTTGGGTGGCTAATGCTCCCGAGATTGCAGATGATGTTATTGATTTCAGGCAGCTTTGGGTAAATAATGTTAAAGCGGTCCGTTCCCGGGATGTGAAAATCGGCACCATGAGCCGCATACTTTCCTGGAATCACAAAGACGAAACCTGCTGGATACCCAAACCACAGGCAGATATCAGCAAGGCAAAAGGGATGGAAATGCTCATTCATCAATGGTGGGCCATCGCAACTTTAAGAGTTAAATCGGTAGAGACACAAGGTGATAGTGCGAAACTGTCTTTTTACCAACCCGAAAGCCGTGTGCAGTCAGAACATCCATGGCCGGCGCCCTGGATTTCGAAAGAAACCGGTAATTCCGCTTTTTTCCTTTCAAATGCTATTGAGTTTTTAAACGAACCGGGCGAGTGGTATCTGGATAAACGTGCCCGAAAAATTTATTACTGGCCGCGCAGCAACGAAAATTTAAACAGCTCTACAGTTACAATCCCTTTTTTAGAAACACTTGTGAAAATGCAGGGAACAATCGATAATCCGGTTTCTTATGTGTTTTTTAAGGGTATTTCATTTCAGCATTCCGGCTGGTTAAGGCCGTCTAAGGAAGGGCATGTTCCGCATCAGGCGGGAATGTATATGCTGGATGCTTACAAGCTTAAAATTCCCGGCACGCCGGATAAAAAAGGGCTAGAAAACCAAGCCTGGGTTGGTCGGCCGGCTGCCGCTGTTGAAGTTTCGTTTACCAATAATACTGCGTTTGAGTCCTGTCGTTTTGAACATCTGGCTTCAACAGGTTTGGATTATAAAAGAGGAACACATAACGACCGGATAAAAGGAAATTTATTCAAAGATATCGGCGGCAGCGCGATTATTGTCGGCGTTTTTTCTGATGAAGCTGCCGAGGTGCATCTGCCTTATAATCCATCCGATGAGCGGGATGTTTCTACCAACACTTTAGTGAGTAACAACCTGATAACCGATGTAACTAATGAAGACTGGGGTTCTATCGGAATTGCGGCGGGTTATGTGAAAAATATCAGTATCGAGCATAACGACATCAGTGAAATTTCTTATACCGGAATTTCTATGGGCTGGGGCTGGACGAGAACCGTCAATGCCATGCGCAACAACCGTATCGTGGCGAATAAAATTCATCATTTTGCCAAGCATATGTATGATGTTTCGTCCATTTATACCTTATCCGCCCAACCAGCTTCTGTAATTGCCGAAAACTACATTGATAGTATTTACAAAGCTCCGTATGTACACGACCCGAACCATTGGTTTTACTTGTATACCGATGAAGGTTCGTCGTTTTTCACCGTAAAAAATAACTGGACACCATCTGATAAATATCTGCAAAACGCAAACGGACCGGGAAATGTATGGGAGAATAATGGTCCGCAAGTATCCGACAGTATCAAGCTTAACGCAGGGTTACAATCGCCATATAGATATTTATTAAAAGAACGGGGACAAGTTTCCAGCGATAGGGAGATTAACCGGTCTGAACGAAAAAAGGTTATTGAACTGGTAGGAGCGGAGGGTACAAAAAATGCTGTTGCCTTAATTGAAGAGATTGGAAGAAAGCACGGCATTACCAAAGAAAATATTTATCAGTGGAATAACCGTACCGTAATTTACGGCGCAATTCAAAACCCTGAGCAGGTTCGTAAAGAATTACTGTCCAGGTTCCCGGATGATTACGTGAAGATTTACAATGCGCCTTTCTACGAGTTTAGCAGAAAGAAAAATTGTCCGGGCTCAACAACTGTTAAAGAATGGGATAACATTATTCTTACAGCCAATCTTGTAAAAGATTCCGTTCTTCAAAAAGAATATTTCGATTATCACGCAACTCAGTTTAAGCAATGGCCCGAGGTTTCGCAAGGCTTTTGCAACGCGGATTTTCAGCAGTTGCTGGTGTTTCAAAACGCTGGTCAGCTAATGCTCATCATCAGCATCCCGAAAGGAGCGAACCTTGATGAATTAAACCCAAGAACAACTAAAAATAATCCGCGTGTGGACGATTGGAATAATTTAATGAAGAAATATCAGCAGGGAATTGAAGGCACAAAGCCGGGAGAAACCTGGGTGTTTTTGGAGAAAGTGAAATAGAGGTGAAAGCTGAAAGGTTAAAGCTGAAAGGGAATGCAAATTTAAAATAGAGATGCTTAACACCAAATTCATCTTAATTGTGAGAAGGGTTAATAGAATTAAATTTAATTATGACGCTAAATAAATCCGTTATGCATTTACACCCAAACACCTCTCCATTTGGAGAGGGTGCAGCAGAAAAGAGCGCAAAGGCGGGTGAGGCTTTACGCCTCGGAATATTAGGCCTCGGCGAAGGCCGCAGTACGATTTCAGCGGCTCTTGCCAGCGAGAAATGGGAGCTTAAAACCATTTGTGATGCTAACGAGGAAATATGCAAACTTCGTGCGAAAGAGTTCGGTTTTCCTGATTATACAACCAGTTATCAAACAATGCTGAATGATACGGAAATCGATGTAATAGCGATTTATACTCCGGACCATCTCCATGCTGAACATGTAAAACAAGCTTTGCTGCACGATAAACACGTGGTTTGCACTAAACCTTTTATCGACGATTTATCGCAGGCAACCGAACTTTTAGAACTCGCCGCTAAAATGGGTAAAAAGGTTTTCGTAGGACAAAGTTCAAGGTTTTTTGAGCCCGCAAAACGTCAGCGAAAAGATTTTGAAGCGGGTTTATTGGGCGATTTAATAACAATAGAAAGTCACTATCACGCTGACCATCGCTGGTTCTTAGAAAAAGGCTGGTCGCTGAAACAATCATTTAAATGGTTGTACGGCGGATTAAGCCACCCGACAGATTTTATTCGCTGGTATCTTCCGGATATTGAAGAAGTAATGGGATACGGAATGCTCAGTACAAACGGAGCAAAAGCAGGGTTGAAAAATCAGGATACTATGCATTTTATTTTTAAAGCGACGGATGACAGAATCGCCCGGGTAAGCGGCGCATATACCGGCCCGACCCAGCCGGCGAGCAGAGACAGCGGTATGAGTTGCATATTAAGATGTACCGAAGGCGCTTCTCAGGCAGATTATCATGAATTGCGCTATTCTGTTACAGATAAATCCGGCGAAGAAAAAATTGTACGCTGGGGCGATGAAGTGATGAAACATTATTTCCGTTTCGAAGGACAGAGCCACCACGCCGGCGAGTACCAGAATTACCTCGACTATTTCGCCGATAGCATAAACGAAAATTTTACAGCTTATCCGGATTTAAAAGAAGGAATCGGAACTATCGCTTTGTTACAGGCGATGGATAAATCGCTGGAAACTGGCAAGCCTGTAAAGGTTGGTGATATACTTGCTGAATTTAATATAGAAAAGAATCAAATTCAAAGATAACCGTTGAGACAAATGCCGAAAGTTCCAAGCTTTCGGCAAGCTTAGAAAAACCAATTAAAACCGAATGAAGGATATTCATAATTATTTACAGCCAATCGACTTTATAGTAGTCGGCCTTTATCTGCTAATTTTACTCGCAATAGGCTATTGGGTTAGCTTCGTTAAAGAAAAGAAAAGCGATGAAAACCTGTTCCTTGCCGGAAACACATTAGGCTGGGCAAGTATCGGTTTAAACATGTGGGGAACCAATGTCGGTCCGTCAATGCTTATCGCTTCAGCAAGTATCGGGTACACTACCGGCATTGTGGCAGGTAATTTTGCCTGGTACGCCTTTGTGTTTATTTTCCTGCTTGCGGTAGTTTTCGCGCCCAGGTATTTACATGCCCGCGTACAAACACTTCCCGAGTTTATGGGAAAACGCTTCGGAGATTCTACCCGGAATATTCTTGCCTGGTACACGTTAATTACCATTTTAATCTCCTGGCTGGCCTTAACATTATTTGCCGGCGGAATATTAATCGGCCAGCTTTTAGGATTTCCGATGTGGCTTTCGGTGATAAGCATGGTGCTTTTAGCGGCTTGTTTTTCTATTGCCGGCGGTTTAAAAGCGATTGCCTATACCAATGTTTTTCAAATGCTGCTTTTAATCGCCGTTTCCCTGGCATTAACGGTGGTAGGCTTTTCAAAAGCAGGCGGAATAATGGAAGTTTATAATAACACTCCCGGTAGTTTCTGGAATTTACTGCTTCCCGCCGACGATAAAAATTATCCCTGGCTGGCTATTGTTTTAGGTTATCCGGTTATGGGAGTTTGGTTTTGGTGCACGGACCAGTCGATGGTGCAATCGGTTTTAGGCGCTAAAACGTTAAAGCAGGGACAGTTAGGCGTTAACTTTATCGGCTGGCTTAAAATTCTGGATGTTCCCTTATTTATCCTTCCTGGAATTATCTGTTACGTGCTTTATCCCAATCTCAAAAACCCTGATGAAGCTTACATAACTATGGTTACGCAGCTTTTTCCTACCGGGATGATTGGTTTAATTGTGGTGGTACTGATTGCCGCGCTTATAAGTACTATCGGTTCCGCGTTGAATTCTTTGAGTACGGTTTTTACCATGGATATTTATGTAAAGAACCATAATCCGCAGGCAAGTCCCGCACAAATTATAAAAACCGGCAGATTGGTAAATATAGCCGGTGCAATTATCGCGATTTTTATAACGCTGGCTATCGATAGTATAAAAGGCCTCAATCTGTTTGACGTATTTCAATCTGTTTTAGGATTTATTGCGCCGCCAATGTCGGTTGTTTTTCTGTTTGGTGTTTTATGGAAAAGAACCACCCGAAAAGCCGCTAATTTTACTTTAACGGCCGGCACGGTTATCAGTCTGGGAATCGGGGTGTTATATTTATGGATTTTTCCATCTGCCGAATACCCGCAATGGCCGCATTTCCTGCAGTTGTCGTTTTACATTTTTGTACTGCTTTCTGCACTTGCTTTCCTGATTACGATACTGGATAAAAACGCAGCTGTTAATGAAAGAAACGTACTTAATTATACAAACCTGGCTAAGCCGGATAAAGAGGTTTGGTGGTTGTGGACGCTATTAATTGTGGTAATGATTGGACTGTATATTTTCTTTAACGGGCATTGATAAAGAAGAAAGTAAAAAGTAAAAAACCCGACTGCTTAAAACACTTGCAAGGCTAAGCATCCAAGAGCGTGGGGCTGAAAAGAAAGGCGGGCCGGAGTTTGCCCTGCGGGTGGAAGCATCTTTCTTTTCTTAATTTTTTGGTTACTTTTTCATCAAGGAAAAAGTAACCAGGCCTCCACGGCCATGAGTGGAAAAATGTTAAGAAATAACTAATAATATACTAATGAACTCAAAATCTTCATTCTTTAAAAAACGTCTACTAGTAATAATTCTACTTTCAGGCGTCCTCATCCCTGAGCTCGCTCATTCTCAATCTAAAGCCACCTGGATTTGGTATCCCGGCGATTTCGAAGTCTGGCTCGGTAACAAAATGCAAAACCGCCGTACAGAACGCGGCTCCTTTCTGCCTCCATTCTGGAAGCTCGACAATCATTACGTGCTCATCGATTTTCATAAGATATTCGATTTAAAAGAAGCCGAAGAAGCTGAATTGTATGTGGAAGGGCAATACAATGTTAAAATAGATGGCCAGGCATTTTTCGGCTATCCTAAAAAGATAACCATCCCGGCAGGGAAACATAAGGTGAGCTTAAAAGTATTTTCGCAGGATAAAGTTCCGGCAATTTATGTGCGTGGAAAAAACGTGGTTTCAGACTCAACATGGCTGGTTACTTTCGAGGATAAGGAATGGATAGACCAATCGGGTAAGGCATCCGACCAATCGGGTACAACCTGGCTGAAAGCGGCTTCCTGGAATTTCGATGCGCCTACGACACCGCCGTCTAAATTTGCCTTAGCGACAACGCCTCAATCGGCGGTTTCGGTGCAGAGAAACGGTAACTCGCAGCTTTATGATTTCGGTAAAGAGACTTTCGGTTTCGTAAAGTTACACGGCTTAAAGGGAAACGGAAAGCTTGAAGTCTATTACGGAGAATCAAAGGAAGAGGCTTTATCAGAAGAACATGCTGAAACGCTGGATATGCTGGATGTTAATTTCTCACAAAAAAGAGATTCTATAATAGACCTTACAAAAGCGTTCAGGTATGTAAATGTTAAAGTTCCTCAGGGATTATCACTGGATTCTGTATCCATGTTATATGAATATCTTCCGGTTGCCGACAGAGGAAATTTCCGTTGTTCTGATGAGGAAATCAACAAGATTTATGATGTTGCCAAATACACGTTTCACCTGAACACCAGAGAGTTTTTTATCGATGGTATAAAGCGCGACAGGTGGATTTGGTCGGGCGATGCTTATCAAAGTTACCTGATGAACTATTATTTACTGTTCGATTCGCCCTCTGTAACCCGCACACTTTTGGCTTTACGCGGTAAAGATCCGGTAACCAGTCACATTAATACCATTATGGATTATACCTTTTACTGGTTTATCGGTATTTATGATTACTACCAATACACCGGAGATAAAGAGTTTATCCGCCAGTTTTATCCGCGTATGCAAAGCTTAATGGAATATTGCTTATCGCGAAGAAACGCCGATGGCTTTATGGAAGGTTTGGCTGGCGATTGGGTATTTATAGACTGGGCAGAAGGCTTGAGTAAAAAAGGTGAAGTAAGCTTTGAGCAATTGCTTTTAGCCCGGAGTTTAGAAGCCATGGCAATAAGCGCGGAAATTGCGAACGATAAGGCTGGCTCGACACGATACAATAAACTTGCTTCAGAGCTTAAAACTAAAATATTCGCCAATTACTGGAGCGATGAAAAACATGCTTTGGTGCATAGCCGTGTTGACGGAAAGCAAACCGACAATGTAACCCGTTATGCCAATATGTTCGGTATTTTCTTTAACTACTTTACCGAAGCGCAAAAGCAGGCTGTTAAAAAACATGTGTTGTTGAATGATAATATTCAAAAAATCACCACTCCTTATATGCGCTTTTACGAATTGGAAGCTTTATGCGCCATGGGCGAGCAGCCGTATGTGTTAAAAGAGATGAAAGATTATTGGGGCGGCATGTTAAAGCTGGGTGCAACATCTTTCTGGGAAGAATTCAATCCGTCAAAATCGGGTGCTGACCATTATTCTATGTACGGCCGTGAATTTGGAAAAAGTCTTTGCCATTCATGGGGCTCAAGTCCCTTATATTTGCTGGGCAAATACTATTTAGGTGTTAAGCCATTATCTCCGGCTTATGAAACCTGGGTAGTAGAACCGAATCTTGGCGGATTAAAATGGATGGAGGGGAAAGTTCCAACTCCAAACGGAGAAATTTCGGTTTACGCAAGTACATCACAAGTAAAAGTAAAATCACCGATAGGGACAGGTACGCTCCGGTTAAAAAGCAACTCTAAGCCAAGTGTTAAAGGAGCAAGCGTTCAATCTAAGGGAAACGGAGTTTATGAAATTACTATCCCGAAAGGGAAGGAGTTTGTAGTGAAGTATAGCGCTTTGTAAAAGCTTATATGCAGAATTAATTTGAAAATTCTTCCCCGCAGAGTATCCTTTTTCAGGGACTCTGTGGTATTCCTTTTCTTCAGCAGGATTTTAAATCCAGGATTATAGCATCGGGATTGCAAATCCCGACGAGCGGATTCCCAATGGGGTTGGGAATGACGGACGTTTCACCCACCACAATCGTCATTCCCGCGAAGGCGGGAATCTTAATGCGATTCGTATTGAACGGAATATTTAACACATTACGATTCCCAATCGAATTGGGAATGACGGACGCTTACCCACTACAATCGTCATTCCCGCGCAGGCGGGTCTTAATACGATTTGTATTTGAACGGAAGGTTTAACGCATTACGATTCCCAATCAAGTTGGGAATGACGGACGTTTCGTATTGAACGGAAGGTTTAACGCATTACGATTCCCAATCAAGGTAGGAATGACGGACGCTTACCCACCACAATCGTCATTCCCGCGCAGGCGGGAATCTTAATGCGATTTGTATTTGAACGGAATATTTAACACATTACGATTCCCAATCAAGTTGGGAATGACGGACGCTTAATCCACCACAATCGTCATTTCCGCGCAGGCGGGAATCTTAATGCGATTAGTATTGAACGGAATGTTTAACGCATTACGATTCCCAATCGGGTTGGGAATGACGGACGTTTTACCCGCCACAATCGTCATTCCCGCGCAGGCGGGAATCTTAAAGCAATTCGTATTGAACGGAATGTTTAACGCATTACGATTCCCAATCGAGTTGGAATGGCGGACGCTTTACTCGCCACAATCGTCATTCCCGCGCAGGCGGGAATCTTAAAGCAATTCGTATTGAACGGAAAGTTTTATGCATTACGATTCCCAATCAAGTTGGGAATGACGGACGTTTCGTATTGAACGGAATGTTTAACGCATTACGATTCCCAATCAAGTTGGGAATGACGGACGTTTCGTATTGAACGGAATGTTTAATGCATTACGATTCCCAATCGAGTTGGGAATGACGGACGTTTCATATTGAACGCAAGGTGGTATGCATTACAAGCCCTTCGGAACTCTAAGGACAGGAACGCTTTACAAAACATAGAAAAATAAACCCTCTTGCTCGACAAGAAGGGTTTATCGCTTTATGGTGGCACCATTTGCTACTTTCTGAACAGCTTTCTCATTGCTCTTGAAACCAGAAAGCTGACTACGGCACCTACGGCGGCACAGAGTATTGTTTCCAGCAGCCGTTCGGTGATCATGCTCGGGACAATACCGAGGACGGTGCCTCCGGTGATTCCTGCCAGGTAATCCTGCCTGCCTTGCATGTTACTGATCGACATCGGATGATACTGTTACCTGACTGATGGCAGCCGCTACTGCACCGGCAGTTGCCAGGTATCCGGCAATTCCGACTATAATACCGGGCAGCGCCACAGGCGAGGTGAGTATTGCCGCGGCGATACCTGTTAATACTAAACTTGCTTTTTGCAGCTTTTTAAAAAACTTAGGGGTTCTTTGTGTTGATCTGTCTATAAGATTCATGATGTAATGATTAGGTGAATAGTTTTGTTTGTTTGAAGTACCGGCCGGCATACGTCGAGTACCTTGCTGAGTGCTTTTTTGCTGAATATTCCTTTGCCTGGCGCAACTGCCTGAAGTACCGGGGCTATACAACCACGCAGCTCTGTAAGAGCGTAATTGGCGGGATGGACGAGGATTCCGGAACGGTTGGGAACATGGAGCAGCCCGAGGCATTCGCCGTATTTTTGTGAATGGCGAAGTATGATTTGGTATTTGCCTTCGGGGATGCAGCTTATGCCTGGTAAATTTTGCTTCCAAGGCAACTCAATGGTACTGCAAATAATTTTGCCGGAATATGTGAAAACACCGTTTGTGCCTTCAGTATGGTAAATCCTGGTTAGAACTAGTTTCATAGCTTGATGAAGGTGTATAGGGCAGATGATTATCTGCTTTCAATTGATAACAGGCGTATTGTGAATATAATGAGGCTGATCGCAGCGACCAGCCTCGCGTGGTTTAATTTAAATTATAAACTCCCGTTTTGTAATGTTGCCGGGTATGTCTGAAGCACTTACAATCAGCTTTGTACCCGGTAAAAAGAGATTTACAGTTGTAGCGGTGTAGATCCAGTCTACGCCGTTATCATTCAGTACAGCCGCACCTTCCTCGATGGAATCATTTGTACTGTCTTTTATCTCCAGTCTTACAGACTCTACTTTAAAGTCGTCTGTCGCCCTGATGCGAATCTCCTCGCCGGGATTGCCGCTATAGTTGTCGGCATCGCACACCTTAATTTCCGGAGACTTGCAGAAATCGGAAACCGCCAGGTTATAAGCAGTTTGATAACCTGTAGTTTTCGCCTGGTAGACAGCTTTTTTCACCGCGTCGGCAATAACTGCTTTGCCATACAATGCTGCATTAAAAAAGCGCTCCTGAACCGCAATCTGCGCTTCCGTGTCGGGTGTATTTTTGGGGCGGGGCCTTTTTGCGATGATGGTTTTTTCACCACGCTGCCTGTAAACTAATTGGTCGCCGATGCGGCCGCTCGAGCCCTTTACTAAATCATTGTTTATTACTTCCATGTTTTAAAATTTTGAGTAAAAAAATCTGTTTCGCATGTTCATGTTACCGGTAATCGCAATGCTTGAAACGAAGGTAATTGGCAATTAGAGTAAAGCCTAAAAGTTGGTTCCGGAAAGGCGGAAAGGGCTGTAAAAGGCAGGAATGCAGGAAAAGGCAGGTTTGTGCCGAAATGCAGGGTTTTAGTTCGAAAATGGAGAGGGCTTAGCGATGCTCAAGGTAAGGTGAAGGTAAGGTGAAGGAAGGCTCAGGGAATAGGCATCAAAAATTGGGTTTGTCGGTTAGGGCAGGTGAAGACGCTGCGGGGAGGAAAGCCGGATTTTAAATCCGGGGTTTATAGCATCGGGATTGCAAATCCTGACGGGCGGGGGTGCTGTTTAACCCACCACGTCATTCTCGCCAGGCGGGAATCTTAATGCGATGCAAAGGAAAAAACCTATCCCATTCATTAGGATTGCCAGTCGAGCTGGCAATGACGAAACGCTTTATAAGCACCATCGTCATTCTCGCGCAGGTGGGAATCCTAATGCGACACAAAGGAGAAAAACCTATCCCATTCATTAGGATTGCCAGTCGAGCTGGCAATGGCGACACTGTAAAACCTATCCCATTCATTACGATTGCCAGTCGAGCTGGCAATGACGTAACGCTTTATAAGCACCATCGTCATTCCCGCGCAGGCGGGAATCCTAATGCGATACCAAGGAAAAAACCTATCCCATTCATTACGATTGCCAGTCGAGCTGGCAATGACGACACTGTTGGGGAACGACTGATTGCACTATCATAGTTGCTTAGGATTTCTTTATTTAAGCAGCTCACGTACCTTCTCCAGCGATAAACCAAAATATTGCGCAAGTTCGGCCATGGTAACAAGCTGGTGTGGCTGCAAATTATAGTGTTTTTTGATCTTCCTGTAGCAGGAGCGGGCGTAGCGCTCGCCTTTGCCGCTGAGCATTTGGATATCCTTAGGATAAGCGAAAATTCTTTGGATCACAGGTTTCATACATTTTATTGCCTTTTGTCGGATGTATCGCCGCTGAAGGCGATGAGGTTAAACATCTGGCGCATTCTGGAGCGTACACGGCTTCCATAAATCTTTTCGAGTTCGGAAGCGGAGAGGTGGGTGGTGACATGCACGGGGATGCGGTTCTGTATAAAGAGGTCGTAGCGCAGGAGCATTATTTCGGCCATTACGTTGGTGTCGTTGCCGAAGTATTTTACCGTGGCTTCGGTACCCAGATCGTCGAAGCAGAAGATCTGCGGGATGCGGGCGCTCATTGAGGAGTAGTGTTTGATGGCTGCGTGTCCGGATTCCATAAACTGAAGCGCTACCTGGCGGGTGGAAACAAGCTGATAGCTGAAGGCAGGAAAGCTAAGCTGCCGGATGAGCGTCATGAGGCTGGTTTTGCCGCAGCCAACAGGGCCGGTAAGCAGGAGGCCCTTTTGCAGGTCGATGTTGTATTTTTCGGCATGGAACTTATCGCGGTAGAAATAGATCATCAGTTTAAAAATTACCGGGTAGTCTTTAGGGTTGATAGCGAAGTCTTTGCCGAAGGTTTCCTTGCCTTTCTGTTCAAGAAAAAGAAAGATCTGCTCAAGCTCGATAATCTGAGGTTCGGTGCTTGTTTGATTAGAGTGGCTCATTGTAATTTGGATTTAGGTTATTGCTGCGTTTATCAGTTTTTGCGGTGGATGCTGCTGCGGTTACTTTCTTTATGTTGAAGTTTTGTGCCCTGGCCATCCAGTTTATCGCCGCCGATTGCCAGTTCTGTATGGGCGATGTTCCCATCATCCAGCCCTTGGCGGTGTAGTGACTGTAAAAGATCGCGGCTTCGTGGCCTGGGTACCCTTCATTCTTAAAATAATCATCGACTTCCTTTTGAGAGGGTATGTTTTTATTTGTTTTAATATGTTTATTAGAATGTCGCAGTGGTGTTTCATGCGTGTTATCAGCGGTATTATCAAAAGTGATAACACGAATCTGGCTTCCAACGCTTATGTTTTTTGAAGGAAAATACTGAATATAGTTCCAGTCATGAAGCTCTTTTAAGCAGCGGATGTAGGTGTTTACAGAGCCTATCCGGGATAAAGACATCAGCTCGGAACGGTTAATATGAACCAAATTCTGGAAGCGTGCCGCGTTCCATAGCTGGAAGATTCCGGAGTAGAGGCTGATGTGATGCGGGCTGAGGCGGGCATCGTTAGAGAGTTTGGTGTAGAAGGCGGTGAGGTGCTGAATGTAGTTCATTTTTGTGGGTTGTAGGTTGTAGGTTATGGGTGAATGGTTACAGCTGAAGATCGGGTTCATCATATGATTTCGCGATGGATATGGAATCAAAGATGGTTAATGGATTGATAGCCGTCCAGTCCCGGGGGTGGCAGGGACCCTGTGGTACGGTATTGGGAATTAGGTGATTAGGGTTGTTTTTTTGGTTGTGGGTTGAAAGTTGAAAGTTGAAGGTTGTGGGTTGAAAGTTGAAAGTTGAAGGTTGTGGGTTGAAGGTGGTGGGTGGTGGATGAGGAGTTGTGGTGTTAATAGGAATTGGCCGGCTTTTTTCTGATTTCGTTGATGAGCTCGATGAGGCGGTTTTTGACCATGTTTTGGGTGCCTGGTTCGGGTTTGTAAAATTTTGATCTGAGGCTCTCGGCGGATATGTTTTCTGATTTTTGGGTGCGGCAGGAGTTGGCCAGGGAACGGAACAACTGTTTATGGTTGTTTACTTTAACCAGTTTTGCATCGACTAAAAGTTTGACTGTATATGCCAGCTCGGCTACTGATAGTGCTGTGAAAATTTTGACTGCCTGGCTGGTTTTTTCATTAGCATTCTGGTCTGTGAGTGGATTACTCTTATCGGTTTCCTGAGGCAAGCCTTGGGTATGCAGCGGAAGCTTTAATTGCGCAGTGTTTTTTATAAAGGAGATCTCTTCTTTAAGCCATTTTTCGAGCATTTTGTTGAGGTTCGGATTTGCCGGGTTATAGGCTATCTGGGGTTCAATAATTGTTTGTCGTGATTTTTTTAAAAAGTGGTACAGGCATTCGAGGTAGTTTTCGGGTTCGAGTGCCTGTATATAATTGGTTATGGTATTGTAGAAGGATTTAGAATTATAGTTCATACCAAAGAGGAGCCAGATTAAGTCTTCTGTAGACATGCCCGGATCGGCTTCTATACTCTGGCTCAGCTCCTGGAATAATTCTTTGCAGTAGAATAAGTTATGCCAGGTAGATTTCGGCCGGTTGCTGATAAACTGGCTGAATGGTTTCATAAGCTGAGCCTTAATTTCTTTGGAAATATCCTGAGGTATGTTCTCTTCGAGAATTGTCTGAAATCTCTTCACTTCAGTTACATGAGATGATAGTACTTCTTTCGGTATAAGCTGCTGCTTGCAGAGAAATTTGCCAAAAAGGGTATGAAAAAATTCGAGCAGTTCATTAAGGTGCCTATAGATTTGAAGCAGGTTGATCAATTTATCCGTGTCAGGTGCACTTTCTAAGCGAGCTTTTGTGCGTTCAATGTCGAGGTGATTAGAATGCGAATCGAGCATTTGAAGAAGTGAAGAATGGTGCAGTTCGACAAAGTTTTCGAAAGTTTTCTGGGGGCAATTGTAGAAGTAGAGCTCTTTTAATTGCTTTTTTACCAGATCGATTTCTGCATAAAAGTCATCACTTAACTCAGGAAAAGTATGCGGGTGATTTACTGAATATAAGAGGGCGCTGTATTTTTTTTCTAATTTGTAAAATAAATAAGTCACAGGATAAATAGGTATAGGTAAAGCGAAATTAATAGTTTTAATAATTATTTGCAAATCTTCTCTGTTCTGCTGAAAGGCGATTTGTGATTTCTGAGGCAGGAGGAATCTGTTGAATTGTAAAGTTGACGGACAGATTAGGTTGTTAAAGGGAGTCGGAGAACTTATTTATTTGACAATTTGTAGAGAAAGCTGGCTAAAACTACGGGATAGGGTGCGTCGGGCGCACATCAATCTTATACCTTACATTCTATGAAGGGAGGTAATCGCAGCCGATTTGCAGTAATGTTTTAAAAAAAGACTATTTTAGCAAATAATGTTTGTGAAGCAATCTTGTTGGCTTCTTATATCTAAGGGGAATTTTACTGGACAATGAATTTAACCTCGTATCACGCAAAATACTTTGCGCACGAACTTACAAGGGCTTTGCCTTCTAATGATTTAGGAAAGTTAACTGCTTCTTTACAAGATGCTCAGGTTGATTTAAATCCACATCAGGTAGAGGCTGCGCTCTTTGCTTTCCAGTCACCATTGTCAAATGGAGCCATTCTAGCAGATGAAGTTGGCCTTGGTAAAACCATTGAAGCCGGTATAATTTTATCGCAGCAATGGGCCGAACGAAAACGACAGCTATTAATTATATGCCCATCTAACCTACGGAAACAATGGAATCAGGAGCTCGCGGATAAGTTTTTTTTACCGTCTACCATTCTGGAGACAAAATCTTTTAATCAGGCAATTAAAGCTGGTAATTTAAACCCGTTTAATTCAAGGGAAAGTATTATAATATGTTCTTATCAATTTGCAAGGAATAAAGCGGCTTATTTAGAGCAAACCCCTTGGAACTTGGTGATTATAGATGAAGCACATCGCCTTAGAAATGTATATAAGGCCTCCAATAAGATTGGTAACGCAATAAAAGATGCTCTTTTTGATAAAAAGAAAGTGCTTTTGACGGCTACTCCTTTGCAAAACTCGGTATTAGAACTATATGGCTTAGTAAGTATAATTGACGAGTATGTGTTCGGTGATTTAAAAAGCTTCAAGACCCAATATAGCAAACGTTTAGACGAGGGCGATTATGAGGAGTTAAAAAACCGTTTAAAGCCCGTATGTAAAAGAACACTCCGACGCCATGTATTAGAATATATTAGCTATACCAGGCGACGAGCCATCCGTGAAGAGTTTTATCCCACAGAGGAAGAGCACAAGCTTTATATATGGGTTTCCGAATACTTGCAGAGGCCCAATTTGTTTGCCCTGCCTTCGGGGCAGCGGCAGTTGATGACTTTAATCTTAAGGAAGCTACTCGCTTCTTCCAGTTACGCTATCTACGGGACCCTTGATGCTTTGGTTAAAAAACTAGAAAATCTGATAGTTGAAAATGAAACTAACTTATTTAGTGATATACAAGAAGATTATGAATCACTTGAAGAAGTTGAGGAAGAATGGCTTGAAGATGAATCCGAAAACGGAAATGAAATTGAAGAAATAATTTATTCTGAATCGGATATAGAAGATATTAAAACCGAGATAGAGGACTTGAAAAAGTTCAGAACTCTGGCTCACACAATAAAAAAGAACAGTAAAGCAGAACATTTATTCATCGCCTTAGAGAAAGGATTTCAGGAACTTCAAAAATTAGGAGCCAATCAAAAGGCGTTAATATTTACAGAATCCAGGCGGACACAGGACTTTATCAATAATCTATTAGAAGCCAGAGGTTATGCAGATAAAGTTGTTCAATTTAATGGTACAAATAACGACCCAAAATCAAATGGCATTTACAAAGCCTGGTTAAAGGAACACAAAGGCACAGATAAAATAACAGGTTCTCCAACAGCTGATAAAAGGGCAGCTTTGGTGGATTACTTTAGAGAACATGCTACAATTATGGTAGCTACGGAGGCTGCCGCTGAAGGAATCAACTTACAATTCTGCTCCTTAATCGTCAACTATGACCTGCCTTGGAACCCTCAGCGGATAGAACAGCGGATTGGAAGATGCCATCGATATGGTCAAAAGCATGACGTTGTAGTGGTGAATTTTTTAAATAAGTCGAATGCTGCAGATGCGAGAGTATATGAACTCTTAGAAGAGAAATTTCAAATTTTTGATGGTGTTTTTGGCTCTAGTGATGAAATCTTAGGTGCTATAGGAAATGGTGTAGATTTTGAAAAACGTATAGCCCACATTTATCAGAATTGCCGTACTCCCGAAGCCATAAAACAAGCTTTCGACGATTTGCAGGATGAATTAAAACCCGAAATTTCAGAGAAGATACAAACTGTTAGAACAACACTTCTAGAAAATTTTGATGAAGAGGTAAGAGAAAAATTAAAAAGCAATCTCCTTCAAAGTAAAGCCTATTTAAGTGCTTTCGAACAGAAACTTTGGCGTACAACTCAATACTTCTTGCGTAATGATGCAGAGTTTGACGAGGATAGCTATTCTTTTAGATTATCAAGAAACCCCTTCCCGGATGAAAATATCCATCAGGGGCCGTACATGATTCTTCGTCCTCTGGAAGGCCAAAAAAAATCCGATATCCATGTTCCCGACGATACAAATATCTTTCGCATTGGTCATAAACTGGCTCAGCGCATTTTAACTGCTTGTAAAGCAGAAGCCACTCCCGTTATGGAGTTGGTGTTCAACTATACAGATACACCGACTAAAATTACATTGCTGGCAGATTTTGTCGGTCAAACAGGTTGGTTGCAGGTGCAGCATTTGTCCATTAATTCTTTTGAGTATGAAGATTATCTTTTATTAGCTTGCTATACTGAGGCTAGTGAAATCATAGACGCTGAAACATCCGCACGATTTTTTTCAATTGCCGCCAAAGAACAAAATGTGATAGAAGTGCCGGCAGACGTGTCCAGTCAGTTTAAGGAACTTATTTTCAAAGAGCGGCAGGAAATAATATCTGTTAACGCTAATCGGAATCGTGATTTCTTCGATGAAGAGATGGATAAGCTTGAACAGTGGGCAACTGACATGAAAATCAGTTTAGAAAAGGAAATCCGCGACCTCGATGCAGAAATTAAGCTACGGAAATCTGAAGCAAAAAAGCAACTGAACTTAGAATCAAAAGTAAAAGCACAAAGGCAAATAAAGGAATTGGAAAAACGCCGGAGTGAAAAGCGCCAGACCTTATTTGTGGCTCAGGACGATATTGATGAGAAAAAAGAAATTCTTTTAACAGATATAGAAAAAATGCTAAGCCAGAAAATTGAGCAGAAGGAACTATTTACATTTAAATGGAAGATGATATAATATGCCAACTGAAAATGTTTTAAATAGAAGTTTTGAAGAGTTGTTTTCAACTCCGGTTCGTTACGAAATTCCCTTTTTTCAGCGTGGGTACGCTTGGGAACAAAGGCAATGGAAGAAGTTACTCGAAGATTTAAACCAGGAGGTTATTGAAATAGTTGAGGATGATAAATTTGAGAATGAAGAGCATTTCTTTGGGCCAATAGTAGTCCTTGAAAAAACAAGCCATCACCCTTCTTTGAAGCGATTTCTTGTCATTGATGGGCAGCAACGCATCACGACAAGCTACTTGCTATTAGCTATTATAAAAAAGTTTCTTGAAGCCAAAGCGCACTTGTCAGAAAACGCCCAGAAGTATATAGCCGAATTGGATAAACTATTGAAAAATGAGGTAACAGGGACGGATGACTATTTAAAGATTAAAGTATTCAGCACTAAAGGCGATAGACTACCAACATATAAAGTAGTATTCGGGCATATTCCTAATAGTCCGTTTCTAGGCGAAGACCAACTCCTATACAATCCATCCACTAACAAAATAGATGAATTTGAGCGCTATATAAGCCGCCAGATTAAAAACTACGATGTTCCTCAATTGTGGCAATTATATCAGGCAATTATTAAGTCTCTAAAAATCGTGTGGATACCGCTAGATGGCTCTAAGGACGATGCACAAGCTATTTTTGAAAGTCTAAATGATGCTGGTATGCCCTTGTCGGCTTCTGAACTTTTATGTAATTACATCTTCAGACCACTAACAAACGACAGTACCAATGAGCACGAAAAGCTGCACAATGAAAAATGGCTATCCGCTCGAAGGTTAGTCGGCGAAAATGATTTCGAAGAATACTTAAGAGACCTATTTTCAATAGGTGAAAAGAAACGGGTAGGTAGAGAACGCAGAATGTACGTGCATTTTAAAATTAAGAATAGAAACCTAAACTCATCTACAGCAAAAGATACCTTAAATAAAATCTTTGATTATACGAACGTTTACAATCAAATTAATAAACCGGTGCAGTATCCTTCTGCTTCGCCTCAGATAAAACATTTTTTAATTGCTATTAAAAACACCAATATGAACTCAATAAATCCATTTTTAATGGCTTTATTGAAATCATACGAGAATGCTAAGCTGACCGAAAGCGAAACAGTTTCATTGCTTCGAGAGACTTATGTTTTATTAGTTCGCAGGAAGATAACTAAGTTGCCGGTAACAAAATACGATACGTTCTTTCCTTCTCTGTTAGATAAAATTGTGAACGAGCCTGATAAGATTAAAGCTTTTCATACCCAGGTTCAGAATGAGCAGCTGTGGGTTCCAGACCAAATTTTTGAAGATGCGTTTCTAACGAAAGACATTTATAACACCAGAGAACTGAACTTTTCACGTCTTGTGCTTCAGGAACTTGATAAATCGCTACAGAGCTACGGGGAACTACCGGACTACTCTAGTATTAATACTATTGAGCACATCCTTCCGCAATCGCTGGATGAACACTGGAAAAGTTATTTAGGAGAAGATGCAACTCATATAAATCTGCCTACAATTATTAACACATTAGGAAATCTATCACTTAATAGCCAATCCGCCAATAGCCACAATGGTCAGAGACCGTTCTCACAAAAGCAGGCAGACTTTACCGAAGTTAGTGCGCTTGCAAGAGATGTGAAGAAGAGAGCCGAGCCATGGAATATAGCAGCTATTGAAACTCGAAGTAAGGATTTGGGAAAGCAAGCCCTTAAGGTTTGGGCTTGGAGATTAAATTAAAATGAGCAAAAAGATTTTACAAAAATTAGAACTTACCTGGATTGGCAAAGGCGATGAGCCTAAGTTAGAGCCTCGTATTTTGATAGAAAATCCTGAATACAGTTACGGTGATCTGGATACCGAGAATATGCTTATCCACGGCGATAATCTTTTAGCATTAAAGGCTTTGGAACAAGACTACGTGGGAAAAATTAAGTGTATTTGTGTTGACCCGCCCTATAATACAGGTAGTGCATTTGAACACTATGACGATGGCGTAGAACATAGCTTATGGTTAACTTTAATGCGAGATAGGCTTAAGATATTCAAAAAGCTTTTGTCAAAAGATGGTTCTTTATGGATAGTAATCGATGACAACGAAGGTCACTATTTAAAGGTTCTTTGCGACGAAGTATTCGGTAGAAAATCTTTTGTCGGCACAGTTGTTTGGGAAAACTTCTACGGTAGAAGCAATGCTGCAGGTATATCCCCATCTCACAATTATATTCTTATCTATTCTCCATTAGGGCTAGATTGGAAAAAAGTCAGAAACTTATTGGAAAGGGACGAAAAAAGTGCGGGAAAATATAAGAATCCCGATAACGACAGTAGAGGGCCATGGAGAGCAGGCCCTATTTTTGCCGCAGAAGAACGACATGAAGGCCTGATGTATGAAGTTACCACTCCGTCCGGACGTAAGGTAAAGCCACCAAAGGGTAGCCATTGGAGAATGGTTGAAAAGGATTTTTGGGAAATGGTAAAGGAGGGGAGAATTGTTTTTGGAGCAAGTGGCGACGGTAATCCGGCAGTAAAATTATTTTTAAATGAAGTTCAATCAGGATTAGTACCAAGAAGTTGGTGGCCACATACCGAAGTAGGCCATTCACAGGAAGCCAAAAGAGAAGTGCAAGCTCTTTTTAAAAACGAAATACCCTTTTCTACTCCTAAACCTGAAAGACTTATACAAAGGATTATCCAGATAGCAACGAAACGTAATGACATTGTACTTGATTCTTTTCTTGGTTCAGGCACTACATCGGCAGTAGCACAAAAAATGAAAAGGCGGCACATTGGGATAGAACTAGGGGAGCATGCCAAAACACATTGCTACACGAGACTAAAAGCGGTTATAGACGGAGAGCAAGGCGGCATCAGCAAAGAAGTTAATTGGCAAGGAGGAGGAGGTTTCAAGTTTTATAATCTGGCACCTAGTCTATTAAATCAAGATAAGTTTGGCAACTGGGTTATAAATAGGGATTATAACCCGAGTATGTTAGCTGCCGCAATGGCTAAACAAGAAGGCTATAGTTATTCTCCTAGCGAACATAATTACTGGAAACAAGGCAATTCGTCAGAACAAGATTACATCTTCACAACTACACAGTTCCTCACCGTAGAAACACTGGATAGTATTCATGCAGAAATGCAGCCAGGGGAAAGTTTGCTCATTTGCTGCAAGGCATTTCAGAAAGAATGCAAGAACAAATACCCAAACATCACTATCAAAAAAATTCCGCAAATGCTTTTAAACCGTTGCGAATTTAACAGAGATGATTACAGCCTAAACATTGTGAATCTTCCGCACGATGAATCAACGGAACCAAAGGAAGAATACTTCGATATAATAGAAACCGTACAAGAGATTAGGGATAAGCAGGGAGATGAGAGTACACAACAAAGTCTTTTTTAATCTTTCTAAACTTGCCTGCTAATCAAATGAATGCAATTGTAAACAATATAAAACAACGCCTTTCTTTGCGTGAACCTCTTCAGGAAGCATTAGATATCGTAGCTCAGTTATCCGAGCATTTAACCTTAAAAAAGGTCTCAGTTATACAAGAAGATGCCGATGTTTTTTTACAAGAAGAGTTAGAAAAAGTAAAGCGCCTGTTTCCCACTTGTTCTAATTTTGAGCGGGATTTTCCGTCTCTGGCTTTTTCTATTGCAACCGGTGTAGGAAAAACAAGGTTAATGGGTGCATGTATAGCTTATTTATATTTGAAAAAAGATATCAAGAACTTCTTTATACTGGCACCAAACCTTACCATTTACGATAAGCTGATTGAAGATTTCGGAAATCCGGCATATCATAAATACGTGTTTAACGGCATATCAGAGTTTGTGCATAACAGGCCAGTTATTATAACCGGTGATAATTATACGCAACAAGGTGCACTGTTCGACGAATCCGAAATTCGAATCAATATTTTCAATATTGCTAAATTCAATTCAGACAATAAAGGGAGCAAACAAGGCGGTGTAAGCCTGGCGCCCAAGATTAAACGCTTATCAGAGTACCTCGGTGAATCTTATTGGCAGTATCTATCCGGCTTAGACGACTTAGTGATTCTAATGGATGAAGCGCACCGCTATCATGCAGATGCATCTAAAAATGCCATCAATGAGCTAAAGCCTGTTTTAGGATTAGAATTAACCGCTACTCCGTTTGATGAAAAGGGAAGGGCGTTTAAAAATATAGTGTATGAGTATTCTCTTGCGCAAGCTTTAACAGAAGGTAAGTTTGTTAAAAACCCCGCTATTGCTACCCGTAAAAATTTCCAAAATGCAAAGCTTACCCTTAAGGAGGTAGAGATAATAAAGTTAGAGGACGCGGTAAGTGTTCATTTGGACACTAAGAATGAATTAGAGGTTTACTCTAAAAATAATGGAGTGAAATTAGTAAAGCCCTTTATTCTGGTTGTCTGCAAAGATATTACCCATTCCAAAGAAATTTTCGAACTTATAAATTCCGACGAATTTTATGATGGTGAATTTAAGGGAAAGGTTTTACAAATAGATTCTTCTACCCGTAAAGAAGAAGAAGTTGAACAACAATTTATAGCACTGGAAAACACGGATAGCGATATAGAGATTGTCATCCATGTGAACATGCTAAAAGAGGGTTGGGATGTAACCAATCTTTATACTATTGTTCCATTGAGAGCTGCTAACGCAGCAGTTTTAGTCGAACAAACTATTGGTCGCGGTTTGCGCTTGCCGTATGAAGGCAAAAGAACCGGCGTTGATAAAATCGACAAATTAACTGTTATAGCACACGACAATTTTGAAAGCGTAATCCAAGCAGCCCAAGACCCTAATTCTATTTTGAATAAAATCAGCTTCGTGGAAATAGAAGAGGATGATTTAAGAACTAAAACAGAAGTGGTTACTTCGAAGCCAGTAATGGAACAAAGCTTTGAAACTGAACAGAAGAAGATAAATGTAATAACCGATATACAGACGAAGCAAAAAGCTCAAAATGGCTTAGATGCTAAAAAGGCAATTATTTATGCTCTGCCTCATTTCAATACCTTGCCTGAGATACGCAAAGTTGATGACTTTAGTAAAGAAGAAGTAAAAACCAAAGTTATAAAGCAGATTGAAGAATATTTATCCAAGGGCCAGGTGAATCTATTCGCCTCACAAATACTTGAAGAAGCAACGGAAATCTATGAAAAGGTAGTAGCAGACTATAAAAAGAACATTATTGAAATTCCTCGAATGGACTTAGTTCAGGGAGAGGTTGAGGCTAGATTCAACTCGTTTGAATTGAATACGGAAGGTTTTACGTTCCAGGCTTTAGAGCAAGAGATAATCAGTATCGGTTTAAAAGATAAATTGGTGACAACCATTAAAGCCAAATCCAGTGGCTCTTATGGCAATCCGGTCAACAATATAATCGCTGCGCTTATTGACTACCCTGAAATTGATTACGATGATAACGCAGAGCTTCTATACAGTCTGGCTACGCAGGCTTATGAAGCAATAAAAGCTCATATTGACGACGCCGACAATATCTCACAGGCAATCTTTCAGTTTAAGGCAGCGATAGCTTCAAAAATCTATGCACAGATGAAAGACCATTTTGTGCTGAATACTCCAGATTATGTTGCTCCAAAAGTCCTGCCGTTCGTCAAAATTGAACCCTGGAACTTTTCAGCATTAGTAAATGCTGGCTACCGGGACTATCGGGATATTATAACTCCTATAAGCCTAATTCCAAAATTTGTATTCAGAGGCTTTGAGAAAGCCTGTCATTTTGAATACAAGTTTGATTCTAAGGCAGAACAAGACTTAGCTTACGTATTCGAGCACGATGCTTCAGTTACAAAGTGGTTAAGACCAGCCCCTAATCAGTTCCGTATCTACTGGGATAATAATTCCAAGCAATATGAACCAGATTTCGTTGCCGAGACCGAAGACACTATTTACATGATTGAGCCTAAATCTGCATCTGAATTGCAATCACCCGATGTATTGGCAAAGAAAGCCGCAGCAGAAAGGTTTTGCAAATATGCCTCAGAGTTTACCAGCCAGAACGGTGGTAAAGCGTGGAAGTACCTACTGGTGCCTCACAATGAAATTACTAGGACGATAAGTTTGAGCTACTTGATTTCTAAATTCTCATAATTAACTAGATTATTGTGGAAGGACTTAAAAAGCTTGATGCGGTTAAAATTCATGAGTGTTATAAAACAAATAGCTCTCCGTTGCGTGTAGAATGTCAAGACGGTTCTCAATATATTGTTAAAACGTTTTTCAGCACAAACCCACCATTAGTAGATTTAATAAATGAAGTTCTATGTAACTATATACTGCAAATTTGGAATATTCCTGTTGCGACGCAGGCTTTAATCTCAATAGATAACCTTTTAGTCGAATCATTCGTAAATGAGGGTAAATATTTAGATAAACGATACAATAATTTCAAGACTTCTTCGCTCCATTTTTATGGAACAGAATTTATAAACACAATCACCGAATTAGATGTTTTTAATTTAAATCTTAAAAACAAGTACGATTTTAACAGATATGTCAATTCTTTAGATTTTGTAAGAATTGCAATCTTTGACAAATGGATTGCCAATATGGATAGAAGAAAAGGAAATGCTAACCTATTATTAAGCGTTGACCATAATGGCTTTATCTTCATTCCAATAGACCATACACAAGCGTTTGCATGTCAGGCTACCTATAAAAATTTAAAGTTATCTATAATGGATAGGGCAGACCAAAATTCTATAATGTTGACCCCGATATTTAAAAGCATTTGTACTTTTACCGACACAAATGACTTGAAAAACTTGAAAGAGGTAATATTGTCAAATATTAATGATACTTTAGCTGGTATCGATAACGTTTTTAGTTATATTCCAAAAGAATTTGGATTGAGTAAAGATGGAAAAGCTAAAATAAAAGAAGTGTTATCCAACATCGAAAGGAATAAGAGAATTTCAACATTATACCTTAGTTATCTCAAATGAAATCTTTTTATAGTATAGTTAGATTTATAAACAACTCCTTAACTAACGAAAATATTTCGGTTGGGATAATTGTGATTTCAGGAGAGGACATTTTTTATAGATTTTCGGAAGATAAGCTTAGTCTTGTCAAGAAGATTAATCCCTTAAATAGTTCTTTATTAGAGTATACTATTGATAAAATTAAATCTTTTATTGAAGATGAGGTTGTTTCTCAAAAGCCTTTGTTCACAGACTTAACTTTTAATGTCGAATATTTAAAGCGGTTATCAGTTTATAATAATGGTTTCCTGCAATTTGATGCTCCATCTGGCATTAATTTAACCTTTGATAAAAATCTATTTGAGGACTTTTTTAGGAGATATATTGAACTAAGTTCTTCAATCCGTACTAAGGTCGTAATAGATAAATCTTTTGCTTTAACTGTAAAAAAAGTTTTTAGTGAGCCTTTAAAAAACCAAATCGACATTGATTATAAGGTTAAGAAGGGAAGTATTCCTAATTTATTTTTTGATTACAAGTTAGATGGTATTGGGCTGAACGGGGTAATCTATACTGTAAAATCAATCGACTTAAATGCAGAAATATCTTTAGATGTAATTAATAAACAAGTCTCTGAACTGGAAAGTTTAAATCACCGTCTGGACTTATATAGTCGTGCTCTTGATATCAATCCAGCCGAAAATAGACATTATTTAGTTGTAGATAGTTACGGCGGGAAAAAGGCATCTTATAAAAATTTATATGACACCCTAAGTTCTCAATCTCCTGATGATTTTTCCTATAAAGTAATTACTACTAAGGAATTAGCGAAAGTAACTGCCGATATCAAAGAAACGAAAGCAAAGAAATTTTCTGAAGTTCTGAACTATGTTTAGATAATTGTCCCGGCAACCAAAACCCCTTATTCCGCTGAAGCTGCATTCGGGTTTTGCCCCTCGCTGGTACACGCTCAATGTCGTTAAGTTAAGGAGGTAAAAGTTTGTAAATAAACATTTTAAGTGCTATCTTTATGATGTCCTTATGGAAGAAGGCGGATTCTCTCCAGTTTATAGAAGGACTTTTTTTACATACCATTAACCACATTGAAAATGAAGATTTTAGGTTAAAATTCTAAAGAAACTTCATCCTCTTTCACCAGGAAAAGAAAATTTCCCTTTAAGGGTTTGGTAACTAATCTCCCTGATATTCTGGTATTTGACAGGGGATATCCAAGTCTTTGGTTAATAGCGTATCTGAAAAAAGAGGGATTTGAATTCTGTTTCAGATTAAGCACTGCCTGGAAAACGGCTCATAACGCTTTAATGTCCAGCGAACAAAAAGATATTGATGTTATCGTAACAAAGCGCCCTTCTCAGGAATATGGCAAGCTTAAAACCTATGGCCTTCCATCAGAAGTTGCCGGGCTGAGACTGGTATCAATCGAGCTGCCTAATGGCCAGAATGAGGTTCTTCTTACCAGCCTAAACGATAAGGAAACCTATCAGACAGAAGCCCTGAAAGAACTTTATCACATGCGCTGGGGTGTAGAAGAATGCTATAAGCGTATCAAACAAGTGGTGCAGATGGAATATTTTTCAGGAAGGACAGTGCATGCTGTACAACAGGATTTCCATGCCCGGATAATCCTATTGAATATGTCTGCCATGATAGCTGGACAAATGGCGCAGAAAAAGACAGGGAAATATGCCTCACAAATCAATAAGACACAGGTAGTCATCAAAGTCAAAGATTTTTTAATTGATATATTCTACTTTAAGAACATAAAAGCTTCCATTCTAAAAATTCTCAAACTATTGGAAAAATGTGTCGAAATTGTGAGACCCAACAGGCATTTTCAGCGAAGTACAGGGTATAAAGAGAAGAGAAAATCCTTGATGTACAAAGGAATGTAGCTTAACTTAACGACATTGCGCGTGCGCCAGCAAAGGATAATATTCTAAAGATGAGGTAAGTAATAAGAAATTGGCGTATGATATTGAGACCTTCATGAACTCCTATGAAGCACGCGAGTATAAGCCGGCAAAGTTACCACAGAATCTGGATTATAAACTACATCAGAATGCTCGAAAAGTGAAGTCAGGTAATAGGATGTTTTAATTAATGAAGATAGAGCTAAATATAGTTGTTTAAAAACCAGAATATGAGTATATCGGGGTTTACTAATAAAGGTAAGTAGGAATACTTTTTTATATTTGAGATCTATACCAATAAACTTTCATGAGAGAATTCAAAGAAAAGGGTCACGATATTGACGTATCTAACATCGTCGTTCACAAACTAAACAAAATTGGAGGTCAAAAGCCTACCTCACTAAAACTTGCAAAAAAGGAACTTGTTATAGGCAAACAGGAAATTCACTTTGTTGCAGACACCAGAAAATCATTCCAGAGTCGATCAAAGCCAACTTATGGAATTTTTGATATTAACGACTCCTACAATGATTTCCATATGCAGTTACAGCAGTATGTTGGTGAAAAAATAGACTTTCTGACTTTCACTTCCAAATCAATGGAGTATTATGAAAATCAAATAAAAAAGAGCGCTCCTGCGACTGGTGCTTTCGTTGTGTTTGCGAATTATATGTACAAGGATAACAATGATCGCTACCTTTTGATATTCTCGATTAATAACAACCAAGGTTACAATTTAAATGAGGATGAATTGACTATACAACAGATACTCAATCTCGATTTAAGCAGGTTGGATGTAGCAGCGTTGTTAAACATCTCCAAATGGCAAAAATATACAGGCGGTGATGAAGAGGGGGTCAGGACTTATCTTTCTTTTATTAAAGGAAAAAAAGATCTTTCTGATTATTTTTTGGATTTCATTGGTTGTGCGGATAAGAGTACGAGTGCTGATTCATCTAAGGCATTGCTTTCGGCATTAAATAAATATTTGGCAGAAAAAGGATTTTCCACAGATGACATTAAGTATAAGAAGAAGGCCGTTTACGATTACTGCCAAACCTGTATAAAGGAAAAGAGAGAGGTGTTACTCGACCAGATTTCCTATGTTGTTAATGATGAAGATCCACAGGGTTTTGCTTCGTTTGCTTCAACTGAGGAGTACGGTGTCAGCGAAATCATTAAGCCTGATAATACGATTTTACGAAGTCTTCAGTACATTGACTATAAAAGCACAGACCTGAGTATCAGTTTCAGTAAAACAAAACTCAATAAAAAAGAAATTATTTATAATAAGGTAAATAAATCATTGACTATTAAAGTGCTTCCTGAAGATCTGATCAAGCAGTTGGAGCAAAATGGATAATCTACTAGGGAAGATCGTTGATTTAGTCAGCAACAATTTATCTGGCACGCAAGAAGGTGTGTACGTTCTTCAGTTTACTCCAACCGAAGATCAAAAGCAGTTGCTCATAGCTTTAAAAGCAGCGGATTCTATAGAAGAGATTTCCTGTGATGACAACGTAGTTGATGCTGATGAAATTGCCGTAGGATCGTCCGTTAAGGTTGAGGTCGTGCATTATAATTTGCAGCAATTCGGTTATTATCATGACGTCGAGGCTTTAATTAGTGACAATGAATTTTCAGCCCCTCCATCTTTTTATGTGCTTGATTTGCAATACTTACATCCTTCAGTTGCGGAAAGCAATTTTATCGATGCTTATTTTGCGATAATAGGGCTAATCAATTGTATGTCATCACTAGCGTTGTTTCAGTCCGAAGAAAATGGAAAGACGCTTTATTTAATGCAGGATAAATCAGCTGTAGCCTTCCCAGTAAGTTACGATAAAAACCTCATCGAGACCCACCACCCAATACTCGATAAGATAAATACATTTGTAAGTGACATTAATGGGCACAGCGAAAGAAAGAAAATATACACAAAAGAGCTGATCGACTTTGTAAATGAGGAGAAGGATGAAAATCAAAGGTTTTCTTATTTGTACAAACACTTTGATGAGTTTTACCAAAAGTGCGAGGCTGCTTACGCATTTTTTCTAAGTGATTTCTCCTATAGCAAATTGAAACTAGAACTAGAAAGTGCTATTTTGGATTATTCAAAGAATATTCGGGCAATTATCAATGATTCGCAGACGAAATTAATTGCGATTCCTGCCGCATTTATAGTGGCCTCTTCTCAACTTAATTTGGAGGACGCTTTGGCACTGAAAAATTTATTGATCGTGATTTCCTCTTTTGTATTTTCTATCTTAATTGAAATATTTATAAAAAATCAGGAAAGTTCCTTGAAGATATTCCTGGACAATATAAACTCGTATAAGACTACTTTTAGATTAAAGAATGAAGGAGTTGCTGCTAAGGAGATGAAGACGCTGCAATCTATCATTTCTAAGAGCTTTAAAGCCATTGATGAAGAATTGAATAATCAGCAAACGCGGTTGAATTGGATCAGGATTATTAATTGGGGAATGTCTTTGTTTTTAATGCTGTTAATTTTCGGGCTCTCTATGTATATTAAAGGCAAAGTTTTGTTATTAGTAGTGTCGACCATTTACCTCATGGTTGCCATCATCATTAATCGCCACTTATTGCTTGGTTAGCGCCCCTTCGCTGGTGCACGCAATAGCCAGCAATAGGAATTCTCACTTTTTAAGTACATTCATAAACGCGGTTTTCGCGTCGTAACAGCAAAAATGACAATGATTTATTATGATAGAGAAGTTAACAACTGTTCAAAAGCAAAGAGTTAAAAGACTTGAACCTGCCTTATCAACTGCGGCTTCGAAAGGTGATCTGGAGTTGGCTAAGCGGATAATACTTGATCTTCAAAATATTTATTTATCAACAGGTAACGAATCAAAACTAATGCAGGCTAAGGTGAGGCTTTTTGAAGCTTACATGGAAGCCGGTAATTTTAAATATGCAGAAGACGGGCTAATCGGAATCCGGCAGCGAGCAAATAAGACCACTCGAACATTTCTAGAAGCGACGGCACTTTTAGCTATATGTTATTTGAGAATGAAAGATCTCATGAAGGCGAAGCCACTTATAAAGGATGTTCTTGTTAATGACAAAGTAATTAAATCAGTAGATAAAAGAAAGCATTTCAGGGCTGCAATTATAGAAAGGTTTGATGAAGAGGGGTTACTGTTCACGCTGATGGTAGATAATGCAAGCGAAGGATTGAATGCTGAAGAAATTGAAAAAGAAGCTGGATTATTGATACGGACGAATTTATCCGAGGAAGAGCTATTTGAGAACATCGGAAGTATTGTTCCCAATAATGCTAAGGACATACTATTGAGCATAGATGAGTTTGCTAAAAAGCAGTTGCCCTCTGCTGAACGATTAGCACTCCCTTCTTCTACACAGATGATCGAGAATAAAAAAGTAGGAAAGACTATGTTTTCGTCTGTTAAACGAGTAATATATAAATCTATTTGCGATAAAGATAATGAAATTTATAAATCTTGGTATTCTAACGGTCTTACGGGCTTTACAAGTTTGGTTTCTGTAGTCGTTTCTGAAGCATTAAAAAATATAAGTATCGGCGCAAAAGCTATTATAGCAGCCGTGGTTGCATTGATTATAAAATTTGGACTAGCAGTGTATTGCGAGCATTATAAGCCGGTAGATATAATGGAATTAAGGTAACTACATTGGTGCACGCGTTCCGCCTGTTCCCTAGACAAATTATTATTAAACGCACGCAAAATGACTGCGCTAACAAGAAAAGTCCAGCACACCGCAGATATTAAGCAATGATTAATCCTTAAAACATGTCAAAACTAAACCTTCCCTTGATCCTCTAAAATCATTATTATTGCTAACTGATGCAATAAATTATATCGGGTTAAAGATTGTATTAAAATAGCATATCAAGCTCAGGAGAATGCTGTTGATAGCCAACGGTAACCGGATTTTAAATCCGCGGTTATGGCATCGGGATTGCAAATCCCGATGAGCGGGAGTTGTAAGGTTTACAAGTGTATATTAAATATTAATTTTGTCAGCTAATTGTTTAAAGCTTTATAAGGTTTTAATAGTTTACTAATTTGATTAAAGCGCTTAATTGCCCTTTTTTAAATACTTTGATGTGTTTTTATTGATTGACGAATCAAATATTATTTTTAGATTTGTAAACCAAATGTTAAGAACTATCATCTTAGAGAATTATAGCGATGAACAATAACCAATCTTTTGCGGAACGATTCAGATCCGCCCGTTTAATGAAGGGGTTTTCATTGCAAGACCTTGCGGACAAACTGGAAAACAGGATAAGCAGGCAGGCTTTGCATAAATATGAAAAAGGCAGCGTCGTTCCCGACAGTAATATGATCGGGCTGCTATGCGACGCCTTTGGGGTTCGTCCTGATTATTTTTTCCGCACAAATGAAGTGGAACTCGGCAATATCGAATTCAGAAAGCTTAAAAATTTATCTGCTAAAGAGGAAAATAAAATACTGGAACACGCCAGGGATTACTTGTCAAGGTACCTTGAGCTGGAAAATATTCTGGGTATTGAAACTAAATTTGATAACCCGCTGAAAGACTTTCCGGTTGTAGGATCGTTTGCCGATGTGGAGCAGGCGGCTAACCAAGTGCGTTCTAAATGGAAGATCGGTTCTGATGCGATTGTTAACGTGGTTGAACTTTTAGAAGACAATCATATCAAAGTGATATATTTAGATGCCGGTGATGCTTATGACGGGATGCAGACCTGGGTGCTGCACCATGATATTCCAGTCATTGCTATAAATCAGAACCTTGTAAAAAAGGACGACCGTAAGCGCTTCACCGCTATGCATGAATTAGCTCATTTGCTGCTGCCCTTGCCGGAAAACCTTACTGAGAAGGAAAAAGAAAAATATTGTCACCAGTTTGCCGCCGCCATGCTATTCCCGGGCGATGCATTAAAAAAGGAATTAGGGAGCAAGCGTAACCGGATTCATGTGCAGGAGTTGGGCGCTTTGAAATTGCAATATGGCATTTCCATGCAGGCAATCATCATGCGTTCCAAAGAATTGGAAATTATTTCTGAGGCAAGCTGTAAAGCTTTGTTCAATATGTTCAAGCAAATGAATTGGCGCATAGATGAACCGGTTGAATATAAGGGTAAAGAGGTCTCCACGCGTTTTGACCAGTTGTTGTTTAGAGCATTGGCCGAAGACCTGATTACCGTAAGCAAAGCTGCAGCTTTAAAAAATCTGAAAGTTTCAGAATTCCACCAGTTAAGTTTTATGGTAAAATGAAACTAGCGGTTACGGATGCCTGCATTTTCATTGAGCTGGACCAACTATCCCTGACTTCGTTGTTTTTCAAATTAGATATCGAAGTGCACACCTCCGTAGATGTTTTCAACGAGTTATATACTGGGCAACAGGAACTCCTGAGAGCATACGTGGCAGGGAAGGTGTTATATATCCATAGCATAAGCTCTGAAGAAAGGACGTTGTTGAACACCGGGAAATTTCCCGCAGGGCTTTCACAAAACGACAGGACGGTGTTGTTTCTTGCGGAAAAGCTGGAAGCAATGGTGCTCAGCACAGATAAACTGGTGCGCAGCCACGCACAGAAAAGTGCTTTGGAGTGCCACGGTATGATATGGGTATTCGATATGCTAATTGATGCAGGTGTGATTTCAAAAGAAGAAGCTTCGCATAAACTCAGACAAATGATAGGTCAAAACATCATTTATCAGAACAATACAAAACTTTTAAAGGAAACCAGGATTAGGCTATCCGCCTGGAAAAGAAAATCAAATAGGCTCTAGAAAGTTTCAGGTCCTTCCCGCGCAGGCGGGAATCCTAATGCGGTGCTAAGGAAGAACCTATCCCATTCATTACGATTGCCAATCAGGTTGGCAATGACGCGACGTCTTACCACCCACCACCGTCATTCCCGCGCAGGCGAGAATCCTAACGTGGTGCTAAGAAAATTATCCCATGCATTACGATTCCCAATCAAGTTGGGAACGACGTGACGCCTTATGACCACTCCGTCCTTCCCGCGACACTGTGGAAAGCAACCGACAATGTATTCGCCCACCACCGTCCTTCCCGCGCAGGCGGGAATCCTAATGCGATTGCAAGGAAAAACCTATCCCATGCATTACGATTCCCAATCGGGTTGGGAATGACGAAACGCCTTATGACCACTCCGTCCTTCCCGCGACACTGTGGCAAGCAACCGACAAGGTATTCACCCACCACCGTCCTTCCCGCGCAGGCGGGAATCCTAATGCGATTGCAAGGAAAAACCTATCCCATGCATTACGATTCCCAATCGGGTTGGAAATGACGAAACGCCTTATAACCATCTCGTCCTTCGCGCAGGCGGGAATCTTAATGCGGTGCTAAGGAAAAACCTATCCCATTCATTACGATTGCCAATCAGGTTGGGAATGACGAAACGCCTTATAACCACCACCGTCCTTCTCGCGCAGGTGGGAATCCTAATGCGATTGCAAGGAAAACCTATCCCATGCACTTCCTGTCAGTAAAATTGAGCGTAGCGTTCTACGGATTTAATAATGAATAAGACTCTCCAGACTCCTAACAAACATCATTTTCTTACAAGTCGGCTGCCTGCCCAAAGGCAATATTATACAATACAATGAGAACATGTTATAAAGAAGGAGGCATTCGGTCTGCTATATTTGTGTACTAGCCGAATTCTAACCAGATGTTTATTTCCATTGTCGGAAATGGTATTGAATTAGAAAGCTGACAGCATACACAAGCCGCAATCGATGAAAGTACTTTTATCCATTTATATTTTTCTTCTCTTAATAAGTTCCGCTTCGGCTCAGCTTGTAGATAAAACCCCTGCAGCCGTGCCTGTAGCGCCAAGTATTTATAACCGTGTTCCCTGGGAAGACCCATCCGTAAGCGGTATAAACAGAGAACCTTCAAGAGCCACAGCGTATTCTTTTCCAACAGTTGCTGCTGCGCTTAAAGGTAACCGTGAGCAATCTACAAGAATGATTTCCCTTAATGGTGAATGGGATTTTTCTTTCGCATTAAAACCCGCGGACGCGCCAAAAGGTTTCTATAAAGCTCGTGTAAGCGGATGGAATAAAATTGAAGTTCCGAGTAACTGGGAGATGAAAGGTTACGATAAACCTATCTACAAAAGTGCGGTTTATCCCTTTCGTCCGGTTAATCCTCCTTATGTTCCTCAAGATTATAATGGTGTAGGATCTTATCAAAGAACGTTTATCATTCCGAATAACTGGAAGGATATGAATGTAACGCTTCACTTCGGCGGCGTTAGTTCTGCATACCGGGTTTGGTTAAACGGCAAGTTTTTGGGGTATGCGGAAGATAGCTTTTTATCCTCGGAATTTAACATCACACCTTATTTGCAAGCTGGCGAAAATATTCTTTCAGTGCAGGTTATTCGCTGGAGCGACGGCAGTTTCCTGGAAGATCAGGACCATTGGCGCTTAAGCGGAATCCAGCGGGAAGTGATGCTTTTAGCGGAGCCTAAAGTGCGTATCGCAGATTTTCACTGGCAAGCCAAATTAGATAAAGAGTATAAAGATGCTGTTTTTAGTATCCGCCCACGCATAGAAAATTTAACCGGAAAGGAAGTTAAAGGTTATCAAATTCAAGCACAGCTTTTTGATAAGATAGGGAAACCTGTTTTTCAAAATCCTCTGGAGCGCAGTGCGGAAAGCATAATCAATGAAATTTATCCGCGTCTTGACAATGCCAAATTCGGCCTGCTTGAAACTACGGTTAAAAATCCCGCCAAATGGAGCGATGAAGAGCCGAACCTATACACGCTGGTTCTTACGTTGCAAGACAGTACAGGTAATGTTCTGGAAGCTAAGAGTTGTAAAGTCGGGTTCCGGAGTATTGAGTTTTCGAAAACCGACAGCAAACTGCTGATCAACGGAAAAGTAACTTATCTGTACGGAATTAATCGTCCCGACCACCATCCTACAAAAGGAAAAGCATTAAGCCGCGAAGATATTTTGCAGGATGTTCAAACCATAAAACGCTTTAATTTTAATTGCATTCGTACCAGCCATTATCCAATGGACCCGTATTTATACGATTTATGTGATGAATACGGTATTCTGGTGATTGATGAAGCCAATCTCGAAACTCATGGCTTAGGTGGAAAACTTAGCAACGACCCTGCATGGACCTCCGCTTATATGGATAGGATTACCCGCATGGCAATGCGGGATAAAAACCATCCCAGTATTTTTATGTGGAGCCTTGGAAATGAAGCAGGAAGCGGTCCAAATCATGCTGCTATGGCCGGCTGGATTCATGATTTTGATATAACCCGTCCGATGCAATATGAGCCGGCTATGGGAAATCCGCGATTGGAAGGATATATCGACCCTAGCGACCCGCGTTATTTAAAATCAAACGACCATTCGCATCGCATTCAAAATCCGCAGGACCAGCCTTATGTTGATGTTATAAGCAGAATGTACCCCGGGATTTATACGCCCGAGCTTCTGGCGAATCAGGATAACGGCGATAAACGCCCTATCTTTTTTGTGGAATATGCGCATGCAATGGGCAATTCTGTAGGGAATATGAAGGATTTCTGGGACATATTCCGTTCAACTCCCAGAGTTATTGGCGGTGCCATTTGGGAATTTAAAGACCAGGGTTTGCTAAAGAAAGACAGTGCGGGTGTTGAATATTACGCCTATGGCGGAGATTTCGGTGAAAAGTATTTTGATAATTTTACCATAAAAGGTGTTGTCGCTTCTGATGGAAGGCCGAAGGCTCCGATGTTTGAGTCTAAACGGGTTTATCAGGGTGCTCAAACTGAACTGGCGGATGCTCAAAAAGGGCTGATAAAAATTACCAATCGCCATGCGGTTAAATCCTTAAAAGATTATGCGGTGAACCTGATAGTCAGAGAAGATGGAAAAGTTGTGGTAAACAAAGCTCTTCCTCAAATTAATCTCGCCGCAGGATGTGACACTGTTCTGAATATCTCCAAATATCTCCCGCAAATAAAACCGGGTTCTGAATATCTCGCCGATATACATTTCAAGCTGAGCAAGGACGAAGCTTGGGCCCCGAAAGGTTTTGAAGTAGCTTCAAATCAGTTCGCGTTAACGGGTTTGGCCGAGCCAAGAATGATTAAGCGCCAGCCTTACCCGGCAATTGCATTGAATGAAAATGCATCGGCATATCAGTTAAGCGGAAAAAACTTTATGGTAAGTTTTGATAAAGCAAATGGCGCCTTAACATCTTATAAAATAGATGGAAAAGAACAGATTTTCGCGCCTTTGTTACCGCATTTCACTCGTCCGCAAACGGATAATGATAAACGTGGCTGGAAAACACACAGAAAACTAAAGCAATGGTTTTCACCAGAATTGAAGTTGAAAAATATAACCAGCGAGCAATCTATTCCCGGAACTGTTCAGGTAAAAAGTATATATTCTCTAATTAATGACAGCGCTTCTGTAAACGTGGTGTATACTCTAAACGGTGATGGAGTATTGAAAGTAGATTATTCTTTAGATGCAAAACCGGGTTTGCCTAACATTCCCAAAGTTGGTATGCAGGGTGGAATCGCAAGGGCTTACGATAACATAACCTGGTACGGAAAAGGACTTTTAGAAAACTATATCGACCGTAATTACGGCTTCGATGCCGCAATTTATTCGCAGAATATTTTTGATTTTATGGAACCTTATGCGGTTCCGCAGGAAAACGGAAATCGTACGGATGTGCGATGGATGTATTTGTCTGATAAGAATAAAACTGAGGGATTGTTAGTTGTTGCCGATAGTTTGTTAAGTATGAGCGCATGGCCGTACACTGAGGAAAATATCGCAACAGCAAAGCATACTAATAAGTTAAAAGATGCTGGATACATTACATTAAACATAGATTTAATACAAATGGGAGTTGGAGGTAATGATAGCTGGAGTGAGGTAGCGGCGCCATTGGAAAAGTATCAGATTCCTGCGGAAGCATATAAGTATAGTTTTTACCTGCTTCCTGCGAAAGGGAGTAAAGATGTGAGTGAGATTGTTAAAAATATAAAATTTTGATTATGCAGTGGTCATGCTGAACTTGTTTCAGGAACTTTTAGCGGTAGGAAACTTTGCATGTGCGAGATGCCGAAACGAGTTCGGCATGACAAAGCGGTATAAAGCGGTGGTCATCCTGAACTTGTTTCAGGAACTTTTAGCGGTAAGGAAACTTTGCATGTCGGGATGCGGAAACGAGTTCAGCATGACAAAGCGTTTTAAAGGCAAATACAAATAGAGCTCCGTAGGAGCGACCTGTTTGTAGCCGTTTAGAAAATAAATAATAAAAAGCTCCATAGGAGCGACCTGTTTTTAGATGGAAAGAACAATATTAAAAGGAATAACCTGGAACCATAGTCGCGGGTTTGTACCGATGGTGGCAACGGCACAGCGTTTTTCAGAATTAAATCCTGAAGTTGAAATTACCTGGGAAAAAAGGAGCCTGCAGCAATTCGCGGATTTCTCCATCCAGCAACTCGCCGAACGGTTCGATTTATTGGTAATAGATCATCCATGGGCCGGTTTCGCGGCGAAAACAAAATCAATTATTCCTCTGGATGAATATTTAAGCGCTGAATATATTCAAGGCCAGCGGCAAAATTCGGTGGGCCATTCCTGCGAAAGTTATTCATATGATGGTCACCAGTGGGCGCTGGCAATTGATGCGGCGACTCCGGTTGCTTCCAGTCGCCCGGATTTATTTGAAAAGCACAACATTGATTTGCCGAAATCTTTTGATGATTTACTGGCCTTGGCCGATAAAGGTTTGGTTGCTTTTGCGGGCATTCCGATTGATGTTTTAATGAGTTTTTATATGTTCTGCTGTTCGCTTGGTGAGGATCCTTGTCAGAACGAAGAGCAAGTAATATCCGAAGAAACTGGTGTAAAAGCCTTGCAATTATTCCGTGAACTGGCATCCAAGATAAACCCGGAAAATTTCAGCAGAAACCCCATACAGGTTTATGAAGCAATGACCAAAACGGATGAAATAGCTTATTGTCCGTTTGCCTACGGATATTCAAATTATTCAAGGAGAGGATATTCGAAAAAGTTGCTTTATTTTCATGACATGATATCACTTGACGGCAAAACAAATCTGCGCAGCACATTGGGCGGAACTGGATTAGCGGTTTCATCAAGCTCCAAACATATTGATGTTGCGGTTAAATATGCCGAATATGTCGCTTCCGCAGAATGCCAGCAGACTGTATTTTTTGAAAACGGTGGTCAGCCGGGACATTTAAGTGCCTGGAAAAACGACGAAGTAAATCGCCAAACACATAATTATTTTTCGACTACGCTTCCAGCTTTGCAGCGGGCTTTTTTACGCCCAAGGTATCATGGAAGTATGTTTTTTCAGGATAACGCAGGCGATATTATACGTAATTACCTGACGCAGGGAGGAAATGAAAAAGCTGTTTTAGATATTTTAAATGAGCTCTATCGTAAATCCAGAAAATCAGAAATGGCATGAAAAAACCACTAGAGGGATTATTGGTATTAGAATTCTGCCAATTTTTGGCAGGGCCATCCGCTGGTTTAAAGCTCGCTGATATGGGTGCTCGCGTTATAAAAATCGAGCGTCCGGTTAAAGGCGATGCCTGCCGCCAACTGGCAATCAAAAATCTGTTTATTGAAGATGATAGTCTGCTTTTTCACACCATAAACCGGAATAAAGAATCATATTCTGCCGATCTGAAAAATCCTGCCGACCTCGAAAAGGTTAAAAAACTCATAGCAAAAGCGGATGTAATGACCCATAATTTCAGGCCTGGGGTAATGGAGAAAATCGGATTGGACTTTGAAACCGTAAAGGCAATTAATACTAAAATCATTTACGGCGTAGTCACCGGATACGGCGATAAAGGCCCCTGGGCTAATAAACCTGGTCAGGATTTGCTGGTGCAGTCGGTTTCCGGCTTAACCTATCTTTCTGGCAAAGCAACAGATGGCCCCGTTCCGTTCGGACTTTCGTGTTCCGATATTATGTGCGGCAACCATCTTACCCAAGGAATTTTAGCGGCGTTAATTAAGCGGGCAAAAACCGGCCGGGGTGTATTGGTAGAAGTAAGCTTATTAGAATCAACCCTCGATTTACAATTTGAGGTGTTAACTACTTATTTAAACGATGGCGGAAAATTGCCTGAAAGAAGCAGTGTAAAAGGAAGCGGACATGCATATCTGAGTGCTCCTTATGGTATTTATCAAACCGCCGACAGCTATCTGGCGCTTGCTATGGGCAATCTTCAAACAATATGCGCCGCCATTTCATGTGATATTTCTGTTGTTAACACCAATGCCAATTCAGCTTTCGAAAAGCGGGATGAAATCCTTCAGCTTATATCAGAAACATTACTTCAAAAAACTAATGCCGAGTGGTTAAACATCCTCGAAAAAGAAGGAATATGGTGCGGGCCGGTTTTAAATTATCAGCAGGCAACGGAGCATCCTGCATTTAAAGAAACGCACCTAAAGCAGTCATTAAATTTAGGAAACCACACTATCGAGACTACTAGGAGCCCCATTCAATTAGATGGAGAAAAATTATATTCCGCAAAGCCCGCGCCTGAAATCGGTGCATTTAATGAATTTATAAACCTGGAATTTAACTTGTAATATGCTGCCATTAGAAGGATATTTAGTTATCGATTTCAGCCAGTTTTTATCGGCACCTTCAGCCAGTTTGCGTTTAGCCGACATGGGCGCCAGAGTTATTAAAATTGAACGTCCTTTAACGGGAGATATTTGCCGTACGCTTTACACTTCTAATGTGGTTATGAACGGAGAATCGTCTGTTTTTCATGCTATTAACAGAAATAAAGAAAGCTTTGCGGCAGATTTAAAAAATGAAAACGATGCTGCGCTAGTTCGTGAATTACTGCGACACGCGGATGTAGTTATTCATAACTTCCGTCCTGGCGTGATGGAACGCCTTGGATTTGATTATAAAGCTGTACAGGCCATAAAACCGGATGTAATATATGCCGAGATTTCCGGCTACGGCCCGAAAGGAACATTTAAAGATAAACCTGGTCAGGATTTATTATTACAATCTTTTACCGGATTAACCTGGCTTACCGGCAATGCCGGAGACGGGCCCGTTGCTATGGGTTTATCCATTGTAGATATGTTGGCAGGCGCGCATTTGGCCCAAGGCGTTTTAGCCTGCCTATACCGTAAAGCGATAAGCGGAAAAGGCGGTTTAGTACAGGTAAGCATGCTGGAGTCGGCGTACGATTTTCAATTTGAAACCATTACAACGTTTATGAATGACGGAGGCGTAAATCCGGAACGTTCGGCGAAAAGCAATGCGAACGCATATTTAGGCGCGCCTTACGGCATTTATAAAACAGCAAACGGTTACCTGGCGTTGGCGATGGGTTCTATTCCTTTTTTAGCTAAATTATTAGGTTGCGAAGCTTTAACATCTTATAAAGACGGAGCGGAAGCTTTTGATAAACGCGATGAAATTAAAGCGGTATTGGGTTCGCATCTCGAAACGCGGACTACCGAAAAATGGTTATCCGTTTTAGAACCGGCCGATATTTGGTGCGCCGATGTGTTAGACTGGAACCAATTAATGGAGCACGATGGCTTTAAAGTGCTGGAAATGATTCAAAACGTAACCATGAGTGATGGCTATAATTATAATACAACCCGATGCCCGATTCGCGTCGACGGAGAAATATTAATATCAGCGAAAGGCTCACCAAAATTGGGTGAGGATACGGAAGCTATTATAAAAGAATTTCAGTTGTACAACGTACTAAAGCAACAGCATGAATACAGGAAATAAGTTCAGAATAGCGGTCCGCAAATTCGGCCCTTTTGAGTCGGCAACGGAAAAACTATGGCAAAAATTTTGCACCCAAACGGGCTGTACATTGCAGGTTGAGTTTGTACCAATGGATTTACATCCGCTACACGACGCCACACTTACTCAAAAAGGCCTTGCTAACGGCGATTGGGATGTTGCTCACCTGAATACCGACTGGATTTATGAAGCTTTTATCAGCGGTTCGGTAGAAAAACTGAACAAGTACATAGAACATAATCCTCCGGCGAATTACCCGATTGGCTGGAGCAATTCGCTGTTGCGGATGCAGCAATTTGGTGAAGATATAGTCGGTTTACCTTTTCATGATGGTCCGGAATGTTTTATCTACAGAAAAGATTTATTTAGCGATGCCGCGGAAAAAGAAGCATATTTTAAGCAATATGGAAAGCCGATGGAAGTCCCTAAAACCTGGGAAGATTTTAAGCAGGTTGCCCGTTTTTTCAATCGTCCTGAACAAAATTTATACGGAAGTGTCTTCGCTTGCTTACCCGACGGGCACAATACCGTATTTGATTTTTGCCTTCAGCTTTGGACCCGGGGAGGTTCACTTGTTGATGATAACGGAAAAGTAAACGTAAATACTCAGGAAGCGATTGACGGATTAAATTTTTATCGTCAACTGGTGAATGATAAAACCGCCGTTCATCCGCAATCAGCGGATTATGAGTCGGTGCAAGCCGGAATGGCGTTCGCCCGGGGCGAAGTTGCCATGATGATTAACTGGTTCGGCTTTGCGTCTATGTGCGAAGTTTACGAGGAATCAAACGTAAAGGGAAAAGTAGATATCACCTCTCTTCCCCATTCAGAGGGCGAAGAATCCGCGTCTTTAAATGTGTATTGGCTTTATACTATCGGTTCTGGAAGCAGGCATAAAGATATTGCGTACAAGTTCATTCGTTTTGCGGTAAACCAGGAGAACGACAAGCTTTTAACTATGGAAGGAGGAATCGGCTGCCGTATTTCCACCTGGAAAGACGGGGAAGTCAACAGCGTTATTCCATACTACCATAAGCTCGAAATGCTTCATAAAACAGCCAAATCACTTCCTCAAAAAAGTAATTGGGCGCAAATTGCGGCAATCATAGACGAGGCGGTACTAACAGCCATGCGTTCTGACAAACAAGCGGAAGACATTTTGAGAGAGGCTCAGAACAAAATACAAACATTCAACACATAGATAATGCGAATCACTTATAAACCTCAACTTCCTGAAACAAAGCAGCCTGTTATTATCATAGGAGCGGGAGGTATAGTAAAAGACGCGCATCTGCCGGCATACAAGCAGGCGGGTTTTTACGTGCATGGAATAACAAACCGCACCAAATCTCGTGCTGAAAAGTTGGCTGCCGAATTCGATATTCCGAATGTGTACGATACTGTTGAGGATGCTGTAGCTAACGCTCCTGAAAATGCTGTGTATGATATAACCATAATGCCCGAGAAATATGTAGAAACATTAAAGGCTTTACCGGATGGCAGCGCGGTGCTCATACAAAAGCCGATGGGCGACTATTTCTGGCAGGCAAAAGAAATTTTACAGGTTTGCAGGGAGAAAAAATTGATTGCTGCTATCAACTTTCAGCTTCGGTTCGCGCCTTTCGTAAGTGCTGCCCGTTTTATGATAGAACAGGGAATGATAGGCGAATTATACGATTTGGAAGTTCGTGTTACGCTGAAAACACCCTGGGAGCTTTTTCCGCATGTAATGGTTCATCCCAGATTGGAAATACAGTATCACAGTATTCATTATGTGGATATGATGCGTTCCTTTCTAGGCGACCCGAACAGTGTTTATGCTAAAACCTTAAAACATCCGGCAAAGGAGCTTTCTTCATCACGGTCTACTATTTTGATGGATTATGGTGATACAATGCATGCGGTAATTAATACCAACCACGACCATGATTTTGGTCCGCATAATCAGGAAAGTTTTATTAAATGGGAAGGAACGAAAGGTGTGATTAAAGCGAAGATGGGCTTGTTAATGGATTATCCGCATGGAGTTCCCGACTTGTTCGAGTATTGTTTAGTAGAAGAAGGAAAGGCGCCCGAGTGGAAAACTCTCGAGCTGGAAGGTTCCTGGTTTCCTGAAGCGTTTATCGGCACCATGTCCAGCTTAATGCGCTATAGAGAAGGTTCTTCAAATGTGTTACACACCAGTGTTGAAGATGTAATTAAAACTATGGCAGTGGTTGAGAGTGCGTATGCGTCTAGTGATGAAGGAGGAGTGAAGGTGAATTATGAGTTATGAATGATGAGGGATGAACTTCGCTCGTCGGGATTTGCAATCCCGACGGCAATAAATTTGAATTTTTAATTCACATATAAATGGAAATAGACATGTATTTTGAATACAGAACAGGCCACCCTTACAGGGTTCGTAAAACTGA
>Ga0160458_100037_pt1 | contig 187610 bp, 182 predicted proteins | sample HID1973I_E6MG_FD_108247 | JGI IMG/M metagenome (GOLD analysis project Ga0160458, IMG submission 108247) | Enriched mosquito-associated microbial communities from UW Madison campus, WI, USA - HID1973I_E6 MG | ecosystem: Host-associated > Arthropoda: Insects > Digestive system > Unclassified ...
CTTCAGCCCCGACGAGCGGAGTCGCGATCTATCAGATGGCGGTCGCGGCTGAAGCCGCTCCTACAGTGCACCCAGCCGATCCCGCGCAAGGCCTGCTGGAGAAATTGTAGGAGGGGCTTCAGCCCCGACGAGCGGAGCCGCAATCTGTCAGATGGCTGTCGCGGCTGAAGCCGCTCCTACAGTGCACCCAGCCGGCCCCATGCGATGCCTGCTGGAGAAATTGTGGGAGGGGCTTCAGCCCCGACGAGCGGAGTCGCGGCCTGTCAGATGGCAGTCGCCGCTGAAGCCGCTCCCACAATGCAGCCCCCATCCCATCACCAGCATCAAGACGCGGACTTGCGGCGGCGCCGCCACCACAGCCTCGCGATCCACACCAACACCGCCACCAGGATCGCCGGCGGCAACACGCCGGCGATGAGGCGGATCATCAGGCCCAAACTGCCGGAGAATATCTGGCCGGTCTCCGCGAACGCCTGGCCCAGTTCGCTGCGGCTGCGCTCGGTGCCGATCGCCTCGAACATGATCTCCAGGCGCTGGGTGTCGATGCGGCGCTGCTGCTGGGCCGCATCCTGCTGCGCCACCTGCAGGCCGCCCTCGATCTCGGCCAACCGCTGCGAAATCGTCAGCAGGTCGGCCATCTTCAGGTCGCCCCGGCGCTGGTACTCAAGCAGGCGGGCGTGCTCGTTCTCCAGCCGCGCGCGGGTCAGCCGGTTGTCCGCCACCTGCTGCGCCAGGTCCTCGGCGCGGGTGCTGCGCGAGGCGATCTCGCCGCCCTCGCCCGCCAGCCGCAGCAACGGCTCCACGCCGGCCGGCGCAGTGCGCACGGTGATCGAACCGCCCGGGAAGGTGCCACCGCGCTGGGCGATGTCCAGCACGGCACAGTCGCCGAACCGCGCCTGCAGGCAGGCGTTGCGCACCGCGTCGATATGCGCCGGGATCTGCGCGCCGGCCATGCGCACGCGCGCGTCGTGCTCGTAGGCCAGGAAGGTGCCCTTGGGCGCCTGCAGCACGGCGGCGGGCGCCGCCGGTGCAGGGGCTGCCGCATCGGCCGCGGCTGCGGCTGCGTCGGCGGCAGCCTCGGCCGCCGCCGGCGACTGCGCCCCCGGGTGCCTGCTGCATCCGGCCAGGGCGACCAGCAGCAGCCCGGCCCGGCCCACGATGCCCGCCCTCACAGCGCGGCCCCGTCGAAGGCAGTGACCTGCAGGGCAGCCAGGTCCAGCGCCGGCACGCAGCGCAGGTTGACCGCGGCCATCAGCGCACCGCTGCGCGGGTCCACCGCCTCGCTGTAGGGCGCGATGCCGCACTGCCGGCAATAGTGGTGGGCGATGTGGTGGTGGTTGAAGCGGTACTCGCCCTGCTGCCCGGCCGGGGTATGCAGCTCCAGCGCCTCGCGCGCGCCGAACCAGAGCAGCCCGCCGCGCCGCCGGCACAGCGAGCAATTGCAGTCCATGGCCTCGGTGATCGGCGCCGGGGTGGTGAGCGTGAAAGCGATCGCGCCGCAGTGGCAGCTGCCTTCGTATTGCATGGGGGTCCCTCCTCATGGAAAGCGCAAAGGTAATCCAAAGGCATGTGCGCCCGCACCCCTGGCAGCCTATCCTCGGGACTTTCGTCCACCCGGGAACCCCGATGCGCAAGACCCTGCTTACCGCCGCCCTGCTGGCCGCCCTCGCCGGCTGCCAGAAACAGGCCGACACCGCCGCCCCCGCCGACGGCCAGGCCGCCGCCACCCAGGCCGATGCCGCGCAGGACGCGCGCTTCGCCGACCTGTCCAGGCAGGCGCTGGACACCTGGATGCAGCTCTCGCCGGTCGGCGCCACCCAGACCGGCGACCACCGCTTCGACGGCCAGATCGACGACCTCTCCGCCGCCGGCCGGCAGAAGGGCCTGGACGCCAGCAAGGCCTTGCTCGGCGAACTGGACAAGATCGACGTCGCGCAGCTCTCGCGCGAGAACCAGGTCGACGCGGCGATCCTGCGCAACCAGTTGCAGTCCGACATCTGGAACACCGAGGTGCTGCAGAGCTGGGCCTGGGACCCGCAGGTCTACAACAACCTGGCCGGCAGTGCGATCTACGGCCTGATGGCGCGCGAGTTCGCGCCGCTGCCCGAGCGCATCAAGTCGGCCACCGAGCGCATGGAGAAGATCCCGCAGATCTTCGCCCAGGCCCGCGCGAACCTGGATCCGGCGCGGGTGCCGCTGATCCACGCCCAGACCGTGGCCAAGCAGAACCAGGGCATCCTCTCCATCGTCGACACCTTCATCGTCCCGCACCTGGGCGAACTGGCGCCGGCCGATGCGGCGCGCACCAACGCCGCCATCGACGGCCTGAAGAAGGCGGTCGCCGAGCAGCAGACCTGGCTCGACAAGACCCTGGTGCCGAACGCCAAGGGCGACTTCCGCATCGGCGCGGAGAAGTACGACCAGAAGCTCAAGTTCGCCCTGGTGTCCTCGCTGTCGCGCCAGGACATCAAGCAGCGCGCCGAGGCCGAGCTCAAGCGCGTGCGCGGCGACATGTACGGCATCGCCCGCGAAGTGCTCAAGGACAAGCCCGGCGCGCCGGCCCTGCCCGAGCAGCCCAGCGACGAACAGCAGCAGCAGGCGATCGAGGCGGCGCTGGAGCTGGCCTATGCCGAGCACCCGGCGCGCGACAAGGTCGTCGACGATGCCAAAGCGGCGCTGAAGTCGGCCACCGATTTCGTCCGCGAGAAAGACCTGGTGACCCTGCCGGATGCGCCGGTCGACGTGATCTTGATGCCGGAATTCCAGCGCGGCGTGGCCGTGGCCTATTGCGACTCGCCCGGCCCGCTGGACAAGAACCTGGCGACCTTCTTCGCCATCTCGCCGATTCCCGATGACTGGAACGACAAGCAGGCCGAATCGTTCCTGCGCGAATACAACTCGCGCATGATCCACCTGCTGTCCATCCACGAAGGCATTCCGGGCCACTACCTGGAAGGCTGGCACTCGTCCAAGTTCCCCTCCACGCTGCGCGCGGTGCTGCGCTCGGGCATGTACGCCGAGGGCTGGGCGGTCTACACCGAGCGGATGATGCAGGAGCAGGGTTACCTCGACAATGATCCGCTGTTCCACCTGGTGCAGCTGAAGTTCTACCTGCGCTCCATTGCCAATGCGATCCTCGACCAGGGCGTGCACGTGGACGGCTGGAGCCGCGAACAGGCAATGCACCTGATGACGCACGACGCCTTCCAGCAGGAGAGCGAAGCCTCGGGCAAGTGGGTGCGCGCACAGCTGTCGTCGGCGCAGCTGCCGACCTACTTCGTCGGCGTGCAGGAGCACCTGGATACGCGCAAGGCGGTGCAGGAGAAGTTGGGCGACAAGTTCAACCTCAAGGCCTACCACGACCAGATCCTGTCCTACGGTGCGCCGCCGGTGCGCTTCGCCCGCGAGCTGATGCTGGACCAGCCGATCGAGTGACCGCAGGAAGGTAGTCAGCAGGCGCCCGGCTCCGGCCGGGCGCTGCGGCGGATATCTCGCACGTTTAAGGGGGAGTGCAAGGATGAGTTCGAACGCAAGAGAACCCAGCGGCCTCGGCGGCTGGCTGGCGCTGGTGATATTCGGCATGTTCGCCAGCCTGGTGCGGATCACCTGGGAGATGTTCAAGCTGCACGTGCCGCTGGTGATGGACGGCACGCTGGCCAAGCTGTCCGATCCGCAGCATCCGGCCTACCACCCGCTCTGGGTGCCGCTGTTCTGCATTGAAGTGCTGGCCAACCTCGCCACCTTGGCCTTGACCGTGGCCCTCATCGTGCTGGTGTTCAAGCGCTCGCGCTTGGCGCCGGTCGTCGCCATCGGCTGGTACGTGTACGGGGTGGCGTTGATCATGGGCGATTACCTGATGTGGCAGCTGATTCCGTCCGTGGCGGCGCAGCCCGTGGATGCGGAATTGATCCGCGATCTTGGCCGCAGCATCCTGGTGACGCTGGTCTGGGTGCCTTATTTCCTGCGTTCGCGGCGCGTGCGCAATACCTTTACCGTCGATTGGCCGCGCCTGCCCTTTCGCGCTGCGGGCAAGACGCCGCCCGCCGTACCGGTGCCGCCGGAGGCGCTGTCGTGAGGCGGCGGCTGGTCCTGGGGTGCGCCGTGTTGCAGTTCGCCCTGGTCGGCGCGTCGTTTGCGCAGGCCGTCGAAGAAGGCCCCGATGCGGCTGAGATTGCACGGCGGGTTGCTGCCATTTGTCCGACGCTGCCACCTGCCTCCGGCTTGGTGTGGGATTACTCCCGGGGACCGGACTTCGACCTGTGCTACGCCGTCAAGGCGGGCAGCGATGAGACCGCTTTTGGCGTCTACTTCGGTACTGCGCCGAGTTTCCACCCGGACAAGGCGAACCAGGTCGGCAGCGGCCAGGTCGCGGGACGGCGGGTGACGTGGTATCGCTCGTCGGAAGAAGGCAAGCCGTCGCCTTTCGGTCGCGAGACGTTGGTGAAGTTCGGTTCGGGAGGCGTATCGCACGTGTGGGTGATGGCATCCTCCCAGCAGCAACTCGATGAGCGCCTGGCCACTATTGGCGGCATGCAGTTCCGGCGTTGATTCCAGTTGGTCGCGAGCCCGGAGGGGGCATGCTTACACGGCGTCATTTCTTGTTGTCCACGCTCGCCGCCGCGGCGGTGGCAGGCTTGCCTTCCGCCGATGCGGGCACGGTGCAGGCGAAGGCCGGTTACGTCGACCTGATGCCCGACTTCTGGCGTGCCTATGCGCAAGCCGAGGGCGCGCGCGATCGGGTGCAGGCGCTGCAGACTTCTTTCTTCTTGCCGCATGCCGAGGTGTATGCCGCGGCCGGGCTGAAGCCCGATACCGCGCGTGTTGCGCGCTGGTTGCCGCAGTTCGATGCGATGGCAGCGGATGTGCGCCGTGTCGTCGGCGATTTCCCCGCGGTGTACGCGGGGCACGCGCGGCGCTTCGCCCAGGCTTTCCCGGACTTCGACCACGCGCGGGCGCCGATTTATCTATTGCCGTCGCTATTCGCGTTCGACGGCCATCTCGAACCCGGCGGCGGACAGTTGCCGTTGTTCATCGGTGCGGATGGGTTGGTGCGTTATCACGGCACGTCGCCGGACCTGGCGGTGTTCCTGGACCATGAGTCGTTTCATCTGTACCAGTCGCAGCTGGCGCCCGCAGCGATGCTGGATCCTGCGCCGCCGGTCTATGTGATGTTGTGGACGGAGGGCGCGGCGACGTATGTGAGCGAGAGGCTCAATCCAGATGCGGCGTTGCTGCATGTGCTGCTGGACGATACGCGGTTGGCGGAAGCGGATGCGGGGACGCGGCGCGGGTTGGCGGCTGCGGTGCTGGCTTCGTTGGACTCCAGGCAGGAGGCGGATGCGTTGCGGTTCTTCACTGCGGGGGCGGAGGCGAAGGTGGCACCATGGCCGGCGCGCGGTGGCTATTTGATTGGCTTGGAAGTGGCGCGCCGGATTGGGCGGGATTTGCCGTTGGCGGAGCTTCCTCGTTTGCAGGGTGTTGCGCTGCGCGAGCGCTTGGCTCGTGAGCTTGCGGTGCTGGCTTCCGGCGCTGGCTGAGGTTAGCGCGCGGCGCTTTGATTGCTATCGCGTGGCAGGTGCAATTGCACTGTAGGAGCGGCTTCAGCCGCGACTGCCATCTGACAGGCGCCAACTTCGCTCGTCGGGGCTGAAGCCCCTCCTACAATTTCTCCAGCAGGCCTTGCGCGGGATCGGGTGAGTGCACTGTGGGAGCGGCTTCAGCCGCGACTGCCATCTGACAGGCCGCGACTTCGCTCGTCGGGGCTGAAGCCCCTCCTACAACTTCTCCAGCAGGTCTTGCGCGGGATCGGCTGGGTGCACTGTAGGAGCGGCTTCAGCCGCGACTGCCATCTGACAGATCGCGACTCCGCTTGTCGGGGCTGAAGCCCCTCCTACAATTTCTCCAGCAGGCATTGCGCGAGATCGGCTGGGTGCACTGTAGGAGCGGCTTCAGCCGCGACTGCCATCTGACAGATTGCGGCTTCGCTCGTCGGGGCTGAAGCCCCTCCTACAATTTCTCCAGCAGGCATTGCATGGGGCTGGCTGGGTGCACTGTAGGAGCGGCTTCAGCCGCGACTGCCATCTGACAGGCGCCGACTCCGCTCGTCGGGGCTGAAGCCCCTCCTACAATTTCTCCAGCAGGCATCGCGCGGGATCGGCTGGGTGCACTGTAGGAGCGGCTTCAGCCGCAACTGCCATCCGACAGGCGCCGGCTCCGCTCGTCGGGGCTGAAGCCCCTCCCACAACTTCTCCAGCAGGCCTTGCGCGGGATCGGGTGGTGCACTGTGGGAGCGGCTTCAGCCGCGACTGCCATCTAACAGGTCGCGACGCCCACGCCGCAGGCTTCGCCGAAGTGGCCGGGCATGCCGGCCCACTGCTGGACGAGGCAGCAGGTACGAAGCTACCCCACTTGCGCGACCTCGCCACCCCCGCGCGGGCCGCGGCGCCAGGCCAGCAACGCCCCCAGGGTCATCGCCACCAGGGCGAACATCGGCCCGCCGAAGGCGCCGAAGTGGTCCACCAGCAAGCCGCCGCCGATCGCGCCGCTGGCGATGGCGACCTGGAAGGCGGCCACCAGCAGGCCGCTGGCTTCTTCGGCTTGGTCGGGCGCGGCACGCACGATCCAGATCTGGAAGCCGACCGGGAACGCGCCGAAGGCGAAGCCCCACAAGGTGATCGCCACCGCCGCCACGGCCGGGGATTGCCCGCGCACCAACAGCGCCGCGGCCAGCAAGGCGATAGTCGTGCCGCCGAAGACGATCGCCAGGCGTTCGCTGCGCCCGGCCAGCCAACCACCGAACAGGTTGCCGAAGAAGCCGCCGATGCCGTAGGCGAGCAGCACGCCGGAGACGGCCGTCACCGAGAGATGGGCGACGTTCTCCATCAGCGGGCGCACGTAGGTGAAGCCGGCGAAGTGCCCGGAGATCACCAGCAGTACCGCCAGCAGCACGACGCGGATCGGCGCGCGCCGCAGGAGGGCGCCGAGTACGCGCAGGTCGGCGGCGCCGCGGGGACGCAGCGCCGGCAAGGTGGCGAGCTGTGCACCGAGGGTGAGCAAGGCGATGGCACCGGCGGCGACAAAAGCGCTGCGCCAGCCCCAGGTCGCACCCATCCACGCCCCGATCGGCGCGGCGCACACGGTGGCCACCGAGACGCCGGTGAGGATCAGCGACATCGCACGCGGGAACAGCGCCTGCGGCACCAGGCGCATCGCCAGCGGCGCGGCCATGGCCCAGAAGCCGCCGAGCGCGACGCCGAGCAGCACGCGCGCCATCAGCAGCGTGGTCAGGTCGCGCGCGAGCACGGCCAGGGCATTGGACAGCAGCAGCAACACGGTGAAACCGAACATCACGTAGCGCCGGTCGAGCCGCCGCAGGAGCAGCGGCAGCGCGGGGGCAGCGATCGCGGCCACCAGCGCAGTGGCGGTGACGCTCTGGCCCGCCGCGCCTTCGCTGACCTGGAGGTCGGCGGCCATGGCCGTCAGCAGGCTGGCGGGCAGGAACTCGGCGGTGACCAGGCCGAACACGCCCAAGGTCAGGGAAAACACCGCCGGCCAGTGCGCGCCGGCGACCTCGTCGGCCGGCATCGGCAAGGCGGTATCGGAACAGGTCTCGGAAGGCATCGGGAAAGCCGGGGTGGGGGTACGGCAGCGTAGGCGTATGATGCAGGCGTTTCCATGCCGGAACCCCCGCAATGCTTGTCCAATCCTCCCAGCCCGGCACGCCCGTGGGCGCGCGCGACATGCTGACCCAGGTCCTGCTCGGCCTGCGCCTGGACGGCGTGGAATACGGCCGCTGCGAGCTGCAGGCACCCTGGGCGATCGAATACCCGGCGCAGGCCGATGCGCGCTTCCATTTCGTCGCCCGCGGCAACGCATGGTTGCGTTGCGGCGACCAGCCCTGGCTGCCATTGCATGCGGGCGATGCGGTGCTGCTGCCGCGCGGAAGCGCCCACGTGCTGGCCAGCACCCCGGACGTGCTGCCGGTGGCGCTGGAGCGATGCCAGCGCACGGCGGTGGCCGACGACATGTATCGGGTCGATGGCGCGCCCTCGCCGCTCGCGGCGGGCAGCGAGGTCGCCGCGGACGTGATGTTCTGCGGTGCCATGCGCTTCAACCTCGATCCCCTGCACCCACTGCTGGCGCTGATGCCCGACCGCATGCTGGCCGGCGACCTGGTCAAGCGCGAGCCGGCCGTGCCCGCGCTGCTCGAAGCGATGGAGCGCGAGGCGGCGCTGGACCGCATCGGCGCCTGCGGCATCCTCGCGCGGCTGGCCGACGTGCTGGCGGCGAGCATCATCCGCGCCTGGGTCGAATGCGCATGCAGCGACTCCAGCGGCTGGATCGCCGCGGTGCACTGCCCGAAGATCGGCAAGGTGATCGCCGCCATCCACGCCGCGCCCGAGCGCGACTGGAACGTGCCGGAGCTGGCCGAACTGATGGGTGCCTCGCGCTCGCGCTTCGCCGAATCCTTCACCCGCACCGTCGGCGAGTCCCCGGCGCGCTATGTCGCCAAGGTAAAGATGTTCCAGGCGCGGCGCTGGATCGAGCAGGAAGGCATGCGCGTGACCGTCGCCGCCGGCCGCCTGGGCTACGACTCGGAGGCCTCCTTCAGCCGCGCGTTCAAGCGCATCGTCGGCGTCCCTCCCAGCGCGGTGCGCGCGCGGGCGGCGGCGCGTTAGCGAACCCACCGGGCAAGCGCCGGCAGCGTGGCATCATGCGCGGCCGGTTACCTGCGCCACCGAACCATGTCTGCTGCCCACCGCACCGCCCTGCCGATCCTCGCCGTGCTCGGCTCCATCGTGTCGCTGTGCTTCGGCACCTCGCTGGCCAAGCACCTGTTCCCGGTGATCGGCGCGCCGGCGACAACGCTGTTGCGCGTGGGCTTCGCCGCGCTGCTGATGCTCGCGGTGCAACGGCCCTGGCGCGACTGGCCGGCGCCGCGCGCGCTCGGGCTGATCGCCGGCTATGGCATCGTGCTCGGGGCGATGAACCTCTCGTTCTACCTCGCGCTGCGCACGATTCCGTTCGGGATCGCGGTCGCGATCGAATTCACCGGCCCGCTGGCGGTGGCGCTGCTGTCCTCGCGCCGGGCGCTGGATTTCGTCTGGATCGTCTTCGCCATCGCCGGCCTGTCGCTGCTGGTGCCGCGCGGCAGCCTGGAAGCCGCGCTCGACCTGGAAGGCGTGGCCTGGGCCTTGCTCGCGGCCGCGTGCTGGGCGCTGTACATCGTGATCGGGCAGCGCGCCGGCCACGCCGCCGGCCGCGCCACGGTGCCACTGGGGCTGGTGGTAGCGACGCTGGTGGCATTGCCGTTCGGCGCCACGCAGGTGGGCGCGGTCTTTGCCACGCCAGCGCTGTTGGCCTTCGCCGCCGGCGTGGCCCTGCTGTCGAGCGCGATTCCCTACTCCCTGGAAATCTATGCGCTGCGGCATTTGCCGCGGCAGACCTTCGGCATCCTGCTGAGCCTGGAACCGGCGGTGGCGGCGTTGGCCGGCTGGTTGCTGCTGGCCGAGGCGCTCACCCACCGCCAGTGGCTGGCGATCGGCTGCATCATGGTGGCCTCGGCCGGCGCGGCGTTGGCGACGCGGCGGCGGCAGGCCGCGCCGGTTCCGGTGGACGGCTGACGCCTTACGCGTCGGCCGCCACGAACCCGCCGGTCTGGCGCGCCCACAGCCGCGCGTACAAACCGCCTCGTGCGACCAGCTCGGCATGCGTGCCGGTCTCCACGATCGCGCCCTGGTCCATCACCACCAGCCGGTCCATCCGCGCGATGGTGGAGAGCCGGTGCGCGATGGCGATCACCGTCTTGCCGGCCATCAAGTCATCGAGGCTGTCCTGGATCGCCGCTTCCACTTCCGAATCCAGCGCCGAAGTCGCCTCGTCCAGCACCAGGATCGGCGCATCCTTCAGCAGCACCCGCGCGATCGCGATGCGCTGGCGCTGGCCGCCGGACAGCTTCACCCCGCGCTCGCCCACATGCGCGTCGTAACCGCGCCGCCCTTCGCCATCGACCAGATGCTCGATGAAGCCATCGGCGCGCGCCCTGGCCACCGCCGCCTCCATCTGCGCCAGCGTCGCATCGGGGCGGCCGTACAGCAGGTTGTCGCGGATCGAACGATGCAGCAGCGAGGTGTCCTGCGTCACCACGCCGATCTGCCCGCGCAGGCTTTCCTGGGTGACATGGGCGATATCCTGCCCATCGATCAGGATGCGGCCCCGCTCCAGGTCGTACAGCCGCAGCAACACGTTGACCAACGTCGACTTGCCCGCACCCGACGGCCCGACCAGGCCGATCTTCTCGCCCGGCCGCACGACCAGGTCGAGCCCGGCGATGACCCCGCCGCGCTTGCCGTAATGGAAATGGATGTCCTCGAAGCGCACCTCGCCGCGTGCCACGCGCAGCGGCGGCGCAGCGCCCGCATCCTGCACCGCGACCGGCTGCGAGATCGACTGCATCCCGTCCTGCACCGTGCCGATGTCCTCGAAGATCCCGTTCACCGTCCACATGATCCAGCCGGACATATTGTGGATGCGGATCACCAGTCCCGTGGCCAGCGTGATCGCCCCCACGCTCACCTGCCCCCGCTGCCACAGCCACAGCGCCAGCGCACAGGTCCCGACGATGAGGAAGCCATTGGCGACCGCGATCCAGGTATCCAGCGCCGTGGTCATGCGCGTCTGGCGGCGATGCTTCACCGCCAGCTCCTTCACCGCATCGCGCACATAGCCCTGCTCGCGGCCTGCATGCGCGAACAGCTTGAGCGTGGAGATATTGGTGTACCCATCGACGATCCGGCCCATCGCTTTCGAGCGCGCATCCGAGGCGATCCACGCGCGATGCTTCATCCGCGGCACGAACCAGGCCATCAACCCGACATAGACCACCAGCCACGCCAGCAGCGGCACCGTCAGGATCGGGTCGGCCCGCGCGAACAACCACAGCGCGCTGCCGGTATAGACCACGATGTACCACAGCGCATCGACCATCTGCACCGCCGACTCCCGCAGCGACGTCCCGGTCTGCATGACGCGATTGGCGATGCGCCCGGCGAAATCGTTCTGGAAGAACGACAGGCTCTGCCGCACCACGTAATTGTGCATGAGCCAACGCGTGCGATTGCTCAAGCCGGGCACGATGGCCTGGTTGACCAGCAGGTTATGCAAAGCCACCAGCACCGGCCGCGCCAACAGCGTGATCCCGGCCATCCACCACAACTCGGTGGCATGGCGCTGGAAGAACCCGGGACCCGGGCCCTCGGCGAGCAGATCGACGATCCGGCCGAGGAAATCGAACATCGCCACCTCGACCAGCGCCAGCAACAGCCCGACAACCAGCGTGGCCAGCAGCACCGGCCAGATCGGCCGCAGATAGTGCAGGTAGAAGCGCCAGACACTGCGCGGCGGCGTAGTGGTCTCGGTCTTGGGAAAGACCTCGATCAGGGACTCGAACCAGCGAAACATTGCGGACTTTCCATCGATGCAGAAGGCAATTATCGCACCGGACACGTGATGAGCCGAACCACACACCCCGGCAAAAAGCCGGAGCCATCCCTTCAGCCCCCGCCCACCGCCAGCGCTCTCAGCCTCCCACCGGCACCAACAGCAAATCCTGAAAGTCAAAACTGAAATCCGTCAAAGGCGAAACCGCCTCCATCCGCACCTCGCGCACCTTGCCATCGGCCGTCAAGGCAAAATTCACGAACGCATCCGCATTGAGCGAACGATCATCCCAGCGCACCAGGAACGTATCGTGCTGCCAATGCTCCAAGGTCCCCAGCAACTGCGGCGTGTGGCTGAAACGCAGCCGCAGCTTGCCGCCCTCCTGCGCCAGCGAAACCTGCCCATACCACGGATCGGCATAGGTCCCGGCATAACCGGCCAACGGCAACGAAGGCCGCGAGCGTGCATCGCGCGCCTGCACGTGCCCGGCCCAGCGCTTGTCCGCATTCCCCGCCGCCTTCGCCACCGCCGCCGCATAAGCCGCGGTCCAATCGGTCTCGGGCGCCTGCAAATAAGCGTCCAGCACCTGCATCGTGATCGCATTGAACGCCGCGCCGGCCTCCTGGTTGGTCAACACCACCACGCCCAGCTTCTGCGCCGGCAACAGGGTCAACCGCGACACCATCCCCGGCCAACCCCCGGTGTGCCACACCAAGCGCTGGCCACGATAGGAACTCAGGCTCCAGCCTTCGCCATAACCGGCGAAATCCGGCCGCGCCGGCGCCAGTTCCGGCACGCTCGGCTCGGCAATCGGCAGCGGCGTGATCATCGACCACATCTCGCGCTGCCGTGCCTCGCTGAAGAGTGGCTTGCCGCCCGGCAGGCGGCCGCCGTCGAGCTGCACGTTCATCCATTTGGCCAGGTCGTCCACGCTGGCATAGATGCCGCCGGCGCCGGAATTGTTCGCCCAGGTCAGCGGCGCCACCGTGCGCAACTCGGTGAAGTCGTACTTGGCGTGACCCGTCGCCGGCTGGTCGCCCGGTTGCAGATGGTCGGCGTTGAAACGCGCGCCGGCCATGCCCACCGGCGTGAAGATGCGCTGCTGCAGGAAGTCGGCGTACGCCATCCCGGACACCTTTTCGATGACCTGCTGGGCCACCGCATAGAGGATGTTGTCGTAGGCGTAGCGGTCGCGGAAGCCGCCCTTCAGCGGCACCTTGGCCAGGCGCGCGACGACCTCGCTGGTGCTGTAGGTCGTGGCCGGCCAGTACAGCAGGTCACCGGCGCCCAGGCTCAAACCGCTGCGGTGCGAGAGCAGATCGTGGATGCGCATCTCGCCGGTGACGTAGGGATCGGCCATGCGGAACGACGGCAGGTGGTCGATCACCCGGTCGTCGAGCTTTAGCTTGCCTTCGTCGGCCAGGATCGACAGCGACGCGGCGGTGAAGGCCTTGGTGTTGGAGGCGATGGCGAACTGGGTCTGCGCGTCCACGGGCGCCGGCTTGCCCTGTTCGCGCACGCCGTAGCCGCGGGCCAGTACCACCTCACCGTCCTTGACGATGGCCACCGCAATGCCCGGCACGTCGAACTGCTGGCGGACACGCTCCACCCGCGCATCGAAATCCTCCAGGCCCGCGGGCAGCGGCTGCGCCTGCGTCATGACCGATACCAGCAGCATCGCGCCTCCCCATCCCCACTTGTTCAAGCGTCTTCTCCGGTTGCCCATGTCGCCGCGCCAGCATGCGCCAGCGGTTTCGCACGATGGTAACGCGGGCGCGGCCAGCCTTGCGGCTCCGGATGCCGCTGCCGTGCCACCGCGCCTGCCACCGCGCTTGCCATCACGTTTGCCATCACGCTTGCCATGCCCTTGGAACCTGTCGCCATGTCCATGCCCGCCGATACCCGCGCCACCCTCATCCCCTGCCTGCGCTACCGCGACGCCCATGCCGCCATCGACTGGCTGTGCCGCGCGTTCGGCTTCGAGCGGCACGCGGTCTACGAGCAGGACGGCATGGTCCTGCATGCGCAACTGACCTTCGGCAACGGCATGGTGATGCTCGGCTCGGTCGACGGCATCAGCGAATGGGGCAAGCTCATCGTCCAGCCAAGCGAAGTGGGCGGGCGCGAAACCCAGAGCGCCTGCGTGGTGGTCGCCGATGCCGATGCCCACCATGCGCGGGCGGTGGCGGCCGGCGCCGAGATCGTCATCGCGCTGTCCGACCAGGGCTATGGCGGCCGCGGCTATGCGTGCCGCGACCTGGAAGGCCACCTGTGGTGGTTCGGCGATTACGATCCATGGCGCGAGACGTGATGCGCGCGCCCTGCACGGGCACACTAGGGCGCCGAGGGCTAAGGGCCCAAGCGAAAGGGACAGCACGATGAGCGACCTGTTCGAAACCGCCGCGCCGCACCTGGCGGGCATCCATGTCGGCATCGGCGGCTGGGTGTTCGCGCCGTGGCGCGGCGGCATGTTCTACCCGCAGGACCTGGTGCAGCGGCGCGAGCTGGAATACGCCAGCCGCCACGTCACCGCCATCGAGATCAACGGCACCTATTACGGCGAGCAGAAGCCGGCCACGTACGCCAAGTGGCGCGACCAGACACCCGACCACTTCGTGTTCTCGGCCAAGGCGCCCAAGCGCATCACCCAGTCGCGCAAACTGGCGGGCACCCAGGGGCAGATCGAGGGTTTCGTCGCAGGGATTGCCGAGCTGGGGCCCAAGCTCGGCCCCCTGGTCTGGCAGTTCGCCGCCGGCAAGAAAATGGACCGCGACGATTTCGCCGCGTTCCTGGCCTTGCTGCCGAAGCAGGCACAGGGCCACAAGCTGCGGCACGTGGTGGAGATCCGCGACCCGGCCTTCGCCGATGCCGAATTGGTGGCATTGGTGCGCGAGCATGGCGTGGCGACGGTATTCACCGATTCGCCGGAGCATCCCTCCTTCGCCGACCTCGGCGCCGACTTCGTCTATGCACGGCTGATGCGCAGCCAGGCGCGGCTGACCGAGGGATACCCGAAACCGGCCCTGGCGCAGTGGGCCGAGCGCATCCGGGCCTGGCGGCGCGGCGAAGACGTGGCCGACCTGCCACACCTCGCCAAGCCCCTGGCCAAGGGCAAGCCGCGCGAGGTCTATGTGTACTTCATCAGCGCGGCGAAGGAGCGCAATCCCGGTGCGGCGATGGCGTTGCTGCAGCAACTGACGCGCTGAGATTGCCGGAGCATCTTGGGAGGGCTTCGGCGCGGATACCTTCGAGTCGCGAGGAGTTCCCACCGAGCCGATGGCTTCCGGTCGGGGCTGAAGCCCCTCCTACAGTGCGACCGGAGCGTTTGTAGGAGGGGCTTCAGCCCCGACCGGAAAGCGTCCGAGCCAAAGCCCCGTCCGCAGCACGATCGCTTGGCCTGACCAGCGCAGGCCCTGACAATAGGCGCCCCCAACCCGCTCCGCTGTCCCGATGCGCAAGGCGCTGCTGCAAATCCATTTCTGTGTCCTGCTGTGGGGCGTGACCGCCATCCTGGGCAAGTTGATCACCCTGCCTGCGCTGCCACTGGTGTGGTGGCGGATGCTGATCGTGGTCGCGGCCCTGCTGCTGTGGCCGCGCGTGTGGCGCGGCCTGCGCGCGCTCACCCCGCGCTTGCTGCTGGCCTATGCCGGCGTCGGCGCGCTGGTCGCGCTGCACTGGCTGACCTTCTATGGCGCGATCAAGCTCGCCAATGCCTCGGTGGCGGCGACCTGCATCGCGATGGCGCCGGCCTTCACCGCGCTGGTCGAGCCATGGGTGGCGCGGCGCCCGTTCCAGTGGCGCGAGCTGTTGTTCGGCCTGGCCGTGTTGCCGGGCGTGGCCCTGGTGGCCGGCGGCGTGCCCGGCGGCATGCGCGCCGGGGTGGCGATGGGCGCGGTCTCGGCGCTATTGGTCGCCCTCTTCGGCTCGTTCAACAAGCGCCTGGTCGATCACGCCGATCCGCTGACGGTCACCGCGCTGGAACTGGGCGCCGGCACGCTGCTGCTGACGGCGCTGGCGCCGCTGCTGCCGTTCCTGGTCCCGGTGCTCGGCGCATCGGACTGGGTGGTGCCCGGCCTGCACGATGCCGCCTTGCTGCTGCTCCTCGCGCTGGCCTGCACCCTGCTGCCTTTCGCGCTGGCGCTGGTGGCCCTGCGCCAGCTCAGCGCCTACACCGTGCAGCTGGTCACCAACCTGGAACCGGTCTACGCCATCGTCCTGGCGGCGCTGCTGCTGGGCGAACAGCGCGAGCTGACGCCCCTGTTCTACCTGGGCGTGGCGATCATCCTCGGCGCCGTGTTCGCGCATCCGCTGTTGCAGCACCGGCGCGGGCCGATCCAGCATGCCGACCTGCTCGGCACGGCGGAGAACAAGTCGATCGTTGACTGAGCCAGTCGATTGAGCCAGTCGACTAAGCCAGTCGACTGAGCCAGGCCGGAAGCTCGCCAACCCGCTCGCGCTCGGGCCAGCGCCGGATCAGAAGTCCTGGCGTTGCGGCAGCAGGCCGCGCAATTCCTGGTCGGTCAGGTTGCGCCACTGCCCGGGCTTGAGCGCGCCGAGCTTGATGTTGTCGATGCGTACGCGCCGCAGCTGGGTGACGCGGTAGCCGAAGGCGGCCGCCATCAGGCGGATCTGCCGGTTCAAGCCCTGCTCGAGGATGACGCGGAAGCCGAACTTGGCGATGCGCGAGGTCTTGCAAGGCAGCGTGGTCTCGTTGTGGACGCGCACGCCGCGCGCCATGCCGCGCAGGAATTCGTCGGTGACCGGCTGGTTGACCGCGACCAGGTATTCCTTCTGGTGGCGGTTCTCCGCGCGCAGGATCTCGTTGACGATGTCGCCGTTGCTGGTCAGCAGGATCAGCCCTTCCGAATCCTTGTCCAGGCGGCCGACCGGGAAGATGCGCTGCTCGTGGCCAACGAACTCGACTATATTGCCCTTGACCGAACTTTCGGTGGTGCAGGTGATGCCGACCGGCTTGTTCAGCGCGATATAGACGTGGCGGCGCGCGCCGGGCTTCTTCGCCGCGCGCGTGCGCAGCGGCTGGCCATCTACCAGGACCTGGTCGCCCTCGCCGACCACCGCGCCGGTGCCGGCGACGATGCCGTTGACGGTGACCCGGCGCTCGCCGATCAGGCGGTCGGCCTCGCGGCGGGAACAGAAGCCGGTTTCGGCGATGTGCTTGTTGAGGCGGGTGGTGGCGTCGGACATGGCGGGCATTATCGAGAAAAACCCCGGCCGGGGCCGGGGTTCGTGTTCAAGGATCAGAAGTTGCGCGGGCCCTTGGGCTTGTGCGGCGGCTTGCCGTGCGGGCGGTCGAAGCTCTTGTTCGGGCCCTTGCGCGGGCCGGCGAAGTCGCGCTCGCCCGTTCGCGGGCCGCCGAACTTGGGCTTGAACGGCTTGCTCGCGCCGCCCTCGCTGCCGTCGACCTTGCGCATCTGCAGTTGCTGCCCGGACACCCACACCTTCTTCAGGTGCTGCAGGAGTTCGCGCGGCATGTCGGCCGGCAGGTCCAGCACCGAGTGGTCGTCGTGGATGTCGATGCGGCCGATGTAGCGGCTCTCCAGCCCAGCCTCGTTGGCGATGGCGCCGACGATGTTGGCCGGCTTGACGCCATGGGTGTGGCCGACTTCGATCCGGTAGGTCTCCATGCCGATTTCCGGCTCGCCACGCGGAGCGACCTTGTCGCGGCGCGGCTTTTCGAAGCTGCCGACATCGCGCTGGTAGTCAAAGTCGCCGCCGACGCGCGGCGCCTGCTCGCGCGGCTCGCCAGCGGCCGCACGCGGCTCACGCTCGAACTTCGGCTCGAACCGCGGACGCTCACTGCGCTCGCCACGCTCGGGCCGCGCACCGCGTTCGGGGCGTTCGAAACGCGCCGGACGCTCGCCCTGGCGCGGTGCACGCTCGTCCATGCGCTCCGGGCGCGCGCCACGTACCGGCGGGGTCAGCAGGAACGGCGCATCGCCTTGCAACAGCTTGGCCAGCGCGGCGGCGATGTCGATCGCCGGCACGTTCTGCTCGCCTTCGAAGCGCTGCAGCAGTTCGCGGTAAAACTCGATGTCGCCCTCGGCCAGGGTGTCGCTGATACGGCCCAGGAAGCGCGACACGCGGGTGTCGTTGACCGCTTCCACGCTCGGCAGCTGCATTTCCTCGATCGGCTGCCGGGTGGCGCGCTCGATCGCGCGCAACATGCCCTTCTCGCGCGGGGTGACGAACAGGATCGCCTCGCCGCTGCGGCCGGCACGCCCGGTGCGGCCGATGCGGTGGACGTAGCTTTCGGTGTCGTAGGGGATGTCGTAGTTCAGCACGTGGCTGACGCGTTCGACGTCCAGGCCGCGCGCGGCCACGTCGGTGGCGACGAGGATGTCGAGCTTGCCTTCCTTGAGCTGGCCGATGGTGCGCTCGCGCTGGGTCTGCTGCATGTCGCCGTTGATGGCGGCGGCGGCCAGGCCGCGCGCCTGCAGCTTTTGCGCCAGTTCTTCGGTGCCGGCCTTGGTGCGGGCGAAGACGATCATGCCGTCGTACGTCTCGACCTCGAGGATGCGGGTCAGCGCATCGAGCTTGTGCAGGCCGCTCACCCACCAGTAGCGCTGGCGGATGTTGGCCGAGGTGGTGGTCTTGTTGGCGATGGTGACTTCGGCCGGGTCGCGCAGGTAGGTCTGGGCGATGCGGCGGATCTGCGGCGGCATGGTGGCCGAGAACAGCGCCACCTGGCGCGATTCGGGCAGCTTCTTCAGCACCGCCTCGACGTCGTCGATGAAGCCCATGCGCAGCATTTCGTCGGCTTCGTCGAGTACCAGCGTCTTGAGCTGCGACAGGTCGAGCGTGCCACGATCCAGGTGGTCGATCACCCGGCCCGGGGTGCCCACCACGACGTGCACGCCGCGCTTGAGCGCCGACAACTGCTGGGCATAGGGCTGGCCGCCGTACACCGGCAACACGCGGAAGCCGGGGATGGACGCGGCGTAACGCTGGAACGCCTCGGCGACCTGGATGGCCAGCTCGCGGGTCGGGGCCAGCACCAGTACTTGCGGCTTGGTCTGCGACAGGTCGGCGTTGGACAACAGCGGCAGCGCGAAGGCGGCGGTCTTGCCGGTGCCGGTCTGGGCCTGGCCCAGTACGTCGCGGCCGGCCAGCATGGCGGGAATGGTGGCGGCCTGGATCGGCGAAGGCGTCTCGTAGCCGACCTCGGTCACCGCCTGCATCACGGCGCTGGAGAGGCCGAGATCTGCAAACAGCAGCGGCGCGGGGGATTCTTGGGACATGGGGACTCCGGAGGCGGCACCGCCGCGAACGGGCGGGCGCAAAGGGGGCATATTGTGCGCCTTGGCGCGCTCGCTGTCGAAACAGGCGCCGGGTTCCCGTTCAGGTGTAAGGATTGGCGGGCGCCGGCGAATCATCTGGCGACATGACCAAGACCCCGACCGCCATGGCAGACCGCATGACCTTATCCCCCGGGAAGGCCTCTTCACGCCAGGGCAGTGAACGCCAGGCGTTCACTGCCTTGCTGCAGCAACACCGCGGCCTGCTGGCCAAGGTGGTCGGCACCTATGCCTGGCAGGCGCAGGACCGTGAAGACCTGGGCCAGGAGATCGCCGTGCAGCTGTGGCGCGCCTGGCCCGGCTACGACCCGGCGCGGCCGGTGACGACCTGGATGTACCGGATCGCGCTCAACGTGGCGATCTCCTGGGTGCGCGGCCACAGCCGCGAGCTGCGCCAGCGCGAGGACTGGGACGAGCACCGCCACGACATCGCCGACCCACTGGCCCATGACCCCGAACTCGGCCAGCAGGTCGAACTGCTGTATCGCTTCATCCACGCCCTGCCGCCGCTGGACCGCGCCTTGATGCTGCTCTACCTCGAAGACCACAGCCACCGCGAGATCGGCGAGGTACTGGGCATCAGCGAGGCGAATGCGGCTACCAAGGTCAGCCGGCTCAAACAACGCATCCGCCAGGAACTGTGAAGGACACTCCCATGGAACTCGACGAACTCAAACTCGCCTGGCAGCAACTGGGCCAGCGCCTGGAAAAGCAGCAACACCTGCAGCTGGAACTGCTGCGCGAACGCAAGCGCGAACGCATGCGCAGCAGCCTGCGCCCATTGTTCTGGGGGCAGATGGTGCAGGTCGCCTTCGGCGTCGCGCTGATCCTGCTCGGCGTGGCCTGCTGGACGCGCAATCCGGCGCCCGGCGGCTACTTCATCGCCGGTGTGCTGGTGCATGCCTTCGGCGTGGCGACCGCGGCGAGCGGCGGCATCATGAGCGGCCTGATCGGCAGCCTGGACTGGTCGGCCCCGGTGCTGGCGATCCAGAAGCGCTTGAGCGTGATGCGGCGTTTCCATGTGCTTGCCGGGGTGGCGGTCGGCTGGCCGTGGTGGGTGATGTGGCTGCCGGTGGTGCTGGCCCTGGCCGGACTCGATCCGCGCAATGCCGGCGCGGCGGTGACGCCGGGCTGGGTCTGGGGCAGCCTGGCGGCCGGCGTGGCCGGGCTGCTGGCGACCTGGCTGTTCTACCGCTGGGCACGCAACCCGGCACGGCCGGAACGGGCGCGGCGGATGGAAGCCAGCGTTACCGGCAGCGGCCTGCGCCGGGCGCAGAGCCTGCTCGATGAACTGCGCGCCTTCGAGGACGAATAGAATCCCTTCCCGCCTTTCAAGCTGATTGCCCGCCATGCAGACCCTCGAATTCGAACTCGACCGCGAACACGTCGAACTCAACCAGCTGCTGAAGCTGGCCGGCGTGGCCGACAGCGGCGGCCAGGGCAAGGCGATCGTGGCCAGCGGCGCGGTGACCGTCGATGGCGAGGTCGAGCTGCGCAAGACCGCCAAGATCCGCGCCGGGCAGGTGGTGCGGATCGAGGATGTGGAGATTCGGGTTGTCGGTTTTTAGGAGCGGTTTCAGGCGCGGCTGCCGGCTGGGGGACCCGGGCTTCGCTCGTCGGGGCTGAAGCCCCTCCTACAAGGTGCATTTGTGGGAGCGGCTTCAGCCGCGACTGCCATCCGACAGTTTGCGACGCTGTCCGTCGATCAGCGCGCCAGGTGGGCCGCTGCTTCGCGCTGGGTCAGGTGCGCGGCGATCGCCTGCCGGAACGGCGCCACGCGCGCGGCGATGCGCAGCGCGCCGTCGCGCAGCAGGCGCGCGGGCCATCGGTCGTCGGTATAGAGCGCGGCGATGGCGTTGGTCGCCTCGTACAACGGCCGCGTCGCGCGGCGATGGGCGCGATCGTAGGCGCTCAAGACCGAGGCGGCGGCAAAGTCGCGACCGGCCGATACGGCCTCCAGGATGCCGCCGGCCAGGCGCGCCTGGCCCTGCAGCCCGAAGTTGAAGCCGTGCGCGGTCACCGGATGCATGCCCACGGCGGCATCGCCGATGAGCGCCGCGCCAGGGGCGCAGAAGCGGTCGGCATACACCCCCACCAGCGGATAGGCATGGCGACTGCCCACCGGATACATCGCGCCGAGGCGATGGTCGAAGCATTCGCTGACCGCGGCGCCGAAGCCTTCGTCGTCCATCGCCAGCAGTTCGGCGGCGCGCTCCGGCGGCAAGGTCAGCACGGCGCCGGCGCGATTGCCCTGCAAGGGCAGCAGCGCCATCGTGCGGCCGCGGCCGAACCACTCCCAGGCCACGCCATGGTGCGGGGCCTCGTGCTGCATGCGGCACACCAGCATGGTCTTGCCGAAGTCGCGCGTGCGCGCGCCGATGCCGAGCTGGCGGCGCACGCCGGAGAAGCGGCTGTCGGCCGCCACCACCAGCCGCGCCGATACCGGCGCCTCGCCCCCCTCGAGGGCGAGGCGGGTGGTCGCGCCGTCGCGATGCAGGCCGGTCACGGTGCTGGCGTCGATCAAGCGCAGGCCCGCCTGCCCCGCCACCGCATCCCACGCCACTTCGCGGATGCGTTGGTTCGGCACCAGCCAACCGAGTTCGCCATCGCCGCGCGGCGGCACGAAGTCCAGCGCGAACGCCGCGCTGCCGTTCATCACCCTGGCCTGGCGCAGCGGCGCAATGTCGCCGGCATCGAAGCGCGACCACAGGCCGAGCCGTTCCAGCAGTTGGCGCGAGGCGTGGGTCAGCGCGATCTCGCGGCCATCGAAGGCCGGCTCGGCCAGGGCCTGGCGCGGCTGCTGTTCGATCAATGCCAGCGACAAGCCGCTGCCGGCGAGCGAGCGCGCAAAGGCCAGCCCCACCGGGCCGGCGCCGACAATGGCGATATCCACCTGCTGCATGGCCACTCCCGCGTTGGAATGTCCGCAGTCTAGGGGGCCGGCTGTAAGCGTTCGTTGATCCGGATCAACCGCTCAATGCAGCAGCGGCCACAGCACCAGCACGATGCCGATCATGGCAATCGTCCAGACCAGGCTGCGCACATAGGGAATCCCTGCGGCATATAGCGGGATGTAGACCACGCGCGCCCAGAAATACAGCTGCGCGCCCAGCGCGGTATGGCTGTCCAGGCGTTGCGCCCAGGCCGCCGCCAGCACCGCCGCGGCGAAGAACGGGAAGGTTTCCATGAAATTGCGGAACGCGCGGTCGAAGCGCCCGGCCACGCCGGTCAACGGCGCCGGCGTGCCGTCGCGGGCGCTGGCGTTCCACCTGGAACCGCGCTGCATGGTCATGCTGGTGGCGGCCAACAACAGTTGCACCAGGCCCAGGACCATGGCCCAGGCCAGCATGCGCATCTCGATGCTCATCGTTGCTTCTCCCGCCGCGAACCGGGCGCGGCACGCGTGGACTTACTTGGCGTCCGGCAGGCTGTAGCCGGCCAGGCGCCAGATCCTGTCTTCGTCGAGCCGGAACGACACCAGCTCGCGCACCGGCTGCGGTGCGTTGGCAAAACGGGTCGGGAAGCTGACACTCACGTACAGGCCTTCCGGCACGGAGGCACCGGCGTTGTAGCGCACGCGGGTGACGGCGGCCGCGCCGCGGCCGGCGACGGCGCCCAGGCGCTTGCGCTGCGCGGCGACCTGGCTGGCGAAGTTGTCGCGCGTCACCGCGCGCTTGGCCACCGCCGAGGCGCCATCCCACAGCTGCGGCAACTGGCCGGCATCGACCATCTGCAGCACCCGCTGCGCGGCCTGGATCATTTCCGCGTTCTGCTTGGCCAATTCCGCCTGCTGCGCCGGGGTCAGCGCCGGTTGCGCCGGTTGTTGCGGCGGCGGCGGTGCGGCCGGGCGCGCGGCCGGTGCCGTGGCCTGCTGGCCGAAGGCCGGCGCGGCAGCCGCGCAGAGCAGGCCAAGGGACATTGCAAACAGGGAGGCATAACGCATGGCTGGATCGATCCTTGAGTTCACCGCGATCGGCGCGGAGGAGTCTACGTCAGGCCCTGCCGGGCCGCATTCACGGTTTGTCACTGGTTTTCACTGGCGGCGGGCGGCACCGCATGGCTGCGCCAGATGCGCCAGCTCACCCACAGCGCACGCGCGGTGGCCGCCAGCAACGCCGCCAGGCTGAGCCAGGTCGCCAATGTGGCCAGCCAATGCCAGGACGTGCCGACGGCCAGCCAACGCAGCAGTTCGGCCAGCAAGAAGCCGCCCGCCACCCACAAGACCGGTGGCAGATAGGCACGGATGATGCCGCGGGTTTTTCCTTGCATGCGCCCCCTCCTGTTCGGCTGGGACTATGCGGCAATGGCCGGTGCGCCTGGCGTGAAGCGGCTACAGCCGCGCGGTGGCGTCGGAAGGCGGCGGCTTGGGCAGCCCCAGGTCGCTGGGATCGTTCTCCGCCAGCGGGCTCTCGTCCGGGCAGGTCGCGTCGGGAAAGCCATAGCGCTGCTTGAGCGATTGGCCGCAGGCGTTGACCGCTTCCAGGTCGGCGCCCACCGCCTTGCAAGATTGGTCGAAGGCGACCAGGAAGGCATCCTTGCGGCGCACGAAATCGTCGCCGCACTTGCGCATCTGGCGGATGCGCTCGAGGTCGTCCTGCACCGCGTTGGTGCCGTCCAGGCCATATTCCTTGAGCTCTTCGGGCGACAGCAGGCGCAGGCTGCGGTTGGGCACGGTCATCATCAGGTCGGCGGCGGCCACGGCCACGCCGTTGCGCTCGAGGTAGTCCTTGACGTTGCCGTAGACCTCGTGCAGTTCGCGATTGAGTTCCGCGCGCGAGGTCGCGTGCGAGCTGATGCGCATCATCCGGTGGATGCCGACCTTGCCGGCGATCAGGCGGTTGTCGCCGGCGGCCAGCACGAACACGCAGGCGCTGTGGCAGATGGAGCCTTCGCGTACCCAGATGGTCCAGTTGGCCTCGCCGATGGCATCGCCGGCGCGGATCGCCGCTTCGACCTGGCCACCACTGGAATCCAGGTCGAGGATGCGCCGGTGCAGGTCCAGTTCGTCGGCGATCGCGGCCAGGCGCCAGGCCAGTTCGGCAAAGCCGCTGTCGATCTTGCCTTCGTAGCGCACCCGCAACAGGCGGGTGTCGCGGCACGGCCACAGCGTGGTGCGCACGCTGTCGCGGTCCAGCGCGGCCAGCGCGACGCCGTCGCCCTGTTCGGCGGTGTAGTCGGTGGCGCAGCTGATCCAGGCCTTGCCGAGGCCGAGCGTCGCCTCGGGCCACGGCGCGTCCGGGTCCTCGCGCTGGGCACGCGAGCGCGGCGGCGGCGAAGCGGCGGCCTCGGCGCTGTCCACGGACACCAGGTGGTCGCCATCGTTGGCCGAGCGCTGCACGTTGCCGGCGTCCGCACTGGTCGTGCCCGGTGGCTGCACACCGCAGGCACAGAGCGTCAGGCAACAGGCGAACAACCAGGACAGCTTGTGCATGAGGAACGGTTCGGGCAGGGACCAAGCGCCAGTCTAGGCCGAACCCGGGGCCGATCCGCCATGGCCGATGAACCCGCGGCAACCTGCTGCGATGGCCGGCTTCGCATACCTGTCCGAAAACGGCCAGTCGGGCCCCGGGGACGGGTCTAGACTGGCGCCATGTCCTTGCATGCGCCCCTGCCCGATCCGGCGATCTGCGAACGCGCCCGCCTCGCCCGCGACGCCCGTTTCGACGGCGTGTTCTTCACCGCCGTGCGCAGCACCGGCATCTATTGCCGCCCGGTATGCCCGGCGCCGCCGCCGAAGCCGCGCAATGTCACCTACTACCCCAGCGCGGCCGCCGCGAGCGCCGCCGGTTACCGGCCCTGCCTGCGCTGCCGCCCGGAGCTGTCGCCGCAGGCGCAGCAGCCAGCCGGCGACGACGCGGTGCGGCGCGCGCTGGCGCTGATCGCCGAGGGCACGTTGCAGGAAGCCAGCGTCGAAACGCTCGCCGCCGAAGTCGGCTTGGGCGCACGCCAATTGCAACGGCGCTTCCTGCAGCACCTCGGCGCGACGCCGGCGCAGGTCCACGCCACGCGCCGTTTGCTGCTGGCCAAACAGTTGCTCACCGAAACCGCCTTGCCGGTGACCCAGGTCGCGCTGGCTGCCGGCTTCAACAGCCTGCGCCGCTTCAACGCCGCGTTCCTGGAAGGCTGCGGCATGCCGCCGAGCGCGCTGCGCCGCCAGCGCGAGGAAGTGGCCGGCGGCGAGCTCACGCTGCGCCTGGGTTACCGCCCGCCGCTGGATGTCGCGCACATGCTCGGCTTCCTGCAGCGGCGCGCGATCCCGGGCCTGGAGCGGATCGATGCGCAGGGCTATACGCGCGTGGTCGGGCCGCCGCAGGCATCGACGCTGGTGCACGTCCAGGCCTCGCCGCAGCGCGACGAACTGCTGCTGCGGATCGGCCACACCGATCCGCGTGCGATCCCGGACATCGTGCGCAGGACGCGGCGGCTGTTCGATCTGGATGCCGACCTGCAGGCGGTGCACGCCACGCTCGTGCAGGAACCGCTGCTGGCCGAGGCCATCGCGCGCCGCCCCGGGCTGCGCGTGCCTGGAGGCTGGGACGGCTTCGAAACCGCGGTGCGCGCGATCCTCGGCCAACAGGTCAGCGTGGCCGGCGCCACGACGCTGGCCGCGCGCCTGGTCGAACGCCACGGCGGCCGCCGCGCGGGCATGCCGGCCGGGCTGGACCGCGTCTTCCCGACGCCGCAGCAACTCCACGACGCACCGCTGGAAACACTGGGCCTGCCACGCAGCCGCGCCGCCACGCTGCGGGCGCTGGCCACGGCCTGCCTGGACGGCCGCCTGCGCTTCGGCGCCGGCCAGCGCCTGGACGATTTCGTCGCCCAGTGCACCGCACTGCCGGGTATCGGCCGCTGGACGGCGCACTACATCGCCATGCGCGCGCTCGGCCTGCCCGACGCCTTTCCCGCGGGCGACCTCATCCTGCAACAGGTGCTGGGCGCGCCCGGCCGGCTCAACGAGCGCCAGACCGAACTCAGGTCGCAAGCCTGGCGGCCCTGGCGCAGCTATGCCGTGCTGCAGCTGTGGCACCTGGCCGACGATGCAAAGAAGGAGAAAGCCGCATGAACCCGCTTCGCTACGATCGCTTCGACACCGCCATCGGCCCGCTCACCGTCGCCGCCGACGACCAGGGCGTGCGCCACGTCCTGTTCGCCGAAAACCGCCACGAGGCACGCGGCCGCGCCGACTGGCTGCACGATCCGGACTTTGCGCTGGTGGCCGCGGCGCGCGCCCAGTTGCTCGACTTCCTCGCCGGCCGGCGCGATGCTTTCGACCTGCCCTTGCGGCCCGTGGGCACGGCGTTCCAGCAGCAGGTCTGGCACACGCTCGCCGAGATTCCGTTCGGCCAGACCTGGACCTATGCGCAACTGGCCGCGCGCATCGGCAAGCCGGGCGCGATGCGCGCGGTCGGCGCGGCGAACGGGCGCAACCCGCTGCCGATCGTGCTGCCCTGCCATCGCGTCATCGGTGCCGACGGCTCGCTGACCGGCTTCGGCGGCGGCCTGCCGACGAAGCTGGCGCTGTTGCGGCGCGAGGGCGCCGCGGCGGTCGCGCAGATGCAGCCGCTCGACCTGTTTGCCGCCTGAGGCCAACCGCCGGATCGTGTCTTCGCCGGGTCATCGCGCCGCCCTAGAATGGCGCGATGACCCGACTCCGCCTCGCCTTCGCGGCGCTGCTGGCGCTACTGCCGGCCGCTTGCGCCACCTCCGCCGCCGTCACTCCCGCTGCTGCGCGCCCGCAACTGCTGCTGATCTCCATCGACGGCCTGCGCGCCGACGCACTGGACTGGGGCATCACGCCGACGCTATCGCGGCTGGCGGCACAGGGCGTGCGCGCGCAGTGGATGAACCCCTCGTATCCCGCGCTCACCTTTCCCAACCACTACACCCTGGTCACCGGCCTGCGCCCGGACCACCACGGCATCATCCACAACACGATGGAAGATGCCGAACTCGGCGGCTTCAAGGTGAGCAATTCCGAGGCGGTCGGCGATGCGCGCTGGTGGGGCGGCGAGCCGATCTGGGCCGGTGCGGAAAAGGCAGGCTTGCGCAGCGCCACGTGGTCATGGCCGGGCAGCGAGGCGGCGATCGGCGGCGTGCGGCCGACCCACTGGCAGCGCTACGACGAGCATGTCCCGGCGCATGCGCGCGCGTTGCAGGTCGCCGGCTGGCTGCAGGATCCGCGTCGGCCGGTCACCCTGGCCGCGCTGTACTTCGAACAGGTCGACAAGGCCGGCCATGACTTCGGCCCGCAATCGGCCGAGTACCGGCAGGCGATCGCGACGGTCGACAAGGCGATTGGCGAACTGGTCGAGCGCCTGCGCCGCAGCGGCCGGCTGGAGCGCACCGACATCGTCATCGTCTCCGACCACGGCATGGCCACCGTGCCGCCGCAGCAGGTGATCGCGGTCGAGGACATGGTGCCGATGGCCGAGGCCAAGGTAGTGTCGATCGGCCAGTCGATTGGCATCGCGCCGTTGCCGGGACAGGAACAGGCGGCCGAAGCGCGCCTGCTCGGCGCGCACGACGACTACGACTGCTGGCGCAAGGCGGAACTGCCGGCGCGTTGGCACTACGGCAGCCATCCGCGCGTGCCGCCGATCATCTGCCAGATGCACGAGGGCTTCGATGCCCTGCCGGCCGAGCAGGTGCCGGTGCGCCAGGCAGGCCACGTGCGCGGTTCGCACGGCTACGACCCGGCGCTGCCGTCGATGCGGGCGGTGTTCGTGGCCCGCGGGCCCAGCTTCGTCAGCGGCGCGACCTTGCCGCCGTTCGACAACGTCGACCTCTATCCCTTGCTGGTGCAGTTGCTCGGCATCGCCCCGGCCGCCAACGATGGCGACGCGCGCACGCTGCGGCCGGCACTGCGAGCGCCGCAGCCATGAGGTCTCGACAAGGACTTCGCCGGCTCATGTCATTATCCCTTTGATGCCTGGTTCCTCCCATCCCCTCTTTTCCGGCGAAGGTTGGCGCCGTCGCATGGCCCTGTGGGGCGGCGCGGTGGCCGTGGCGCTGGTCGCGATCGTGTTCGCCAAAGCCAGCGACGCCGCCTTCGCGGTGTTCCGCCACTGCGTCGAAGCGGCGCCGTGGTCGGCCTGGTTGCTGACGCCCAGCGTCTTCGGGCTGCTGGCCTGGGCTACCCATGGCGCGCTGCGGCCGACGCGCGGCAGTGGCATTCCTCAGGTAATCGCCGCGCTGGAAACGCCGGATGCTGGCTTTCGCGAGCGCAACCTGTCCTTGCGCGTGTCGGGCGGCAAGCTGTTGCTGACGACGCTGTCACTGCTTGGCGGTGCCTCTGTGGGCCGCGAGGGGCCGACGGTACATGTCGGCGCCAGCCTGATGTATGTGATCGGGCGCCGGTTCGGCTTTACTGATCCGCGTGAGCTGGGCCATTTCCTGCTGGCTGGTGGCGCGGCCGGAATCGCGGCTGCGTTCAACACGCCGCTGGCTGGCGTGGTGTTCGCGATCGAGGAGCTCAGCGGCCGCTTCGAACATCGCTTCTCCGGCACGCTGCTGACCGCGGTGATCGTTGGCGGCGTCGTCTCGCTCGGTTTGCTGGGCAACTACATCTACTTCGGCAGGGTGCCGGCCGGCTTGCCGTTGGGCCAGGCGTGGTTGGCGATCCCGCTGTGCGCCATTGCCGGCGGATTGCTCGGCGGTGCTTTCAGCCGCGTTGTGCTGGCCAGCGCCGCTGGCCGGCCGCGCTGGTTGGGCCGGCTGCGGCAACGGCGCCCCATCTGGCTGGCCGTGCTGTGCGGGCTGGCGCTGGTTGCGCTGGCCACGGCATTTGGTCCCGGCGCCTTCGGCACGGGCTACGAACAGGCGCGCGGGCTGGTGCAAGGGCAGCCGATCGTTGGCCATGAGTTTGGCTTGATGAAACTGCTCGCCAATCTGGTGTCGTATGTCGCCGGCATTCCCGGCGGGCTGTTCTCACCGGCCCTGGCGGTAGGCGCAGGTCTGGGCCACAACCTCGCCGCGCTGATGCCTGGCGTGGATCCGCGCACCTTCGTGCTGCTGGGGATGTGCGCCTACTTGACCGGCGTCACGCAGGCGCCGCTGACCTCGGCAGTGATTTCGCTTGAGCTGACCGACAGCAGCAGCCTGTTGCTGCCGATCCTGACCACGGCACTGCTCGCCCGCGCGATGTCGGGGCTGGTCTGCCGGGTACCGATCTACCGCGGATTGGCCGAGCTGTTGCTGCGGCCATCGCCGCCCGCCTGAAAAAGAAAAACGCGGCGCAAGCGCCGCGTTCTTCATTCGCTCCGATCCGGCCCGCAGGCCGAACCGATCAGCCGGCCTTGGCGACCGTCTTCTTCGCCACGGCCTTCTTTGCCGGGGCCTTGGCCGCGGTCTTCTTGGCGACCGGCGCGGCGGCGCCCACGGCCACCTTGCTCACGCTGTGGCTGCGCGAATTGCCGTAGCTGGCGTTGTAGCGCTTGCCCTTGGCGGTCTTGCGGTCACCCTTACCCATGATCGTCAACTCCTGAATGTGTTTGCATGATGCCCGTGCAGGCACGGATCCGGCGCGGCGCCGCAACATGGCGCTCGCGCGAGGGCGGCAAGCCTACCACGTCGCCCCTTAGTGCGCGCAGCTGGCATCGTGAACATGGCCATGGGTCAGGCGCAGGTTCACCAGGTGGGCGACGCCGACCAGGGCGCCGCCAAAGGTCATCACCACCGCATGCGGCAACAGCGAGTGGTGCAGAGGCGCATACAGCAGGCCGCCCCACAGCAGCAGCAGGCCGGGCAGCAGCAGGCCCAGCGCGCGCCAGGCGCGGTGGCGGCGATAGCCGAGCACCAGGCTGAACAGCCCGAGCAGGGTCACGAACATCACCACGGCGCGTTCGACGCCATCGCCCAGCCACACCGACAACCCCAGCGAGGGTGCCAGCGCCAGCAGCAGCGGCAGCACGGCGCAATGCACCGCGCACAGCAACGAGCCGGTAGCGCCGAAACGGTCGAGCAATGCGCGCATCGGAGTGGGGGGAGCCATGACTTCCAGCAGGGGACGCATCGGGAGGTGGAATAATATAACATTTCCGACATCGCAGCACCGGCCCTTCCCCGCCCCTGAACTTCCGCCCCGGCACACGCTCCAAACCTTCGCCGTGCCCGGCCACTGATACAACATAACAACAGAAGCCCCCATGTCCTCGATCCTCCCTACTCGCCGTACTCCGCTATGCCTGGCGCTCGCCGCCCTGCTGCTCTCCCCCGCCCTGGCCCTGGCCGCCGACGAAGCGCCTGCCGCGGACGACCCGCCGAGCACCGACTCGCGCCATGACAACGGCACCGCCAGCGGCCGCCACGTCAAGGATCTGGACGCCGTCACCGTGACCGCCAGCCCGCTCGGCGGCACCGCCTCGGAACTGAGCCGCCCGGTGGAAGTGCTGGCCGGCGAGCGCCTCGACGAAGCCCGCGGCGCCAGCCTGGGCGAAACCGTGGCTGGCCTGCCCGGCGTGCAGAGCTCCAACTTCGGGCCCGGCGTGGGCCGGCCGATCATCCGCGGCATGGACGGCCCGCGCGTGGCCATCGTCAGCGGCGGCCTGGCCACGCAGGACGTTTCCACCGTGAGCCAGGACCACTCGCCGGCGATCGAGCCCTTCCTCGCCGACCAGATCGAAGTGCTCAAGGGCCCCTCGACCCTGCTCTACGGCTCCGGCGCGATCGGCGGCGTGGTCAACGTGGTGGACGGACGCATCGCCGAGACCCCGGTCGACGGTGTCAGCGGCCGCGCCGAAGTGCGCTTCGATGCCGGCGACAAGAGTGGCAACACCGACATGTTCCGCCTCGACGCCGGCAACGGCTCGGGCCTGTCGATCCATGCCGACGGCGTGTACCGCAACCTCAACGACTACGACACCCCGCGCGGCCGCCAGGCCAACAGCTTCGTCGACGGCAAGTCCGGCGCGGTAGGCGCCTCCCTGTCAGGCGATTGGGGCTTCGTCGGCGTGTCGGTCTCGCGCTTCCGCGACACCTACGGCAACCCCGGCGAGCCCGGCGACCTTGCCGCTGGCGAGCGCGGCGTGTGGCTGGACATGAAACAGGACCGCTACGAACTGAAGGGCGGCCTCAACGACCCGTTCGGCGAAGGCAGCGGCCTGCGCTACAGCTTCGGCCACACCGACTACACCCATACCGAGTGGGAAGGCGACGAACCGGGCACGATCTTCAACAAGCGCGCCAACGAGGGCCGCGTGGAGGCCTCGTTCGCCTTCGGCGGCGGCTGGGAAACCGCCTTCGGCGCGCAGGGCAGCGACTCGACCTTCTCCGCCGTGGGCGAGGAAGCCTTCGTGCCGAAGACCGACACCCAGTCGGTCGGCGTATTCGGCGTGGCGCGCAACAAGTGGGGCCGCCTGCAGGCCGATATCGGCGCGCGCGTGGACCAGGTGAAGTACGACACCGTCACCGGCCTGTCGCCCGAATTCCACCCGGCCAGCGTCTCGCTGAGCGGCGGCTGGCGTTTCAACGAACAGTGGCGCCTGACCGCCAACCTCGACCACGCCGAGCGCGCACCGGCCGAGGAAGAATTGTTCGCCGACGGTCCGCACATCGCCACCCTGTCCTACGAGATCGGCAACCCCGACCTGAAGAAGGAAGCGGCCAACCAGGCCGAGCTGGGCCTGAACTACCAGAACGACTGGGTCGACGCGAAAGTATCGGCGTACTACAACCGCTACAACGACTTCATCTACCTCACCGACACCGGCGGCCAGTGGTACTTCGACGAAGAAGACGAATATCTGCCGATCCGCCAGTGGTCGCAGGCCGACGCGATCTTCCACGGCTTCGAAGGCGAGGCCACTTTCCACCTGGCCAACAACGACACCGGCGCCTGGGACCTGCACGTATTCGGCGACACCGTGCGCGCGCGGCTTGACCAGGGCGGCAACCTGCCGCGCATCGCACCGTCGCGTTTCGGCGCGCAGTTCCGCTGGGAAGCCGAACGCTGGCGCGCCTCGCTGGGCGCCACCCGCTACGCCAAGCAGGACAAAGTGGCCGAGGGCGAAACGCCGACCGCCGGCTACACCATGGTCGATGCCCACGTGGCCTATCACCTCGACAGCGGCAGCACCGCGTGGGAAGTGTTCCTGGATGGCAACAACCTCACCAACCAGGAAGCCCGCGTGCACACCTCGTTCCTCAAGGACGACGTGATGCTGCCGGGTCGCAACGCCACCTTCGGCGTGCGTTTGTTCTTCTGACGCTTCCTCCTCGTCGTGTGCGTCGGCAGGCCGCCCCGGAAGGGGCGGCCTTTTTATGGTTCTTCGCTGGCTGCGTGGAGTTTTTGGGGGGTGTCGGGGAGGGGGTTATTGAGGTGTTGCGCGGGTGTGGGCGGTGCGGTGTGGCGGCTTGCGGTGGGGGGCCCCGTCCCGACGGGGAGGGGCTTTGCGGTGTCGACAGACAGGGACGTCTGTCGACACCGCAAAGCCCCTACCCACCGGGGCGGGGCCCCGACCGTAAGCCAACGAACCAAACCGCCCAAACCCGCGCAACTCCTCAATCCCTCCCCCACCCATGGCGCGCATGCATCGGCGGACAAGCCACGCGCAACGCGACGATGCCGCCGGCCAGCGCGGCGATACCGCCAAGCAGGAAGATCAGCGCCATCCCGGGTACCCCATCGCCCAATGGCATGGCTGCCGGCAACAGCGAAGCGCAATCGTTGCCGGCGCGTACGGCCGCCGCGGCGTGCGCCAGGCAGGTGCCGGCGTCCGTTGCCAGGGACAGCGGCGGATGCGCCACCAGCAAGGCGCCCACCAGCAGCACCAGGCCGGCGGCGAGTAGAGCAAGACCGTGCTTCATGCGCGCGACTCCCTTCAGGTCGCCGCGGAATCTGAACAAGCGCGCCCCGCTGGGCAACCGGTGCGCGACGAAAGCAGGCAATGCGGGGACGGAACCGCCCCGGCGCGCACCGGAACCCGGCTGACCCGCAGCCGCAGGACCGCACTTGCGCGCGGCCGGGTGGCCTGCCGGCGCCATCCCAACCCCGCTCCCGCCGGCGGGAGGGGGCTGGAATGGCGCGGGACTCAGGCCTTCAGGTCGGCCAACGCCGCGCCGAAGTTGATGTGCAATGGCGGCAGGCCATCGAACACCAGGGCGGGCACGGACCGCACGCCCGCCCGCTCGGCTTCGCCGAGGCGCTGCGGCGTGTTGCCGAAATGCACCACTTCGACCTCGAAGCGCTGCGGATCCAGCGCCGTGCCCAACTGCTGCTCGGCATCGATGCAGACCGGGCAACCGGCGTGATAGAAAACGACTTTCTGGCGCATGATCAAATCCTCTTGCTTGCTCGCGTACGGGGACGTACTCGGGGTAGGTGAGGGAACGGGCGGCGTCCGATGCCAGTCGGGCGCCGCCCCCTCAATCCGCCGGCGGCGGATGGCGTTGCCGAAAGCGCAATTCGCTTGCGGCCGATGCGGGAATCGGCGCCGGCACCTGCTCCGGACAATCCACGCGCAGCTGCGGATCGCCGAAGGGCTGGCCGGTGAAATCGCACAGGTGCGGCGCGCTGCGCTCGCCACTGGCGTAGGGACGGAAGTGGCCGCAGCCCAGGCAGGTGCGCAGGCCATCGGCCAGCCCTTGCCGCTGCGCCTGCGCCACCACCAACTGGGTGACGCGCAGCAGCGCACCGAGGTCGTCGGCATCCAGGCCCTCCATCAGCAATGCCGCGCCGATGCTGGGCGCGGCCAGTTGCTGCGCGAGTGGCTTGCCCGCCGCCGTCAGGCACCAGCGCGACGCACGGCGATCTTGCGCATCGGCCAGGCGCACCAGCCAGCCCTTGGCCGCCAGCGTGCGCAGGCTGTCGCTGAGGCTGGCGGGCGATACTGCCAGCCGCGCCGCCATGCGCCCGGCGCGCAAGCCTTCGGGCGCCGCGTGCAGCATGCGCAGCACGGCCGCCTGGGTCGGTGACAGCGAGGGCGTGCCGGCGCTGCGCCACGACTGCGCACGCACCAGCGCAGCCAGTTGTTCAAGGGCGATGGCGGGCTGCGCGTGAGTCGGTGCTGCGGCGAAGTTCATGGATACAGCGTAGGAGTCCTAAGTAACTTCGCCCATGCGTTATTTCGCATGCAGCGTGCATCTCCTCCCCTGCTCCGCTTTCAGCTCCGCCTAAAACCGCACCACCACCGAGTCGGCGCTGCGCTGGGCCGGGCCGTGGTACACCGCCTCGATGTTGTTGCCATCCGGATCGAGCGCGAACGCTGCGTAGTAACCCGGATGATAGGGACGCTCGCCCGGCGCGCCGTTGTCGCGGCCACCGGCGGTCAGCACGGCTTTGTGGAAAGCATCGACGGCGGCGCGGTCACGGGCCTGGAAGGCGAGGTGGTGGCGGCCGGTCAATTCACCGAGTGCGGCCTTGCTGTCGGCGGTCGAGACGAACAGTTCGTCGGCCCAGAAGAAGCCCTCGCCCTCGCCGCCGATCGGCACGCCGAGGGAATCGAAGACCGCCTGGTAGAAGCGCCGGGTGGCCGGCAGGTCGCGCACCACCAGGTGCACGTGGTCGATGAGGCGCCCGCGATGCAGTTCCTGCGTTTCCATGGCCGTTCCTCCGAAGGGTTCGGCGGCTTATAGCAAGCCTCGCGCTGGCGGGGCATCAAGGACCCGTCAAGCAGGCGTGCAATCCGCAGCCCACATTGACGCGGCCGCCAAACCCGCCTACCTTTCACTTCGCGCAGGTATCCATCGCTTCATCCCAATGAAGCGATGGATTTAATCGGGAATCCGGTGACGGCTGGCTCGCCAGCCCATTCCGGAGCTGCCCCGCAGCGGTGAATGGAAACGACCCCCGCCATATGCACTGGGCCTTCGGGCCTGGGAAGCGGCGGGCACTAGGCCCGCCATGCCCACCGGCATGGCCCTGTCCATCAGCCCGAATACCGGCCTGCGCCGGTGGCCTCGGCCACCGTTTCGACCTGGCGCCCGCGGGGGCGGCGGGAGCCCGTGCCCGGCCCTGCCGCGCGCGGCCTTCCGCCCTGCCCGTGGCACCGGTTCGCCCGCGGGGGCGAAGGTCGCTGGCAGGGCGACGCGCGCGAGCGCGGGCGGCCTTGCGGTTCCTTCGTTCCTCACTGCCCACCGCAATGAGGATCCACACAACATGACCATCGTGACCCACCTCGGCTTCCCGCGCATCGGTGCGCGGCGCGAGCTCAAGCAGGCATTGGAAAGCCACTGGCGTGGCGACACCGACGCCGACACCCTGCGCGCGCAGGCCCGCCAGCTGCGCGCTGCGCATTGGCAACTGCAGGTCGATGCCGGGGTGGATGTGCCACCCAGCAACGACTTCAGCCTGTACGACCACGTCCTCGACACCGCCTTCGCCTTCGACGCGATTCCCGAACGCTACCGGCCGCTGCTGCAGGGCGACCCTCTCGCCGCCTACTTCGCCATGGCACGCGGCCATCAGGCCGACGGCATCGATGTGCACGCACTGGAAATGACCAAGTGGTTCGACACCAATTACCACTACCTGGTGCCGGAGCTGCATGCTGGCCAGCGCTTCTCGCTGCGCAGCCATAAAGCGCTCGACGAATACCGCGAGGCCAAGGCGCTCGGCATCGAGACGCGCCCGGTGCTGCTGGGCCCGGTGAGCTTCCTGCTACTGTCCAAAACCACCGATGGCAGCGACCGGCTCGACCTGCTCGATGCCCTGCTGCCGTTGTACGCCGAGCTGCTGGGCGAACTGCGGGCCGCCGGCGCACCCTGGGTGCAACTCGACGAGCCGGCACTGGTGCTGGACCTCGACGACGCGACCCGGCAGGCGTTCTCCCACGCCTATGCGCAACTGGCCGCCGCCACCACGCCGAAGCTGCTGCTGGCGACCTACTTCGGCGCGCTGGGCGACAACCTCGCCCTGGCCGCCTCGCTGCCCGCGCACGGCCTGCACGTGGACCTGGTCCGCGGCCGCGCCCAACTCGACGCCGTCCTGCGCGCCCTGCCGGCGGACCGCGTGCTCTCGGCCGGCATCATCGACGGCCGCAACATCTGGCGCGCGCGGCTGGACGAAGCGCTGACCCTGGCGCGCTACGCCCAGGGCCACCTCGGCCACGATCGCCTGTGGCTGTCGGCCTCGTGCTCGCTGCTGCACGTACCGGTGGACCTGGCCCAGGAGAAATCGCTCGACCCCGAGCTGCGCAGCTGGCTGGCCTTCGCCCGGCAGAAGCTGCAGGAGCTGCGTAGCCTGGCCGAACTGCTCGACGGTCGCGCCGGCGAGACCTCCCTGCAGGCATCTCGCGCCGCGCAGGACAACCGCCGCCAATCCGCACGCGTGCACCGCCCGGAAGTCGCGCGGCGCGAGGCCGCGCTGGATGGCAACGCCACGCAGCGCCCGCGGCCGCATGCCGAACGCGCCGAGCTGCAGCAGGCGCAGCTGCAGCTGCCGCTGTATCCGACCACCACGATAGGCTCGTTCCCGCAGACCCCAGAAGTGCGCCAGGCCCGCGCCCGCTTCCTCTCCGGCAAGCTGGACCCCGCCGGCTACGACGCCTTCATCGCCGCGCAGATCGAACATTGCGTGCGGGTGCAGGAGCAGATCGGCCTGGACGTGCTGGTGCACGGCGAGTTCGAGCGCAACGACATGGTCGAATACTTCGGCGAGCGCCTGGACGGCTTCGCCTTCACCGGCCACGGCTGGGTGCAGAGCTACGGCTCGCGCTGCGTCAAGCCGCCGATCATCTACGGCGACGTCGCCAGACCCGAACCGATGACGGTGCGCTGGTCGCAATACGCGCAGTCGCTGACGAGCCGGCCGATGAAGGGCATGCTGACCGGCCCGGTGACGATCCTGCAATGGTCGTTCGTGCGCGACGACCAGGAACGCGCGCGCACCTGCCGGCAGATCGCCCTGGCCCTGCGCGACGAGGTCCGCGACCTGGAGGCAGCCGGCATCGCCGTCATCCAGATCGACGAACCGGCGCTGCGCGAAGGCCTGCCGCTGCGCCGCGGCGACTGGCCGGCTTATCTGCAATGGGCGGTGGAGAGCTTCCGCATCGCCTCCTGCGGCGTGCGCGACGGCACCCAGATCCACACCCACATGTGCTATTCCGAGTTCAACGACATCATCGAGGCGGTCGCGGCGCTGGATGCGGACGTGATCTCGATCGAGACCTCGCGCTCGCGCATGGAGCTGCTCGACGCCTTCGTCCGCTTCCGCTACCCGAATGCGATCGGCCCGGGCGTGTACGACATCCACTCGCCGCGCGTGCCGCCGGTAGCCGACATGCTCGGCCTGCTGGAACGCGCGCGCGACGTGCTGGCGCCGGAACAACTGTGGGTGAACCCGGATTGCGGATTGAAGACGCGCGGCTGGGCCGAGGCAGAGACCGCTCTGCAAGCGATGGTGCAGGCGGCCAAGCGGTTGCGCGCGGAGGCGCGGCAGGTGGCGTAAGCAAAGGCGGGAAGCTGTGGGAGGGGCTTTGGCCTCGAACGAACGGAGTCGCGATCTGTCAGATGGCGGTCGCGGCTGAAGCCGCTCCTACAGTGCACCCAGGCAGTTCGCGCGATGCCTGTCGGAGAAATTGTAGGAGGGGCTTCAGCCCCGACAAGCGGAGTCGCGATCTGTCAGATGGCAGTCGTGGCTGAAGCCGCTCCTACAGTGCACCCAGACAGTTCGCGCGATGCCTGTCGGAGAAATTGTAGGAGGGGCTTCAGCCCCGACGAGCGGCGTCGCGATCTGTCAGATGGCGGTCGCGGCTGAAGCCGCTCCTACAGTGCACCCAGCAGGTCCCATGCAATGCCTGTTGGAGAACCGGCCCCATGCGATGCCTGCTGGAGAAATTGTGGGAGGGGCTTCAGCCCCGACAAGCGGAGTCGCGATCTGTCAGATGGCAGTCGCGGCTGAAGCCGCTCCCACAGTGCACCCAGCAGGTCCCATGCAATGCCTGTTGGAGAACCGGCTCCGCGCAATGCCTGCTGGAGAAATTGTGGGAGGGGCTTCAGCCCCGACGAGCGGAGCCGCGATCTGTCAGATGGCAGTCGCAGCTGAAGCCGCTCCTACAGTGCATCCAGACAGAGCCGCCCCGAGACGTACCGCGCCGGCTGTCCGGCCTCCATGCGATGCGCTGCGTCAGGCCGCCGCCGCGCACTTGGCGCACAGCCCGTGCACTTCCAGCGTCTGCGCCTGTGGCTGGAAGCCCAGGGCCTTGGCGCGGGCATCGAGCTGGGCAACGACGTCGCGGTCTTCCAGCTCCACCGCGCTGTGGCAACGGTCGCAGATCAGGAACGGCACCGAATGCTGGCTGCTGTTGGGATGGTGACAGGCGACGAAGGCGTTGACCGATTCGAGCTTGTGCACGAAGCCATTGGCCATCAGGAAGTCCAGCGCGCGGTACACCGTGGGCGGGGCGTCGGCGCCGACGCTCTTGCCTTCGCGCACCCACTCCAGCAGTTCGTAGGCCTTGACCGGCTTGCCGGCATCGGCGATCAGCCGCAGCACGTTGGCGCGGATGGGGGTCAGGCGCAGGCCGCGCTCGGCGCTCGCGCGCTCCACGGCGGCCACGAACGCGTCGGCGTTGTGGACGTGGTGGTGCGGGTCGGTGCAGGCGTGCTTGGCGGCCATGGAGGGTCCCGGGTTGGTGGAGGCGCGGCTCAGACGGCCGTGCGTACCTTGATAAGCGCCGCGTCGATGCGTTTCAAGGCCTCGTCGTGCCCGGCCAGGTAAACCGTATGGGAAATATCCGGGCTGACCTGGGTGCCGGTAATGGCCACGCGCAGCGGCTGGGCGACCTTGCCCATGCCCAGTTCCAGTGCGGCGGCGGCATCGTGCAAGGCCTGCGACACGCGCTCCACGCTCCATTCGCCGAGCCCGGCCAGCAGTTCGCGCGCCTTGAGCAGCGGCGCTTCGGCGGCGGGCTTGAGGTGCTTGGCCACCGCATCGCCGTCGTAATGCTCCAGCGGCCGGTACCAGACCGCGGCGCGTTCGGCCATCTCCTTCAGCGTCTGCACCCGGTCGCGCAGGGCCACGACCACGTCGACCGCGGCCGGACCGCGGCCCAGCGACAGGTCGAGCTTGCGCAGCTGGTATTCGAGCTGCGGGGCGATCGTGGCTGGGTCGTCGCTCTTGAGATAGTGCTGGTTGACCCAGCCAAGCTTGGCCATGTCCAGGCGCGCGGCCTTGGAATTGACGTCCTCGACCTTGAACAGGTCGATCAGCTCCTGGCGCGAGAACAGCTCCTGGTCGCCGTGCGACCAGCCCAGCCGCGCCAGGTAGTTGATCAGCGCGTGCGGCAGGTAGCCGGCGTCCTTGTACTGCATGACGTCGGCCGCGCCGGTGCGCTTGGACAGTTTGGCGCCCTGCTCGTCGAGGATCATCGGCATGTGCGCGAACTTCGGCACCGGCGCGCCCAGCGCTTCATAGATGTTGATCTGGCGCGGGGTGTTGTTGATGTGGTCGTCGCCGCGGATGACCTCGGTGATGCCCATGTCCCAGTCGTCCACGACCACGGCGAAGTTGTAGGTCGGGTAGCCGTCCGGGCGGAAGATCACCATGTCGTCGAGTTCGCTGTTGGCGATCTCGATGCGGCCCTTGATCAGGTCGTCGAAGGCGACCACGCCATCGAGCGGGTTCTTGAAGCGGATGACCCGGTTCGGATCGTCGCGGTGCGGCAGGCCGAGCTCGCGCGCGGCGCCGTTGTAGCGCGGCTTCTCCTGCCTCGCCATCGCCGCCTCGCGCATCGCGTCGAGCTCCTCGCGGGTTTCGTAGGCGTAGTAGGCCTTGCCGTCGGCGAGCAGCTGCTCGGCGACCTCGCGGTAGCGCTCGATGCGCTGGGTCTGGTAGACCGGGCCTTCGTCGTAGTCCAGGCCCAGCCACGCCATCGCTTCGAGGATCGCGTCGATGGCGGCCTGGGTGCTGCGCTCGCGGTCGGTGTCCTCGATGCGCAGGACGAACTCGCCGCCGCGATGGCGCGCCTCCAGCCAGCAATACAGCGCCGTGCGCGCGCCGCCGATGTGCAGGTAGCCGGTGGGACTGGGGGCGAAGCGGGTGCGGCAGCTCATGGAACGCTCGGTGCGGTGCGGGAATCGCGTCGATTTTACCGGAGCACGCCCGGCGATCGGCGCCAAGGCTGCGAATCGATGCAGTAATCCGGTTCAAATGAGAGCGGTTCGCATCTAGTTTATGAGCCCCTTCGTGGCTGGGCCCGTTCAATGTCTTTCCCGCTCACTCTTCGTGCCGGCGCCTCACTGGCCGGTTGCCTGGCCGCCTGCACGGCCACCGCCGCCCCGCCCGCCGCCCCTACCGAATTGCCGCGTGTGCAGGTCCAGGCGCGCACCGGGACGCTGTTGCCGCCGAGCACCGCACTGTCCACCAAGTCGGAGCTGCCGCTGGCGCAGACGCCGATGTCGCTCGACGTCCTCGGCCGCGGCCTGCTCGACAGCCAGCAGGTACGCAGCCTCAACGAGGTGCTGCAGAATGCCGGCGGCGCGGTCGGCGGCACCTTCGGCCGGCGCGGCTGGGACGATTTCATCCTCCGCGGCCAGACCGCCTCGAACTCGGTATTCCTCGACGGCCTGCGCAGCTCGGCCGGCAACCGCATGGCCGAACAGACCCACGGCCTGGCGCAGGTCGAAGTGATCAAGGGCCCGGCCTCGCTGCTGTACGGCCAGGTCCAGCCGGGCGGCATGGTCAATCTGGTCAGCAAACGTCCGCGCGCGAGCGCCGCCGGCAGCGTCGAGGCGCTCCTCGGCAGCCATGGATTGCGCCAGGCCGCGGTCGACCTCAACCAGCCGCTCGGCAATGACCGTGCGGCGTTGCGCATCGATGCCCTGGCCATGGACAGCGACGACGCCACCGACTACGTCTGGTCGCGCGAGCGCTTCCTCGCTCCTTCGCTGGCGCTGCCCCTGGGCGAAGCGACGGACTTCGTGCTGCTCGCCAGTTACCAGCAACGCCAGTACATCCGCCAGCAGGGGCTGCCGCTGCAGGGCGCGGTACTGCCCAATCGCAACGGGCCGCTGCGCCGCAGCCTGTTCATCGGCGAGCCGGCACAGTCGCCCTACGACGGCCAACAGTGGCGCGCGGGCTGGCAACTCGACCATCATTTCGAGAACGGCTGGCGCCTGCATCACGGGCTGCGCTGGCAGTCCTCCGCGGTGGACGGCGTGATGACCACCAACGAAGCCCTGTTGCCCGACCAGCGCACGCTGCGCCGCGGCGCGCGCCGCCAACACTGGGGCGGCCGCACCTGGGTCCAGGACACCCATGCCACCCGCAGCTTCGGCGAGGCGGCCTTGCAACAGACCTTGACCATCGGCCTGGATGCCTTCCGCACCTGGGAGTGGTTCGCCCAGGACAATTGCCGGCTGGGCCTGCTCGATGTCTATGCGCCCGTCTACACCGGGGTGGCCTGTAGCCACACCCGCAACCGCGACACCTTGTCCGTCGTCACCTCCGCCGGCCTCTACCTGCGCGACACGCTGCAGTGGGGCGAGGACTGGCAGTTGCTGCTCGGCCTGCGCCACGACCGCAGCCGCACCGAGACCGACGACCGGCTGGGCGGGCAGCAACAGCGCAACGACGACAATGCCACCACCGGTTCGGCGGCGCTGATGTACGAGGTCGCGCCGGGGCTGCGGCCGTACCTGTCGTTCGCCACCTCGTTCACGCCCAACGCCGGTGTCGACGCGGGTGGCCGGCCGTTCGAACCCGAGCGCGGCCGGCAGTGGGAGCTGGGCGCGAAGTACGCGCTCGGCGAGCATGCGCTGGTGAGCGCCGCGATCTACGACCTGCAGCGGCAGGACGTGCTGCAGGCCGATCCCCGCCACGAAGGCTTCATGGAAGCGATCGGTGGCCAGCGCAGCCGCGGCGGCGAGCTCGGCGTGCAGGCCGAACTCGGCAGGCAGTTCGGGCTCAACGCCAGCTATGCGTATACCGATGCGCGCATCAGCGACGACGGCGGCAGCCAGCCGCGCACGCTCGGCGATCGCTTGCCGAACGTGCCGCGTCACAGCGGTTCGCTATGGCTGCGCTACGACCCGGGCGCCGGCAGTTCCGGCGCCTACTGGGGCGCGGGGCTGCGCGCGGCCGGCGCGCGCGCCAGCTATGGCTATCGCATCCCCGGCTACGTCGTGCTCGATGCCGCGCTGGGCTATCGCCACGACCGCTGGGACCTGGCCTTGAACGTGCGCAACCTGTTCGACCACGACTACTTCGCCGGCGGCCTGGCGCGCGCGGTCGCGCTGGGCGATCCGCGTGCGTTGTCGCTGCGCTTGCGCTACACCTATTGAGGCGGCGCCAGGTGGCGGCACCGACGCCGCCATAGCCGGCGAATGCCCCGCGACAGTGCCGCCAGCAGGGCCGCCAGCAGGCAGGCGACGAGCAGACTCACCTGCAACAGCCACCACAGCGCGACTTCGATGCCGGCGAACAGCTCGCCGCGCGGCGGTGGATCGTGGGCCAGCAGATAGACGCCCAACACCGCTGCCGAGGCCAATGTGGGCTGAAGCGCCGCGATCGCGAACCAGCGCCAATTGCACAGGCCCAGCGCCGCCAGGATGAGGAGGTAGGCGAGCAGGCCGCCCAGCGCGATGGCAATCACGCTCACCACGCCCTGGCCAAGTCCTGCCAGAACAGCCAGGCCTCCCCTGCCTTCGCATCGACCAGCACCGCCACATCGCCGTCCTCGCTGCGGCACCAGTAGCCACCGCGCGCCGGCAGGGATTGCCAGGCGAGATAGCGCGGTGCGCCGTGCGGGCCGCCGCCCTCCCCCATCCGCAGTCCATGCCGCAGCACATCGGCCGCGAACGCGGCACTCAGCCGCAGGCCCAACACGCCGCGCCGCCGCCCGCCCAACGCCAGCCGCGACAGCGGCGAGCTCTCCCAGCGCACGGCCTCCATCGGCGGCAGCAAACTCCGAATCTCCAGGCCCGCCGGCAGCAGCCGGCGGACCCTGCGCTGCAATTTCGGCAAGGACAGCATCGCGCTCACCGCAACTCGTCGTTGAGCGCGTACCAGTCGAGCCGGCGGGTCAACCACATCACCGCGCCGAGGATGCCGAACAGCAGCAGCGAGCCCATCAGCAAGGCGTTGTCTTCCGAGACCAGCAGGCTGTAGAGCACGCCGTACAGCGCGGTCAGCAAGACTGCGAACCCCGCCGCCAATGCACGGCTACGCAACACGCCGGCCAGGTAGAAGAACTGCAAGCCGATACATGCCGCCGCCGAGACGAGGTAGGCCTGCCAAAACGCGATGTGCTCGGACAGGCTGAACAACAGCAGGAAGAAGATCGCCAGCGCCAGCCCGACCAGCAGGTATTGCACCGGGTGGATCTTCAGCTTGCGGATCAGCTCGAGCAGCACGAAGCCAGTGAAGGTGAGTAGCACGAACAGCAGGCCGTATTTGCTGGCGCGGTCGGCCAGGGTATAGACATCGACCGGATCGACCAGGTCGACCTGCAGTGCGTCGGGTGCCTGGTTGGCGCGCAGCTGTGCCTGGGCGTTGGTTGCCAAGGCCGACAGCGACCAGCGCGCGTTGAAGCCCTGCGCACTGATGTCGCGCCGGTTGGGCAGGAAGCTGCCGCCGAACAGCGGGTGCGGCCAGGCCGAGGACAACGACACTTCGGTGCTGTCGCCGATCGGCACGATGGCCAGCGAGCGGGTGCCGTCCAGTTGCAGGTCCAGGGCCACCTGGGCGATGGCGGGCAGCGCGCCGCCGGTGCCGTCGCCGAGCGCCGGCAGTTCGGCATGGATGCCCTGCTTCAGCGCACCGGCACCGGCCAGCGCTCGCAGCGGCTGGCCGGCAACCCGCAGGTCCGGCACGCCCACCAGGCCACGCGCATCGGACAGGCCCACGGCCAGGTAGGGCTGGCCATAGCTGCGGCCAGCCACCGCCGGATAGCGCCAGGGTGCGAACTCCGCCTTCACCTTGGCCTGCCAGGTGTACACCGGCACCTTGAACAGGCCGATCCGCCGCTCCGCCGGCAGCAGGACGCCGTCCACCCACAGCCGCGAAGGCGCCTGCATCTCCACGCCGGTTTCCTGGTGCTTCTCGACGCGGGTCTGGCCGTCTTCGTCGCGCACCTTCATTTCCACTTCGCGCGTCCACGGCAGGTAGCGCACCGGCCCGATGACACGCTGCTCGCCGGCCTTGCTCTGCGCAACCCGCTCGATGGCCTGGTCACGGTAGCCGGCACGGTCGGTGATGACGCTGCGGATCAACAGCAGCGGTATCAGCAACACCAGGATCAACCCGCCCAGCACGGCGAATCGCAACAGCAGTTTCAAGGATTTCATCGACGGCCCCTCGTTGGAGAAGGCCGTAGCGTGGCGGGGGCAAGTGTGTGCAGTTCGAACCGGGTTTGAAGCGAATGTGAAGTCCGCTAGCGCGCCAGCGGCAGCACCAGCGTGGCGCGCGCCCCGCCCTGCGCTCCATTCTGCAACCGCGCCTCGCCCCCGTGCAGGCGCGCCACCTCGCGCACGAACGGCAGCCCCAGGCCGGAGCTGCGCGGGGTACCGTCCGGCCGGGCCAACGAATAGAAGCGCTCGAACACCCGCTCGCTGGCGTAGTCCGGCACGCCGGGGCCCTGGTCGTCGACCCGCAGCCACAGGCGCCCCGCTTCGGCCCACGCCGCCAGCACCACCTCGCCGCCCGCCGGCGAGAACGCCAGCGCGTTGTCGAGCAGATTGAGCAGCGCCTGCCGCAGCAGGAAGGCATCGCCATCGACACTGCCGAGCGCCGCTGCCGCCTGCAGCCGCAAGGTCACCCCGCGCGCGCGCGCCGGCGCGGCCACCGCTTCCAGCACCTGCGCCAGCAGCGCGGCGATGTCGATCGCGCTGCGCTTCTGCAGCCAGCCGTGCTGCTCCACCTCGGCCAGCGCCAGCAGCTTGTCGATGGTTTCGGTCAGGCGCCGCTCCTGGCCCTGGATGTTGTGCACGAAGCGCTGGCGCTCGGGCTCGGGCAGGGGCTCCTGCAGCAACTCGGCCGCGCCGCGGATTGCTGCCAGCGGGCTCTTCATCTCGTGGGTGAGCGATTGCACGTACTGCTCGACATAGGCCTTGCCTTCGAGCTTGCGCCGCATCTGCTCCAGCGCCTGGCCGAGGTCGCCGATCTCGTCGCGCCGCCGCGGCGGCGGCGCCACCGGCTCGCCGGCACTGACCGCGCGCGCATAGCGCTGCAGGCGGCCGATGCCATGCACCAGCCACCAGGTCGCCAGCAATCCAATGACGGCCGAGATTCCCACCAGCCACGCACCGCGCCGCAGGATGCTGCGCTGGCTGGCGAGGATGATCGGCTCGATGCTGCGGTTGGGCTGGGAGACGGTGAGCACGCCGATCAGCGTGCGGCCGTCGGCCGGGTCGAAGATCGGCGCGGCCACGTGCATGACCGTCGGGCTGTCCGGGTCGGCGGCGTTCTCGGGGCTGGAACGTGCGCCGTATTCGCCGCGCAGGGTGCGGTAGACATCGTTCCAGCGCGAGTTGTCGCGACCGACGTCGCGGCCGCTGGAGTCGAACACCACGATCCCGCGCGTGTCGGTCACGGTCACGCGGTAGTCGATGCGGTGCTTGGGGAAACGCCACACCATGGCCCGCGGGTCGCGCTGTTGTGCCCGCGCCACCTGCCGGGCGAAGGCGCCGTCGGCGATGTGCCCGTCGGCGAGGTCGGGCGCGGCCATTTCGGCGAGCAGGTTGGCGCCATCGACCAGCGTCGATTCGATCGCCTGGCGCACGCCCGGCTTGATCTCGTTGACGAACACGCGCATGACGAAGAACGCCGCCACGCCGGCGATCAGGAAGAACCCGAGGAACAGCTTCAGCCCCAGCCGCATGCGCTCGTCTCCTCAGGGTTCGAGCGCGTAGCCGAGCCCGCGATGGGTGCGGATCGGATCGGGCTCGGCGCCGGCCGCGCGCAACTTGGCGCGCAGCGTCTTGACGTGGGTGTCGACGGTACGGTCGGCGCTGTCGGCATCGCTGTCCCAGGCGCGGTCCATCAGTTGCGCGCGGTTGAAGATCGCGCCGGGCCGCTGCAGCAGCGTCGCCAGCAGGCTGTACTCGTAGCGCGTCAGCGGCAGCAGGCGGTCGCGGTAGCGGATGCGGCAGCCTTCGCGGTCGATCGCGAAGTCGCCCTGCTGGCGCCAGCCGGCATCCGGCTGCGCCGGCAGGTGGCGGCGCAGCCGCGCCCGCACCCGGGCCACCAGTTCGCGCGGCGAAAATGGCTTGGCAACGTAGTCGTCGGCGCCCAGTTCCAGGCCGAGCACGCGGTCGATCTCGTCGTTGCGCGCGGTCAGGAACACCACCGGCACGGCGCTGAAGCTGCGCAAGGCACGGCACACCGCGAAGCCATCCAGGTCCGGCAGGCCGACGTCGAGCAGCACCAGGTCGGCCGGTGCCTCGCGCTGGCGCGCCAGCGCCTGGTGGCCCAGCGCGCAATGTTCGACGGCGTAGCCCTCGCTGCGCAGCGCATAGAGCACGGTATCGGCGATGGCGGTCTCGTCCTCGACGACGAGGATTCGGGCGGCGGCAATGGACATGGCGCGCAGCATAGCTGCCGGCCGCCGTGGCCGCTGGCCCGGCCGGCAGCCGAACCCACTACACTGCCGGCCATGAATTACCGCCACGCCTTCCATGCCGGCAACCATGCCGATGTCCTCAAGCACATCCTGCTGCTCGCGCTGATCGATGCGCTGCAGCGCAAGGATTCGCCCTGCTTCGTCCTCGACACCCATGCCGGGCGCGGCCGCTACCTGCTCGCCAGCGCGGACAGCCAGCGCACCTCGGAAATACAGGACGGGGTGATGCGGCTGATGGGCGCGCCCAAGCTGCCCGAGGTGGTCGAGCGCTACCTGCGCGCGGTGCAGGCCGACAACCCGGTGGGCGCCCTGCTCACCTACCCCGGCTCGCCGCTGCTGGCGGCACAAGCCTTGCGGCCGCAGGACCGGATGGCCTGTTGCGAGTTGCAGCCGGAGGAAGTGGCCGAATTGAAGACCCTGTTCGCGCACGACGCCCGCGTGCGCGTGCACGGCGGCGACGGCTACGCGGCGATCCGCGCCTTCCTGCCGCCGAAGGATGGCGCCACCCGCATCGGCCGCGGCCTGGTGCTGATCGATCCGCCCTACGAGGCCCAGGACGCCGAATACCCGCAGATCATCGCCGCGATTCGCGAAACCCTGACGCGCTGGCCTCAGGCCACCTGCGCGGTGTGGTACCCGATCAAGCAGCGGCGCAGCCTGCAGCCGTTCTTCCGCAAGGCCGGCGCGCTGCCGGCCAAGTCGGTGCTGGTGGCCGAGTTGCTGGTGCGCCCGGACGACTCGCCGCTGCGCCTCAACGGCAGCGGCATGCTGCTGGTCAACGCGCCATGGCAGTTCGAGCAGGTCGTGGCGCCGGCCCTGGCCACGCTACGCACGCACCTGGGCGAGGCCGGCGCGGCCACCCGCCTGGAATGGCTCAAGGCCGCTGCCTGAATCCGGCAGTCACGGGAGGCTCACACCCCGTGAAGGTAGAGTGACGCCGCCGCGCCGCAAGGCGCCGGCAGCATTGCGCTGTGCAGCCAGCAGTCCCACCCCGTACCCGTCGGCCCACCCGTCGACCTGGGCCCCAGCGACCGGGCCCATCGATCTCAAGGAAGCCTGGTCATGGCCATCCGCAATCGAATGCCTCCCTGGCACGAAAACTTCAACCTGCCCAACGGCCGCACGCTGCTGCTGCGCCCGGTCCGGCCGGAAGACGGCCCGCCATTGCAGGGAGCCTTCAGCCTGTTGGGGCCGGACGAGATCCGCGCCCGCCTGCTCGGCCCGGGCGATGAGATCACCCCGGACATGCTGCAACGCCTGACCCATCCCAATCCCAAGACCGAGATCGTGCTGGTGGCCGCCGAACAGCTGCCGCCCGGCGAGGCGGTGGTAGGCGCCATTGCCCGCGCCGGCATCGTGGCCGGCACCCGCGAGGCCGAGTACACGATCCTGGTGAGCCATTTCGTCGCCGGCCAGGGCCTGGGCCGGCAGCTCATGCGCAAGCTGGTGAAGTGGGCGCGGCGCAAATACCTCGACCGGCTGTACGGCGACGTGCTCGTGGTCAACGAGCCGATGCTGCAACTGGCCGAGTCGCTGGGCTTCAAGCCGCAGCCGCATCCCGATTCGCCGGAGCTGCTGCGGATGATGCTGGAGCTGGAGGGGTAGCGCGCCTCACCCCGTCGCGCGCCGCAAGTTGGCCCGCGCCTGCGCATCGCACCGCGCATGAAACCAGTCACTCAGGAATATCCGCGGCTGCGCCAGCACGCCGCGCAGGAACTTGCGCCGGTTGATCCGATACAGGAAGCCCGGCACATGGTCGCGGTACTCCTCGGCGATCGCGTGGTCGTAGGCATCGAAGTCCGCCGGTGCCGCCGCCAGGATCGCCATGTCGCAATCGAGCAGCAGCGCCGCTTCGGCGTCGACATCCTGCGGCCGCAGCTGGCCGTGGCGGGCGGTGAGCAGGATGAGTTCGGCGATGCGGTCCAGGTCGAGGTCGGTGTCCGGCCACCAGCGCGCCAGGGTCGCGCGTGCCAGGTCGGCCGAGCGCGCCTCGTTGTCGCGCCGGCCGGGCTCGTAGATGGCGTCGTGGAACAGCAGCGCCAGGGCGGTCTCGCGCGGCTGGCGCCAGCCGGGGCCGGCGGCGACAGCGGCGTATTCGCGCAGCACCGCCTCGATGTGCCCCCAGTGATGATAGGCGCGCGGCGGCGTGGCGTAAGCGTCCTGCAGTTCGCGCCACTGCGCCGGTTGCAGGCGCAGCGGGACGATGGCCTGTAGCGAAGGCGTGTCCATGCGTGCAGCCTAGCCGGCACCAGCGGCGGCGCCAAGCCGCCTACAGGTGCAGCGGCCAGCAACCTTCCTCGCGATAACGTGCCTCGCCGCGCACGCTGCGCAACAGCCACAGCGATTCCACTTGCCAGGCCAGCGGCACGGGCAGTAGCTGTTCGGGAACGCTGTCGCGGTCGTAGAGCAAGGTCATGTGCGGGGTGAAGCGGCTGTCGCCCTGCAACTGCTCCTGCCCCAGGGCCTGGGCCAGCGCGCGGTGCAGTTGCAGGATCCCGGCGATGCCGGCGTCGTCGCCCAGCGCGATCCCCGGCACGTCGCGGCGCCGGCCGCCGAAGCTGGCCACGCGGTCGAAGGCCAGCGGGAAGGCGGCCTGGCGCAGGTTGTGCGCCGCGCGTTGCGCGCGCGCCAGCAACGAAGGCGGCAGGCCGGCGTATTCGCCGAGGTAGTGCAAGGTGACGTGCAGGCGCTCGAGCGCCACCAGGCGCGCCGTCGGCTGCCGGGCCGCCAGCGACTCGGCCGCCGCGCGCGCCGCCTGCGCCACCGCGGCGGGCGGACGCAGGGCGAAGAACAGGCTTTCGGTCGGACGCGCCTCGCCGAACCCGAGGGTCAGTTGCGCTTCGGCCGATGAGAGGTAGAGGAACGGGCGGCTCATCCGGTGCGCCCGGCACGGCGCCGGCAGGAAGAAGGGCGGCGGATACTAGCAGAGCGGGCCGATGCAATGCCTGCCCATCACGGCGATTTGCGGCAGTGCGGCATGCCCCCCACTGACTGCTTGAGCGCTGGCGCGCCGGCGCTGCGCAACAGGCATACACTGGCCCAAGCCCCATGTGGCGACGGCCTGCCCGTCGCGGGAGATGCAGATGGCCACGCTCCTTTCGCTCGTGTTCGCCGCGGCGACCGCGGCGGCCAATCCCGTTGCGTTGCCGGTGCCGCTGCCCGCGCAGCACGCAGCCGTGGCGCCCGGGCAGGACGATGCCCGCGCCGATCCGGCACAGCCGGCCGCCACTTCCGCCGCCATCGCCGCTTCGCCGCTGTTGCCGCCGCCCTCGCCCGCGGTGCTGCTCGCCGTGCCGCCCGAACTGCAGCGCCTGCTGCGCGAAAAGGTGACCTACCGCGGTTCGCAGGACGATCGCCTGCGCGCGCTGGTCCACCTGATCTTCGACGAAGACGCGCTGGCACTGCGCTACGAAACCGACGCCACCCATACCGTGGCCGAGACCTACGCGCAGCGCAGCGCCAACTGCCTGTCCTTCACCCTGTTCTTCCTCGCCCTCGCCCGCGAAGCCGGTATCACCGCGCGCGCGCAGGAAGTGGGCCAGGTCCTCAGCTGGTGGCAGGACCAACGCACGATCTACAACTTCGGCCACGTCAACGCACAGGTCCGGGTCGAGGGCCGCACCGGTACGGTGGACCTGGACGCCAGCGTGCTCATGGACCGCCGCGGCCCGAAGGTGATCTCCGACGAACGCCTGTTCGCGCACTACTACAACAACCGCGGCAGCGAGTTGATGGCGGCCAGCCAGAACGCCGAGGCACGGGTGTACTACGAGCAGGCGCTGAAGATGGACCCGACCCTGCCCAACATCTGGAACAACCTCGGGGTACTGGACTCGCGCGAGGGCAAGCTCGACGCCGCCCGCGCCGCCTACGCCCAGGCGCTGCGGCTCAACCCGGCGCACGTGGCCACGCTGTCGAACTCGGTCAACCTGTATCGGCGCCTGGGCGACAACGCCAGCGCCGATGCGATGCTGCGCCAACTCGAAGCAATCCGCGCGGTCGATCCGTTCTACCAGTTCATGCTCGGCCGCCAGGCCGAAAGCAGCGGCCAGTACGCCCAGGCGATCAGCCACTACCGCCGCGCCGTGAACCTCTACCCCAACGCGCATCAATTCCACTTCGGCCTGGCCCGCGTCTACTTCCTGACCGGCGACAGCCGGCTGGCCGAACGGGAAATGCGCCGCGCGCGCGATCTCGGGCCCGAGAACGACCGCACGCGCTACCAGGCCAAGCTCGAAGGCATTCGGCGCCTGGAGCGGGCGGGCGAGCTGTCTTCGCGCTGAGCGCGCGGAAAGCAGTTTCCCGCGTCTGCAACGCGGATGGACGCGCCAGCAACGGCCTGGCTGGGCATGATGGCGTTCCTCCCCCAATGAGCGCCTTCCATGGCCGATTCGCACGCCCCCGCCGCCCAGGCCCTGTTCACGCCGACCCGCCTGGGCGACATCCCGCTCGCCAACCGCGTGGTGATGGCACCGCTCACGCGTGACCGCGCCATCGCCGGGCAAGTGCCCAACCCGCTGGCCATCGAGTACTACGCCCAGCGCGCCAGCGCCGGCTTGATCGTCGCCGAAGGCACGCAGATCAATCCGCTCGGCCAGGGCTACCTGGACACGCCGGGAATCCACAGCGCCGCGCAGATCGAAGGCTGGAAGCGGGTCACCGAGGCGGTGCATGCGCGCGGCGGCCGCATCGTGGTGCAGCTGTGGCATGTCGGGCGCATCTCCCATACCAGCCTGCTGCCGCCCGGCGAGGTGCCGGTGGCGCCGAGCGCGCTGCGCGCCAAGGCCAAGACGTTCACCGCGCAGGGTTTCGAGGACGTGTCCGCGCCGCGCGCGCTGGGCATCGATGAAATCCCCGCGCTGGTCGAAGACTACGTGCGCGCGGCGCGCAATGCGGTCGAGGCCGGTTTCGATGGCGTCGAAGTGCATGCGGCCAATGGCTACCTGATCGACCAGTTCCTGCGCGATGGCAGCAACCACCGCGACGACGCCTACGGCGGCAGCATCGAGAACCGCACGCGCCTGCTGGCCGAAGTGATGCAGGCTATTGCCAGGGAAATCGGCGCCGGCCGCACCGGCGTGCGCCTGTCGCCGGTGACGCCGGTCAACGATGCCCACGACAGCAACCCGCAGTCGCTGTTCGAACGCGCGGTGGAGCGCCTGGACACGATCGGCGGGCTGGCCTTCGTCCACGTCATCGAAGGCGCCACCGGCGGTGCGCGCGACGTGGCGCCGTTCGACTACGCCGCATTGCGGGCGAAGTTCCGTGGCCCGTGGATCGCCAACAACGGCTACGACAAGGCCATGGCCGAACAGGCGATCGCCTCGGGCTACGCCGATGCCGTGGCCTTCGGCCGCGCCTACATCGCCAACCCGGACCTGGTGGAACGGCTGCGCCTGGACGCCCCGCTCAACGCGGTCGATGCCGCGACGCTGTATGGCGGCGGCGCGAAGGGGTACACGGACTACCCGACGCTGGCGCAGGCCCACGGTTGAGCCTCCGCTCCACGAAGCCCGCCCCTCGCCCGCTTGCGGGAGAGGGGCAGGAGCGAGGTTTTCCGGGCCTCAAGGCGCGGTCGCGGCGGCACCGGCCGCGGTGTCGCCCAGGTGTGCCTGCAGGAACCCGGCCACGCCGTTCCACAGCTTGATCTCGTCCTGCTCGTCGGTGAAGCCATGGCCTTCGTTCTTGAAGGTCAATCCGACCGGCGCGTTGCCCGCCGCCACCAGCAGGCGCTGCATGCGCCGGGTGTGCTCGTAGTCCACGCGGCGGTCTTCCAGGCCGTGCGCCAGCAGCACCGGCACCTTGATCCGGTCGTAGTGGTAGAGCGGCGAGGTGTCCTGCATCTGCGCCGCCTCCGTGCGCGGGTCGCCGAGGACGCGCTCCAGCTCGGCGCGGCCCTTGGCGTTGCGGGCGCCGTCGCTGGCGGTGTAGAACAGGACGCGGTCGGCGACACCGGCGATCGAGCCGGCGCAGCGGAAGCGGTCCGGCCAGCGCATCGCCATCACCAGCGACGAATAGCCACCGTAGCTGGCACCCAGCACGCACATGCGCTGCGCATCCACCGGCGCCTGCGCCACCACCTTGTCGATGGCCACGTCGATGTCGTCCTCGATCAGCGTGCCGAAGCCGGCCTTGCCGGCTTCGCGGAATGCCCGCCCATAGCCGTCCGAGCCGCGGAAATTGACCCGCAACACGGCATAGCCGAGCGAAGCGAGGAACTGGGTGGTGGGGTCGAATTCCAACGCGTCGGCCACGCCGATCGGGCCGCCATGCGGGTACACCACCAAGGGCCGCTTGCCGCTGCCGGCCGGCAGCGTGAGGAACGCCTGCAGCGGCAACCCGTCGCGGCTCTTGTAGGCGATCACCTGGGTCGGCGCCAAGGCCACCTTCTCCAGCCAGGGCCGGTCATCGGCCAGCAGCGACATGGCGTGGCGCTGCACGTCCAGGTGGTACAGCTGGCCGGGCTGGTCGCCGGCATCGACCCACACCACGGCCTGCGAGCCGTCGCTGCTGCGATCGAGCAGGCTGACGTTGCGACCGGGCAGCGCCGCGCGTAACGACGCGGCCAGGCGTGCATCGCCATCGCCGAAGTACTCGCTCACCGGGTGGCCGTCGCGGTAGTAGCGCACCCCGACCACTTCCCGGCGGGGCCCGAAAATCGGGCTCTGGACATCGACGCCGGGCCGCGAGAACAGCGTGCGCGAGATCCGCCGCGCGGCGACGTCGTAGGCGACCAGGTCGCGCTGGCCGCGGTCCTTGTCGGTGACGGCGTACAGCTCGCTGCCGTCGTAGGAAAGCGCGACCGGATCGAACGCCTGCATGTCGCTGAAGCGCATGACCTCGGTGTACGCGTTGCCCTGGCGATACATCAGCACGTAATCGTCGTCGCGGCGCACCACCGCCAGGCGCAGCTGGCCATGGCCATCGGTCAACCAGCCGACGTCGTCCTTCAGGCCGACGTTCAGGCGCTCGCGGAAGTGTGGCCGGGCGGCATCGACGGCGGCCTGGCTGCTGATCGGCAGCGCGTGCAACAGCGGTTCACCCTGGGTGGTGTAGCTGACATGGGTCACCAGTTCGGGCGCTTCGTCGAGCACTTCGACCACGCGGCCGTTGCGCGGCAGTTCGATCACCGTCCAGCGCCGCTTTCCGCTCGCATCGCGGGCCGTGTGCAATACCCGCTCGTAGCTGCCGCCGACCACCTGGGCCGAGAACAGCAGGGCATCGTTGCCGGACCATTGCAGGTCGTCGAAGGGGGTGATGCTGGTGGCCAGGGTGGTACGGCTCCAGTCCGACAGGTCGATCATCTCGATCTGCCACTTTTCCTTGCCTTCGTAGGTTTCCAGCGCCAGCAGGTCGCCGCGCGGGTTGAGGTGCGCACCGCGCAGGCGCCCCGGCCGCAGCATCACGTCGGCGGCCACCGGCAGCCTGGCCGGTGCCGGCGGCTCGGCCAGCGGCGGTTCGCTGGCCGGCACGTTGTGCGTGGCCTGGACCTGGCGATAGAACGCCGGAAACGGATCGGGATAGTGGCCGGAGTAGACCAGGGGCAGCTGCCGCAAACCCGGGTGCTGCGCCTGCAGCCAGTCCATCGCCGCCAGGGCGCGGTTGACCATGCGGATGTCGGCGCGCCACAACCCGGTCGGCCGGTACAGCAGGTCGCCCGGATAGGTGATCCGGCCAGCTTCGACATGGAAGCGGTATTCGTCGGAGTCTTCGAGATTGAAGCCGAAGCTCATCATCGAGTTCGACATCATGGTGATCTTCTTCCAGGCGTAGTCGCCCACCGGCGCCACGTACAGGCGGTAGCTCCGGCCCGGCTTGAGCTGGGTCATCACCCCGGCGCCGAAGACTTTGCCGTCCTTGTTGAGGGCGACGCGGTCCAGTTCCCGGCTGGTATCCACCGCCACCAGCACGAGCCCTTCATCGGGTGCCAGCACCGGCTGTTCGCCCGGCTGCACCTGCTGCATCCGCGCCATGGCCGGTGCGCAGGCCAGCATGCAGGCCATTGCAAGGCAAAGCACGCGCAACGCGCGCGGCCATCGCCGCGAGACTTCCTTGAACATCCCCTTCCCCCGTGGCGCCGCCATCCCCGGCCGCGCCCGCGCATCATAAGCCGGCTTGCACGCGCGGCAAGCGATGCGCTTGCTAGGATTCTGCAACGCCACGCTCGGCTAGCCGCGAAGGACCCGCCCATGCCCCGACTCGCCCGCTTCGCCCTCAGCCGTGGCCTCGCCCTGGTCCTCGGCCTGGCCCTGCCCGGGGCCGTGCTCGCCGTGCCCAGTTGGGGCGCGCGCCAGTCCCGCCCGGCGAGCACGCCGGTAGCGGAGTTGAAGCCCGGCGAGTGGATATGGGGCGGCGTGAGCAAGGGCTGGGGGCCGATGGCGGTGATCGTCAGCCTGACCGAGCAGCGGGCCTATGCGTACCGCAACGGCATCCTGATCGGCGTGACCACGATCAGCAGCGGCAGGAAGGGCTACGAGACGCCCACCGGGGTGTTCACCATCCTGCAGAAGGACAAGGACCACCACTCCAACGAATACGACAACGCGCCCATGCCCTACCAGCAGCGGCTGACCTGGGGCGGGGTCGCGCTGCATGCCGGCGGGTTGCCGGGCTATCCGGAATCGCACGGCTGCGTGCACCTGCCCACCGAGTTCGCCCGGCTGCTGTTCGAGAATTCGAACATGGGCATGGTGGTGGTGGTGGCCGCGGCCGGCGTCAGCGGCGATGACGTGGTGCATCCGCGCGCGGTCAGCCCGATCGATCCGCTGACCGGCGCCGAACGCCCGCTGCTGCCGCTCGGCAACGGCGAGGCCTACACCTGGCAGCCGTTGCTGGCGCCCAGCGGGCCGGTGTCGATGGTGATGAGCACCGCCGACCAGCAACTGCTGGTGTTCCGCAACGGGGTGGAAATCGGCCGCGCGCGCATCGCCCTGCACGACGCAGGCACGCCGGTCGGCACGCAGGCCTTCATCGTGGGCCAGGGCTTCCTGCCGGGCGAGCTGCCCGGCCTGCCGGGCCAGCGCATGCCGAACTGGATGCGCATCGGCATCCCCGGCGAGCCGGACGCCGGCCAGGCGCTGGACGCGGCCACGGTCGGCCGGCTGCAGGTGCCCTCGGGCTTCCTCGCCAACGTGCTGCCGTTGCTGACGCCCGGCGTGGTGCTGGTGGCCACGGACCAGCCGATCCTGCCGGAGACCACCGGCGCGCCGGTGCAGGTGCTCGATTCCGATGCGCCGGAGGCGCCGCGCTGAGCGCGCGCCCCGCTCAGGCCTTGCGCAGGTAGATCGTCTTCAGCACCAGGCCCTTGATCTTGTCCGAGTGGCCTTCGATGTGCTCGGGATCGTCCTCGACCAGGCGGATGTTGCGGATCACCGTGCCCTGCTTGAGCGGGATCGAGGATCCCTTGACCTTGAGGTCCTTGATCACGGTGACGGTATCGCCCTCGGCGAGCACGTTGCCATTGCAGTCGCGCACCACCGTGGCGGCCGCCGCGGCCGCGGCCTCGCCCCCGGACCATTCGTGCCCGCAGTCGGCGCAGACGAACAAGGCGCCATCGGCGTAGGTGTTTTCGAGCGAGCATTGCGGGCAGGCGGGAACGGCGGACATGAGGCTTCACGGCGAAACAGAGGGCGCCATTGTACTTCGCCGTGCGCGGCGCCGCCGGATTCGGCGCCTACACATGCGCGGCACGCGCGCTTGCGCAAGATCGGCAGCTTCCCATTCCGCAGGAGCAGCGCGGTGAGCGCCCCCCAAGGTTCCCGCTTCGTGGTCTATGTGGCACTGGCAGGCAACCTCGCCATTGCCGTGGCCAAGTTCGTCGCCGCCGGCGTGTCCGGCAGCTCGGCGATGCTCAGCGAAGGCGTGCATTCGCTGGTCGATACGGTCAACGAAGTGCTGTTGCTGCATGGCCTGCGCCGCGCCGAGCGCCGTCCCACGCCAACCCATCCGTTCGGCTACGGCCGCGAACTGTACTTCTGGAGCTTCATCGTCGCCTTGCTGGTGTTCGCGATGGGCGCGGGCATCTCGCTGTACGAGGGCATCCAGCACCTGCGCCAGCCGCGCCCGGCCGAGAACCATGGCGTGGCGTACGCGGTGCTGGCGGTCTCGTTCGTGTTCGAAGCCACCTCGTGGTGCTTCGCGCTGCGCGAGTTCCGCCAGCGCAAGGGCAAACTGGGCTACTTCGCCGCATTTCGCCAGAGCAAGGATCCGAGCACCTTCACCGTGCTGCTGGAAGACACCGCCGCCCTGCTCGGCCTGCTGATCGCCTTCGCCGGCTTGTTGGCGGCGCAGTTGCTGGACATGCCCGAACTGGACGGCGTCGCCTCGCTCGGCATTGCCGCGGTGCTGGCGGTGACGGCCTTCCTGCTCGCGCGCGAAACCAAGGGCCTGCTGATCGGCGAACCGGCGCATCCGCGCGTGGCCGAGTCGCTGTTGGCCATCGCCGCGCGCGATGCCGACGTGCGCACGGCCAACGGCGTACTGACCATGCAGATGGGCCCGAACCAGGTGGTGGCCGCGCTCAGCGCGGAATTCGAGGACAGCCGCACGACACCGCAGATCGAAGCCTGCATCGGCCGCATCGAGCAGGCCGCGCAGCAGCGCCATCCCGAGCTGGTCGCATTGTTCATCAAGCCGCAGACGCCGGAGGTCTGGCGCGCCCGGCGCGACGCCCGCGAGCAGGCCGCGCGCGAGGATTGAGGCCCGCGGGCCCGCATCCCGTAGAATGCGCGGCCCGCGGCGCGGCCGTGCCATTCCCTGACCCCATGCGCCTGGGCATCGACTTCGGTACCAGTAATTCCGCCGCCGCCGCGGTCATCGACGGCCGGGTCGCGCCGGTGCGCTTCGGCGATGCCCTGCAGTTCCGCACCACGGTGTATTTCCCGGAAGTGATGCGCGACCCGAACGACTTCGCGCTGACGCCGGCCATGGAGCACGAAGTCGAACGGCTGGTCGAGTCCGGCCGCCGCGATGCCGCCGCCGCGGGCCGCCCGCGCGAAGACGCCGCGCTGCGGCGCGATGCGATTCGCGCAGTGCGCCGCCAATGGATGGAGCAGGCCGTGCGCGAGCCGGCCAGTTCGGCCGCGCTGCTGCAGAACGCCATGTACGGCGACGAGGCATTGGAAGCCTATTTCCTCGAGAACGAGGGCAACCTGGTGCAGAGCCCCAAGTCGATGCTCGGCTACAGCCTGCACCCGCGCGCGCGCCAGACCATCACCGGCATTGCCAGCCACATCCTCGAACACATCCGCCTGACCGCCTCGCGCCAGTTCGACCACAACGTCCGCCGTGCCCTTATCGGGCGGCCGGTGCGCTTCCGCAGCTCGATCGGCGAGGCCGGCAGCGCGCAGGCGCTGGAGATCCTGCAGGCCGCCGCGAGCGATGCCGGCTTCGACGAGATCGACTTCCTCGAAGAGCCCGCGGCCGCGGCGATGCACCACCACGCCGGCAGCACCGAGCGCCATGAAGCGGTGATCGTCGACATCGGCGGCGGCACCACCGACATCGCCCATGCCAGTGTCGGCGGCGATGCGCCGCCGCAGGTGCACCGCGCCTGGGGCGTGGCGCGCGGCGGCACCGACATCGACCTGGCGCTCAGCCTGGCCGGCTTCATGCCGCTGTTCGGCCGCGGCCTCACCCGCGTGCCGGCGCATCACTACGTCGAGGCGGCGATGGTGCAGGACCTGCCGCGCCAGCGCGATTTCCGCCAGCATCGCTACGACGGCGTGCCCGCGCCATTCGAAGATCGCCTGCGCGCCTTGCAGGCAGCCGGCAACACCGCGCGGCTGTACCGCGCGGTGGAGCGCAGCAAGATCGCCTTGAGCGACGCCGCCGGTCATGGCGAGGCGCTCGATTTCATCGAAGCCGGCCTGGCGACCGAGATCGCCGGCAGCGCGCTCGCCGCCGCCGCCGGCGGCTACCTGGACGAACTGGAAACCTTGCTGCACCAGGTGCTCGCCGACATCGGCCACGTGCCGGGCGTGGTGTTCCTGACCGGCGGCATGTCGCGCGCCGGCTATGTGCGCGAACGGGTGATGGCGTGCTTTCGCGGCGCGCGCCTGGTGCAGGGCGATCCCTCGTTCGGCGTGGTCCAGGGCCTGGCGCTGGCCGCGGCCTGAGGGCGCAACAGTGTGTCCGGCCGGCGCGGGCGGCAGCGGCGCCGCGCGCGGCTATGCTGCAGGGCTCATCGCTTACTGGACCTGCCATGTCGCTCTCCCTCCACCAGGCTTCCGTTCCCGTCCTCGTACACGGCCTGCGCCAGCTCTCGCACCTGCTCGGCCAGGGCCAGGCCCACGCCGCCGCGCAATCGCTCGATCCGGCCACGCTGATCGGCGCGCGCCTGGCCCCGGACATGCTGCCGCTCTCGGCGCAGGTGCAGCGCGCCAGCGATACCGCCAAGCTGACCGTGCAGCGCCTGTCGGACGTGGCCGCGCCGAAGATGGAAGACAACGAGACCACCTTCGAACAGCTGCAGGCGCGCATCGCCGCCACGATCGACTACCTGCTCGCCGTGCCGGCCTCCGCGTTCGAGGCCGATCGCGAGATCACCCTCAAATTCGGCCAGCTCCAGGCCCGCTTCGACAGCGCGCGCTACCTCGCCGAATTCGCCCTGCCGAACTTCTTCTTCCACATCACCACCGCCTACGCGATCCTGCGCAACCAGGGCGTGGCGATCGGCAAGCTCGACTACCTGGGCCGGATCGGTGAGGTCCGCGCAGCCTGAGCCTGGCCTGCCGGGTCGCCGCCAAGCCGGTGGCCCGGACCGGCAAACGCCTGAAAACACCCTTTCAGTTCACGCAGAAGCCAGCAATAGCGCGACGTTCGGCGCTTTTGACGACGAATTAGCGCCCATTAACAAACCTCTACGTGAATCCGCGTAGGCTGCACGCCCGCGGCGCTCCCTGGCGTCGCCAGACGCTTCCGCGTCTTTCGCGTGATCCCGCCTCGTCCCGCTGCCGGCCCTTGCTGGCGGACCCGCTTCACCCCGAGGCAGCCTCCACGCACCGTCGCCGGCCCGGTTGACCGCCGGCATCCCTGCCCCAACCAGGAGAGCCGTTCCATGGCACGTCCCAGCAAGCAGAAGATCCAGCCCACCGTATCGCGCGCCGACGGCAAGTCGCAGCCGCTCAACCGCGAGCGCATCGCCGCCGATCTGGCCGCGTTCCGCAAATCCGGCGGCCGCATCGAAGTGTTGCCGACCTTCTTCCGCCCCGGCCGCCCGGCCAACGATCACGACGGCGATTGAACGCCGCCGCGTGACGGTATCCGCGGCGGCGCTCAGCCGCCGCGCCGCACCCGCACCGCGCCGGAGTGCGAGTCGATGCTGACATCGCCATTGCCGCTTCCCAGCTGGGTTTCCAGGCTGCGGCCGGGACCGTATTCCGGCTTTTCCACCTGACCGGCATCGCTGTCGATATTGCCGCTGAAGGTTTCGACCCGCAGGCGCGCCGAGATGTCCCTGGGCAGGCGCAGACCGATGCCGCCGCTCACGCTCTGCAGTTCGATGCTGCCGCCCGGGGCCAGCCCCGCCACCGCGATATCCAGGCTCCCCGACACCGTCTCGCCGCGCAGTCGCGACAGCGCACCGGCCTCCAGGCTGATGCTGCCCGACACCGTTTCGACCGCGACATCGCCGCCCGCGCCACCGCCGGCGCGAATGCGTCCGCTCACCGTATTGGCCCGCAGCCGCTGCGTGGCCAGCTGCGACTGCAGTGAGCCGCTGACCGTCGACAACGAGGATTCGCCCGCCTTGCCCTGCGCCCGCAGCTCGCCCGACACCGTCTGCGCCTGCAGCCGCGCCAGGTCGAGGTCGGCCAGGTCGAGGTCGGCGCTGACCGTCTGCGCCGCCAGCACCGCGCCGCGCGGCACTTTCAGCTCCAGCCGCGCTCCGCCCGAATTTCGGCTGTTCTGCGGATAGACCACGCGCAGCTGCACGCGGTTGGCGCTGCTCTGCACATCCAGGCGCTGGCCTTCGCCGAGCTCGCCGGTCAGCACGACTTCGTTGCGGTCCCAGCCGCGCACGTGCACCTCGCCGGCGACATTGTCCAGCTCCACCCGGCCACCGGCGGCCAGCGTGTGACGTTCGTTGACGCTGTCCTGCGCCAGGGCGGGCGCAGCCGGCACCAGCAGCGTGGTAACCAGCAGGAAAGCGGTGACCGGCAAGGGTTTCATGGTGGGCTCCATCAGGTGTCAGGTAAGGCCGGCCGACGCATCTCGCGCGGCCATGCGGGTCAGTTCCAGGCGCTTGTCATAGGTGCGGCGCAGCTGGCCGAGCAGGTAGCCGGCATCGGGCCGCTCGCGCAACGCGCTGCGGATCTGCGCGGCGCTGGCGTCGAGGTCGCGCAGCGCCGGTTGCAGGTCGGCGGGCACCGCGCCTTGCGGCAGTGCCGCCATGGCCTGACGATACTCGCCGGACATGGCCTCGGCCTGCGCCAGCAGCGGCGCGGCAGGCGCGGGGCCGGCCGGGGCCGTGACGCGCGACGGCAGCAATAGCACGGCAAGCGCGGCCAACGAGGCGGCCGCGGCCAGGCTCAGCGGCAAACGCCAGCGTCGCCGCGTGACCGGCAGCGCGCCGGTGCGTCGCGGCAGCGCGGTGACGGCCGGTGCCGGCGCCGCGTCCAGGGCGGCGCGGATGCCTTGCCACACCGCTTCGGGCGGCGTGCGCCGCGGCGGCAATGCGCGCAGGCGGGCGAGCAGATCGTCTTCGTCGGAAGGAGTGTTCATGCGGGTTCTCCCATACGCGCGCGGAGCAGTCCGCGTGCGCGATGCAATTGTGCTTTGGAACTACCGACCGCCATCTGCAAGGTGTCGGCGATCTCCTGGTGCTTCCAGCCTTCGATGTCGTGCAGCACCAGCACCGCGCGCGCGCGCGGCGGCAGGGTCTCCAGCGCGCGCTCCAGGTCGATCCGTTGCGCCTGGCAGGCCTCGCGGCCGGGCAGCTCGGCCAGCACTGCTTCGTCGGCCGGTTCGCCTTCGGCGCTGCGTGCGCGCAGCTCCATCAGGGCGGTATTGACCGCCAGCCGATGCAGCCAGGTCGCCAGCGCGCTCTCGAAGCGGAACTGCGGCAGGGCGCGCCAGGCGCGGATGAAGGCCTCCTGCAGCACGTCGTCGGCCCGCGCGGCCTGGCCACCGCACAGCCGCCACACCACGGCATAGAGCCTGGGCGAATGGCGCCGGTAGATGGACTCGAACGCCTGCCGGTCCCCCGCCGCGGCGGCGCGGGCGAGGCTGTCGTCATCGGCGGCGATGGCGGTGGGGGCGCGGAGGGTGGACACGGTGGCGTCGAGCATATCCCTTGGATGTGCGGGGGCGGAAAAAGGTTTAAAGCGCGCCATCCGCTCGCGTCGGCAGCCGGGGTTTAAACCTTCCGGACACCGCAAGCATCCAACCTGGCGATGTCGCGGCCCCCGCCCGCGTCGCCGAAAGGATATCGCCCATGCCCGCCTCCCTGTTGGGCCTGCTCTTGCTGGTATGCCCCCGACACTGCGAGCTGCCGCTGCCGCAGGGGGCGCTGGAACTGCGCCTGGCCGCCGCGCAGTGGCAGTGGTGCCTGCGCGTGGACGCGGCGGCGTGGCGCGTATGCGACGAAGACGTGGTGGACTGGCTGCGGCGCCGCAGCGGCGATATCGGCTGGCGCCCGCATGCGCCCTAGCCGCCGGCCATCACCGGCAAGGTACTGAACTGCCGTATCGGCAGGGCGCAAGGCTGCGCTCAGCGCAGCTGGCTGTCCTTGCTGCCGCGGCGGTTGTAGCCACTGAACGCGGCGTCTTCTTCATCGCGCGCCTGCTGGCAGGCCACGCACAGGCGCACGCCGGGCACGGCCTTGCGCCGTGCTGCGGGAATCGGCGCGTCGCACTCCTCGCAATGTTCCAGGCCCGGTCCGTGCGGCAGCTGGCTGCGAGCACGCTTGATCGCATCTTCGACGGTGGCATCGATCTGGTCCTGCACCGCGCCATCGCCGGCCCATCCGGTCGCCATGACGTTCTCCTGCAAAAACGGTCGTCCTCTGGAAATGGGTGCAACCGCCGCGAGGACAAGGCGATGGCGCGCCACTCACACCGGTTCAGGCTAGCATTCAGGCCAGGCCGCAATGGGCGGCAACCCCATCGGGTACGAGCCATGGAAAAGTCCGTTCATCCCTTCTCCGAACTGTTCGCCCAGTTGGGACTGCCGGCAGACGAGGCCAGCATCCGCCAGTTCATCGTCGAACATTCGCCGCTGCCCGACGCGGTGCGGCTGGAGGAAGCGCCGTTCTGGAGCGCTTCGCAATCCGCGCTGCTGCGCGAGGAGCGCATCGACGATGCGGACTGGATCATGACCATCGACCAGCTCAACCTCGCCCTGCACGCCACGCCGTGACCGGGCATGGCGGTCAGCGCGCGACCGCCTGCGCGCTGTCCAGCATGCCCAGCAGTTGCGGCAGCCGGTAAGGCTTGGGCAGGAAGGTCACGTTTTCCGGCAGCGGCGGCAGTTGCGCCCGCGCGTAGCCGGAGGACAGGATCACCCGGGCGTCCGGCTGCAAGCGGGCGCTGTGCGCGGCCAGCTCGATGCCCGAGACACCGTTGGGCATGCTGACGTCGCTGAAGACGAAGTCGAAACGCGCGCCGCTTTCCAGCAGGGCGAGCGCCTGGCGGCCGTCGTCGACGGTCACCACCCGATAGCCGAAATCCGGCAACGCATCGCGCATCAGCTCGCGCAGGCTCTCGTTGTCTTCGACCAGCAGGACGATGGGTTCATTGGACATGCGTGTGCTCCATGGCTAACGGCAAGCAGACGGCCACGGTGCAGCCCTTGCCTGGCGCGCTGGTAATGAGGGCGAATCCACCGGACTGTACGGCAAAGCCGAATACCTGACTCAGGCCCAGGCCGCTGCCCTGGCCGACGGTCTTGGTGGTGAAGAACGGCTCGAACGCGCGCGCGGCCACCGCCGCCTCCATGCCCGGCCCGGTGTCGGTCACTTCGATGCAGGCGTAAGCGCGCGGCGTTTCGTCCGGCGCGTACGGCGAACGCCCTTGCCATACCGAACTGCGCAGGTGCAAGGCGCCGCCGTCGCGGCAGGCATCGCGCGCATTGACCACCAGATTGAGCACCGCCGCCTCCAGCTGGCTGGCATCGACGTTGATCTCGCCGGTTTCGCCGAATTCTTCGTTGAAGTGCAGCCGGCCGCCGCAGGCGCGCCGATACAGCTCGCCCGAACGCCGCAGCAGGTGCTCCACCCGATGCCGCTCCATCACCATCGCCTGGCCGCAACCGAAGGACAGCAGCTGCCGGGTCAGCAGGGTGCCGCGGTCGATGGCGCGCTGCGCCACGCCTATCAGCTCGTGGCTGCGCGCGTCGGTGCCGGGCCGCACGTCGATCAACTCCAGGCAATTGACGATCACCCCGAGCAGATTGTTGAAGTCGTGCGCCAGGCCCAGGGTGAGCTTGCCGACCGCATCCATCTTCTGTGCTTCCACCAGCTGCGCCTGTGCCTGTTGCAGGCGCTGCTGCGCCTGGTAGCGCTCGGTGATGTCGCGGGTGACCTTGGCGAAGCCGATCAACTCGCCGTCACGGCGGATCGGATCGATCACCACGCTGGCCCAGAAGCGCGAGCCGTCCTTGCGCACCCGCCAGCCCTCGCCCTGGTACTTGCCCTGCGCGCAGGCGATATCCAGTGCGCGATACGGCAGGCGCTCGGACACGTCCTCGGGGGTAAAGAAATGCGAGAAATGCAGGCCGATCGCTTCGGCCTCGCTGTAACCCTTGATGCGCTCGCCGCCGGGATTCCAGGTCCGCACGTAGCCCCGCGCATCCAGCATGTAGATGGCGTAGTCGCTGACGCTGCGGATCAGCAGCGCCAGTTGCCGCAGCTCGTCTTCCAGCCCGGCGTCCGCGACCGGTCCTGCTTCCAACGCGATCGCTTCCACCGCCGCCCTCCAGCTTTCGGCGGCCAGCCTAGGGCCAGTTTCGTGAAGAGCGTGTCACACGATGCGCCCGCAAGGCCCGCGGCTCACGAATCGGCACGCCATCGCGCTGAACACGAAAGCCGCCATCAGAACTTTCCAATGACATGCGATCTGTCTTCTATCCAATAGTGGCCGCTCCTCACCGGTCGCCATCGTTATTGCAGGCGGCCGATGCCCGCGCGTTCACCGGCTCGCCCGGGCAGAGGTCATTGCCGGCGTAAGCGGAGAACCTCATGCAGTGCAAACGTGTTTATGCAAGACCCCTCTCTCGTTACTACCGCCCCCATCGGCTGAGCCTGGCCGTTGCCCTGGCCGCCAGCCTTGCCGCCACTGCGCAGGCGCAGTCCACAACGGGCGCACTCGGCGTCCCGGAGAGTTGGATCACCCCAGAATTCGAGGCGAACAAGGCACTGGGCATGATCCAGGCGCAACACGCCTACGCGCGCGGCCTGAGCGGGCGCGGCATCTGGATTGGTATCGCCGACAGTGGCGTCATGTTCGACCATCCCGAATTCAGCGGGGCGGACAAACAGGCCATCACCCTGGCCGACCCGCTTGCCACGGGCGGCCGGTGCGCCGAATCGAACGTGATGACCGAGGGCGCCTGCTTCCACAGCACGGGGGATACGCCGCAAGTGGTCTTCCGCGATATTCCGGCGAATGCACCGGAAGCGCTGCTGAAGGTGTTGATCGATAACGGCGAGCGCCCGGGCGCCTCCTTCGAAGAGCATGGCACGGGCGTAGCGTCACAGGCTCTGGCACGCCGCAATGGCATTGGCATGCATGGCGTGGCCTATGCCGCCAACCTGGCGAGCCTGCGTGCGCAATCGCACCTGTACAAGGATACTGCCGCCATTGCGGAACAGCCGAATGGCATTGGAATTAGTGTAACCAATCATCCTCGGGCCTGGCTCGCCACCTATGCCAACATGGCCGGGCGCGGCGTGCGGGTCGTCAACAACAGCTGGGACTTCGACCCGATCGATCCCGAGGACGAGGATGCTGCGAAGGCCCAGGACGCTCGCACCCAGGAACTGGACGCGCTGGCCGATGCCGCGCGCACGCACGGGATGATCCAGGTGTGGGCCGCCGGCAATGACGCCGCCAAGCCACCCGGCGAGGGCGCCATGCGGCCGGCCAGCGCGCCCGACGTGGAGAAACTGTGGCTGGCGGTAACCAATTTGAAGGACGCTGAAACCCTCGATGACAGTTCGACACGATGCGGCAAGACCGCCCAGTGGTGCATCTCGGCACCGGGCACCGACCTGAGCAGCGCCAGCATCGACCCTGAACGCAGCAAGGCAGACGCCACGCCCATTCGCAATGACGAGGGCAAGGTCACCGGCCTGGAGGTCAAGCGCGGCGCAGCGGTCGGCGGCTACAAGGAAATGAGTGGCAGCTCCTTCGCCGCACCCGTGGCCACCGGCGCGCTGGCGTTGCTGATGGAGCGCTATCCCTATCTGGACAACGCACAGGTGCGCGACGTGCTGTTGACCACCGCGAAAGACCTCGGCGCACCCGGCGTGGACCCCGTCTTCGGCTGGGGCGCGCTCGACCTGCGCAAGGCCATCGACGGCCCGGGCCAGTTGCGCGTCGATACCGATGTAGTGATGAACCAGCGCGCCGGCGGCGCCAAGGTCTGGCGCGGAGACGCGTGGGATGAATGGCGCAACGACATCGGCGGGCCCGGCCGGCTGGGCAAGCGCGGCCAGGGCTGGTTGCGCCTGGCCGGCAACAACAGCTTCGCCGGTGCCGACGTCAGGGAGGGAACGCTGGAACTGACCGGCAACAACCGCCTCGGCGCCGGTTTGAACGTACACGAAGGCGGCCGCCTGATCGTCGACGGGAGCGCGACAGGCGGCCTGACCACGGTCGAGCGTGGCGGCGTGCTCGAGGGCAACGGCACGCTCGGCGCCACCCGCGTCGGCGGCGTCATTTCGCCGGGCTCACCGGCCAGCGGCGCACTGGGCACGCTGCAGGTGCAGGGCGACTACACCCAATTGGCCGGCGCGACTTACCAGGTGGACCTCGGCCCGGCCGGCGCCTCGGATCGGCTCGCCGTCACCGGCAAGGCGCGGATCCAGGGCGGCCTGCTGCAATGGAATGCCGCCTCGGCAATCGATCTGCTCGGCCAGGAATACACCGTGTTGACCGCCGCCCAAGGCGTGGAGGGTCGTTTCGCGGATGCGGCCTCGGTCAGCCCGTTCCTGGCCATGCGCGCGCGCTATACGCCGACCACGGCCCGCCTCGGCGTGGCCCGCGGGCTGGCGCTGGCCAGCGCAGCGACCACCGCCAACCAGCGCGCCGTCGCCGCCGCGGCCGACAAGCAGAACGACAAGCAGCCACTGCTGCGCAAGATGCTGGTGATGTCCGCGCCGCAGGTGCGCCAGTCCTTCGACGCGTTGAGCGGCGAAGTGCATGCCAGCACGCGCGCACTGCTGGTGGAAGGCAGCCGCATTGCGCGCGAAACGTTGCTGCAGCGGACCGGCCGCGGCGACGGGGGCTTGTCGATTACTGACGAACAGGCGCCGGCACATGGGCTGTGGGCGCGCGCAGACCATCAGGACGACCGGCTCAAGAGCGACGGCAACAGCGCGGCGGCCCGTTTCGACGGCAACACCCTGCTGGCCGGCTACGACGTGCAACTCGACGGCGGCTGGACACTGGGTGCGATGCTGGGCCATGGCAAGGGCGAGGCCAACGTCGCCGACCGCAAGTCCAAGGCAAAGGTGCAGGCCGACCACATCGGCCTCTATGCCGGTCAGCACTGGGGACCGTGGGGCGTTGGCGCGGGCTATGTCCATTCCAGGCAGCGGGTGAAGAGCCAGCGCACGGTGTCGCTGCCGGGCCTGGAAGAGGCCCTGGCTGCCAAGTACGACACCCATGCCGACCAGGCCTTCGTCGAAGGCACGTATCGTTGGAGCAACGGCCGCGTGGCCATGGAGCCGTTCCTGCAATACGCCTTCGTGCGCCAGGCCGACACCCGCTTCCGCGAGACCGGGGGGCTGGCCGCGCTCGATGCGAGCAGCCCCACGCAGAGCGTGCATATCGGCACGGCCGGCCTGCGTTGGCAGGCGGCATTGGGCGGCCCAAACCCGGGCGCGTTGTCGCTGCGCGGCCAGCTCGCTTATCGGCAAGCCTCGCGGGAATTCACGCCGACGCTGACGGCGCAATGGTCCGGGGCCGACACGTTCCAGATCCAGGGCGCGCCGCTGGCCCGCAACGCGACGTTGGCCGGGGTGAGCCTGCTGGCACGGCCTTCGCGCAATACCGAGCTGGAGTTCGGCTACGGCGGCGTGTTCTCGCGCCGCGGGCGAGATGCATCGATCAACGCCCGCTTCGCATGGAAGTTCTGAAGTACGCCAATAGCGTGAGCTGAGACGAGCCAGCGCGCCGGCCGGCGGACACCGGCCGGCGCGCTGCGTTCACACCTTTTTTGCGATCGACATGCCGACCAGGAACAGGATCACCGCGATGATGATGCCGGCCCAGAACAGGAACTTGGCGATGCCCATCGAGGCACCGGCCAACCCGCCGAAGCCGAGCACGCCGGCAATGACGCCGATGATGGCGAAAATAATGGCCCACTTGATCATGATTCCTCCGCAGATGGCACCGCGTCAGGCGCCGTTGCAGCGCAAGGTAGGCGGCCCGGCGTGGGACCGGGGTGAACACGCCGCGCAGCGCGGGTGAGTGTCGATGCAGCGCGCCCCGGTTCGTCGCTTGCCTGTCCCGTCCACCAGGAGTTGCGCATGTCGGTTCCCGAACTGATCGCCCATCCGTTTTCGTCCTACAGCCAGAAGGTCCTGGTCGCGCTCTACGAGAACGGCACGGATTTCGTCTACCGCTCGCTCGAATCGCCCGACGCTCAGGCCCTGCTGGCCGAATGCTGGCCGATGAAGCGCTTTCCGGTCCTGCGCGATGGCGAACGCACGGTGCTGGAGGCCAGCACGATCATCGAATACCTCGACCTGCACTACCCCGGGCCGCGGCCGCTGCTGCCGGCCGACCCGGACCAAGCCTGGCAGGTACGCATGCTCGACCGCTTCTTCGACAATTACATCTCCACCCCGCAACAGAAGTTCGTCTTCGACCGCCTCCGCCCGGAAAGCGAGCGCGATCCCTACGGCGTGGCCGAGGCCCGGCGCATGCTCGACACCGCCTATGCCTGGCTGGACGACCACCTGGCCGGCCACCGCTGGGCCGTGGGCGACGACTTCAGCCTGGCCGACTGCGCCGCGGCCCCCTTCCTGTTCTACGCCGACTGGACCCACCCCATCGCCCCCCGCTTTGCCCGCGTGCATGCCTACCGCCAGCGCCTGCTGCAGCGCCCCTCCTTCGCCCGCGCGGTGGACGAGGCGCGGCCGTTCCGCGCCTACTTCCCGCTGGGCGCCCCGGACCGGGATTGAGGCCCCGCCCCCCGGTCCATGCATGAATGCGCCGAGCTGGTCTAGAATGCGCGCAAGCGACGCTGAGGATCCCATTCCGCCACCGTCGCTTTTTTGTTTCCGTCCCCACCCAGGCAAAGTTTCGGCTGCAGCACGCATCCGCGTCCGCCTTCGGAGCCCGATCCCATGCTTTTCGAAACGCTCGACACCAGCGGCCACGAACAGGTCGTCTTCTGCCACAACAAGGACGCCGGCCTGCGCGCGATCATCGCCCTGCACAGCACCGTCCTCGGGCCGGCCCTGGGCGGCGTGCGCATGCGCCCGTACCCGAACAGCGAGGCGGCGATCAACGATGCACTGCGGCTGAGCCGCACGATGACCTACAAGAACGCCCTGGCCGGCCTGAACGTCGGCGGCGGCAAGGCGGTCATCATCGGCGACCCGAAGGCCGACAAGACCGAAGTGCTGTTCCGCGCCTTCGGCCGCTTCGTCGAATCGTTGGGCGGGCGCTACATCACCTCCGAGGACGTCGGCACCGACGTCAACGACATGGAGCAGATCTACCTGGAAAGCGAGTACGTCACCGGCGTGCACCAGGCCCACGGCGGCTCGGGCGACCCGGCGCCGTTCACCGCCTACGGCGCGCTGCAGGCGCTGATGGCCTCGCTCAACCGCAAGCTCGGCCACGAAGAGGTCAGCAAGGCCAGCATCGCCATCCAGGGCCTGGGCCACATCGGCATGGAGCTGGTGAAGCTGCTCAAGGAACGCGGCGCGAAGTTGATCGTCACCGACCTCGACCCGGCGCTGGTCGAGCGCGCGGTCAGCGAATACGGCGCCGAGGCGGTCAAGCCGGACGAGATCTACGACGTGGCCGCCGACGTCTTCGCACCCTGCGCGTTCGAAGGCGCGATCAACCAGGACACCCTGGCGCGCCTGAAGACCAAGATCATCTGCGGCACCGCCAACAACCAGTTGGCCGATGCCGCCACCGGCGAGGAACTGCATCGCCGCGGCATCCTCTATGCACCGGACTACGTGGTCAACGCCGGCGGCGTGATGAACGTCTCGCTGGAGATCGACGGCTACAACCGCGAACGCGCGATGCGCTTGATCCGCAGCATCTACCACAACCTGGAAAAGGTCTTCTCGCTCTCGGCGCAGGAGAACATTCCGCCGCCGCAGGCGGCCGACCGCATGGCGCAGGCGCGCATCGACGCCATCGGCCGGCTCAAGCTGCCGCTGGGCCGCACCACGCCGCGCTTCATCAACAAACTGCGCAACGAGCACTGAACTTCAATGCCGCGCCGGCGCCACCGCCGGCGCGGCCGTTCAAAAGCCGAAGGCGTAACGCAGCGACCAGGCATGGGCCGCATTGCTGCCCACGCGCTGGTCGTACGCCAGTGACATCCGCGCACTGTGCCCCAGGCGCGCGGCGGCGGACACGCCGAACAGCGTCGACGCGCCCGGTTCCAGCACCTGCAGCGGCGCCCAGGCATCGACGCCGGTGAAACTGGCTTGCAGCGTGTCGCCCTGCGAAGCCAACGGCTGCTGCCATTCGGCGTACGCCCCCCACTCCCAGCCACGACCGCCGAACGCCGCGCGCAGGCCGCTGACCGCCAGCGTCTGCGAGGTGGTGCCGCCGTCGCTGCGCAGGCCGTAGCCCAGCCCGCCGGCTTCGGCGAAAGCAGGCGTGTCCACGCTGGCGTATTGCAGCCCCAGGTAAGGCGCCAGGCTGGCGCGCGTACCCAGCGCGAACCGGTAGCCGCCCTCCACGCTGGCACTGGAGAACTGCCCGTCATAGCGGCTGTTCGTGCCGAACCAACTATCGCCGAGCAACAGGTGGCGCTCGAGGTCGCGCTGGTAATGGCCCGCGCCGACCTGGCCCAGGGTGTAGAAACTGCCGTGCGACCAGCCGCCATACAACTGCGCCTGGGTCTGGCGATCGCGGCCGTGGTCGCCGAATTCGGCGACCTGGCTGTTGGCCCGATTTTCGCCGAAGGCGTAGCCAACCACGCCCTGGCCGACGCGCACGTCGTAGCCGGCAAGCCAGCCGCGCAGGTCGTAGGCGCCGGCGCTGCCGGACTGGCCAAGCCCGCCGACATCGCGCATCCAGGCACCCGCCGCGCCGCGGCGCGACAGGGTGTCGCCCACCTGCGTCGCCAGCGCGCGCCGGTTCTGGTCGATGCCGTCGAAGGTCGCCGTGCCGGACAGGCCGTGCAGCGTGCCGGACAGACTCTGCAGCGAGGTCTTGAACGCTTGCGCGCTGGCGGTCTGCTGGATCTGCGCCGCGCCCTGCACCAGGCCCGACGACACGCCGACGATGGGCACGCCCGGCGCAACGGCGGCGGCGCCATCGATCTGCTCGAACGCGGCTTCCACGCGCGTAGCGGCGACCAGCGCGGCCGGCGTGATCGTGCCCAGGCTCTGCGCCGCCACGATCGTGTTCAGGCGGGCCACGTCGACCCACACGCTGGTCGCACCGTAGCCTACGGTCGCCTCCAGCAACGAAAACGCGCCGGCGTTGTAACCCAGCGACGCGAACTGGCCACTGACCCCGCCATCGGCGAGCAACACCTCGGTATGCGCGCGCGCCACATAGCCCTGCTTGGCCGAATAGAAGTACAGCTTGCCGTCGAGCGAGGCGCTACCGACGACATGCAGCGGATCGTTGCCGAGCTGGGTCCAGAATTCGCCATCGCTGCCCTGCACGAAGGCGCCCGCCAACGTAGTGTGCGGGTACTCGCCGGCATAGAACACACCATGGTTGACCACATCCCCCTGCAGCCGCGTGGCGGTGGCGGTGCCGGCCACGGTATCGATGAAGAAGCGCCCGCGGTTGTCGACGCGCCCCTGCAACGTGGCCGCCTGCACGAACAGGTTGGATCCCGCGTCCACCTGCACGTCGGAGGCAAACTGGTCCGCGAGTTGCACTTGCGCATTGCCGGTCAGGTGCAGCCCGCCGGCGAAGCTGTTGTTGCCGCTGAGCGACAGCCGGGCGTCGCTGCCATCGTTGCGCAACACCGCGCCGCCGCCATCCACGGTCAATCCTCCCGCACCGCTGATGCCATTGCTCCACGTGTCCTGGCGCCCGGCCGGCAACACCACGCGCACATCGCCCCAGTCGAACTTGCCCGGGCCATTGAGTGCCCTGGCGACGTTGAGCAGGCCGTAGCCGAACACGGCGTCCACTCCCGGGTTACCCAGGTCGGTGGCGGTGCCCAGCAATGTCTGCCGCAGCAGATCGTTGCTGAAATAAGGGAATTTCTGCCACACCACCGCGGCCGCGCCGGACACCAGCGGTGCGGCATAGGACGTGCCGCTGCCGAACCAGTAGGTGGGATTGCCCGCCGTGTCGTTGCTGCCGGTGAACAGCACCGTGCCCGGCGCGACCAGGCAGTAGTGCATCGCAATGCCGCACGCGTTGGAGTAGGACTCCAGGCGCGTCGGCGTGGACGTGTCCAGTGCCGCCACGGTGAGCCAGCCGCGTTCCAGGTCGGCCGCCGGCAGGGTGCCGTTCGGGCCGGGCTGGCTCGGCAATGCCGCCATGTCCGACGGGCTGGCCTGCGAATCGTTGCCGGCCGCGAACACGACCAGGCCGTTATTGGCGACGATGAAAGGCCGGTATTCGGCGGCGATGGCGGCGGTCGCGTTGGGGTTGGTCCAGTACAGCCCGCCCCAGGAATTGTTCATGATCTTGACGCCGGCAGCGATCAGATCGTCGTGGATCAGCGCCAGGCCCAACGCGCCATCCACTTCGTTGCCCTGCCCCGAGCCGTCGTCTTCCGGCGCCTTGTCGGCGATGATCCGCGCCGACACGATCTGCGCTCCCGGCGCCACGCCGCCGGGCCAGTTGCCGAACGCCTTGCCGGCGGCCAGCTGCGCCACCGTGGTGCCATGCCCGACCACATCGTCGACGGCGGTGTTGTTGGTGCGCGGGTCCAGGTAGGTGTAGTTGGCGATCACCCGGCCCTGCAGCGCCGGATGATTGCGATTGACGCCGCTGTCGACGATGCCGATGCGCACGCCGGTGCCGTCCTGTCCGTTCAACGCCAGCCCCTGCGCATTGATCAGCGACAGGTGCGCGTTGATCGCCGGTTGCGGCGGCGGCGGTGGCGAGGTGGGCGGTGGCGGTGAAGTCGGCGGTGGCGGACTGACCGGTGGTGCACTCGGCGGTGAGTCCGATCGCGTATTGCCGCCGCCACCGCCGCCGCCACAGGCCGCCAGCGCCACGGCCAACGCGGAAGCGAGCAACGTCGTTCTTGCCAGCACAGCCTTGTTCATGAACCGCGTCCCCCGACGCATGGACCCCGCCCTTTCTATACGTGATCGCAAGCCAAATGTCTCGCTCGCCGGCACGCTCGCACACCGGCCGGCAAGGCGCTTGGCGGGAACGCCATGGGCGACCGATAATCGCTGCACATTCCCAGGTATCCGTTCCCATGACCGACATCGTGATCGCCGCCGCAAAACGCACCGCCATCGGCTCGTTCCTGGGCCAGTTCAATGGCGTGCCCGCGCCCACGCTCGGCGCCGCCGCGATCGCTTCGGCACTGGAACAGGCCGGCATCCCGGCCGCCGACGTGTCCGAGGTCATCATGGGCTGCGTGCTGCCGGCCAACCTTGGCCAGGCACCGGCGCGCCAGGCGGCAATCGCCGCGGGCATTCCCACGTCCACCGGCGCCACGACCATCAACAAGGTCTGCGGTTCGGGCATGAAGGCGATCATGCTCGGCCACGACCTGATCAAGGCCGGCTCGGCCAGCATCGTCGTGGCCGGCGGCATGGAGTCGATGAGCAACGCGCCGCACCTGTTGCCCAACTCGCGCACCGGCAACCGCTACGGCAACTTCCAGGCAGTCGACCACATGGCCTGGGACGGCCTGACCAATCCCTACGACGGCCAGGCCATGGGCGTGTTCGGCGAGAAGGCGGCCGAGAAGTTCGGCTTCAGCCGCGAGGCGCAGGATGCCTATGCGATCGAGTCGGTCAGGCGCGCGCAGGCGGCGCTGGCCTCGGGCGCGTTCGCCGATGAAATCGTGCCGGTGAAGGTCGCCGGCCGCAAGGGCGAAGTCGAATACGCGCAGGACGAACAGCCGGGCAAATCCGACATCGAACGCATTCCGACGCTCAAGCCCGCTTTCAAGAAGGATGGCACCGTCACCGCCGCCAGCTCGTCCAGCATTTCCGACGGTGCCGCCGCCACCGTGCTGCTCAGCGCCGAGGAAGCCGCCCGCCGCGGCCTGGCGCCGCTGGCCCGCATCGCCGGCCATGCGACTTTTTCGCAGGAACCGGAATGGTTCACCACCGCGCCGATCGCGGCGATCGAAAAATTGGTGGCGCAGATCGGCTGGAAACTGGACGAAGTGGACCTGTTCGAGATCAACGAGGCATTCGCCGTGGTGGCGATGGCGCCGATCCAGCAACTCGGTCTGGCGCACGCCAAGGTCAACGTGAACGGTGGTGCCTGTGCCCTCGGCCACCCGATCGGCGCCTCCGGCGCGCGTCTGGTGGTGACATTGGTGAATGCGTTGCGCAAGCGCGGAGGCAAGCGTGGCATCGCCACTCTGTGCATTGGTGGCGGCGAGGCCACGGCCATCGCCATCGAATTGATTTGATTGGGGTTCACACCCCCCAGTAAAAGATGAATGCGGGTGCGCTTGACACCCGTCTTGGGCTTGTCATCATGTTGGGGGCGCGCAATTGCGCGTTGCCTAACTAACGACGAGGATAGACACACATGAGCATCAACAAGCTGCTGATCGCGATGGCTCTGGGCCTGGCCCTGACCGCCTGCTCGAAGCCGGAACAGGCGCAGGACGCCGCTGCTTCGGCCAACGAAGCCGCCACCGACGCCCAGGCCGCCGCCGACCAGGCCGCTGCTACCGGCGCCCAGACCGCCGACGCTGCCCAGGCCGCTGCTGACACGGCTGCTACCGCCGCCGACACCGCTGCCGACGCTGCTCAGGCCGCCACTGCCGCGACCACCGACGCCGCTGCCGACAAGGCTGCCGACACCGCCAAGGCTGCCGACGACGTCGCTGGCCAGGCCAAGGACGCCGCCGAAGAAGCCAAGAAGTAATCACTTCTTCGCGTCTGGCAAGTCCAAAAAGCCGCCGGGAAACCGGCGGCTTTTTTTGTGCGCGGCCTAGGCGCATGCCGGATTCACGTTGACCACCACCACCTCGGCACTAAGCTCGGCATTCCACCAACTTTGACGGGATTCCGATGCGCCTTCATACCCCTCTGCTGGCCTGCACCGTGCTGGCGCTCTCGCTGACCGCCTGCCAGGGCCCGCAGGCCGAACAGGCCAAGCGCGACGCCGCCTCGGCCGCCGACCACGCCGCGGCCGCCACCGACCAGGCGCTGGACAAGGCCGCGGCCAAGACCGAAGCCGCTTCCGAGCGCGCATCGGCCTATGCGCAAGATGCCGCGCAGAACGCCTCGGCGGCCGCCGAGCGCGCCGGCGATGCCACCCGCGACGCCGCTGCCCGCGCCGCCGATGCGACCGCCGATGCGGCGCAGACCACCGCCGACAAGGCGCGCGATATGGCCGAGAAGGCCAATCAAGCCGCCAAGGATGATGACGCGAAGCGTTGAGCTAGGCTGGCAGCGCGCTCAAGGCAATGCCCGCGCCAGCACCGCCTCCACCGGCGCGGCGTTCGGCAATGTGCCGAACGCCAGCCCATGGTCGCCGTCCAAGCGCGTCGCAATGAACGCTTCGGCCGCCGGACTGCCGCTGCGCAGCAACAGCGCCGCCTGCAGCGCCAGCACGCATCGCTCGGCCACCCGCCGCGCCGAAAACTCGTCGGCGCCCAGCGACAGTGCCGAACGCACCCGCGCCACCGCCGCGGCATAACCCGGCGCGGCGTCACCGGCCAGCTCCAGCTCGGCCAGCAGCGCCTGCACCGCCTGCGGCTCGCGTCCCAGCGCGCGCAGCACGTCCAGGCATTGGATGTTGCCGCTGCCTTCCCAGATCGAATTGAGCGGCGCCTGCCGGTACAGGCGCGGCAGGATCGACTCTTCCACATAGCCGGCGCCGCCCAGGCACTCCTGCGCCTCGTTGACGAAAACCGGCGCGCGGCGGCATAGCCAGTACTTGCCGAGCGCGGTGGCCACGCGCGCGAAAGCCGCTTGGCCCGGGTCGCTGTCGGCGCGGTCCACTGCGCGTGCCACCCGCAGCGCCAGCACCGTCGCCGCTTCCGATTCGATCGCCAGGTCAGCCAGCACATTGGCCATCAGCGGGTGCTCGACCAGACGCCGGCCGAACGTGCGGCGATGGCGCGCGTGGTGCAGCGCCTGCATCAGCGCCATGCGCATCTCCGCGGCGGCGCCGAGCATGCAGTCCAGCCGCGTCATCATCACCATCGGGATGATGCTCGCCACGCCCCGCCCTTCCTCGCCGATGCGGCGCGCCCAGGCGCCGCAGAACTCGACCTCGCTCGAAGCATTGGACCAGTCGCCCAGCTTGTCCTTCAGCCGCATCAGCCGGAACGCGTTGCGGCGCCCGTCGTCCAGGCGGCGCGGCATCAGCAGGCAGGTCAGGCCGCCCGGCGCCTGCGCCAGCACCAGGAAGCCGTCGGACATCGGCGCGGAGAAGAACCACTTGTGGCCCACCAGCGAATACGCGTCCTCGCCGCGCAGGGGCGTGGCCACGGTCGCGTTGGCACGCACGTCCGAGCCGCCCTGCTTCTCGGTCATGCCCATGCCCAGGGTGATGCCGGCCTTGGCCGCGATGGGCACGTCGGCCGCGTCGTACACCGGCTCGGCGGCCTTGCGCGTCCACTCGGCCATGCCGGCGTCCTGGCGCAGCACCGCCACCCCGGCGTGGGTCATCGTCAGCGGGCAACTGGTACCTGCCTCGGCCTGGTGATGCAGGTAGCTCAGCGCCGCACGCGCCACGTGCGCGCCGGGCGTGGCGGCATGCCAGGACAGGCCGGCCACGCCGTGCTGCTTGGCCAGGTCCATGAGCTGGTGATAGGCCGGATGGAATTCGACCACGTCGATGCGATGGCCCTGCGCGTCGTGCGTGCGCAGGCGCGGCCGGTCGCGGTTGGCGTCGAAGCCGAGATGGTAGAGCACATCGCCGGCCAGCGCGCCGTAGGACGCAAGGATGGGCAGGAAGCCCTCGCCGCCCTCGCGCGCCACCGCCTCGCGCAGCACGACATCGTCGCCCCACAAGTCGCGCGGCGCGAACGGCGGCGGCTGGTTGTCGACCAGGTGGGTCTCGAACGGCGGCACGTCCATGGATGGCATAAGCGACTCCCGCGGCGAACTGCGGCCATTGTGGCGCATTGCGGTGCGCGCGGCGGGCGCGCGGATTCTCATCGCCTCCACGCCCCGCGCGCCACAGTGGCGCCATGGCCAGCACGCGCGACCTGGTGGTGATGCGTCCCGAAGGGCTCTACTGCCCGGCGGGCGATTTCCATATCGATCCCTGGCAGCCGGTACCGCGCGCGGTCATCACCCACGGCCACGGCGACCACGCCCGCGCCGGCATGGGCCGCTACGACTGCCTCACCGACTGCCTGCCCGTCCTGCGCTGGCGGCTGGGCCAACAGGACTACCGCGCCCATGCCCCGGGCGAAGCCTTCGAACTCGGGCGCGCGCAGGTATCGCTGCATCCGGCCGGCCACGTGCTCGGCTCGGCGCAGGTGCGCATCGAGGCCGACGGCCAGGTGTGGGTGGCCTCCGGCGACTACAAGCGCCAGCCCGATCCCACCTGCGCACCGTTCGTACCGGTGCCCTGCGATGTGTTCATTACCGAGGCCACTTTCGCCCTGCCCGTCTACCGCTGGCCTGAGACATCGGCGGTGGTCGATGACATCGTGCGCTGGCGCCACGCCTGCGCCGAACGCGGCGAGGCGGCGGTGCTGTACTGCTACGCCCTGGGCAAGGCGCAGCGCGTGCTGGCCGAACTGGACGGGCGCGGCGAGCCGCCGGTGTTGCTGCATGGCGCGATCGCCGCCGGCGTGACGGTGTATCGCCAGGCCGGCATCGCGATGATCGAGACCGAGCCGGTGTCCGAACGGCCACGCGGCCAGGATGCCGCCGGCCGCCTGGTGCTGGCGCCCCCCTCGGCCGCCGGCAGCGCGTGGCTGCGGCGTTTCCGCCACGCGCAACAAGGCTTTGCTTCCGGCTGGATGCGCATCCGCGGCAACCGCCGCCGGCGCAACTACGACCGCGGCTTCGTGGTGTCCGACCACGCCGACTGGCCGGCCCTGCTGCACACCGTCGCGCAGACCGGCGCGCGCCGGGTCATCGCCACGCACGGCAATACCGATGCACTGGTGCGCCACCTGTGCGAGCACGGTACCGCGGCCGAATCCTTCCGCACCGCCTATGGCGAGGAGGACGCATGAACGTATTCGCCCGTCGCCGCCTGCGCACCACGCACAACAGCCCGCTGGCCGGCAGCAAGGTGTTCCGTCGCGACGTGCTGGGCTTCCGCCTGCGCTGCACGCCGGCGGCGGCGCCGCACCTGGCCGACTTCACCCGCCGCGCCCTCGCCCTGCGCCGTGCCGAGGAACCGCGCGCTTGAAGCGCTTCGCCGCGCTGTTCCGCGAACTGGACCGCAGCACCGGCACCGGTGACAAGCGCGCCGCGCTGGTCGCCTACTTCCGCGCCGCGCCGCCGGCCGACGCGGCCTGGGCGCTCTACCTGCTCAGCGGCGGCAAGATCACCAGCGCGCGCCAGCGCATCGCCAGCAGCGGCGAGCTGCGCGAATGGATCACCGCAGCCGCCGGCATCGCCGACTGGCTGGTCGCCGACAGTTACGACCACGTCGGCGACCTGGCCGAAACCCTGGCGCTGCTGCTAGACGATCCCGCCGACACGGGCGCGGACGTGCCGCTGTCGACATGGATCGAATTGCGCCTGCTGCCGGTGGCCAACGCGCCGGTCGAAGCACGTCGCGCCGTGGTCGAAGATGCCTGGCGCACGCTGGATTTCGAACAGCGCCTGCTGTTCAACAAGCTGCTCACCGGCGCCTTGCGCGTGGGCGTGTCGCAGCGCCTGGTGCAGCAGGCGCTGGCGGAATTGTCGGGCCTGGACATCGCGCGCATCGCCCAGCGCATGCTCGGCACCTGGGCGCCGACGCCGGCCTTCCTCGCCGACCTGCTCTCGCCCGGCGAACTGGCCAGCGATCGCCAACAGCCCTACCCGTTCTTCCTTGCCTCGCCGCTGGAAGGCGGGCACGAGGCCTTGGGCGACATCGCGCACTGGCTGCTGGAATGGAAATGGGATGGCATCCGCCTGCAGCTGATCCGGCGTGGAGAGGAGGTCGCGCTGTGGTCGCGCGGCGAGGAGCGGCTGGATGGCCGCTTTCCGGAGATCGAGCGCGCCGCCGCGGCGCTGCCGCCCGGCACGGTCATCGATGGCGAACTGCTGGCCTGGCGCATCGACGAACCACAGCCGTTGCCGTTCGCCGCGTTGCAGACCCGCATCCAGCGCCTGCGCCCAGGGCCGAAGACGCTGGCCGAGGCGCCCGCGCGCCTGGTCGCCTACGACCTGCTGGAACTGGCCTGCGAAGACCTGCGCGAACGGCCCCTGCGCGAACGCCGTGCCTTGCTCGAGGGCGTGCTGGCCACGCTCGATGACCCGCGCCTGATCGCCTCGCCGCTGGTCGAGGCAGGCGAATGGACCGCCGCGGCGGCACAGCGCCTGGAAGCGCGCCAGCGCGGCGTCGAAGGGCTGATGCTCAAGCGCGCCGACTCGCCGTATCGAAGCGGACGCCGGCGCGGCGACTGGTGGAAGTGGAAGATCGACCCGCTCACGATCGACGCGGTGCTGATCTACGCCCAGGCCGGGCACGGGCGCCGCAGCACGCTGTATACCGACTACACCTTCGGCCTCTGGCACGAGAACGCATTGGTGCCGGTGGCCAAGGCGTACTCGGGCCTGGACGATCGCGAGATCCTCGATCTCGACCGCTGGATCCGCGCCCATACCACCGAGCGCTTCGGGCCGGTCCGCGCGGTGACGCCGCAGCACGTGTTCGAGCTCGGCTTCGAAGCGGTCAACGCCAGCAAGCGCCACAAGTCCGGGATCGCGGTGCGCTTTCCGCGCATCCTGCGCTGGCGCCACGACAAGCGCCCGGCGGACGCCGACACCCTGGCCGCGCTGCAGGCGCTGGCGCAATGACCGCAGCGGAGGCCGGCCGCCGCTGGCGCGCGTGGTTCGCGCAGCGCGGTTGGCGGCCCTCGCCGTTCCAGCGCGAGGTGTGGCGGCGCTACCTGGCCGGCGAGTCCGGCCTGTTGCACACGCCCACCGGCAGCGGCAAGACCTTGGCGGCCCTCGGCGGCCCGCTGCTCGAGGCATTGGCCGGCACGCCCGCCATGCCAGCGCGCAAGGGACGCCGCCGCGCGCTGCGACCGTTGCGGTTGCTATGGATCACCCCGCTGCGTGCCCTGGCCACCGACACCGCGCGCGCCTTGCGCGAGCCCTGCACCGGGCTGGGGCTGGACTGGGAGATCGGCCTGCGTACCGGCGATGCCAGCGCGCGCGAAAAGCGCATGGCGCGCGAGGGCCAGGTCGATGCGCTGGTCACCACGCCCGAGTCGCTGGCCCTGCTGCTCTCCTATCCGGACAGCGCCGCGCGCCTGCACTCGCTGCGCTGCGTGGTCGTCGACGAATGGCACGAACTGCTCGGCAACAAGCGCGGCGTACTGCTGCAACTCGGCCTGGCGCGGCTGCGCGCCGCGGCGCCGAAGCTGCGGGTATGGGGGCTGTCGGCAACGCTCGGCAACCTGGAACAGGCGCGCGATGTGCTGCTGCCTGCGCAGCCGCAAGCGGCCATCGTCAGTGGCGTGCGGCCGCGCCGGCTCACCCTGGAAACCCTGCTGCCGGCGCATGGCGAACGCTTTCCCTGGGCCGGCCATCTCGGCCTGTCGCAGTTGCAGCGCGTGCTCGAAACCTTGCTGGCCGCGGGCACCAGCCTGTTGTTCACCAACACGCGCGCCCAAGCCGAACTGTGGCACCAGGCACTGGCGGCGGTGTGGCCCGAAGCGCCGCAGACCCTCGCGCTGCACCACGGCTCGCTGGCCGCCACCGAGCGCGCGGCCGCCGAGGCCGGCCTGCGCGATGGCAGCGTGCGCTGCGTGGTGGCGACCTCGAGTCTCGACCTGGGCGTGGACTTCCCGGCCGTCGACCAGGTCCTGCAGCTGGGCAGCCCGAAAGGCGTGGGCCGGCTGTTGCAGCGGGGCGGGCGCGCACGGCACCGGCCGGGAGAATCCGGCCACGTCATCTGCATTCCCACCCATGCGCTGGAACTGGCCGAGTACGCCGCGGCACGGCACGCGCTGGCGCTCGGTCGCATCGAAGCGCGGCCGCCGCCGCGGCTGTGCCTGGACGTGCTCGCGCAGCACTGCATCAGCTGCGCGCTCGGCGGTGGCTTCGCGGCCGACGCGCTGTTCGCCGAAGTCCGCGCCACCGATGCCTTCGCCACGCTCGACCCGGCGCACTGGCAGGGCGTGCTCGACTTCATCGTCCAGGGCGGCACCGCACTGGCCAACTATCCGGATTACCACAAGGTGGTGCGCGGCGAGGACGGCGTCTACCGCGTCACCGACCGCCGCATCGCACTGCGCCACCGGCTCTCGATCGGCACCATCACCAGCGATGGCAGCGTGCGCGTGCGCTTCCTGCGCGGCGGCGACCTCGGCTCGGTGGAAGAACAGTTCGTCGGCCGGCTGCGCCGCGGCGACCGTTTCCAGTTCGCCGGCCGTCTGCTCGAACTGGTGCGGCTGGAAGACATGACCGCCTACGTGCGCCTGGCCAAGGGCGGCGAAGGCGCGGTGCCGCGCTGGATGGGCGGGCGGCTGCCGCTGTCGCCCACCCTGGGGCGCGAAATGGAAACCGTGCTCGGCTCGCCCGACGGCTCGCCCGAGCTCATCGCGCTGGCGCCGCTGCTGCGCCTGCAGGCGCGCCTGTCCGCCCTGCCCGGCCCCGGCCGCCTGCTCGCCGAAACCCTGCGCACGCGCGAAGGGCGGCACCTGTTCCTGTATCCCTTCGCCGGCCGCCAGGTGCACGAAGGCCTGGCCGCCCTGTTGGCGTTGCGCTGGGGCCGCATCCTGCCCAACAGCTTCGACTACGCCGCCAACGACTACGGCCTGGTGCTCTCGCCGGCCAACGAGGTCGTGCCCGACGCCGAACTGCTGGCCCGGCTGATCACCCCGGCCCACCTGCTCGAAGACCTGCGCGAGAGCCTCAACCTGGCCGAACTGGCGCGCCGGCAGTTCCGCGAGATCGCGCGCGTCTCCGGCCTGCTCGTGCCGCAGCTGCCCGGCCGCACGCCGCGCAGCCAGCGCCAGCTGCAAGCCTCCTCCGGCCTGCTCTACGACGTACTGCGCCGCTTCGACCCTGCGCACCTGCTGCTCGAACAGGCCGAACGCGAAGTGCTCAGCGGCCAGCTCGAACTGGCGCGGCTGGCGGCCACGCTCGAAGACTGCGCATCGCGCACGTTGGCGCTGCAGCAGCCGCGCAGCCTCACCCCGCTTTCGTTTCCGCTGTGGGCCGAGCGCACGCGCGGCCAGCTCAGCACCGAAGACTGGAAAGCGCGGGTGCTGCGCGCCGCCGCGCAACTGGAACGCCGCCATGGCGCGTGAGTGGGAGACCGAACTGGCCGGCGAGCCGGTGCTTCTGCTCGGCGCGCGCGCGCTCTACCGGCCGGCCTCGCAAGCCCTGCTGATCGCCGACCTGCACCTGGGCAAGGGCGACGTGTTCCGCCGCGCCGGCATCGGCCTGCCCTCCGGCGGCACCGGCCACGACCTCGCGCGGCTGAGCGCACTGTTCGACGCGCATCCGGTGCGCGTGTTGTGGATCCTCGGCGATCTGTTGCACGGCGCGGTCAACGACGCCGCCTGGGTGCGGCAATGGCGGCAATGGCGCTTGCGCCACGCCGCGATGGAGATCGCGGTGATCCGCGGCAACCACGACCGCGCGCTGCAGGCCGACGCACTGCAAGTGCGCGATGCCGGCCCCCGCTTCGACGATGGTCGCTTCGTCCTGCGCCACGACCCGGTGGCGGTGGCCGATCGCCACGTTCTCTGCGGCCACATCCACCCACTGTGCGAACTGCCGGGCGTGCCGCGGCGCTTCCCGGCGTTCTGGCTGCGTGGCGAAGTCACCGTGCTCCCCGCGTTCTCGCATTTCACCGCCGGCGTGGCCCCGGTCCTGCGCCGCGGCGAACGCCTGGTGCCGTGCGTGGAAGACAGCGTCATCCCGCTGCCGCCGGTGCGCTGAAGCCACTACCCCGGCGACGGCACCGCGGCCGGCAGCGCGGCCGCTTCCAGCGCATCCAGGAATGCCGGCGCCAGCGCCAGGCGCCCCAGCCAGCCGTGCTGGGTACCGCTCAACACCCTCAGCATATGCCCGCGCCCGCCAGGCAGGCGGCCGAGCGGGCGCATTCCGGCATCGCGCGCCCGTGCCAGCAGGTCGCGATCGGACTGGAACAACGGCGTCAGCCAGCGGCTCCAGAAATGGTAGATCGCCACGTGCGCCTGCCGCTCGCGCTGGTAGCGCGGCAGCGCATGCGCCAACGACGCTTCCTCGCGCAGCGCGCGGCACAGCACCCAGGCATCGAGCAGCGCCATGTTCACGCCCTGCCCGAGCTGCGGGCTCATCGCATGCGCGGCATCGCCAGCCAGCACCAGCCGGCCCCAATGCCACTGCCGCAACACCGCATCGCGATACACCGCCGTCGCCAGCTGCGCCGTATCGCCAATGCCCGACAGGCACGCACGCGCCTGCGGCCACAGCGCCGCGACCTCCTCCAGCCACGGCGCCACCCCAACCTCGCGCCAGCGCTCGACATCCGCGCGCGGCAGGCTCCAGAAAAAACTCATCCGCCGCTGCGGATCATCCGGCCGCGTGCCCACCGGCAACAGCCCGATCATCTTGCGCGCCCCCTGATAACGCTGCCGCAGCTCCTCCGCATGCGCCCAATCCCCCTGCGGCACCAGGCACCACAGCGCGCCCCACGGATAAGGCCGGTCCAACCTCGGCGGCCCGGCAAGCCCCCGCAACCGCGACGCCGCCCCATCGGCCGCGACCACCAGATCGAAGCCCGCGTGCCAGCGCCCATCCTCGGCCTGCACGCGTCCGCCCTCGGCATCCACCGCCACGATCCGCGTGCCCGCGTGCAATACCGGCGCTTCCCAGGCCTGCCGCAGCAACAGGAACAACGCCCCGCGCTGCACGCCCAACCCGAACAAGCGGCGATCCAGGTCGCGGTACTGCATTTCCATCACCGCCCGGCCATCGCCGGCATCGCCATACAGGCGACGCACCGGCGCCCCATGCGCCAGGATCCGGTCGAGCAACCCCATCTGCCACAGCACCTGCAGCCCACTGGGCTGCAGCAGGAAACCCGCCCCCACCGGCCCCGGCTGCGCCGCCTGCTCGAACACCTCGACCCGATGCCCATCGCGCTGCAACAACACCGCCAACGCCTGCCCCGCAGTGCCGTAGCCGACCACCGCGATCCTTCGCGAAATTCCCCTCATCGATATCCCCTGTACAGAACCACTGCACAGGACCATCTTAGAAGCGAAGAAGGACACGCGCCATGCACCGCTACGATCGTTGTCGTCGCGAATCCAAGGATGGCAGTCGGGGCTGAAGCCCCTCCTACAGTGGATTCGCGCGGTGAGCGCTTTTGTCGACGTGGGAAATGGAAAGCGCCTGGCGCCGCGCCGGTGGGGTGGGGCGTCAGTGGGCCGCGCCTGGCCGCCCATTCGGTAACAGCGCAAATGGGGCCGTCGCTACGGCCGGGGAACATGCGTGGCCGGGAAGAACGCTTCGACGTACGCTCGAACCGGGACGCCCCACCCCGCCGGGACGGCGCCCATACCGCGAGCCGACGCAACCGACCGCCAAATGCCAACAGGTCGCAGCACAAACTCTGGAGAAAAGCCCCCCTTGGCCAAGGGGGGCGCGCCGAAGGCGCGGGGGCTCGAACAAACAAAACCCCAAAAAAAAACCCCACCCGAAGGCAGGGTTTCAATGCACGACCGGCAGAATCAGCCGACCGGCGTGATGTTGGAAGCCTGGGCGCCCTTCGGCCCCTGGGTCACGTCGTAAGTGACGCGCTGGCCTTCCTGCAGGCTGCGGAAGCCCTTGGAATTGATCGCGGAGAAGTGCGCGAAGACGTCAGCGCTGCCGTCCTCCGGTGAAATGAAGCCAAATCCCTTGGCGTCGTTGAACCACTTGACGGTACCGTTCGGCATGGTGATGCGAGACCTTTGCGAAATTGAATGGGTGGTGTGCGGCTCGCGCACGCGCCGAGTATGCAAACCTTATGCCCCGAAGACAATCACCCGCGCGCAAGTTCCCCGACCAGCTCCGGCAACCCGGCCGACGCCGCCTCCACATTGGCCAGAACCTCGGCCAGGGTGATCTCCTGGGCATCGCCGCAACCGGCCGCCCAGTTCGCCACGATCGCCAGGCAGGCATAGTCCAGCCCCAGCTCCCGCGCCAACCCCGCCTCCGGCATGCCGGTCATGCCGACCAGGTCGCAGCCGTCGCGCTTCATCCGGGCAATTTCCGCGATCGTCTCCAGCCGCGGGCCCTGCGTGGCGCCATAGCAGCCGCCATCGACCACCTTGACCCCCGTCACCCGCGCCGCCGCCAGGATCTTGCTGCGCAACATCGGCGTATACGGATGGCCGAAATCCACGTGCACCACCTCGGTGCCCGGCTCCTCGCAGATCGTCGAGACCCGTCCCCAGGTGTAATCGATCAACTGGTCCGGGCAGGCCAGCACCCGCGGCCCGCAGCCTTCGGTGATGCCGCCCACGGTATTGAGCGCGAGCACCCGCTGCGCGCCGATTTGCTGCAGCGCCGCAAGGTTGGCGCGGTAATTGATCTTGTGCGGCGGCAGCGAATGGCCTTCGCCATGCCGCGCCAGGAAGGCCACGCGCTGGCCCAGCAGCGTGCCGACCCGCACCGGGCCGGAGGGACTGCCGAAGCGGGTGTCGACCTCGTGGGTCTGCACATCGTCCAGCTGCGCCAGCTTATAGACGCCGGTGCCGCCGATGACGGCCAGGGAGATCGGATGCATCGACGCCTCAGTCCTTCATCGCGTAGATGGCCGGCGCGCCGCGGAACAGCTCGTTGACGTCCATGCCGAAGCCGAACACGTAGCGGTCTTCGACCTCCACCCCCGGGTAATCGGCGCGCACGCCCGGCACGCAGCGGTCGTGCTGCTTGATCGCCAGCGCGGCGATGCGCACGTCGGTGGCGCCCTGCTCCAGGCACCATTGGCGCACGCCCTGCAGGGTGTAGCCCTCGTCGAGGATGTCGTCCACCAGCAACACGCGGCGGCCGAACAGCGCGGTGGCCGGGCGGTGCTTCCACACCAGCTCGCCGCCGGTGGTGGCACCGCGGTAGCGGGTGGCGTGCAGGTAATCGAACTGCAGGTCCTGGCCGCGCGCGCCGAGTTCGAGCGCCAACTGGCCGGAGAACGGCAGCGCGCCGTGCATGATGGTCAGGTAGACCGGCACTTCGCCCTGGTAGTCGCGGGCGATGGCGTCGGCAATGCGGCCGATGGCGGCATCGAGCGTGGGGCGGTCGACGAGCAGGTCGGCCTGGGCCACGGCCTGCTGGAGGGTGAGATTGGACATCAGGCGGTTTTTCCGAGTTGTTGCTGCAAAAGGGATTGGCTGTGGGGGTGGCGGGTCTCGGCCAGCAGGCCGTCCCAGCCCAAGGCGCCGCGCCCGATCAGCCCGATCAGCGCAGCGGTGTTCAAGCGGCGGCCGGCCACGGCCTGCAGCGATTCCTCGACCAGTTCCGGGTGGCAGACCAGCACCACGTCGCAGCCGGCGTCCAGGTGCGCATCGACGCGCGCCTGGACCCCGCCGGCGCTGAAGGAGGCCGCCATGCCGATATCGTCGGAGAACACCACGCCGCGGAAGCCGAGCTCGCCGCGCAGTACCTGCCCGATCCAGCGCGGCGAATAGCCGGCCGGTTCCGGCGCCACCTGCGGGTAGACGACGTGCGCCATCATCACTGCATCGGCCCCTGCCTCGATGCCCGCGGCAAACGGCACCAGGTCTTCCTGGCGCAGCACGTCGAGCGGGCGCGGGTCGATGGCGGTGTCGACATGGGTGTCTTCCAGCACCGTGCCGTGGCCGGGAAAATGCTTGAGCGTGGCGGCCATGCCGGCTTCGTGCATCGCCGCGACATAAGCGCGGGTGAAGGCTGCCACCACCTGCGGATCGTCGCTGAAGGCACGGTCGCCGATCGCGCGGTTGCCACGGCCTAGGTCGACCACCGGGGCGAAGCTCAGGTCCACGCCGCTGGCGCGGATCTCGCTGGCCATCAGCCAGGCATGTTCGCGCGCCAGTGCCAGCGCGGCCTGCGGATCGCGGCCGTACAACTGGCCGAAACCCTGCAGCGGCGGCAGCGCGCTATAGCCTTCGCGGAAGCGCTGCACGCGCCCGCCTTCCTGGTCCACGCAGATCAACTGCGGGCGCGGCGCGGCGGCGCGGATGGCGGCCGACAGCTCGGCGACCTGGGCGCGCGAGGCGAAGTTGCGCTTGAACAGGACCACGCCGGCCACCGCGTCGTGCTGCAGCCACGCGCGCTCGCGGGCGGTCAGTTCAGTGCCGGCAACGCCGATCAGGAGCATGCGGAATGACTCTCCAGCCGTTCTGGGACTTGGGCGGCGCCAGGGCGCGGCCGCGGCGCCGGGATGGCGCACCGCCGCATTGTCGCAGAAGCGCGCTCCGGCTTCAGACCGGGCACCCGTCCGGGCCGCAGGCGGCATCGTCCCGCGGCGGTGCCGCCTCGGCGGCAATCCCGGCCAGCGTGCGGGCGAAGGCTTCCGGCGGCTGCGCGCCCTGGATCAGGTAACGCCCGTCGATGACGAAGCTGGGCACGGCGCTGATGCCCAGGGCCTGCGCCTGCGCCAACTGCGCCTGCACCTCGGCCAGGCCTTCGTCCGAATCCAGCAGGGCCTGCACGCGTGCCGGGGCCAGGCCGCCGGCAGCGCCCGCCGCGGCCAGCGTCTGCATATCGGCCAGGTTGCGGCCCTCGGCGAAGTGGGCGCGGAACAGCGCCTCGGCCACTGCCGGCGCGTCGCCTTCGCGTCCGGCCAGCCACATCAGGCGGTGCGCGCGCAGCGTGTTCGCGCGCACCTGGCCACGATCGAAATCGAACGGCAGGCCTTCGGCGCGGCCGGTCTGCTGGGTCTGCGCGAGGATCTGCTCGGTGCGCTCGGCGCTGCCGAACTTGGCCCGGTACGCCTCGCGCAGCGGTACCGGGTCCGGGCCGGCGTCGGGGTCGAGCTGGAAGGCGTGGTAGTGGATTTCCAACGGAGGTGCCTGATCGCCGAGTTGAGCGACGCCGCGTTCGAAGCGATGCTTGCCGATCCAGCACCAGGGACAGACGATGTCCGACCAGATGTCGATGCGCATGGGGACTCCGGGCGATGAGGGATTCTTACTATGCCTGCTGCCGGGTGCAGGCGGCGTAGGAGCTGCAACTGCATTGTAGGAGCGGCTCTGGGTGGCCTCGGGGCATCAGCCGCGACGGGTTGGCGGAGGCAATAAAGGTGCGGACTTCTTCCGGTCGGGGCTGAAGCCCCTCCTACAGTGCAATCGCCGATCTCCGTGGGGCGTGCAACTGCACTGTGGGAGCGGCTTCAGCCGCGACGGGTTGGCGGAGGCGGCAAAGGTGCAGACTTCTTCCGGTCGGGGCTGAAGCCCCTCCTACAGTGCAATCGCAGATCTCCGTGGGGGCGTGCAACTGCACTGTGGGAGCGGCTTCAGCCGCGACGGGTTGGCGGAGGCGGCGAAGGTGCGGACTTCTTCCGGTCGGGGCTGAAGCCCCTCCTACAGTGCAATCGCAGATCTCCGTGGGGGCGTGCAACTGCACTGTGGGAGCGGCTCTGGGTGGCCTCGGGCCATCAGCCGCGACGGGTTGGCGGAGGCAGCGAAGGTGCGGACTTCTTCCGGTCGGGGCTGAAGCCCCTCCTACAGTGCAATCGCAGATCTCCGTGGGGCGTGCAACTGCACTGTGGGAGCGGCTTCAGCCGCGACGGGTTGGCGGAGGCAGCAAAGGTGCAGACTTCTTCCGGTCGGGGCTGAAGCCCCTCCTACATGCCATTGCAGGCGATTCAGCGCGGCCAGCGGCTGTATGGATGGGACGCCAGCGCGAGGTTGTAGTAGCGCGCGTCGTCGGTGACTTCTTCGCCCAGCCAATCGGGCCGCTCGAAGGCTTCCTCGGCGCTGTCGAGTTCGATTTCCGCCACCACCAGCCCGGCGTTGTCACCCAGGAATTCATCCACTTCCCATAGGTGCCCGCCATGCCGCACCAGGTGGCGACGCTTGTCGACCAATCCCCCCACGCACAACGCCAGCAACGCCCGCGCGTCTTCGACCGGAATCGGGTAGTCGAACTCCTGCCGGGTATGGCCGAGCTCGCGCGACTTCAGGTTGAGGAACGCTTCCCGGCCCTGGATGCGCACGCGCACCGAGGCCTTCTGCGTCCCCTGCTGCATCGAGGCGGCGTCGTTGATATAGCCCTGCGCCATCGGCAGCACTTCGTGCGCGGCGGCGCGCCAGCCGTCGCCGCGGACCAGGAACTTGCGCTCGATCTCGATGCCCATCGTCCTTCCTCAGCGTTCGAACAACGCGATGCTTTCCACGTGCGCGGTATGCGGGAACATGTCCATCGCACCGGCCGCCTTCAAGGTGAAGCCCTGTTCGTTGACCAGGTAGCCGGCGTCGCGCGCCAGCGAGCCGGGATGGCAGCTGACGTAGACGATGCGCTCGAACTTCTTCAGCGGCAGCTGGCGCAGCACGTCGATCGCGCCCGAGCGCGGCGGGTCCAGCAGCAGCTTGTCGAAGCCCTGGCGCATCCACGGCGCATTGCGCTGGTCCTGGGTGAGGTCGGCGGCGAAGAACTGCGCGTTGCCCAGGCCGTTGCGTTCGGCATTTTCCTTGGCCCGCGCAACCAGGCCGGCATCGCCTTCCACGCCCACTACCTCGCGCACGCCGCGCGCCAGCGGCAGGGTGAAGTTGCCCAGGCCGCAGAACAGGTCGAGCACGCGGTCTTCGGGGCGCGCATCGAGCAGGCGCAGGGCGTGGTCGATCATCTTCTGGTTGAGCGAGGCGTTGACCTGGATGAAGTCCAACGGCCGGAACGCCAGCTCCACGTCCCACTGCGGCAGGCGGAACGACAACGGCACTTCCTGCGGCCACAGCGCGTGGACGCTTTCGATGCCACCCGGCTGCAGGAAGATGGCGAAACCATTGGCGCGGCCGAATTCGGCCAGCGCCTGGCGATCGTGCTCGCTCAACGGCTGCAGGTGGCGCACGGTCAGGACGATGGCGTCGTCGCCGGCGATGAATTCGATCTGCGGGATGTCGCGCTTGCCGTCCAGCGCCTCGACCAGTGCGGCGAGCGCCGTGACCTTCTCGCCGATCTGCGGGATCACCGTGTAGCAGACCGACAGGTCGGCGACGAAGCGCGGGTCCAGCTCGCGGAAGCCGACCAGGGTCTTGTCCTTCTTCTCGACCCGGCGCACCGAGAAGCGGCCCTTGCGCCGGTAGCCCCAGTTCTGCCCGACCAGCGCCGGCAGCACGCTCTCCGGGGTGACGTGGCCGATGCGCCGCAGGTTGTCCATCAGCACGTGCTGCTTGGCGACGATCTGCTGGTCCTCGTCCAGGTGCTGCAGCACGCAGCCGGCGCAGACGCCGAAGTGCGGGCAGCGCGGTTGCACCCGGTGCGGGGATGCCTGCAGCACCTCCAGGGTGCGCGCCTCGTCGAAATGGCGGCTGCGGGCGGTGGGCTCGGCGACCACCACCTCGCCCGGCAGCGCGCCGGTGACGAAGGTGACCTTGCCGCCCTCGCCTTCGCGGCGGGCGACGCCGCGGCCGTCGTGGCTGAGGTCGAGGATCTCGGTCTGGAAAGGGGTACGGTCTAGGCGTCTGCCGGATCTGGCCACGTGGCGACAAGCTGCGGGCAAAAAGGGCGCGTATTGTCGCAGAAGCGCCCGCCGATGGCCGGTGCCGACCATTCATTGTCGTTTGCTTGGAGAGCAGGCAAACTCACCCGGCCGCAGGCAGTCGCTGCGGCGTGCTGACATGGAGGCAGCAAGATGATGGCTTCGCGAGCGCCCCTTCGTCCCCGCGTCCTGCTGGTCGAGGATGACCCGATCAGCCTGGGTTTCTTTCAGGCCGCGCTGGAACCCCTGGCGCTGCGGCTGGATTGCGCCGACAGCATCGCCACGGCCCTGGCCCGGGCCGGCGAGGCCCGCCACGACCTGTGGTTGATAGACGCCCACCTTCCCGATGGCAGCGGCAGCGCCTTATTGGCCCAGCTGCGCCGGCTGCATCCGGATACCCCCGCGCTGGCCCATACCGCCGATGCGGGCGCCGAATCGCGCCTGTTGGGCGATGGCTTCCTCAAGGTGCTGATCAAGCCGCTGCCGGCGAACGACCTGCAGCGCCAGGTGCGCGGGGCACTGCCGGCGCGCATCGAGGCGGCGACGGCGGCCGATCCCAGTGCCAGCAGCGACTGGGACGAGGCAGCGGCGTTGGCCGCCCTCAACGGGCAGCAGCATCACCTCAATGCGCTGCGCGAACTGTTCCTGTCCGAGCTGCCGGGCACCCGCGACGCGGTCGATTCGGCCTTGCGCCAGGATGACGAACCGGCACTGCGCAGCCACCTGCACCGGCTGCAGGCCAGCTGCGGCTTCGTCGGCGCGGCACGGCTGGCCTCGGCGGTGCGGGAGTTGAAGGGCGACCCGCGCTCGAGCGCGGCGCGCCACCAGTTCCATGATGCGGTGGCTGCGCTGCTGCATTGAGCGGTGGTGGGAGGGGCTTCGCCTCCGACCAGTGGCGTCGCGAACTGGTAGATGGCGGTCGCGGCTGAAGCCGCTCCTACAGTGCACCCAGCCGTTATACGCAGGGTCTGATCGAAGCCCCTGTAGGAGGGGCTCTGGGTGGCCTCGGGCCATCAGCCCCGACGAACGCAGTCGCGATCCCGCAGATCGCAGCCACCACTACCGCGGCGTCAAATCGCGCAGCATGTCCCACGCCTTGAGCCCACGCCCGCCCAGGTGATGCAGCAGCACTTCGCGCAAGCTCAACCGCAGCCCAGGCAGATCGGCCGTGTCGGGGGCCGCGTCGCGCGCCAGTGCCAGCAACACGCGGCCGGTGGCGGCGGCATTGCGCTCGCTGGCGCCGCGATCGCTCAACAAGCGCCGCGCCCCCTCCTGCGGATCGAGCCGATAACGCGCCGCCGGGTCGATCGGCTCGCCGTCGGCATCGTGTTCCAGGTCGAAACCCACCCCCAGGGCATCGAGCAGATCGCGTTCGAAGCGCCGCAGGCTCCAGGCCAGCGGCTCGCCCGCGCGCAGGCGCTCGCGGACCGTGGCATAGGCCGCATGCAGGTCGGGCGCCGGGTCGTGCCGCGGCGCCAGCCGCAACACCAGTTCGTTGAGATAGAACGCCGCCAGCATCGCCTCGCCCTGCAGCCGCGGTGCGGCGTCCTCGGCTTCGGCGCTGCGCAGTTGCGCCAGTTCCCCGCGCTGCACCGCCGTGAAGCGGATCGCCTGCAGCGGCTGCAGGGCCGCACGCAGCAACTGCTTGCGCTCGCCCTGCACGCCCCGCGCCAGCAGGCCGATGCGGCCGTGATTCAAGCTCAGCACTTCCACCAGCAGGCTGGTCTCGCGCCAATGCCGGGCGTGCAGGACGAAGCCGGGTTCATCCTCGATGCGCATGCGCCTGCCTCAGCCAGCGCGGCAGCCGCGCCGCTCGCCGCTCATTCGTAGCCGAAGGCCTTGAGCGCGGCCTCGTCGTCCGACCAGCCTTCGCGCACGCGCACCCAGGTCTCCAGAAATACCTTCGAGCCGAACAGGCGCTCCATCTGCTGGCGGGCCTTGGCGCCGATCTCCTTCAGGCGGGTGCCGCCCTTGCCGATCACGATCGCCTTCTGGCCCTCGCGCTCGACCCAGATCACCGCGCCGATGCGCAGCAGCGCGCCGTCCTCGGTGAAGCGCTCGATCTCCACCGTGGTCGCATACGGCAACTCTTCGCCGAGCTGGCGCATCAGCTGTTCGCGGACCAGTTCGCCGGCCAGGAAGCGCTGGCTGCGGTCGGTGATTTCGTCTTCGCCGAACATCGGCGGCTGCTCGGGCAGCAGGCCCAGCAGGTCCTTGGTCAAGGCTTCCAGGCCCTTGCGCTTGAGCGCGGACACCGGATGCACCGCGGCGAACGTGCGCCCTTCGCTGACCTGGGCCAGGAACGGCAGCAGCGCGGCCTTGTCCTTCATCCGGTCGACCTTGTTGACGATCAGCACCACAGGCACGCCGGCGTCGCTGAGCACGTTGTAGGCCAGGGTGTCTTCTTCGTCCCAGCGCCCGGCCTCGATCACCAGCATCGCCGCGTCGACGCCTTCCAGCGACCCGCGGGCGGCGCGGTTCATCACCCGGCTCATCGCCGAGGCCTTGAACTTGCCCTGCTCGCGATGCAGGCCGGGCGTGTCGACCAGGACGATCTGCCCCTGCGGGAAGCTGGCGATGCCCAGCAGCCGGTGGCGCGTGGTCTGCGGCCGGTTGGAGACGATGCTGATCTTGGCCCCGACCAGCGCATTGGTCAGGGTCGACTTGCCGACGTTGGGGCGTCCGATGACGGCGACGCTGCCGCTGCGGTAGGAAGGCGTTTGGCTCACTTGCTCGAATCCAGTTGGCGCAGTACCGCGGAGGCGGCCTGCTGTTCGGCCAGGCGCCGCGACCCGCCCTCGCCTTCGGCGCTCAGCGCCGGCTCGGACAGGGTGCAGCGTACCTGGAAAATCTTGGCGTGGTCGTCGCCATTCTCGGCAACGAGTTCATACGTGGGCAGCGGCCGCTGCCGGGCCTGCAGCCATTCCTGCAGGCGGGTCTTGGGGTCTTTCTCGGGCTTGCCCACCGGCAGCGCGGCCAGCGCGCTCTCGAACCACGGCAGGATCGCGGCGCGGCAGGCCTCGAAGCCGGCGTCCAGGTAGATGGCCGCCACGACGGCCTCCACGGCATCGGCCAGGATCGAGTCGCGGCGGTGGCCACCGGACTTCATCTCGCCCGGGCCCAGGGTCAGGCGTTCGCCCAGCTCCAGCGCGCGGCCGATGGTGGCCAGCGAGGCTTCGCGCACCAGTTCGGCGCGGGCGCGGGTGAGCGCGCCTTCGTCGGCACGCGGCCAGCGCAGGTAAAGCGCCTCGGCGATCAGCAGGTTGACCACGCCGTCGCCGAGGAATTCCAGCCGTTCGTTGTGCGGTGCGCCGGCGCTGCGGTGGGTCAGCGCCTGCGCCAGCAGCGACGGATCGGCGAAGTCATGGCCGATCCGGTCGCCGCGCTGCGGGTTTTTACTGGTTGATACCACTACGGGTCAGGTCCTGGCTGGCATTGAAGTTGCCGACCACATCGAGGTTGCCCACCAGCGGCCTGCGCACTTCGTAGCTGACGTTCATGCGCCAGCCGTTGCCGACGCGCTCGAAGGTCACATCGTCCTTCTGGACGTTTTCCGAGTAATTGATGTACAGGCGGCGGAAGAACAGGTCCTTGGCCCGGCCCGGATCCATGTCGCCGCTGCCCGGTTCGTTGGCCACGCCCTTCATGGCCTCGCGTACCGAGTAGTACTCCTGGTACATCGGGAACAGCTTCATGCCGATGTACAGGAAGAAGCCCACTACCGCCAACACCACCACGAACGACAGCAACGTCATTCCGCTCTGATTGCGCTTCATCGCTACTCCCCTAGCCACGCGTGTCGATTACTGGATACCTGTCCCGATCCGCGATGGATCGAAACTCCCCTTGCAGAACCACCCCTCGCAATTGAGCCAGATCAGGAACGCCCTGCCCCGCAGGTTGGCCTCGGGCAGGAAATGCGTCTGGGTCCAGAACCGGCTGTCCTCGCTATTATCGCGATTGTCGCCCATCACGAAATACTGCCCCTGCGGCACCACCCAGTCGCCCTGGCCGGCCGGGTTGGCGCGGCCGATCAGCTCCAGCACGGTGTGCGAGCGCCCGGGCAGGTTCTCGCGCAGCAGCGTGGCGCCGGTCATCTCCGCGCCGCGGCCCTGGCCGATGTACTCGCCCTTGACCTCGTACTGCATGGGCTCGCCGTTGATGTACAGCGTGTCGCCATGGAAGCCGATGCGGTCGCCCGGCAGGCCGATGATGCGCTTGATCCAGTTCTCGTCCGGCGCATGCGGCGGCTTGAACACCACCACCTCACCGCGCTTGGGCTCGCCCACCGGCACGAACTTGGTGTTGGTGATCGGCAGGCGCAGGCCGTAGGCGAACTTGTTGACCAGGATGAAATCGCCGATCAGCAGATTCGGCATCATCGAGCTGGATGGAATCTTGTACGGCTCGGCGATGAAGCTGCGCAGGATCAGCACCACCGCCAGCACCGGGAAGAAGGCGCGCGAGTACTCGATGACCGCCGGCTCGCTGTCGAGCAGGCCGGCGCGCGCGGCGCGGCGCCTGGCCAGGAAAAGCTTGTCGAGCAACCACACCAGGCCCGAGCCCAGGGTCAGCACGACCAGCGCAATCTCAAACCATTTCATGCGTATTCCTTCTGCGGTGAGAATCGGGAAGGGAGACCGGACATCAGGAAGACGCACGCGCGCGGCGTTTGTGACTCCCCGTCCCCGGCCCCCGCCTCCTTACTTGTTGTCCATCTGCAGCACGGCGAGGAAGGCTTCCTGCGGGATTTCCACCCGCCCGACCTGCTTCATCCGCTTCTTGCCTTCCTTCTGTTTCTCGAGCAGCTTCTTCTTGCGGCTGACGTCGCCACCATAGCACTTGGCCAGCACGTTCTTGCGCATCGCCTTGACCGTGCTGCGCGAGATGATCTGCGAGCCGACGGCGGCCTGGATCGCCACGTCGAACATCTGCCGCGGGATGAGATCTTTCATCTTTTCGCACAACTCGCGGCCACGCCGATCGGCCTGGCTGCGGTGGACGATGATGCTCAGCGCGTCGACCTTGTCGCCGTTGATCAGCGTGTCCACGCGCACGAACGGGCCGGCCTGGAAGCGCAGGAAGTGGTAGTCCAGCGAGGCGTAGCCGCGGCTGACCGACTTGAGCTTGTCGAAGAAGTCCAGCACCACTTCGGCCATCGGCAGCTCATAGGCGATCTGCACCTGGCTGCCCATGTAGGTGATGCCGACCTGGGCGCCGCGCTTCTCTTCGCACAAGGTGATCACCGAGCCGACGTAGTCCGGCGGGGTGAGGATGTTGGCGCGGATGATCGGCTCGCGGACTTCCTCGATGTAGTTCACCGGCGGCAGCTTGGCCGGGTTGTCCATCGGCACGATCGAGCCGTCGGTCTTGAGCACTTCGTAGATCACCGTCGGCGCGGTGGTGATCAGGTCCAGGTTGTATTCGCGCTCCAGGCGCTCCTGCACGATCTCCATGTGCAGCATGCCGAGGAAGCCGCAGCGGAAGCCGAAACCCATCGCCTCGGAGCTTTCCGGCTCGAAGCGCAGCGCGGCATCGTTGAGGCGCAGCTTTTCCAGCGCCTCGCGCAGGTCCGGGTAGTCCTCGGCGTCGATCGGGAACAGGCCGGCGAACACGCGCGGCTGCATCTCCTGGAAGCCCGGCAAGGGCTTAGGCGCCGGGTCGCTGGCCAGGGTCAGGGTGTCGCCGACCGGGGCGCCGTGGACGTCCTTGATGCTGGCGTTGATCCAGCCCACTTCACCGGCGCGCAGCGCATCGAGGGTCTTGCGCTTGGGCGTGAACACGCCCACCGCGTCGACCTGGTGGGTGCGCCCGGTCGACATCACCAGGATCTTGCTGCCCGGGCGGATCTCGCCCTGCATCACGCGCACCAGCGAGACCACGCCGAGGTAGTTGTCGAACCAGGAGTCGATGATCAGCGCCTGCAGCTTGTCGGTGTCGCGCGGCTGCGGCGGCGGGATGCGGTGGACGATCGCCTCCAGCACCGCTTCGACATTCAGGCCGGTCTTGGCGCTGACGGCGACCGCGTCGGTCGCGTCGATGCCGATGACCGCCTCGATCTCCGCCTTGGCGCGCTCGATATCGGCGGTCGGCAGGTCGATCTTGTTGAGCACCGGCACCACTTCCAGGCCCTGTTCCACCGCGGTGTAGCAGTTGGCCACCGACTGGGCTTCCACGCCCTGCGCCGCATCGACGACCAGCAGCGCGCCTTCGCAGGCGGCCAGCGAGCGGCTGACCTCATAGCTGAAGTCGACGTGGCCGGGCGTGTCGATGAAGTTCAGCTGGTAGACCTGCCCGTCGCGCGCCTTGTACGGCAGCGACACCGACTGCGCCTTGATGGTGATGCCGCGCTCGCGCTCGATCGGATTGGAGTCGAGCACCTGCGCCTCCATTTCCCGCGCCTCGAGGCCGCCGCAGAGTTGGATGATGCGATCGGCCAGCGTGGACTTGCCGTGGTCGACGTGCGCGATGATGGAAAAATTGCGGATGTTCCGCATCGAATCGATGGACATGGGAGGTGGGCGGCGGCCAGGACCGTCGTCAGGAAAACGCGGCATTATCGCACGGCCGGGGGCCGCGCCGACGATCCGGACGGCAACCGCGATGGCGCGGCGAGCCGTTCAGGCCCGCCGCGCCCGTCCCGTCACTCGCCCGCCTTGACCGCCACGTAGCTGCTGGCTTCGCCGCTGGTGACCAGCAGCATGACCACGTCGCCCTTCTTGTAGCCGGCCAGTTCGCGGTTCAGCGCGGCCACGCTGCCGACCGGGGTGCGGCCCACGCGCAGGATCACCAGGCCGGGGGCCAGGCGCGCTTCGCGGGCCGAACTGCCGTTGACCGCGGCGATGCGCACGCCTTCGCCGGACTTCAGGCCCAGGCGCTGGCGCTCGGCCGCCGCCAGGTCGGTGACCTGGATGCCGAGCAGGGCCGCGCTGGCCGGGCCGGACGGGCCGGCGTCGTCGTCATTGGCTGCGTCGGCCGGACGCACGTCCGTCTCCAGGGTGGTCAGGGTCACCGTCACGTCCTTCTGCTTGCCATCGCGCAGCAGCCCCAGGCGGACCTTGCTGCCCGGCGGCAGCACGCCGATCATCGGCGGCAGATCGCTGGCGGCCTTGATCTCGGTGCCGTTCACCGAGCGGATGACGTCGCCGACCTCGATGCCCGCCTTGCCGGCCGCGCTGTCAGGCACCAGCCCATTGACCAAGGCGCCCCGGCTGTCAGGCAACTTCAAACCTTGCGCCTGCAGCGCGTCGATAGGACCCACCTGCACGCCCAGCTGGCCGCGGCTGACATGGCCGTTCTTCTTGATCTGGTCGGCGGCACTGACGGCCAAGTCGATCGGGATCGCGAAGCTGATCCCCATGTAGCCGCCCGACTCAGAGAAGATTTGCGAGTTGATGCCCACGACCTCGCCACGGGTGTTGAGCAAGGGGCCGCCCGAATTGCCTCGGTTGATCGCCACGTCGGTCTGGATAAACGGCACATAGCGCTGCTCGGCCCCGGTGCTGCGGCCCACCGCGCTGACAATGCCCGCCGTCACCGAATGATCCAGCCCCAACGGCGAACCGATCGCCACCACCCACTGCCCCGGCTTGAGCGTATTGGAGTCGCCGATGCGCACCGTCGGCAGGTCCCTGGCTTCGATCTTCAGCAGGGCGACGTCGTACTGCTCGTCGCTGCCAACCACCTTGGCCTTGAACTCGCGGCCATCGGAGAGCTTGACGTTGACGTCGCTGGCGCCGTCCACCACGTGGTGGTTGGTCAGCACATAGCCGTCGGGCGAGATGATGAAGCCCGAGCCCATGGCGCGGCCGACGATGTCGCCGTCGCCGTCGCCGCCGCCACGCGGACCGGGGCGCGGGCCGCCCTGGCCCGGCATGCCCGGCATGTCGAAGAAGCGGCGGAAGAACTCCGGGATCTGCTCGTCGTCCGGCATCTGCTGGTCGCGGCCGGAGCGGCGCATCATGTCCTTGCGCGTCACCTTGGTGTCGATGTTGACCACGCCCGGACCAACCTGCTGCACCAGGTTGGTGAAGTCCGGCAGGCCGGCGACGAGCTGCGGCGCCGGCGTGGCGCTGCGGGTGGCGATGGGCGCGCTGTCGGCGGCCGGGGCGCCGGGCTGCTGGGCGCAGGCCGCCAGCGGAAGGGAGATCGCCAGCAGGCCGAGCACTTGGTTGCGGATACGGGGATTCATCGGAAACGCGCCTCCTGAAGGACGAGGGGTCTGGAGTGGGGACACAGCAGGGCCGGCCCGCCCGCTAGGCGGGCGGCTGGCGTGGAGATGACGCAAGTACGCGGGAAGGCGCCGAGGTCAGGGCCGGGGCATCGGCGGCAGGCGCTCGTCTTCCATCGGCACGGCCTGCGCCGGTTCGAAGGGATAGAACGTGGTTGCCGGGGTTTCGCCGAAACTGGCATTGAGCGAGCTTTCCGAGCCGGCCAGGGCCGAGCGCGGCCATGGCCGTGCCTGCACCGGGGCCGGATGGCCGAAGGGATCGGCCGGCACCACCGGGTTGGCGATCGCACGCACGGGCGGGGCGACGCTGGCCACCTGCACTTGCGGCGGCGACTCGCGCCGTGCCGCGCTGGCGCGGGCGGCCTGCTGCACGCGGGTGGCCGAGGCCACGTTGCGGCTGCCGGCATCGCGACGGGCCGCGGCCAGGGCGGCGGCGGGCGCGGCGGCGGCCATGCGGCCGATGGCGTTGTCGCCGTCGGGGTCGGCCGGGGCCGGCACCGGAGCCACCGGTACCTGGGCGGTCGTGGCGAAGACCGCGGTGGGTGCCGGGGCGGTTTGCTCCGGCAGGCGCTCGCGGCTCACGAACAAGGCCAATGCGGCGACCGAGGCGGCGATGGCACCGCCGCCCCAGCCCCAGAGGCGGGCGCGTGTGGGCGCCGGCTGCGATGCCGGGACCGGCTCGGCAGCCACCGCGACACGCACGCGGGCGGCGAAATCGACCGGCGCCGGCGCGCTGGCCATGCCGCGCAGCACGTCGCCGCACAGCTGCCAACGCTCATGGCAGCCGCCGAGTTCGTCGTCGTGCTGGAGGCGGCGCAGCAGGAAGCGCGCCTCGTCGGCCGGCAGTTCGCCGTCGATCAGCGCCGACAGCTGCTGCCGGTAGTGGACTTCGAACTTGTCGCTGGAAGGGGAAGGCGATTGGCTGGGTTGTTCTTTCATACGCGGTCACGTTGGCGATCACGGGTGGCGCTGCCGGTCTCCAACAGAGGCCGCAGCTCGGCGTCGATGGCCTCGCGCGCCCGGAAGATGCGCGAGCGCACCGTTCCGATCGGGCAATCCATCTTCTGCGCGATTTCCTCGTAGCTCAGGCCCTCCACCTCGCGCAGGGTGATGGCCACCCGGAGTTCTTCCGGCAAGGCTTGGACCGCCTTCATGACGGTTTGTTCCAGCTCCTGACGCATCAATTCACGCTCCGGGGTGTCGGTGTCGCGCAAACGCGTGGCGCCATCGAACTGCTCGGCGTCGGCGACGTCGATATCGTCGGTGGGCGGCCGGCGGCTGTGCGCGACCAGGTGGTTCTTGGCGGTGTTCACGGCAATCCTGTGCAGCCAGGTATAGAACTGGGCGTCGCCGCGGAAACTGCCCATCGCGCGGTATGCGCGCAGGAAAGTCTCCTGGGCCACGTCCTGGCACTCGCTCCAGTCGCTGATGTAGCGCCCGATCAAGGCGACGATGCGGTGCTGGTACTTGCGCACCAGCACATCGAACGCCGCGCTCTCGCCGCGCTGCACGCGCCGGACCAGTTCCAGGTCCAGATCCTGTGGTGTTTCGACATCGGCCATGTCGGGCCGCACTCCTGTCGCCCGTCACGTCCGGGCTTATGACCAGCGCTGATTGGAAAAGTTCAGGGGCTGCCCGGGGGCCGCCACTTCACAAGGTTAACGGGCGTTGCATTAGCGTGGCGACCACGGGCCGCCGGAGCGGGAATTCCCCCAAGCATGGCTTTGGGGATTTGACGTGAAGGAAACAACCTCTGGATGATAACGGCCCCTTCCATACACAAGCGGATGGTCAGACCCATGCTCTCAGGCTTCGATGGGCTTCGATTCAGTCACTGGCAGACCGAGATCCGCGATGACGGCGTCGTGGTGCTCAGCCTCGATCGGGCCAACGCATCGGTCAATGCCTTCTCGCAGGACGTGCTGCTGGAGCTGGCCGAGCTGATCGAACGCATTGCGATCGATCCGCCGCGGGGCGTGGTGATCCGCTCGGCCAAGGCCAATGGCTTCATTGCCGGCGCCGACCTCAAGGAATTCCAGGAGTATGACCGCCGCGGCACCGTCAATGACGCGATCCGCCGCGGCCAGGCCACTTTCCAGAAGCTGGCCGAGCTGCCCTGCCCGACCGTGGCCGCGATCCATGGCTTCTGCATGGGCGGCGGCACCGAGATCGCCCTGGCCTGCCGCTACCGCGTCGCCTCGGACGATCCGTCCACCCGCATCGGCCTGCCCGAGACCCAGCTGGGCATCTTCCCCGGCTGGGGCGGCAGCGCGCGCCTGCCGAATCTGATCGGCGCCCCGGCGGCGATGGACCTGATGCTCACCGGCCGCACCGTCTCGGCCTCGGCCGCGCGCGCGCTGGGCCTGGTCGACAAGCTCTCCGCCCCGGCCGTGCTGGTGGACACCGCCGCCGCGCTGGCCCTGTCCGGCACGGTGCGCCCGTTCAAGCAGCGCCTGACCGGCTGGGCGACCAACACCTGGATCGCCCGCAAGCTGCTGGCCCCGCAGATGGCCAAGCAGGTCGCGCGCAAGGCCCGCAAGGAGCATTACCCGGCGCCGTATGCGCTGATCAATGTGTGGGAACGCACCGGTGGCAGCGGCATCCAGGCGCGCCTGGATGCCGAGCGCAAGGCGGTGGTCAAGCTGGCCAGCACCCCGACCGCGCGCAACCTGATCCGCATCTTCTTCCTGACCGAGCGGCTCAAGGGCCTGGGCGGCAAAGATCATGGGATCAATCACGTGCATGTGGTCGGTGCCGGCGTGATGGGCGGCGACATCGCGGCGTGGTCGGCCTACAAGGGCTTCGAGGTCACCTTGCAGGACCGCGAGCAGCGCTTCATCGACAGCGCGCTCGGACGCGGCAACGAGCTGTTCAACAAGCGGGTCAAGGACGCCGGCAAGCGCCCGGCGGTGGCGGCGCGGCTGAAGAGCGACCTGGCCGGCCACGGCGTGGCCCAGGCCGACCTGGTGATCGAGGCGATCATCGAGAAACCCGAGGCCAAGCGCGAGCTGTACCAGCAGGTCGAGCCGCAGATGAAGGCCGGCGCGCTGCTGACCACCAACACCTCCTCGATCCCGCTGACCGAGCTGCGCGAGCATATCCAGCGCCCCGCCCAGTTCGCCGGGCTGCACTATTTCAACCCGGTGGCGCAGATGCCGCTGGTGGAAATCGTGCAGCACGATGCGATGGCCGAGGAAACGCGCAAGCGCCTGGCTGCGTTCTGCAAGGCGCTGGACAAGCTGCCGGTGCCGGTCGCCGGCACGCCGGGTTTCCTGGTCAACCGCGTACTGTTCCCCTACCTGCTGGAAGCGGCGACCGCCTACGCCGAAGGCATCCCGGGGCCGGTGATCGACAAGGCCGCAGTGAAGTTCGGCATGCCGATGGGGCCGATCGAGCTGATCGATACCGTGGGCCTGGACGTGGCCGCCGGTGTCGGCGAAGAACTGGCGCCGTTCCTCGGCCTGCCGATCCCGGCGGCGCTGAAGACCGTCGAGCCGGGCAAGCGCGGCAAGAAGGACGGCCAGGGGCTGTACAAGTGGGAGAACGGCCGCGCGGTGAAGCCGGAGGTACCGAAGGACTACGCGGCGCCGGCCGACCTGGAGGACCGCCTGGTCCTGCCGCTGCTCAACGAGGCGGTGGCCTGCCTGCATGACGGCGTGGTCGCCGATGCCGACCTGCTCGATGCCGGGGTGATCTTCGGCACCGGCTTTGCGCCGTTCCGCGGCGGCCCGATCCAGCATGTGCGCGCCACCGGCGCCGATGCGCTGGTCGAGCGGCTCAAGACCTTGCAGTCGCGGTATGGCGATCGCTTTGCGCCGCGGCCGGGTTGGGATTCGCTGGTGTTGCGCGAACCGGTGGTGTAGCGGGCTGGGTTGGGAAATCAAAACGCCGCCCTTGGGCGGCGTTTTTTTTCTGCTGCGGCCACGTTGGGAAGGACGGATGGATCGCGGCTTCGTTCGTCGGGGCTGAAGCCCCTCCTACAACCTCCCCGATCGCTTTGCAGCACCAGGAGCCCCACTGTAGGAGGGGCTTCAGCCCCGACCGCCCTCTGTCCACTGACGACGCCACCCCTGGAGTGCAAGACCCAACGTCGCTCAAGAACGCCGCTCAAGAGTGCGTGTGCCCATGGTGTCCCTGGGGATCGGCACCATGGTCATGGTCATGACCGTGCCCACCGCCCTGCACCGCGCACGCATCGCCACAATGATCCGCCTCGACCTGCAACGTCACATGGTCGATCCCGAAGCGCTCGTGCAGCAACGCCGCCAGCGCGCGGCGCAGGCGATCGTTGTCCACGTCGCCGGCGGCAACCACATGCGCGCTCAAGGCCGGCGTGCTCGAGGCCAACGCCCACACATGCAGGTCGTGCACGTCGAGCACGCCCGGCTGCGCGTGCAGCGCCTGGCGCACGGCGGCCAGGTCCTGCCCCTTGGGCACGCCTTCCAGCAGCACGTTGATGGCTTCGCGCAGCAGCAGCCAGGTCCGCGGCAGCACCCACAGGCCGATCAACACGGCGAGCACCGGGTCGATCCACTGCCAGCCGGTCCAGCCGATCGCCAGCGCGCCGAGGATCACCGCCACCGAGCCGAGCATGTCGCTCCAGACTTCGAGGTAGGCGCCCTTGACGTTGAGGTTCTCGCCCGCACCGGCCCGCAGCAGGCGCATCGCGATGAGGTTGACCACCAGGCCGAGGCCGGCGATCAACAGCATGCCGGTCTCGCCGACCGGCTGCGGTTGGCGGAAGCGCTGCGCCGCTTCCCACAGGATGTAGGCGCCGACCGCGAACAGCAGCGCGCCATTGAGCAGCGCCCCCAGCGCTTCCAGCCGCGCATAGCCGTAGGTGCGGCGCGCATCGGGCGGGCGCCGGCTCAGGCGCACGGCGACCAGCGCGATCATCAGGCCGAGCGTGTCGGTGGCCATGTGCGCGGCATCGGACAACAGCGCCAGGCTGCCGGTGACGAAGGCCCCGGCCACCTCGGCGACCAGGAACACGCTGGTCAGCCCGAGCGCCCACCACAGCGGCTTCTCGTGGCGGATCTCAGTGGGGGCGTGGCTGTGGTCGTGTGCCATCGCGTGCGGTCCTGGAGCAGGCCGAAAGCTTAGGCGCGGCGATTTGCGGAGACTATTACGTTCTGGAAGAACCCTCACCCCGCAAGTGGGAGAGGGGACTTCGATCATCCAGTTGCGAACCGGGCCTGTGCCTTCTCCCGCTTGCGGGAGAAGGTGCCCCGAAGGGGCGGATGAGGGCGCGCTCAGTTATCCGAGACCAGCTTCACCACCGACGAGAAGTCCAGCTTGCCGTTGCCGGCCCGGCTGTTCATCGCATAGAGATTGCGCGCCAACTCGCCCAGCGGGATCGAAGCGCCCACGCCCATCGCCGCCTCCACCGCCAGGCCCAGGTCCTTGAGCATCAGATCGTTGCCGAAGCCGCCGCTGTACCCACGCGATGCCGGCGCGTTCTCGAGCACGCCCGGCCAGGGATTGCAGACCTCCGTCGCCCAGCTGCGGCCGGTGCTCACCGCCATCATCTGCGACAGCACCTTCGGATCCAGCCCATGCGCCTGGCCCAGCGCGATGGCTTCGCCGGTGACCGCCATGATCACGCCCAGCGCCATGTTGTTGCACAGCTTGGCGACCTGGCCGGCACCGCTGTCGCCGACATGGAAGATGTTCTTGCCCATCGCCTGCAGGTATGGCCGCGCCTTGTCCAGCGCCTCGGCCGTACCGCCGACGATGAAGGTCAGGGTGCCGGCAGCGGCGCCGGCGGTGCCGCCGGAAACCGGCGCATCGAGCATCTGCAGCCCGCGCGCAGCGGCCGCTTCGGCGACCTTGCGCGCGGTGGCCGGCGCAATCGTGCTGCAGTCGATCACCAGCGCGCCGGCGGGAATCTTCGCCAGCAGGCCGTCGTCGCCGAGGTACAGCCCTTCGACGTGGCGGCTGGCCGGCAGCATGGAGATCACCAGTTCCGCGCCGGCCAAGGTCTCGGCCGCTGAAGCGGCCGCGACCGCGCCGGCCTCGACCGCGTGCGCGACGGCCGCCGGCACCAGGTCGAACACGCGCAGCGCGTGCCCGGCCTTGGCGAGGTTGGCGGCCATCGGCCCGCCCATGTTGCCCAGTCCGATGAAAGCGATCCGGCTCATTGCTGTGTCTCCGTCAGGCGTGGCCGAGGTCGGCCAGCGGATGTGCCGCCGCCGTCCAGGGCGATTGGAAAAAAGGGGTGGCCCAGGCCGCGTCGGCCTGCGCCAGGGTGGCCGGCTGCCAGCGCGGCTGGCGGTCCTTGTCGATCAGCAGCGCGCGGATGCCTTCGGCGAAATCGCCGTGCGCGGCCGCGTGCAGGGCCACCACATACTCGGTGCGGAACGTATCGGCCAAGGTGCGGGTGCCGTCGTCGCGCTGCAAGGTCCAGGCCAGCCGCGCCGAACCGGGCGAGCCGGCCGCCAGGGTGGCGCGCGCGTTCTGTAGCCAGGGGTCTTCGCTGGACAGTGCGTCGATCGCCGACACCACCCGCTCCAGCGTGCCGGCCGACACCAGGTGCTCGATCAGCTCGGCATGCATCTGCAGCGGGCCGGGGGCCAGGGGTTGCGCCAGACCCTGCAGGAACTCGCCGAGCCGTGCGCGATCGAGCACCGCATCGCCACTCCAGGCATGCGCGGCGAGCGCATCGACAACGGCGTCGTACTGCGTGTGTTCGAGCTTGACGTCGGCCAGGCCGGCATAGATGGCGTCGCTGGCGTCCAGCGGTGCCCCGGTCAAGGCCAGGAACAGCCCGGCACCGCGCGGTACGCGCCGCATCAGCCAGCTGCCGCCGACATCCGGGAACAGGCCGATGCTGATCTCGGGCATCGCCAGTTTCGAGCGTTCGGTCACCACGCGATGGCTGGCCCCGGACATCAGCCCGATGCCGCCGCCCATCACGATGCCGTGGCCCCAGCACAACACCGGCTTGGGATAGGTATGGATGGCGTGGTCGAGGCGGTATTCCTCCTCGAAGAACTGCGCGGCGTAACGGTTCGCGGTGATGTCGCCCGTACCGGACTCGCGGTACTCGCGCATGCTGCGATACAGGCCGTGCAGGTCGCCGCCGGCACAGAACGCCTTGTCCCCGGCGCCGCGCAGTACCACGCAGGCCACGCCGGCATCGTTCGCCCAGCGGCGCAGTTGCGCTTCGAGCAGCCGGGTCATGTCCAACGACAGGCCGTTGAGGGTCTTCGGCGCATTGAGCGTGGCGATGCCGATGCGGCGGCCGTCGCGGCCCTCGCGCGTGTCGAACAGGACCGGCGCTTCGCTGCCCTGGGCGATGTTCATGCGTTCTTCCATTGCGGGGCGCGCTTTTCCAGGAAGGCGTTGACGCCCTCGGCCTGGTCGGCGGTATCGAACAGGTCGACGAAGGCTTCACGCTCGGCGACCAGAGCCGAGGCGTGGCTGCCCGAACGGGTGGCCTGCACCAAACCCTTGCACGCGGCGACCGCGCGCGGGCTCTGCTTGCCGGCCTTGTGCGCCCACGCCACGGCCAGCGCCCTGGCCTCGCCGGTGCCGACCACCTCCTCGACCAGGCCGATGCGCAACGCCGTGGCCGCATCGACGCGTTCGCCGAGCAGGATCATCCGCTTGGCCCAGCCCTCGCCCACCAGACGCGGCAGGTTCTGCGTGCCGCCGGCGCAGGGCAGCAGGCCCACGCTCGCCTCGGGCAAGGCCATCTGCGCCTGGGTTTCGGCGATGCGCAGGTCGCAGGCCAGCGCGCATTCCAGGCCACCGCCCATCGCATAGCCGTTGATCGCCGCGATCGACACCCCGCCAAACCCGCTCAAGGCTTCGAACGCTTCGCCGAAGCGGCGCGCCGCCTCGCGCGCGCCGGCCTTGTCGCCGGACGCGAACTGCTTGAGGTCGGCGCCGGCCGAGAAGAACTTGCCGCCCTCGCCGGTGATCACCAGCGCGTACACCTGCGGGTCGGCATCCAGGGCCTGCACCAGGTCGCGCAGGGCGGCCAGGCTGTGCACCGTCCAGGTATTGGCCGGCGGATTGCTCAGAGTGACGATGGCGACATGTTCGTCGCGCTCGACCTTCAGGCCGGTGTGCTCGCGCTGCAGCCAGTCGCTCATCGCAGTTCCTCGTCGGTGGTCAGCAGGTGGCGGGCGATGATCATGCGCATGACCTCGTTGGTGCCTTCGAGGATGCGGTGCACGCGGCTGTCGCGCATCAGGCGTTCGATCGGGTATTCGCGGATATAGCCATAGCCGCCGTGCAACTGCAGTGCATCGTCGCAGATGCCGAAGCTGGCGTCGGTGGCGAAGCGCTTGGCCATCGCGCACCACACCGTGGCATCGCTGCTGCCGGCGTCGAGCTTGCGCGCGGCGGTGTGGACCATCTGCCGGGCGGCGACCAGCTGCGTGGCCATGTCGGCCAGCTTGAACTGCAGGGCCTGGAAATCGGCCAGCTTCTTGCCGAACTGGCGGCGCTCGCCCATGTAGCGGCGTGCCGCGTCCAGCGCGCCTTGCGCGGCGCCCAGCGAGCAGGCGGCGATATTGATGCGGCCGCCATCGAGCGCCTTCATCGCCATCTTGAAGCCTTCGCCTTCCTTGCCGAGCAGGTTGCCGGCCGGAATGCGCACGCCCTGGAAGGTGATGCCGCGCGTGGGCTGGCTGTTCCAGCCCAGTTTCTCTTCCTTGCGGCCGTAGCTGATGCCCGCCGCATCGGCCGGCACCACGAAGGCGCTGATGCCGCGCGCGCCCTCTTCGCCGGTGCGCGCCATCACCACCAACGCTTCGGTCGCCCCGGCGCCGGAAATGAAGGCCTTGCTGCCGTCGAGCACGTAGTCGCCGCCATCGCGCACGGCGCGCGTCTTCAGCGAGGCCGCATCCGAGCCCGCGCCCGGCTCGGTGAGGCAATACGAGGCCAGCTTCTGGCCGCTGGTCAGCGCCGGGCCCCAATGCTGGCGCACTGCTTCGCTGCCATAGGTGGTGACCAGCCAGGTGGCCATGTTGTGGATGCTGATGAAGGCCGAGGTGGACGGATCGACCGTGGCCATTTCCTCGAACACCAGCGCCGCGTCGAGGCGCTTCATCGCCAGGCCGCCCACGGCCTCGTCGGTGTACAGGCCGCAGAAGCCCAGCTCGGCGGCCTTGCTGATCGCCTCGCGCGGGAAGTGCGCCTCTTCGTCCCAACGCGCCGCGTTGGGTGCCAGCTCCTTGTCGGCGAAGTCGCGCGCCGCTTCGCGGAAGGCCTGCTGTTCTTCGTTGAGGTCGGCTTCGCAGGGCATCTGGATGGCAGCGTTCATGGCGGTCACTTCAGGTTGATCGTGGTGTTGACGCCATGGCCGAGCGTGCTGTCGTCGAACCAGCGCGCGGTCACGGTCTTGGTCTGGGTGTAGAACATGACGACCTGCTTGCCGTAGGGGCCGAGGTCGCCGAGCTTGGAGGCGCGCGAGCCGGTGAACGAGAACAGCGGCACCGGCACCGGGATCGGCACGTTGATGCCGACCTGGCCGACGTCGATGTCTTCCTGGAACCTGCGCGCCGCCGCGCCGGACTGGGTGAACAGCGCGGTGCCGTTGCCATTCGGGTTCGCATTGATCAGCGCGATGGCCTCGTCGAGCGTCTCGGCTTCGAGGATCACCAGCACCGGCCCGAAGATCTCCTCGTCGTAGATGCGCATGCCGGGCTTGACCCCGGAGAAGATCGTCGGCCCGACGAAGTTGCCCTGCTCGTAGCCGGCCACGTGCGGCTTGCGGCCGTCGAGTTCGAGCTTGGCGCCCTGCGCGATGCCGGCGGCGATCAGGCCTTCGACGCGCTCGCGCGCGGCGCAGGAAATCAGCGGGCCGACGTCGGTGCCGGCCTCGGTGCCGCCGTTGACCTTCAGCGTCCTGGCCTTGGCCACGAGTTCGGGAATCCACGCCCGCGCCTCGCCCACCAGCACCAGAGTGGAGGCGGCCATGCAACGCTGGCCCGCGGCGCCGAAGGCGGCACCGGCCATGGCGTTGAGGGTCTGTTCCTTGTTCGCGTCGGGCAGGACCACGGCGTGGTTCTTGGCGCCCATCATGCATTGCACGCGCTTGCCGGCCAGCGAGGCGCGCTGGTAGACGTGGGTGCCGACCTTGGTCGAGCCGACGAAGGACACCGCCTTGATGTCGGGGTGGTCGCAGATCGCGTTGACCACGTCCGCGCCGCCGTGGACCACATTAAGCACGCCCTTCGGAATGCCCGCTTCCAGCGCCAGTTCGACCAGGCGCATGGTGACCATCGGGTCCTGCTCGGACGGCTTGAGCACGAAGGTGTTGCCCGTAGCAATCGCCATCGGGAACATCCACAGCGGGATCATCGCCGGGAAGTTGAACGGGGTGATGCCGGCGCACACGCCCAGCGGCTGCAGCAGCGTGTAGGTGTCCACGCCGGTGGCGACGTTGTTGGCCAGCTCGCCGAGCTGCAGGTTGCCGATCGCCGCGGCGTGCTCGACCACTTCCAGGCCGCGGAACACATCGCCCTCGGCGTCGGGCAGGGTCTTGCCCTGCTCGGCGGTCAGCAGCGCGGCCAGCTCGCCCATGTGCTCGCGGATCAGTTGCTGGTACTTGAGGAAGATCCGCGCGCGCGTGCCGACCGGCGTCTTGCGCCAGGTCTTGAAGGCGGCCTGGGCGGCGGCCACGGCGGCATCGACCTCGGCCGAGGTCGCGAACGGCACCTTGGCCAGCACGGCCTGGGTGGCGGGGTTGACCACGTCCTTCCATTCGGTGGTCGCCGACTCGACGAACTGGCCGTCGATCAGCAGGGAAACGCGGGGGGCGTGGGACAGGGACTCGCTCATCGGGACATCACCGGCAACGAAAGGACAGACTTCGCATTGTTTGCATCCGGGCAGGCGGATTCAGCCCTTTGCGCGCTTAATCGCGCTAACCTCTTCACAACATTCTGCGAAGTTTGCAAATATGGCTGCCCCCCAACGCCAGCTGGGCCTGCGATTGCAGCGCCTGCGCCAGCGCCACGGCCTGACCCAGGCCGAGCTGGCGCGGCGGCTCGACCTGTCCCCCAGCTACCTGAACCAGATCGAGCGCAACCAGCGGCCGCTGACCCTGGCGGTGCAGCAGCGGCTCAAGGGCGCCCTGGGCGATATCGAGGGCCTGATCGACCGCGACGACCCGGCAGCATTGATCGAACCCCTGGACGACGCCCTGCGCGCGCTCGGCCACACCGGCGTCGGCGCGGGCGAACTGCGGGCGCTGGCCGGCAACCTGCCACAGATCGCCCATGCCCTGCTCGACCTGCACCGCGAACACCACCACCTGCGCGAGCGCGCCGCGGCGCTGGAACTGCAGCTCGGCAGCGGCCACGGCGTGGCGCCGCTGCTCTCGCCCGGCGACCACGTGCGCGACCACTTCAACCGCGAACGCAACTACATCCCCGAACTCGACGAGCGCGCCGAGGCGCTGTACGCCGAACTCGGCCTGGCGCCGGACACCCTGGCGCCGCGCCTGCGGCAGCTGTTGGCCGACCGCCATGGCCTGCGCGTGCGCCTGGACCCGGCGCGCGGCGACAAGCGCCTGTACGACGCCGACAGCCGCACGCTGTGGCTGCCGCCCTGGCTCAAGCCGGGCCAGCTGGCGTTCCAGATGGCCGCGCAGCTGGCGATGCTCGAGCACGGGCCGCTGATCGACAGCCTGACCGCCAACGCCGGTTTCAACGATGCCGAGCGCATTACCTTGGCGCGCATCGGCTTTTCGAACTACTACGCCGGCGCCCTGGTGATGCCCTACGCCGCCTTCCTGCGCAGCGCCGAGGACAGCCACTACGACATCGAATGGCTGGCGCAGCGCTTCGCGGTCGGCTTCGAGGCGGTCTGCCACCGCCTGAGCACGCTGCAACGCCGCGGCGCCGAAGGACTGCCGTTCTTCTTCATGCGCGTGGACCGCGCCGGCAACGTGTCCAAGCGCCACTCCTCCACCGACTTCCACTTCTCCCAGGTCGGCGGCACCTGCCCGCTGTGGATCGTCTACGAGGCCTTCAACCAGCCCGGCCGGCTGCTCACCCAGATCGCGCGGATGCCCGACGGCCGCCAATACTTCTGGATGGCGCGCCAGGTCAGCAGCGGCCCGCCCGGCCATGGCCAGCCGCGCAAGACCTTCGCCCTGGCCCTGGGTTGCGACCTGCGCCATGCCGAGCGCCTGGTCTACTCGCGCGGCCTGGACCTGTCCGGCGCCAACGCGGTGCCGATCGGCCCGGGCTGCCTGACCTGCGAACGGCGGGATTGCCTGCAGCGCGCGTTCCCGCCGCTGCGGCGGCTGGGCGGCTGAGCCGCGCCTAGGATTCTTCGAGCGCGGCGAAGCGCTCGGCCAAGTGGTCGATCAGCGCGCGCACGGCCGGCAGCAGGCCGCGGCGCGACGGGAACACGGCGTGGATCACCCCATGCCGCGGCGCCCAGTCCGCCAGCACCGGCACCAGTTCGCCGCGGGCGATCTGCTCGACGAGCATCATCCGCGGCAGCATCAGCGCGCCGACCCCGGCCACGGCGGCGGTGCGCAGCGCGATCATGTCGTCGCTGACCAGCCGCGGCGCGTGGTGCACGGTGGCCAGGCTGCCGTCGGCGCCGCGCAGCTCCCAAGCATGCGTGCTGGTGGACGATCCGAGGTCGACGGTCGGCAGTGCCGCCAGGTCGGCGGGAAAGCGCGGCATGCCCGCGCGGGCGATCAGCGCCGGGCTCGCGGCCACGCACCAGGCGCGCCGGGCCAGCACGCGCACGACCAGGTCGCTGTCCTCCAGCGGCGGCGGGCGCACCCGGATCGCCACGTCCAGGCCCTCGCCGACCACGTCCACCCGGCGGTTGGTCGCATCCAGCAGCAGCGTCACCCGCGGGTGCGCGGCGAGGAAATCGGCCAGCATCCCGTCCACGCGCGAATGCAGCAGTGCGATCGGGCAGCTCACCCGGATCGTCCCGCGCGGCTCGGCGCGCGAGCGCGCGACCGCCTCCTCGGCCGCTTCGGCCTCCACCAGCATCGCCTTGCAATGGCGGTAGTAGTCCTGGCCCACCTCGGTGACCGAGAAGCGCCGGGTCGAACGCTGGATCAGGCGCACGCCCAACCGCTCCTCCAGCAGCGCGATGCGCCGGCTCAACCGGGATTTGGGCAGCCCCAGCGCGCGCCCGGCCTGGGAAAAGCCGCCGTGGTCGACCACCTGGACGAAGTGGAACAGGTCGTTGAGATCGATGGCCTGGCCTGGTTCGCCCAGCATGCGCGCTACTCCCGGTGGGTTCTGGCGCTCGGAGCCGGGTCGGCCATCGTTCGCCAGATAGGACTCTGAGGATAATTCCCGGGCGCTACCGGGTCCATCGTTCCATAACTATCGTTTCCGCAGGTCCACTGCGGCCGGGCAACCGGCCAGGAAACGAACATGAAGCAGATCCGCGGCATCTACGGCGCTCCCCACCCGCATTGGGTCGGCGACGGCTTTCCGGTGCGCTCGATGTTTTCCTACAACACCCACGGGCAGCACCTGAGCCCGTTCCTGCTGCTCGACCGTGCCGGCCCCCACCGCTTCGCGCCCGACAGCGCGCCGCGCGGCGTCGGCCAGCACCCGCACCGCGGCTTCGAGACCGTGACCATCGTGTACGACGGCGAAGTGGCGCACCGCGATTCCACCGGCGCCGGCGGCACCATCGGCCCCGGGGACGTGCAATGGATGACGGCCGCCTCGGGCATCCTGCACGAGGAATTCCACAGCCCTGCCTTCACTCGCAGCGGCGGCACGCTGGACATGGTGCAGCTGTGGGTGAACCTGCCGGCGCGCGACAAGTCTGCGCCGCCCGGCTACCAGACCCTCGCTGCGGCGCAGATCCCGGTGCTGGCATTGCCTGACCAGGCCGGGCAATTGCGGGTGATCGCCGGTGAATACGACGGCCATCGCGGGGCGGCGCGCACGCATACGCCGATCGACGTGTGGGACCTGGCCCTGCAGCCGGGCCACGCGGTGGAGCTGCCCGTCGCCGATGGCCACACGCTCGCCCTGGCCGTGCTCGACGGCGCCGTTCGCGTCAATGGCGAGCAGCGCGCCGGCGAAGCCGAGCTGGTGGTATTCGACCGCGCCGGTGCCGGCGTGTTGCTCGAGGCGCTGGCACCGGCACGCGTGCTGCTGCTTGCCGGCGAGCCGATCGACGAACCCATCGCCGGCTACGGCCCCTTCGTGATGAACAGCCAGGCCGAGATCGCGCAGGCCGTGGCCGACTTCAACCAGGGCCGTTTCGGCCAGCTCTCCCATTGACCCGCGCGGGCCATGCCGGCCCGCGTGCCTTCCCTGCCCCGATCCCCGGAGACCACCATGACCACCCCCGCCAACTTCGACGGCGCCAAGCCCATCATCGATCCCGAGCAGGCCGCGATGCTGCTGATCGACCATCAGAGCGGCCTGTTCCAGACCATCGCCGACCTGCCCTTCACCGCGGTGCGCGCGCACGCCACCGCGCTGGCGCGGATGGCCACCCTTACCGGCATGCCGGTCGTCACCACTGCCTCGGTGCCGCAGGGGCCGAACGGCCCGTTGATTCCCGAGATCCACCAGGCCGCGCCGCACGCCCGCTATGTCGCCCGCCACGGCGAGATCAATGCCTGGGACAACCCGGATTTCGTCGCTGCGGTGAAGGCCACCGGCCGCCGCCAGCTGATCATCGCCGGCACCATCACCAGCGTCTGCATGGCCTTCCCGGCCATTGCCGCGGTGGCCGCGGGCTACCAGGTGTTCGCCGTGGTCGACGCCTCGGGCACCTATTCGAAGATGGCGCAGGAAATCACCCTGGCGCGCGTGGTCCAGGCCGGCGTCGTGCCGATGGACACCGCCGCGGTCGCTTCGGAGCTGCAGCGCAGCTGGCAGCGCGACGACGCCGCGCAATGGGCGCAGGTCTATGCCGGCATCTTCCCGAACTACCAGCTCCTCATTGAGAGCTACACCAAGGCGCGCGAGGTGGAGCAGCGGCAGGAGCCGCTGGACTCGGTACGCGGCTGACCCGCCGCAGCGACGGATGCGTCAGCCGTCGAAGCGGTAACCCACCCCATAGATCGAACCGATCAGGTCGCCCGCCCCCGCCTCGGCGAGTTTCCGCCGCAGATTGCGCACGTGGCTGTCCACGGTGCGATCGGTGACGATGCGGTGGTCGGTATACAGCCGGTCCATGAGCTGGTCGCGCGAGTACACGCGGCCGGGCGTCGCGGCCAGGGCGTGCAGCAGGCGGAACTCGACCTGGGTCAGGTGCAGGTCGTGCCCCTGCCAATGGGCGCGGCAGGCGGCCTCGTCGAGGTTCAGGCCCGGCGCCGCGGCCGCGCCGGGCTCGCGGCGATAACGCCGCAGCACCGCCTGCACCCGTGCGACCACCTCGCGCGGACTGAACGGCTTGCAGACATAGTCGTCGGCGCCGACTTCGAGCCCGAGCAGGCGGTCGAGCTCCTCCACCCGCGCGGTGACCATGATCACCGGCACCGCGCTGCGCGTGCGCAGTTCACGGCAGATGTCCACGCCATCGCGCCCGGGCAGCATCAGGTCGAGCAGCAGCAGGTCCGGCTGCCAGCCCTGGACGCGGGCGAGGACCGCCTCGCCATCGGCCACCCACTCGGTGGCGAAACCGGCGGCGTGCAGGTAGTCGCACAGCACCCCGGCCAGGCGCGGTTCGTCTTCGACCACGAGCACGCGTCCGGCCTGCGCCGGGGCCGCGGTCATGGCGCCTCCGGCAGGCTGGCCACGATGCGCAGGCCGCCCAGTGCCGAGGCTTCGGCGCGGATCGTGCCGCCGTGCGCCTGGACGATGTTCTGGCAGATCGCCAGGCCCAGCCCGCTGCCGCCGCTGGCGCGGTTGCGCGAGGACTCGACCCGATAGAAGCGCTCGAACAGGCGCGCGCGGCCCTCGGCGCCCACCCCCGGTGCGCTGTCCTCGATGACCAGTTCCACCCGCTCCTGGCCGCCGATCACGCGCATCACCACCTGGCCGCCACGGTCGGTGTAGCGCAGGGCGTTCTCCAGCAGGTTGGCAAGCAGTTGCAACAGGCGCCGTTCGTCGCCGCGCACGCGCGCCGGTGGCGCGGCGGGCAGCGCCTGCAGGTCCAGGCCGGCATCGGCGAAACGCCCGCGCATGCCGGCGGCGACGGACTGCGCCAGCTCGTCCAGGTCCAGCGGCGCGAACTGGTAGGAGACCTCGCCGACCTGGGTGACGGACAGTTCGTACAGGTCGTCGATCAACTTGCCGAGCTGCTGCACCTCGCCCTGCAGCGGCGCCAGCGTGGCCGGCGTCATCGGGCGGATGCCGTCCTGTATGGCCTCCAATTCGGCGCGCAATACCGCCAGCGGCGTGCGCAGCTCGTGGGAAATATCGGCCATGAAGCTGCGCCGGCTGCGTTCGGTGTGCTCGAGGGTGTCGGCCAGGCGGTTGACGTCGTGCGCGAGCTGGTCCAGTTCGTCACGGTCGTTGCTGGGAATGCGCACGGCGTAATCGCCACTGGCGAGGCGATGGATCGCGCCGGCCATGCCGCCGACCCGCTTGAGCAATGCCCGCGACAGCAGCCACGCCAGCGCGGCGGCAACCAGCACGGAGATCACGCCGTTGGTCCACCAGCCACGCACCTGCGCCTGGTAGAAGCGCACGTCGCCGCTGGCGATCGCCTGCTGGAACGGAATCATCGCCAGCCAGCCGACCGTGCGCCCGTCCACGCTCACCGGCAGGCGCACCGCGTCCGGGCCGGCTTCCGGATTGCCCATCACGCGCGCGCCGTGCGCATCGAACAAGGCAAAGCGCGGTACTGCGCCGGTCTGGTCGGATACCGGGCGGGTGCCGGGGGGCGCGTTGCGCGCGAGGTTGGCGTGCATGATCGCGCGCCAGGCATCGAGGTTGTCGCGCATGAAGTCCCAGCTGCCGTGCTCGCGATAGCCCGCCGCCAGGCGCGGCAGCACTTCATGCATGCGCGCCACGCCCTGGTCGTTGAGGTAGCCCATGAAGGTGCGCTCGAACAGCAGGCGCGCCATCAGGCCATTGGCCACGACCACCAGGGCGCAGGCCGCCAGCACGGCGAAGAAGAGCCTGGCGCGGATACCGAGTTTCATGGGCCACTATGAAGCCGCAGCTTTGCCCCGCAACGCAAGGCATGGGCGCCGGATTCAGGCAGTCTCCTTAATTGCTGCACATTCGTGCACCAGCATAGCCTTCCTCCAAGCACCCTGGGTTGGCTCCGTGTCCGCGCACCTTCGTTCCGTCCTTCGTCGCCGGGCATGGCCGCTGGCCACGCTGCTGCTGGTACTTGGCGCGTGCAGCGCGCCGCCGCCGGCCAAGCCGCCGGTGCCCACGGTGACCACGCAGACGATCAGCAGCGGCCGGCTGGACCTCGAGCAACAGCTCGCCGGCCGCACAGTGCCGCACATGGTGTCGGAAGTGCGCCCGCAAGTCGGCGGCATCATCCGCCAGCGGCTGTTCGTCGAAGGCCAGGAGGTCAAGGCCGGGCAGGTGCTGTATGAAATCGACCCGGCCACCTACCAGGCCGCCTACGACAATGCCCGCGCGCAGCTGGCGCAGGCCGAAGCCGCGGTGTCGTCGGCGCGCCCCCGGGCCGAGCGCTACCGGCAACTGGTGGCCGCCAAGTTGATCAGCCGGCAGGACGGCGACGACGCCGATGCCACCCTGGCCCAGGACGAAGCGGCGGTGGTGGCGGCCAGGGCCGCGGTGCGCAGCGCGCAGATCAACCTGGACTACACCCGCGTCACCGCACCGATCGCCGGCCGCATCGGCACTTCCACCTACACCCCCGGCGCGCTCGTCGCCGCGGGCCAGGACAGTGCGCTGACCACCATCCAGCAGCTCGACCCGATCTACGTCGACGTCACCCAGACCAGCGCGCAACTGCTGGCGCTGCGCAAGCAGCTCGACAGCGGCGCGCTCAAGGCGCTGGACGGCAAGGCGCAGGTGCGGATCGTGCTCGAAGACGGCAGCACCTACGCGCACGTGGGCTCGCTGGAATTCGTCGGGACTTCGGTGGATCCAGGCACCGGCAACGTGATCCTGCGCGCGGTCGTCCCCAACCCCGACGGCCTGCTGCTGCCGGGCACCTACGTGCGCGCGGTGCTGCCGATGGCGGTCGATGAAAGCGCCATCCTGGTGCCGCAGAGCGCGGTTGGCCGCAACAACAAGGGCGAAGCGACCGTGCTGCTGGTCGCTGCCGGCGACAAGGTCGAACAACGCATCATCCAGGTCGGCGATGCGATCAAGGACCAATGGGTGGTCAACAGTGGCCTGAAGGCCGGCGACAGGTTGATCGTCGCCGGCGGCAGCAAGGTGTCGCCGGGCCAGGTGGTCAAGGCCGGCACCGCGGACGCCGCGGCGTCGGCCGCGGCCGTGGCCGCGAACGGCAAGCCGGACTGAGGAAACCGCATGTCGCGCTTCTTCATCGACCGGCCCATCTTCGCCTGGGTCATCGCCATCGTCATCACCCTGGCCGGTGTGCTGTCCATCACCCGCCTGCCACTGGAGCAGTACCCCGACATCGCCCCGCCGTCGGTGTCCATCCGCGCCAGCTACACCGGCGCCTCGGCACAGACGGTGGAGAACTCGGTGACCCAGGTCATCGAGCAGCAGATGACCGGCCTGGACAACCTGATGTACATGTCCTCGACCAGCAGTTCGTCGGGCGACGCGCGCATCACCCTGACCTTCGAGTCCGGCACCAGCCCGGACACCGCGCAGGTGCAGGTCGAGAACAAGCTGCAGCAGGCGCAGTCGAAACTGCCCGATACGGTCAAGAGCAGCGGCGTCACCGTGACCAAGTCGTCGGGCAACATCTTCATGGTACTGGCGTTCAACTCGGCCGACGGCTCGATGGCCAAGACCGACATCGCCGACTACATGGTGTCTTCGCTGCAGGATCCGGTCAGCCGCGTCTCCGGCGTGGGCAACGTGCAGGTGATGGGCGCGCAGTACGCGATGCGCATCTGGCTGGACCCGGAGAAGCTGCGCACCTATTCGCTGATGCCCGCCGACGTCAATGCGGCCATCGTCGCGCAGAACGCCGATGTCTCTTCCGGCCAGCTCGGCGCCCTGCCGGCAGTCGACAGCCAGGGCCTGAACGTCACCGTCACCGCGCGCAGCCGCCTGCGCAGCGCCGAGCAGTTCCGCAGCATCGTGGTCAAGTCCAGCCCGGACGGCGCGGTCGTGCGCTTGTCCGACGTGGCCACGGTGGAACTCGGCGGCGAGAGCTACAACACCACTTCCACCTTCAACGGCAACCCTGCCGCCGGCATGGGCATCGAACTGGCCAGCGGCGCCAACGCGCTGCAGGTGGCCGACGCGGTGCAGGCGCGGCTGGAGCAGCTCAAGCCGTTCTTCCCGCCCGGCCTGCGCTACGAAGTGGCGATGGACACCACCCCGTTCGTGCGGATCTCGATCGAGGAAGTGGTCAAGACCCTGTTCGAGGCCGTGGTGCTGGTGGTGCTCATCATGTACCTGTTCCTGCAGAGCTGGCGCGCCACGCTGATCCCCGCGGTCGCCGTGCCGGTGGTGCTGATGGGTACCTTCGCCGTGCTGGCGGCGCTGGGCTACTCGATCAACACGCTGACCATGTTCGGCATGGTGCTGGCCATCGGCCTGCTGGTGGACGATGCCATCGTGGTGGTGGAGAACGTCGAGCGGGTGATGGCCGAGCAGCACCTGCCGCCGCGCGAAGCCACGCGCCAGTCGATGGCGCAGATCAGCGGCGCACTGGTCGGCATCGTGCTGGTGTTGACCGCGGTCTTCCTGCCGATGGCCTTCTTCGGCGGTTCGACCGGGGTGATCTACCGCCAGTTCTCGGTGACCATCGCCTCGTCGATGATCCTCTCGGTGCTGGTCGCCATGACCCTCACCCCGGCGCTGTGCGCCAGCGTGCTGACTCCACCCGGACCGGATGGCCACGTCGTCCACCGCGGCGTGCTCGGCCGCTTCTTCGCCGGCTTCAACCATCGTTTCGACCGCGGCGCGGACCGCTACCACCGCGGCGTGCAAGGCCTGCTAGGCCGGCGCAAGGCGGGCATGGCCGCCTACGTCGTGCTGCTGGCGATCATGGCCCTGCTGTTCTGGCGCATGCCGACCTCGTTCCTGCCGGAGGAAGACCAGGGCACGCTGATCGTGCAGGTCAAGCTGCCGTCGGGCACGACCATGCAGCACACCCAGGCGGTGATGGCACAGCTGACCGACTTCGCGTTGAAGCAGCCAGAGGTGGCGACCATCCTGGCCACCGCCGGTGGCGGCGGCGGCACCAGCGCGCAGAACACCGGCCAGGCGTTCATCCGCCTCGAGGATTGGTCCAGACGCAAGGCCAGCGCGCAGGAAGTGGGCACCCGCATCACCCGCGCACTGGGCAAGATCCCGGATGCGCAGATCTTCGCCGTCACCCCTTCCGGCATTCCGGGCATGGGCCAGACCGGCGGCTTCACCTTCGAACTGCAGGACCTGGCCGGCGCCGGCCACGACGCGCTGGTGGCGGCGCGCGCGCAGTTGCTCAAGGCGGCCGCGCAGGACCCGTCGTTGGCCAAGGTGCGCTACACCGCAGTCGACGACGCACCCAGCTTCAACGTCGACATCGACGATGCCAAGGCCGGCGCGCTCGACCTGGCGACCGCCGACATCAACCAGACGCTGTCCACCTCGCTGGGCGGCACCTACGTCAACGATTTCATCAACCGCGGCCGGGTCAAGAAGGTCTACGTGCAAGGCGAGTCGTCGGCACGCATGCTGCCGGCCGACGTGCTGCGCTGGTCGGTACGCAACGGCGAGGGCGAGATGGTGCCGTTCTCGGCCTTCTCCACCAGCAAGTGGAGCTATGCCCCCTCGTTGCTGGCGCGCTTCAACGGCACCTCGTCGATGGAGATCAGTGGCGAGGCCGCAGCGGGGGTCAGTTCGGGCACGGCGATGGCGGCCATGGAGAAAATCGGCGCCACGCTGCCCGACGGTATGGGCCACAGCTGGGCCGGCATGTCCTACCAGGAGCGCCTGGCCGGCAACCAGGCGCCGCTGCTGTACGCGGTGTCGCTGCTGTTCGTGTTCCTGTGCCTGGCGGCGCTGTACGAAAGCTGGTCGATCCCGATCTCCGTGCTGCTGGCGGTACCGATCGGCGTGGTCGGCGCACTGCTGCTGACCACGCTGCGCGGCCTGGAGAACGACGTGTACTTCCAGGTCGGCCTGCTGACCACGGTGGGCCTGGCGGCCAAGAACGGCATCCTGATCGTCGAATTCGCCAAGGACCTGGAGGACCGCGGCCAGCCGCTGGTCGAAGCGGTGCTGCATGCCGCGCGCATGCGCCTGCGCCCGATCGTGATGACCTCGGCGGCGTTCCTGCTGGGCGTGCTGCCGTTGGTGGTGAGCACCGGCGCAGGCTCCGCCGGGCGCCACTCCCTGGGCACCGGCGTGTTCGGCGGCACCCTGGTTTCCACCGCGCTGGGCATCTTCTTCGTGCCGCTGTCGTATGTGATCGTGCGCAGCCTGTTTCCGGGCAGGCGGCGGCAGGCCGAAATGGGGCAAGCTGCCGATAGCGTTTGAACCGGCCATCCGGCGGTGGCTACGGCGCCACGGGATGGCGCCCGCGAGACAGGCAATGCAGTGTCCTTGCCCAGCTCCAGCCGATGGACGTTCTTGCGAACCAACCGCGTTCCGCCGCTTGCCACCGCCCGGCCAGCCAACAGATTTCGCAGTAGAGCGATGGCACGTTCTGCGTACGGCGCGTTGCCACGATCATGGGACGTGCCGCGTCCATCAGGTGTTTGAGCGTGGTCTTGTAGTTGAGGTAGAGGATTTCTTCGTCGTAGATCTTCTTGCGAACGCCCACTGCGAGGGCCTCGAAGTAGTTCAGGACATAGCGGGCGTTGGCGGCATCATCGCAATTGCTTTCCAGCGCAGCCAGGTCGCGGATCCTCCCGGCCGCCCTGCTCCGGAAAACGCGGATTCCCGCGATGAATTTTTCATCGTTGCGCCCGGCAAAGACCAGGTCCGAGCTCTGCTTGCGTCGCACCAGGCTGACCGTCGTGCGCAGCGAGAGCAACGCAACGACGACCCCGGCAATGACCGCCAGATTCCGCGCCTGCTCCCAATTCCATGCCATATCCCGCGAGCGTCCTTTCGCTTTCCTGCTCCCCAAATGGATTTGCCCGCCGGCCGGCGGGCAAATCCAGTCCAGCTGGTCAGATTCCGTCGAATCCGTCACGCATAGCAACCTCCGCTGACGCCACCTAACGATTGGCAGGGTTTGAATATCGCGGTTTCAGCACAGGGTCAACCCGGAATCCACGCCAATTCGCCCGCAACCGCGCGATTACGCCACGAAGGTGGGATTTCCGACAACCTGAGCAGCCAAACGCCGGTCGGCTCCCTCTCGTTCCGGCGTGGCAGCGCGCGCCGTACCGGCACGCATCGCGCAATCCCGGCAAGTAGCGCACGCTTGCGTCATTGGCCCGCAAGACAAATTAAACTTGCAGGCCGAGTGACCGGCATCAACCGCAACAGCAATAAGGACGCGCCCTCTTGCAAGCCATTGACCCAGAAGGGAACTCCAAGCTCAGCAAGGGAACCCAGGAACACACCCCGCTGATGAAGCAGTTCTTCGCAGCCAAGGCCGACTACCCGGACCTGCTGCTGTTCTTCCGCATGGGCGACTTCTACGAGCTGTTCTACGACGACGCGCGCAAGGCCGCGCGGCTGCTGGACATCACCCTGACCCAGCGCGGCAGCTCGGGCGGCGCGCCGATCCCCATGGCCGGCGTGCCAGTGCATGCCTACGAGGGCTACCTGGCGCGGTTGGTGGCACTGGGCGAGTCGGTGGCGATCTGCGAACAGATCGGCGACCCGGCCCTGGCCAAGGGCCTGGTCGAACGCAAGGTGGTGCGGATCGTCACGCCCGGCACGGTTACCGACGAGGCGCTGCTGGACGAGCGCCGCGACACCTTGCTGATGGCGCTCTCGCGCGGCAAGGCCGGCTACGGCCTGGCCTGGGCGGACCTGGCCGGCGGCCGCTTCCTGGTCAACGAGGTCGACAGCGAGGATGCGCTGGAAGCCGAACTGGCGCGCCTGGAACCGGCCGAACTGCTGGTGCCCGACGAGGAAGGCTGGCCGGAGTTCCTGCGCCAGCGCACCGGCCTGCGCCGGCGCGCGCCGTGGCTGTTCGACAGCGACAGCGGCCGCCGCCAGTTGCTGCAGTTCTTCAAGCTGCACGACCTGTCCGGCTTCGGCATCGACGAACGGCCGCGCGCAATCGCCGCCGCCGGCGCGCTGCTCGGCTATGTCGAGGAAACCCAGAAGCAGCGCCTGCCGCACCTGACCGCGATCGCGATGGAGACCGCCGCCGAGGCGATCTCGATGAACGCGGCCACGCGCCGGCACCTGGAACTGGACACGCGCGTGGATGGCGATACCCGCCACACCCTGCTCGGCGTGCTCGACAGCACGGTCACGCCGATGGGCGGGCGCCTGCTGCGGCGCTGGCTGCACCGGCCGCTGCGGCTGCGCGAGGTGCTGGTGCAACGCCACCACGCAGTCGGCATGCTGATCGACCGCGGCACCGAGGCCGACCTGCGCGAACGCTTCCGCGCGTTGGGCGACCTCGAACGCATCCTCACCCGCGTGGCGCTGCGCTCGGCGCGCCCGCGCGACATGTCGACCCTGCGCGACGGCCTGGGCATGCTGCCCGACATCGCCGCCCTGCTCGCCCCGCTGGATTCGCCACGGCTGCAGGCGCTGGCCGCCGAACTCGGCGAGCACGCGCAGGTCGCGCACCTGCTGGCCAGCGCGGTCGCCGCGCAGCCGCCGCTCAAGCTCAGCGACGGCGGCGTCATCGCCAGCGACTACGACGCCGAGCTGGACGAACTGCGGCGGCTGTCGACGAACGCCGACCAGTTCCTGATCGACCTGGAACAACGCGAGCGCGAGAGCAGCGGCATCGGCACGCTCAAGGTCGGCTACAACCGCGTCCACGGCTATTACATCGAGATCAGCAAGGGCCAGGCCGACAAGGCGCCGTTGCACTACAGCCGCCGCCAGACCCTGGCCAATGCCGAGCGCTACATCACCGAAGAGCTGAAGTCCTTCGAGGACAAGGTACTCTCGGCACGCGAACGCTCGCTCTCGCGCGAGAAGCTGCTGTACGAGGGCCTGCTCGATGCGCTGGGCGAACACCTCGAACCGCTCAAGCGCTGCGCCGGCGCGCTCAGCGAACTGGACGTGCTCGCCGGCTTCGCCGAACGCGCGCAGGCGCTGGACTGGTCGCCGCCGGAACTGGACACCGCGCCCTGCCTGCGCATCGAACGCGGCCGCCACCCGGTGGTCGAAGCGGTGCGCGAGCAGCCGTTCGAGCCCAACGACCTCGACCTGCATCCGGACCGCCGCATGCTCGTCATCACCGGCCCGAACATGGGCGGCAAGTCGACCTACATGCGCCAGAACGCGCTGATCGTGCTGCTCGCGCACATCGGCAGCTACGTGCCGGCGCGGCGCGCGGTGATCGGCCCGATCGACCGCATCCTCACCCGGATCGGTGCAGGCGACGACCTGGCGCGCGGGCAGTCGACCTTCATGGTCGAGATGGCCGAGACCAGCTACATCCTCCACCACGCCAGCGCGCAGTCGCTGGTGCTGATGGACGAGATCGGCCGCGGCACCTCGACCTACGACGGCCTGGCCCTGGCCGACGCGGTAGCGCGCCACCTGGCCCACCGCAACCGCTGCTACACGCTGTTCGCCACGCACTACTTCGAATTGACCGCACTGGCGGACGAAACCGTGGAAGGCGGCCCGAGCGGCATCGCCAACGTGCACCTGGATGCGGTCGAGCACACCGACAAGAGCGGCGGCGAATCGCTGGTGTTCATGCATGCGGTGAAGGAAGGCCCGGCCAACCGCAGCTTCGGCCTGCAGGTGGCCGCGCTGGCCGGCCTGCCGCGCGAGACGGTGGCGCAGGCGCGTCGCCGCCTGGCCGAGCTGGAGCAGCGCGGCGGCGAAACACACGCGGCGCAGATGGCGCCGCAAGCGCTGGATGCGCCGCAGCAGTTCGGTCTGTTCGCGCCAGTCAACAGTGCCGCGCAGGAGGCGCTGGCGGCGTTGGACCCGGACGAGTTGACGCCGAAGCAGGCGCTGGAAGCGTTGTATCGGTTGAAGGCGCTGCTGTAAGACCCTGTAGGAGGGGCTCTGGGTGGCCTCGGGCCATCAGCCCCGACGCTTTCCGGTCGCGGGAATTTTCCCGGGGGCCGATGGCTTCCGGTCGCGGCTGATGGCCCGAGGCCACCCAGAGCCGCTCCTACAAGTGCAGTCGCGTGCATGGAGGTGGTTTGTTTTTTTGCGCGAAGTGCAACTGGATTTCGGCATGTATTCGTGAAGTATTGGATCAATCCAATACGTTGGTATTGCCTATCGCAGTGGTACTGAAAATCGATTTCCCGGCGCGGGCTGCGTCACCTAGCCTGAAGGTCCCTCGCAACTGCAGGCGCCCGCCATGAGCAAGCCCCGTTCCAGTTCAAAGACCCCTTCCGCAGCGCAATCCGCCTGCCCGCTGACCACCGCCTTCGGCGCACCGGTCGTCGACAACGAAAACACCATGACCGCCGGCCCACGCGGACCTGTCCTGATGCAGGACGTGTGGCTGATCGAGAAACTGGCCAACCTCAACCGCGAAGTCATTCCCGAACGGCGCATGCACGCGAAAGGCTCCGGCGCTTTCGGCCACTTCACCGTGACCCATGACATCAGCCAGTACACCCGTGCCCGGCTGTTCGAGCAGATCGGCAAGCGCACCGAGGTATTTGCGCGCTTCTCTTCGGTGGCCGGTGAGCGCGGCGCCGCCGACGGCGAGCGCGACATTCATGGCTTCGCGGTCAAGTTCTACACCGAGGAAGGCAACTGGGACCTGGTCGGCAACAACACTCCGGTGTTCTTCGTGCGCGACCCGCGCAAGTTCGCCGACCTCAACAAGGCGGTCAAGCGCGATCCGCGCACCAATCTGCGCAGCCCTTCGCACAATTGGGACTTCTGGACCCTGCTGCCCGAATCGCTGCACCAGGTCACCATCGTGATGAGCGAGCGCGGCATTCCCGCCGGCTATCGCCACATGCACGGCTTTGGCTCGCACACCTACAGCTTCGTCAATGCCGACAACGAGCGTTGCTGGGTGAAGTTCCACTGGCGTACTCAGCAGGGCATCAAGAACCTGAGCGATGCCGAGGCCGCGCAGATCATCGGCCGCGATCGCGAAAGCTTCCAGCGCGACCTGTACGAGGCGATCGAGCGCGGCGACTTCCCGAAGTGGACGCTGTACGTGCAGATCATGCCGGAGACCGATGCGGAGAAAGTGCCCTACCACCCCTTCGACCTAACCAAGATCTGGCCGCACGGCGACTACCCGCTGATCGAAGTCGGCGAGCTGGTACTGGACCGCATGCCCGATAACTTCTTCGCCGATGTCGAGCAGAGCGCGATGGCCCCGAACAACCTGGTGCCCGGCATCGGCATTTCGCCGGACAAGATGCTGCAGGCGCGGATGTTCGCCTACACCGATGCCCAGCGTTACCGCCTGGGCGTCAACCATCACCAGATCCCGGTCAACGCGGCGCGCTGCCCGGTGCACAGCAACCATCGCGACGGCGCCATGCGCGTGGACGGCAACTACGGCAGCACCCTGCACTATGTGCCCAACAGCTACGGCCAGTGGCAGGAGCAGCCGGCCTACCGCGAGCCGCCGCTGAAGATCCGCGGCGATGGCGACTTCTGGGATTACCGCGAAGACGATGACGACTATTTCAAGCAACCGGGGGATCTGTTCCGGTTGATGTCGACCGAGCAGCGGCAAGTGCTGTTCGCCAACACCGCCCGCGCCATGGGCGATGCGCCGGCGTTCGTCAAGCGGCGGCATATCGGCAACTGCAGCAAGGCCGATCCGGCCTATGGCGCGGGCGTAGCGAAGGCCCTGGGCCTGGACGAAGCGGCGGACTGCGCGGGGGACGACGCGCAGTTGGCCGAGATGGCCAGCCGCTGAATGCGTCCGGACGGCCACGCGCATGCACAATCATCGCGCGGCCGTTCCCCGGCGGGTCTACGATCGGTATCCCCGATTCCGAGGATACGGACATGACGCAGGCCAATCTCACCGAACAACTCCTGGCACAGCTGCAGGGCGCGCCCCTGCAACAGGTGTCGCAACAACTCGGCCTGGCGCCGAACCAGGCGCAGGGCGCGGTGGCCGCCGCACTGCCGCTGCTGATGGGCGCGCTGGGCCGCAATGCGCAGCAGCCCGAAGGCGCGCAGGCCCTGCTCGGCGCCCTGCAGCGCGATCACGCGCCGGACAGCGGCGGCGGCATGGACCTCGGCGGCCTGCTCGGCGCGGTGCTCGGCGGCGGCACCAGCCCGCAGACCGATGGCGCCGGCATCCTCGGCCACATCTTCGGCGCCCGCGCGCCCCAGGCTGCCAGCGGCCTGGGCCAGGCCACCGGCCTGGATAGCGGCAAGTCGGGGCAATTGCTGCAGATCCTCGCCCCGATCGTGCTGTCCTTCCTGGCCCAACGCTTCCTCGGCGGCGGCAACGCCAATGCCGGCCAGCTGAGCCAGGCGCTGGGACAGGAGCACCAGCAGGCGCGCGCCGACAGCGGCGTCTCCGGCCTGCTCGGCAGCGTGCTCGACCAGGATGGCGACGGCCAGCTCGGCGTCGGCGACCTGATGAAGCTGGGCAGCGGTTTGTTCGGCAATACGCCGCGCTGATTGAACTTCTGGTTGATTGAACTTCTGCAGGAGGGACTTCGGTCGCGACAAGCAGTGCCACGCTGCCGGTCTACGGTCGCGGCTGAAGCCGCTCCTACAGTGGTGCCGTGTCGATAGGTTGAATCTATTGATTCGTTTGATTTATTCGAATGGGTTTGATCACCATCGCTGCTATCGTCTCTGCACTCGGTCGCCGTGACCGGGTGCAAGGCAGCGATGCCGCCCATGTCCGTTCTGCGCGACAACACGCGCCCCGCTCCCGCAATGGCAGTACCCAACCCAGGTGTCCGGCTCGCCGGACTGGTTAGCGCATGCAACCCAAGGTGGACTCCATGAATGTCGAAGCCAAGTGCCCCTTCAACCAGGCCGCCGGTGGCGGCACGACGAACAAGGACTGGTGGCCGGACCAGTTGCGCGTCGACCTGCTGCAGCAGCATTCGGAAAAATCCAATCCGCTCGGCACGCAGTTCAACTACGCCGAGGCATTCAAGAAACTCGACTACGCCGCACTGAAGGCCGACCTCAAGGCCTTGATGACCGACTCGCAGCCCTGGTGGCCGGCGGACTTCGGCCATTACGGCCCGTTCTTCATCCGCATGGCGTGGCATAGCGCGGGCACCTACCGCATCGGCGACGGCCGCGGCGGCGGCGGGCGCGGCCAACAGCGCTTCGCCCCGCTCAACAGCTGGCCGGACAACGTGAGCCTGGACAAGGCGCGCAGGTTGCTGTGGCCGATCAAGCAGAAGTACGGCCAGAACATCTCCTGGGCCGACCTGCTGCTGCTCACCGGCAACGTGGCGCTGGAATCGATGGGCTTCAAGACGTTTGGTTTCGGTGCCGGCCGCGAAGACACCTGGGAACCGGACAAGGACGTGTACTGGGGCAACGAGCGCACATGGCTGGGCGGCGATATCCGCTACGCCAAGAGCGAGCCGGGCGACGGCGAAGCGCAGTTGGTCGCCGATGCCGACCTGCATGGCCACGAGCACGACCGCACCGACCATGGCCGCCGCCTGGAAAACCCCCTGGCCGCGGTGCAGATGGGCCTGATCTACGTCAACCCCGAAGGCCCGGACGGCAACCCCGATCCGATCGCCGCTGCCCACGATATCCGCGCCACCTTCGCGCGCATGGCCATGAACGACGAAGAGACCGTGGCCCTGATCGCCGGTGGCCACACCTTCGGCAAGACCCACGGCGCCGGGCCGGCGGACAACGTCGGGCGCGAACCGGAAGCCGGCGAGCTGGAACAGCAGGGCCTGGGCTGGCACAACGCGTTCGGCAGCGGCAAGGGCGCCGACACCATCACCAGCGGCCTGGAAGTGACCTGGACCAGCACGCCGACCAAGTGGAGCAACAACTTCTTCTGGAACCTGTTCGGTTTCGAGTGGGAGTTGACCAAGAGCCCGGCCGGCGCGCACCAGTGGCAGCCCAAGGGCGGCATGGGCGCCGGCACCGTGCCGCATGCGCACGACAAGGACAAGCGCATCGCCCCGTCCATGCTGACCACCGACCTGTCGCTGCGCATGGACCCGGCCTACGAAAAAATCTCGCGCCGCTTCATGGAAGACCCGGATGCGTTCGCCGATGCGTTCGCCCGCGCCTGGTTCAAGCTCACCCATCGCGACATGGGGCCGCGCGCGCGTTATCTCGGCCCCGAAGTGCCCAGCGAGGTACTGATCTGGCAGGACCCGCTGCCCGAAACGACGCAGCCGCCGCTGGGCGAGGCCGACATCGCCGCGCTCAAGCAGCAGATCGCCGCCTCCGGGCTCAGCGTGGCGCAGTTGGTGTCCACGGCGTGGGCCTCGGCCTCGACCTTCCGCGGCTCGGACAAGCGCGGCGGCGCCAACGGCGCACGGCTGCGCCTGGCACCGCAGAAGGATTGGACGGTCAACCAGCCCGAGCAACTCGGCGCGGTGCTCAAGACGCTGGAAGGCATCCGGTCCGGCTTCAACGGCGGCGGCAAGCAGGTCTCGCTGGCCGACCTGATCGTGCTGGCCGGCAATGTCGGGGTCGAACAGGCGGCCAGACAGGCGGGCATCGAGGTCGGCGTGCCGTTCACGCCCGGCCGCGTGGATGCCAGCCAGGAACAGACCGACGTCGAATCGTTCGAACCGCTCGAGCCGGTAGCCGATGGCTTCCGCAACTACCTCAAATCGCGTTTCGCGGTGGCCGCCGAACATCTGTTGATCGACCGCGCGCAGTTGCTCACCTTGACCGCGCCGGAGATGACGGTACTGGTCGGCGGCCTGCGCGTGCTCGGCGCCAATACCGGGGGCGCGCGCGAAGGCGTGTTCACCGATCGCCCCGGCGTGCTGAGCAACGACTTCTTCGTCAACCTGCTGGACATGGGCACCGAATGGTCGCCGACGTCCAAGACGCGCGAAGCCTTCATCGGCAAGGACCGCGGCACCGGCGAGATGAAGTGGACCGCCTCGCGGGTGGACCTGGTGTTCGGCTCGAACGCGATCCTGCGCGCAGTCGCCGAGGTCTATGCCAGCGCCGACGGCAAGGAGAAGTTCGTGCGCGACTTCGTCGCCGCCTGGGCCAAGGTGATGGACCTGGACCGCTTCGACGCGGCCCCGGCGTTGATCGCCTGAGCATGGAAACGCCCCGGCGGTGCCGGGGCGTTTTTCGTTACTGCCTGCTTCCTGGAACCGCGTGGCGTTACCAATGCATCTTCAGGTCGGCCGATAAGGACAGGCCGTCGTATCGGCCGAGCGGTGTTTCGTACCAGGCCTTGCCGATACCCAAGCCGATCGTCAGCGCCTCGCCCCAAGGTTGTTCCCGCCTCAAGCTGATGCTCTTGAGACGACCGCCCTGCAGGCGCGCAGTCCAATCGTAGGCGCAGACGCCCGTGCCCTGACCGATCCAAAGCTGGGTGCTGCCCCGCCCTGCCCGGTCCTTGTGCTTTAGCGAAAGCACGTTGCCATGACTGTCCCCACCGTCGGACAGGTCATAATGCGTATAGCGATAGCGCGCAACCCAGCGCGACAGGTACACCGACGCGCCAATGGTCCAGGCATTTACATCCATGCCGCCGTAATACTCGGAACGTTTCATGCCGAGCAACAGCACGGTCCGGTCGATCACCTTCAAGTTGAAGTCGTTGCCCAACTCCCGTCGTGCGAATACCGGGCTGTCGCTGGCGACCGTGGCCCAGGTCCTGGTGGACAAACGCCGGTTCCAGTCGTAGTAGAGCGTCCCGATCCCCCGCATGGCATCCCATCGTTGATCGTCGCCATAGCGCCTGCGGCCGGAGGCGATGTTGCCGATCAGCGTGGCTGGACCGTGCTTGCCTGAAACTTCCAGCCTAGCCACATCCCGGCTGCCCTGGCCGTCGCTGAACCCGGTGTGCTCGTAACCCGTCGCAAAGTCGATTCCTGCGCCCAGCGCAGGCGGCGCGAAGCAGGCGGCCATCAGGAGAAAATTTCTGCCGATCATTCGAAATCCTTCATGTAGTGGAGATCCTGCTTCAGGTGATAACGGCCACGGACGAAGTTGCGCTCGACGGTGACGCGCGGGCCGACGACCGTGTCCGCTTCGATCGATCTACCGGGCAGCACGATGACCTGGACACCCAGCGCGCAGCGCGCACCAATCAGGCAGCCAAGCTTTTCCCTGCCGGTGTCCACCAGCTCGGCGCCTACCTTCACGGAGACATTCGCGCCGTCCAGGCGGTGGTTGCTGGTCCTCACCTGCGCGCCGAGATAGGCGGCCGGTCCAACATGCGAATCGGCCACGAAGCACAACGGCCCGATGCGGACGTCGTCCTCGATCGTGGCTCCCTTGATCTCGGTGCAGAAGCCGATGCACACGCGATTGCCGATATACGTTCCGCCCCGCACCATCGCGCCGTTGCCCACCATGCACCCACTGCCGATCACCAGCGGTCCCTGCAGATAGGCCCCCGGGCAGATCCGGGTACCTGCGCCGATCAGGATCGGGCCGGGGCCCTGATCGAGCGTCGCATCGGCAGCGATGTCCACCAGCGCCGAGGGCAACGTCTGCAGGCACAGGGAGCGCAGGCGTGCTGGCGGCAGGGTGAAGGGATCGACGCCCAGGTCAGTCCACCACATTGGCGTACCTCCGGGGCTTGTCACGCTTTGGCTCGCGGCCGGTGATCAATCCCGGCAAGCCATGCAACATCCAGATCGTGTACGCGAAGAGCACGTAGAGCACCGCCAGCGACGCGAGCGGCATCAGCGACCACGAGCGGTGATACACCGCGCTGACCCCACCTATCAGCGTGACCACCCCCACCCAGATCAACGGAAAGAACGACAAGCCGAAAGCCGTGGCGTTCGCGCTGGCGAAATACATGCCAAGCCAGCTCAGCAGGTAGGCGTAAACACCGTAGAAGACCACGAGCGCCATCGGCAGAATGCTCCCCAGGCCATAGCGGGTCAGCAGCATGTGCCTGTGCAGACGCATGCAGACGGCATAACCCACGATCCAGCGCCGCCAGCGCCGCCATTCGTCGCCTACCGTATTGCACTCCTGCGGAAACACCACGCAGCGGTTCGCCTGCCTCACCCGATAGCCCTGGCCCACCAGCGTCCAGGTAAGATCAAGGTCCTCGACCCTGGTGCGGTCGGAGAAGCCGGTCTTGCGCAGCACGTCGGTCCTGAACAGGCCGCAGGCGCCGCTGATGATGAAGGGCGCGCCGCCCACTATCTGCTGGAAGGTGCGCTTGACGATGATCATCGGCAGTTTTATGGTCGCGCGCACATGCGGAAGGAAGCCGGCGCCGCGCAGGTTCGACGAAGGTATCCCGCCCACGGCATCGGCGCCCCGTTCGATCTCCGCCAGCATGTAGCCCAGGCCATCGCTGTCCGGCGGCACATGGGTGTCTGCATCGGTCAGGAACACCTGCGCAGCCGTTGCGTGGCGCAGGCCGTTCATCAGCGCTCCGCCCTTACCCGTGTTGGCCTGGTTCACCACTACCAGCTTGTCGCCCCAACGCTGCGCCAGTTGTTCGAGCACGCGCGCCGTACCGTCGGTGGAGCCGTCGTTGACGCAAATGACCTTGTCCAGATAAGGGTTGCGCAGGAGGCATTCGAGGGACTGCGTGATGCACGGTTCCTCGTTGTAGGCGGGCACGATGGCGTCGATGCTGCCAAGGTGGCGGCTGGGCTTTCGACGCAGGAAGGCGATCAGGTACGTGGCCACGACCACCACCATGAGCAAGAATATCCACGTCTTCATGTGAGCCCCTGCAGCAGCATCTTGTGGATGACGAAACCTTCGCCCATGCAGAAGCCGAACTGCTGTCCCCTGAAGACTGCGGCGGACCGGATCTGCTCGTACTGCATGTACGGCCGCTGCAGTTGGCTTTCATGCATCCGGATCGCGTCGATCTTCCTTGAGACCAGCAGCTCGTCCACCTGCTCGAAGACCTGAGGCATGAAAGCCGGCCATGAACTCGGGGTTTCATAGCAGAGAATCTGCGGCACCGAGCGACAGGCGATGATCGAGGCGTCATGGGTCGCCCGGTGGTCCTGGTGGCGGTCGTCCTTGAACATCGTGTAGACACGGACAAGCTCGACCTCATTGGCGATGTGGCCATCGATGGTCCGTTCGATCGCCTGCACCACGCTCACCAGGTCCCGGCCCAGGCGCGTGTCCTCGAAATCGAGGAAAAAGATCCGGAACACGCCCAACGCCCCCAATGCGCGCCGGGATTCCTCCACCCGATCCAATCCCTCCCGCGTACCTTCCAAGCCCGGGGTCAGGACGATGACGAAGACTTTGCAGCCTTGCTGGGAGAGCTTCGCCAGGCTCGCGCCGCAGCCCAGCTCGACGTCATCCGGGTGCGCGCCGATGGCGAGGACCGCCTTCTCTCGGAGGGGAGCGCAAGTACTTTTCATGGGAGTGGGGATCTACACGAAGCGACAAGGATCGCCACGAAACTCTAGATATCCCCCTTACACAGGCGCAATTAGATTTATCTCACCAATAGCGCTGCGCCGCGGCAATGATCGTATTGCTTACATCGCGTCGATATCGCCCAGGGCGCGAAGCAGTCGTCGCGCGCGTTTGTCGGGGCGGTGCTCGGGCGCCTTGTAGCCATCGCGGCGCGCGATCTGATCCAGGCGCACCTCGGCCCGGCGCGCTCTGGAAGCTTCGGTTTCGCTGTACAGCGCCTGCGCCGTCGGTGCCGGCCCGCGCTGCTCGCTCAGCCCCAACACCTGGACTTCGAATACTTCCTCGCCGCGCACCACGCGCAACGCCTGCCCTGGGCGCACGCTGCGCGAGGCCTTGGGTCGCTGGCCGTCGATTTCGACCTTGCCGATCTCCACCGCCTGCTTGGCCAGGCTGCGGGTCCGGTAGAAGCGTGCGGCCCATAGCCAGATATCCAGGCGTACGGCGTCGAGCGGGGATTGGGACAGGATTTCAGGCATGCGCGAGCGGGTGGGGGATCAGTTCCCTGCTATCTGCTGACCGCTGTCCGGCGTTTCAAGTGGCCACGCGGGCAGCTGACGAACGATTCAGTGATCGCGCTTGCCGAAGTCGACCTTGATGTCGTTCTTGGCACGGTCCTCGCTGGACCAGCGCAGGTTGTGGTCGTTGCCGCAGTCGCGCTCGCGGGCAGACATGCCGCTGTCGCGCGAGGTGGTGATCGGGTCGTCGCCCACCAGGCATTCGGGGCGATTGCCGGCACGTCCGGCCACCGTATCCACGCCGTCGCTGGCGCAGCCGGCGAGCGACAAAGCCGCCAGGGCGACGAGACTGAGACAAACCGGATTGCTTCCCATGCAGGCGTTCCTGATCTGTGGCCCGGTGCCAGGGCTGGCGGGCGCCGTCTTTTGCGCTTGTAAACATCTTAGAACGACCTCGACGCGCCCACAAATGCCATCGGCCACCCTGCCCCGCTCACCACACCGGTGGTAGTGTGCGCCGTCGCCCCCCTTGGCCTCTTCCGCATGCGCAAACCCGCCAACCTCACCGAAGGCCCGATCGGGCGCAACCTGCTGCTGTTCGCGCTGCCGATCCTGGCCGGCAACATGGCCCAGTCGCTCAATGGCTCGGTCAATGCGGTGTGGGTGGGTCGCTTCCTCGGCGAGTCGGCGCTGACCGCGACGGCCAATGCCAACAACATCATGTTCTTCCTGATCGGCTCGGTGTTCGGCATCGGCATGGCCGCGACGATCCTGATCGGCCAGGCCATCGGCGCGAATGACGTACGCCAGGCACGGCGGGTGATGGGCAGCAGCGCGACGTTCTTCTTCGGGCTGTCGGTAGTGATCGCCGCGCTCGGCTTCTGGCTGTCCGGGCGCATGCTCGCGGCGATGGGCACGCCGGCCGAGGCGCTGCCGCTGGCCGAGGCCTACCTGCGGGTGATCTTCCTGGCGATGCCGCTGTTGTACATGTTCGCCTTCCTCTCGGCAGCCTTGCGCGGCGCGGGCGATTCGCGCACGCCGTTCCGCTTCCTGCTGTTGTCGGTGGTGCTGGACATCATGCTCAACCCGCTGCTGATCTTCGGCCTGGGCCCGATGCCGAAGCTGGGCATCGCCGGCGCCGCCTGGGCGACCTTTTTCGCGCAGGCCATCGCACTGGCCGGCCTGCTGCTGTACATGCGCCGCAAGCGCCACTTGCTGTGGCTGGGCCGGCACGACATGGCGATGTTCAAGATCGATGGCGACATCCTGCGCGCGCTCGTGGTCAAGGGCGTGCCGATGGGCCTTCAGATGGTGCTGATCTCGCTGGCGATGATCGCGATGATGACGATGGTCAACGGCTACGGCACCGACACGGCCGCCGGCTACGGCGCGGCCTTGCAGTTGTGGACGTATGTGCAGATGCCGGCCATGGCGATCGGTGCGGCGTGTTCGTCAATGGCGGCGCAGAACGTCGGCGCGGGACGTTGGGACCGGGTGGATGCGACGGCGCGCAACGGCGTGGCGATCAATTTCGCGCTGACCGGCCTGCTGATCGTGCCGCTGATCCTGCTCGACCGCTGGACGCTGGCGCTGTTCCTGCCCGAGCACGGGGTGGCGCTGGACATCTCGCGCCACCTCAACCACATCTCGATCTGGTCGTTCCTGCTGTTCGGCGTGACGTTCGTGATTTCGGGCGTAGTGCGTTCGACCGGCGCGGTGATTCCGCCGCTGGTGATCCTGGGGGTGTCGCTGTGGGGGATCCGCGTGCCGTTCGCGCATTTGCTGACGCCGGCACTGGGGGCCGATGCGATCTGGTGGAGTTTCCCGACCAGTGCAGCTTGCGCGATGCTGATGTCACTGGCGTATTACCGCTGGGGTGGCTGGCGCAAGGCGCGGATGTTGACGCCGCATGCGAAGCCGCATCCGGAAGAGGTGGCGGTTCCGGCTGAAGTGCCGGCGTTGCCGCCTTCGCCGGTGGCGGATAACGCGCCGTAGAGGTTGCTGGCGGGACTCGGGACTCGGGACTCGGGACTCGGGACTCGGGACTCGGGACTCGGGAAAAAACAAAGGCGCCTTTCGGCGCCTTTGTTTTTTCCCCCGCTGCAAAGCAGCGGCCAAAGCCAAAGCCAAAGCTCACGCAGCCTGCTCTTACGAGTCCCGAGTCCCGAGTCCCGAGTCCCGAACCGCGAACCCCGAACCCCAAACCCCAAACCCCAAACCGATCAAAAAAGCCGCCCTTTCAGGCGGCTTCTTGCACAACGCTGCAGGCATGGCCCGCGCGTCGAGACTTACTCGGCCTTGGCGGCAGCCAGGCGGGCGACCTTGGCCTGCGCAGCGGCGGCCAGATCTTCCTTGATGCGGGCAGCCTTGCCTTCCAGGCCACGCAGGTAGTACAGCTTGCCGGCGCGAACCTTGCCGCGGCGCTTGACTTCGACCGAGTCGATGATCGCGCTGTGGGTCTGGAACACGCGCTCGACGCCGTAGCCGTGCGAGATCTTGCGGACGGTGAACGAGGAGTTCAGGCCGGCGTTCTTGGTGCCGATGACCACGCCTTCATAGGCCTGGACGCGCTCACGGTTGCCTTCCTTCACCTTCACGTTCACCACGACGGTGTCGCCCTGGCTGAACTTCGGCAGTTCGCGGGTGATCTGGGCGGACTCGAATTCCGCGACGATGGATTTGTTCAGCTTGCTCATGGGTGCACCGATTGTTTTCGGGTGATCGTGTCGTATCGACAACTTGGGCTCATGCAGTCGCCGAATTGCGCCGCACGTTTGTAATTAGTGGGTGTTGCAGGCTCGCCGAGCGGCCGCGAGGGGCCCTGGGAACGCGGCATCATACCGGAAGCCCCTGCCCTGCGCCAGTCTCCGGGCTAGGGCGCGGGTTCTCCGCCGGCCTCCGCAGCCTGCCGCCGGAAGTCCTCGAGCAGCTTGCGGTCGGCCTTGTCCAGCGCCGCCTCGTCCAGCAGGTCCGGGCGCCGCAGCGCGGTTCGGCCCAGGGATTGCTGGCGCCGCCAGCGGGCGATCGCGGCGTGGTTGCCCGAGCGCAGCACGTCGGGGACGTCGCCCCACTCGTGGCTGGACGGATGGGTGAAGTGCGGGCAGTCCAGCAGGCCCTGCGGGCCCTCGAAGCTGTCCTGGGCGGCGGATTCGGCGTCGTTGAGCGCGCCGTCCTGCAGCCGGGTGACCACGTCGATCAGGACCGCCGCGCCCAGCTCGCCGCCGGACAGGACGTAGTCGCCGATCGAGATCTCCTCGTCCACGGCGTGCGCCAGGAAGCGCTCGTCCACGCCTTCGTAGCGGCCGCACAGCAGCAGCAGCCGCGGCAGTTGCGCCAGTTCACGGGCGCGGGCCTGGGTCAGCGGGCGGCCTTGCGGGCTGAGGTAGACGACCGGCGCCGGGCGCGGATCGGCAGCGCGGGCCGCGGCCAGGCAGTCGCGCAGGGGTTCGATCATCATCACCATGCCCGGGCCGCCGCCGAAGGGGCGGTCGTCGACGCGGCGATAGTTGCCGGTGGCGTAATCGCGCGGATTCCAGCCCTGCAGTTCGAGCAGGCCGCGCTCCTGCGCACGCCCGACCACGCCGAAGGCCGCGCATTGCGCGATGAATTCGGGAAACAGGCTGAGGACGTCGATGCGCATGGCCGGGAGCGATCCGTGGCGGTGCCGGGCGCGCCGGCGGGGAAATCAGAAATCCGGGTCCCAGTCGACCACGATCCGGCTGGATTCGAAATCCACCGACTGGACGAAGTCCGGCTGCACGAACGGAATCAACCGCTCGCGGTCGCCGCGCACGGCCAGCACGTCGTTGGCGCCGGTCGAGAACAGGTGCGAAACGGTGCCGAGCTCGACGCCTTCGACGGTGCTGACGGACAGGCCTTCGAGGTCGACCCAGTAGTACTCGTCGGGCTTTGGCGGCGGCAGCGCGCTGCGCGGCACGAAGATTTCGGTGCCGCGCATGGCCTCGATCTGGTCGCGATCGGTCACGCCCGGCAGCGTCGCGAACAAGTGCTTGCCCGACTCACGGCCGCGCGCCCCGGTCATCTCGCGCTCTTCGCCGTTCGGCGCGCGCAGGATCCAGGGCTGGTAGCGGAAGATGGACAGTCGCGGCTCGGTCCAGGACTCGAGCCTGGCGTCGCCGCGAATGCCGAAAGCGCCGACTATCCTGCCCAGCAGGATGCGGCGCTCGGTGTCTTTCATCATGCGGGGATGGAGCCGCGCCAGGCGGCTCCTCCGGACTCAGGCCGCGACGGCCTGGGCCTTGGTCGCTTCCTTGACCAGGTTGCGGACCTTGTCGGTCAGCTGGGCGCCGTTCTTGACCCAATGGTCAACGCGGGCCAGGTCCAGCACGATGCGCTGCTCGGCACCCTGCGCCACCGGGTTGTAGTAACCCAGGCGCTCGATGTTGCGGCCGTCGCGCGCAGCGCGCACGTCGGAAACGATGATGTGGTAGAACGGACGCTTCTTGGCGCCGCCGCGAGTCAGGCGAATCTTGACCATTTCAGTAGTTCCTGTGTTGCCCAGTCGCCAGGGTGGCGAGGTAAGCCGGCGATTATAGCGGCGGCCTGCGCCTAAGCCAAGCCGCCCGCCCCCGCCCCCGGTTACAGCGGCTGCCATGGGCTGGCCGCCCGTGCCCGCGCCAGCAGGCCTTCCCAGCCGCCCTCGCCCGCCAGAACCTGCCCGCCCACCGCGCCTATCGCCCGCACGCCGCGCGCATTGCAGGCGAAGGCCGCCTCGAAGCCTGCCAATTCAGCCAGGCCCACCGGCCGCACCTGCTGGGCCACGCCGAGTGTTGCCAGGCCTTGCTGCAGCAGGCGCTCTTCGGTTCCGCGCAGCGCCTGGCCGGCCGGCCAGGTGAAGCCCTGCCCGTCCCAGAGCCCCAGGTTCCAGGTACTGCCCTCGATGAGGAGGCCGTCGTCGCCGACGAACACGGCATCGTCCCAGCCCCGGGCCATGGCCTGGCGACGCAGGTCCAACAACGCGAACGTACCCACGTGCTTGAGCTCGGGACGATGGCGGCGAAAGCGCAACGGCTGCACGCGCAGCGGCGCGCCGGCCCAGTCGCTGGCCGCGCTGGCCGACACCAGCAGGTCCGGCGCCACCGTGCGCAGGGGGTCGCGGAAATCGAAGGCACGCGAGAACACGGTCAGGCGCAGCCAGGCGTCGGCGTGGCCGGCCCGTTCGAACGCCCGCCGCGCCTCTACGCGCACGCGGGCCAGGTCCAGGTCGCTGCCGAACAGCGCGCGCGTGCCTTCCTGCAGGCGCTGCAAGTGCAGGTCCAGGCCGCGCACCGCGCCATCGACGCAGCGCAACGAAGTGAAATGGCCGTAATTGACCAAGGCAGCGGCGGCCAGTGCTCCGGCCTCCGCCGGCTCGCCGTTCAACAGCAGCACGCTCACGGCAGCAGCGCCTGCGCGTCCTGCCACCACGCCCGCAGCAACTCGCCGGCCGGCCGTGCCGGCGCCATCCATGCCGATTGCCCGGCCCATGCCTGCAGGCCATCGAGGCGGTTCTCGCGCGCCGCCGCCGCGCGCATCGGCGCGGTGAGGCCGCGCTGTACCGGATAGGGTTGCGCGCGCGGACCGCGCTCGGCCAGGGCGCGCACGAACGGTGTCGCCAGGCCACGTCCGAGCCGGCCACTGAAGCCGCGCGTCGGCCAGGTGTCCTCGGGTTCGGCCGCGGCCAGGGCGTCGGCCCACGCGCTGGGCAGGCCGGCTTCGGGACAGCGCAGCAACGCCGTGCCGATCTGCACCGCACTGGCACCGAGGTTGAGCGCGGCGGCGATCCCGCGGCCATCGGCAATGCCGCCGGCCGCGATCACCGGCACGGACAGATGGTCTACCAGGCGTGGCAGCAGCGAGAACAGCCCGACCATCTGCCGCTCCGCCGCCGCGGCATCGAACGCGCCGCGATGGCCGCCGGCCTCGAAGCCCTGGGCCACCACCGCGTCGGCACCGGCAGCTTCGGCCTGGCGCGCTTCCTGCAAGGTCGTCGCGCAGGCGAACCAGGCGATGCCGGCCGCTTTCAGGCGCTGCACCTGCGCGGGCGAGAACACGCCCATGATGCTGGAGGCGACCGCGGGCCGGGCCGCCAGCAACGCGTCGAATTGCTGATCGACATCGGCCGGCGTCGCATCGCCCGCGCTTGCGGCTACCGCCGGCCCCCACTGCGAAAGGAAGTCGCGCATCGCCGCTTCACCGGCGGCATCGCGCAACGGCGGCGGATCGGCGATCCACAGGTTGACCTGGGCCGGCCCGGCACTCGCCTGGCGAAACCGCGCCAACCACTCGCCGATATCGCCGGGCGCGGACAGCACCGCACCCATCGCGCCCATGCTGCCGGCATTGGCGGCCGCGGCCGACAACGCCACCGGGCAGGCGCCGGCCATCGGCGCGAGCAATACCGGCATCGCCAACCCATGGCGGGCGGCGAAGGCCTCAGCGCGCTGGCGCGCCGTGTCCACCATCAGCGGAACGGCAACCCGCCGCGGCCGCCCATGCCGCCCATGCCGCCCATCATCCCGCGCATGCCGCGCATCATCCCCTTCATGCCGCCGCCGGCCAGCTTGCCCATCATCTTTTCCATCTGCTGGAACTGCTTCATCAGCTTGTTGACGTCGGCCGGGGTCAGGCCGGAACCGCGGGCGATGCGGGCGCGGCGCGAGCCGTTGAGCAGCGCCGGGTTGCGGCGCTCCTTCTTGGTCATCGAATTGATGATGGCGATCATCCGCGGCACTTCCTTGCCGGTGACCTGGTCCTTGAGGTGGTCGGGGATCTTGCCGATGCCCGGCAGCTTGTCCATCAGCCCGCCGATGCCGCCCATGTTCTGCATCTGCTCGAGCTGGTCCTTCATGTCGTTGAGGTCGAACTTCTTGCCCTTGGCGACCTTGGCGGCCAGCTTGGCGGCCTTCTCCTGGTCCACGCTCTGCTCGACCTGCTCGACCAGCGACAGCACGTCGCCCATGTCGAGGATGCGGCTGGCGACGCGGTCGGGGTGGAACACGTCCAGGCCGTCGACCTTCTCGCCGGTGCCGACGAACTTGATCGGCCGCCCGGTGATGTAACGCACCGACAGCGCCGCGCCACCGCGGGCATCGCCGTCGGTCTTGGTCAGCACCACGCCGGTCAGCGGCAGCGCCTCGCCGAAGGCCTTGGCGGTATTGGCCGCGTCCTGGCCGGTCATCGCATCGACCACGAACAGGGTCTCGACCGGATTGACCGCCGCGTGCAGCGCCTTGATCTCGGCCATCATCGCTTCGTCGATGGCCAGGCGGCCGGCGGTGTCGACCAGCAGCACATCGACGAACGACTTCTTCGCATCGTCGATGGCCGCGCGCACGATGGCTTCGGGCTTCTGCTCGGCGGTGGACGGGAAGAACAGCACGCCGACCTGTTCGGCCAGGGTCTTGAGCTGCTCGATCGCCGCCGGGCGGTAGACGTCGGCGCTGACCACCATCACCTTCTTCTTGCGCTTCTCCTTCAGGTGCTTGGCCAGCTTGCCGACCGTGGTGGTCTTGCCCGCGCCCTGCAGGCCGGCCATCAGGAACACCGCCGGTGCCGGCACGTTGAGGTTGAGGTCGGTGGCGGCCGAACCCATCACCGCGGTCAGCTCGTCGCGCACCACCTTGATCAGGGCCTGGCCCGGGGTCAGCGACTTCAGCACCTCCTGGCCGACCGCGCGCACCTTGATCCGCTCGATCAGCGCCTGCACCACCGGCAGCGCGACGTCGGCCTCCAGCAGCGCGATGCGCACCTCGCGGGTCGCTTCGCGGATGTTCTCCTCGGTCAGGCGGCCCCGGCCGCGCAAGCGCTCGAGGGTGCCGGACAGACGTTGGGTGAGGGACTCGAACATGCGCATAGTGCCAGCGGGAAACGGACGCCGATTATAGCGGCAGCGCCCGCCCTGGCCGCCGGCACCCGCGTCCGCAGCCCCTGCGGCGCAGGCCCGCGGTGTGCGAAACTTCGGCGATGACCCTCACCGTATTCATCGCCGCCGCCCTCTACCTGGCCGCCATGGCGCTGCTGGTGCGCAGCGTGGCCCGGGAAAGCCGGCTGGCCGCGCCTGCCTGGCTGGCGCCGGCGGGGCTCGCAGTGCTGCTGCACGGCGGCTATCACGTCGCCGTGGCCCTGCGCACCGCCGGCGGGCCGGACCTGCACTTCTTCGCCGCGCTGTCGCTGGTCGGGCTGGGCATGGCGGCGCTGACCACCCTGGTCGGCGCGCGCGGGCGCATGTCCACGCTCGGCGTGGTGGTGTTCCCGCTGGCGGCACTGCTGCTGCTCGCCTATCACGGCCACGGCCACGAACCGAGCCCGGCGTTGGGTTGGCGTCTGGAAGTCCACGCCTGGCTGGCGCTGCTGGCCTACGCCACGCTGGCGATTGCCGCCCTGCTGGCGATCATGCTGTGGCTGCAGGAACGCGCCCTGCGCCGGCGCGACTTCCATCGCTGGCTGCGCGCATTGCCGCCGATGACCGAGCTGGAAACCCTCTTGTTCCGCACGATCACGGTCGGCTTCGTGCTGCTGAGCCTGACCCTGCTCACCGGCCTGCTGTTCGTCGAGGATTTCCTGGCCCAGCGGCTGCTGCAGAAGACCGTGCTGAGCGTGTTGTCATGGCTGGTGTTCGGCGCGCTGCTCATCGGCCGCTGGCGCTACGGCTGGCGCGGCAGCAAGGCCGTGCATTGGACGCTGACGGCGATGGCGCTGCTGCTGCTGGCATTCTTCGGCAGCAAGTTCGTGCTGGAACTGATCCTCGGCATCCGCCCGGCCTGAGCCGCGCCGCATCAACGATTGGCACGCGCTTGTGCCGGCCTCAGGCCCACAGCCACCACGCCAGTGCGGCGATGATCAATAGGCCGAGCACCAGCCACCCGGCGTGCGAGGAATGCCACCACGCGGCGGCTATGCCGGTGCCCGCGCTGTCGCGCGGCGCGCGGGCCGGATCGTCGTGCGAGGTCGAAGGCCGCGGGCGCATGGCCGCACTCCATCGTTTCGGGGCCTACAGCGTCGGACGCCATCGGTGAGCGCCGTGTGCATCCGCGCGCATCACGCCACTGCGACGGATGCCTGAAACTGAGTTATTCAGCGACCCCCGCGCACGCTGCGCCGTACACCGCTGCCAATGATCATTCGTTGACATTGCTGCCGCTAGGCTGAGGTCTCTCCTCCAACACCTACGGTGCGACTGAATCCAATGAACAGGGATCCTTCCGTCATCGATGTGCAGGCCGAGATTGCGCACTGGCAAGAGCGCCACGCGCACGAACAACTGGGCGTGGGCAAGTTCAGCGTGCTCTCGCCGGTGGTCAAGCTGGCCTGCGACATCTATCTGCAAGCGCCACGTTCCAGCCAGGCGCAACGCCTGGACATGTTCCGCGACCGCCTGCAAACGCATTTCCTGCCGCCCGGCTCGCAGCCGGACCTGGAACGCCTGGCTACCGACTGCTGGCGCCGGCTCGGCGCAACCTCGTCACAGGAGAACGCATGAAAACCCCGTACCAAGTGCAACAGGAACTGGCCCGCATCGAGCGCCTGGTTCCGCATCTGATCAGCGACCAGGGCGAGCGCGCCGAGGAGATCCTCGGCTTCCATATCGCCAGCCTCTATGCCAGCGCGCCGCCGAGCGAGCATGCCGACATCGCCGAGCGCACGCGCCGCCTGCAGGCGCGCTGCCGTGAAGCGGCCAATGCCGTGGACGCGGCGGCCTTCGACCTGCTGGCGCCGGCGCAGGCGCAATGGGCGTGAGCTGCAGGAACATCGCCGCCGCGACCGCCCTGCTCGCCACCTTGCTGGCCGGCTGCGGCGGGCCCGGTTCGGAGGCATCGCGTACCGCGCCGCAGGTGTCGCCGACGGCGCGACCGGCGTCGATTTCCGGCGCCGGTCTCGGCACGCCGGTGCAGGGCGACGCGCAGGTGCTCGGGATGTTGGCCGCGTTCGAACAGAACGAGATCGACCTGGCTCGCCAGGCGATCGCTCGCCAGCTGGGCGGCGGCTCGGATGCATTCGCCCGCCAGATGCTGCAGGACCACGAACGCGCACTGGCCGACGTGCAACAACATGCGCCGCAGGACAGCGAGCAATCGCGTGCGTTGCGGGCGCGCGGCGAGGCGACCACCGCCTCGGTCGGCATGGAAGATGACCTCAATGCCTATCGCAACGCCTTTCTCAAGGCGGCCGCGGCCGACTACGGCGACGCACTGAAGCTGATGGATGCCGAGTGGCTGCCCGCCGCGCAGAGCGAGCAGACCCGCACCTATCTCACCGGCGTGCGCAAGCGCCTGGCGCACGACTTCGAACGTGCGCAGGCCGCAGTGTCCACTCGCTGAGGCTCCCCTGGAGATTGCCATGAACAGCCAAGACCAAGACCGCCGTCCGAAGGACATGGCCAACGTCAACATCACCGAGGAATGGGAACTGCGCTGGTGGGCACGCGAACTGGGCTTGGGCGAGGACCAGCTCAAGCAGGCCGTGCGCGAAGTGGGCACCGCCACCACCAAGTTGCGCGAGTATCGCCCGCCGCAGCCGTGAGCTGCAGGCAAGCGCAAAAAGAAAACGGGCGGCCCTGGGCCGCCCGTTCCGTGTCAGTCCGGCGGCGCTCGGGCCAGCCGCTTGGGATCCGGACTGCAGGCGTTGTCGCCCTGCTCGCCTTCCAGACATATGCAGACCAGCACGATCCCGCATAGCTGCGCAGCAGGCCGCCCTGCTCAGGCCGCCTCGATCGCCTCGGCCAGCCGTTCCACCGCAATCACTTCCATGCCCTTGACCGACCCGCTCTTGGGCGCATTCGCCTTGGACACGATGGCGCGCTTGAAGCCATGCGTGGCCGCCTCGCGCAAGCGCTCCTCGCCGTTGGGCACCGGCCGGATCTCGCCGGACAGGCCGACCTCGCCGAACGCGATCGTCTTCTCGCCCAGCGGCTGGTCGCGCAGCGAAGACAGCACCGCCAGCAGCACCGGCAGATCGGCCGCGGTTTCCTGCACGCGGATGCCGCCCACCACGTTGACGAACACGTCCTGGTCGCCGACCAGCACCCCGCCATGGCGGTGCAGTACCGCCAGCAGCATCGCCAGGCGGTTCTGCTCCAGGCCCACCGCCACCCGCCGCGGATTGGACAAAGGCGAGCTGTCCACCAGCGCCTGCACTTCGACCAGCAACGGCCGCGTGCCCTCGCGCGTGACCATCACGCAACTGCCGGGCTGGTGGCTGCTGCCACCGGACAGGAAGATCGCCGACGGATTGGCAACTTCCTTCAAGCCCTTCTCGCCCATCGCGAACACGCCGAGCTCGTTGACCGCGCCGAAGCGGTTCTTGAACGCACGCAGCACGCGGAAGCGGCTGCCGCTGTCGCCTTCGAAGTACAGCACCGCATCGACCATATGCTCGAGCACGCGCGGGCCGGCGATGCCGCCCTCCTTGGTCACGTGCCCGACCAGGAACACCGCAGTGCCGGTCTCCTTGGCATAGCGCACCAGCCGCGCGGCGCTCTCGCGCACCTGGCTGACCGAGCCGGGCGCAGCGGTGAGCGTTTCGCTCCACAGCGTCTGCACCGAATCGGCGACGATCAGCCGCGGGCGCGCGACGCTGGCGTGCTGCAGGATCTGCTCGATGCCGGTTTCGGCCAGCGCGTTGAGGCCTTCCAGCGGCAGGTCCAGGCGCACCGCGCGTCCGGCGACCTGCGCCAATGATTCCTCGCCGGTGACGTACAGCACCGGCAACTGGCCGGCCATCTTCGCCAATGCCTGCAGCAGCAGCGTGGACTTGCCGATGCCCGGATCGCCACCGACCAGCACCACCGCCCCTTCGACCAGGCCACCGCCGAGCACGCGATCGAACTCGCCGATGCCGGTGGACACGCGCGCGTGCTCGCTGTGCCGGACGTCCTTGAGTGCGGTGATCTTCGGCGGCTCTACCGTGCCCGCCCACCCGCTGCGCCGCGCCGCGGCCGGCGTCTTGGCGACCGTGGCGCTCTCCAGCACGATCTCGCTCAGCGAGTTCCAGGCCCCGCACTCGCCGCACTGGCCTTGCCACTTGCTGTACTCGGCGCCGCATTCGCCGCAGACGTAGGCGATCTTCGCCTTGGCCATTGCTCACTCATCCCGTTGGAAGGACCACAGGATAGCGGCGGCAGGTCTCATGCGCCGCGAATGGCACGCGCTTGGCAATTCGGCGCGGGCGGCAGCGAACGCCGGCCCGGCGGCATTCAGCGCCGACTGCTGCCGCGATCGGCGTTCACCGAGACGGCGATGCACCACTGCGCCGCGTAGTAGCTGGCGAGCACTCCGGCGATCGCCCACGGCAGCGGCCCGGCGAAGCGATCCCACGCCAGCAGCGAATCACTGGCCACGAACAGCACCGCGCCGAACGCCGCCCAACCTGCCCGCCGGCGTTCGCCACGCGGCGGCGCCAGGCCGCGGGCCAGCGCCAAGGCCGCCATCGTCGCGAGCACGAGCGTGTAAGCGACGACCGGCACCTGCAGCGGCGCAGGCAGATGCGGCCACAGCCCGAACAGGTTGCCGGCGGCGAACACGGCCATCACCGGCACGCTGATCGCCAGCGCAGCTCCGCGCAGGCCATGGCGGAAGGCGACGATATAGGCCAGGTGCGCAAGCAGGAACGCCGCCAGCCCGGCAACGAACGCATCGACCGGCAACATCAGGCAGATGTCGCCGGCCAGGGACAACCACAGGCCCACGCGCACCCAACGCCCGTAGGCACCCGCGCCATGCCGGGCGCGGGCAATGATCAGCAGCGTCGCGGCCGGCTTGCACAGGTAGTGCAGCCAGCGCGCGCCCTGCATCTCCATGCTGGCACCGGCAATCGCGCCGGCGGCCAGCAGCACCAGCAGCACGGCCAGCCAGGCGTCGAAACGTCGGCGGGCCCGGGCCGGCATCAGCGCGCCTTGTACAGCTCGGCCAGGCGGTCCGGCTTGCCGGCGACCCGCTCCAGGTTCGGGTACAGCAGGCCGCCGTGGTAGTCGATGCGCACGGTTTCGTAGCGGTCGGACTGCTTGACCAGCAGTTCGATCGGCGCCTTGCCGGTCTTCGCCTCGGTCACCGCGTCCTTGAGCGTGTCGTTGCCGTATTCGCGGCCGTTGACCGCCACGATGGTCATGCCCGGGGCCAGGCCGGCGTTGAACGCCGGGCCGTCCCACAGCACGTCGGTCAGCAGGCCGGTGCCGTTGGTGGCCAGGCCCAGCGAATAGGTCAGGTTGGCGCCCTTGCTGCGGGTTTCCAGCGCCTTGAACGCCTCGTTCGGCTTGTCGTTGTAGACCAGCTTCCAACCCGCCGCCTCGATCCCGCCGGCCAGCGGGCCGTGGCCTTCGATGCGGGTCTTGAGGAAGCTCGCCCAGTCATACGGCGCGATGCCGTCGAGCGTCCCGGCGATGTCCTCGAAGGTGTACGGATTGACCTTCCAATCGCCGTTGTTCATGCCGAAGAAGGCATGCGCGAAATCGTCGATCGAGCGCTTGTTGCCGGTCAGCTCGCGCAGCTTGCCGTCCACTTCCAGCCACACCATCTGGCCGCCGGAGTAGTAGTCCTCGCTCATCTGGTAATTGCGGAACGCCAGCGGCCGGCGCTCGGCGATGGTCGGGTCGTTGGTGGTGTCCTGGATGTTGCGCCAGGCCAGGCCCGGGCGGCCGCGATCGTAAGTGGCCGCGACATTGGCGAGCATGTCGCGCGCCTGCTCGGCATTCCACAGGCCCGAGCGTGCGGCGATCACCTGGCCGAAGAACTGGGTCTGGCCTTCGTACAGCCACAGCAGGCTGTCGCCCATGGGCACGTTGAAGTTCGGCGTGGCCAGGTCGGCGCCGCGGCGGTACTTGCCGTTCCAGGAGTGGTTGAACTCGTGCGACAACAGGTCGCGCATCCACCAGCTCTTGTCCCACTCGGTGAAGTAGCCGACCGGCCCACTGTTCTCGCTGGAGCGGTGGTGTTCCAGGCCGATGCCACCGAGCTTGTCGGTGAGGGCGAGCAGGAATTCGTAGTGGTCGAAATGGCGCGCGCCATAGAGCTTGTCCATCTGCTGGACCAGCTGCTGGTGGATCTTGATCTGCGCCGGGGTCGGCTTGAGCGACTTGGCGTCGTCTGCGAACACGTTCAGCGCGACCGGCTGCTTGCCTTCGGCCAGGACGATGCGCTGGCGGTACTTGCCGGCGAACAGCGGCGAGTCGACCAGGTCGTCGTAATCGATCGGCTTGAAGGTCACCTTGTCGTCGACGCGGCTTTCGGTCTCGAGTGCGGTGGCGTATTCCCAGCCCTTGGGCAGGGTCACGCTGGCCTGCGCCTTGATGTTGCGCGCGTAGTAGCCGGCCGGGTACAGCGAATTGCTGTTCCACTGCAGGTTGAGCATCTCCGGGGTCATGACCACGCGGCCCTGGCCGGCGCCTTGCGAAGAGAGGAACTGGAACTCGGCGCTGATCTCGCTGACACCCTCGGGCACCTCGACCTGGAAGGCGTAGACGTCGTATTTGTCGCGGGTCCAGGGCAGCACCTTGCCGTCGGCGGTCTTGACGACGAGGCCGGCGAGCTTGTCGATGTTGCCGCTGGGGGAATGGTGGCCGGGAAGCCATTGCGGGTAGAGCAGCGTCATGCGGCCGGGGGTGGCCGGCACGGTGGTGCGCACGCGGAAGATCCGGCGTTCGATGTCGGTGGCGTCGACGTCGATGCGCAGCACGCCCTCGTAGGGGACATCGCGCGGCGGTGCGGTCTGGGCCTGGGCGGCGGGGAGGTACATCGCGGCCAGCAGGGGCAACGACAGCGCGGCACGAATCTTCATGGGGTTCCTGTGGGGATGCGGACGGCAAGGCAAGCATTCGATGCTACGCGGCGGGGGCCGGGGGCCCGTATGCCATTGGTCATGGCACGCCCAACGAGCCCCGCATGGATGCGGTACTTGGCGCCCCCGGGCAAGGACCTGGCCCCGGACGCCGCGCGAGCCCCTTCAAAAAGCGAAAGGCCGCCCAAAGGCGGCCTCCGCAACATCAAACAACCCCAACACCCTCAAGGCATCATATTGATGTTCATGTTGTGCATCACCCACAGCGACCCAATCACCACGATGCCAATGATCAGCACCGAGAACAGGCCCACCTGGATGTTGGAACGCTGCTCGGGCGAACGGTCCATGTGCAGGAAGTAGACGATGTGCACCAGCATCTGCACCGCCGCCATGATCGAGATAATCGCCACCGTCGCGCCGCGCGAGAAGGTGTGGTTCATCACGATGGCGAACGGGATGACGGTCAACACTACCGCCATCGCAAAGCCGATCAGATAGGACTTCACCCCGCCGTGGCCGGCGTGGGCTTCGGAATGGTTGTCATGGCCGGCCATTACAGCGCTCCCAGCAGATAGACGATGGTGAAGACACCGATCCAGATGATGTCCAGGAAGTGCCAGAACAGGCTCAGGCACGCCAGGCGCGTGGTGTTGCGGGCGGTCAGGCCGTTCTTGGCGATCTGGATCACCAGCACCGCCATCCACAACAGGCCCGAGGCCACGTGCAGGCCGTGCGTGCCGACCAGCGTGAAGAACGCCGACAGGAACGCGCTGCGGCCGGGGCCGGCGCCTTCGTGGATCAGGTGGTGGAACTCGTAGAGCTCCATGCCGAGGAAGCCCAGGCCGAACAACGCGGTCACCGCCAGCCAGCCATACAGGCCGGCCAGGTTGCGCTTGCCCGCCGAGATCATCGCGAAGCCGAACGTCAGGCTGCTGAACAACAGCAGGAAGGTTTCCACCAGCACGAAGCGCAGGTCGAACAGTTCCTTGGCGGTGGGGCCGCCGGCAGTGGCGTTGGACAGCACCGCGAAGGTGGCGAACAGGCCGGCGAAGATGAGGCAGTCGCTCATCAGGTACACCCAGAAGCCGAAGACGGTGTTGCCGCCGGCGTCGTGGTGCCCGTGGTCGTGGTCGTCGTGACCGTGGCCGTGGCCGCCCGGGTGGGCGGCGTGGGTGTCGAGGGTAGTAGCCGTGGACATGCTCAGACCGCCTTGTTTGCCTGTGCCTGGTCAAGCAGGGCGAAGCGCTCGTTCTCGATGCGCTCCACCTCCGCTGCCGGCACGTAGTAGTCGATGTCGTTGTCGAAGGTGCGCGCAATGAAGCTGCCGATCATGCCGACCAGGCCCACCAGCGCCAGCCACCAGATGTGCCAGGTCAGGGCGAAGCCCAGGACGATGCCGAAGGCGCCGATCCAGAAACCCGCCGCCGTGTTGCGCGGCATGTGGATGTCTTCATAGCTGGACGGACGCACCCAGCCGTTGCCCTTCTGCTTGTCTTCCCAGAACTGGTCGATGCTGTCGATGTGCGGCAGGTGGGCGAAGTTGTAGAACGGCGGCGGCGAGGAGGTGGCCCATTCCAGCGTGCGGCCATCCCACGGGTCGCCGGACAGGTCCATGTTGTCCTTGCGCTTCCACACGCTGTAGACCAGCTGCAGCAGGTTCAGCGCGATGCCGCAGGCGATGATCGCCGCACCGACGGCCGCCACGATCAGCCACGGGCCCCACTCGGGGTGGTTGTAGGTGTTCAGGCGACGGGTCATGCCCATGAAGCCGAGCACGTACAGCGGCATGAAGGCGACGAAGAAGCCGATGATCCAGCACCAGAACGAGGCCTTGCCCAGCTTCTCGTTGAGCTTGAAGCCGAACGCCTTGGGGAACCAGTAGGTCAGTCCGGCCAGGTAGCCGAACACGACGCCGCCGATGATGACGTTGTGGAAGTGGGCGATCAGGAACAGGCTGTTGTGCAGCACGAAGTCCACCGCCGGGATGGCCAGCATCACGCCGGTCATGCCGCCGATCACGAAGGTGATGATGAAGCCCAGCATCCACAGCACCGGCGAGGTGAAGTGCACGCGGCCGCGGAACATGGTGAACAACCAGTTGAAGATCTTCACCCCGGTGGGGATGGAGATGATCATCGTCGTGATGCCGAAGAAGGCATTGACGTTGGCACCCGAACCCATGGTGAAGAAGTGGTGCAGCCACACGATGAAGGACAGCACGCCGATGCACGCGGTGGCGTAGACCATCGAGGTATAGCCGAACAGCTTCTTGCGGCAGTACGTGGCCACCAGCTCGGAGTAAATGCCGAACGCCGGCAGGATCAGGATGTAGACCTCCGGATGGCCCCAGATCCAGATCAGGTTGACGTACATCATGGCGTTGCCGCCACCGTCATTGGTGAAGAAGTGCGTGCCCAGGTAACGGTCCGCGCCCAGCAGTGCCAGGGCGACGGTCAGGATCGGGAACGCGGCGATGATCAGGATGTTGGTGATCAGCGCGGTCCAGGTGAAGATCGGCATGCGCATCAGGGTCATGCCCGGCGCGCGCATGCGCATGATCGTCACGAAGAAGTTGATGCCGGTCAGCAGCGTACCCAGGCCGGATATCTGCAGTGCCCAGATGTAGTAGTCGACACCGACACCTGGACTGAATTCCAGCCCCGACAGCGGCGGATACGCCAGCCAGCCGGTCTGCGCGAACTCACCCACGCCAAGCGAAATGTTGACCAGCGCCGCACCGGCCACGAACAGCCAGAAGCTCAGCGAGTTCAGGAACGGGAAGGCCACGTCGCGCGCGCCGATCTGCAGCGGCACGACCAGGTTGACCAGGCCGGTCATGAAGGGCATGGCCATGAAGAAGATCATGATCACACCGTGCGCGGTGAAGATCTGGTCGTAGTGGTGCGGCGGCAGCACACCCTCGCCGCCACCGGCGGCCAGCGCCTGCTGGGTGCGCATCATCGCCGCGTCGGCGAAGCCGCGCAGCAGCATGATCAGTGCGACCACGATGTACATCACGCCGATCTTCTTGTGGTCGACCGAGGTGAACCATTCGCGCCAGAGGTAGCCCCAGAGCTTGAACTTGGTGAGCGCGGCCACGATGACCAGGCCGACCAGCGCGGCGCCGCCGAGGGCGCCCATGATGATCGGCTCGTGGTACGGGACCGCCTCGAGCGTGAGTTTGCCTAGCATCAGTTGTCTCCGGAGGTGCACATGGCGACCGGCTCGGAGCCCGTTGCCGAAGAATCATGTTGGCCATCGTCGTGGCCTTGGTGGTGGTGCCCACCCATGTGTTTGTCGAGCAGCGACCGGAACAAGCCGTCCTGCACCGACGCGAAGTAGGTGACCGGGTACTGCGCCTTGTCGTTGCGGTTGGCCGCCAACGCCTGCAGCGCAGCGTTGTCCATCGCATTCGGCGAGGCCTTCACCTTCTGCAGCCAGGCCTGGTAGCCGGCGGCGTCGGTGGCGTGCACGGCAAAGCCCATCTTCGAGAAGCCGTGCCCGCTGTAGTTGGCCGAGATGCCGAAGAACTCGCCCGGCTCGTTGGCGATCAGGTGCACCTGGGTCTGCATGCCGGCCATCGCATAGATCTGCGTGCCCAGGTGCGGAATGAAGAAGGAATTCATCACCGTGTCGGAGGTGATGCGGAAGTTCAGCGGGGTATCCACCGGCACGGCGATCTCGTTGACCGTCGCCACGCCCTCTTCGGGATAGATGAACAGCCACTTCCAGTCCATCGACACCGCCTCGATGGTCACCGGCTTGACGTCGGACTGCAGCGGCCGGTACGGATCCAGCGCATGCGACGAACGCCAGGTCAGCACGGCCAGCACCAGGATGATCAGGCACGGGATCGACCACACCACGACCTCGATGGCGGTCGAATGCGACCACTCGGGTTCGTAGCGGGCCTTGCTGTTGGAGGCGCGGTACTTCCAGGCAAAGGCGATCGTCATCACGATCACCGGGATCACGACCAGCAGCATCAGCACCACGGAGGTGATCAGCAGGGTCTTCTGGTCCTGGGCGACCTGGCCCTTGGGGGCGAGCAGCGCCGACTGGCAACCGGCCAGCAGCGCCGTGGACAGCAGCGCCATTCCGGGCCGCAACGCGCGCCCGAGGGTTTTCAACGGAATCATCGGTGGATCCAATTGCGAGGGGGTGCCACCGACGCCCCACCCCGAAAGGCGCGCTCAGGCCGCGATGCCGGGCGGGCGGCGCGGAGCTGAACAGGGACGCAAGTTAGCCGCGCAATTTTAAGCCCAACGACGTGTTCACGAAAGGCGTCAAGCAATGATCAGGCGCAATTGGCCGCGGGTGAGTGTGCGACACGTTGTCGCAGCGCGGTGCGGCGCTCACCAGGCGAGGCATAGCCGGCCTTGGCGTTGGAATACTCAGTGGTTCAGAGCAGCGGGCCGTGGCTTCGTCGGCGCAATGATCGATCCGACTTCAAAGTGTCGGACCTGCAGTTCCCGATCCCACAACAGCCCTGTCACTGCGGCGGCGTGCCTCGGCAGCCTGTGCCCGCGCTAGTGGGACTTTTTACTAATATCTCAATAGGCGGACGGCGCCCTCGCCGAAACTTGACCGGCGCCGTAGCAGAATCGAAAGCGCCGGACCGAGTCGCAGCCGCCGGGAGGGCAAATCACTCATCTTTAGATTGGAAGCGCCGCACCCGCATACCGAATCACATCACGAGCGAATTTGTACACCTTTGTTCAAACAGCCACCTGCCGTTCGAGCCAGCCTGCCGACCTCCAACCTAGCGGATGCCTACTTCTTTTCGACCGGACTGTAAATCACTTGAGGAGTCAGTCCATCGACAAATTCGATCCGGCAAGCAAGACCCGGACAGTCTTTTTCAGCCTCGCTCATGGTCGGCGCAGGCCGGACAACGGAAACCTCGGTCAATATTCCTGCAAACGACATTGGGACAGGGCCGGATCGATCCTCGCGCGAAGCCTGAAACTTTCCAGATACAACGTAATTCCCTTCCGGAATACGGGTCAGGTCGTAGCTCACGAGAACCGCGGAGGGATAGTCAAGCATTTCATACCTGTCGCGCCCCGCGAACATGATCTTCGAACCCCGCGCTGGGTAGTACAACTTCACACTAAACGTTAGACCGTCAAATTTTGAAGGATTGGCCACAAGAGCCAACGCCGAAACATCCCTCGGTGCGCCCGAATCATTGTGACCAACCATACCCCTGCCAGACTTTGATGAAGGCTGCTGTTGGCATGCCACCAAAATCAGAGCAGAGAACGCTATCAGCGCGGATCGATTCATTTCACCTCCTCGACGAGATCCCCTAACTTCACGTATCCACCAACCGGAGCTGCAGCCTTGTTGAGGGAGTCCTGTGTGAATTGAAAGATTTGCCCCCCGTGTACCACTACTGCATCGAGATTATAGTTCACGGCGGTTCTTAGATCCGCCCCACAAGTACCCCCTGACGGACAATACAACTGCCTGCTTCGCGGGGAGAATAGATAGTCGCCCCCCATATCGGACTTTGTTGGGTGGGTATGAATCCAGCCAAAATACCCCGAACCGCTGAACAAGTTTCCAATCGTACTTTTGTCACCGCTGCTCTGTGCTGGACCAAAAGAATACTGCCCTCCGCCTGCCTTATAGGTCAGAGACCCGATTTCGTATCCCCATGCTTCGGCTACAGGCTCAACCGCTTCAGCCCAGGCCTTATACATTTCGGCTTTACTATCGTATGTCTTTTTCGCACCACTATCGCGCAGGGCTTTATTGGCTTGCCTTGCAGCACCGTCGCCGGCCACTGACGTCTTAAGCTGAGCGACACCACCGGAATCGCAAACTGACTTAACGTGACTGCCAGTGCAAGATCTGCCATCCGGGTCGACGTTTTTATATGGATTGGCGTTGGCGTACCAGTAGCGGTTAAATACACCCGCAGTCGATCCATCCGCTCTCACTGGATCACTACTCAGGAACGTGGCCAATTCCTGATCATAGTACCGCTGCTCCATATAGGTCAGGCCGGTCACTGCATCCCCAACATGCCCGGTAAACCCCGGACCATCTGTAGCACCATGTGCGATTGGCGCCCCATAAGGCTCATACACCTGTCGCTCGATCACCACGCCAGCCGCGTTCGTAGTTGCAACCGGCGAGCCCAACGCATCTGTATGTATGTACTCAACAATCGTCATCTGAGCAGCCGCACTCGCAGCCAGCCCCATCCAGGCCAAGCCCACACACGATATCCGCTTGATCATTGCGTCGCCCTCCATAGCGTGGCTCACGGGTTATCCAGATCGACAAAGCCCGCGCATAGGGCGGCGACGAGTAAGCCGAACATCCATTAGCGTTACACGCCCGCATGATGTGCGCGCAGCAATTAAATTTCGCCGCAGTAATCGACGTCAGCGGCCCGCCGTACTGCACAAATCCATTCACTGCCACCACCAGGTCTCATAGCTCGTCGCACCGAAACTCGCCGTCCCACAGCGCCGTACCAACTACCCCGATACTCCGTTCGCGCCCACCCCTGGGCTCGTGGAGCTGATCTTTAGTCTCTCCGTTCTTAGGTGCCTGTGCCAGAGACCAAGACGGGAAAGAACCGGAAGCTGTGCACGTTTTCGGCAAAAATATTAGGGTCTGCCCGTCTGCACGTGTTTCATGCCGTCCTGGGATTCGAGACGGCTCTACCCAATGGCGAACCCCTTCAGAAGCAACCAAGCGCCTTGCCGATCCCGTCATTCCTGTCCTCGTCCAGGGAATGACCGCCGCTTAAGGGTTCCAAACAACAAAGGCCCGCTTGCGCGAGCCTTTGTTGTTAGCTGGTGCCGGAAATAGGAGACGCAGAGCTTTGCTGCACAAGGGCTCCCAGGATTCCTGGGGAATTCCTGCGCACTCTTGCCGTCTCAGGCTTTGAACAGGGGGCGGCTCATTCTGCCGGCATGCCTCGCCCTGCCCTCCCCGCCGCCTGCCATTGGGCCGGCACCAAAGACGCCCCGCTCCTGATGTTCAACTATCGGGTGGTGTCCATCATCAACGCGCCCGAGCGCGGCCAGCCGGCATACCTGTGCCTGATGTGGGGCGGCAAGACGATCGTGGTCAATCACACCGGGAGCATCACCCAGGCGAAGCGCCACATCGAATGCTGGGTGGCGGCCAACGCCGACCTGCCGGGCCAGCGCCGCGCGAACAAGCGGATCAATCAGGCACCGCGGCGTCCAGATCCGGCCGTGCTGGCAGCGATCGACCGCGCCATGCGGTAGTAATCGGGCCGCCAGGCAGTGTTCGCAGAACGGGGGCTGCTTATCGTCGAATATCGCGTACAGCGCGGCCAGGTTGTCCGGTTGCGATGAATAATGGCAAGACCTCCCCAGCAATGACCTCATGCCCCTTCCGATTCGGATGGTTGGAGGTCTCCATGAGATCCTTTTTGTCGCCCGCATAGGCGGAGAACGCCTTGAACGCATCGGCCACCGGGACGTCAAGGTCGGAGCCTAGGCGCCTGATCATGGCTACCTGATCGGCCAGCCCTTTGGATTTCTCAGGTTCGTCAGCCCCGACGTACCATGTGGGCGTCACGAGCACCGGACATGCACCTGCCGCCCGCACTTCGCCGATGATGTTGGTGAGGTTGGACTTTGCGGTTTCAAGAGGGATGACAAGGTCATTAACCCCAAAATCCACCATGACCGCCCGAGGATGCAGATCGAGCACACCCCGCTGAAGCCTCAGCAGCCCAGCAGTTGAATTGCTGCCGCCTACGGCCGAAGTGATCACGTTGAATACGGCAGTTGGATATGCCGCAGCCAGTCCATCCTCAATAATCCGTGGATACGCGTCGACCTTATGCACCACGGGGGTGTCCCCGTAGCCGGCAGGGACGCTGTGGCCGAATGCCACGATGTTGATCACCTGATTGTCAGGAAATCCCTTTCCCAGGTCTGTCCGCAAGGCAGCCATGCAATCCAAGGGTCGAGGTTGGGTAGCCGCCACCTCCTCCGCTTTGCAAGCGGTTACCGAGGCAGTGCCAAACGCTAGGGCCATCAAGAGAAATGGTTTTGTCATGCACACAACGATACCGCCCCTATCCCACACTGACTAGGCAGTCATAAAGCGGACTATGTCGCCCACGTCCATTTTTAGCACGGTAGATTCCTCATGGTTCTCGCGAATCCACTTCCAGTCGCGGCGCGCGACCTCGAAGACGGATCGCAGCAGGTTCATCTCGCGAGCCACGGTGGCCGGCTTGACCTGGGTAAGCCGCTTGTCGCGCCAGTCGGCGAAGTCGTCGGCGCCGAGGGCGGCAATGCGCCGCTTGACCAGGGCGTCCGCTTCGAACGCCTTGAGGCGTAGCAATTCCCAGCGCGCGCCCTCCCGCTGCGGGGAGACCTCGTCCGCAAAGCGGCGCAGGGCGTCCTTGAGCGTGCGATCAGGCAGCTTAGTGCCCCGGAGTTCAGCCTCGCGCTCCAGCGCCCACTGCGCGGCCTCCTGGCGCGTCGGCCGCGTGGTTGAATCGCGAACGCCGGCGACGAAGACCTGCACCCGCCACTTGTTCCCGCTTTTCTGGATGCTCGCCATGGGGAGCCCGGTATGGGGAAAATTTGGGGAGTGGTGCTGGGGGAGCCCGGGCAATCCGGGGGACAGGATGGATACGAAAACGCCCGGAACCTAAGCGGGCCGGGCGTTTCGTGGCGAACCGTTGGACTTGAGCACGTCGCAGGTTCGGAGTGCTGGTGCCGGAAATAGGAATCGAACCTACGACCTACGCATTACGAATGCGCCGCTCTACCAACTGAGCTATTCCGGCTGAGCCGCGAATTCTAGGGTTTGGCAGGGCCCGCGGTCAATTGATCGAGTGCAGCGACCGCCCCGGGCACTCCGCTGACCAGTCCCCAGACCGCACCCAGCCGGGCCTCATCCAGGTCACGCCAGTCACCCCGCCCCACCCGGCACTTCACGGCCCGGCAGGATGGACGCTCACCGCCACCGCCTCGGTATAGGAAATCCGCAGCAGGTCGCCCCGCTTCACGTTGGGCAGCTTCGCGCGCAGATCCTCGCGTTCTACCGCGATGATCTGCGTGTTGCCGCGCGGCCCCCTGAGCGCGATGGTGTTGGCCACCGGGTCTACCGCGACGACCTCGGTGACGAGGCTGACGGTGCTCGCCTTGGTGCCGCCAGGCCTGGTGCCGACGGGGGCAACGGTTCCCCCCTGCGCCGTCGACACGCCGACCTGGGCACTGCCCGCGGGCTGGAGCTCCAGGGCGACGGCCGCTTCATAGTCCAGGCTGACCCTGTCGCCCACCCTGAGTTGGCTGAAGTTGCGCACGTCGGGGCCGGCCACGAACTCCAGGCTGCCGCCATCGCTGCCCGTGACCGTGATTGCACGCGTGGCCTTGTCCAGGGCGGTGATTTCGCCCTGCAGGTTGATGCGCTGGGACGCCGCGGTGAACGGGCCGGACGCGGCCCGGGCAGGGGCAGCCGCTTCGGCCGGCGGGGTGCTTTGGCAGCCGCCGGTCGCGAGTACAGCGACCAGGACGATCACGGAGGAGGAGGAAGGAAGGACGCGCATGGCTATCTCCAAGGAAAGGGGCAGGACGCCTGCACCCCGCCGCGTCTCGACGGACGGCTGATGCATGGGTTATTGGATCAACTGCCGCACCCCGGCGCGCCCGTGCAATTACTGGCCCTCCCTCAGCAAACTTACTGGTCCCGCGAGCAAAGCGTCCCCGCCCTTTCCGTGTTTCGATCAGGACATTGGCCTCAAGGCCAATACGCGGGACACCGCCCGCTCACGAGCGTCCGGCTAGCCTCCGGCAATGCGCAGATTCGCTCAAGCCATTGCCGACGCGGACGCCTTGCCGCCCGGCTTGCCCGGGGATCTGGCCCTGGCGATAGCCGCCGCTCCCGATCGCTACAACATCGGCAAGGGAAAGACCGCAACGGTGGTAGCGCGCAGGGAGGGCGCATTCGTCGTGACCGACATGACATGGGGCCTGGTCCCGCGCTGGTCCAAGGCGCCGACGACGCCCTACACCACCGTGACCGCGCGGCTGATCAAGGCGCCGGCCAGCCGCATTTTCGCCAAGGCGTGGAAGGAGCGGCCCTGCGTGGTGCCCATGACCGGCTATTACAAATGGGATCGCCAACGGACGCCGCCGTGGCCACGCTTCGTGCAACGCCGGGATGGATTGGCGTTGTTGGCCGCGGGCATCTGGGAACGTTGGGAACAGGAAGGCGTAGCCCTCGACAGCTTCAGCCTCCTCACTGGCCCGAACCCGGCCATCCCCGCCCCGCTGACCGCCGACGGGCCCGTCTTCCTGGACACGGCAGCCGCGTTGGAATGGCTGGCCGGGGCGCTCACCAGCCCGGCGTCCGTGCAGCGGCGAGCCAATCGCGTCGTCCTGGAGAGCTATCCCGTATCGCGCGCGATCCGCGACCCGGAGCGAGATGATTTCACCTTGTTGGAACCGGCCGATCCCGATGCGGCCGGCGGCACGGATGCTGCCGATCACGACGCCGATGACGATGATGAGGTGGAATGACCCAGGCACACCGGCGATATCGAATCCACGTCTGCACGCACGCCGATGCCCATAGTCGCCAGGACCGGCGAGCCGAAGGGAGAAGCAGGATGCGCCTCGGCCGAATCAGTGCTTCTTGCTCGCCAGGATGCAGTCGATCCGGTCGCGAAAGTGCGCCGCGTCCATCCGCTCGGCCAGTTGCACGACTTCCTCGAGCTCCTGCTCCAGGCGTTGCTGGTCGAAAGCGCGGCGCGCCGGGCCGTTGTCGCAGGGGACGCGCGCGGCGAGTACGTCGAGAAGATGATCGAGAGTATGTCGGCTGGCCATGCGGACAGGCTGGCGGCAGGCACGTATACGCGACGCGAATGAGAGGTTGCGGGCGCGTGTCGAAGCGGAACGGTTCATGCAACGCCTCGATCTCCACCGGGCCGATGGACATGTCAGTCACTGCTGATTAATATTTCGGTCAGAACTGACATACGCGCGGCGAATGAAATACACCTGCGAGCTGTGCCGCAATTTCTGCTCCGCGCACCACGACCTGCGCATCGACGGCAATGCTCATCTGATCGGCCAGGTTGGCAGCTGCTGCGTGGACAAGGCCGCACAGCGCGCCGCGGTATTGCGCGAGCGCCACCCCGAACGCCGCCACGATACCCTCAGCATCGCCGAGTTCCGCGAGCTCACGCGCCCGCTGCGCCCGCACTCTCCCAACCGCTTCGGTCGGCCGCGCCGCGCCCCCTGAAGCCGCGGGCCAGCGCTCAGCTGACCAGGCGCAGGCGCAATTCCTTGGGCAGCGCGAACACCATCGATTCCGGCTCGCCGGCCAGTTCGGCCACGTTATCGGCACCGAGCTCGCGCAGCCGCGCGATCACGCCGTCCACCAGCACCTGCGGTGCCGAAGCGCCTGCGGTCAGGCCGATGCGGCGCTTGCCGGCGACCCATGCCGGGTCGATCTCGGCGGCATCGTCGATCAGGTAGGACTCTACGCCGTCGCGGCGCGCCAGTTCGCTGAGCCGGTTGGAATTGGAGCTGTTCGGCGAGCCGACCACCAGCACCAGATCGCACTCGCGGGCCAGGTCGCGCACGGCGTCCTGGCGGTTCTGCGTGGCGTAGCAGATGTCGTCGTTCTTCGGCCCCTGCATGGCCGGGTAGCGCGCACGCAGGGCGTCGATGATCCCGCGGGTGTCGTCCACCGACAGCGTGGTCTGGGTGGTATAGGCCAGGTTCTCGGGCTGGGCGACGTCGAGCGTGGCGACATCGTCGATGTCTTCGACCAGGTAGATATGGCCCGGGCCCGCTTCGCGGCTCCACTGCCCCATCGTGCCCTCGACCTCGGGATGGCCGGCATGGCCGATCAACACCACGTCGCGGCCGGCGCGGCAATGGCGGGCGACTTCGAGGTGGACCTTGGTCACCAGCGGGCAGGTGGCGTCGAACACTTTCAAGCCGCGGCGCTCGGCCTCGCGGCGCACGGCCTGTGGCACGCCGTGGGCGCTGAAGATGACGGTGGCGCCATCGGGCACTTCGTCGAGCTCTTCGACGAACACCGCGCCGCGCTGCTTGAGGTCATCGACCACGAAGCGGTTGTGCACGACCTCGTGGCGCACATAGATCGGCGCACCGAGCGTCTCGATCGCGCGCTTGACGATCTCGATCGCGCGGTCGACGCCGGCGCAGAAACCACGGGGATTGGCGAGCAGGACTTCCATCGTTCGTTTCGTCCCGGCCGCGGGCGGCCGGTTGGGGGGATGCGGTGATTATCCCGCTTTTTGCCGGGCCTTGCCGTCGAACAGCCCGAACACAGCAATCCCGACCGCACCGGCGACGATCGCCGAGTCAGCGATGTTGAACGCCGGCCAGATGTGGTCGCCGACGTACCAGAGGATGAAATCGACCACATGGCCGTGGATCTGCCGGTCGATCACGTTGCCGATCGCGCCGCCGACCACCAGCGCGTATGGCAGGGCCGAGCGCCAGTCGGCGCGCGCGGTGCGCGACAGCCACCAGGCCATCAGGCCGCTGATGCCCACCGCCAGCGCGGTGAACAGCCAGCGCTGCCAGCCGCCGGCATCGCTGAGGAAACTGAACGCCGCGCCGGTGTTGTAGGTGCGGCACCAGTCCCAGAAGCCGGGAATGACCGCGATGCGTACGCAACGGCCGGTGGGGTCGAGGTCGGGCAGGCTCGACAGCACCCAGGCCTTGCTCCATTGGTCGAGGCTGATGATGGCCGCCGAGAGCAGGAGCCAGATCAGGGCGTTGGGTTTGGGGCGTGGGGTCATTCTGGGTTCGCTCTGGGAGTGCGGTGGGGAGCCGGGGCCCCGGCGCTGTGCGCCGGGGCGTCGGGGCTGAAGCCCCTCCTACAGGGATCGATAACCCGCCGTGGCGGGGTCAGAACCAGCGGCGGTCTTCGCCCGGGCCGTCCACATTACTGGCGCAGCGCGCGCACAGTTCGGGATGGCGCGGGTCGGCGCCGACGTCGGCGCGGTGGTGCCAGCAGCGCACGCACTTGGTCTTGCCGGTCGGCTGGGCGCTGACGTAGATGTCGTCGGTGCTGGCCGGGGTGACGGTGACGTCGCCGCTGATGAACAGGAAACGCAGTTCGTCGGCCAGCGGCTGCCAGCGCGCGGCGCTGACGGCGTCGGCGGCCACGGTGATCTCCGCTTCCAGCGCCGCGCCGATCGCGCCGTTGGCGCGCATCGGCTCCAGCACCTTGGCCACCTGTTCGCGCAGCGCCAGCAGCTTGTCGAAATCGGCGGCATTGAGCGCGGCTTCCAGCGGCAGCGGCGCCAGGCCGTCGTACCAGGTGGCGAACAGCACGTTCTCTTCGCGCGCGCCCGGCAAGTAGCCCCACAACTCGTCGGCGGTGAAGCTGAGCACCGGCGCGATCCAGCGCACGAACGCTTCGGCGATGTGGTGCATCGCGGTCTGCGCCGAACGCCGGCCGCGCGAGTCCTCGCGCATCGTGTACAGGCGGTCCTTGGTCACGTCCAGGTACAGCGAGCCGAGGTCGACGCTGCAGAAGTTCAGCAGCGCCTGCACGATCGCGGCGAAGTCGTAGCGTTCGTAGGCGGCCTTGATCTGTTCCTGCAGCTCGAAGGCGCGGTGCACGATCCAACGGTCCAGCGCGACCATCTCGTCCAGCGGCACCGCATGCACCGCCGGCTCGAACCCATGCAGGTTGCCGAGCAGGAAGCGCGCGGTGTTGCGCAGGCGGCGGTAGGCGTCGGCGTTGCGCTTGAGGATTTCCTGCGAGAGCGACATCTCGTTGCTGTAGTCGGCCGAGGCGATCCACAGGCGCAGGATGTCCGCGCCCAGCGTCTTCATGATGTCCTGCGGCTCGATGCCGTTGCCGAGCGACTTGGACATCTTGCGGCCGTGCTCGTCCACGGTGAAGCCGTGGGTGAGGCACTGGCGGTACGGGGCGGCCTTGTCCAGCGCCACGCCGGTGAGCAGCGAGGACTGGAACCAGCCACGGTGCTGGTCGGAACCTTCTAGATAAAGGTCGGCCGGCTTGGGCAGGCCGCGTTCGGGCAGCACCGCTTCGTGGGTGACGCCGGAGTCGAACCAGACATCAAGGATGTCGGTGATCTTGTCGTACTGGCCCGCTTCGTTGCCGAGCAACCCGGCCGCATCCAGCGAATACCAGACATCGACGCCCTCCTGCTCGACGCGGTCGGCGACCTGGCGCATCAGCTCGGTGCTGCGCGGGTGCGGCTCGCCGGTTTCGCGGTGCACGAACAGCGCGATCGGCACGCCCCAGGTGCGCTGGCGCGAGATCGTCCAGTCCGGGCGGCCCTCGACCATGCCGGCGATGCGCGCCTGGCCCCAGCCCGGGTACCAGGTCACCTGTTCGATCGCCTTGAGCGCATCGGCGCGCAGGCCGGCCTGCTCCATCGAAATGAACCATTGCGGGGTGGCACGGAAGGCGATCGGGGTCTTGTGCCGCCAGCAATGCGGATAGCTGTGCTCGACCTTCGCGGCGGCGAGCAGGCTGCCGTTGCCACGCAGTGCTTCGACGATGACGTCGTTGGCCTTCCAGATGTGCAGGCCGGCCAGTTCGGTGTCACCGAACGGCGGCGTCGACGGCAGGTACACGCCGCGGCCGTCCACCGGATTGATCTGCGCGGCGCTGTAGCGGTCGAGCAGGCCGTACTGCTTGGAGACCTGGTAGTCCTCCTGGCCATGGCCGGGCGCGGTATGCACCGCACCGGTGCCGTCTTCGGCGGAGACGTGCTCGCCCAGCAGCAGTGGGATATCGCGCTCGGCATAGAACGGGTGCGCCAGCAACTGGCCTTCCAGCGCCTGCCCACTCACGCGCCCGTGCACGAGCGGCTCACCGGCCACGCCATAGCGCGCCAGCGCGCGCCCGGCCAGGGCGTCGGCCAGCACCAGCCAGCGCGGCTGGCCGTTGTGCGCCGGGCCTTCGACCAGCGCGTATTCCAGATCGGGGCCGAGGGTGACCGCCAGCGAGGCCGGAATCGTCCACGGCGTGGTGGTCCAGATCGGCACCGCCACTTCGACACCCGCCGGCAATGGCACGCCGAACAACGCGGCCAGCGCTGCGCTGTCGCGCGCGGTGTAGGCGATGTCGACGGTCGGCGAAACCTTGTCCGCGTATTCGATCTCGGCCTCGGCCAGCGCCGAGCCGCAGTCGAAGCACCAATGCACCGGCTTGACGCCGCGGCTGAGGTGGCCGTTGTCGATGATGCGGGCGAGCGCGCGCATCTCGTTGGCTTCGAAGTGGAAGTCCAGCGTCTTGTACGGGTTGTCCCAATCGCCGATCACGCCCAGGCGCTTGAAGTCGCGGCGCTGCAGGTCGATCTGTTCGCTGGCGTATTCGCGGCACTTCTGCCGGAACTCGACCGCATCGAGCTTGACCCCGACCTTGCCAAACTTCTTCTCGATGGCGATCTCGATCGGCAGGCCATGGCAATCCCAGCCCGGGATGTACGGCGCATCGAAGCCGGCCAGGTGCTTGGACTTGACGATGATGTCCTTGAGGATCTTGTTGACCGCATGGCCCAGGTGGATCTGCCCGTTCGCATACGGCGGGCCGTCGTGCAGCACGAAGGTCGGGCGGCCGGCGGCATGCGCGCGCAGCCGGGCGTACAGCCCCTCGTCCTCCCAGCGCGCCAGGATTCCCGGCTCGCGCTTGGGCAGGTCGCCGCGCATCGGGAATTCCGTCGCCGGCAATTGGAGGGTGGCTTTGTAGTCCTGGCTCACGCAGTGGCTCGCAGTCGTTGTTCGGAAAGGATGCGACGCGCCTGTTCGGCGTCGCGGTGCATCTGCTCGGTCAGCGCCGGCAGGCCATCGAATTTCTCTTCGTCACGCAGCTTGGCGACGAACTCGACCTCGATGTGGCGGCCGTACAGGTCGCCGTGATAGTCGAACAGGTGCGCTTCCAGCAGCGGCTCGACCCCGGCCACCGTGGGCCGGGTGCCGAAGCTCGACACCGACGGCCACGCCTGCTCGAACACCCCGTGCACCCAGGTCGCATAGATGCCCGACAGCGCCGGCGTATGCGGAAAACGCAGGTTGGCGGTGGGAAACCCCAGGGTGCGGCCGAGCTGCTTGCCGCGCACGACGCGGCCGTCGATCGCATACGGGCGGCCGAGCAGGTCGGCGGCATGGTCGAAGTTGCCCGCCACCAGCAACTCGCGGATGCGCGTGCTGGAAATGCGTTCGCCATGCAGGTCGACCGGGGCGATCTCGCTGGCGGCGAAGCCCAACGCCGCGCCCATGCGCTGCAGCAGGCCGATGTCGCCGCCGCGCTTGTGGCCGAAGCGGAACTCCGGGCCGATCCACACCTCGCGCGCGCGCAAGCGCTCGACCAGGCAGCGCTGCACGAAGTCCTCGGCGCTGAGCGAGGACAGCTTGCGATCGAAACGCACCAGGCCGACGCCCTCGGCGCCGAGGTCGCGCAGGCCTTCGAACTTGGCCCGGGCCAGGGTCAGGCGCGGCGGCGGGTTCTGCGGCGCGAAGAATTCGCGCGGCAACGGCTCGAAGCTGACCGCCACCGCCGGTACGCCCAACGCCTGGGCACGCGCCACGGCATGGCGCACCAGCGCGCGGTGGCCCAGATGCAGGCCATCGAAGGCGCCGATGCAGACCACGCTTCCGTGCGGGTACAGCGTCCCGCCCTCGACGTCTCTGAATAGCCTGCTCATTCCGGTTAGAAGCGTCCCGGCCCGCGCGGGGCCGCCACAATCAAGAGAATTCCAAAGTATAGCCGGCCGCGGCGGGATCAATGCTCGCGCAGGTCCCGCGGGCGGAAGCCCAGGGCCGCCAGTGCCAGCACGTAGACCAACCCGCCGCTGCCGACCAGGCAGGCCAGGCCGCCGACGCGGTGCCACTTGTCCATGGCGGTGAAGTCGGGCAACCACCACAGCAAGCCCAGCAACACGGCGACCATGGCCGCGCAGGCCAGGCCCAGCCGCGCGAGATAACCGCCCCAGCCGGGCCGCCGCTGGTACACACCGGTCTTGCCGAGCCAGTACCAGAGCAGGCCGAGATTCAGATAGCTCGACAAGGCACTGGCGATGCCCAGTGCCAGGTGCAGCCCGGGCTGCTCCCCGATGGCCACCATCACGCCCTGCGCCTTCAGCGCCTCGGGCACCATCAGCTGGTAGAGGATGGCCAGGAACAGGAAGTTCAGCAGCATGTTGGCGACCAGGGCGGCCACCCCGGCACGCACCGGCGTGCGGGTGTCCTGGCGCGCATAGAACGCCGGCAGCACGACCTTGAGCAGCGCGAACGCCGGCAGGCCGAAGCTCAGCCCGTACACCGACAAGGCGGTCATCCGGGTCGCGAACGCGCTGAACTTGCCGTGCTGGAACAGCGTGGCGATCAGCGGCTCGGCCAGCAGGACCAGGCCGAGCATCGCCGGCACCGAGATCAGCAGCGTGGTGCGCAGGCCCCAGTCCAGCGCCCCGGAAAAACCTTCGCGGTCGGTCTTGACGTGGTGGCGTGCCAGCGCCGGCAGGATCACCGTGCCCAGCGCCACGCCGAACACGCCCAGCGGCAGTTCCAGGAAGCGGTCGGCCAGCGACAGCCAGGACTGCGAACCATCGACCAGGTGCGCGGCGATCACCGTGTCCAGCAACAGGTTGATCTGCGCCACCGAGGAGCCGAACAGCGTCGGCAACATCAGCGTCAGCACCTTGCGCACGTCCGGGTGGTTCCAGCCCCAGCGCGGCAAGGTCAGCAGGTCGATGCCGCGCAGCGCCGGCAACTGGAACAGCAACTGCAGCAGGCCGGCCACCAGCACCGCCCAGCCCAGGGCCAGGATCGGGACTTCCAGCCGCGGCGCCAGCCACAGCGCGCCGGCGATCATGCACAGGTTGAGGATGACCGGGGTCAGCGCCGGCATCGCGAAGCGCTGGAAGCTGTTGAGCGCCCCGCCAGCCAGCGCGGTGAGCGAGACGAACAGCAGGAACGGGAAGGTCAGGCGGAACAGGTCCACCAGCAGGCCCTGCTTGACCGGATCGGTCCCGGCGCCACTGCCGAACAGCCAGGCCAGCTGCGGGGCGAAGATCAGCCCCAGCGCGGTCACCACCAGCAGCGCGCCGCCCAGAGTGCCGGACACCCGTGCCATCAGCTCGCGCAGGCTCTGGTGCGGGCGGGTTTCCCTCACCTCCGTGAACACCGGCACGAAGGCGGTGGCAAAAGAGCCCTCGGCAAACAGCCGGCGCAGGAAATTGGGCACGCGGAAGGCGACCCAGAAGGCGTCGGTGACCGCATTGGTGCCGAACTGGGTGGAGATGACCTGGTCGCGGATCAGCCCCAGCACCCGCGAGACCATGGTCATGCTGCTGAAGGACAGCAGGCCTTTCAACATGCGGGGCTTGCTCACCGGCAATGCCTCTTGACAACTGACTTGACGCAAATGTTCGTGTCGATCATAATCTCGCGCTTGCTTTTTCCATTACACCGATTTTTCAGGAAACCACCACCGTGGCCAATATCAAGTCCGCCAAGAAGCGCGCCAAGCAGACCGTCGTGCGCAATTCGCGCAATACGGCCCAGCGCTCGATGCTGCGCACCGCCGTCAAGAAGGTGATCAAGGCCCTTGACGCCAACGATGCCGCCGGCGCCGAAGCCGCTTTCGCCGTCGCCCAGCCGATCCTCGACCGTTTCAGCGCCCGTGGCCTGATTCACAAGAACAAGGCCGCGCGCCACAAGAGCCGCATCACTGCCCGCATCAAGGCCATCAAGGCCGCCTGATCCGGCAGTTGCGCCGGGGGCCTGGCTCCCGGCGATGTACGAAAGCCCGGCCTTGGCCGGGCTTTTTGCATGGCACGCGCCAGCCCCGGCCCGGTGTCCTGCATGAAAAACACCGGCCTTGGCCGGTGTTGTTGTTTGCAGGGCCAAGCCCTCCCGGGCCTCAGGGCGCATTCGCTTCCTGCTCGAGCGCCGCGGCGCGCTGCTGGTCGAAGAACGCCATGATGTCCTTCATGATCGGCCAGGTGCCTTCGCGGCCCAGCGCCGAGACCAGGTACCAGGGGCCCGTCCAGCCCAGCTCGGCCACCACCTGCTCGGCGGCCACGCGGGCCTCGTCCTCGAACATCAGGTCGGCCTTGTTGAGCACCAGCCAGCGCGGCTTGGCCAACAGCTCCGGGTCGTGCTTGACCAGTTCGTGCTCCAGCAGGCGAACCTGCTCGGCCGGCGACACCCCTTCCACCCCGCCCTCCATCGGCGAGATGTCCACCAGGTGCAGCAGCAGGCGGGTACGCTGCAGGTGGCGCAGGAACTGCGCGCCCAGGCCGGCGCCGTCGGCGGCGCCTTCGATCAGGCCGGGGATGTCGGCAATGACGAAGCTGCGGTGCGCCTCGACGCTGACCACGCCCAGATTCGGGTAGAGCGTGGTGAATGGATAATCGGCCACCTTCGGCGTGGCCGCCGACACCGCGCGGATGAACGTGCTCTTGCCGGCGTTCGGGAAGCCGAGCAGGCCGACGTCGGCCAGCAGCTTCAACTCGAGCTTGAGCAGGCGCTCTTCACCGGACTCGCCCGGCAGCGCCTGGCGCGGCGCGCGGTTGGTCGAGCTCTTGAAATGCATGTTGCCCAGGCCGCCCTTGCCGCCCTTGGCCACCAGCAGGCGATCGCCATGCCGGGTCATGTCGCCGATCACCTCGTCGGTGTCGACATTCATCACCACGGTGCCCACCGGCACGGTGATGACCTTGTCCTCGCCGGCCTTGCCGTACATCTGCCGGCCCATGCCGTTCTCGCCGCGCTGCGCCTTGAAGCTGCGCTCGTGGCGGAAGTCGACCAGCGTGTTGAGGTTTTCGTCGGCCTGCAGCCAGACGCTGCCGCCATTGCCGCCGTCGCCGCCGTCCGGCCCGCCCAGCGGGATGAACTTCTCGCGCCGGAAACCGACGCAGCCATTGCCGCCGTTGCCAGCGATCACCTGGATTTCTGCTTCGTCTACGAGTTTCATGGCAATGGGTTTCGAATGAGGAAAACGGCCGCGACCAAGTCTAGCGGCAAGCAAAGCGCGAAGGCGGGACCTTCGCCCGTCCGGCAGGGATTTCGGCTGCCGGGAAACAAAAGCCCCGCCGAAGCGGGGCTTGGTGTCAGCGGCGCCCCGGAGGGCGCCGTCGCGTCCGGATCAGGCCTGGACGACGCTGACGGTACGACGCTTCTTGGCACCCTTCGTCGAGAACTCGACGGTGCCATCGACCAGCGCGAACAGCGTGTGGTCGCGGCCCAGGCCGACGCCGGTACCCGGGTGGAACTGGGTGCCGCGCTGACGCACGATGATGTTGCCCGCATCGATGGCCTGGCCGCCGTAGATCTTGACGCCCAGGTACTTCGGGTTGGAATCGCGACCGTTGCGCGAGGAGCCTACGCCCTTTTTATGTGCCATGACGGATTCTCCTTTGGCTTAGCCGGCAATGCCGGTGATTTCGATTTCGGTGTAGTACTGACGATGTCCCTGACGCTTCATGTGGTGCTTGCGGCGACGGAACTTGATGATGCGCACCTTGTCGGCGCGGCCATGGGCCACGACCTTCGCGGTGACCGAAGCGCCCTTGAGCGCATCGCCAACCTTGATGCCGTCGCTGTCGCCCAGCATCAGGATGTTGTCGAACTTGATCTCGTTGCCGGCTTCGACCTCGAGCTTTTCCACGCGGAGCGTTTCGCCCTGCGCGACGCGGTATTGCTTACCGCCGGTGACCAGTACTGCGTACATGTGACGTCTCTTCTGTAGTTATTCTGAGAGTATCTGCCGCCTCTTCGGACGGACAGACCGGCAATAGTAGCCCGACAACGGCTTTCCGGTCAAACACCCCAGCCCCTGTGGGAGAGGACTTCATCTTGTGGGAGGGGCTTCAGCCCCGACGGGCCCCGGTCGGGGCTGAAGCCCCTCCTACAAGGGGCGTCCTTCACCCGACTGAACGGGCTGAAGCGATCAGGACGCCGTACCGGCGCCAGCCTTTGCCTTCCGCCCCGTGCGCCCCCATGTCGCAGGACCTGAGACAGCGGTGGCCATACTGCCTGGGCGATTTGCCCCCACCTGCCCCAGTCGATACGCTTCCCTATTGGCCTGCCCGGGCCAACTCCCCCCGCTCGAAGGCAACCGAAGGCACCCGATGGCGCTGGACTACATCCGCATCCGCGGCGCGCGGACGCACAATCTCAAGAATCTCGACCTCGACCTGCCCCGCGACAAGCTGATCGTCATCACTGGCCTGTCCGGCTCGGGCAAGTCCTCGCTGGCGTTCGACACCATCTACGCCGAAGGCCAGCGCCGCTACGTCGAGTCGCTGTCCGCTTATGCGCGGCAGTTCCTCAGCGTGATGGAAAAGCCCGATGTGGACCACATCGAGGGCCTGTCGCCGGCAATATCGATCGAGCAGAAGTCGACCTCGCACAACCCGCGCTCGACCGTCGGCACGATCACCGAGATCTACGACTACCTGCGCCTGCTCTACGCCCGCGTCGGCCAGCCGCGCTGCCCGGACCACGGCTACCCGCTGGAGGCCCAGACCGTCAGCCAGATGGTCGACCAGGTGCTGACGCTGGACCCCGAAGAGCGCTTCATGCTGCTCGCCCCGGTGATCCGCGACCGCAAGGGCGAACACGCGCAGGTGTTCGAGCAACTGCGCGCGCAGGGCTTCGTGCGCGTGCGCGTGGATGGCGAGCTGTACGAGATCGACGCGGTGCCGGCGCTGGCGTTGCGCCAGAAGCACACCATCGAGGCGGTGATCGACCGCTTCCGTCCGCGCGAGGACATCAAGCAGCGCCTGGCCGAATCCTTCGAAACCGCGCTGAAGCTGGGCGACGGCATGGCCGCGGTGCAGTCGCTGGACCGCGCGGAAGCGGTGCCGCAGTTGTTCTCCTCCAAGTACAGCTGCCCGGTCTGCGACTACTCGCTGCCGGCGCTGGAACCGCGCCTGTTCTCCTTCAACGCACCGATGGGCGCCTGCCCGAGCTGCGATGGCCTCGGCGTGGCCGAGTTCTTCGACCCCGAGCGCGTGGTCGTGCATCCGGAGCTGTCGCTGTCGGCCGGCGCCGTGCGCGGCTGGGACCGCCGCAATGCCTATTACTTCCAGCTGATCGCCTCGCTGGCCAAGCACTACAAGTTCGACGTCGACGCGCCCTGGCAGTCGCTGCCGGCGGCAGTGCGCCAGGCCGTGCTGTATGGCAGTGGCGATGAGGTGATCGTGTTCACCTACTTCACCGAGTCCGGCGGCCGTACCCAGCGCAAGCATCGCTTCGAAGGCATCATCCCGAACCTGGAACGCCGCTACCGCGAGACCGAATCGGCGGCGGTGCAGGAAGAGCTCGGCAAGTACATCAGCGAGCGCGCCTGCCCCGAATGCGCCGGCGCCCGTCTCAACCGGGCCGCGCGCAACGTATTCGTCGCCGACCGTCCGCTGCCCGACCTGGTCGTGCTGCCGGTGGACGAGGCGCTGAAGTTCTTCAAGCACCTGCACCTGCCGGGCTGGCGCGGCGAGATCGCAACCAAGATCGTCAAGGAGATCGCCGAGCGCCTCGGCTTCCTGGTCGATGTCGGCCTGGATTACCTCACCCTCGAACGCAAGGCCGACACGCTGTCCGGCGGCGAGGCGCAGCGCATTCGCCTGGCCAGCCAGATCGGCGCCGGCCTGGTCGGGGTGATGTACGTGCTCGACGAGCCGTCCATCGGCCTGCACCAGCGCGACAACGAACGCCTGCTCGGCACCCTCACCCGCCTGCGCGACCTCGGCAATACCGTCATCGTCGTCGAGCATGACGAAGACGCGATCCGCCTGGCCGACTACGTGCTCGACATCGGCCCGGGCGCCGGCGTGCACGGCGGCGAGATCGTCGGCCAGGGCACGCTGCAGGACCTGCTCGATTCGCCGCGTTCGATCACCGGCCAGTACCTGTCCGGCAAGCGCGCGATCGAGATTCCCCGGCAGCGCCACAAGCCGAACCCGAAGATGACGCTGCACCTGCGTGGCGCGCGCGGCAACAACCTCAAGAATGTCGATCTCGACGTTCCGGCGGGCCTGCTGACCTGCATCACCGGCGTGTCCGGCTCGGGCAAGTCGACCCTGATCAACGACACGTTGTTCTCGCTGGCCGCCAACGAGATCAACGGCGCCTCGCATCCGGTGGCGCCGTACCAGGAGATCGACGGGCTGGACCTGTTCGACAAGGTCGTGGACATCGACCAGTCGCCGATCGGCCGCACCCCGCGCAGCAACCCGGCCACCTATACCGGCCTGTTCACGCCGTTGCGCGAGCTGTTCGCGCAGGTGCCCGAATCGCGCGCGCGCGGCTATTCGGCCGGCCGCTTCAGCTTCAACGTGCGCGGCGGCCGCTGCGAAGCCTGCCAGGGCGACGGCATGATCAAGGTGGAGATGCATTTCCTGCCTGACGTCTACGTGCCGTGCGACATCTGCGGCGGCAAGCGCTACAACCGCGAAACCCTGGAGATCCTCTACAAGGGCTACAACATCAACGACGTGCTCGAGATGACCGTCGAGGATGCGCTGAACCTGTTCCAGCCGGTGCCGTCCATCGCGCGCAAGCTCGAGACCCTGGTCGATGTCGGCCTGAGCTACGTCAAGCTCGGCCAGAGCGCGACCACGCTGTCCGGCGGCGAAGCGCAACGCGTCAAGCTGTCCAAGGAACTGTCGCGGCGCGATACCGGCCGCACCCTGTACATCCTCGACGAGCCGACCACCGGCCTGCATTTCCACGACATCGAGGCCTTGCTCGCCGTGCTGCACAAGCTGCGCGACGAAGGCAATACCGTGGTGGTGATCGAGCACAACCTGGACGTGATCAAGACTGCCGACTGGGTCGTCGACCTGGGCCCGGAGGGCGGCCATCGCGGCGGCAGCATCCTGGTCACCGGCACGCCGGAAGACGTGGCCGCGCACCCGGGTTCGTACACCGGCCAGTTCCTGGCCAAGATGCTGCCGACCGTGGCCTCGCGCCCCAGCCGCCCGGCGGCGGTGGCCAACAAGCCGTCGGCCCTGCCGCCGCGCAAGAGCGAACGCGAAGCGGCGGCGAAGGAAGCCAAGGCCGCGGCCAAGGCGGCCAAGGCCGCCGCGAAGAAAGCACCCGCGGCGAAAACCGCGGCCAAGAAGAGCAAGAAGAGCCAATGATGAGCGACACCCCGCACAAGATCCTCGCCCGCGTCCCGATCAGCGTGCGCTGGCGCGACATGGACAGCATGGGCCACGTCAACAACGCCAAGTACATTTCCTACCTGGAGGAAGCGCGCGTGCGCTGGATGCTCGGCGTGCCGAACGTGTCCATGAACGATCGCATCGCCCCGGTGGTCGCGGCCACCAACGTCAACTACCGCCGCCCGATCGTGTGGCCCAACGACATCGTGGTGGAACTGTTCGTCGAACGCCTGGGCAACAGCAGCGTCACCATCGGCCACCGCATCGTCGACGCGAAGGACGACGCGGTGCTGTATTCCGACGGCAACGTCGTGGTCGTGTGGATGGATACCCAGACCGGCAAGAGCGCGCCGCTGCCGGAACCGATCCGCAGCGCATCGACCTGAATACCTTGGTTTGGCGGCCGGCCCAACGCCCACCGCCAGCGGCTCGCAGGGCCATGCTGTAGGATGCAAGGGCAGGCCGTCGGCCTGTTTCGCGCGTCCCGCTCGGCCCGCCGGCCTTTCGCTTCGCCCCCTCTACGCGTGATCTCGTCCTGGCTGCAGCGGACGATGCTTCCCGGAGCGAACCGATGCCTGGCTATGCGACCCGCAAGCAACAGGTCCCCATCGCGGGACACACCTACCACCTGCGTGTCCTGACCGACAAGCAGCAGTTCTCCGATCCCGACGGCCACGGTGCGCGCCTGGGCATCTCTTCGGCGCAGTGGTGCCTGTTCGGCCAGTTGTGGCCCGCCGGGCGGTTGCTGGCGCAAGCGATGCAGCGCTTCGACATCGAAGGCAAGCGCGTGCTCGAACTCGGCTGCGGCATCGGCCTGGCCAGCCTGGTATTGCAGCGCCGTGGCGCGGATATCGTCGCCTCGGACATCCACCCGCTGGCCGAGCCGTTCCTGGCCTACAACGCCGCGCTCAACGAACTGCCGGCCGTGCACTACCGCCAGCTGCGCTGGGACGTGGCGCTGGCCTCGCTGGGCCGGTTCGACCTGATCATCGCCAGCGACGTGCTCTACGAGAGCGACAACGCCTTGCTGCTCGCCGGCGTCATCGAACGCCACGCCCTGCCCGATGCCGAAGTCGTGGTGACCGACCCGGGCCGCGGCAACAGCGCGCGCTTCAGCCGTTTACTGTCGATGTCCGGCTTCTCGGTCAACGAGGAGCGCTGCCCCATGGACGACCACGACGTGCCACCGTATCGCGGCCGCCTGTTGCACTACAGCCGCGCCGCGGCATGACCCCGCAGCCGCACGCTGCATGTTTCCATCCATCCCTGACCTGGAGCCCTCCCCCTTGATCAAACCCAACTACTCTTTCGAAAAGCGCCAGCGCGAGATCGCCAAGAAAAAGAAGCAGGACGAAAAACTGGCGAAGAAGAAGCGCGATGCCGGCACGCCGGACGCTGCGAACGACACGCCCAACAACGGATCCAGCGGCACGGGCGCATAAGCGCCCCCCTGCCCCACCGCACGCCATTCAAGGCAATGCGCGACCGCCGCCGTTCAAGGCGCGGTCTTGCGCACCTGCAACGTCGCCTCGACGGTGCGGCCGTCTTCCAGTGTGAAGGTCACCGGCACGCTGCCGCCTTCGGCCAATGCCTGCCTGGGATCCATCAGCATCAGGTGCAGCCCGCCCGGGGCCAACGCCACCCTGCCGCCGGCCGGCAACGGCAGCCGTGCGACTTCGCGCATGCGGTTGACGCCGCCGGCCTGGAAGGACTCGTGCAGCGACACATCGCCGAACGCCGGGCTACTTGCCGACACCACGGCCAGCGCCTGGCCGCAGGCGTTGTCGAAGCGGCCGAAGCCGGCCGCCATCGGCATGCCCGCGCCCGGCGGCAGGCGCAGCCAACCCTCCCGCCACTGCGGCAGGCACGGCGCCGGCACCGCGGCCTTGGCGGTCGCCGGTTTGTTCGCCGGTTTGTGGTTGGCGGCCAGGGCAGGCGCGATCGCCAGCACGGCGAAGGCGGCACACAGCAGGCAACGGTCGAGGATGCGCATGGCGTCTATCATAGCCACAGCCTCCCGGAGCCCGTAAATGAGCATCGACCTCCAAGACCATGGCCACATCCGCGAGATCCGCCTGGCCCGGCCGCCGGCCAATGCGCTCGACACCGCGCTGTGCCGCGAACTGATCGCCGCGATCAACCAGGCCCAGGCCGAGGACGTCCACGCCATCATCCTGTCCGGGGCGCCGCACATCTTCTCCGGCGGCATGGACGTGCCTTACCTGCTCTCCCATGGCGCCGACCGCGGCAAGCTGCTCGACAGCTGGCAGGCTTTCTTCGGCGCGGCCAAGACCCTGGCCGAAACCCGGATTCCGGTGGTCGCCGCGCTCACCGGCCACGCCCCGGCCGGCGGCTGCGTGCTGGCCCTGTGCTGCGACTACCGGATCATGGCGCGCAGCGTCGACCCGGCGCGGCCCTACGCCATCGGGCTGAACGAAGTGCAGGTCGGGCTGGCCGCGCCGGAAGGCATCCAGCGCCTGCTGCGCCGCGTCGTCGGTCCGCACCGCGCCGAGCGCCTGCTGGTCGCCGGGGAGATGGTGCCGGCCGAGCAGGCGGCGCAGATCGGCCTGGTCGATGAGCTGGTCGATGGCGACCTGGTCGTGGCACGGGCCATCGCCTGGCTGCAGGAGCTGCTGCGCCTGCCGCGCCAGCCCATGCTGCACACCCGCGATGTCGCCCGTGCCGACCTGCGCGAGGCGTTGGCCCCGGAGCTGATCCGCCTCGACCGCTTCATCGAGGCCTGGTACGCCGAGGACGCGCAAGCCGCGCTGCAGGCCCTGGCGGCACGGCTGCGCAAACCCGCCTGAGCGGCCGGCCGGGACACCGCGGTGTCCCCGCTATAATCGCGCCCTGCCTCACCCCAGGTCCCGCCCCTTGTCCGCACCCGCAGAACCCGTCGTCTCCGAACTGATCAGCCTGCTCTCGCTGGAGCGGCTGGAGGACAACCTGTTCCGCGGCCAGAGCCGCGACATCGGCACCAAGTACGTGTTCGGCGGCCAGGTCCTGGGCCAGGCGCTGGCGGCCGCGCAGGCCACCGTCGAGAACGGGCGCCAGGCGCATTCGCTGCACGCCTATTTCCTGCGTGCCGGCGACATCGAACACCCTATCGTCTACGACGTCGACCGCACCCGCGACGGCGGCAGCTTCTCCGTGCGCCGGGTCACCGCGATCCAGCATGGCAAGGTGATCTTCTTCTGCGCCGCCTCCTTCCAGGAACACGAAGACGGGGCCGAGCACCAGTCGCGCATGCCGGAAGTGCCGCAGCCGGAGGACATCGCCCCGACCGCGCCGCTGGCGCCGGAAGTGCTGGCCAGGTTGCCGGTCAAGGTGCAGCGCTGGCTGACCCGTGGCGGGCCGTTCGAGTTCCGCCACGTCTACCCGCGCGACGAACTCAACCCGCCCAAGCGGCCGCCGTTCCAGCAGATGTGGATCCGCCTGAGCGACCCCATCGGCGACGACCAGGGCCTGCATCGCGCCCTGCTGGCCTACGCTTCGGACTTCCAGTTGCTCGGCACCTCCACCTTCCCGCACGGCATCAGCTATTACACGCCGGGCGTGCAGATGGCCTCGCTCGACCACGTGCTGTGGTTCCATCGCCCCTTCCGCACCGACGACTGGCTGCTGTACTCGCTCGACAGCCCGACCGCGCAGGGTTCGCGCGGCCTGGCGCGCGGCCAGTTCTTCACCCGCGAAGGCGTGCTGGTCGCCAGCACCTCGCAGGAAGGCCTGATCCGCGTCGTGCGCGACGGCGACAGCCACGCCGTGCCGGCCAAGGACTGACATGCGCAAGATCTTCAGCAGCCAGCGTGTGGAAACCGCCGAGGGCGTGGCCAAGTTGCTGCGCGACGCCGGCATCGACGTGCGCCTGAGCAATGGCCGCTCGTACCGCAGCAAGCGCAGCGGCCAGTTCAGCTACCTAGAGCAAGGCAACGCGGGAGCGCATCCCACGGTGTGGGTGGTGCACGCCGACGACCAGCCGCGCGCGCGCGAACTGCTGCGCGAAGCACGGCTGCTCGATACCACGCGCCGCGACGTGCCGTTCGCCGAATATGCCTTCGCCGATGCGCCGGACGCGCAGGCCGGCACGCGCAACTGGGCCTGGCGCATCCGCATCGGCCTGCTGCTGGTGATCGGTGTCGTCGCCTTGTTCATCGTGGTGCATCGGCGTGCCGCGCCGCCCGTGGCGCCGGTCCCGGCGGCCGCGCCCGCGCCACCGGCGCCGGCCCAGCCCGCCCAAGCCCCGCAAGACACATCGCAGGACGACCCCTCGCGCGTGCGCATCCAGCCGGCGCAGTGACGCCACGGCGGCGATGGCCGCCCGGTCACATCGCCGCTGCCGCTGCGTCATGGTGAGGAACCCGCAAGGAGCCGACCATGACCACCGACGCCCTGGACCTGACGCTGCAGCGCGAGCTGCCCACCGCCGCGGCGGGTTGCCAGCAGGCCTACGGCCGCATCGTCGTCGCCTGCCAGAACACCGTCACCGCGATCGCCCTGGCCATCACCCGCGATGTCACCGCCAGCGAGGACATCGCCCAGGAAGCCTTCCTGCGTGCCTGGCAGCAACTGGCGCGATTGAACAACCCGGCCAGCTTCCTGCCCTGGCTGCGGCAGATCACCCGCAACCTCGCCCGCGACTGGCTGCGCGCACAGCGCCACCGGCCCCTGTCCGGCGAGGCGGCCGAACTGGCGATCGGCATGGCGGCCGATCCAGGCCCGTCGCCGGCCGAGCAATGGCAGCGCGTCGAAGAAGAGATCGCGGCCGAAGAACTCATCTCGGCGCTGCCCGAAGAAAGCCGCGAAACGCTGCTGCTGTATTACCGCGAGGGCCAGAGTTCGCAACAGGTGGCGCGGCTGCTCGGCCTGAGCGATGCCGCCGTGCGCAAGCGCCTGTCGCGCGCCCGCGCCAGCGTGCGCACGCAGATGCTGGCGCGCTTCGGTGAGTTCGCCCGCGACAGCGCGCCCGGCGCCGCGTTTGCCGCCGCCGTGGTGTCGGCGGCGATGATCGCCGCCCCGGGCGTGGCCGGCACTACGATCGCGGCCGCCACCCTCGGCGCCGGCCTGGGCACCGCCGGCAGCGCTTCGAAGATCGGCGGCGGGCTCGGCGTTTCCGCCCTGTCCGGCGGCACCGCGATGGGTTCGCTGGGCGCGGCCATGCTCGCGCGTGCCGGCGCGATTTCGCCGCAGGCCTGGTTCGCCGTCATCACCGCGCTGCTGATCGGATTCGCCGTGACCTACGCCAGCGGCTTCTACCTGTTGAGTTACGCCGGCAACGATATCGAGCGTGCGCAACTGCGCCGCGTGATCCGGCAGATGATGCTCGTCGCGGCCGCGTGCGCGATGGCCACCTTGATCCTGAGCCTGGCCGGTGCCGGGCGGTGGTGGGTGCTCGGCGCGCTCGGCGTTGGCATGTGCGTGGTCAACTACCAATGCCTGGTGACCTTGCCGCGGGTGATGCGGCCCCTGCTGGCGCGCGACATGGCGCGGCGTGGCCGGCAACGGCCAACCTGGATCTACCAGAGCACGTTCGGGCGGCCGGCGGTGGTGTGGTCGAATGTGTTCGTGTTGGCTTCGGCGGCTTGGTCGGTTTACTGGGGTTGAGGGGACAAAAATCCCCGCACATCGCTGTACGGGGATTCGTCGATCGGCGCCAGTCAAACACTTACTTCGCAGGCGCACTCGCCGCGTCGGCCTTCGCCTTGCCATGGTCATGGTCATGGCCACGATCCCCCTGCGGCCCATGCCCGAACGGGCCACGCTTGGCGCCCGCCGCATCGAACTCCGCCTTGCTCAGCTTGCCGTCCTTGTCGGTATCGGCAGCGGCGAACCACGCATCACGCGACTGCTGCATGCGTGCCTGGAAGTCGGCCTTGTCCACGTAGCCGTCCTTGTTCGCGTCCATCTTGTCGAAGCGCTCGGCGAACTTCGGGTCCGCCTTGGCTTCCTCGCGGCTGATGCGGCCGTCCTTGTTGGTGTCCAGCTTGGCCATCTGCTCGTGCGCGCCGCGGCGGAAGTCGCCGCGCTTGGGCAGTTCGTCGCGCGACAGCTTGCCGTCCTTGTTCTTGTCCAGCTTGTCGAAATTCTGTGCTAGGTGCGGCGCCTTGGCCGCCTCGGCACGGTCGATCACGCCGTCGCCGTTGCTGTCGAGCTTGCTGAGGCCACGCTGGCCGCCATCGCTCGGCGGCGTATCGACGGCAAATGCGGAGGCACTGCTCAGGGCGGCCAGCACGGCCAGGACGATGAGGGGCTTGCGAAAGGTCATGGACTTGCTCCGTTGGGGATTCGAACGACCCTGGGCCGTTGCCCGGGATCCGATGCGCGGTGTGATCGCGCCATCACCGACATCAACGAGCCATCGCGGCAACGGTTGACGCCGGGCGGGCCGCATTCATGCAGCGGACAGCCGGCGCGCATTGCCGTGCGTGGCGCCGGTGGCGCTATGCTCCGCGCATGGCCCTGCACGCCGACAACCGCGAAGAACTGCGCCTGTTCCAGACCGGGCAACATGCGTGCGGCTACTGGCCCGACCGGCTAGCGCGCGACCTGGTGCTCGACCCGCACGACCCGCGCCTGGGCGCGCTGTACCCGCAGGCGCTGGCCTGGGGCTTTCGCCGCTCCGGCGACCTGGTCTATCGCCCGCATTGCGAGCTGTGCCAGGCCTGCGTGCCGGTGCGCATTCCGGTGGCCGGCTTCCATCCGGATCGCAGCCAGCGCCGCTGCCTGGCGCGCAATGCCGGCCTGAGCGTGCGCATCGTCGCCGCGCAACGCACCGACGAGCAGTTGGCGCTCTATACGAGCTATCTGCGCCATCGCCATCCGGGCGGCGGCATGGACGACCACGGCGCGCGCGAGTTCGACCAGTTCCTGATCGGCGCCTGGTCGCACGGCCGTTTCCTCGAGATCCGCGAGCCGGCCACGCCGGGTCGCCAGGGCCGCCTGCTCGCGGTGGCGGTGACCGACGTGACCGAGCGCGCGCTGTCGGCGGTCTATACCTTCTACGCGCCCGATGCCGCGGCGCGCGGACTGGGGACGCTGGCGATCCTGCAGCAGCTCGAATGGGCTGCGCGCGACGGCCTGGCGCATCTCTACCTCGGCTACTGGATCCGCGGCCACGCCAAGATGGACTACAAGCGTCGCTTCGGCGGCCTGGAGGCGTACGACGGCCGGCAATGGCGGCCGTTCGCGGCCAACGCGGGTGCCGTCGGCAGCCTGCCCCGAGCCACCTGATCGCGACATCCGCCTGTCTTCGGACGCATGCGAGAATCCGCGCATGACCCGAGCCACCCTCCTCCTTGCCCTGTCCCTGCTGTGCGCGTCCTGCGCGCACCAGCCCGCCACCGCGCCCTCCGCCGACGCTTCGGCTGCGACGCTGCGCCTGGCCACCTACAACACCTCGCTGTATTCGGATGAAGCCGGCGGCCTGGTCGCCGAGCTGGAAGGCGACAGCGCGCACGCACGCAAGATCGCCGCGGTGCTGCAGAACGCGCGCCCGGACCTGGTCCTGCTCAACGAGTTCGACTACGACGAAGCCCACCGCGCCGCCGACCTGTTCCAGCAGCGCTACCTGGAAGTGGCCCAGCCCGGCGGCGGCGCACCGCTGCGCTATCCCTACCGCTACCTGGCCGCGGTCAACACCGGCGTGCCGAGCGGGCTGGACCTGGACAACAACGGCGAAGTCGGCGGCCAGGGCCGCAACCGCGGCAACGATGCCTGGGGCTACGGCCTGCACCCGGGCCAGTACGGCATGCTGGTGCTGTCGAAGTACCCGATCGACCAGGCCGCGGTGCGCAGCTTCCAACGGCTCAAATGGAGCACGATGCCCGGCGCGTTGCGCCCGGTGGTGCCAGCCACGGGCAAGTCGTTCTATAGCGATGCGACCTGGGCGCAGTTGCGGCTGTCGTCGAAGTCGCACTGGGACGTGCCGGTAAGCACGCCCAAGGGCGTGGTGCACATGCTGGTCTCGCACCCGACCCCGCCGGTGTTCGACGGCGCCGAGAAGCGCAATGCCGCGCGCAACCACGATGAGATCCGGCTGTGGCGCGATTATCTTTCCGGCCAGGCGGTTCCCTGGCTGTGCGATGACGGCGGCCGGTGCGGCGGGCTGGCGGCAGACGCGCGCTTCGTCATCCTGGGCGACCTCAATAACGATCCGGTCGATGGCGATGGCCGCCATGAGGCCATCGTCGAACTGATCGAGCATCCGCGCGTGCTGCACTACCCGACCCCGACCAGCGCCGGCGGCGAGGAAACCGCGCGCGCTTATGCCGCGCAGGGCATCGCCCATCGCGGCGCGCCGGCCCAGGTCACCGGCGATTTCGGCCCGAAGGCCGGCGCGATGCGGCTGGATTACGTGCTGCCGTCGGCCGGCTTCGGCTATGCCGGCAGCGGTGTGTTCTGGCCGGCAGCCGGCGACGCGCATGCCGCGATCGCCGATGGCAGCGACCACCATTTGGTGTGGGTGGACGTGAAGTGATTTCGCGAGAGACCTGTAGGAGGGGCTTCAGCCCCGACTGTGTCCGGTGGCAGGGAGCCTACGGTTCTCTGATGGCTTCCGGTCGCGGCTGAAGCCGCTCCTACAGTGTGCAATCGCCTGCATCAAAGCGATCGGAGAAATTGTGGGAGGGCTTTAGCCCCGACACTTTCCGGCGGCGGCAAATCCACCGACCTCTGAAGATTTCCGGTCGCGGCTGAAGCCGCTCCTACAGTGCAATCGCCTGCATCAAAGCGATCGGAGAAATTGTGGGAGGGGCTTTAGCCCCGACACTTTCCGGCGGCGGCAAATCCACCGACCTCTGAAGATTTACGGTCGCGGCTGAAGCCGCTCCTACAGTGCAATCGCCTGCATCAAAGCGATCGGAGAAATTGTGGGAGGGGCTTTAGCCCCGACGCTGTCCGGCGGCGGCAAATCCAATGTCCTCTGCAGGTTTCCGGTCGCGGCTGAAGCCGCTCCTACAGGGGGATGCGCTTGCCTCAGGCGTCGAGATGGATCTCGATCGCTGCGGCCGCCTCACGCGCCAATTGCCGCGCTGCGTCGACGCTGTCGGCGCGCGCCAGGGTCACGCCGACACGGCGGTGGCCCTGCACGCTCGGCTTGCCGAACAAGCGCAGCGCGGTGCCGGGCTCGGCCAGGGCGGCGTCGACACGCTCGAACCGCGGCACGCCTTGGCCATGGGCCAACAACGCGCACGAGGCCGACGGCCCGAGAGGGCGGATCGTCGGGATCGGCAGCCCCAGGATCGCCCGCGCATGCAACGCGAACTCGCTCAGCTCCTGCGAGGCCAGCGTCACCAGTCCAGTGTCATGCGGGCGCGGCGAGACCTCGCTGAACCAGACTTCATCGCCCTTGACGAACAGCTCGACGCCGAACAGCCCCCAACCACCGAGGTCGTCGGTGATCGCACGGGCGATCTCCTGCGCGCGCTGCAGTGCCAGCGCCGACATCGGCTGCGGCTGCCAGCTTTCACGATAATCGCCGTCCTGCTGCCAGTGGCCGATCGGGTCGCAGAACGAGGTGCCCTGTGCGTGGCGCACGGTCAGCAGGGTGATCTCGTAGTCGAAATCGACGAAGCCCTCGACGATGCAACGCCCCGCGCCGGCGCGGCCGCCGGTCTGCGCATATTCCCAGGCCGCGTCCACGTCGCCGGGCTGGCGCAGCGTGCTCTGGCCCTTGCCCGAGGACGACATCACCGGCTTGACCACGCACGGCAGGCCGATGGCCTCGACCGCCGCCAGGTATTCCTCGCAGGTGTCGACGAAACGGTACGGCGAGGTCGGCAGGCCGAGGCTTTCGGCGGCCAGGCGGCGGATGCCCTCGCGGTCCATGGTCAGGCGCGCGGCGCGCGCGGTCGGAATCACCCGCTGGCCCTGGGTCTGTTCCAGCTGCACCAGGGTCTCGGTATGGATGGCCTCGATCTCCGGCACGATCAGGTGCGGCTGCTCCTGCGCAATCAACGCGCGCAGCGCCATCGGGTCGAGCATGTCCAGCACGTGGGCGCGATGGGCGACCTGCATCGCCGGGGCATCGGCGTAGCGATCGGCGGCAATCACTTCCACGCCGAAGCGCTGCAGTTCGATCGCCACTTCCTTGCCCAACTCGCCCGCCCCCAGCAACAGGACGCGGGTGGCTGAGGGGGACTGCGGCGTGCCTAGGGTGGTCATGGGTGTGGTGGGTTTGGTTTGGTTTGGGGGCTCAGTTTACTTTGGCGGGACTCGGGACTCGGGACTCGGGACTCGTAAAGCAATGCCAGGCGAGCTTTGGGGTTCCTGCACCCAGCGGACTTGCCGTTCGCGGCACCCGCTTTTCCGAGTCCCGAGTCCCGAGTCCCGCCCCTTGCACACTGATATCAATCTGATATCTTAAAGCCAACAACCCAAGGAAGCCCGACCATGAAAGAGCAGCCCCTGCGTTCCCTCGCCGGCATTCCGGTGATCGTCGCCATCACCGTCATGTTCCTGCTCTGCGCCTGGGTATTGGTCGCCGGTGCCGCCGGCCGGATGCCGGTCTGGCCGATGGTCCCGGCGGTGGTCGCCTGCGCGGCCGGCATCTTCATCCTGGCCGGGCTGTACACGCTTGAGCCCAACCAGGCCGCGGTGCTGAGCCTGTTCGGCAAGTACGTCGGCACGGTCAAGGACAGCGGCCTGCGCTGGAACAATCCGTTCCTGAGCAAGAAGAAGATCAGCCAGCGCGTGCGCAACTTCGAGAGCGGCCGGCTCAAGGTCAACGAATTGGACGGCAGCCCGATCGAGATCGCCGCGGTGATCGTCTGGCAGGTGGTCGATGCCTCCGAGGCGGTCTACAACGTGGACGATTACGAGAGCTTCGTGCACATCCAGTCCGAATCGGCGCTGCGCGCGATGGCCACCAGCTATCCCTACGACCAGCACGAAGAGGGCCAGTTCGCGCTGCGCAGCCACGCCAGCGAAATTTCCCAGCACCTCAAGAACGAACTTGCCGAGCGCCTGGCCGACGCCGGCGTGCAGATCATCGATGCGCGCATCAGCCACCTGGCCTACGCGCCGGAAATCGCCCAGGCGATGTTGCAGCGCCAGCAGGCCAACGCGGTGATCGCCGCGCGCACGCGGATCGTGGCCGGCGCCGTGGGCATGGTCGAAATGGCGCTGCACGAGCTGCAGAAGAGCGGCGTGGTGGTGCTCGACGAAGAACGCAAGGCGCAGATGGTCGGCAACCTGCTGACCGTGCTGTGTTCCGACCGCGGCACCCAGCCGGTCGTCAACACCGGTTCGCTGTACTGATGAGCGAGAAAAAGGCCTATCCGCTGCGCATCAACGCCGACGTGCTGGCGGCGGCGCAGCGGTGGGCAGACGACGACCTGCGCAGCCTCAATGCGCAGATCGAATTCATACTGCGCGAAGCGCTGCGCAAGGCCGGCCGGCTGCCCAAGCCCAAGCCGGCCGGCGACGCGGAAGACGCCTGAGCGCGCTGAAACCATCCAGGGAATCGTCATGAATACTGAAGCACGGATCGATCTTGCCGCGATGAGTCCGCGCAGCCTGTGGCTGAGCGCACTGCTGCTCGTGGTGCTGCCCGGCGTGATCATCGCCGGCATCGATGCCAGCCAGCGCGCCGGGCATGGCGTGCCGCCGCAGGCATTGATCGCACCCGCCGTCTGCGTCCTGGTCTGGGTCGTCCTGGCGCTGGCGGCACGAAGGCGCCGCGTGACGCTGGCCGGCGGCGTGTTGACCGTACGCAGCACCTTCTACCGCCGCGACACGCCGCTGGCCGCACTGGACCTGGAACACGCGCGCGTGTTCGACCGCGAGGAGCGCCTGGAACTGCGCCCGGCACGCAAGCGCAACGGCATCGGCTTGCCCGGGTTCCGCAGCGGCCACTTCGTGCTGCGCAATGGCCAGCGCGCCTTCGTGGCAGTCGCCAACGGCCGCTGGCGCCTCTGGCTGCCCTGCCGCGCCGGCGGCGGCCTGCTGCTAGAACCGCAGGACCCGCGCGCCTTGCTGGCCCTGCTGCGCGCGCGGGCAGCCACGCCCGCCCGGCCGGTGGCCGCCCCTGCCGGCAACGGCTAAGCTGCGGTCATGTTTCCGGCGCCGCAGCATCTGCTCAACAGCGAATCGATCGAACTATGGCCCGCGCAGCTGCTGCGCGCGCGCGGCAACCACGACGCGCGCATCCTCGCCCAGGCCGACTGGTTGCTGCGCCGCAAGCGCGATGGCCGCTACCTGGCCGCGCGCCTGCCCGGTGGCCTGATGCCCTTGGTGATCCGGTTCTGGCGCGAGCCCGGCGTGGATGCCGCGCTCGATGCACTGGCCCAACATGAGGCTGCGCCGCAACGCGAAGCCGCGGCGCAGCCCCTGCACGGTTTGCACGAGCGCCTCGCGCAGTTGGGACTGGATGCCGACGACTACAGCGCGCGCACCGGCCTGGACCTGGTCGCCGAGCCGAGCCGCCTGGCCCTGGCCGGGCGCGACCGCTACGGCCGCGCGCTATGGCTGACCCGCGCCGCCGGCCGCCAGTGGCAGCGCATGCACGCCGCCGCCGCCGCCGCGGGCGTGGCGATGGACGCGATCTCCGGCTACCGCAGCCACGACTATCAACTCGGCATCTTCGAGCGCAAGTTCGCGCGCGGGCAGGCGCTGGCGCAGATCCTCGCGGTGAATGCCGCGCCGGGCTACAGCGAACACCATGGCGGCCAGGCACTGGATATCGGCGCACCGGGCGAGCCGCCGGCCGAGGAAGCGTTCGAGCACAGCGCGGCTTTCGCATGGCTGCGGCAGCATGCCGGCGCCTTCGGCTTCCACATGAGCTATCCGCGCGACAACCCGCACGGCATCGTCTACGAGCCGTGGCATTGGCGGTATCGGGCGCAATAGCCGCCGGAGCGCGGCTTATTCCTGCGAGCGCGGGGTCGGCTTCTTCGTTTCCGCAGCGAAATCGGCGATGCGCCACAGGTACAGGCCGGCATAGGTGCGGTACGGCCCCCATTGCTCGCCGCGCGCGGCCAGCTCCTTCGCCGTCGGCATCGCCTCCAGCTTGTCCACGCGCTGGGCGCCCTTGCGCACGCCCAGGTCGTCCACCGGCAGCACGTCGGGGCGGCCGAGGCGGAACATCAACATCATTTCCACCGTCCAGCGGCCGATGCCGCGCACCGGCGTCAGCGCGGCGACGATCTCGTCGTGGTGCAGCGTCGACATCTGCCGCAGCGTGGGAATCTCCCCGGCCGCTTCGCGCCGCGCCAGGTCGCGCAGGGCCAACGCCTTGTTGCCGGACACGCCGCAGCCGCGCAGCGCGGCGTCATCGATGCGCGACAAGGTGTCGGCGTGCAGGCGCTTGCTGCCGATGGCCGCCTCCACGCGTCCCACGATCGTAGCGGCGGCCTTGCCGCTGAGCTGCTGGAACAGGATCGCCCGCGCCAACGCATCCACCGGGTCGAACGACCTGGCCCAGCCCGGCTGCGGCTCGATCGGGCCGATCCGCTTCATCCACGTCGCCAGGCGCCGGTCGCGCCGGCGCAGGTGTTCGTAAGCTTCCTCGACATCGAAGCCGCGTGCGTGGCGGGGCATCCCTCAGCGCCTAAGGGCCTGGATCGCGAGCACGGCCCAACCAAGCATCAGCAAGGTGCCGCCGAACGGCGCGGCGGCCGACGACCAGCCGGCCAGCACGCTGCCGGCCAGGCTGCCCGAGAACAGCAAGGTGCCGAGCAGCAGCAGGGCCAGCCCGCCCCTGCCCAACCAGCGCTCACCAACCGTGGCGCCCATGACGGCCAGCACCGCGCCATGCCCGAAGGCGTAGTAGGCGGCGGTCTGCAGCCGCGCCTGCGCGACGGGATCGGCCAGGCCATGCGCCGCATAGGCGGACAGCGCAATCGAGGCGGCGGCGAGCAAGGCGCCAAGGCAGGCGAACAAAGAAGGCTTGCGGGCGCGGCGATCGTGGAAAGGCATCGTCAATCCAGGCGGGTGCATGCGCGCAATGTGCCATAAAAAAAACGCGCCGCATGCTGCGGCGCGTTTTTCGGGTCCTGCAGGCCGCGCCTGGCGGCGCGTCCGGATTACTTGATCGCCCAGTAGATGTCGAAGTTGCCATCCAGCGAGAACGACTTGTCCACGCCTGCCTTCCACGACTCGTACGGACGGTCGGTCACTTCATAGCCGCTGGTGACGGCCCAGGCGCGCAGCGAACTGCGAGCCACGTCCAGGCCCGCCATGTGGCCGCTGTAGCTGGCGAACGCGGCGCGGTGGGCGTCGGTACGCACGTAGGTCACCGGCGCGCCACCGGAGATGGTCACCTTCAGCGGCTCGCCACTGGCGGCCACCGGGGTGGCATCGGCCACCGGCGCGGCTGCGTCGGTCCCTTCCTTGTCGGCATCCTTGTTCGCCTCGTCGGTCTTCGGCGCCGCACCGGCACGCTTGCGCACCGGCTGCACGACATCGAAGGCGTACTTGTCGCTGGCGAAGTCGGTGGTGACGATGCGCACCGGGCCGGCCGGCTCCAGGTTGTTGGCGTCCATGACGCGCTTGATCCACTCCTGGTTGTCCTTGATCGACTTCTTGATCGTGTCGTTGTCGCGGTCGATGTTGCCGGCGTTGACGACCAGCAGGTCCTCGGCCGGAACGTCGGCGATCTTGAGGTCGCGCAGGGTCAGGTTGCCGTCGGCATCGGCGGCGCGGTAGTCCAGGTTCGGCACGGTGGCGAGCACGTTGGCCAGGCGCGACAGGCCCAGCTTCAGGTCGTCGCCGACGTGGCGGCTGACATACAGGCCGGCGTAGCGGCCAAACAGGTTCCAGCCGTAGCGGACGGAGTAGTCCTGGGTGATCTTGACGTTGCGGTTGTTCTTGCCGGTCGGTTCCAGCGTGAACGAGGTCTGCTTGTCGGTACCCTTGCTCGGGTCCTCGATGGCGATCTCGACGCGCTCGTTCTTCGCGGTATCGGTGATGGTCCAGTTGCCGTCGCCGATGTAGCCCTCGGTGGAGCTGTAGTCGATGCGCGCACCCTTGCCCGAATCCGGGCCGGAATGCTTGAGCTGGATCTTCGGATCGCGCAGGACCAGCGGGTTCCAATCCTTGAAGCGGCGGAAGCTGTTCACCGTGTCGTACACGATGGTCATCTTGCGGTTGGTCTCAACACTCTCGGACATGTGTCGTTCCGAGGGCAGCACCAAGCCCACCACAACGAACAGGCCAGCCACGATCCCCAAGGCGATCAGGAACTCGATAATACGGGTCATTCAGCAGTCTCCGGGGCCGATCCCACGGCCGGGTTGATTGAAGCGAAGCGCCCATCCTAGCAGGCTTCGCGGCCAATGTTCAGTTGCAGTTCCTGGCGGTCCGCCATACCGGGCCGCACAGCCGCGCCAGGGCCCGCCAATGCTTGCTCGGCGGCACATTGCCAGCGGTGGACAGAACGCCGCGTCAAGGCGCCGGCGGGCGTAGCCGGCGCAAACGGCGTTCAGATTTGTGGACGCTGCCCGCCCTGCCCGAGCGGGCCGGCAAAACCGTCAGACCAACTGCAACTCGAACGCCTTCAACACCGCCCGCGTGCGATCGCGCACACCGAGTTTGGAGAGGATGTTCGAGACGTGGTTCTTGATCGTGCCTTCGGCCACGCCCAGCGAGTTGGCGATCTCCTTGTTGGAGAAGCCGCTGGCCATCAGCCGCAGGATCTCGGTCTCGCGGTCGGTCAACGGGTCGGGCCGGTCCAGGCTGACGAACTCGTTGCGCATGTGCTCCAGGCCCGACAGCAGGCGCTGGGTCACCGCCGGCTGCACCAGCGAGCCGCCATCGGCCACGGTGCGGATCGCGCAAACCAGTTGTTCCAGCGACACGTCCTTGAGCAGATAGCCCTTGGCACCGGCCTTGAGCCCGGCCAGCACCAGTTGGTC